>Ga0138256_10000063_pt1 | contig 131902 bp, 115 predicted proteins | sample KNB2016incub_MG_FD_105486 | JGI IMG/M metagenome (GOLD analysis project Ga0138256, IMG submission 105486) | Active sludge microbial communities from wastewater in Klosterneuburg, Austria - KNB2014incub_MG | ecosystem: Engineered > WWTP > Activated sludge > Unclassified | place: Austria... | reverse complement strand
TTCCCTCCGAAGGAAGAAGTCGCAGGTTCAAATCCCGCCGCGAGTACCAAATTTATGATGAGAACAGGCACCGCGTTGGTGCCTTTTTTTTATATGTTTTTGGTTGGATCAATCATTTGCTCGATGGGTGCCAGTTTCAGGCACTAATGGCTACGGCAGATCGCGGTTCCCAACGGCCCGCTTAAGTGATAGCTACAAGGGGGACCGGCGGATTCAGATACTTCTAAACATTGGGAGTTCTCAAACGAGGAGCCGCGGCCCTTTCAATCGCGTTAATCTGTACGGCTGCTTGCTGCACTTGCTAACTAAACAATCTCGGCAAGAGGCGAAAAAAAGGTTCCCCAGCGATCTGAGGAACCTTTTCTTATTTTGAGTAGAGCTTTTTACGACTTATCACTTTAAGGTACCTTCATTGCCGGATCACCAAGCAATACCCATGAGAGCCTAACGTCAGCGCCGGCTTCGATCGCGGTCTTGGCGTCCTTCACAAGGTCTCCCATTCGTTCGATATTTCCGGTCGACATCTGATTGAAGAAGCGAAGAGCCATTATCAACTGGATGTCAGGCGTTGTTTCCGACGTTGACGCCCATGCGGCTGCCGCTCCTCCGGTGGTGGAGAACAGCAGTGTTTCTGAGAGAGAGTCACCATTCGGACGCAGAAAATAGCCGTTCAAGCAGGTCAACATGATGTAAAGGCTCGGGTTATCGATGTTAGTTAGCTGCGGAACAGTGTTGTTATTGAAGAAACTACTGTTCGCCCACAAACCGGCCGATCCGTGGCCTGAGTAGTTGATAAGGAACTTTCCTTCATTCATCCGGCCAGTTAGATTACTTTGGGCATTGACTTCCCCGGCGCTTACCATTGAAACAGGGGTTCCTGCCGGCAGTGTCTGACTTAGCTGCTGACTCATTGCCTCAAAATCAAATCCTAGCGGGACATCGTGTGCGAACAAGACACCGCGGCTGAACGATTGCTGCGCAGCCTCGTATTTGACCGTTTTGTTAAAGACCGTCGTGATCTGATTCGCTGTTCGCGCCGGGATCCGGCCGATAGCGATGTCAGATAACCCATCGTCATCAAAATCCCCAAGGGCTTCATCACTAACGCTTTCCTCAAGGATTAAGGTGACAGGCTGCGAAGGTATCAGGTCAAAGTAGCCAAAGCCCTCGTAATTGCGCGGATCGTAAGTCGAGTCACCAAGAAACAGCACATATCGAGGAGGCGTCGTCCATTCAGAGCTCGTATGGTTCAGGAACGCCTTGACGGCCTCGTGACCTGAGCGACCGTAGTTGAACTCATCATAAATATCAGCAACATCGATCACTTTGACCGTAAACCGGCCGCCATTTCCGGAACGGCGGTAATCGGCCCAGGTTTGGGCAGCGGTCAGGAATACCGGACTTGAATGGCTGATTATCAGCATGTCGGCTTCATTACCTGTACCTGAAAGCGTCGAGGGAAGATTCTCATACACCGCTGATGCCTGTAAGAGGGCCGAATTTTCGATGGCATAACCAACCATCATTCGCCCTGAGGGAATCTTTGCAATGTATTCGGAACCACTGGGAGCAAGCGTTACGTTCGAGATGAGAACAGGATTTCCATCAAACGTCATGTCAAAGACGCGCACATTCGAAGTAGTAAACCCTGAGATATCAACTTTCTTCGAACCTGGCGTCGAGAAGGATATTTTGTTTTGATCTGCAACGTATTTTCTTGCGTACTTTACAGAAATGTTGTCAAACAAATTGAAATCTGATGCAAGGTGCGCCGTTAACTCCAGTTCGTTTGTCCCCTCAAGCAGCTGTGAAGTCGGAACCGTAAACGTGCCCGAATAAAAGACCTGCCCGAACTGCGTGATCAATGGAAGCTCGAATCCATTAAGCTTAGGGCGTATCTGGTGCGAATTATTCGAGAAACCATAAGCGTTTATCTTGATCTGAGCATTTGGAACCGAAAAATCAATGCCAGTAAGGTTAAAATTTATGCGTGCGGGGGTATCAGAAAAGAGTCTACCGAGAAAATTCTCCTCTTCACCATTGAAAAACTTATTGTAAAACTGCGTTCTCTCTTTCTTAAGAGCAATCACCGGATATTGCGTGGAAGCAGCCGCTCCCGGTATCTGACGGAGGACCTTGCTTCCGATACGCTTGCCCGCAACGGTATCCGCGATCAGATAGTACACGCGGGTGTCCGTCTCAGCCGTATCCAGCCCCTTTCCGTAAAATTCGATATAGGCTGAGCCCGGTCCGACGATAATTGCCTGCTCGACGCCATTCATAAACAATCGCCACTTGGCTGAATCGCTGTTGACTGGAAAATTGGCACTTTGAAGCTCCGCCGAAGTCACCCGATAAAAGCCGTCCTTCTTGACAGCGATCTTTGCACCGGCCTTACTGGCGACCCATAGCTGATTCACCGGATCCGGTTCTTGCTCATATAGGCTTACCAGATCTTGAAGTTCTCCCGTAAGAGCTGATGTTCGTTGTTCAATGTTCGAGTTCGGTGAATTGATCGAATTAAGATAGGTCTGAGCGGAAGTTCCGGTTTCCGCTGCCAGATCTCTAACGGATTGTGCGGTAAACTCTTTACCGAACGACCGGTTTCCGCTTAGCGATAGGAATTCGATAACGTAATTATTTCCTGCCGCACCACTCGGATCGAAAACCTCATAGGTCTCACCATATGCCGGGCGGCTTCCAAACCGGCCGGCAGACCCCATAACTATCCTTTGATTTACGAGTTCTCTACCCTCCGGCGAAACGCGGTACACGTTGTAACCCGCAATGCTGTTTTCGATCTTCATTTGCCAGCGTACGAGTACGCCGGTCCCGTCAGTCAGGGCTCTCGTGCTTTCAAATTGGGATCGGGACGACACCTTCGCACTGGTGCGCTCGTTTGAAGCCGTTTGGGCAAAAGCTGGCGAGATCGCCGCAAAAGCAAAGGTAAGCAGAAGCGCAACCGATACGGTTTTCCTCATAATATTTTCTCCAGAAAAAGCCGGAAGGGACGGCGCAAAAACATTCGATCTTCCTAAAAAGTGTAAATTTATCACCGTTTAACGATGAATACAAGCAATTTTTACTTCACAACAAACCGCTTCACGTAAGCGCTCTAGCCAACCAACTGGCGTAGAACGTAGGGTAAAATGCCACCATTCTTGTAATATTCGATCTCGATCGGCGTATCGATCCGAAGTGTCAACGTAACTTCCTCGGTCTCTCCGTTCGCACGGGTTATCCGCAGCGTGGCATCCTGCATCGGTTTAACCTCCGAACCCTCGATCCCGACCAGGTCAAAGGTCTCAGTTCCGTCGAGCCCGAGCGACTGGGCCGACTGTCCGTTCTTGAATTGAAGCGGCAGAACCCCCATCCCGACTAGGTTTGAACGGTGAATTCGCTCGAAGGATTCCGTAACCACGGCCTTTACCCCCATTAAAGCGGTACCCTTTGCAGCCCAGTCTCGTGAACTGCCCGTTCCGTACTCTTTTCCCGCAAAGATCATTAGATGCGCGTTTTCCTGTTTATACTGCATCGCAACATCGTAGATAGATCCTTCTGCACCATCGGGCTGGTGTTTAGTAAAGCCGCCCTCGGTCGGCGAGACCATGGTGTTCTTGATCCTTACATTCGCGAATGTTCCTCTCAGCATCACGCGGTCATTGCCGCGACGCGAGCCATAAGAATTAAAGTCTTCTGGTGCAACGCCGAGTTCCTGCAAATATCGGCCAGCCGGCGAATTCGCTTTTATTGCTCCAGCCGGCGAGATGTGGTCCGTCGTAACGGAATCGCCAAAGATCGCCAGAGCTCTCGCTCCGCGAATATCCGAAAAAGCACCCGTCGCCATTGTGAAGTCCTCAAAAAATGGCGGTTCCTGAATATAGGTAGAATCTGGATCCCACTCGTAGATCTGCCCAACGCTCGATTCAATGCTGTTCCAGAGTGGGTTTTGCTCGGCAAATTGGGTATATAGCCGTTTGTACATCTCCGGATCGAATGCGGCACTAAGGATTTCACGAACCTCGTCAAGCGACGCCCAAATATCCTTCAGAAATACGTCGTTACCATCACGATCCTGGCCGATCGGGTGAAGATAGATATCCTTCACAACCGTTCCGGCCAACGCGTAAGCCACGACGAGCGGCGGAGACATCAAGAAATTAGCCTTAATATTCTGATGAACGCGAGCCTCGAAATTTCTGTTTCCTGAAAGTACGGATGCCGCGATTATATCGTTCTCAACGATCTGATCTTCGATCGACGGATCGAGCGGCCCGGAATTTCCGATACACGTCGTACACCCGTATCCGACCAGATTAAAACCAACTTCGTTAAGATATGGCGTCAGGCCCGTACGATCAAGGTACTCGGTCACAACGCGCGAGCCCGGGGCGAGCGACGTTTTTACATACGCCGGTACCTTCATTCCTTTTTCGACAGCCTTTTTCGCTACGATGCCGGCCGCGATCATCACGGCTGGATTAGACGTGTTCGTACACGAAGTGATCGCTGCGATCAGGACGTCGCCACTGCCGATACTGGTCGAAACGGTTGGTGTTGTGGTTTCGTCAAATTCGACGCGATCAGGCGTCGGACGATTGTTGACCATCTCGATCTCTGTTTCAACATTGGTGTTGCCGACAGAAACTGTATCGTGATCCGCTTCCGGGATCGACTTTGAGCTCTGCTCGCCCCCGCCTTCGACCATTCCGACGGTGTGCTCTCCCATGGAAACGCTAAAACGCCGTTCAAGATCCTCAGCTGCCTTTCCATAACCGCCATCTGCAACCGGTTTAGTAAAAAGCTCAAGGAAACGATCGTCAAGATTCGATAACTCGATCCGATCCTGCGGACGCTTTGGCCCAGCGACGGCCGGATTGACGGTTTCGAGGTTTAGATCAATGACGGTTGTATAGTCCACTTCGCCTTCTTTCGGAATGCCGAACATCTCCTGTGCTTTGTAATATGCACGTATGGTCTCGATTTGTTCCCGCGAACGGCCGGTATTTGCAAAATATTCCAAAGTTTTTTCGTCAACGCCGAAAAAGCCCATGGTCGCACCGTATTCCGGAGCCATGTTCGCGATCGTCGCACGGTCGGTCGCATTAAGAGCGGCCGCACCTTCGCCAAAAAATTCAACGAATTTGCCAACCACATTCGCCTTGCGGAGCATCTCCGTGATGCGGAGGACCAGGTCTGTCGCCGTCGATCCTTGTGACAGTTCGCCGGTCAGGTGAACACCGACGACGTCAGGCGTGAGGAAGTAAACCGGCTGTCCGAGCATTCCAGCCTCAGCCTCAATGCCGCCAACGCCCCAGCCGACGATGCCGAGACCGTTGATCATCGTTGTGTGCGAATCTGTTCCAACGAGAGAATCCGGGAAATAGACATTTTCGCGTTCAAAAACGCCTTTTGCCAGATATTCCAGATTCACCTGATGCACGATACCGATACCTGGAGGCACGACGCTGAATCCGTTAAATGCCTGAGTTCCCCATTTCAGAAAGCGATAGCGCTGGTCGTTTCGCTTAAACTCCATCGCCATATTCTGCTGGTACGCACTCTCGCTGCCGGCAAAATCAACTTGAACCGAATGATCGATGACCAGATCCACCGGAACAAGCGGCTCGATAACACCGGGGTCTTTACCCATTCTCTGCACCGCGGAACGCATCGCCGCCAGATCGACAAGCAGCGGAACGCCCGTAAAATCCTGCAATACAACACGGGCGACGACGAACGGGATCTCTTCCGAACGCTCTTCATTTGCCTGCCACGCGGCAAGAGCTTTAACATTTGCCTCGCTTACCTTGCGGCCGCCATCGAAATTGCGAAGAACGGATTCCAAAACAATGCGTATCGAGATCGGCAATCGCGAAATGGTACCGAGACCGTGTTTTTCAAGTTCCGGTAAGGAATAATAAACGCCTTCACTGCCGCTGCCAGTAACAAAGGTTTTTCGAGTATTAAAGAGATTGTGCGTCATATTGGTTGTTGATGAATTAAAGCCTAAACGTCTAGTTTAGAAAGCCTTGGGGACAAGGTCAAGGAACGCGTTGGATCGCAACCGCCAGACTGCTGACTTGCTTCGGATCGAATTGATGAATTATACTTTCGATTCGTCTTCGTGGCGCCTTCGTCTATCGGTTAGGACGCGAGGTTCTCAACCTTGAAAGAGGGGTTCAACTCCCCTAGGCGCTACCAACTTCCCTTTCTTCGTTCGACAAAAAGAGGAAACATGATAGTAACAACCGGATTCGATGTTCAGGGCAGGCAAGTCGTTGAATATCTTGGCGTAGTGCGCGGTATCGTTGTCCGTGCGACCGGCATTGGCCGGGGAATTATCGGTGGATTTAAGTCGCTCGCCGGCGGTAATATTGAGGAATGGTCGGTCGTTTGCGAAGAAGCTCGCAAAGAAGCTTTTAACCGGCTCGTCCAGCACGCTCACGAGATCGGAGCCGACGCGATCATCGGAATGCGATACGACGCGACCGAATTCTCACAAGGTGCAACAGAGGTTCTCGCTTACGGGACTGCCGTCAAATTGAACTAGAGATGTCAAACGACATTATCCTCAAGCTGAAAAGCTGGAACTAAAAGAGCGGGGATCCGTTTTCCCTTCCGATCCTTAGATCCGAGATCCAACGAAACAAGCGGCTCTTAAGCCGACGCGGATCAACGAATTCAGATATCCCAACTGACGTTCGCGACCTGGAATCGCTGGTTGTCAGCGTTACCTCACTCAGCATCTTTACTTCCGAAAAACCAGACCTGAATGCAGTCAACGGCCTTACTAAAAGGTCGATCCCATCTTCAGAGCGAAACGAGATCCGGTGCGGAACAAGTAAACCCCAGCGGTCACGTTTGTGTTCTGTCGCGCTGCATGCCGCATCGCGTTCTTCGATCTTCCCGTCGCGAATAAGATAGAACTTGCCGGAAGCCAGATGATCTTGGACGCCGCCGAGGCGATCGAAAACTACCGTAGAATCTACGAAATGCGCCCGCCCCCACATACGCGAACTCAGATCTCGATAATGGACATTTTCGCTTGTTACCTGATCGTGGTAGCCGGTCCCACGAAAGTGGACCGTCTTTCTGATCTTTCCGCGGCGGCCGACCAGCATTATTTTACCGCTAACATCGGCACGCGGAGCGACCGCATTCCAAATTCCGGAGGTCCGCACGGTGACAGGAGCAAGATCTGATTCGATCAGCAACCATTCTAGCTCGGCACGGATCTTCTTCCCACCAAAGGTCATCATGTCGATGGTGACCATAAAACCTGAACCGTATTGTGCAGTATCGATCCTAAACGATGAGTTACCGATCTTGCAGCCGTGCTCACCGAGCGGTGCAAAATCGCTCTCTACAAATTCGTTTACCGAACTGATCACCGGCTTTCCATCGACAGAATATACGAACGAAACCGCCGGAAAGCGATGCCGCCCTGAATAGGTCACGTTTGGATCGGATTGGGAATTTAGGATGAAACGTGGTGACAACACATAATTGTCGTAAAACGCGATGACCAGAGCCTCTCGGCCATCGTCGGAAACCGCATCAAAATGCCAGCTTTCGAAGGCATTCGGCCCGGCGAGGCTGTGCCAGACGTCGTCTTTCAGACTCGAACAGAACGATACGCTTTTCGTCGGTTCAAAACCGTTTTCTTCGGCCATTTACAGAAACTCTGCCTACATTGTGGATCGAAATTGCTCCAAGCATCGCAAATAACAAAATAATTGGCAAACTATCGGCCAATATATGAATCTGTACGAGTGATTTTGCTCTCCTTATTTTTGAACTGAGGAAAATGATGAAAAACGTTAAGACGATATTTCTGCTTCTATGCGTAACCACCGCCGGATTGCTTCTGACCGCATGCCCTGAGCGCACGAGCATCGCCGATATCGAACGAAACCCCGGAAAATATCAAAATAAGGAAGTTGCCGTCGCCGGCGTGGTCAAGGACAGCTACGGCATTTCGATCCCAGGCACAAATATGGGCGGTGGAGCCTATAAGATCGACGACGGCACAGGCTCAATGTGGATCATCGTCGCCGACGGAAATGTCCCGTCAAAAGGTGCCGAGATCGGCGTCAAAGGTGTGATCGGCAGCGGCGTCAACTGGAAAGGCAAAAACTACGGCCTCGGCATGTACGAAAAAGACCGCCGCTATCGAAAGCGTTAATTCCTCGGTTCTGAGTCACGCTTCTGGGTGGCAAAACGGTATCATATAACAAACGCGTTTCATTCAGAGGCGTGACACCGAACAATTATGGTATCGATTCTATCGGCTTTTGACCGCAGCTTTATTAAACTCGACGCCCGTTCGCGGGAGTTACTAGCCAAGATCCCGGAGGAACGGCTTTTTGAGAAGCCGCGCGAGATCGCGAACTCGATGGCGATGTTCTCATGCGGAGAGTACTTACTGCGCTCGGCCGCGATGGTCGAGAAAACTTTCGGAGGCATAACCACACGGCTTTGGGACGACCCGTTCGAATGGACCCTGCCTGAAAAGCTCGCGACGCACGAAGACATTTCACGCTATTTTGACGAAGTCGAAGCCACGCGCCTCAAAGGATTTTCTTTTTTCACGTCAGATGATGATCTCGCACGCGAGATGCCCGCTCCCGAACGCCTCACACCGATCGCTGAAATTATGATCGACACGCTCACTAAGGCTGGGCATTTTCAGGGGCGAGCTTTCGCGGTCTTTCAAATGCTGTTTGACGATAAACTTCCGCGTATCTGATCCGGAAACTCCATTGCATTCAGAACTTTTTCGTGTAAGAATTCGTTAAGATTTGGGTCTACCATCTAAACGGAGAAAATACATGCATTGTCCTAGCTGCGGGCAGCAACAAATATCAAATGAGACGAAGTTCTGCTCACGCTGCGGAATGCCCCTCGCTATCGTTGCTGAGGTGGTGACACACGGCGGTTATCTGCCTCAATTGGAGCAGCTTAATAAGCAGAAAAAGAAGGTATTTTCACGCCGAAACGTCTTAGGTTTCAGCTTGATATGGCTCTTGTTTTTTCTCTTTATCGTGACGCCGTTCTGGGGAATTGTCGGCGTTGACGAACTCGCGGGCGTGTCGGCGATCATTGGTATCTTTGGCGGGATGATAATGGCTGTCTCGGCACTGATCTTCCTCGAGAAGGCAAAGCCTGCATTCCCTGTTATCCAAAACGCCTTCCCGCCTCAGTCGCAACAATACAATATGCCGGGCCAAATGGATCACGCTGCCCTGCCGCCGCAGCAATCTATACCGGTGTCCGCATACGCTTCGCCGCAGCCAGGAAACTGGCGCGACACTAATGATCTGCAGCCCGGCAGCGTGACCGAGAGCACGACGAGATTACTGGACAAGGACGAGATCTAGGAGAGAGTTATGTTTTGTCCGCAGTGCGGCCAAGAGCGATCGTCAATCGAAACGAGCTTTTGCTCGCGTTGCGGTTTTTTGCTTACGGGAACGGCAGATCTCCTTCAGACCGGCGGTTTGATCCCACGTTCAAATGCCCCGGCAGGCTTTTGGGCTCCGTCACCGCGGACTCGCGGTATCAAACAAGGCCTTTTTATCTTCCTGCTTTCGTTCCTTATCGTACCGCTTATAACTGTTTTCTCGATCATGGTGAGTCTACGTTCACCCGTTCTGCCGATTCTGGCAACGTTGATCCTGGTCGTTGGCGGTCTTTTGCGTGTCGCCTACGCCTGGATGTTTGAATCACCTGTCCCCGGCGGAAAGACGATCGAAGAAAATGCGTTCTCCGCAGCACAGAATTTGCTCAATCGCCCATCGAGATCCCAACTTCCGCCGCAGCAAAGCTATCCGGTTTCTTCGTACGAAGCACCTGCGACCGGCAATTGGCGTGATACCAACGACCTCGAACCGCGCAGCGTTACCGAAAACACGACGCGGCTTCTGGAGAACGAAGAACTGCCTCAATAACCGATCGCCATCCCGTCACTTCGCGAGTCTATCGCTCCTAACCTGACTCCTTTGTTATCGATCATGATACCAGTAGCAGAAGCTACGTTGCCCGGATTCGCCGTGAATTTATGCCCGTATCCCATTAAAATATTTAGCGTATCGGGCGAAAAGCCAACCGGCTCGTACAATATTTCGTCGGGTAGCCATTGATGATGAATTCGCGGAGCGTCGATCGCTTCCTGGATGTTCATATCGAAATCGATCACGTTGATCACCGACTGCATTACCGCCGAAATGATCCTTGGCCCACCGCGGGCTCCGAGAGCGAACCAAACCGAGCCATCTTTTTTCAAAACGAAGGTCGGCGTCATCGACGACAGCGGACGCTTACCCGGCTCGACTTTATTCTTTTCTCCCTGAACCAGGCCAAACAAATTCGGCTTGCCCGGGCGAGCGGCAAAATCGTCCATTTCGTCGTTGAGAAGAACGCCCGTTCCCTTCGCGGTTACGCGTGAGCCATAAAGGTCATTGATAGTGTAAGTGTTAGTGACGACCGTTCCGGCGGGATCTATAACCGTAAAATGGGTTGTGTCCATCGATTCCGCTCCGGGGATCGAACCATGGCCTATATCCTTGCTGACCGAGGCTTTTGTCAGATCGATGGAGGATGCTCGATCTACCGCGTATTTTTTGTCCATCATGGTTTCCACGGGCACCTTTGCAAAATCAGGGTCGCCCATAAACTCTGCTCTATCTGCAAATGCGCGGCGAGAAGCCTCAGCAAATAGATGGTATTTGGCAGCAGAATTCGACTTCATCTTCCGGACGTCGTATCCCTCGAGCATATTCAAAACCTGCATCATCACGACCCCGCCGGAGCTTGGCGGCGGCATGGAGATTATCTCGTGACCGCGATAATTGCCACGCAGTGGTGTTCGTTCTTTTGCGACATAATTCTTGAGATCTTCAAGTGTAATGAGCCCGTTGTGGGCCTTCATGTCGTCCGCTATCATTTTGGCAGTTTGGCCCGAGTAGAATTCGCGGGCACCAAGACGCTCAATACGGGACAGCGTATTTGCCAGATCCGGCTGCTTGAAAACGTCGCCTTCTTCGAAGTATTTTCCATTGTTAAGAAAGATACGTTTGCTGTCCTCGTATTTGGCAAGATTCTCTTTGTAAGCTTTGAATAGTTCCGCAAGACGATACGAAAGAACATAGCCATTCTGAGCGAGAAGGCGAGCTGGACGCACCAGGTCGGCCCATTTGACCTTACCCGAGCCGTATTTTTTGAACGCCAGCTCAAAACCAGCGAGAGTTCCGGGAACACCGGATGCCCGGTATCCGATCGTTGAACTGCCTTCACCGCGAATGAGATTGCCGTCCTTATCGACAAAAATATCCCTGTTAGCCGCTTTTGGGGCCATTTCGCGATAGTCGATCGCGTGATTCTGACCTTTCGAATCTCGAATGAGCATAAAACCGCCGCCGCCGATGTTTCCGGCTTCCGGGTAGACGACAGCCAGTGCGATGCCGACCGCGATCGCTGCATCGACAGCATTGCCGCCGCGTTTCATAATGTCAACGCCGATCTGCGAAGCGAGTTCGTGCTGCGACGCAACCATCGCATGCTTGCCCCGAACCGGCTCCGGCCATGCGAATGCTGCCCTGCTGGTAGGCAATATTGCAAATGTGATGGCAAAGACAAAGATCGCCGATAGGACAACTCGAAACGGATTGTTTTTCATACTCGAAACTCTAACAAAAGTCGTGTTTTACGACAAATATTCGGCATCCATAAATGCGGCTTTTCTATTTATCTCAAAAGAGTTATAGTCATTTTTCGCAACGAAAAAACTGATTTTTAGGACCCTGTCCAGATGAACGACGACGGAAGTAGTAAAAATGGAGTTGACACGCTTTTCACCGAAAAAGTTTGCGCGCCTCTTGAGCCGTGGTTCCCAAAAGGTCCGTCGGTCTCTGTCTGAATACCGTTTTCTCGCCTACCTTGCAGTTCTTGGCCCCGGAATAATAGCAGCAAATGCTGGTAATGATGCAAGTGGAATCGCTACCTATTCAAGTGTAGGTGCCGGCTTTGGTTATTCCCTTCTATGGGCGTTCGTCCCAATGGTCATTAGTCTCGTGATCGTGCAGGAAATGTGCGTCAGGATGGGCGTGGTGACCGGACAAGGGCTCGCAGACCTGATCCGGGAACAGTTTGGTGTCCGTTGGACGGCGTTTGTGATGCTTGCTCTTTTGATCGCGAATACCGGCGTGATCATTTCAGAGTTTGTGGGCATAGCTCAGGCTTCGGAGCTATTTGGAATTCCGCGTTTCTTTACAATTCCTATTACCGCCGGACTGATCTGGTGGCTCGTCGTTAAAGGTTCTCAGAAGCGGGTTGAACGAGTTTTCCTGGCGATGTCACTCGTGTTCTTTTGCTACGTGATCTCGGCCTTTCTCTCGCGGCCTGAATGGAGCAAAGTTGGCGAATCGTTTCTGCAGCCGACGTTTCAGACTGATTCCGCATACCTTTTCATGGTAATGGCGTTGATCGGTACGACCATAACGCCATTTATGCAGGTTTACGTTCAGTCATCGGTCGTGGAGAAACGGATGGACGTAGAGGATCTTGGCGTTGTAAGGGCAGATGTTGTCGTCGGAACGATCTTCGCCTGTGCGATCGCGGCGTTTATCGTTATTTGTTCAGCAGCGACCCTTCATATGAACGGCATCACATCAATCGACTCGGCTGCGACCGCGGCCGAGGCTTTTGTTCCAATTGCCGGCGTTTATGCAAAATATCTCTTTGGTATCGGACTATTCGGGGCAGCGATGCTTGCTATGGGCGTTTTACCTCTGGCGACGGCGTATAGTCTGAGCGAGGCCTTGGGCTTTGAGAAAGGACTTTCGCGTTCGTTTCGCGAAGCTCCGATATTCATTGGCATCTTTACGGGCCTGATCCTGATCGGTGCTATCGTCGCACTTATCCCAGGCATTCCCCAGATCCGATTGCTGCTTTTCACACAAACCGTCAACGGACTGCTCCTACCTATAATTCTGCTAGCGATCGTAAGACTTGCCAATAATAAAGAGATCATGGGCAGCCACACCAACGGGCCTGTGCTTAACTTTTTTGCGTGGCTTGTGGCCTTAACCGTTTCCCTGCTGTCTTTAGCATTGATTGGAAAGACAATTGCTGATATGTTTTAGCCCTAAATTATGGCCTCATCCGAACTACAAAAAAGAGCGATCTATTTCCTCGGCTTTGTCGCCTTACTTACCGCAGTCCTGATCTTTTTCCCATCGGACGAAACCATTTTTAGCTACACGGCAACGCAACTCGGCCTGCAAGTCTTGGCCGATGGCTCGCTGGCCACGCTCGCCGGTCAAAAACCGACGATGATGGGCGATACGACGATAAGCCTCGTGGTAAATGTCCTACGGATCGTGAAGATCCTCCTTTGGATGACGGTCGTCGTAACTATTGTCCGGTTCGTATTCTACTCGATCACAAAAGCTTTGTATCGGAATGGTGCACCTGGCGAGGTATCGTCGCTGCTGCAGACCGTTATCTCGGTGATCATATACATTGTTTCGTTCTTTATTATTTTTCAAACGCAATTCCCGGGTGTTCAGCTTGCACCGTTGTTCACGGGTTCGACGATCATTGGAATCGTTGTAGGACTTGCACTCCAGGATACCCTCGGAAACCTTTTCGCGGGATTGGCATTGCAAGCCGATCAGCCGTTTCAGGTCGGCGATGTAGTTATTATCTCCGGTCGCGGCGAAGGTGTAGTTGAGATGGTTTCGTGGCGCGGCGTTAAGATCCGCACGTTTCAGAATAAACTACTCGTCATCAGCAACTCCGTGCTTGGAAAGGAGACGATCGAGGTCGCCCCAAAAGATAACTTGAATGCGAAGGCGGTATTCTTCAACACTCTTTATTCGCATTCGCCTACCCGCACGATACAGTTCGTTCGTGAAGCGGTCCGCCAGGTGGATAACGTCTCGAAAAAGATGCGTCCTGTCGTTCGCATCCGAAACCTCGGCGATAACGGAATTGATTTTGAAGTTAAGTACTGGCTCGATGACTATACGATCCAGCACGATACAGATGCTCTTATCAGGCAGCGGATCTGGTATGTTTTCCAGCGAGAAAAGATCGACTTCGCATACCCGACGCGAACACTGCACATAGAGCCCAAACCTGTCGAAGCGGCACCCGACGAGGTTGTTAATAACATTGCAGAACACCTCAACCGCATCCCGATCTTTAATCCGCTCTCTGACGAAGAGATAGAGCGTCTCGCTAACGCTTCGACCTCACGCGTCTATGCTCCGGGCGAAGCGATCGTTAGGGCGGGTCAGGTAGGTAATTCGATGTTCGTAATCATCAGAGGCTCGGTCAAGGTTCAGATCACGGAGAATGATTACCAGAAGACGGTAAACACTTTAGCAGAGGACGATTTCTTTGGGGAAATGAGCCTGCTAACAGGCGAGCCGAGATCCGCAAGCGTGATCGCGATCGTCGAAACCCAAGTATTGCGTATTGATAAGAACGGTCTCAAGCCGATCCTCGAAGCGAATCCTGAGTTGGTAGGTGTTATTTCTGAATTGATCGAAGAACGAAAAATGGCCCTCACAAAGGAAGTTGCTAAGAGTGATGAGTTAGAGATCTCACCTAAGAAAGGTGCGATCACATCTATCAGGAAGTTCTTTGGCCTGCAATGAACTACTGCACGTTTTGGTCGTAAATATCGTGTAAGACTTCCGAGATCGTTTTGCGGTTTGCCGGCTGTTCGGCGGTTTTTTCTTTCGGAGCCCTCTTAACGGTCTGAGAAAAGCTGGCAGAAACCGATCGAACCCTTTCCGGCATTTCCTGAAATCTCGGCCCAACACCGTTTGCTTCCGTCTTCGGATCGTCATCATGAGAGTCGACAACCGACTCGAGCTTCTGCTCGCTCGGCTGGAGCGGAACTACACGTTTCGTCAGTTCTAAACGACTATCTTCGAGCAATTTCTTCCCTCGATTCTTGCGTGCCCGTTCGAGCGACCGAATTGCGGACGAGGTTAAGGGAGCTTCGGCAGGAGCTCGTTCTATCTTGCGAAGCATGCGAACGTACTCACGCAATTCTTTGCTTGGGTAAACGATCGCAGTTTCATTAACCGCATTCTCCTCAACAACTTGTGAAAGGTATTTGACCGCAGAACTGTGATCATCGAGCTTCTGATACAGTGCCCCGAGGCCGAAAGAAACTAGCGGCGGAGCTGCACTCATAGAACGAACGATCGCCTCCCCTTTCGCGATCGCCTCCTGGATCTCAAATCCGTACCAGCGCCGGTCGTCTTCACGCAGGATCTCGTTTGCAGAGAGGTAGAATTCAAAGACGCGGCGGGTCTCATTACGCCCCTCGGACGAAAAGACCTTCCAGATAAAAAACGACAAGACGCCTACAAAAAAGAGTAAAAACACGGGAAAGCCCGCAACCCACAACATCAGGCCGATAATGCCAAAGGCTCCCGCGTACTGGGCCTTTTCCTTGATCGCCCCTTGTGTTCGTTTCTCTAATGAGGTTTTATTCACAGATCAATATTGCCAGAAACTTTTACTCTTTCGCTGCCGCAGGCTTTCGTTTGGGTCCGGCTTTTGGCTTTTCCCTTTCAGCTGCGGGTTCGTCCGTTTCTTTTGGACTTGTCGCTTTCTTGGCTTCAGTTTCGACTTTTGCTCCAAAATCACTGATGACGTCACCTAATTTTTCGAGAGCTTTCATAGACGAATCCGCGACATATTTTACTGCCTCGTTTATCGTCGCAGCCTCCATTTGGAGAAGGCTAGCGAACTTTTTGTCGAGTGGCAGTGCATTGAATTCGGCCTGCAGATCACTTTTGATCTCTGCCGCACTCTTTTTGGTTTCCTGGGTGTTTTCTTTGGTCATAACTACTATTTCTCCCGGTTGAATGATCCTTGCCTCGCATGCAAGTCTCTCATTTGACCTACGCCCGTACTTATCAAAATGTTCCGATTCACTTGCGGTCAACGAACCTAAGTTATCAATGCCGCTTTTTACGATCACCGAACAATCGTGTTCCTTTCCCACCATTTTGCAGGTGCCGAACCTGATCCCCAAACTCCGTCCCGCGTCAGTGAGAGTAACGCCGTCAGGCACAATTCCCTCAATGCCCTCTCTTTCAAATCGAATAACTACTATGGGAACGCTCATATTCATCGATTGGCCGTTCTAACTCGTATGCGAGGCTGAGCCCCGGACGGTGTAGTACGCGAATCAGCCTTTACTTGCTGGCATTCCGAACAGATCCCCCACATCCGCAGACTGTGATGGGTCGGTTTGAACCCAAAGTTGCTTGCCATCTGATCCTGCATCTCTTCGATCTCGGGCGAAAAGAACTCAATGACCTTTCCGCATTCCGTGCAGATCATGTGATCGTGATGCTCGTGATTGTAGTGGTGCTCATAATAGGTTTTACCATCGCCAAAACCCACCTCACGGGCAAGACCGGCTTCGGTCAATAGCTTGAGCGTACGATAAACCGTCGTCAGTCCGACGCTCGGATCCTTTTTATGAACCAGTTTATGTAAGTTTTCACTAGTTAGATGATCTTCAGTGCTCAGAAATATTTCGAGGATAAGATCCCGCTGGCTCGTGCGGCGAAGCCCGGCGGCCTGAATATGCTCAAGCAGCAAAGCTTTTTCAACTTCGAATGTGTCTTTTTTTCTAACCAAAGAGAGCTCCCCGTGTAAAATTCGATACTACCACTTCAATTTTGATTTCGCTATCGAAACTTTCGCCCGCAGTTTATCGATCCTTTCGGCACTTACCCCCTGCTTTGCCGCAAGTTCCAGCGATCTCTCCCCGAGAAGAAGATAGGTTTCAAGCAAGTCGTCCGACACATTTTCGTTGAGAGCCGTGAGGTGGCGGGTGAATGTCTCGATATCGGCGCGAGCGAAGGTGCCCGTTAACGCCGCTGACGTGCTTTGCTCGCTAAGATTCTGCACGGTGCTCATTACGAGCGGCATCAAGATATCTTTCGCCTGCTCTGGCGAAAGGCCGCATTTCGTCATCATTTCCACGGCTGAATCGAATAGCGCGACCAGATGTCCGCAGGCTGTAACAGCCGCAGCGTGATAGAGCGTCTTGAATTTAGTGTCTATAGAAAATGGACGTCCGCCCAGATCGGTGGCAATGGTTTCGCCTATTTTCACCGCGCGTGTTGTACCCTCAACGCAAAAGAACGCCTTTGGGAACCGTGTTGGCCCCAACTCCGGAGAACTAATAGAAACTAGAGGATGTATTGAGCCTGTTTCACATCCCACGGCCTTTAAATCATCGAGGACGGAAGATGGATAGGATCCGCTTGTGTGAAAGACGGTAGGATTTACTGAGATCTTCGGGGCAAGTTCGTGAGCAACTTTAACGATCCAAGAATCCTGGGTAGTAATAAAAATAACGTCCGAGCTTATCTCTTTGAGGTCTTCGAGCCGAATGACCTCGGGTTGCCTCGCGAGAAGTCGTGTTATCGTTGACAGATCGCTATCACCGCGAAAAACGAGTTTTTCTACAAAATACTTATCTGCAGGAAGACTTACCGCCAAGGCACCGCCAACGCGGCCCGGACCGATTATCGAAACACTAACCATATATGGCTAGGATAGTTCAACCAGAAGTTCAGACGAAATGCGGCACGCTCTTTCTCTAGATCTCAGTGTTGACAAAATCTTCGACCTTTTTCACTTCCTGTTCCCACAGGTGCATATGATCGTCGGTGTGGTCAGGTAGGTCGTCCCTTAACGCAGGGATACTGGGTGCTTCGCTTGTGATCTCGGATAGGCGCTGGGCAGCGATCTTCAGGATCCGCATGTCCTGGCTTGTTAGTTTAGAAAGCTCGGGATTTTCGCTGATGTTGGTGAGAATTGTCTTGACCGACGTTCGCATTGCATCTGAATCAGTTGCGTCAAGCAGTCTGTTAGAGTTCTCGATGAACCTGGAACGAAATACTTCAAGTCCACAATCAACGGTAACTTTCAGCAGAGATGGAAGGTCAACGAGTCGTTCCGTTTCAGCAAGACTAAAGGAGCAGCCACAGAAAGGTTTCGATAGCAGCGATCCTCTAACGTTTGAGTTACAGTACAGTTGCCGTATCTCGCGGATCAACGATTTTGCAAGTGGAAACGATTCGTTCTCGAGCCAAGAGACCGACGAGAAATTCTCAAACACAGCCCACTCGTCAGAACTCACGATCGCTCTCAAGGCTTCGCCTGCGACGGCAGACCTCATCACCGCATCATGCTTTTCGGCGTAGTAGTCAGTATACGCGTCACGAAACCTTTTCCACTCGGCGTCAAGCTGCTGTGTGCCGGCAACTGAGGATGCAAATTTCCCCTCATTAATGGTATCCAGTAAGCCCTGGCGTGATGACTCGAGCTCGACATCGCAGGTATCCTCGCAAAGGGAAAGGTACGTCGCTATCTCCGATCGCCGTGTGACGCCCGACGTGAAATCACGCAAGATGCGCAGATCGCCCTTCTTGTTCTCATATTCTGCCTCTGAATCCGAGAAAAGATCGGCAATGCTCTGCAAACATTTATCTAGCGAAAGATCGTTTTTCACTAACGAATCAATGATCTCCGCCATTGCCCCGAACGACTTTCTAAGGTTCGCAGCCGTCCGCCAGATTCCTGCATTTAAATTCTCATCGGGAAGCGCGTCAAATTCAGCAAGCGTCCGGCTCTCATTCCAACCTGAGAGCCAGCCGGTAAGTGAATCGATTATCAGTAAACGGTCCTCACTCCGGTCAAGTGTTCTGAGCCCGGCGTTACCGGTGATCAGTTTTGCCCAGGTAAGCAGTCGTTCGGGCGAATAGAACTCATCCAGGGGTTTCGCTACACCAACGATATCGTCCCAAATGATCTGCAGATCCAGCGATCGGTGATTGATCCGGTTTCCGCTCGATGTGACGAACTCATACTGCTTCTGAGCGACCAGTGCGGCGAGGATAAGGTGCTGAGCTTCACGCGTCAGGCCAACTGACGGTGCCTGTAGACGCATCGCGATGTCTTTTAGCGGAACCATCGTTTCCGCATCAGATCCCGCAAATCCCGCTTTCACTATTTCATTCTCGACAAGGTTCTCAGCCGATATCGGAACAAATACACCGTTGACCCGAGCGGCAAGCCCGAGCGGAAATGCAAAAGATTCAGCGAGCTTCTGACTCTCGGGGCTGTTTACGTCTGAGCCGCCAAAGAAATTAGATATCAACGCAGCGGTCTGTTTATGGCCGAGGTGTTCCGCAAACTGAGGATGCTCCGGGTACTGGCCCTCAAACACCGGGCCGAGCATTATCGTCATCAACTGCGTCAGACTGTAGGCCGATCGGGCTTCTTCGGTAAATTTGAACGTCAGCCCGCCAGCAGTCAAATAGCTGTCCAGCAAGAAGACCCGCTGCCATATCTTCTCGATCGCCAACGATTGGACATGCAACGCGGTCGAGAGTGTTTCTCCCATCTGATCTCGGATGGTCGGATCATTTTGAAGCAAATTATTGCGGCGAATAGCGTCTTTTTCGTCTGCCGTAAGTTTGGCAAGCCGCCACGCGATAGTCGCATTTTCTTTCGACGGTTCTGCATCGGCAGTGTCAGGCTCGACGCGGATCGTCCAATCTGGATTTTCCTTGCGTTCACGTGAAGGTGAGTCGGCATTCTCACTCGGCGGCCAGATCAATTCTCCTCGCCGTGTCGCACCGCGCCATAGTATATTGCAGGCCGTAGAGTCGGACGCAGCGTCATAATCCGAGTATTTCTCACCGGTTTGCCCTAGTAGGAGACGCCAGACAACCGAATCTGCAACTGACTTAATAGCCTCTGCTAAAAGGCTCTCGACATTAAGCTTATTAGTAAGCTGGAATGAATATTTTGGCAGAATGCCGTCACGGCAAACTTTATTGATGGCACCTGGCAAAGCCTCGGCAAAAGCGTCGAGAAGATCTGAAATGTTGAATCTCGTACCATCAGGCGAGTCGCCATCTGATATCATCATCGACGCTGCGAGTTCCGGCGACGATACACCGTCACCATTCAGCGATAGGATCAGCAACCCTTTCAGGATCAGTTTTGCCGGATGTCTGAACTGTACGGGAAATTTTGTTATTACCTCACGCTCGAGCCGCTCAAAGGCAACGAACGCGTCCGCTAGATCAGGCACGGAACGGAGCCGGCTTTCGACGCTGTCGAACACCTCGTCGATCCCGATAAGTGAATTCGCGGGACGGCCCATGATCTTGACGCCAGCCTCGGCTGCAAAACCGAGCAGCCCAAAATCCTGAATATAAAGCCGAACCAGCGGAGCGATCTCTACCGTCGCGGGATGTAGCGGATAAAGCGATGTGAATCGCTGCTCGCTCCAACGAAATCCCGGCATATCCGCGCGGTAATCTTCGTAGATCTCGTGCAGAACCGCTCGTTTTTGGCTGTATTTCGTGAATATTACCGAATCGACTATCTTGTACAGATGTTCCTGATCCAGGTAATCGATGTTGAAAGTAGCCGATATCGAAGCATTTGGCCCGTCTGCTCCTGAAATATCGTCATCAAGCGCCACACCAACAAAAATTCCAAGGGCTTTGGCCGCATCAGCGATCTCACTGAGCATCGCTCCATCGTCGCGGGAGACGCGGGCGTCGCGGCCCATCGCCGTGTCTATGAGCAGAACCAATGGAACATCGCCTGCCTTCTCAGAAGCTCTGAGAAGCAGCTCATAAAGCGAATCGTTAAGGGTCGATGGATTCGTCTCGAGGATCACACCGACAGCGCGTTTCAGTTCGTCGAGCAAGGAAGGACCTGTACCGCGGCGAACAAAAGCGACCTGTCCGTGCCGACGCGAAAGCCGTTCCGCACTCGATGAGACGTGCGGATCAGAAATACGGGTGCGAAGTTCCGGACGTGAAATGATCGCACTCAAAACCGAGATAAAATGGCTCTTCCCGACGCCCCGGAAACCTGCGAGGGCATACGCTCCGCCCTGGCCGGCTCTGACCGATGCGACACGGCCGATCCATTTTGCCATGAGGTCTGCAGTAATATCTGTAAAATGGTATCCGGCGAGCGTCAATCCCGGATCGGCGGCAAAGTCATGCAGATGCTTGAACGGACAGATCTCCACGATGTCCTTTACCTTTTCTACGACACGTTTCATGCTCTAATAAATTTACGGATATTTGAAATAGAAAGCTCAGGCGACCGATGCACGTAATTTACAATCTACCCATGGCTGCGCCCGTACCGAATTGACGCACAAAACATTTTAACAAGTTTTATCAACAATGGGAACACTAATCTTTTCGATTCGAGAACTGTAAAAAGTTTTGTCACCAGCAGCACTATTCGCAACTAATTGCCCGTTTCTTGCATCCTAAAGGCGTTGATTTGGATTACGTTTGGGACTACAATTTTTGCAGTCGTTAATATTTGATTGGAGAGAAATATGCAAAGCGAAATTCGTCGTCGATTTGGAGCCTCGTTGCTGGTGCTTAGCGTGTGGACCGGTGCGATCGCAGTAGTTCCTGTTTCGACATTTGCCCAGGACACAGATGCAAACGCAACTGCGGCAAAGGACAAAGACACCGACAAGAAGGACAACAAGAAAAAGGACGCGAAACCAGCTCCTACACCATCCGGACCGACCGCTCTTGGGGTCAAAGATGATCCATCACAGATCGGAAAACGCAACATTAACGGCGGAGCTGACAAGTTATTTGGCTGGCTTGGCGGTTCACAGGAAAAAGAAGTTCAAATCGGACGTCAACTTGCTCTCGAAGTGGAGCAGCAGGCAAAAATGGTCGAGGATCCGATGATCACCGAATACGTCAACCGCGTTGGCCAGAACGTCGTTCTTCATTCGGATGCCAAGATCCCCTTCACTATTAAGGTCATTGATAGTGATGAAGTTAACGCATTTGCCCTTCCAGGCGGTTTTTTCTTTGTAAACAAGGGACTCATCCTCGCCGCCGATAACGAAGCGGAACTTGCGGGAGTTATGGCCCACGAGATCGCCCACGTTGCGGCCCGACACGCGATGGAAAATCAGGGCAAGGGGACTCTGCTGCAATACGGAATGCTGGCGGGTATCCTGTTTGGGGGCGGCATTGCGAGCGGAATCTTACAGAATACGGCGGGCATCACACAGGCACTCGCGTTCTTTAAGTTCAGCCGCGGTGCTGAAGGAGAGGCGGATAGACTGGGTGTTCAATACCTTTATGCATCGGGATACGATCCGAATGGAATGTCAACGATGTTTGAAAAGCTCGCCTCGCAGAATAAGAAAAAGCCGGGAACGCTGTCTAAGCTGTTTTCATCGCATCCCCAATCTCTCGACCGGCGTGATGAGAGCCTGAGTCTTGTCGCTCGCTTTCCTGAGAAGGAAGAGTACATAATCAGCACATCGGAATTTCAGCGGGTGAAGGGTCACTTGATGAAGATCACGAATGCTAAGGCTGGGATCCAAACCGATTATGATCAAGCCGACGACAGCAAACCAACACTCAAAAAGCGACAGCCCGAGGGCTCGGAATCGCCGGTACTGAACGGTGAACCTGGATCGTCTTCGTCAGACGGACCACCAAAGCTTAAGAAGCGCGACCAACCTGATCCGCTTCCGACGCCAACTCCGTCACCGCTTCCGTAACGGTCGGGTAAAAGCAAAACCGAAAACACGAACTCGCAGCAATGCGGTTCGTGTTTTCTTTTGCCCGTGACCTTCATCCGTTTATCCGAATAAATTGATAGAAGCAATTCTGTCTGGGTAGCATGTTAGAATGGCCTGTCATCGCAGATCGATATTTGCCAAGCGGAAGTTTATGGTCGTCGAGAAGTTCACGCAAAAGGAGGATGTCTGAAAATCCTGAGATGATGAGACTATTTTTGGTAAAGTAGTTTCGCGACAAAAACGTTCGACCAATCTGCCAAAATCCTCTACCAATCACGCAGTTTACCGCCGACAAATGGGCATATTCCTACGACCGATCCAGCCTTTTTTCGCCTGGTAATGCCGTAAACAGGGCTTTTTAATAAAAGTGTGAATCGTTTCACACTTTTCGGACGGCAATTTTGCGAATGCAATTTTTTTTCACCCCAAAAACTGATCGAGGCCGCCTTTTCAGACAGCCTCGCACGAGTTTAGGCAATGATCATAGACCGTTTACGGCTGTTTGACCGGCGGCGTCTCGACGATCGGGGACTTTGGCTGCACGGGCGTAGTCTTGATAACCGTAGTCAATGCCTTTGGGATCTGGTTGACTAGAATGTCACCCTGATTCTCTATGATCTGGTCGATCATCTCGAATTTCTCCTTTTCGAAATTCTTGGTCATCAAAACACCGTCTTTATCGATCGTCATCGGGTAAACGCCAAAGAGCTGATTCTTAAAGTTCTGGAAGAACGAAACGTCTTCCGGAGGCATAACCTTGGTTCTTTCCGGATGTGCCGCAGGAACCGTAGCACCGATCAACTCAAGCTGTTCTGTTGCCTTTTTAACGTATTCGCTATTCGGATAGTCGCTAACGATCCTCTGAAAATAACGGGCCGCCTGATCGGTCTCTTCCTCGACAAGGTAGGTTACCGCGAGTTTGTACAGAACCTCGTCCATGAAGTCAAAATCAGGATACTTGTCAATGATCTCACGGAATCTCGACTGTGAGCCCTTAAGCCCACCCTTCTTCTGATCGACGGAAAGCGTATAGTAATAATTTGCGATCAAAAGATTGTGCAGCCCGAGGTTGTCCTGAACCTGGCGCAGCCGCGTTCTAGCTTCGGTAAGGATCGCGGGATCGCTACACTGCTGAAAGATCGCTTTGAGCCGGGTCTCGGCTCGCTTGGCACGGGTTGCATCACGATCAGGAAGCCCGATCTGTCGCATTTCAGCCTCACCGATCTTTAAAATGACCCGACACGACAATGGGTGCGTCGGGAAAAACGTCAGCCATTCCTGATATGCTCCGATAGCCTGGATCAGGGCACTTGTGGACCCTTCGAGATAGAACGAATCGCCCACCGCGAGCTTGGACATTGGCAGATATGGCGAATCAGGATACGTTGTGATGATGGTTTGGAATAGTAACCGTCCAACGTCATAGTTGCGTTTTCGGACCTCGCGGGTGGCAACCACAAATAACTCACGGTCTCGTCCAACCTGAACGCTTCCGAGCAATTCTTCGTATTCGTCGCTGCCGCCGCCGCCAAATATCCCAAGAAATTTCTTCTTTTTCTTCTTGTCGCGGGCCTGTCCAACCGTTGAGATCGGAGTTGCTCGTCCCGCAGCAACTTCTAATTGAGCCGTATCCGCGCGAGCCTGATACTCATTGACCGATTGCTCGAGCGTATCAACATCAGACCTTTCATACTTCTCGCCGCGATCAACTTTTCCGCGAAGGCTGTTTACGTCCGAACTGAGTCGCGAACCGTCCTTTTCTAGAGCAACGAGCCGTCCAAGCGGAGTTTCGAGCTTCTTCTCGTCATCTTTTTTCGCCTTATCTTCTTTGTTTTCCTCTTTGAGGACAGAAATGACGCTGTTCAGCGACCGGCGCAAACGATCCAGCTTATCTCGCATTACATCGAGTCGCTGCAGGTCCGTTCCGTCGCCAGGCCGTGCTTGGCCGAAACCAGCCGAAGTAACCGCAAGAATGACAAATAAGCAGAGAAAAGTAGCTCTTTTTAGATCAAAAACCATAGTAAATAAGAAACCTAATATGCATCAGGCCCATTCCGTTCCTTTTTCAATAAGACCCTTCACCGCCGCCGCCGCGTCCCCGCCGCCAAAAACCGCATTTCCAGCCACGACAAACTGCGCACCAGCTCTTACTATTTCAGCAATATTACCGCCATCGATACCGCCATCGATCTCGATCTGGACCGGAAGGCCGCGATCGAGGATCATTTGCCTCAGCCGCCTTAGCTTGTCGAGCATGGTCGGAATAAATTTCTGTCCGCCGAACCCCGGATTTACCGACATTAGCAAGACAAAGTCCGCATAGGGTAACGCCTCTGTGAGGCTCTCGATAGGCGTCGCCGGATTGATCGCGACGCCGGCTTTTGCTCCGGCTTCCTGAATAGCAGTCAAAGTCCGCTGCAAATGCTGGTCAGCCTCAACATGAACCGAAACCATGTCGGCTCCTGCTTTAACAAACTCAACGGCATATCGTCCGGGTTCCGAGATCATCAGGTGCGTATCAATGATCAGATCAGTCGCTTTGCGGATAGATTTGACCACCGGCAGCCCGATCGTGATATTCGGAACAAAATGTCCGTCCATCACGTCGACATGAAGGACCTTGGCTCCACCGTTTTTCACGGCCTCAATTGCCTCGGCGAGCCTTGTAAAATCTGCCGATAAGATCGACGGGGCTATTTCAAACATTGGTCTACTATTTTGTATCAAAAACCTCGTTAACGGTTGCTTCCCTAGGGCCGAATCGCTGGTTTAGGCTTTGTATCTACGGCCGCAGGTTTGGTTCCGGGAGCCGAAGGCTTCGGCGAAGCCGGCGTTTGTGTATTCTTATTCGGTTTATCTGTCGAGTTGTTATTCGAAGCCGGATCCTTCTTGTTTGCGGCAGGCTCGGTCGAGTTTGAATTTGTCTCAGAGCTATTCGAACTATCGCTGTTAACGTCTCTCGCCGTATCTACTTTCTTCTTCGCCGTGTTCGAGTTCGCCTTAGGCTTCTTCGGCTTGTCCGAGATCATTTCCTCGATCTTTTCAGAGTCGTCTTCGTCAGTCGTATTCTTGAGGCTCGCCGGGAGATCGCCTTCACCGCCGCCCTTACTTGTCACAACGAGGATCATTTGCCCGCTCTTAACCGTTTCGCCTGCCTTAGGCAATTGTTCAATGACGGTATCAGGCTTCTCAGCACTTACCCGATCCGCGCGTTTTTTGACCTTAAGGCCTAAAAGGGCAAGTTCCTTCTCGCTATCATGAAGGTCCTTGCCAATGATCTCAGGAACCTTTATCTCACTTCCCTGAAGTGACATGTAGACGACCCCAACGAGCCCAAATAGAAATACAACCAGAAGGGCGGCCAAAGCCGCCAGCCGTCCGATCGCCGAGAATCCGGAACTGATAATACTCACAAGCAAATCTCCCGAAAAACAAAAAGCTAGTCTAACATTTATTATTAGATTTTTGGAACAGAGCCGAGGCCGCCATCGCCACTAAAGCCTACGGAACGCCGCTATAAAAAAGCCGTCCATATTATCACGCTGCGGCCATGTGCGGGCGAACCCCTTCTCCGTAATGAACCTGGTGTTCACGTCGGGCTTGATACACTCGAAGCCGGGAGCTTGGAGACTAAACTCTGCACAAACATTCTCGTCCTCTTCGATCTCGACGGAACATGTCGAATAAATAAGAACTCCGCCAGATCGTACACATTTTGATGCATTCTTAAGGATCGAAAGTTGTTTCAAAGGTAATTCGGCGATATCTTTCTCCGTCAGCAGGTATCTTAACTCTGGATTGTGCCGGATCGTACCGGTTCCCGAACACGGAGCATCGACGAGAACGGCATCAAAGCTCTGCTCCGCAAATGGCAGAGTTTCCTCCGCATTGTATTGGACGACATTGATCACATCGCCCGCGAGCCGTCGGCAATTATCGCGGAGATACTCAACTCGCGGCCCATGAAGGTCCCCAGCGACGATAAGCCCGGCCTTAGCCCCTGATCTCTTCGCAGCGAGCGTGGCCTTACCGCCCGGAGCCGCACAAACATCAAGAAATCTTCCGCCCTCCGGAATTTTCTGAGCCTGCGCAGTCATCTGCGAGGCTTCATCCTGGAGGTAAATATTCTTTTTTTCCGCAAGTTCCAGAAGATCTGGATCGTAGCGGTCAACGAGGTAGCACCCATCAACGAAATCAGAAACTCGGGCACGGGAGACGAGTTCATTAACATTTTCCGTTGCCTCACCGATAATTCGGAAAGCGACAGCAGGCATCCGATTATTGGAATCCGCAAATTCGCTGGCTTGCTCGATCCCGAATTCCTTGATCCATCTCTCGATCAGCCATCGGGGATGCGAGGTTTCAAGCGAAATTTCTTCAATGTGATCTTCGAAGCAAAGCTCGACGGGCTCACGCAAATAGCGCCTCAAAACAGCATTTACAAACCCTTTAGCCGATGTTTTTCTTGCCCGTTGAACGAGGTTGACGCTTTCATTTATTGCGGAGTAATCGGGGATCTTATTAAGGTATTTGAGCTGATAGATTGCGATGCGGAGGGCGATCCGGATTTGAAGATCAAGTTTCTTGCCCAAAGCCAGTTTATCGATCAATTTGTCGAGGAAAAGTTGATGCCGCAGAGTGCCGAGTGTTATCTCGTGGCACAGGCCTCGGTCCGAGGGTGAGAGTGATTCCTCATAGATGGGCAGCAGTACGGAGGAATATGCCCGTTCCGTCTCGATGCGAAAAAGTATGTCAAAAGCTGCTGTACGTGCCGGCGAGATCTTCATTCTGAGATCTTATACTCCGGTTTCTTTCGCTTTTGGATCCGTTGTGAAAAATCTGTTATCACGCCTTTTTCAAGATTCGCATTCACGGTTATCCGCTCATCGAAAACATAGCATTCGCCTTCCCACATCGTCTCCTCGACCGGCGTATCCTCGAGGTACTTTAAGATACCGCCCTCAAGCTGAAACACTTCTTCAAAGCCAAGCTGCTTCATGTACGGCGCAAATTTTTCACATCGAATACCACCGGTACAGAACATCGCAACACGCTTGTGTTTTTGGGGATCGAGGTTTTCCGCGACAAATTTGGGCAGTTCACTAAACTTCTCTGTTTCGGGATTCAGAGCACCGCGAAACGTGCCCGTCTTGTATTCGTAATCGTTTCGAGTATCAAGGACTATCGTATCTGGATCGGAGATTATCTCGTTCCACCGTTCGGGTTTTACATGGGTTCCAACGCCAAGCGAGATATCGACCGGCAGTTTAAGGGTAACGATCTCGGGCTTGATCTTGACATCGATCTTGCGAAACGGAGGCTCGGTGTTATATGACGATTTATAGATCAGTTTGGTATCGAGAATCATCTCTGCCCGGCTAATAAAAGCCGCGATCTGTTCCCGCATGCCGCACACCATCCCGTTATACCCTTCGGTCGCGAGGATGATCGTGCCGCGGATACCCAGGTCATGAAAAACGTCCTTCAGACTAACCTTAAGTTCCTCGAGTTCACCCAGCGCAGGCAGATCCTTGAACTCATAGAACGCAATGATCTGTATATTCTTTTCCTCAGTCATTAGAACCTAAAACCTCACCAACTCTCGGCTGCGAACCGTTTACAAAATCCCTTATCCACATCCGTCTTTTCCCTTCCGGCTGGACCTCTAATATTTCGAGCATTGAGCCTTTGCCACAAGCAACTATGATGCTATCCGGCCGGACATGGACTATTTGCCCCGGTAGAAGGTTGTCGGAAGATTCAATAGCGAGCTCTTTGGCTCGCCAAATAGTTAATTTCGCACTACGGAAACGCGTGAATGATGTTGGGAAAGGCTGGAAGCCCCTGACGCGATCGACAATATTCGCGGCAGCGAGGTTCCAGTCCATATTTCCGTCTTCCCGCCTCATAATCGGTGCCAGTGATGCTAGCGAATGATCCTGTCTTAGAGGCTCCAAACTATCAAACCGCGAAAGTGTCGCCGAAAGTAATTCTGCCCCGCTGACCGAAAGCCGGGACATCAGATCGATCGCGTTTTCCTGAGGCCCGATCTCGGTATTCTGCTGGAGCAAGATATCTCCGGTGTCGAGGCCGCTGTCCATTTTTATCGTGGTTACGCCGGTCTCGCGCTCGCCGTTCACAATCGCCCAATTGACCGGTGCGGCCCCTCGATATTTTGGAAGCAATGAAAAATGTACGTTTATGGCACCCAATGGAAACGCTGTCAAATAGGTTTCCGGCAAGATCCGCCCGTAGGCCACGACGACGGCGACATCTGCTTTATGCGAATGAAATGTAGCGATCGTCTCGTCGCTCTTGATCTTAACGGGCTGGAAGACTGCAAGGCCGTGCTCCAGTGCAAACTGCTTTACTGGCGAAAATATTATCTTGTTACCACGCCCCGACGGCCTGTCGGGCTGAGTGTATACCGCAACGACCTCGTGGCCGTCCTCAAGACATCTTGCGAGCGAAGGCACCGCCGCTTGGGGCGTTCCCATAAAAACTATTCTCATTTGCGTCCGAGTCTCATCGCATCGGCCATAACGTAGAAGATCCAGTTCTCTTCCATCGAACCGCGTATCAGATGTGCGTTAACGCCGATAGCAAATATTGCGACATCCTCTCCCCCGTGAGTTTCAGCGGACATCGGAATGTTCGCTTCCTGTTTGTAGTCCGGCTTCAGCACAGTTTCATTAGTTAATATAGGTCGGTCAGCTCCTCGGGCCCCAGGGCCATTGGCGTATCCGAGCGTGGTATACGGCTTTTTATCTCGGTCTAGCGAATCTTTGTCCGCGAGTTTGCCGTCGTTATCAACCTCACGCACCAGACCAAGAATATTGTTACCTCGGATAGGATAGCCCTGGATGAACATCGTGTGGCTGTGATCGGCGGTGACGATGATCAGCGTTTCATCCAGGTTTACCTTCCCGGCCGCCATTCGCACCGCGTCAGAAAGAGCTACAGTGTCCCGCAGAGCCCGCCTTGCGTTGCCATCATGATGAGCATGATCGATACGGCCGCCTTCGACCATCAGAAAGTAACCTTTTTTATTATTCGAAAGCACATCGATCGCTTTGGAGGTCATTTCCGAAAGCGATGGCTCTTCGGAAACATCCTTCTGACGATCAAGTTCGTACTTCATATGCGAAGGCTCAAAAAGGCCAAGCAAATGTTTCGTCTTCTTTGCATCGATCGAATCGAACTGCTGCTTGTTCCATACGAATGCAGAATCCTTGTACTTTGTCGTCCATTCCTTGGTCAGATCGCGTCCGTCGAGACGTTCTCCTTTGCGGTTCGGATATTCTGGATCGACCGTCTCTTTCGGCAAGTATTTCGAACGCCCGCCGCCGAGAGCCACATCCAGTCCATCGCCAAACTTGAATTCGAGCATCTGCCTCGCTATATCGGGAAATTTAGCGTCATAGGCGTCCTTTCTTCTTGAAAAAATATCAGCATCGGATTCCCAATCACGGTCAGCAGTATGTGCGTAACAGGCCGCCGGAGTTGCATGGGTGAGCCTTGCTGTTGACACGACGCCGGTCGACTTTCCCGCCTCCTCGGCGTACTCAAGCATTGTCTTGGTCTCATTTCCGGCAACCGTCGTGTAGTTGCTGTGCTGAACATTCTGATTGACCGAAATAACGCCTTCATCGGTTTTGACGCCCGAAACTATGGCGCTCATTGTCGGAGCAGAGTCTGAGGTTTGTTGATTCGTACCGTAGGTTTTGGAAAGAGCTGAAAACGGAAACTCCTCAAAGCTCAGACGGTTCTCTTCACCGCTCTCTCCGCGCATTTGCCCCTCAAATATCCTTGAAGCCGTGAGCGTGGAGACACCCATGCCATCCCCGATAAAGAGGATGACGTTCTTGGCTTTTCCTTTCCTCAGCTTCTCTTTTTTCGCTTTTTCTAACGCATTCCAGCCGTCCCGTTTCCATGTCACGGCGGATTCGATCCGCTTGACCGGAAACTGCGTGGGTACCTGAGCAGACACGATAGCTGCAAGAACGATCGCTGTCGTAATAGACAAAGCCGTATTCCGGAATTTCTTCATGCACAAACCTCTTAGATCATTGAAAACTGCTTCAATCTGAATTTTAGCTTACTGAGATCGATTTATGTAGGCTCAGAAATAGAAAGAACGGCATATTTAACATGCCGTTCATAAATAGCTGCGGAGTCATCCACGCCTTAGAAGCTAATAGCCACAATGGTAGTTCGATCCTTCGAACGCCTTCATCCATTTGCTTCCATTCCGGCGGTAAATATTGAACCCTGCCCCCTCGAACGATTGAACGTACGTAAAAACCTCGCTTGTGCCATCGCTATCCGTATCAAATACATCAAGCAGCAACTCGTTGTATATGCCATCGTCAACGGCTTTGATCTCGCCGCTCATAACATTTTCCTGATCGATACTTCGGTATTCACTGTATCCAATAGAATATTTGCCGTTATTGCCTTTGCCTGCAATAAAAAACAGCAGGCCGCGAGTCAGCTTGTCGATCTCGACCCAATATGAACCAACCAACTCGGGCCTTCCGTCATTTTCGAGATCAAGTGCCGTCAGATTCTGAAATCTCAACGCCTTCGGCGAAAGTTTCTGCTTTGCAAACTCAGCGCGCGCGAGTCCGTCCGCCTCTTCTTTTTCAGCAGAGGTAGGCTTACGACGAAAACTGGTCTTTGATTTTACCGGAGCATTGGTGGCAAGGGCCATTACCAATCCTTTGAGCGGAGTTTTCGTCGCCTTAGTGGTTGATGTAGCGAGATTCTTGCCGCATTCAGATTTGCTATCCGCACTCTTGACCGTAGCAGTTCCCGCGGTTGATCCGCCAAAGATCAGTGTATACACCGTTCCTTTTTTGTAATAGTCCCTGTGGAATGGGGCAAGCAAGTTCTGTGCAGCACCACCGTCGACGGGCTGTTCAAATTTAGTCTTGTTTATATAAGCGATCGGCTCAAGCGTACTACCGTCGTTCAAGACCGCGAAAACAATAGGCTTTACCGTTTTTTGTGCCGCGGGCGTTTTTTTTTGAGCCAGGATAGTTGTACCTGACAACGAAAGAACCATCGCAAGAGCGAAGATCTCTGTAAAAGCTTTCTTCATATGGTTAGGCCAATATTCTGCAATGAATTATATCTTTTGAGCGATCGATTTGCCCTGCATGAACTGAAGCAAATATTCTCGTCCACCGGCCTTCGAGTCAGTTCCGCTCATATTGAAACCACCGAACGGATGAACACCGACCAAAGCTCCGGTGCATTTTCGATTTAGGTAAAGATTACCCACGTGAAAATCGCGCCGTGCTTGATCCAACCGTTCCTGAGATGCAGAATATACCGCACCAGTAAGCCCGAATTCTGTGTCATTTGCAATTTCGATCGCGTGGTCGTAATCGCGTGCCTTGATCACCGCCAAAACCGGTGCGAAAACCTCTTCCTGCTCAAGTGTAGAGCCCGCGGCAACATCATCAACGATCGTCGGCTCAATATAATAACCAGTCGAATCGTCGCCTTTCCCGCCTGTCAAAACCGTTCCACCCTCGGCAATCGCTTTCTCGATATAACCAAGCGTATTGTCGAATGAGCGCTTATTGATCACCGCCGAGACATTCGTATCGCCTTCGGTTGGCTGCCCGATCTTCAGTTTCTTTGTCAGAGCGACGATTTTTTCAACCAACTCGTCGTGGACCTTTTCGTCGACTATAAGCCGCGAACAAGCCGAGCATTTCTGTCCCTGGAACCCGAACGCTGCCTGTACGATACCCGTCGCTGCCGAATCAAGATCGGCATCATCGGCAACCACGATCGCGTCCTTGCCGCCCATTTCAGCGATAACACGTTTGATCCATATCTGGCCGGGCCTAGTCTTAGCAGCCTCCTCATTAATATGAAGGCCGACGCCCTTCGATCCTGTGAACGAAATAAAACGCGTCTTAGGGCTCGTCACCATAGCTTCGCCCGTGGCGGCACTTCCGCTGATGTAGTTGACCACGCCGGCGGGCAAACCGACTTCTTCTACTATCTCCATGAACTTTGCCGCGATCGTCGGCGAATCGGACGAAGGCTTGAGAACCACGGTATTTCCAGATACAACTGCGGCCAGAGTCATCCCCGCCATGATCGCGAGTGGAAAGTTCCACGGCGGGATCACAGCTCCGACGCCGAGCGGGATGTACTCAAAGATATTCTTTTCGCCCGGATACGGCGTGATAGGCTGCTCCGCTGCCCATTTGAGCATTTCGCGGCCATAGAATTCACAAAAATCGATCGCTTCAGCGGTGTCTCCGTCGGCCTCGGCCCATGTCTTCGATACCTCATAAACCATCCAAGCCGAAAGCTCGTGCTTTCGCTGTCGCATGATGTCGGCGACCTTAAATAGATACTCGGCACGAGCCGCCGGATCGACATTTCGCCACGTTGTGAACGCCGCGGTCGCCGCATCAATAGCTTTCTCGACCAAAGAAGTATCCGAATCGCCTTCCGAAAAAACGCCGACGACTTCCGAAGTATTTGACGGGCTAATGCTCTTAAACTTATGTTCAAGTGCGATCTTTTCGCCGTTGATCACGATAGGATATTCACGGCCAAGCTCGCTCTTAACCTTAGCGAGAGCCGCTCGCATCGCGTCGGCATTTTCTGCCTTTGAAAAATCTGTAAATGGTTCGTTTCTGAATTCGTCCAATGTTCTTTGTGCTTGCATAATACTAAAACGTGTAACCGTAATAAGCTGCAAAAGCATTGTTGCCTCTGCCTGAGTTGCCAAAACTGTAGCCCGACAAGATGTACTGCCGCGTTGATATCTGATAATTGATCCCGGCGGAAGAGTAGCCTAATCGGTTCTGCCCTGAATACCAATCAGCCACGAAGCTGAATTTCTTTGCGATCGGCTGAACCGCCGCCGCCATCACGCCTGTTCTGGTACCAAAATCATTCCCGCGGAACACATGGTAAACGCCGCCGGTGACTGTCAGTCCGTTGAGCGGTTCAATGATCTTGCTGGCGTTGCCGTAAACCATGATCGCGGTTTTATCGCCATTTGTTTGCCGAACGGGAACAAAGACGACCGTCCCGCCAGAAACGCTAACACCGAGCTTTTCGTTGCGATAAATGTTCTGTTTAAGGCTGAATTCAACTTGCCCCGTGGAGTCGCCGAGACCCTTAGTCAAGTAAAAATTCGTTCCAACTTCGGTACGGTTCCCGAGTCCGTACGAGACTCTATATCCGTACGTTTGAAAGCCACCGTCTCGATAAGAGACCGGCTTTGTAATAAAGTCAGCTTCGAGTCCCCACGAACCGCGGCTCTGCGTATCCGCCGAAGGGATGTTGAAAATAGTTGTCTGAGCCGCTGCTTGCAGAACGGCGGTCGCCAAGATGAATACAAGAATGACAGTTTTTAGCATCGTCTTCTCCTCCTACTTGGCACTCTATTGATCCACTTAAAGTTCATGGCTAGGTCGGGGCATAATGACTAGCCGGAAACGTTTTTATTTTTCACTATTCTAATGGACGCCGAGAAAAAGGTAAATCGATATCACCTATCTCCGCGAGGGCTCAGCGATTCCGGTGGCGCATGATCTCCCGCTGCTCCCATTCATCAAGCATTTCGGGGAAGATCGCCGGCCCGGCCTGCTGCCATGCGACCACAAACCGCGGCTTCTGGGTATCGCTTTCATGTTTTACGTAACTCAGGATCAACACCCAGCCTTCACCCAGGTATTTATTCAGCTCTCCGCTCGAACCAATCTCCGCAGTCAATTTGGTGTCTTCGATAGTCAAATCAGTTCCACTTCCCTGTTTTTTGTAGTGTTTTGATCTTGCGCTTGGCGAACTGGCTCTTTAGTGGCGTCATTCGGTCGAGAAAAACAATTCCGTCGCAATGATCATTTTCGTGAAGTATACACCTTGCGGCCAGATCTTTCACATCTATTTCTATCTGCTCACCTTTAATATTTTGCGCCCGTGCGATGACACGCATTTCCCGCTTGACGACCTGATAAAGCCCCGGGAACGACAAACAGCCTTCGTCGCCGACCTGTTCGCCTTCGACGTGGATTATTTCCGGGTTTATCAATACATGCCGCTGGCGTTCGTTATCCTCGTCCTCCGGCGTGTCCATCACAAACAACCGCCGCCCAACCCCAACCTGCGGAGCTGCCAGCCCGACCCCTCGAGCATCCTCCATCGTTACGAACATATCCGCGACCAGACGCTCCAGTTCCGCATCAAAGACATCCACAGGCTTTCCAACCGTCAATAAGACTGGCTCCGGATAATGAACAATCGGCAGGATAGGCATAACGAATATTCTACGAATAAACGTTCTTGAGCCCAAATGCGGTCATTCGCCACAACCGGACGGACTCTAAAAAACGCAAAAAATAAGCGCCCCCAATTTTGAAATAATGCCTGCACCGCAAGTGTTACCATAGAAAGTGTGAATCGTTTCACACTTTAAGAAAAACTCCCTTTTTCTGGGCAGTTCTGTCGTAAAACTGTGGTTTTGGTCTAACTAGTTTCTCGTTTGCCGGTTTAGAACAGGCAGTTTGGTAGAGGTATTTGCGAGATTGGTCGAATGGTTTTCGATAATTTTTTCTTTGACCAAACTGGCTATTTAACTTCAAGCTTGGCTCCGGCATCCTTCGTCCAGTCGCAGAGCGCTTTTGCGTCGCTTTCGCTCAGTTTGGATTCGCTGTGGATCCAGAGGTATGACGGGAGAGGCATTTCCTTGGATTCGACCTGTTCGCAGATCTCTTCGAGTTTTTTGGTCTTTTTGGTCGGCGCGTAGGTATTGAAAACACTGAAATTTAGATGCCGACGGCCATCGTCGATGTGATCCTTGAGGAACCAGCCTGATGGCTGAATGTTCGCGTACCACGGATAGATGGTTGTGTTCGTGTGGCAATCGTTGCACGAGCGTCCGAGTATCTGCGAGATATCCGCGGGAACGGCGACTGCGGCCTCAAGAGTCTCACCCTGAACTACCGGCGGATTGGCCTTATCGATGCGGAAAAACTGCAAAACGATAAATCCGAGAGCAAGCAAACCAACAACGATCTTCAGGGTTTTTTTCATTCTTGGATTATGGTGCAAAAGCCCGCGCGTCAGCAAGGGCGAATCGTCCCAGTTAAATGATTCGCCCTTGCTGAGGCTCGGGTTTTTGCAATGAATTTTGGCGTTCCCTCTTGATGCAAACCTTGTGAAGAACTATCGTTGGAATTGATGCTTCGTCCTACCGTCATTGCTATTCCATTCTTCGCCCTCATGATCGCATTCGAGGCGTGGTGGGCGTATCGGAAAGGATCGGACGAATACGCTGATCGGAAAGATACGTGGGGTAATATCTTTCTTGGTTTTATGAGCGTTGTCTGGGGCGCTTTGTTTGGGCTACTGACCGGCGGGGTCTATCTGTTCTTTTACGACATCGCTCCTTACAAGTTTCCCGCCGATGCCTGGTGGACGTGGGTGGCGTTGTTCTTTGTCGATGATCTGGCATACTACATTTTCCATCGGGTCAGCCACGAAATGAGGCTGTTTTGGAATTTCCACGTTGTCCATCATTCGAGCGAGCACTACAATTTGAGCGTCGCGGTGCGTCAGAGCTGGTTCAGCGGTACGCTGCATTGGATCTTTTACGCGACCGTCATGCTTCTTGGGTTTGCTCCGTGGATGTTTGCCGTGATGCACGGTTTTAACCTGATCTACCAGTTCTGGATCCATACAAGATTCATCAAAACGATGGGTCGGCCGTTCGAATATATCTTTAACACACCCTCGCATCATCGCGTCCATCACGGGGTGAACAATCCGTATTTGGATAAGAATTACGCAGGCGTGCTGATCATTTGGGACAGAATGTTTGGTTCATTTATTTCGGAAACCGAAGAACCGCGATATGGAATAATCACACCGATACGAAGCTACAATCCGCTTTGGATAAACACCCATGGCTGGTTTGAGATGTTTCAGGCGATGAAAAGACAGGCCGGAATTGGTAAAAAGTTGAAATGCATTTTCGGCTCGCCGAATATGGACCTGGTTAAAACCTATGAGAATTAAACTATTACTTTCGGCAATCTGCATCGCCGCTTTTTCGACGCTCGCGTTCGGCCAGCACGTAACCATCACTAAGAAAACGGTCACCTACAAACGTCCAAAACCCCGGATGTTCAAGAAAACGTTCACCATCGAATTTCCCGTCGTAAAAGCATCGACGCCCGCACTTTCGAGAAAGATCGAAAAGGCGATCAGCCCACTCAGCGTTCTCGGCATCAGTATTAAGGAAGAGATGTCCGAGTATCAGTGGCTCGAGGCTTCTGATTTTGAGGTCCTATATAACGATAACGGCGTGATCTGCGTATCGCACTCAATGGAAGGCACTGCTGCGTATCCCTCAAGCATGACCCGAACCGTCGTTGTCGATGCCAAGACCGGCATTGTCGCGAAACCATCCGCTGTTTTTACCAATATTCCCGGCCTGATCGCTATGATCAAGAAAGGCCAAAAGGAAGAGATCGCGGCATCGATCATCGAGATCAAGAAAGAGCCTGATTGGCAGGAGCCGAATCCGGAACGGCTTTTTGAGAACGCGGACTTTAAGGCCGCGAATCTCGAAGGCTACTCAGTTTCCAAAGACGGTGTGATGTTCAATTACAGCTACGGCTTCCCGCACGTTATACAGGCGATCGAACCGGCAGGCGTGTTTTCTTACACATGGGCTCAAATGAAGCCATATATCAAACGCGGCGGTTTGCTCGGACGCATCGCTCGTTAATATACTGATTCCAAGTATGAGTGAAAGAAAGATCAGAGTTTTGGTCGCCAAACCCGGCCTCGACGGCCACGATCGCGGTGCGAAAGTCATCGCCCGTGCCCTGCGTGACGCCGGAATGGAAGTGATCTACACCGGTTTGCGTCAAACTCCGGAAATGATCGCGTCCGCCGCTTTGCAGGAAGACGTCGACGCCGTCGGCATCTCGATCCTCAGCGGTGCGCACAACACGTTATGCCCGCGGATCGTCAATCTGCTCAGGGAAAACGGTATGGACGACACGCTTGTACTGGTCGGCGGCATCGTTCCACAAGAAGACATCGTTACGCTCAAAGCTAACGGCGTCTCCGAAGTATTCCTGCCGGGAACCTCGACTGAAGATATTGTAAAGTACATCAATGCCAACGTCCGTACAGTTTAGTACGCAACCGCACATAACGCTCCGTTCCTAAATGCAATGATATTAGCGTGTTATAATGACATTGATATCAAAAGGGGAGATTTCTATGAATAAAATCAAATCTATACTCATGGCCTTTGCGTTCGTCATGACGATCACGTTTATTGGCGGTGCTGTTTCGACCCACGCCCAAGACACGATGATGGGCAAGATGGGCGACAAGGTCCAGAAGACGACGAAAAAGGTTTACAACAAATCAAAATACGGTGTTAAAAGAGGCTACCGCGTCGGCTTTGAAACCGGCGGCAAGGTTTGGAACGGTAGCAAATGGGTCGCCAAAAAATCGTGGAAAGGCGGCACCTGGGTGGCTGTTAAAACTGCGAATGGCACAAAATGGGTCTATCGCAAGAGCAAGAGAGCGATTGTTGGAAGCCCATCGCGCAGGCCGTAAGTTATAACCGAATAAGATTTTGCAATATACCGCTTCGTTCCTTTTGGTTCGAAGCGGTATTATTATTTTTTACGAACACTAACCATGAAAGATAAGATACGCGTCGCAGGCGGACAGGGATTTTGGGGAGACCTTCTAACGGCTCCGGTCGATCAGGTGCGAAAAGGGCCGATCGATTATCTAATGCTCGATTATCTGGCCGAGGTCACGATGTCGATCCTGCAAAAACAGCGTTCTCGCAACCCGGAAGCTGGCTACGCCCGGGATTTTGTCTCACTGCTCGGCGAGATCTTGCCGGATTGCGTCGAAAAGAACATTAAGGTCCTGTCGAACGCCGGCGGCGTAAATGTTCCGGGCTGCGCGGAAGCGATCCGTGAAACTGCCGCCGGTCTCGGCCTGCAGGGCAAAGTAAAGATCGGAATAGTTACTGGCGACGACGTGCTCGACAAACTCGACGACTGGCTTGCCGATGGTATTAAGATCGATTCTATGGACGACGGTACGCCGCTCGCATCGATCCGCGATAAGGTCCAGTCCGCCAACGTCTATCTCGGATCCGCTCCGCTCGTTGAGGCTTTGGGCAAAGGTGCCAATATCATCGTCGGCGGACGGCTGACCGACACAGGTTTGACGCTCGCTCCACTGGTGCATGAATTCGGCTGGAGTTTCGACGACTGGGACAAGATCTCAGCCGGAACGATCGCCGGGCACATCATCGAATGCGGCGCCCAATCGAGCGGCGGCAATTGCCAGTACGACTGGCAAAACATCCCCGACATGGCAAACATTGGCTTCCCGATCATCGAGGCCTCGCCAAACGGCGAATTCGTCGTGACCAAACACGAAGGAACCGGCGGCCGCGTCAACATTCAGTCCGTCAAAGAGCAGCTCTTATACGAAATGGGCGATCCGCATTCATACATCACACCGGATGTCGTAGCCGATTTTGCCTCGATCCAGCTAGCAGCCGTAGGTGATAACCGCGTCAAGGTCTATGGAATCACCGGCCACCCGAAAACCGACTTCTACAAAGTCTCCATCGCCTACACCGGCGGCTGGAAATCCGTCGGCACACTAGTCTATTCCTGGCCCGACGCGAACAAGAAAGCTAAGGCCGCAGACCGCATCCTCCGCGAACGGCTCGACAACCTCGGCCTAAAATTCGACACGATCCTAACCGAATTCGTCGGCGTAAACGCCACCCACGGCCACCTCTCAGGCGAGCCTGCCAGCGACATCCCCGAAGTCCAATTCCGAATCGGAGTTCGCGGCCAGAACAAGGCAGATGTCGAAAGATTTACAAAAGAGATCGCCCCGTTGATCCTTACGGGTCCACCATCAGTAACTGGTTTTGCAGGTGGTCGCCCGAAGGTCGAGGAGATAATGGCTTATTTTCCAGCGTTGATACCGAAATCGTTGATCGAGACGAAAGTTGAGATCGTTGAGGCCTGACACGATGCTTGATGAAATCAAACGGGAATGGGATTTGTGGAAGAGTGTCCCGTTCCCACTGGGAGCTTCCAAACCCGACAGGCCAGATCTGGTTTCGATTGATACATTTTCGGCTGGGTGTATTACCGTCTTCATCGAACGTGAAGGAAAATTGGACATGAAACGGATGACTTGCCTTCGCCAATGTTCACAAGATCTAGATACGTGTCTTGATCAACTAAACGGCGATACGCTTGAATACTTCGCAAGGTTGTCCAGTCTCTCCAAAATGATTCTAAATGCGATAGACGTTACTTCTCTAGAAACGTAGCAATTCCCTTCTGGCAATCCTCAGTCATCCGAGCAGTTGCATTGCCTTGAGCCCCGTGTTCGATCGCCTCGTCGAAGGTTACACTGTCGATGTCATAGAGTAGTCGCTTCGTCATCTGAACGGCGGAAGCTGATAGTTTTTCGTACTGTTTGGCTATTGCAATTATCTCTGCGTCGAAGTCCTCGTCATGAACGGTACCTTCGATAATACCTCGGTCGCGAAGTTCGTTTGCGCTGATCTCGTATCCGAAGGTTAGAGTCGCGAAGGCGTCTTTCTCCGACATATTCCGCCGAAGTATCGCGGCAACCATCGCGGGAACGAATCCGATCTTGACCTCGGGAAAACCGAATCTCGCGTCATCGTGAGCGAAGACAAGATCGCATGCCAGAGCAAGTCCGAAACCACCCGCCAGAGCACGACCTCGAACCGCCGCTATCACAGGCTGACGAACACGCCGAATGAGTTTGTACAACTCACCTAGCGAGCGGGCGTCTTCGAGGTTCTCTTCGTGCGATGCATTTGCGATTTTTTGCAATGCCGAAAGATCCGCTCCCGAGCAAAAATCCTTGCCGGCGCCACGAATGACGATACATTTCACGCTCTCGTCGACGTCCGCTTCACGCAGAGCAGCCTTCAACGCCGCGATCAGCTCATCATTCAAGGCATTGCGCTTCTCGGGCCGATTAAGCGTGATGATTCGGATCGCCCCGTCGTTTGTGATCAGTATTGGTGACATTTTGCTATCAATATACCTTTGCTGCACGGTCGATCTGAGCCGAAAAACCTTCGATCGTGCGGCTGACGATGAGGATCTGCTCCTGAGCTTCGGTCCAGTCTCGCTGCTCGAGAGCTTCGCGAACTCCGGGCAGAGTTTTTACGCCGTAGCCGGTGTAGAAACCCGGAGCGTAGATCTGATGCCGGAACCAGTCGCGCCGGGGCAGGCCTTCGCTGCGGGTTAAGAGGCGTTCGCTTTTGTAGAGAATGTCGTCGAGCGTTTTGCGTTCAGATGCGGAGAGTTGTTTCCCGGCCGCTGCCTTTTGATATTCGGCGGCACTATTTTTCAATTTCGCGAGTGCGTTTTTTAGCGGTTCGAAATTGATATTCGGAACCTCGGATTTAAGCTTCGGAGTTGAAAGTTTGTCGGTCGGGTCCTGGACCGCTCGCCACATCCCGCTCGTTATCATTTGGTTAGCTGTCTTGGCGTCTTCACGCAATGAGTCGGCGAGGCGGGTTACCTCATTCACATAAACGCCGACGGTGTCAGCGAAATTCGCAAAATCGAACGGGAGAACGTCAGCATTTGCCAGCCGTAAAACACTGTGCCCACAGACTTTAGATAAGGCGATACCATATTTGAAGCCCGGATCGCTGAACTTGAAATAGTGTGAATAGGAATCGTAGATCGAATGGTAAGTCCCGCTGCCGTCTTCCCCGCCAAATCCAATGTTCAGCGAAGCGATCCCTAAATGCTGCAAAAACGGCGTGTAATCGGAACCGGAACCCAATGCACCGATCCGCAGATCCGGACGGTTTGTTAACTCAAGACGCTGAACGGGTGAGCCGTTTACGATCTGCTGCGCACGCGAGCGTTCCCACACAGACATGCTGGTCTGCGGATCGGGTATTTCGCGGCCAACCTCATTAATGAACTTCTCAAGCGTGTGCGAACCGCCCATTCCCAAAAAGCCCCGGCCGTTCGAGTCGGTGTTGATATAAACGGCGGCTTTTTGGCGCAGCTCGTCAGCGTGTGTTTCAACCCATTCTGTCGAACCGATCAGCCCTTGCTCCTCTGCATCCCATGCGGCATAGACAATAGTACGCTTTGGCTTCCAGCCACTTTTCACAAGCTCGCCGATCGCCCGAGCTTCTTCCATTTCCGCAACGAGGCCGCTGATCGGGTCGTCGGCTCCGTTGACCCACGCGTCGTGATGATTGCCTCGAATGATCCATTGATCAGGCAGCTCCGAGCCTTTCATTTTGGCAATGACGTCATAGATCTTTTTCATCTCCCAGTTGAACTGGAGCTTCATTCGGACCGTCGGCGTGCCGCTGCCAAAATGATACGTTACTGGCAACGCACCGCGCCAAGCGTCCGGAACAACTGCTCCATCGAGATTTCTTAAGAGCGGCAAAGCATCACTATAGGAAATGGGCAGCACAGGGATCTTTGTCAGGGTTTCGGCATCTTTTCGGTCAATGCGCTTTGCGTTTTTCGTTGCTCCAATGCCCTTCGTCAATGGATCTCCAGGATGGAGCGGCATGTCCATCACCGAGCCACGCTGAACGCCGTTCTCGTTGCGGTACGGGCCTTTCGGGTAGACGTCGCCCTGATAGAACCCGTCATTTTTCGGGTCCGAATAGATCAGGCACCCAACGGCTCCGTGCTCGGCGGCGACTTTAGGTTTGATACCACGCCAGGAGCCACCGTACCGCGAGATCACGATCTTTCCTTTTACATCGATGCCGCGACGCTCCAGTTCTTCGTAATCTGCGGGCGTGCCGTAATTTACATAAACAAGCGGCCCCGAGACGTCTCCGTCGATCGAATACGCATTGTACGTCGGCAGCTGCTCTTTTTGCTGGATCGATGTTTCGTCACCTTTAACCGGGGGCTCGTTCAACTTCAAAACAAACTTCTCAGGCGCTGTCATCTCGACAATTCGCGTCTTTGGCGACGGAAACAGGACCTCAAACTCCTCGATCTTAGTATCAAATCCCCACGCCTTGAACTGCGACGCGATGAACTCTGCATTCTCTTTGCCGTACTTAGAGCCGAGATGGTGTGGGCGAGCCGACAGACGCTTCATCCAATCCCGCAGGTTATTTGGATTCAAATACGAATCAAATCTCTGCTCCATAGCCCTCTGGTCGACCGAACCCGCCGAAGAAAAGCCAAGCAAAGTAGAACCAGCAGCCTGACCGAGAACGCCATTTCCCAAGAGACAGATGAACACCAACAACGCCAATAGATTTCGCATATTTTTTTCCTTATCGGTAATAAAAACTCCAGGTCACGCGTTAAAAACTCCAGAGGCAGCCATTCTTGTTCTAACGCACCGTGTCGCTTCGCTGCATACCGAGCCAATTTTGCATTTCTCAAAAGATACTATATTGTTGCAAAAATTCAATCTGAACAGAAGCACCGGGATAACGCTAGCGAGCGAATGGCCAAGCTATAAACCGCTCGGTATCGAAATATTTTCTGCTTGATCTAGAGACAGACCATAAGGAGAAACTTGATGATAAAAACTCTTTCAATTCGCAGCTTTGCCATCTTAATGGCACTTTCGATCAGCTCTTGCGGCTGGAAGCCCGATGTTACGGCAGTTCCGGTAACTGCTCCGTGGGACTCGATGAACTTGCCGATCAAGGAAAACGCCGTCGTCTGGGCAAGCACGCCGACCGAATTCAAAGCTGTCCACAAAGACAGTAAGGTCGCTGTGGTCGCAAAGTACTCAGACGCACTGAAGGCTGCCGGCTGGAAACTCAGCAGTTACGACGACAAGAACCCGACAATGTATTTCATCGAGGTCGAGAAGGGCGGAGAAAAACTCTCGATCGATGTATACGACTTTCAAGGAACGGGCGTGATAATCAAGAAGAAATAGTAAACTACGGTGCGGTGCCTCTCGTCTATTGAGCACAGCACCATTTACTGATCGAGATCTACATACCTAACGCACTGGCTTCGGTATCGCTCACCTCGATATTCATCCGTAGCAAAGCCGTCGAAAACGTCTTGCCTTGAGCGTCGGTCATCAGGCTTAAGGTTCCGCCGCCGCCGAGAGAGCCGTGAAGCAGAAAATTCAACGCCTTCAAATTCGGCAGCTCAAATCGTTCAACATCTCCCTTCACCATCGGGCCAAAATGCCTCTTAACCTGTTCAGCCGTCACTTCGCGAACAAGCAGCGGATAGTACTCGTCCTTGAGAGCGATAAGCCCGACGTTCGCGGTATCACCTTTGTCGCCCGATCGAGCGTGTGCAAGTTTTAATAGTGAGATCTTCATAGTTATTCAAATACAAGAAAATAGTCCATATTGTCGGGCTTCACAAAATCGTATTCCCATTTCAGGGCAAATCCCGCCTGCTTGAGTTCACGCACGACGACATTTTTGTCCAAACCGTGGTCGGTTCCATTGCCATTTCGGTCGATGATGCCGACGAGTCCGCCTTTCTTTAATGCCGACCTGACCTTTTTCATCAAGGCGACGGGCTCGGCGATCTCATGATACGTCTTGAGGATAAATACGACATCGACGGAGTTTGGAAGTAGTAACGGATCGTCAGGCTTTCCCAGGATCGTTTTTATATTCTTAAACCCTTCTGCGGCCGCTCCCTGGTTAATGTGATCGATGTACTCCTGGTTGATCTCAACGGCAAAGACCTGCCCGCCGGGCCCGACACGCTTTGCGGCCCGGACGGAGAACCAACCGGAGCCGGCTCCGATATCCGCGACCGATCTCCCTTCGCTGATCTTCAAAATATCCATTACGCGGTCGATCTGCAAATTCTTGTCGCGGGCCGCATCCTCAAAGATCGAGAGATCGCCGGTGTACGGTTCGCTGGTCTTTCTGGGATTCTTGCCGTCGGCAGCAGGGGTTGGGGTCGGTTGGGCGGCAGAAGCCAAGGTCTCAATATCGACCGGCACATTAGAGAAAAACAACGTCGCGAAAACGAGTAAGAGCCAGATCTTTAGCCCGATCAATGTGACGATAAATCTCTTCATAATACGTTTAGCAGTTCATTTCTAAATATATCATCTGTAACCAGGTCCACAAGGCCGATATGCAGAGCACGCTCGGCATCTATCGCCTCTGCCGTAAAAAACATCTCTAAGGCGTTGGTCTGACCTATAAGCCGCGGCAAGCGCTGAGTGCCGCCCCAGCCTGTTATTATGCCGAGCCCGGCACCAGGATGAGCGAATTTAGCGTTCGGGGAGGCCACGCGAACGTCGCACGCCAATGCCAGATCCAAAGCTCCGCCAAAACAGAATCCGTTGATCGCCGCGACCGTCCTCATCTCAAGCACCGCGATGCGTACCATCGTTTCTTGCCCGTAACGGGCAAATCCCACCGCGTTCTCCGCAGTGACCGCGGCGATCTCGCGCAGATCAGCGCCGGATGCAAAGCTAAGCTGGCTGCCGGTAAAAACCAATGTCTCGAGTTCCTCATACAAATGAAGATCATCGAGAGCAAGATGTATTTGATCCAGCACCGTGAGCGAGAGCGGGTTGCGGATCTCGGGCCGCGTAAAGCGTACAATACAGAATGACCCGATCCTCTCGATCTGTAGTGCGTCTGAACTATTTTCCATCTATAATTTTCTGCTGAGACAAACCGAGTATAGATTACTATCTTCAGTGCTCCGTGTTCTAATAGAAGAATGACAGCTTTTCGCAACAACAAAGCTCACCCGTGGCACGGAATTTCGATCGGCGATAGTTCACCCGCGGAAGTTACCGTTTTCGTCGAGATCGTACCTCGTGACACGGTGAAATATGAGGTCGACAAAGAAACAGGCTATCTTAAGATCGACCGGCCGCAGCAGTATTCGAACGTAGTTCCGGCAAACTACGGTTTCATTCCGCAGACTTACTGCGGAACGCGGATCGCTGATCTTGCTCGGCCTAAATACACTAAACCGATCAGCGACGGCGACAATGACCCTCTCGATATTCTCGTTCTATCGGAACATCATATTCCGCGTGGCGATATTATCCTAAAAGCGGTGCCGATCGGCGGATTTTGCCTGATCGACGGAGGCGAAGCTGACGATAAGATCATCGCCGTCCTGAAGGGCGACAAAGTCTTTGAGCAGTACACCGAGATCGCTCGACTGCCAAAAGGTATCCTCGAGCGTTTCGAGCACTATTTCCTAACCTATAAATCTCTCCCCGACGAACCAAATGTCTGCGAGATAGCCTATTCGTATGGGCGAGAAGAGTCATACGAAGTCATACGTTCCGCGATCCTCGATTATCAGGAACTGAAAGCCCGCGCGTAATTAAGGGCTTTCACATGCTCCCTAAACAAAAAGCCGCCCTCAAAAGGCAGCCTCAGATCTCCAATCTTTAATATTTTGACCGCCTACGGGAGTTTCGTCTTCAAGTACGCGAAACCAATCTTCCCGACCGTCGGAATTCCCTTCCGCAAACTAAACCCAACCGTCTTTAATCCGAGTACAGCAACCTTTTCCGGTGCCTTCAAGAGTACGGTCTTAGCCACCGGCCAAGCCACCCGTTTTGCCGCGAATTTAGTCGTAGCCCACGCAACCTTCGCCGCAGACCCGACAACAATAACCGCCACCTTTCCGGTTCCCTTTAACACCGTCGCCGCCACTTTTCCGCCATCGGACGCCGCGGCGGTCGCAGTCTTTTTAACCTGGCCGTTCGCCCCACAAGCCAGTGCCACCAAGACGGCGCACACCGCCGCGGTTCGTAAAAATATTTTTCTCATTTTCTTAAGGATCGAAACGCGGGAACAAGAAGGATGGATCGCCGAAAATCAGCGACTTGTCAATAATAACGGCTCTGCGAGAATTTGGAAAGACTTTTTTCTCCGCGAAGCACGCACACAATAGGAAACCAAGTGTCTCTATCGCGGCAGAACGAACGCCCCGATGTGCGGCTGAGAAGTATTAAGGCAGGTTTGCAGAGCAAGGAGGAGCGATTCCCGAAGGTTTTCGGGCGTGACGATCGCATCGACCAGCCCGCGGGCGGCGGCGTGTTTGGCGTCGAGCTCCTTGTCATAGGTCTCTCGGACCTTTTGCATTTCAACCCTTAACGAGTCGTCGGGCTCCTGTCCGGCAGCCTTTAATTTATCGAGTTGTGTTCCAAAGATCGCCTGAACTGCGCTGTCGCCTTCCATCACCCCCATTCGCCCGGAAGGCAGCGAGAAGATGAAATCAGGATCAAATCCCTGCCCGGCCATCGCGTAATAGCCTGCTCCGGACGCGTGATTGATCGTTACGACGATCTTCGGAACAGCGGCCGTCGCCATTGCTTCGACAAACTGAGCCCCCGCACGAATGATGCCGCTATGCTCCGCATCGGCACCGACCATAAAGCCTGACACGTCCTGTACAAAGAGCAGCGGCGTCGAATGACGGCTGCAATTTTCAATAAAATAGGCAGTCTTCTCGGCGGATTCCTTGTAGACAATGCCCCCAAAACGCGGTGGAGTTCCCGGCTTACCCTTCGACATGCCGCGGGAATTAGCGATGACGCCGACCAGAATTCCTCCGATCCGCGCAGTGCCGCAGATCATTTCTTTAGCAAAATCCGCCTGGAATTCGTCGATCCCTCCCTCGTCGATGAACGTGTCGAGCACAGCCCGCATATCGTATGGAGCACGGTGGTCTTCGGGGAGGATGTCGTAGACGGACAGGGACCCAGTCGCTACCGCTCCCGGTTCTGACATAGATACTCGTGTTGGCTCTTTTGCGGGAAGTTCGCTGATCAGGTCGCGGATCTTATCGAGACATTCCTTTTCGCTTTTGGTTCGATAATGGGCAACGCCGGAGATCGCATTGTGCGTCATTGCACCGCCAAGTGTCTCATTATCAATAGTTTGCCCGGTCGCACCCTTGACAAGATTTGCACCGCCAAGTCCCATGAACGACGTGCCTTCGACCATCAGGATCACATCTGAGAGCGCCGGCAGGTAAGCTCCGCCCGCCACGCACATTCCCATCACGGCCGAGATCTGCGGAACTTTGAGATACCGCCGCATGATCGAGTTGTAGTAAAAAATTCGTGCGGCCCCGTATTGCCCCGGAAACACACCGCCTTGATACGGAAGATTAACTCCTGCAGAATCAACCAGATATACGATCGGCACGCGATTGCGCATCGCGATCTCCTGGGCACGGAGGATCTTTTTGATAGTTTCGGGATACCATGCCCCGGCCTTGATGGTGGCATCATTAGCGACAACCACACATTCGCGGCCCTGGATCTTCCCCACAACCGTTACAACGGCTGCGGCCGGAGCCGTGCCGTTATATTCGTCATACGCCACCAGCAGCCCGATCTCCTGGCTGAACGTGCCCGGATCGAGAAGCAGATCGATCCTTTCGCGGGCGGTGAGTTTGCCCTGGGCATGGATCTTAGCTGCTTTCTCTGGGCCGCCCCCGAGTTTTAGCTTACTCTCGAGCGCAAGGTATTCATCAGTTAGAGTTTTAAGACGGGAGGCTTTTTTTTCCAGCTTCATTAGAAAAAGATCGTATTATTTGTCGGAAATAATAAACGTCGGCACCATTCCGCCGCCGGAGGAAACATTTGCGAGTTCCGTCGAAGAAAGCCGCGTGAATGCGGCACCGACCTTCCCCATAAACAAGAGCGGGTCGAGGTCAACCAACTGCTCGGTCATCTCCCAATTTCCTTCGTCGTCAATAAACATTGGGAAAGTCTCTTTCGCGGTTTTCACGCGTTCCTGTACGAGATAATCGCCGTCTTTCAATGCAATTGCGATCGCATCGTCCCACTCCGTTTCGGTCGAGTTCCAGCCGATATAGATGCCGTTACCGCCGTAATCGTCGTTGGGCTTGAGGACTAATTTGTGAGAATTCGATCGCGTCCACTCGACCAGGTCGATGCTCTCACCCTTGTTTTCCGTCTTTTCAGCAACGAATTTGCGCGTCCAGGGAATGTGCTTATCGATCGCGGAGAGTTCTTCGGCGTTGAAAAGGTATTTGTATCGCTCGTTCGTTAGCACTGCAAATATTGCCTTCTTATGAACAAGTTTCCCGCGAAAGCTATTGACCATGCACACCGTACCCGCACGATATGCGTTGAGCAGATCCGGCTGGGCTTCCATTATCGGCAGGTATTCGTTAACGAGCAGTCGTTTGTAAACTATGTCTATCGGCGTGCCGTTGCACGAGAGCCGTTCATTCTTGAACTCTAATTCGCTCGGCGAGCAGATGATCGCAGGATAGCCGTTTGACTCAAAATATTCTTTGAAAAGCTCAAATTCCTTGATGGTCGGCAGATCGTCGAGGTCAACGATGGCGATCGTCGGAGCACGTTCCGGCTTTTTGCCTCCGATGAATTCCGTAAAACAATCGACCAACACGTTAAGAAGTTTCGAGCGGCCTTCGAGTCCCTGAAGCGAGTAGCGTTCCGAGAATTTCCTCATCACCGGAAGAGATTCAAAGATCTTGGTTGCAGAATCGGCAAACGCGATGCCTGCAGGACTTTCACCGTTGAGCTCAACATAACTGTAGGCCTCGTCAGTGAGAAACGAATCAAGGCGCGAAGTCGGTGAGACGTGTGAGTAGCCAGGATCGATCTTGATCAGGCCACGTTCGATCTCCGTCACGCCGAGTTGATCAAGGATGGCATCGTCACCGATCGCTGCATCCTTGACCTTTTGAAGAGCCCCAAAAACGACTTCGCAGGTCGACTTGATCATCGTCCAGTCGCTCTCCATCACAAAGTGGGGACGCAAATATGGCGATAAGCGACGGCCGCCGAAGATGAGCTTGGAACTCTCAAGCCCTTCGTCGAGGAGTTTTTGCGACGATGTAGCGAGATCGCTGTCGGTAAGAAGTTCGTTGTAGTAATTTACGGCGTCTTTGAGCATAAAACTGGAGTGCGAGCCACCTGCTCGCCAAGGCCTGTCTACGAACCAGAGCGGGCGAGCAAGATGCTCGGCGTCCAGCTATTTCGACATGCTGAGAATCTCTTCGTATTCGTCTTTAGTCAGAGGCATCACTGAAAACCGCGGCTGGCGAACCAGGTAAATGTTCTCGAGTGCTTTGTTTGCTTTGATATCCGCGAGCGTTACCGGCTTCTTTAGCGGCGATTTCGGCGTTAGCTCGACCGCATGCCAAGCCGTGTCGGTCGGGTCCGGAAACGCTTCCTTGGTGACTTCGGCGATACCTACAACCTCTTTTCCAACGACAGAGTGATAAAAATAGACCTTATCTCCCTTTTTCATATCTTTGAGAAAGTTCCGGGCTTTGAAGTTCCGCACGCCGGTCCAATCGGTCTTACCGTCGCGCACAAAATCATCCCAGGAGTACGCCGAGGGCTCTTGTTTAACCATCCAATAGTTCGCCATTTCTATTTCTTCGCCTCTGCTGCTTTCTTATTTAGCCATTTCGCCCAGCGTTCTAAAAGCGGACGGAACGGTTTGAATATCTTTGCTCTGACGCTGTTTTGATTTTGCTGTTCGCTCCAGACTCGAAGGTTTTTCTCGGCATATTGCCGGATCTGAGGTTCGAGAGCAGTGCGTTTTACCGAGTGTTTCTGGGTGAGATAATAGTGTTGCCCAACGAGCGAAAATAAAAGCCCTGCGAGATTGCCCTTGAACGAACTCTTAGCCATGAATTTCTTCATGAATCCCTCGGTCGGAAGCAGTAAAGCCCCCATTGACATCTCGAGCCAGGGCGCACGATTTCCCTCGCGTGGATGATACAGCCCCGGAAGATCGCCTTTGAGGGGAGTGTCCAGATTTTTCAGCCTTGGATCGTTGATAAAATCGACGATTTTTATCTTCTCAATGCCGCGATACTGCTCTATCGGAAGGAAATCGAGAACTTTATTTATGCTCCCTTCAACATCCTTGGGCAGCTTGATCGTGGACAAATTTTCGATCCGTATCTTTGTAATTTTCGCGGCCTTCTGACCTGCGGTTTCAATTGCCATAACTTCACTAAATTGTAATCGCTAACCGCCGATTAGTAAATTCTGCCACAAGGTTGTTGTTCGATCGCAACAAGAAGGGATCGGTTCACGGTAAAATTGGATAATTCGCCTGCAAAAACAGAACATCTCCGGAATACTTCGAATGGCACAGAGATTGAATACCAAAACGCGAGAATGAAACAAACGACTCTAGCCAAACCGATCAATATTACCGGCGTCGGCCTGCATACGGGCGTTGACGTCAACATGACGCTTCGGCCAGCACCGCAGAATACGGGATATATTTTTGTACGAATAGATCTGGACGATTTTGAGATACCGGCTTCGGTTGAATATATTTCCCATTGTTCTTATGCGACCACGCTAATGCGACGGGGCGTTGTGCTGTCGACCTGCGAGCATTTACTATCGGCTTTGCGAGGCTCCGGTGTGGACAATTGTTTCATCGAACTCGACAGTATCGAGATACCGATAATGGACGGCTCGAGCGAGGATTTTATTGAGCTAATAACTAAAGCCGGCGTCGTCGAACAGGATGCTCCACGGCGCATCTTCCGCGTTCTCGAACGTGTCGAATTTGAACAAGGCGATCGAAAAATGTCTATCGAGCCAGCGGAGAATTATGAGATCGACTGTGTCATTGACTTTCCGCATCCGTTCATCGAACGCCAGTCATTGCATTTTGTATTTAAGAACGGTTCGTTTGGAAAAGAGATCGCTTCGGCACGGACGTTTGGCTTTACTCACGAGATCGATATGCTGCGAAAGGCGAATTTAGCTCTCGGCGGCTCGCTCGAAAACGCTATTGTCCTCACTCCCGACGGAATGCTAAATGAAACCCCGCTTCGTTTTGACGACGAATTCGTACGGCACAAGATACTCGATATTATTGGCGATTTTGCGTTGATAGGAATGCCGATCCAGGGAAAGATCACCGCCGAAAAATCCGGCCACAGCGTTCACGCTTCGCTGATGAGTAAACTACTTAAAGCGGAACACGCGTGGGAAATCGTCGAGTCCACCGACTGATCCCGTACGATAGAAGGTTTACGAACCCCGTCGCTCACGCATACCGCCCACCTTAAACTCTAAATTGCTGCAAATGGTGATCGAGATGCTTGTAAAGCATATTGCTCCACTGAGTTTTATTCAGCACTCCGAAAGAGTGCGATTCCTTGCCATTGAACTCATTCTCACCGAGTTGCTGCGTTTTCACGATATATGCGACCAATCTGGCTCGTTCCGTTTCGAAATCCTTATCTGATCTAATAATGAACTGCGGACCTGTTGGGCTGTTCTTTTTTGCAGGTTTATCGCCAACGACAACGGGCGCAACGATGTACTTCAATACGAGGCTCATGGGAAAGCCGGGTTTCGGGTGTTTATCCGGTTCATAGATGCACTCGTACGCGACACTGCAATGGGCGAGCATTTTTGCGACATCCATTTTTCCCCACTGCCGCTGAGACTCCGGCGTAAGTTTGTTCAGCCGCTCGATGATGCCATCCGAAACTTCTTTCGCAAAGATATTTGGAAATGCCATATTCTTAAACCTCCCAATCAGGCGTATGAAATGTACCATCCCGGTCGATCCGCTGATACGTATGAGCCCCGAAAAAGTCTCGTTGAGCCTGAATCAAATTCGCCGGGAGCCGTTCGGTGCGAAATGCATCGAAATATGCCAACGCCGAGGAAAAGCAAGCTGAAGGAATACCGTTCTCGTTGAAGGTTACGACCGTTTTGCGCAAAGACCCGGCCCGCGAGTTCAACATATCTGAAATGCCCTTATCAAGCAGAAGGCTTTCAATATTCTGGCCGGACGAATAGGCCTTGCGGATCAATTCGAGCAATTTCGAACGGATAATACATCCGCCGCGCCAAATCCGGGCGATTTCTGCGAGATCCAGGCCAAAACCCTTTTCCTCGGACGCTTTCTGAAGTAGGGACATTCCTTGAGCGTAGGTCAGGATAAAAGCACAGAAAAGTGCATCTTCGAGTTCGCCAACCGAGGTTCTCGAATGACTCTGATCTGCGGAAGTGCGCATTCCCGCATATTTCAACGCGACCTCTTTCCTGGTGCCTTTCTGTGCCGATATCTGACGCATTGTAACCGCCGAATCGATCGTCGGGATCGGAACACCAAAATCCATTGCCGCCTGCGATGTCCATTTGCCCGTTCCTTTTTGCCCTGCGGTGTCGAGGATCATTGAGACGAGTGGATTACCGGTTTCGGGATCCGTCTTACGCAAAACCTGGGATGTGATCTCGACAAGGAAAGAGTTTAGTTCGCCGCCGTTCCATTCCGTGAAGGTCCGGTGCATTTCAGTGCTTGCCATACGCAAAACACTCTGCATGAAATCGAACGTCTCAGCCAGCAGCTGCATCATGCCGTATTCGATGCCGTTGTGAACCATTTTTACAAAGTGGCCGGAAGAACCCGTTCCCATGTATGCGACACAAGGTTCACCGTTGACTTTCGCTGAAACTGCCTGGAGCGTTGTTTCGATCCGATCATAATGATCGCGACGGCCGCCGGGCATGATGCTGGCTCCGTGGCGAGCACCTTCCTCACCGCCGCTGACGCCGACGCCCATGAATCCGATGCCTTTGACCGCGAGTTCAGCTTCTCGGCGTTCCGTGTCAGTAAAATGCGAATTGCCGCCATCGATGATCAGGTCGTCGTCATCGAGGTGTGGGGCAAGATCCGCGATAACCTTGTCAACGATGGGGCCGGCAGGAACGAGAAGCATGATGTTGCGAGGCGATTCAAGCTTTGCAAGAAAATCAGCGAGATCGGTCCCCACATCGACCGGCATTCCTTCCCCTTCCTTCAAAAGAAGGTCTCGCTTTGCTTCATCAAGATCGTATCCGACCCCGCCAATGCCGTGTTCGGCGATATTTAGCAGAAAATTGCAGCCCATCGTACCAAGGCCGATCATTCCGAAGTGTGCTTTTGCCATAACGCAATTCTAACGCAAAGTCCCAAAGTCGCAAGCACAAAAACGGTCAGACTTTCCAAATATCCGATAGGCCAAGTTCTTCTCCGAACATCTCCGGCATTTCGTCAAACATCCACCACCACGACAGAACCATCTGACAAAACGCCCATTTACGGATGTCAGATTCCTCGAGATCAAATGCCACGGCGAAATCCGCGATAGCTTTATCAAGCTTGCCTTTCAAACGCGTATCCCATTCGAGCCATTCGTGATGGTTGTTTAGAAAGACGCCGATGTCATAGCTAACATGTCCGATCATTCCTTTCGGATCGATAACTAGAAAAGGGCCGCGTCGGGACGAGAGGATATTATCGTGATGAAAGTCGCCGTGCAGCAGAAAGGTATTTTTGGTTTGACGCGACAACTCCGCATAAAGCTCGATGGCCTTTGTCGTCCCGATCGTGTGTTTGAGGCCATCGAACCAGTCATCCAACCTAATAAAGTCGTCGGTTGTTTGCGGAACAGGCCGCAGAATTCGTTTCAGGATCTCAATAGCGATTGTAACGGCTTTCGCTTGATCTTTTTTGCAGACAGATCTTAGGTTAGAGCCAGGAACCACCCGTTCGAGGAGAATAGCTTGGAGTTCCCGATCGAACTCCAACATTCGCACCGAGCCATCACCATTAAGCAGCTGCAAATATGCCGCCTCCCCGAAGATCTCGACATCGGTCAACGGAAGTCCGATCTTGAGCACTGCACTTTTTCCGTCGGCGAGCTCAGCATTCGCAACGTAGTTATATGAGAGGTTCAAGAAAGGATTTCCGGCTTTGATCGGCCATCTTTTCTCCAAGACTGCGATCCTTTCCGGTAACTCATCGAGCCATTTTTCTCCGCGTCCGCCACAAAGCGAGATCGTATTTTGCACAAATTTCGGCGGCAGGGATGATCTGAAGTTAGTTTCCATTGGTTAGATTCTATAGCACTGAGCGAACCCGGCAACCTGCAAACGATGTAGGCGTATTTTCAACAGATCAATTTCTGTTCAATAATGGAATTAGAAATTCCACCAATTTATTATGAGATGCCTTGCAGAAGCGATACGACCTACAACATTAATAGAATCGTCAAAACTCCGAGACCACCTCGGGCTCGACATCACGATCGCGACCGAGACATTCCAGCACACCGGCAGTTTCAAATTCCGGGCGGCCTATAATCTTGCTCTAAATGTGGCAGAGACAGAGATCGTCGCCGCGTCGTCAGGGAATTTTGGTCAGGCCTTGGCGTACGCATGTAAATTGCTGGGAAAGAAATGCACGATAGTGATGCCTTCGACATCCGCAAGAGTTAAGTTAGATGCCGTACGCGGTTTCGGAGCAACCGCTGACCTAATAGAGACTGCAAGGATCGGACGCAGCGAGCGTGTCGCCCAACTCGCGGCCGAGATGCCAAACGCTTACGTCGCAAGTGCTTACAACGACAAATATGTCATCGACGGAAATTCAACGCTTGGTGACGAACTCGCCGATAAGGATTTTGATGTCGTGATCACCGCCGTCGGCGGTGGCGGGCTTGTGTCCGGAATGATCCAGTCCTTCTGCCGGAACGGATCGATGACAAAGGTTTTCGGAGCCGAACCGCAGCCAGGAAATGATGCGTCGCGTTCGCTTCAAGCAGGCCATATTGTGGCCAATGAATCCGAACCGCAAACCATCGCCGACGGAGCCCGTACTCTGTCACTCGGGAGCCTTAACTGGGAAATAATCAAGGATGGAATTGCCGGAATAATCGAGGTACCGGATGAAAAAACGATCGAAGCTCTGAGGATGTATTTCGGTCTCGTTAATCTAAAATCCGAACCAACCGGGGCTCTGAGTTTGGGCGCGATCCTGGTCGATGCGGAACGTTTTCGAGATCAGAAGATCTGCCTCGTTGTCAGCGGAGGTAATGTTGATCCAAGCGTCTATGCCAAGCTTATAGTTTGATCAATTTTTCTTTGGCTTGCTAGCGACCTTTCGGTAGATACCTGAGAATGAAACATTTGCTCCGCCGCAATATCCATTATCCGCGACTATCAGGAACATTTGCATCGTAAGCTGCATCCTCGCGCGGCAGTCATACTGGCCGGTTCCATCCGAGTACTCAAGAACACCATCTTTCGGTTCGAAACGGCCGTCAAGTTCACCGATATGAATATTGTCGCCCATTCCCTTCCAGAACGCGTTTCCCTGAACGTTTAGGTAGCCGTTAAGCTTATTCGGCGAAAACGAGATGGTATTCGAAGCATACTGCCATTCCCCGGTCCAGATCTTTTCGCTGGCATCCATGAGCAGCTCCGGAAATTCCAGATCGGCTTTCTTTAGCCAACCAACCTTGACCGCTCCTTTAGATCCAGTAAACCATCCACAGACATGATCCCCAAAGGTTTTGCTGGTGATGACCCGGTCTTGTTTCACAAGATATGACTTGGAACGGCAGGAAGATGCAGCAGGACATTTCGACGGATCGTCGTTGTAGAAATAGGTGCGATTTCCGGCCTTAGGCTTAACGAAGCCAACCCCAAAAGTCTTGGTTTCCTGGGTAAAAAAACCCTCACGACACCAATTCTCAGGATTACCGGCAAGTTGGCTAAAGGCAGCGATAGCAAAAAGACCGATAAGGGTCAGACAAAAACAGGCTCTAAAAATCATTTGGGTATCGAAACTCATTCAATATAATAGGATCTTAATACCAAAAGAACGCCTTGAGTTCAGCTCTCTTGCATACTAGAGCTACACCTTACCGATCTCCTCAACAAACGTCACGCGATTGATCTCATGCAGAGTCGTAAGGCCGAGATATACTTTCTTTACGGCCGATTCCCGGAGCGATTTGAGTCCTTCTTTTTCAGCCTGGCGTCGGATCTCAGAACCGGGACGGCGCTCGATGATCATTTCTCGGATCGGGTCAGACATGTCAAGGAGTTCGTGGATCGCAGTTCGTCCGCGATAGCCTGTGTGGTTACATGCGTCGCAGCCGACCGCTCGGTAAAAAACCTGGCCGGCAGGCAATTTATTACGATGCATGCCCGACTCTGAGAGTTCCTCGTCGGTAGGATCGTAGGCTTTTTTGCAGACCGGACAAAGCATTCTAACCAATCGTTGTGCGAGCACACAGTTCAGAGCCGAGACGAAGTTATACGGCTCGACGCCCATGTTGATAAAACGGCCGATAACGTCGATAACGTTATTCGCGTGAACCGTGGTGAACACAAGGTGGCCCGTCAACGCGGACTGAATGGCGATCTGTGCAGTCTCTTCGTCGCGGATCTCACCGACCATGACCTTGTCGGGGTCGTGTCGGAGAATTGAACGGAGGCCGCGGGCGAACGTCAGTCCTTTCTTCTCATTGACCGGGATCTGCATGATTCCCTGCAACTGATACTCAACCGGGTCTTCGATCGTAATGATCTTATCTTCCTCGGCTCGGATCTCGTTCAAAGCTCCGTAAAGCGTAGTCGTCTTACCGGAACCGGTCGGTCCGGTTACCAGGACCATGCCGTACGGTTCTTTAATATAAAGGCGGAAACGAGCGATGTCGTCAGGGTCAAATCCGACCACATCAAGGCTCAGATTCTTAAATTCCTCCGAGATCTGCTCCTTATCAAGGATACGAATAACGCAATTCTCGCCGTACGCTGAGGGTAGGATCGATACACGAAAATCTACCGTTCTGCCTTTATACCTGACGCGAAAACGTCCGTCCTGCGGAATTCTGCGCTCAGCAATATCCAGCTCTGACATGACCTTGATACGCGAGATCAGCGTTTGGTGAAATGAGATATCGATCGGATCGACCTTCTGATACAAGGCTCCGTCGATCCTGAATTTAACGCGTACATCTCGGTCGCCGGCCTCGATGTGAATATCGGACGATCGCGATTCCATTGCGTTGTAAAGAATAGTATCGACGAGCTTGATGATCGGCGACATTTCCGTGTCCGACGCGAGACGGTCAAGATCCAGAACCTCGTCGCCATTCTCGGTTTCCTTGAGCAGCGACATCTTAAAGCCCGACGCCGCTTCCTGAAGCACACGCTGGGTCGAATCGCCCTTTCTGAGCACAACATCGATCGCCCCAGCAGTCGCAACATGCGGAACGATTCGAACGTTTAGAACATTTTCGAGCTCATCGAGCCGCTCTAAATTCGTCGGATCCGCCATCGCGACGTGCATATTATTTCCGTCACGTCGAAGGGGGACAAATTGATTGCGGAGCATCAGTTCGACCGGCAATTTTGCGAGCTCGTCAACGTCAACGGGCGATTCGCCTTCCGGCGGCAAAAGGTCGATATACGGCAACCGATAACGCATGGCGAGAAGCCTTGCTTCCTTTACCTCAGGCGGGTCCTTGTCCAGGAATTCTGCGACCGCGATGGTCGGTGCCGCACCGGTTGCTTGTGTTTGTTGTTGTTCGCTCATTTGTAATTTTTATCGCTTGCTTCCCGCAGGCCCCGACGAGATCATCTGAATGATCGGAAGATAAATTGCGAGCAAAATTGTAATAACGATGGCCGCCATGAACATCAAAATTATCGGCTCCAGAAGGGTTGTAAACTGCTCCAGACGCACTTCCGACTCTGCATCATAAAACGCGGCAACCTCGTCAAGCATTTCCCGCAGACTTCCAGATCGTTCACCAATACCGATCATATCCAGAGCCAGATCTGGCACCCATCCGGTTTTTTCCAGGGCTTCGGTAAAGCCTCGGCCTTCGCGTATCATCGCCGAAACGCCCTGACTGCGACGGCGAAGCTCCATATTATTTATCGACTGAGAGGCGATGTCCCAGGATTCGGGGACAGTTATACCACCGGACAATAGCGTCGAAAGCGATCTTGTCAGCTGGGCGGTTGCCATATTCTTGATCAGCTGCCCGCCAACCGGGATCTTCAGCAGAAGTTTGTGCAGGATCAGCCTGCCGCTTGTCGTTCGCAGCCACGCGAATATTCCCAATCCACCGATTATCAAAACCGGCAGCAGCCAAAAAGCATTATTGATGATCGTATTCGAAAACCAAAGAACCGCCAGCGTGACGGACGGAAGCGTTTTATTTGCAGCCAAACTCTTAAAGAGATCTGACATTCGCGGAACAATATACAGCGTCAGAAATCCGACCATGATCGCGGCCGCAAGCAGCAAAAAGGCCGGATACGCGAGAGCACCTCGCAACTTGCGCGACACGGTAACACTTCGTTTTAAGTACGTCACGAACCGGGAAAGAACATCATCCAGAGCACCACTCTTTTCGCCAGCGAGTATCGACGCTGTGTATATTTTAGGGAAAAGACCCTGAGCTTCGAAGGCCTCGGAAAGCGGGACGCCGCTCTTGATCTTCTCCTCAACATCCTCAAGGACGATGCGCAAATTTGCCGAGGCGGAACGGGTTTTTAGAAGGCCAATTGCCTGCAGAACGGGAATACCAGCACGTAAAAGCGCAGAAAACTGCTGATTGAACAGCAGAAAGTCAGCTTGCTTCACCTTCGCCTTCTTGTTTCCGCCGGTCAGCAGCGACGACAGCCCTTCGCCCGATGTCGACACGGCGAAAACACGAAATCCTTCGTTTTCAAGCCGGGTTTTTGCCTCAGCCGCACCCGCGGCTTCGACTATCCTAGTAACTATCTCGCCCGAGGGCGTTCCCAACCGACAAATAAACTCAGTCATAAAGAAAAAAATGCAGGCACACAAATGGCTGTCGATCCGAGATCTATCCCGAATTATATCACGCGATTCAGAGCTAATTGTTGCGCCAAAATAATCATGTTATTTTCCCGACGCAGAAACAACGCCATGTGCGTAATGAACATCGAAGATATATCTTGCGGAAGTTGTGTTCTTTCCATAGAATGGTCTTAACATTGAGGTAAATAATGGCTGTTACTCGATCTATGGCTCTCGGTTTTAATAGAGAACTGAGGAGCTTATTTTTGATTGTTTGTTTTGGGTTGATGTCGGCACCGTTTTTATTTGCTCAGGATCCGACGCCAGTCCCGACAACTGTTCCCACTCCGGCAACAGAACCCGACGACGGGGGACCGATCCGAGTTAAGACAGACCTTGTAACACTCACACTGACCGTAACTGATCCTTATGGCCGTTACGTTTCAGGCCTCACAAAATCTGCGTTTGAGATAACCGACAATAATCAGCTACAGGATATTACGTACTTCAGCGATACCGACGCCCCTATCTCAGTTGGAATTCTGTTTGACGTTTCCGGCTCGATGAGTAGCGAGAAAATTAGAAAAGCCAAGAAGGCCCTTGAAAGGTTTATTTCAACAAGCCATCCATCTGACGAGTATTTCCTGATCGCCTTTAACAACCGGGCACAGCTACTGATGGATCGCACACGCGACGGCGAGGGTTTGCTCCGTCAACTTACGCTTGTTCAACCCAAAAACAATACAGCCCTTTACGATGCGGTCTACCTCGGAGTTGAGCGTGTGACACGCGGGACCCATAACAAACGAGCGATCCTGATCATCAGTGACGGCCAGGATAATGCCTCAAGGTATAATTTCGGCGAGGTTCGGCGGTTAATGAAGGAATCAGACGTTGTTACATATTCGGTCGGAATCATGGACCGTGCTGACGCCGCAAGTTCGTACGGAATGCAGGGACAGGCCTTTCTGGACGAGATCAGTTCAGTGACGGGAGGCAAATCATTCTACCCGGCGACCGATATTGAGATGGACGAGATCTTCGAGAGGATAGCCCTGGAACTCCGAAATCAATATTCTATAGGATACACGCCAAAAGATTTCCAGCCCGACGGAAAATGGCGTAAAGTCAAAACTAAGATAAAACCTCCCAGAGGTTTACCGCGTCTAACCGTTCGTGCTCGTGAGGGATATTACGCCACTCCGACATCGAATGTTAAGCCCTAGCCGGATTAGTAGAAAATGAAAAGAACCGCACTGATCGCCGTTTCCGCCGTACTAGTTACGGGTTTCTTTCTTGCTCGATACGATTGCGGCAGTGTCGCAGCCCAAACTAAAACGCCTTCGCCTACGCCAACGCCAGTTTCGGCTCCAAGACTTGGCACTCCAACACCTAGCCCGAAACCGACTGAGACGCCTGAAGAGATCATTAGGGTTGAAACGGAACTGGTAAACCTTAACGTCCGTGTCATCGATCGTAACGGGCGTCCGATCAACAACGTCCAGCAAAAAGACATAAGAATATACGAAGATGGCGTTTTACAGCAGATCGAATTCTTCGACAAGGCTGAAGTGCCAACGAATTACGGCATCGTGGTCGATAATTCAGGATCGATGCGGCAGCAGCTCGATAAGGTGGTAGAAGCCGGGAAGATCCTGGTGAATACAAATCGACCCGCGGACGAATCAATGATCATTCGCTTTGTAGGGCGCGACAAGATCGAGATCGAACAGCCATTTACATCAAACAAGGTCGATCTGATCGACGCTTTGGACAATCTCTATATCGAAGGGGGACAAACGGCGATCATTGACGCGGTTTACCTTGCCGTTGAAAATATTGACGAATACGAAAAGGAAAAGAACGCCATCGAGAAGAAACGGCGGGCCTTGATCCTCGTTTCCGATGGAGAAGACCGCAACAGCTACTACAACGAAAAGCAGCTTTTTGAGCTCTTGAAGGAGTCGGAGGTTCAGATCTTTGTGATCGGATTTGTCGATGATCTCAGCAAGGAAGGCGGCTTTATCAGTAAGAGCCCGCAGGCCAAGGCAAAGGCTTTTCTGGAGCGGATCGCCACCGAAACAGGCGGAAAAGCCTACTTCCCGTCTAGCCCGTCAGTCTTACCCGAGTTAGCAAACGCGATCTCCAATGAGCTTCGCACTCAGTATTCTATCGGCTACATTCCATCGAATGACCGCAAGGATAACAGCTTCCGCAACATCAAGGTTCAGGTCGATGATGGGCCGAATGCCCAGAAACGCATCGCCGTTCATAAAGCCGGCCGCGTCGCTGAAGGAAGCTCACCGCAGGCGAAACCGACCTCGACTCCAGTCAAACCTAAATAAAAAAAGCTGCCTAAATGGCAGCTTTTTTACTAACGCTTAATTTTTCGATCGCCGCGGTTTGGTCGAATGAAAAGGGGGCTTATTGGCACTAAAACCACTCGATTGGTAGAGGTAAATCGGAGATTGGTCAAACGTGTTTCAGGGTCTAAAAACCTACTTTATCCCCGAGCACGATCGGATCATGGATCTGAGCGAATCCACCGCTCTGTCCGCCGACTTCGTTTTGATATCAAATCTCGCACCGTTGATCGTTTCGATCTTGCCGTCCTTCATCTTGCGGATCGAACCCGCCATCACACCGCCCTCTATTGATATCACCGATGTGCCCTTGAGCCAGCCATTAGTGACCGCTATATTCGCACCATCAAGCTTGCTAAGGTCGATTAGATATCTAAATGACGTTAGCCGTCCGGGATCATTGCCGCTAGAGCCTGAACCGAATCCGTAATCACTCGTGGGGAATCCGCCATATCCAAATGCCGGGCCCGCGCTACCGGAAAGCGTGGGTTGAAAGTCGGTCGTTGTGATCTTGATCGAGGCCTCGCAGCCCGAATAATCGACAGCGTAGACGTTACGGGTGTTTTTTAGAAGGTTCTGTTTGAGATCTTTTTTCACCCGGGCCGTCTCTTGAGAATCGGCCTGAGCAAAAAGTGAAAGTGAGAAAAGGGAGACGAAAGCAAGTAATAGAGCAATGCGTTTCATGGTTCCTCCTGAAAAGCTACTCGGGAACTGAGCCGGAGATCTTTTTCCGCGTTGTTTCTCCTGTTCTCAAAACTGGAATTCCTTCGTCAATTTCGTCATGCGGACGGGGTATGACGTGGGTCGCGGTGACGGTTCCGATGCGGCGGGCGGCGGCGGCTCCGGCGTCGACGGCGGCCTTAACGGCGCCGACTTCGCCGCGGACGATCGCAGTGACCAGTCCGGCGTCAATTCTTTCGTAGCCAACGAGGCTTACATTGGCCGCTTTGACCATGGCATCCGCGGCTTCGATCATTGCGACCAAGCCAAAACATTCGACCATTCCTAGAGCTTGCATAAACTACCTCGATTCTACCGCCGTTTTCGCTTTCGTGCCAGCCAAAATATCACCGCCCCAAATAATGCGAATCCAACAAATATAGCCAGAAAAAAGATGCTCATTGCGGTGACCATAGAGTTTCTCTACCTCCAGAACAGCGCAATAAAGACAACTATTCCGGCTATCACGGCGACCAGGAGAGCGACTATCAACAGCAATCCGCCCGACGAATCCTCGCTCGGCTCCCAAGTGTACTGCGTAGATCTGCGCTGGCTTACGCGGGCCCGTTTGCGTTCCGCAGCGGCCTTTGCGAGTTTTTTGTCTTCATCTTCGTCGAGCCTAAGTTTTTCTGCAAGGTCGTCGAGAGCCGCTTTTGTTTTTTCATCTACCGCGGCTTCCTCGATCCCGGGGATCGCGATCGGTTCAGCTCCGCCTTCGAGTTGAACCAAGGGCGAGCCGCAGTTATAGCAGAAAGCGGTGCCCTCGCGGACGTCCGCTTGGCACTTCTCACAAACTGCTTTGGCTGTTCCAGTTTTCGGCATAATCAGATCCGGGCAAAGACCTCTTTCTCCTCGCCGAGGTCACGTGCCGACGGCGTCAGGATCGTTTTCTTGGAAATGTAGATCTTCTCGCCCTTATTCAAAGCCTGACGGACGTCGTCTTCGCTTACAAAATCAACCGTCGCGATCGGGACCGGCTTCTGCACGGCATTTTCAGGCGTTATTTCATGAACGACAGTCTTGATCGCAGCAGGTTCAACCTTTGCCGGCTCATTTTCGTTCTCTGCGGCAGGCATCGACGCGATCTTCTGACTCAAAAAGCTATCAACCAGTGCTGCAATGGCTTCCCGCTTCGGCATCGGCCGTCTTGGCTCTCCGATCGGCTGGCTGATGACCGCTGACTGCTTACCGACCGGTTTTGTTTCAAAAGCCACTCGCTTAATATCCATGAGGTGGATCGGCGAGATATTATCCGAGGTCACATTGCCGCCCCACGAACCGCAGCCGAGCGTCATCGACGGCGACAGATCGGTCGAAAAACCGATCGCTCCATGGGTCGTCGGCGAATTAACGATCGTGCGGCCTGCCGGCATCTTCTGGCCGTAATTGATCGCGGCTTCGCGGTCCTGAGTATGGATCCCGGCCGTATGGCCCATTCCGCCAAACTGGAGTATCTCGTTACACTTAGCGGCTCCCTGCTCGACACCGTCGACCACGAAGAAGGCCAGCGTCGGCGACAATTTCTCGACCGACCATGGAAAATCACGTCCGACCCCGCCGCAATCAGCGATCAGGCATCGCGTGCCTTCAGGGATCGAGATACCCGCGAGGTTTGCGATAAATGCAGCACTTTTACCGACGATCGCCGCGTTCAAGGTCCGCTGTGGCGTGAGTAGTATCTTGCCAACCGCATCAGCCTCGGACGAATTCAAAAAATGTCCGCCCTGTCGCTTGAACTGCTCGCGAACTGCTGTCTCGAGCGGTGCATCGACCAAAACCGACTGCTCCGAAGCGCAGATCGTACCGTTATCGAAACATGTACTCAGCAGAATATCGCTGACCGCTTTTTCAACATTGGCCGAACGCTCAATGAAAACCGGTACATTGCCCGGCCCCACGCCAAATGCCGGTTTGCCGGACGAATAGGCTGCACGCACGAGCCCAGTTCCGCCGGTGGCAAGGATCACGGCCGTTTTTTTGTGCTTCATCAAGGTCTCGGTTCCCTCGATGGTGGAGTTAGAAAGGCAGATGATCGCATCGCCCGGCAATCCGAGCTTTATCGCGGCGTCGCGCATGATCCGCGCAGTTTCAGTGATACATCCGACTGCCGACGGATGCGGCGAAAGGACGATCGTATTTCTCGATTTGATCGAGATGATAATCTTGTAAATAGCTGTGGAGGTTGGATTTGTGGACGGAATGATCGCCGCGACGACGCCCCGCGGGCTGGCGATCTCGACGATGCTTTTTGTCTCGCGCACGACACCGACGGTTCTCAGGTCGCGGAAATAGTTCCAGACGTCCTGTGCCGCAAAGCGATTCTTTTCCCGCTTATCCTCCGCTTTGCCGAAGCCGGTTTCCTCATTCGCCAGCTTCCCGAGCCTTTCAGCATTGGCAAGAGCTGCCTGCGACATCGCATCGCATATCGCGTCGATCGACGCCTGATCAAGTTTACTGACAGACGAGAATGCAAACGACGCGGCCTCTACCGCGTCGCGTGCTTCCTGCTGAGCTATCAGGTCTTTGTCGGTCATCGTTTAATGAGCCGTTGGCGAGCCGTGAGCGGTTGCAGTGCCTCCGAACGCTTTTCTGTCTACCGCGGCTGCCTACTGCCTACTTACTTTTCGTCCTGCTTCCCTGCGATCCGGTCTCCGCCACATTGGCTTCACCTGCTCCGAGCTGTCTTCCGCCGCCCTGGAGAGCCTTCTCATCAGGACTGAGGCCGACCGCTCCCCCTTTAGGCAGCACGCGTTCCACTTCACTGTGAGGACGCGGAATAACGTGAACGCTGATCAACTCACCAACCCGGCGGGCAGCTGCAGCCCCGGAATCGGTCGCCGCTTTAACGGCTCCGACATCACCGCGGACAAAGATCGTAACGTAGCCCGCCCCGATGTATTCTTTTCCGATAAGTGTAACGTTTGCGGCCTTTACCATCGCATCGGCGGCCTCGACCGCACCGATAAAGCCCTTTGTTTCGACCATGCCTAAAGCCTCTAAGCTCATTGTTTATTCCTCACTATTTGGATTGCTCTACCGATATTATAATATCTTGCCGACTATACCAAAATGCCCCGGCCGCGGATCGCTCCCGACCATATTAAACGGCACTTAAATCTTATTGATTCAATTGACATTACAGCGACAGGAACGCTATATTTCAAGTCAAAGTTGTTGTTATTTTTTAGATCGCCGGGCCCTGGTCGAAAAACACATTAAATGTCCTTATCCTTAGGGGAAAAACTTCGGGAAGCCCGTGAAGAGCGGGGGTTTACCATTGCTGATGTTGCTGAACAGACGCGGATCTCGTCTCTCTACCTCGAATCGATCGAGAATGATGACTACCGCATCCTTCCCGGCGGTATCTTCAACAAGGGCTTTGTAAAATCTTACGCCAAATTCGTCGGCATCAATGAGGCCGAGGCTCTCCAGGATTATTCAGCTCTGCTCGCGCAAACCTCGAGTGCGGAGGATGAAGGCGACCTCAAGGTTTACAGGCCCGAAGTTTTGACCGATGACCGCTCCACATCCTCGATGGTGCCGACGGTGATACTTGCCGCGGTGATCCTGGGGATAATGACAGCCGGGATCCTTTTTCTGGTAAGCTACCTCCGTCAGCCGGCTGATGTCCCGGCCGCGAACACGACGGCACAATCCAATAACAGCAATTCTGCCGAACCGACACCGGAAACGACGCCCGCTTCGACAGGAGTTCCAGAGATGGCCACGGTAAAGGTCGAATTTAAGGCACTAAGCGAACCGGTTGCCCTTACTTCGACGAATGATGGAAAGGTTGCAAGCAGTGTGGTCACGCCCGGAACTTCCACCACATTCGAACCAAAAGAAGCACTCAAGCTAAGTTATTCAAAGTCTCTCGCGAACGTCGTACAGCTTTCGATAAACGGGAAGGCGATAACACTTCCCGCCCAGCCGCTGGTGCCAAAGCGAAATGCGATCGAATTTGAGATCAACAAGTCGAATCTTGCTCAGATCTGGTCGAGCGGTGCGATATCGACAGAAGTTCCACCGGCTGCACCAGTTGCAGTTGATACGACGACCGTTCCGGCGAATACTGCGGCGAATACGGCAAACACGGCGTTGCCGGTTTTAGCCCCAACACCAGTGACGGCTCCGGCATCGACGCCTGCACGGCCAACCCAGACACCGAAACCAACGGCTGCGGCAAATACCGCAGCAAACACGGCACCAAAACCCACACCGGACAAGAAGCCGGCTGCAACGCCAGCCGCTCAGCCGAAACCGCCGGCCGCGAACAAGCCCTAGCGAAAGATGCGGGCTATTGAAAATTAAAGATATGTGCGTGTCCGCAATCGATTTGCGGGCATTTTTATTTAGAATAGAGTTATGAACATCACAGAGATACAAGAGGGCCTGACATTTGACGACGTATTGCTCGTCCCGGCCTACTCCGAAGTTTTACCCGCTGAGGTCGATACGCGAACCAAATTCTCGCGAAACATCAGCCTGAACATACCGCTTTGCTCGTCAGCGATGGACACCGTGACCGAAGCTTCGCTTGCGATCGCCCTCGCTCAGCAGGGCGGGATCGGCGTCATTCACAAGAACTTCTCGATCGAGCAGCAAGCCGAAGAGGTCGATAAGGTCAAACGCAGCGAATCGGGAATGATCGTCGACCCCGTCACGATCGGACATAGAAAGCTCGTCTCCGACGCACTCGTAATAATGGAACGCTTCAAGATCAGCGGCGTTCCTGTAGTCGATGATCAGGGCCTGCTTGTCGGCATCATCACGAACCGCGACCTGCGATTCGAAACGCGATTCGACATTCCCGTGTCCGAAATAATGACGCCCCAGCCGCTCGTTACAGTTCCGGTCGGCACGACGCTCGACGAGGCGAAGGTAAAGCTTCAGAAGCACAGGATCGAAAAGCTTCTGGTCGTGGATGAGAACGGACATTTGAAAGGCCTGATCACGGTCAAGGATATTCAAAAGGCGATCAACTTCCCTCTCGCCGCCAAGGACGAACTCGGCCGTTTGCGCTGTGCGGCGGCGATCGGTGCGACCGGCGATTTTCTCGAACGTGCGGCGGCGTTGGTGAACGCCCGCGTCGATGCGATCGTTGTAGATACGGCTCACGGGCACAGTTCGCGAGTGATCAATGCGGTAAAGAAAGTTAAGACAAACTTCCCCTCGATCGAGCTCATCGCCGGCAATGTCGCGACGGCCGAAGCCACAAGAATGCTGATAGACGCCGGAGTTGACGCGGTAAAGATCGGCATCGGGCCGGGCTCCATCTGTACTACTCGAGTAGTCACAGGAGCCGGTGTGCCGCAGATCACCGCGATCAGCGAATGCGTCAACGCCGCCAAAGGCACCGGCGTTCCGATCATCGCTGACGGAGGCGTTAAGTTCTCAGGCGACGTTGCGAAAGCGATCGCTTCCGGTGCAGATTCCGTCATGATCGGCTCGCTTTTTGCGGGAACCGAGGAAGCTCCCGGCGAGGTTATCCTGTTCCAGGGCCGTAATTTTAAGACTTATCGAGGTATGGGATCGATCGGGGCGATGAAAAAAGGCTCGAGCGACCGCTACGCTCAGGAAGGTACCGTTTCAGACGCAAAATATGTTCCCGAAGGCATCGAAGGCCGCGTGGCATACAAAGGAACTGTCGCCGAAATGGTCACCCAACTTGTCGGCGGCCTGCGGTCGGGCATGGGCTACACCGGCTGCAAAGACATTGCCGAACTCCAGACCAACGCAACGTTCGTTCGTATAACGTCGGCAGGCCTGAGAGAATCGCACGTCCACGACGTAATCATTACGAAGGAAGCTCCAAATTACAGGATCGAATCCTAGTCACCTTAAACTTTAGGAAATAGAACGCCCATTTAGGGGATCGGGCGGATCAACACGGAGATGACCTCAAATCGGTGTAGATCAGTCCGATCCGCGTTCTATTCCAGCGAAAAAAAAAGCTGTTCGAAATAAATTCGAACAGCCAAGTTAAAGGAGTTATCCAAAGTACCTTAATGTTCAAAAGCCGGCGGCCGCATGGCTTTTTCGGATGGTTGTGATCGTCTAAAACACACCTATCTTTTCGGCTTTTGAACAGTAAGGTGAATCGAGTTTAAGAGAACAAGCCTTCTGCGTATGTGCGGAAGCACACATTCCTAAGGTTTCCCAAGCATTCTTCCCTTGTGATAGTCAGGATACGCCGGCCGCTTGTATTCCTTCGGCGGATTCTTCTTGATCTCAGCCAAAAGCCACTCCACCGCACGTTCGAGCTGCGGATCGCGTCCGGCACGCCAGGCTGCGGGGTCGTATTCGACCTCGATGTCAGGAGCGACGCCATTATTCTCAACTTCCCATTCTCCGTTCAGCCCGTACACCGCTCCATTCGGAGCCGTTACCGAACCGCCGTCCATTAGCGTCGGAATTCTCGCCGAGGCGATCAGTCCGCCCCAGGTGCGTTTGCCGATCAACGCTCCCGTTTTCGCCTTTTTAAAGAACCACGGCATCGCATCGCCGCCTGAACCGGCCAATTCATTGATCAGCATAGCCTTCGGTCCGTAAATGCTGCCGGCCGGCACATTCCAATCCTTGCCCTCACGAAATGCAAGCTTGGCGAATTGTTGACGGTTCAGGTATTCGACTACGTAGTCCGCAAGCAGGCCGCCGCTGTTGAACCGTTCGTCGATCACCGCTCCATGTTTATTGGTTTGGGCAAAAAAGTAGCGGTTAAAGCTAGTGTATCCGCCGCCGCCGGTATTTGGAATATAAACGTACCCAAGTTTGCCGTCGCTGAGCTTTTCGACGGCCCGGCGATTGTCCTCGATCCATGCAAGGTTTCTCAGGCCGCCTTCATTTGCCGTCGGAATAATTGTCACCTCTCGCGAACCGCTGCCGTCGGCATTCGGCCCGACCTTTATCAATACTTGCTTGCCGGCGGTGCTCTCAAACCTCTGGTAAATATTATCCGTCGCCTTCAGTTCCCTGCCGCCTACCGCAAGCAGATATTCACCAGCCTTTACATTGACGCCGGGAGCCGTCAGCGGAGCCCGAAGCTGCGGATTCCAGTTTTCGCCGTTGTAGACCCGGGCAAAACGATAGCGGCCATTCTCGATCTTGTAATCAGCTCCGAGCAGTCCGCCCGGAACTGTAGCCGCCCGTGGCCGGTCGCCGCCGTTGATGAACATGTGCCCGACCGAGATCTGATTCAGCATTTCGCGGAAGAGATAATTCAGATCGTCGCGATGCTGAACGGCCGCGAGATAAGGCTCATAAAGCTTCTTAGCCTTCTCGATGTCAAGGCCGTGCGTGTTCGGATCGTAGAGAAAATCGCGCTCACCACGCCAGATCTCGTTGAACATCTGCCGCCATTCGGCACGCGGATCGATGAAAACCTCCATGTCAGAGGTTTTTACGATTCCTTCGCCAGGGCGTGCCGGGACGGTTGTCGAAACGAGATTCCATGACGGCCCCTGGCTGTAAAGCATCTTGTCGCCATTGTCGGAGACGACAAAACTGCCAACCCCGGTTTTAACCTCGTCGAGCTTGCGCTTTTCGATGTCGTATTTGTGGATCGTCAGCCCGGTGGCATTCGATGCCTGCGGTATCTCGGAAATGTAGAGCGTTCCAGCCTTGCCCGCATAAAGATTGTTGAAATTTCGGGTCGGGATCGCCGGGATCGCGATCACCCGTTGATCGATACCGTCGGGATCAATGCGTGTTGCTTCAGGCTCTTTCTTCGCCGGCGGAGCAGCCGGAGCATCAGGCTTTTTCTCAGGTGCGATCTTTTCTTCATCACTCTCAGGAGCGAGCGGCGACGGCGTATCGTTTCTCAATACGATCGCGTAAACGCTACGCGACGTCTGCCGGTCAACCCCTGTGAGATCGGCAAAACTGATCGTCTGGGCCAAGTTTGTACTTGCCGTGAAGAAAATGTACTTGCCGCTTTTGTCAAAGACAATATACCGGGCGTCACCGAGCCCGTCTGTCACCTGGCTCGCCTGGCTTTTTTCGAGTGAATACAAATATACGGCTCGCAGACGATTATCGAGCTGCTTCACGTAGGTGATCCACTTGCTGTCGGGCGACCAGGATGGTGCAAGAACATCATCGAGTGTACCGTATGGATTGGTATCGACCTTCGTGTTCGTGCCTTTTTCGACATCGATGAACCAGAGGTTCATGTGATTATCGTTGTAAGCGAGCTTTTTGCTGTCGGGCGACCAAACAGGGTTCGAGTAGAATCCCGGAGCACTGCCAAGCGTCCATTTCTTAACCTCGCCCATTCCCGTCTGATCGCGAAGGTGAAGCATATATTCGCCTGACTCGTCCGAAAAATATGCTATCCATTTGCCATCGGGCGACCACGCGGGATCGCGTTCCATGACGTTGGGCGTGTTTGTCAGGTTGCGAGCATCGCCTTTATCTGCCGGGGCAGAAATGATCTCGCCGCGTGCCTCAAAAACTGCTCGAACGCCCGTTGGCGAAACCGCGGCATTTGAAATGCGGCTGCCGACCTTTTCGTAGCGTGTTCGCACGCCGGGAAAATCACCCGTCACACGAATATCAATCTTCTTAGGAGTTTTTGAACCGCCCTCGAGTGTAAAGATCGTTCCGAACTGCTCATAAACGATCGCACCCGCACCGGCCGAGGCGTATTTGATGTCAAGCCCCTTGTTATCGATGATCTGCTCTACTTTTTTTGTTTTCGTATCGAACGAGAATAACGAGACTATCCCGCCGACACGGTCTGAGAGAAAATAGACCTTGTCGCCGACCCACATCGGGCATTTGTCGTTAGAATTGACGCGAGGCACTTTTTCTATGCTGGAATCTGCGAGTTTCGCGATCCAGATCGGCTGCGTCTGGCCGCCCTTGTAATATTTCCAGTCGCTTTGCCACTGTGTAAGCGGTTCATAGGCGACGGACTGGCCATCGGGCGAGAGCCAGCCGCGATTAGCCATTGGAAGCGGAACTTCGCTCGGCAAGCCGCCGCCGTCAACGCCGATCGTGAACAGACGCGTATAGTTCGAACTGCTGTTGCGGCTTGACGCAAACATCACGCTCTTGCCATCAGGCGTCCACCCGGAAACGACATCCTCCGAAGGATGATAGGTGAGCCGCTTCGGCACGCCGCCGGCGGAGGGAATTACGTAAACATCTGTGTTGCCGTCATATTCGCCCGTGAATGCGATCTGTGTGCCGTCAGGTGAATAGTAGGGATCTATCTCGAGGCCGATGCCGGTCGTCAGACGCCGCGCATCGCCGCCGCTTCGCGGCACAGACCACAGATCACCGGCATAGGAAAAGGTTATCTCAGTTCGGCTGATCGCCGGGTCGCGAAAAAGGGTCGCTTGAGCAAAAGCTGAGATCGTTGAAATCGCGATCGCAGCGAACACAAAAATAGAACCACGAAATTGCTTGTGCATTTGTTAGTCTTCTCTCTTTAGATTACGAACTCTAGATGATACGTAATATATAGATTGAACGTTCCAAGTGCAATTCAAACGTCTATTAAAGCCGTTTGGTTAATCAAGTTCGCCTGCGGCTCGCTCCCATTCCTCGTAGAGTGCCTTGATCTTTGTTTCGGTCTCAGTTAGCTTTTTGGTCTTCTCCGCGAGCTTTCCATAATCGGCCGAGATCTCAGGCGCAGCCATTTCCTCGGTCAATTTTGCTGCGGCTGCTTCGAGGCCCGGAATCTCGCCTTCGATCTGCGAGATGCGTTTTTCGAGCTGATTGATCTGATTCTTCGAGAGATTGCTAATTCTAGCGGTTGTCTCTGCTTTTGCCTGTGACGCTTCTGCAAGGGGCGAAGCGGCACGCGATGGAACCGGGACATCGCCTAGCTTTTTGCGATGGGCGTCGCGTTCCACCTTCCAGTCGTGATATTCGGTATAGTTTCCATCAAAATTCGCAACAGTGCCGTCGTTCTCAAAAGCCAGTATCTGATTCACGATCTTATCGAGGAAAAACCTATCGTGGCTGACGACGATGATCGTGCCGTCATATTCCTCAAGTGCATTCTCGAGTGATTCACGAGACGGGATATCGAGATGGTTTGTTGGCTCGTCGAGGATCAGGACGTTCTTTTGGGAATAAATAAGTTTCGCGAGCGCAAGCCTTCCCTTTTCGCCTCCTGAGAGTGCCGAAACTGGCTTGAAAACATCCTCGCCCATGAACAGGAATTTTGCGAGAAATCCGCGAAGCGTTCCATTATCCGCCATCGGAGCAACGCGGCGAAGTTCCTGCACGACCTCGTTTCGCGGTTCCAGGCCTTCCAGGTTCTGCGAATAATAGCCGATATTTGTTTTCGTACCCCAGTGGATCTTACCGTCCAGTTCGCGGATATTACCAAGCAGCGTTTTTATTAAAGTCGATTTCCCGGTTCCGTTGCCGCCGATAATGCCAAGAGCATCGCCGCGATGGATCGAGAAATTCAACTTCTTCGCAAGTACATTTGTATCGTAGCCGATCGTCAGATCCTCTGCCGTGAGTACGTTATTCCCGGTCCGCTCGACCTGCTTCAGACCGAAATTGCCGCCCGATTTCTCGCTGGTCACGGCCTCGATCCGTTCCATCTTGGCGAGCAGGGTGCGGCGTGATTTAGCCTGCTTAGTTTTCTGGCCTTCAAGATTGCGGCGGATGAATTCCTGCGTTTTGTTGATCAGTGCCTGTTGATTCTCGTACTCGCGAAGCTGCTGTTCACGGCGCAGCTCGCGATCTTCGAGGTATTTTGAGTAGTTGCCTTTGTAGGTGATCGCCTGGCCGCGGTCCATTTCAACGATACGGTTCGTAATTCGGTCAAGGAAGTATCGGTCATGGCTGATGACCACGTACGCCTTATCGATCTCTTTCAGGAAGTTCTCTAGCCATTCTACTGCTTCAACATCGAGGTGATTTGTGGGCTCGTCCAGCAACAGAACGTCCGCCGAAGAGAGCAGGAGACGAACCATTCCCAGCCGGTTCTTCTGTCCGCCGGAGAGCGATCTTACATCCTCGAACCATTTGTCCGTAGGAAATCCCATACCGAGCAAAACAGCCTCGGCTTTTGCCGCGTACGAAAATCCGTCCGCGTGTTCAAATGCGGTTTGAAGATCAGCATAGCGGTCCAGGACAGCCTCCGAATGGTCGGTTTCCATCTGCTTTTCGAGCAGACGCATCTCGGCCTCCATGTCGTGAATTTCCTTGAACGCCGAAAGCGCTGCAGTGTGAACTGTCTCTGCCTCGCCGAAATCGACGTGCTGGTCGAGCAGCCCCAGCTTGAGGCCGTTCATCTTGATCACATCGCCTTCATCGGCAGCTTCCTGGCCCGTGATGATTCGGAAAACCGTAGTCTTGCCGGCACCATTTCTACCGACGAGGCCGACTTTTTCGTTCGGGTTGACCTGAAACGAGACGCCCTTGAGTATCTCGGTTCCGCCGTATGATTTTGTTACGTCTGAAAGTCTGAAAAGCATAAAAATAGTAGCCGGTTGTCAGTGGTCAGTGGTCAGTGGGAGGCCTCGTGACGACTAACGTTGACAACCGACTACTCCTGTCGATCATCTGCCAAGGCTATTTAGCCTTGTTGGTGTTTGCAGCAGCCGGTGCATTCGCCGCCGGTTTCGCCGCGTTAGCGTTTGCCGCAGGTTTCGCATTGGCGTTCGATGCAGCGTTCGCGTTCGCAGCGTTTGCATTCGTACTCGCCGTAGCTGTATTGGCATTCGCGTTAGCCGGAGCCGAAGATCCGGCCGGACGTGCTCCGCTCAGTTCATTCGGATTGTCAACGACCTTCTTGGCGAGGTTATTTACGATCTTCGCCTCATTCATAGCCATTGCCTGGTACGACGCTGCGAGAAGCTGTTTGCGGGAATCGACCAGATTCTGCTGGATCTGCGGGCGAACGTCAGGACTTTCGAGCGTCAAGGTTTCGTCTTTCTCGATACGTTCCTGAAGCTTGAAGATATAAGCCTTGCCGTTGAGCGGGATCGCATTCGTGATCTTGCCAACTGCAAACGAAGAATTCATGAAAGCCGAAGCGATCTGCTCGCCGAAGTTTTGCTTGAGGCTCTCTTCGCTGATATAGCCGAGGTCACCGCCCTGCATTTTGCTGCCGTCCTCGCTGTATTCACGAGCAAGTGCCGCAAAATCACTGGCGGGCTGGGAAACCTTGCCTAAGACTTCCTGTACCTTTTGCTGAGCTTCGGTCGCGTTCTTGGTCAGATCCCCCTGGCCGCTGTCCGAAGGATCGATAACGATCGCCGCGAGACGAACGCCACGCTTCTTGACGAACATTTCAGGATTGCTGTTAAAGAAATCGGTGATCTCTTTGTCCTTCGGCGTCTCGATACGAGCCGTGACCTTGTCGATCAGCTTCTGAATAGCGAGTCCCTTCTTAATATTCTCGCGGAAAGATTTCTCATCAAGGCCCGCCTGCGTGAGCTGCTTGTCAAATTCCTCGACCGAAAGTCCGCTTGCCGTTTTACGCTTGTTGACCTCGCCCGTGATCTCTTCGTCACTCGGGACCATATTCTCCTTCTCGGCCTTCTGGAACATTACTTCCTGCTCGACCAGCGTTTGAAGGACCTGAAGGCGGGCACCTGCGAGTTCAAGCTGCGAGAGTTTGCTCTCCTGGCCCTGAGCCTGCTGCTTGACGCCGCGGTCAACTTCCTGCATGCTGATCGCCTTGCCATTGACCGTTGCGGCTACTTCTGCAGGATCGCCGCCGCCGACTGTTGTATTATTGCCCGTCGGTCCGCCACCGCAGGCCGTGAAAAACGCGGCAAGAACTGCAATACCCGCGAGGTTAAGGATCCCTTTTCTGTTAATTTGCACGATTGCTTTTACTCCTTTCAACTTATCCATCTGTTTAACGTTACTTGACTAAGCCGTGTGGCTTTTGTTATATATCTTGTTTCGAGTTTTTACTTGAAACTCTTATACCTCGTAAATATCGAGAGGCAATTATTATGGCAAAACGCTGCGACGTATGCGGGAAAGGCCCGCAGTTTGGAAATAACGTATCACACGCTAACAACAAGACCAGAAGGCGATTCAATCCGAATCTTCAACCGGTGCGTGTTCAACTTCCCGCCGGCGGAAACGGACGTATGAAAGTCTGTACCCGCTGCATTAAGTCCGGAAAAGTTATCAAAGCTGCTTAATTAGTCTCTATTTGAGATACAGCTAACTGTTTTGGTTGCCAAACGCTTGAATGATCAGGCGTTTGGTTTTTTGTTTGTTCAGAGTTCTGAGCCCACACCCCGGAACGCAAAAGCATAGGCTCTAAACAACGGCGATACAATCGATCTCGACTTTAGCATCACGCGGCAGTCTAGCTGCCTGCACGGTCGCTCGCGCCGGTTTGTTGTCGCTGAAGTACTTACCGTAAACCTGATTCACAAGAGCAAAATCATCCATGCTCGCCAGAAAGATCGTTGCTTTCACGACATTTTCGAATCCAACACCAGCTGCGGTCAAAACTTCACCAAGGTTCTTTAAGACCTGCTCAGTTTGCTCAGAAACGTCATCTGAGACGAATTCACCCGTCGCAGGGTCGATGGGTATCTGTCCAGAGCAGTAAACCATCCCACCGGCCTTAACGGCCTGAGAATAAGGGCCGATCGCCCCCGGAGCCTTGTCTGTCGAAACGAACTCTTTCATACGTAAACTCGCTTTCTGATTACTCAAGCAAAACGCGAATTTTAGCAAATTTTCTGTGGAATTGAAAGTTGAGGAAGGCTATTGTCGGAACCGCCTGTGTAAGCCCGCGGTGCGGGCTCAAGCATTTACGCGTTCTACAGCGATGACGCCGGGAACTTGTTCAATGGCACTGACGACTTTATCGAGGTGTTTCTTATCGAATACTTCGACGGTTACCTCGATGATCCCTAGATCATCTTTAGTCACATTGGCGCGAGCATCACGGATCCCGGTTTTGATGTTGGCGATAGCATTGGTAATACCCGCGATCATTCCCGTGCGATTCTCGGTGGTAGCAAGAAGTTGGACCGACTGTTTCTGCTTCTCGTCGCTTTTCGCCCATTCAACATCAACAATGCGGTCCTTGTTAAGCATTAGCTGCGAAACATTCTTACAGCGTTTGTTGTGAACGACGATGCCTTTCTCGAGCGAAATATAGCCAATGATCGCTTCGCCCCGCAGCGGATTGCAGCATTTGGCTCGATTGATAAGCAGGTTATCAACGCCCTTGACGATGATCGCGTCCTCGCCAAGGCCAATGAACTTGCGGACAGCCTTCATGCCCGTTTTGAGCCGTGTGTCCTTTTTATTCTCGGGATCGAGCTCGCTGAATTTCTCTGGCCCGAGATGCTTTGCCATTACATTACGCGGCAAAGTCTTGCCATAACCGATCGAGGCAAGCAGATCATCAGGGCGGCCCAGCCCGTATTCATTGGCAATGCGCCGCATTTCCGTATCATTGGAAATAAACTTCTTTGGCGATATCTGGAATTTTTCAGCCTCCTGCTGGAGCAGCCTGCGCCCGATCTCAATAGATTCCGCCCGCTGCGAAGTCGTGATGTGATGGCGGATCCGATTGCGGGCTTTGGACGTGACAGCATAGTTAAGCCAGTCACTCGACGGATGTGAACTCGCTGTCGTCAGGATCTCGACGACATCGCCGTTCTGCAGTTCGCTGCGAAGCGGAACGATCCGGCCGTTAATTTTTGCTCCCGTACACGTATCGCCAACCTGAGAGTGTATGGCGTACGCAAAATCAATGAGCGTTGACCCCCGCGGCAATTGAATTACCTTACCCATCGGGGTAAAGGCGTAAACATCCTTCGGATAGAGATCAAGTTTTAGTGTCTCAATGAAGTCCTCGGAATCGCCGTGCTCCTCCGAAGTTTCAACCAGCGGCAGCAGCAGTTTCTCGACTGTCTTGCGAAGTTCATCGAGCGCATCATCTTCTTCTTGCTTCCCGAGGCTATTTTCTTTGTATTTCCAGTGGGCAGCGACGCCTTCCTCGGCGATCTGATGCATCTCCTGCGTACGGATCTGGACCTCGAAGGGCTGCCCTCCATCCCCGATCACGGACGTATGGAGCGACTGGTAGAGGTTATCTCGCGGTATGGCGATCCAATCCTTGAACCTCTCTGGAACAGGCGTCCAGGTGTCATGTATGACGCTCAGCGTCAGATAACAGTATTTGCGGTCGTTTTCGGTAATAATTCGCGCGGCGATCAGGTCGTAGACCTGCTCGATCGTGATCTTTTGCTTCTTGAGCTTTTTCCAAAGCGAATAAAGGCGTTTTACGCGGCCTTCGATCGCGACAAAGGGCACCTCGTTCTCAGTCAACTTCTCGACAATGGTCGCTTTTATCTTCTCGAGGATACCTTCGAGTTCCGGGCGGCGGGCATCAACCTCTTTGGCAAGTCGTTTGTATTCCTCAGGGTGGAGATTCTGAAAAGCGAGGTCTTCGAGCTCACTTCGCATCTTACCCATACCGAGTCGATGTGCGATGGGGGCATAGATGTCAAGGGTTTCTTGAGAAATTCGGGCTCGTTTCTCAGGCTTGAGAAACTGCATTGTTCGCATGTTGTGCAGCCGATCAGCGAGTTTGATGAGAACAACGCGAACGTCAGTGATCATCGCGAGAACCATCTTGCGAACATTCTCAGCCTGCTGCTTTTCTTTGGAAAGATCGCTGATATTTGCGATCTTTGTTAGCCCGTCCACCAGAAGGGCGATCTCATCGCCAAAATACGACTTGATCGTTTCGAGATCAACAAGCGTGTCTTCCACGACGTCGTGGAGTAATCCGGTTGAAACACTGACCTCATCGAGGCGCATCTCCGCGAGCAACGCCGCAACCTCAATTGGATGGACGAGATACGGCTCCCCCGAGGCGCGCGTTTGACCGCGATGATGCAGGGCCGAGAAAAGGTACGCCCGGCGGATCAGGTCAATATCTGCTCCGCGACGGTTTTCCTGAACCCTTTCAATTACGTCCTCGATCCGGATCATATGTATAAAGGATAATAGATAAAGGATAATGGACAAAGATAAGCAGAAAGAAGCGGCAAAACTCCTATCGTCCTTATCTATCCGTTATCCTTTGTCCTTCGAACTTGGAAAAAAAGGTGGTGCCCAATCAAATGAGATCGGGCACCACCTGAGTTGGAATGAAAAACCAATTACTTTTTATTCGCCGCTTCTTTCTTAGCTCCTTCTTCCTTAGCGGCCGTTCGATCGTCGATCTCCTTCTGCATCTTCTTAACTACTTCGCTAAGATCCGTAAAGTTCTTACGAGCCGCATCCGCATCAGTCTTCAGGCGATCGCGGTCAGCGGTTCTACCGTCCATTTCAGCTATCCGCATCGACTGGAAAAGTAAACTCGCTTTATAAGACCTTGCCGATTCAAACACTTTGAGAGCGTCCTGGGTCTTAGCTAGATCCGCGTCCGACATAGGCTTTACATCGATCGACGATGCCTTTTTAACGGCGTCGGTCTCAAGAGCGACTGCCTGATCGATCAGGGCAGTACCTTCCTGAGTACACTTGACCAAGGCTTCGTAATCCTCTGGTTTTGCCGGCTTCACAAACTGAAAAGCCTGCTTCCCATCCTTGGTAACCGTTTTCTTTGTTGCCTCGGTGTCAGAAATATCATTGGCACAAGTGTTCTTCTTAGCTGCTAATGACGTAATAGCCTCCGCCCTCTGCTCAGGCGGGATCGATGTGTCAGTAGAACGCTTGGTCACCCACGCCTGCCATTCATCCGTTTTTTGCAAATTTTCATACAAACTGGCAATTGCCTTGTATGAACTCTGGTCCTTCGGATCGATAGCAAGAGCTTTCTGGTACTCGGTAATAGCCTGTTCGGCCTTGCTCTTATCCTGGCGGTTACCGATGAAGATCGAATGCAGAGTTCTGGCCAGGAAAAGCTGTGCCATCTTGCCCTCTACATTTTCACCCTTCGGATCGCGGGAAACCGCCTGACGAAAAAGCTTTTCAGCCTCCGGAAATTTACGATCCTTGTAGGCTTTCGACCCGTCCACAAGATCTTTACGGGCCATGACCCGATTATAATAAGAGCAATTCGTTCCGATCAATACTGTCGTCAGTAGTAGAACAAAAACCCCAATACGAGAGAATCTCATCATTTGACTCCATTCACCGCCTTAGATACCAATTGCCCATCCAGGCCTGCGCCCGTGGCAACCGATCCTCGGCAAAAATTAATCTGTTAAATCATCGATCTGAAGACCGACGGGCGAAGCACCGGCTGCTTTTGCGGCATCAATTACTTTAACAACGTCACCGTACCGGACTGATTTGGGCGACTTGATAAAGATCGTCTTCTCAACCTCGTTCGTACCCTCGCGGAAAACGCCGTTGTTCTCTCTGTCCTTGAAGATCTCTTTAAGCCGATTACCAAGCTTTTCCGTATCAGAAACGTCGCCAAACGGCTCATTGTTGAGCGTTATGCCTTTCGTTTCCTTGCTGATCGACACTACCAAAGTGAGCGGATTTGGCTTCACATTGGCCTGTGGCTGATCTTTCGGTTCCGCGGGCACCTTTGCCTCAAAGCGACTCGGCTTGAGCGGCGTAATGACCATGAAGATGATGATGAGCACGAGCAGCACATCGATCAACGGAGTTACGTTAATGGAAGGTTTGGCTCCAGCGGAGCCGCCACCTGTGGACATTCCCATAGCTTTATACTTCCTGAAAAAAAATACTTACGAAGCTGACGGCTTCGGCCGCCCCTATTTAGGTGCGTCTCCGCCCTTCTTTTTGTCAGCGACCAGTCCGATCTTATCGATGTCCTGCTTACGGATCGTCTCAATGGCCTGAACCACCCGTCCGTATTCGACATCCACACCGCTCTTGATATATACAATGCGTTTTTCCGGCGTTTTTCCTTCCATACGCCGTTTGATCACATCTCCCAAAGCATCGAGCGGAAACTGTTCCTTGCCGATATAGAAATTGCTGTTATCCGGGATCGCAATGATCACAGAAGTATCCTTTGCAATATCAGCGTCTTCATCTGGACTCACCATATCCCTCGGAAGATTAACGGAAACACCCTGTTGAAGGAGAGGTGTGACGATCATGAAAATGATCAGCAGCACCAACATCACATCAACCATCGGGGTTACGTTAATTTCCGAGTTATATTCGGAATCGCCACCTATTTGTGCACCCATGCCAGTATTTCTCCTGAATGATCAAAAAGTTACAAACTCGCGATCAACTAGCCGCGCAGAGCTTTCGAACGCTGTTTGATGAAGTAGTCGACCAATTCTGAGGCCGAGTTTTCCATCTCAACGCTGAAGCTGGTCACCTTGCTGGTGAAGTAGTTAAACAGCCATACAGCCGGGATCGCCACGAGAATACCGAAAGCGGTAGCAACCAGAGCTTCTGCAATAGCACCACCCACAGCGCCGATACCGGCGGACTCGTTAGTTTTGAGAGCCTGGAAAGCACCGATGATACCAACGACGGTTCCGAACAGCCCAACGAAAGGAGCGGTAGAACCAACCGTAGCTAGACCCGACAACCCACGCTTCAACTCTGCAGTCTTAACGGCGATCGCACGCTCAAGAGCACGCTTCGAAGCTTCCATTTCGTCAGCCGAGATGTCGCTGTTCCCCTGGTGAGCAGCAAATTCCTTAAGACCCGAGGAAACAACCATCGCGAGGTGCGAATCTTTATGCTTGTCGCCGATATTGATCGCTTCGTCAATGTTGCTGTTCTTAAGAGCCTGAGCAACCTTCGGCGCGTACTGACGCGACTGCTGCTTAGCCTTGCTGTAGGTCAGAAAGCGTTCGATCCCGACCGCGATCATGTAGACTGACTCGATCAGAAGTGTGATGATAACGCCCCAACCCGGAATGGTCAGACTTTTTGCGATATCGTAAATACCGAACGAAACTCCCTCGCCGGTAAACATCAAGAATAAGCCCGAAATATCCATACCGATCAGGCTGCCTAAAAGTGTCATGGTTTTTCCTCCAAAGAAATCGAAAATTTAATATTGCAGTTATTAAGCGAGCGGGAAACTCCAACAAAGGGTTTCCCGCCTAATCTTGTGCTCCCTAAGGAACGAAATTGTAAGTGATCACACCCGATACTTTGACCGGCTGGCCGGAAAGTAGCGTCGGGCTGAATCGTGCCCCGCGTGCGGCGCTTTCAGCAGCAGCTCGGAGCAGTGGATGCCCACTGACGGCGCTTGCAGAAATAACGCTTCCCGCCTCGCTGATGACCACCTGAACGCTAACGGAACCGCCCGCACGCACAGCCTTTGCAGCGGCTGGATACGCCGGTTTCGGCAGGCTCGTAGCCTTACCGTTCAGCACACCCTGAGAAACCATCTTGGGCACAGGCTTCGGCGTAGGGTCAGCTTTGGGCGGCGGAGGTGGTTCATCATTGTCATCATTGCCAGTTTTACCAGTTCCAGTACCAGTAGAGAGGCCGCCAGTACCGCCGTCACTTACTACCTGAGCTCGGCCAGAATCCACTTTCGCCCCGGTATCGGAGTCATTGGACCCAAGCTTGGTCATTCGATCAAGCCTCATTTCCTTTACAGGATTTTTTGCGGTACTGATCACATCAGGCGGCTTAACCGGGCTCTGCATGATGTTCTGGATCAGCTCTTTACGAACATCAACGTCCGGCTGCTTAGCCTGCTCCGGCTTCTTCTCGGGCTCCGGCGGCGGTTCCTCGTCTGGAACCGGAACGGGGGCAACGAGGGTGGTCAGAGCGAGATCATCGCCGCCCATGCCAAAGTCCTTCCCAAACAGGCTAACTGTCCACATGGTCAGCAGCGTGAAAACGGCGAGAACGCCAATCCCCAGCAGGAATTCGCCCTTGCGGCGATTTTCACGTGAGTTACTTTTTGATTCAACAAGTTGATCGAACATCTTACTTCCTCCCTTTTTCCGGTGCCAATTTAGGTCAAGGGTTACGAAACCGTATTACTACAGAAATTGTGTGGTCAATATCCCAAGCTGTAATCGCTTAACATCGCGATATCAACTTGAGAGACCTTACCTGAGCTTTACCTTTAATCACAGAGAGCGGATCGACGGACTAGCGCCAGTCGAACACAAAAAGTTCTACGTTTCCAATCCCACGTTCAGACAAGGTCGAACCGGTAATGGTAAAAGCAAAGCGTTAATTGACCAGCAACGAAAAGAAGTCTAAAAGTTTAGCGAATGAAAGTCAAGAATAAGTGTCTTAATTTCATCCCAATTTACAGTTCTTTACAAAAAATACTTATCGATGTAGCTCCGTCTATTTCCCTATCGAGTTACCGGGCGACGGGTAACAGAACGGCGTGCCGAAGAAGCCATTTTGTCACCACCTTGCGGGGCTATAACTTCTTTAACAGCCGCAGAACCGATCTTGCTTTGCCACCAGATAGCGATCGGGCTGGCGATGGCGATCGTCGAATAAGTTCCCGTGATCGACCCCACAAAAAGGGCTAACGAGAAACCGCGAAGAACTTCGCCGCCAAACAAGACAAGCGCCAAGACCGCGAGAAAAACAAGTCCGTTCGTCACGATCGTACGTGACATGGTCTGGTTGATCGATTCGTTTGTCAGGCTGTAGAGCGAACGGCCGCGATGCAGCGTCAGGTTTTCACGAATTCGGTCAAAGATAACGATCGAGTCGTTAACCGAGAATCCAACCAGCGTGAGGAGCGCAGCAAGGACTGTCAGGCTGACCTCCCACTGGAAGATCGAAAAGAAAGCGAGCGTGATCAGAACATCGTGAAAAACGGCAATCACCGCTCCCGCTGCATAGGTCCAATCGTAGCGAAACGCAATGAACAAAAGGATACCAACAAGGCCCAGAAGGGTCGCAATGACTGCTTGATTTCTGAGCTGAGCACCGGCGACCGGGCCGACCGAATCCGTTCCTACGATCTTGTAAGCAGCGTTTGCGTCATCCGCAAGCGACGTTGCCCCTTCAGCCTCTTTACCAAAGGTGTCGAGAGCTTTTTTAACAGTCGCGCGGCCAAGATTGACCTGCGAAGCGTCCGAAGCCGCCGTCGCCCCATCCGAAGCGGGAGTTTCGGCGTTGTTTTCAAACAAAGGAACTTTGATGAGGACCTCGTCCGTCTTGTCCAAAGACGACTGGATCACGGCATCATTTACGCCCTGAACTTGCAGAGCACCTCGAATTGCGTCCTCGGCAGGCTTTTCCTTAAACTTTGCCGTGATAACGGTTCCGCCTTGGAAATCTACACCCAAGTTGAAAGCATCGGTACCACCAGGAGTGAACTGACGGCCGATAGCCGAGCCAAGTCCTGCAAGCAGGATAGCAATAGAAACAAAGATCAGCGGCTTGCGCCAGCCCATCCAATCGACATTAATGTTCTTAAAAAGTTGCAGCATCTTTCCCTTTTGTTTTGGACGATCCAAAACTTACTAAATACTAATGGTCTCCATCTTGGTGTTACGACGCGTCAGCCACATAAAGATGGTTCGCGAAACGAAAACAGCGGAGAAAAGATTGATCAAAAGCCCGAGTACGAGGGTGACAGCGAAGCCACGGATCGGCCCTGAACCATATAGATACAAGATGGCCGAGGAGAGGATCGTCGTGATATGCGTATCAATGATCGTAATAAACGCTCGGTCAAAGCCCTGGTCGATCGCGGACTGCACATCTTTTCCTGCAGAAAGTTCTTCTCGGATACGCTCAAATATCAGAACGTTCGAGTCAACGGCCATACCAATTCCAAGGATGAGTCCGGCGATACCTGGCAGGGTAAGCGTTGACTTAATGGTAATCAGGGCCGCAAGGGTAAGCAACATGTTCAGAAGCAGAGCAACAACAGCATTTACCCCAGCTCCGCGATAGTAGAACAACATGAAGATGATCACGAAAACCACGCCTCCAAGCGAGGCTTCAACGCCAGCTTTAATGGAATCCGCTCCGAGGCTCGGTCCAACGGTTCGTTCTTCCTGGTATTCGATCTTCGCCGGCAGGGCTCCCGATTTGAGGGTGAGTGCAAGGTCCTCAGCCGAAGCTTTCGTGAACCGGCCCGAGATCTGACCGGTGTCAAAGATCTGAGATTTGATGTAAGCAGCAGATTTGACCTCGCCGTTAAGAACGACCGCCATGTAGTTGCCTATATTCTTTCCGGTCCAATCTCCAAACTTTGCGGCACCTGCAGGCTTTAATGAGAATCCGATCTCAAAATCGCGGTCTCCGCCTGTACGAGAGATCGCATTGGCCTCACGAAGCTCGCTGCCGTCGACGATAGCCGGATACTCCACCACTACAAACTGTTTCGGCTTGTTAGGGTCGGCCGGCTTTGTGGTCGCATTGGACGGCTCGTCCCTATCAGAGTAAGGAAGGATCTTTCTATTCGGCGGAACCGCGCCGCCCAGAGACTGCTTCGCGGCTTCCTCCGTTGGATACGTAGCAACAGGCTGAGGGTTCGGCGGGCTAACAACCTTCATGAGGGTCAAATTTGACTCGGCTCCAATAAGGCTCTTAACGCGTTCCGGATCATCAACACCAGGCATTTGAAGAAGTATCTGCCCCGAAGACTCGGCTCCGTGCTTTTGCAGGGTAGGTTCCTTAACGCCGAAAGCGTTAATACGGCTTTCGATGATCTTCAAAGCCTGATCGACGGCCTGACGTTTGAGAACGTCCTGGGCCTGATTCGGCAATGACCACGTGATCGTCGATCCACTCGTCGATTCGGTCCAGCTTGCAAAGTCAACCTTCTTCTTGACCTCGTCAATTACCGCCTGTGACTGAGCTGGATCAGATAGTACGAGCCCTACCGCGAAGCTGCCATTCTCAGCTTTTATCGTATTGCTCGTTACGGGTAATTTAGCGTCCTGAGCAGCACTCAAAGCAGCCTGAGCGTTATTCTCAGTCAAATTCTTAAGGTAATCATCCGTTTTAACTCGCATGACAAGATGCGAGCCGCCTTTCAGGTCGAGGCCGAGATTAATATTCTGGGCGAGGTTGTCCTTGACCCCCTGCCAGGTAAAATCGGCTGATGTCGGAGTTCGACGAGGCCCGAAGACAAGATATATGCCCGCAAGCGTAATGGCGATAATGATCACCGTTCTGATCCATAAACCGGTATTCTTCATACTACTCTGCTTTCTTGCCGACGACGGCAGCTTTTCCAATTTCAAGAAATGACTTTTCGGCACTTTGAATAATAAAACTCGTTTCTCTTACTTCCTTGATCGTCCCGATGACACCGCCGTTAGTCACGACCTCATCATTGATCTTAAGCGATGCGATCAGGTCCTGAAGCTGCTGCTTCTGTTTCTTCTGGGGAAGGATGACCAGAAAGTAAAAAATTCCAAAAATGAACACGAAGGGTAACAGCGTCCAAATGATGCTGCTGCCGCCCGCCGCGTCCTGAAACAGAAAGAGGTAAATATTCATTGTTACGATTGCCTAAAGACAAAGAGAAAATGATATACATTTACTTCTGCTTAATCAAACGCCGCTAGTCTCGTTCTGTTTTAGTTTGTAAGTAAATTCGGTTCTAAATGCCTGAAATCGTGATTCTTTGATGGCTTCGCGTGTTTTTCTCATCGTTTCGAGAAAAAACGCGACGTTGTGATGCGAGATCATTATCGAAGCTGTCATTTCGCCAGATTGATAAAGATGCCTCAAATAACCGAGCGAATATCGCCTGCAAACCGAACATCCGCACTCAGGATCGAGCGGACCACTATCGGTCGCGAATTTCGCGTTGCGGATATTAAGCTTCCCTTGTGATGTGAATGCACTTCCCGTCCGGCCGTTACGAGTTGGTATCACGCAATCAAACATATCGACTCCGCAGTTTACCGCTTCGATCAGATCTTCTGGCGTACCGACGCCCATCAAATATCGCGGAGCGTCCTTCGGCATCTGCGGTGCGATAAAATCAAGCACCTCATACATTACCGATTTCTCCTCACCAACGCTCAAACCACCGATCGCATAACCGTCGAAGCCGATCTCTACCGTTCTTTCCAAGCTCTCTTTTCGAAGATCCAGATGTCCTGCACCCTGAATAATGCCGAATAGAGACTGTCGGCCGCCATTGAGGAGGCCTGTATCCATTCCAACTTCTTGTAGCTCATTGAATCTTGTTTTCGATCGCAGTGCCCATCGTGCCGTCAACTCGAGGCTCGATTTGGTCCGCTCATGTCCTGCATCGCCTGGCGGACATTCGTCAAAGACCATCACGATCTCGGATCCTAACGCTGCCTGGATCTCCATCGAAACTTCCGGTGACAGGAATTTCTTACTTCCATCCAGATGCGAACGAAATTCAACGCCCTCTTCAGTCAGTTTTCTAAGATCGGTGAGCGAAAAAACTTGAAACCCGCCTGAATCCGTCAAAAACGATCGGTTCCACGAGGTGAATTTATGAAGCCCGCCCATCTGCCGCAGCGTTTCGACGCCGGGCCGCAGGAATAAATGATATGTGTTGCCAAGAATGATCCGTGCGTCCAGTTCATCCTCAAGCCACTCGAAACGAATGCCCTTGACCGAGCCCTGCGTACCGACAGGCATAAAAACAGGCGTCTCGATCACCGAGCGCCTGGTTGTAATGACTCCCGAACGAGCGTTGCCGTCGTTCGCGATGACTTTCCAGTCGATTGGATGCATGTATTTGTGTGAACTTTTAAGCAAAGCCGCAAAGAAGCTAAGACGCAATGCAAGTCATGTCAGAACTCCGATACCCAAAGCGACTTTGCGTTAGAACTATTTCTTCCCAACTAAAGACCAAATATTCGCAGAGCCGACGGCAGTTTCCGAGATAATCTTCCCTTCCTCATTAACCAGCACTGCAGATGGGGTGCCGAACATGCCGAAGCCGGCAGCGGTCTTGTATCCTTCATCGAGGATAACGGGCGAATTTAGCTGGAACTGTTCGTGAGTCTCCTTGTCGCCCTCAGAGAAGAGCACCAGGTCAGGAGCATCCTCGCCTTTTGTTTTATCCCAGACCTGTAGTTCTTCCATCATGCTGCTACAGAACTGACATGTCGTGCTCCAGAACGTAACAAGCGTTTGTTTGCCTTTGAAATAATCGCTGTCTATTACCTGTCCTTTGATGTCCTGGATCGAAAAGTCCGGCACGCTCTCGCCGATCTTGTTGTGATCGTGATCGTGGACCCGAGCGAAATATGTGAATTCGCGATCCAGATCTTCTGACTTCAGTTGCTCAATGAGCGAGCGGATGGCATTATCGCCAGCCGTCGGATGGCTCGCGACGCGGCCGTTTGCATCCATCAGAATGACGGTCGGCGTCCATTGAGCTTTTACCGCTTCCGCGAGTTCACGCTGCTTTTGCAGAAGGATCGGCCGCATCGGATCGTTACCGAATTTGTCGATATTATCCTGAGCTTTTCCGTTGCTGACGAAAACAATAGTAACCTTGCCCATTAGCTCTTTTCGCCACTGATCGATCTCAGGGATCAGAGCCTTGCATGGGTTACATGTCGGGCTGACGAAAAAGAAAAGCGTCGGCCTTCCCTGCTCCTTTAATTTGGCGAGCGAAACGGTGTTCGCGTTTACATCCAGCAGTTCAAAATCAGGAAAATGTCCGCCTATGGGCAGGCCTTCGTGCGGATGCGTCAACTCTTCGCGAGCGACCTCGCCGCCTTCCTGCGAGACGAGTTCCATCAGTTCGATGCGCCGCATGATCTGAACCTGCTGTTCCGAGATCTTCTTCAAGAAATAAACAACGGCTGCAAGCAGCCCGATCACAGCTATCCCAATAACAAACTGCATAACATCCTGATTTGTACTTGCAAGATTCACACCCTGATTCGCCCGCCCCGCAAAGATCAAAATCACCGCGATTGCAAGTAAAGCGACATTCCGCAAAATGCTCGTCACGCCGACTGGCTCGCTATGGATCTGCCCGAAACAATGGCAATCCGGTGCATTGCCCTTGGCAAGCTGATAGATCATTCCGCTCGTAAACACCGCAAAAAGCCCCGCCGCACCAATTGCTCCGAACCACGAAACTTCAACAAACAAGAGCGTGATAGCAACAGCGATCTCGGAGATCGGAAGCAAATAAACAGAGGCGGGAATCAACGATTTTGGCACTCCGAAATCGTTGAGAGCTTTTTCCGAACCTTCCCGATCCGCGAGTTTCCCGAATGCAGCGACGCCAAAAACGGTTGCAAGAGCAAGTCTTAGAACTAAAAAAAGAATTTCCATTTGACCAAATAAATCTTACGAAATGGAACGGGATTCACAAACCTTCGTGGCCACTGTACCCGTTAATCCTTCTTATTCTTAACCTTATGCCTCTCGACCAATCGGATCGGCGTGCCAAAAAAGCCGAACTCCTCACGCAGTTGATTCTCGATATATCTTAAATACGAAAAGTGCAGCTTCGAGCCCATTTTGCCGCCTGAGGTGAACAAAATAAAGAGCGGCGGACGAAGGCCGGCCTGAGTGAGGAACTGGATCTTGAGCCGCGACATCCCGCCCTTGACCGGAGCTGGTGTGCCGCCGCCTTTGGGTTGTGAGATCGTTTCCTCGAAGAATTTGTTGAGCCGCGATGTTTGAATGCGCTGGTTACGCGATTCGTTGGCCTGTTTCACCAGCGGAAGAATTTTCGCGACACGCTGGCCATTTAATGCCGAAGTTGTGACGATCGGGGCCCAGTCAAGGAACTTCATCGCCTCGCGGAGCGTCCGTTCGAATTCGTAGATCGTATTTGTCTCTTTTTCCTCAAGAGCGTCCCATTTGTTGACGACAATAATTACCGAACAGCCTGAATCAACGGCGTAACCGGCGATATTCGCATCGAGATTCGTCACACCTTCGACAGCATCGATGACAATGATAGCGACGTCGGCGCGTTCGAGCGATTTACGGGCCATGATGACGGATAACTTCTCGGCCATCTCGGTCGTCTTGCCCTTTCGCCGGATTCCCGCCGTGTCGATCAGCGTGTAATCTTGTCCGTCAACCGTTAGATGCGTGTCGATCGAATCGCGTGTGGTTCCGGCGATCGGCGAAACGATAACGCGTTCCTCACCCAGCAATTTATTGAGCAGCGAAGATTTACCGACATTCGGACGGCCGATGATCGCGAGTTTTATGTCCTCGCTCTTTTCTTCCTCGACCTCTTCCTCAAACTCAAGATGATCAAAAACCAGATCGAGCAGATCGCCGATACCTGTGCCGTGCTCAGCCGAGATCGGAGCGATCTCAAAGCCAAACTGGTAAAACTCACCTGCTTCATTCTCAACCGTTCGCGATTCGCATTTATTGGCAGCGATAATGATCGGTTTCCCAGTGTTGCGGAGCAGAACGCCAAGTTCCTCATCGAGCGGTATCACACCGGCCCGCGAATCGAGAACCCAGATGATCGCCACCGATTCATCGATCGCGAACGATGCCTGTTTAAAGATGTTCGACGGGATAATGGCTTCGTCATCGGGCACGATCCCACCTGTGTCGACCAGGCGAAAAGTCTTTGCCCTCCAGTCGACATCGCCAAACATACGGTCGCGCGTAATGCCAGGCTCATCGCCCACGATCGCCTTGCGGGCGCCGACGAGGCGATTGAACAACGTAGATTTTCCGACATTTGGCCGGCCAATTATGGCAACTAGCGGAGCTTTCATTAGTTTGATTCTAGCAAACGATGCGTATAATTAGTGAATCATGAAATTCGAACTCGATTCCGCGACCGAGATCCTGCGCCAAACGCCCGACATGCTGACGCAAATGCTCAGCGGCTTATCAACCAAATGGACAGTCACAAAAGACGACAAAACCGACTGGAGCCCGTACGACGTCGTCGGCCATTTGATCCATTGCGAAGAAACCGATTGGATACCACGGGCCGAGGTGATTCTAGCCCAAGGCGAGGATAGAACATTTCCGCCGTTCGACCGTTTTGCTCAGTTCGAAAAGTATCGCGACCAGTCGCTCCCTGAATTACTTACCGAATTCAAACGAGCAAGAACCGAAGGCCTCGCAACCCTCGCAGCTTGGAATTTAACACCGGAAAAGCTCGCCCTTCGCGGCGTGCACCCTGACCTCGGCGAGGTCACGCTCGAGCAATTGCTATCAACCTGGGTCGTCCACGATCTCGGCCATATTCGCCAGATCGTCGTCTATATGGCAAAGAAATATGAGGATGCAGTCGGGCCGTGGAAACAATTTTTGTCGATACTCAAGTAAACTAGATCAAATGCAAAATAAGCCCTTTTCGATCCGTCTAACATTATCAGCGATACTGGTCGCCTTCGCCGTCTCCGTCCCATTTTTCGCCCAGACCGACCCAAGCAAAGCAAACCTGCTTCGTGGCGAATATGGTCGTTATCGTGCAAACAACGACCTAATAAATTACAACCTATCTGTACGCATCGACCCTGTCCAAAAGACGATCAAGGGCACGAACACGATCAAGTTTAAGATGCTCAAGGACGACAATCGGATCCAACTCGATCTCTATGACAATCTGAATGTCGACAAGATCTCAATGGGCTCGAAAGCGTTGAAATACACGCGAGATCTCGGCACGGTCTACGTCGATTTCCCACAGATGCTGAAGGCGGGCAAGGTTTACTCGATCGATTTCGGTTATTCAGGAACGCCGAAAACCACGGGAAGGTTTGGCGGTTTCGTATTTGGAACCGATCCGAAAGGCCGCCCGTGGATCTTTACCGCCTGCGAAGGCGAAGGTGCGAGCATTTGGTGGCCGAACAAGGATACGTGGCACGATGAGGTAGAGAACATGAAGCTCAGCGTCGCCATCCCAAGCGATCTCGTTGACGCGTCTAATGGCCGCTTTATCGGCAAAAAAGACCTCGGCGACGGCTATACTCGTTGGGATTGGATGATCAACTATCCGATCAATAATTACAACGTCTCGGTAAACATCGGCAAATACGAGCATTTCAGCGATAAATACAAAGATCTGACGCTCGATTTTTATGCGCAGCCTGAAGATCTCGACAAAGCAAAAACGCAATTCGCTCAGGCAAAAGGCATGATCGAGGCGTTCGAACATTATTTTGGCGAATATCCATTCAAAAAGGACGGCTACAAGCTCATTCAGGTTCCTTACTCAGGAATGGAACATCAGAGCGCGGTGACGTACGGTAATTTGTTTGAAAATGGCTACCTAAAACGTGACTGGACGGGCGTCGGCATCTCACCGAAATTTGATTTCATCATCATCCACGAAAGCGGCCACGAGTGGTTCGGCAACGCCGTTTCGGCGGCAGATCGAGCCGATATGTGGATACAGGAAGGCTGGACGACGTACCTGGAATGCCTTTTCGTCGAGTACTCATACGGTCACGACGACTACATGAAGTACACCAACGCCTACGTCAAAAAGATCCAAAACCGCACGCCGATCATCCCGCAGCGAGGCATCAACGCCACGCCGCCGCAGGATATGTACTTCAAGGGAGCGTTATTCATTCACACACTCCGCAACATCGTCGATGACGATAAGAAATGGTTCGCGACAATGAAGGATTTCTTTCAGAAATTCAAATATCAAAACATCATGACCGAGGACGTCGAGGCATTTTTCAGCGAGCGAATGGGACGAAATATGAAAGCAGTTTTCGATCAATATCTGCGTAGGACCGCCGTTCCAAAACTCGAACTCCAGATCCTCGACTTCACCGGCAGAATGTCCTACCGCTGGAAAGCTGACGAACCCGGATTCGACATGCCCGTCAAGGTCGGCACGAAAAACAACTGGACCGTGATCTACCCGACGACAATATGGAAATCGATGGATACGGCGGTAAAGCTCGAAGACTTTCAGGTGGCGACGGATCTTTTTTACGTGGAATTCAGCAAGGTCGAGGCTCAGACCGACTGACTGGAGCGAAGCTCGACTGGAGCGGCAAGCATCCCTGCTTGCCACACGGCGGCTTCCGCAGTGTTACGATGCTTAGTGTCCTTCAACGCCTTATTAACCGCCGCGCACAAGCGGTTTGCAACCGCTGGAAAGCAAGGATGCTTGCCGCTCCAGTCGAGCTTAGCTCCAATCAAAAAGGCTGCCCTCGCGGACAGCCTTTTTCTATTTGATCGATCTAATGGTCGTTAGAAGATCGCGATATTCAAAACCGCTTCGAGAATATTCCCAAGCAGTGAGTACCTGCCGTTCGAATAGTTTCCGTACTGATTCCGGCCATTATAGCCATCCTCATAACCGCGTCGGAATCCTTCGCGGAAGTAGTAGTTGTATTCGTCATAGCCGATCGCATAGCTGTCATAGCCGATAGCGGCATCCTGGTACCCGTACGACTGGTTATAGCCGCCGTTCCAATTATCCTGACGGTCAGCCTGTCCGGCGTAGAAGCCTTCTTCGTAGCCGTTCTGCATCGCCTGCTGCAGCATCTGGGCACCGTATTGGCTAGTGTAGTAATACTGGCCGCCGCGGTTGTAGCGATAATTGTTGTAGTAATTATCGTAATACTGAGCCTGCTGCAAACGCTGCTGGTCGCGTCTCAGGCGTTCCCAGTAACGCTGCTGATATTGCAGATACGAACGGCGTCGCTGCTGTTCGAGATAACGCTGGCGGTCACGCTGAATGTTCTGAGAATTATTCCAACGCTGGTTGTACTGATTCAGACGCTGCTTTCTTAGCTGTTCCTGCTGATCGCGATTGTACTCAGTGTATCTGCCGTTCTGTCGGCCGTTATTTCCATTATAACTTCCGTTGTTGCGGTCGTTATTCCGGTCATTCTGCCACGTCGGGTTCTGCTGCTGGCGTTTGCGTTCCTCAGCACGTTGGCGTTCGAGCTGGTTGTCACGATCCTGCTGTGAATTCCACTGCGGATTCCGCGAATTGTTGTTCACATTCGCCCGACGCTTGGCTTCCTCAGCCTGACGCTCCTGCATCTGACGCTGCTGGGCCTCACGATTTTGACGATCCGCGTTCTGCTGATTGCGATTTTGCTCATCGCGGCGGCGCTGTTCGTTTTGCTGATTCTGCTGATTTCGGTTCTGCTCATCACGGTGTCGCTGCTCATTCGCCTGATTTTGCTGATTCCGCATCTGCTCCTGACGCTGGGCTTCCATCCTCTGCCGCTGTTCCTGCTGACGACGTTGGTCGTCGCCATTGTCACGTTGCGGCGGCTGTCGCTGGGGTTGGGGCCGCTGCTCAGGCTGGCGAGCCTTCTCCTCCGAACGCGGCTGCTGCCGTTCGGCCTTTTGCTGATCGGGCTGTTCTTTTCCGCGATTACGCTGAGCACTCGCATCGATGGCCAAAAGCCCGGTCACCGCACCAAGGCTGAGCATCGATATCGCTAGATTTTTCTTTAACTGTTGCTTCATATAACTTCTCCCTGTTTTAACCGGGCGAAATAATTCCGTCCTGCTGATGTATATGGCAATAGCCGTACCAAATGAAAAAAGCCCCATTTTATGGAGCTTTTAACGGATCGTTATATTTTACAAACACTAAATGGTCAGCAAACTCAACCATTTCGGTTGGGCGGCTCAACCTTTCACAAATTCATATTCCACACGCACATTCAACGCTCCCGCACCGACCTCCGGCTTGATCTTCTGGGCCTTCATCCGAAGCGTTCCAGAGCTCTGAACCGGCACACCAAACGAAACTTTATCGAGGCTCATGATCTCGATCGGATTAAGCTTTTTGTCGATCGAGCCCTGGATCAACTTCGCGATAACCGAACCGCCAATGCCGCCAGTGCCATTGAGATTCACGTTATAAACACGAACGCGGCCGACAAGCTTTTGCGTATTCTGATCAAATTCCAGATCCAGATTCGCCTCGGCCCAACCCGCAAACTCAACACACCCGATCAGAGGCGGAGCATAATTCCCTGAAAACGCAAGCGGTACATAGATCTTGCCATCACGGAATTTTACAGCGGTACGTACACCCTTCATCTCTCGAAGAAGCTTCACCGATTCGTTGCAGTAAGGATTTTCACCGCTTAGCCGTAGGGAGCCGGAGTCGGCAGGCCAAAACGAGCTTCCCCACCCAAATCCACTCTGCGTCTCCGCTCCTCCGCGGTAAACATCCGTCGAAGCCATCGAAAACTCCGGCGGATCAAAATTCTGAAACACCGAATCCAAAAGCGAATCAAAAAACGCCTCATTCAGACTGATAGTAACCTCAGCCCGCTGAGCACTAGCCGCCGATATTAACAAAAAAACCGCCAAACCGGCGGCAAAGGCTCGTTTGTACATCATATTTTGCTCTCAGTGATTACCATTTTTGAATCGTAAACTATGTCTCAGATGTAGCATCACGGCTCCGTGTTGTTTCCTTTTGTTTACAGCCCACTCCTCACCACATCATGCAATCTAAGCAATCCGACGCAGATCCCATGACCATCCACGACGGGCAAGACCGAGATCTGCGAAGGGCGGTCTTCCATTATTCTAAGTGCTTCGAAAGCAAGCATTTCCGGCGAGCCTGCGATCGGGGAATGCGTCATCATATCTTCGGCTGTCAGCGACGAAAAGTTGTCGGGTGAGGTGCGTTCGATCGTTCGGCGCAGATCGCCGTCGGTGACGATGCCGAGCAATTCCCCATTTTCTTCGACTATATTCACGGCTCCAAGTGCGTGGGTTGAAATGGCTTTGACGACCTCAAGCCAGCCTGAGTTAGGCGAAATGTTTGGGCTAGGATGCATTAAGTCGGAGACTTTTAACGTCAAGCGTTTGCCGAGACGTCCCGCGGGATGATTTGCCGCAAAATCTTCCTGCGTAAGGCCTTTTGATTCCATCAGAGCCATTGCAACCGCATCGCCGATCGCGAGAGCGACGGTTGTCGAGGCCGTCGGTGCGAGGTTCAGCGGACACGCTTCTTTATCGACCGAGCCATCTAGAACAACATCAGACCCGCGTGCAAGCGTGGAATTTACATTCCCGACGATCGAAATGATAGACGAACCACGCTGTCGCAGCGAAGGCAGGATCGCGAGGACCTCATCCGTCTCGCCCGAATTGCTCAGGGCGATCACTACATCGTCACCCGTGACAACGCCAAGTCCGCCGTGCAGAGCATCCGAGGGATGAACATAGATCGCCATCATTCCCGTGCTGGTCATCGTCTGCGCGATCTTTTGCGCGATCACGCCGGATTTGCCAACGCCGACGACGACGGCCTTGCCCTGACACGCCAGCAATATTTCAAGAGCTTTTTCGACACTCGCTCGGTCGAGATTTGCCGAGGCATTGCTGATCGCATCGGCCTCGATTCTCAGGATCTCAACAACCTTTTCGTACGTGTTTATCACTAGTTTATTGCCGGTGGAACTGGCTTGAAGATGTCTAAAACGATACGCCAACGGCCGTTTATCAGCTTCCAGATCTGCATCACGTTCCCGCGTTCGATGGCCTTTCCGTCCACCATTTTTGTGTAAGTATTTGTATTATACGCAAGGTCTGCCGAGCCGAAGAACGAACTCCGTTTCGGCATCACAAACGTCGCCTTTTCGCTTTTCAACGTCGAGACCAACGCCTTTTTCCCGACGATGGGAGCCATATCTTCGCGAAATGCCCGAACGTCATATACGGCATACATTTCGTACGCTTTGCCGATGCCTTTCTCAGCCATGGCGGTGAAAAAGCCGTTAGCATTGTCCCCGGCCGAGCTGTTCTTTTCGTTCAGATCTTTTTGCTTATTCGCAGCGGTTACCCAATCGCTCGAATATTGTTCCGGCTTTTTGTGTCCGACACCGATATCGATGACAAACTTGTATTCCCCATCCGGCTGTCGCAGCCAAACGGTGATGAATTCGCCAAAAGCTCCCGGTTCATCGCCCTTGCCCTTCGCCCGAAATTCCCAGTTCCCAGTCGTGTAGCCGAGAATCCCGTTTGCCGAAATATCGGCATAATTTGGAGCCCAGCTTAGCAATCCGTTACCAGGCCCGCGACTGTTCCAATGCTCTTTCGCGTTTACCTTTTCAGGCAAAAATAGCAGAGCATCGCTTGCAGAGAACTCCAAAAACGCCGCTTTCGTGCCGTTTTCCTCAGCAAATTTGGCAAAAGCGTGTTCCGTATCCACGATCTTTTGCACATCCGCCTGGGCAGATGCTGCGAAGATAGAAATGAGAACAATAAAGATGCCGACGATAACTTTCATCGAAGCAATATTACCACACGAGCTTCGGTCGTTTAGAAGACAGTCTGCTCGAAACTGGCGGAGCATACTTTCAGGCGGGACGGTGTAAAATATCGATATGAAAAAAGGCAGCCTGATCTCGCTGACACCGCGAGGCTTGTATTGTGAAAAAGGCGATTTCTACGTCGATCCGTGGTTGCCGGTCGACCGTGCAGTCGTCACGCACGCACACGCGGATCATGCATATCGCGGCAGCAAGAACTACCTCGTCGCCGCCGAAGGCGAGTCCCTAGCCCGCATTCGCCTCGATCCGGAATCAACGATCACAGGGCAGAAATACGGCGAAATCAGTGATATCAACGGCGTAAATGTCTCATTTCACCCCGCCGGGCACATCCTCGGCTCAGCTCAGGTGCGGGTGGAATACAAGGGTGAGGTATGGGTCGTTTCGGGCGATTATAAGCTGACGCCGGATGCGACGTGTGCACCGTTCGAGCCTGTTAAGTGCAACTATTTCATCACCGAAGCCACATTCGGCCTGCCGATCTACCGCTGGCCTTCGCCCAGGAAAGTATTCGCCGAGATCGATGAATGGTGGCTGCGAAATCGCGAGAACGGGAAAGCATCGGTCGTCTTTGCCTACTCGCTCGGCAAAGCCCAACGCATCCTGAACGGCGTGGATCGCTCGATCGGCCCGATCTTCACACACGGCTCCGTCGAACGCCTCACGCAAGCCTATCGCGAATCGGGCATCGATCTGCCCAACACGACCTACGTCGGCAATGTCACCGACAAAAAAGAATTTGCCGGTTCTCTGATCGTCGCCCCGCCGTCGGCACAAATGTCCACGTGGCTGAAACGCTTCGGCCCCCAATCGACCGGCTTTTCCTCCGGCTGGATGATGGTTCGCGGCGCGAGACGCCAACGAGCCGTCGACCGAGGCTTCGTACTCAGCGACCACGCCGACTGGCCCGAACTAATGACCGCGATCACATCAAGCGAAGCGGACACCGTCTACGTGACGCATGGATTTTCTGAAGAAGTTGTCCGCTGGCTCAACGAAACCGGAATGAATGCCGAGCCGCTGAAAACCAAGTTCGTCGGAGATGCGGCGGACGAGGGCGTTTTAACCGCAGATGAACCCGGATGAACACAGATAAGAAAATGATTAGGACAACTACGACAGATTTATCTTGGTTTTATCCGTGTTCATCTGCGTCCATCTGCGGTTAATTTTCTTCTGACTTCACACGATCATGAAACTTTTCACCGACCTCTACGTCGAACTCGACCAGACCAACAAGACCAATGAAAAGGTCGAGGCGATGAGGTTTTATTTTGAGCGCGCCTGTCCGCATGATGCCGCTTGGGCGTTGTATTTTCTGTCGGGTAGAAAGCCCCGGCAGATCGTGCCTTCTAAAAAATTGCGCGAATGGTCGCTTGAGCTGTCCGGCATTCCTGAATGGCTCTTCATGGAATCACGGGACACGGTCGGCGACAGTGCCGAAACGATGGCTCTGCTGCTCCCCAACATCGCCGAAATGGACGACACGCCGCTCCACGTACTGGTCGAAGACCAATTGCTTCCGCTCAGATCTTCGGATGACGAAACACAAAAACAAGCCGTCACCGAAGCCTGGTCGCGGATGAACTACTCGCAGCGTCTCGTCTACAACAAACTGATCACCGGAGCATTTCGCGTCGGCGTTTCTCAGCTTTTGGTCACGCGTGCTTTGTCCCAGGTTTCCGAACTTCCGACCGACGTGATCGCGATGCGTCTGATGGGCGAATGGACGCCGAGTGCCATATTTTTCACCGAACTCCTCAACCCGGAACTCGACACCGACGAAACGCCGATCGCACGTCCGTTTCCATTTCACCTGGCACACCAAGCCGATTTCCCGATCGAAGATCTGGGCAATGTCTCCGACTGGCAAGCCGAGTGGAAATGGGACGGCATCCGGGCACAAGTCATCAAACGTGCCGACGAAGTTTTCATCTGGTCACGCGGCGAAGACCTGATGACCGAGCGTTTCCCCGAGATCGAAAACGCCGCCCGGGATCTGCCGAACGGAACAGTAATCGACGGCGAAATTCTGCCGTGGCTAGATGGCCGAGTACTGCCATTTACCGAACTGCAGAAACGCATCGGCCGCAAAAATCTGTCCGCAAAGATCCTGACCGAACTGCACGTGATCCTGCAAACCTATGATCTGCTCGAATACGAAGGCCGCGACATTCGTACATTCGACTTCAAAACACGGCGTGAATTGCTCGAGAAAACGATCGCCGAACTCGCGTCAGAAACGATCCGCCTAACCGATCCCGTCGCAGCGGCGAGTTGGGAAGACCTAGCCAAAATAAGAGAACAAAGCCGCTCGCTCGGCGTCGAGGGCTTTATGCTCAAACAGCGAAGTTCACCCTACCGAGTCGGCCGCCATCGCGGCGATTGGTGGAAATGGAAGATAGACCCGCTCACTATCGACTGCGTCCTGATCTACGCCCAAAAAGGCTCGGGCAAACGATCTAACCTGTTTACCGACTACACTTTCGCCGTCTGGAAAGGCGATGAACTCGTCCCGTTCGCCAAAGCCTATTCCGGCCTGACCGATGCGGAAATAAGAAAGGTCGACAGGTTTATTAGAGATAATACCGTTGAGACATTCGGCCCGGTGCGAAGCGTTAAACCCGAACTGGTGTTTGAACTCGCATTCGAAGCGATACAACGTTCGACCCGGCATAAATCAGGTGTCGCCGTGAGGTTTCCCCGCATCTCGCGCTGGCGTGAGGATAAAACGATCAAAGATGCCGATTCGCTCGGGACGATACACGAGATGCTCGATGCTTTTTCTAAGGGGGGAAAATCTGCATAAAAAGGCCGACTCTTTTTGTGAACTTTTGGTTTTTTTACTTTATGCCTAACTTTACCAAAAAATCCGGCATGAAAAGTGTGAATCGATTCACACTTTTCTCTAGTTCAGTGTTAAGACCTCGATAAATACTGGGTCGGAGTGGATCTTGATATTCCAGCCCCGCACAAATCCGACGATCGATTGGTAGAGTAAAAGCAGCTCTATTTGAGCGACTTTTGCGGGTTTGGTAGAGGTATTTGGGAGATTGGTCGAACGTATGCAGAACAATTTGAACTGCTCGCGAAAACGATCTTGAATATATGAAAAACGACCGTCCCGTTTCTGACATCACCGACCTTGCCGGGAATCGATATCCGCATTTGAAACTAACTGCGGAACGTTTCCCGCGCCTGCTCGCGACTCGGCGGATCGAGGAAGATGGAGACGAATATTTCGGGGCGTTCCTCACGAAAACGGCGGTCCGCATTCTTATCGATCTGCTCAACAAAAACTTTCGCCTCCGAAGCTGCGAGATCGATATTGACGGCTCATTCCCGATGCCCTGCACGCAGTTCTATCGCCGCAGGTGCGCAGCCCCGTGCGTGGCGAGCCTTTGTTCCGAAGCCGAATATACCGAAATCGTCGGCCTCGTCCGCTTTGTGCTCCATAACAACCAAGTACTCTTTCACAAAGCTATCGGCACGATCATCGAGCGCTATTCCAACGAACTGGAATTCGAAGAAGCAGCCCGATACCGCGATATGGCTCTCGCTATCGACAAATTCTGGGCAAGTGACCGCATTCAGGTTTGGCTCGACGACACGGTTGATACCTTCGCCGTCGAAGATACGCCGCAAGGCACGGCGATCTATCTCGTCTCACACCGCAATCGTCGCGTGCTCGCCCGCAAAGTATTCGCCATCGATCGCGAAGATTACGAAACCTCGGACGAGGCCCTAGCCCGAATCATTGATTCGTTTTATCTTTTTCATCTACCAAGAGAGATCCGCGTTTCGCGAGATTTTCACGGTCGCAAGGCACTCGAATGGCGCCTGTCGGACCGCCTTGATCGGCACGCAAAGATTACCGTCGTAAACCCCAAAACCAAAGGGATCAACGCTTACCGCGGCCTGATGCTGAGCCACGACGAACACGAACTCGACAAAGCAAAGCCGCTTGCATCAGCTGAGATCATTTCGGCGAAACTGCGCAGAATATTCGATCTCGAATCGCGGCCGATGCGGATCGAGGCATTTGATGTTGCTCACATTTCGGGGACAGGCTTCGTCGCGGCTTCGGCGGTTTGGGTGAATGGGCGGTTTGTGTCTGAGGAATACAAAATTCAGATCTCAGATCTGAGATCTGAAATTTCCGTGCTTGCTGCATCGGTTCGATTGGCTCTGACAGAATGCAGGGACGCCTCTGTTGCGTCGGTACCACCTGCGGTAGCGGGTGGGGTCTCGGCTCCAGGCTTCAAGTCCCCGCCAGCTACCGCAGGCGGTACTGACCCGATCCGACCAGATCTGATCGTCCTCGACGGGGGTAAGCCTCAGCTCAATGCGGTCCTGGCGGTGGTTGCCGACATACCGAACCGTCCGCCTATCATCGCCGCAGTAAAACCAGCGGGCAAGCATTCCTCGATCGCCGCCTTCCTGACCGAGGACGGCGGATCGGTTGCTTTCGACGTGGAATCACCAGCACACAATATGCTCCTTTTATTGCGCGACGAAGCCCACAGCCTTGCGAACAGGATCCATCGCGATTACCGCGAAATGAAACCATTCTACGAAGCCGCAGGCCACGAAGAACCTCTAATTGTCCCTATCAGTTTACACGCCCAAAACGGCGGGGCGGAGGATCTGATACCGATCGAAAGTCGCTGATTTCGCGGCTATGCCGCTCTATTTGCGGCGAAGCTATGCTTCGCCGGATGCCTCAAAATTATTCTTGCGGCTGTGCCGCCGCTCTTCGATTTGCAAAAGAGCCGCGGCATAGCCGCAAAGCGTTAACTCGATCACACGGAAAAGCACAGCCTTTCCGCAAATAGATGGGCCTAGCCCAAAAACGACGGCTCCTATTCAACCCTTACAAAATCAGTTCCCGTCCGTCCGAACGTCTCCGGATGATACATCTCCTCGGCTTTCGCTGGTGGAACTACGAACACACCCGGCGTCGTCGCACGAGTGACGTACGAGTAGTTATAAACACCTTCCCAGAGCAAGCCGGTAAACGCTTCGGCTCGTTCGTCCCGGAAGTTTTGGTGTTCGAACCAGTTTTGACGCCACCAGTAATAGTTGCGGCCGATCGAGCGGCTGCCGACTTCGAGAACGCTGGTCGCGTTGTTGTCGGCCGGGATCGCTTCGGTAACGGCGAGGCCGGGATTTAGCACTTCAAGTCCGGCGGGCAGTGGATCGACCAGGGCGACGTGATAACGGCGAGCCTGTGCAACCATCGTTAGCCTGACTCGTACCCTCGCACCGGCTTTGATCGTCCAGCTTCCGTCGGGATTTTGCTTGACGTCGGCCTTGTCATCGACCGCCTCGTATTTTCTGAGAACCGTAAATCCGTAATCAGCCGGATCGAGTTTCAGGTTTTTCGGGGCGTATTTCATGCCGATGCGGTAATAGAGCCGTCCGGCACCTTGTTTGTCAAGGATCAGGTTCGACGTTCCGCCCTGATCGACGAGATACGACATCGGAATGTTGATCTCGTTCGAATCGATCGAACGTCCCTTGAACACCTGTTCGCCCGCATACGTATTGCCGAGCCAGACGCGGGTCACAAAATCCGGCGTGACCTTTTCAAACGCGTTGAAGTACTTATCGAGCGCCAGCAGGATAAAGACGTTCTCCTGCGTATTCGACCATGCACCTTTGGTCCGGTGATCGAGCAGGCCGCGGACGAGCTTCGGAATGAGGTCGTTCTTTGGATCTGCTTTGATCATCGCCTCGAGCAAGACGCCGTCGGCACGGCGGTTCGAGTACATGATGAGCCATGCACCATCGCCGTAGTTGGTGACGAAGTTAGCGGTCGCCGCCGTCTCGGTCGTGCGGTTCATCAGATGTCTGATGATCGCTTCGACCTCGACTTTCGATCCCGGATCGTTCGCCAGTACCGAAAGCACCCATCCCAACGCCTCAAAAGGCATTTTCTCTATCGTGGCTTCGGCCAGCAATTTCTTCGCCTTCGCCGCGTCCTTGTCGCCCATCAGGTCTCGGATGTACAAAGCGTATGCCGAGATCGTCCAGCGGACTTCGGGGGAATTTTTATACCATTCGTCAAAATGCTTCTCGACGTCCTTGAGATAAGGCTTGGTCTTGTTGAGCATGTCGTCGGGCACCTTGTAGCCTTTCTGTTTGGCGAGAGCCAGAGCGTGAGCGACGTGGATCGTGAGGAATGGATATTCATAACGCTCCTTGTCACGCTTCCACAGGCCAAAGCTGCCGTCGCTTCGCTGTCGCGACTGCAGGATCTCGATATCGCGGGCGTAGTATGACTCGAGCTGTTCCTTGGTCGGCATGTCCTTAGCCTTGAAAGCCGACAGAACGTCACGCATCGCGGCGATCGAGATCATTCGCGATGATATCTGCTCTGAGCAGGCGTACGGATAATTCGTTAGATATAGGAACGCATCGGTCAGCTCCTGAAGCTGTGTCGACGACGTCGTAACATCCAAACCACCAAACTGCGGATAAACATCGCCCGGCGTCTGCACCGGCTGAATTATCGCCCCGTTCTGATCCGTCGTGCCATAGGTCGCAAAAGCCTCAGTCGTCGCCGGTGTCCAAACCGGTAAGCTAATTTCAGCCGCATCGCTGAATTTGCCGGATGAGACCGCGAACTGGAATCTCGCCGTTCCGGCTTTGATCGTCGTGACCGGAAAACGAACCTCGGCACGGTCGTTGGCCTTGATCAGAACGCGTCGACCCGCACTGCCAGTACCGCCTGCGGTAGCGGGCGGGGTTGTGGCGCCGGGGTTCGAGGCCCCACCCGCTACCGCAGGTGGTACCGACACGAACGCCGCATTAGTCGCCCTCACAACAATGTCCACCGCCATATCCTTATCCGTCTGATTCTGGATAACGACCGGCAGGTCAGCCTTATCGCCGAAGTTCATAAACCTCGGAGCCGAGGGCCGCACCATCAGCGGCTGTTTGGCCGTGATGTTCGATTCCGATTTACCAAACCGTTTGCCCGTATCGACCGCGACCGCCGTGATGCGATACCGCGTCAGATTATCAGGCAGCTTGATATCAACCACCGCACGGCCATTGGAATCGGTGCGAACCGATGGCGAGAATTTAGCAAGGGCGTTGAAATTCTGACGGAGATTTATCGGCGTGTCTGGTGATTGAGCTTTCTCTTCCGCCGAAAACTCGTCACGCTCGACGGCTCGATTTGCTTCCTTTTTCATCGCCGAAGGCTTTGCCGCAGCCCTGCCCAAAACCCCGCTCGGCATATTTTGAGTTGCGATACCTGCGTCCATCATCGCGCCTTCGGTGGCTGGTGGAGGCGGGGCTAGCTTAATATCCTCCGGATTTCCAAGCAATATCTGCTGCCTCGAATGATGATCCGTCACTCCGGTCGCCCGTGCCGTGTAGAACGTGTCCATAGGATTTCCGATCACGTATCGCGACAAAGCGAGTACACTCTCGTCTACCACGACGACCGCAACTTCACTGTTTGCAACAGGTTCGCCGCGACTGTCCTTGACCTGAATGTTGACCTTCGTCTCGCCGCCGGGGACGAGTGTTTTGTCCACAGGCTCGCTCGAAACGGTCAGTTTGCGCGAAGCAGTTGAGATCGCGAGATTGATATTCCCCGACGCGAATGCCGGGCGTTTCGCGAGCTTCGGATCGACCTCGCCCTTGTCATTCGAACGCTCTTCAGCCCCGACCAGATCGACCTGAGCGTAGATGTTCGGCAGATATTTTTCTTCAAGCGGAATTTTTAGCGTGATCGACGAATCCTTCATCGAGAAACGCTCGGTTTTCACGATGCCGTCGCGGCGCAAAGTCAGGACGCCTTCGGCTGGGGTGAACGGTGCGATCACGAGCAGCTCGGCAACATCGCCGGGTGCAAAATCCTTTTTCGACGGGATGATCTGCACTTCTTCCTGCTCGACATTCCGTTTCGGCGGCTGTTTTCCGCCCGGAACCCAGATCGTCAGTTCGCTCTCATTGAACCGCTCGCGGTCGTCCATCACGGTTGCGGTGATCGTGTAGCGTCCACCCTGTTTCGCGAAGAACAAGCATTTCTGTGCCTTATCGGTCGATTTGACGGTGCAGTTCTGCTCGTCAATGACCTTTTCGCTCCAGCTTCCCTTGTCGAAGACCCAATCTTTGAGAACAGCCTTGATATCGGCGTCCTTGCCGGCGACAAGTTTCCCGTCGAGGTCGGAAACGATCGTTTCAACCTCCATCTTCTCGCCCTTTTGGACGAAAGTTCGCGGCGTTCGGATCCCGACATAAAGATCGGCCGGATGTACCAGCAGCGAAGTCGTACTCGACCACGCCTGGCGGTTGACGTCCATCACCGACGAAGCGGCGGTGATCGTGTACGGACGCGGTGGTTTGACCGATTCAAAATCGATTTTCAGCAAATGCTTGCCGCCCGCATCAGTTACTCCTTTGAAATACTGCGAATTCCCGCCGTAATAACCACCGCCATAAATATCGCCTCGCCACCACGGCGTCCACGTGCCGAACGTGTAATCGTCACGGTTCGGCGGTGTGAAATTCGTCGGAGTAGCGGTCACGGTCCAGTTGGTCTCGGCGTTCGCAAGGCCGCCGCCGGCGTAGTATTTTGCCTCGACCGACAGCAAAGCCTTGCCGCCGACAAAGTGCGGAGCCTCGGTCTCGACCTTGCTCGTCACCTCAAATTCCGGCCGGCGAAATTCCTGTATCTGAAATTCGTGATAATACGTATTTCCCGAATACGAACTGCTCGTCGACATCTCGATCCGGCAATTGCCCAGATTTGCGTTGTCAGGCAGCGTGAATTTGAAATCGAACGCACCGAAAGCGTTGAGATTTGCCGTACCTTTTCCGATCTCGTTATTTCGGGGATCTTTGATCGAATACTTCACGCCACTCGCACCATCGCCGAGCCCTTCGACATCGCCGAACTTGCCGCCCGTGACCTTGCGAATGTAGCCTTTTACCGCGACTTCCTCTTTCGGCTTGTACATTTTGCGGTCGTCAAATACGAACCAACGCAGGTAATCAGGCTGTGCTTTTTTGAACCAATTACCCGACTGCTGCCAATAATAATCGGCATTTTCCGGCAGGAACGAAACATCTTTACCGCGTCTAGCAATGAGAATATTCTGCGAGCTTGGGGACGCCGTATCCGGAAGTTGCAGCCGCATAATGCCATTCTCGCCGGTCCGGTTCGTCTGAGCCTCGGTTATCGTCTCGACCTCGGCAGCAGTGCCGTCCTCGTTGATCGATTCTGTCTCACCGGCACTCGGTCCGCCGGCTCCGGTTACCCAATCCCAGACCGTTTGCAGAATTCCTTTGTCTTCGGTTTCAGCAACATTTCCGCTGACAACACCTTTCCCGTTGGGAAAGATCGAAAGCTCAACTCCCGACAGTGATTTGCCGGTTTTAAGGTCCGACGCAAAACCGACAAGTTCCGTGCTGTCAACAAATGCATCCAAACCGATCTGTGTTGCCTGCAGCCACGTAAAAACTCGCGTACGGTCGTATTTGTCGCGTTTGACGGTCGGTTCGATGTCGATGATGACGTTGCCGAAGCCGCCGTCGAGCGCCGGCGAAACGTCGATCCGGGTCTCGACCATCTCGTCCGGTTTAGCGGCGATGTTCACCGTTTTGTCCGAGACCAGCTTTCCCGGGATCGCCGGACGCTTTCCATCGTCATAGTTGATGTGGCGGACATAGTCCTGAAACATCGGCCAATCTTCAGGGCGGACCTGATAAAGCTTGACCTTTGCGGAGTTGTGATTGGTCGAATAGATCGAGAACGTCGCCTTCGCGTTCGGATCCATCACGGTCATAAAACCGCCCTGAGCGTAAAGATTCGAATCCGCCGAACCGACCTTGATCGTCGCCGTCGCGTTCTTACCGAGGCTCTGGCCAAAAATATCCGAGATCGCACCGTCAACCGTGATCGTGTAGGTCGTTTTGCCCTTTTTGTAACCGTTGATGTAGACGTAATTTCCCGAAGGATAGATCTGCAAGCCCTCGACCGCCGGCTCGACCTTGATCATTTCCTTGGTAAATTTCGAAGCGTCGAGCGAGTTGTTGAATTCGAGAGCCCAGTTCGTGAAGGGCGTGCAGTTCTTGTTCTCACGCCAACCACACCAGCCGCCGTTGAATTTCAGTGCCGTGTATGTCTGAAACGCAAACGACTGTGCCGCCGTCGTCGTCAAAGGCCCTTCAGCCGAAGCAGTTCCCTTTTCAACCGTCACCTGGATCGTCGACGCCGCGGGTAACGCATTCTCGGTCAAACCGTCCGAATTTAATGCGCGAAAAGCTAACCAACGCTTCGGCTGCGCTTGTTTCGACGTATAGTTGATCGTGCTGTCTGCATTGATCTCAGCTTCGGTTGCGAGACGTATCGGCAGTTTCTTTCCGCCAGCAATGACCGAGATCGTCCGCAAAACTACTTCAGGATTCACATCCTGATCGAATGACAGATACATCAACGCATCGCGTTTTGTGATACCGCCATTCGGTATCATCTGCTCGACCTTCGGCGGCGGAGTAGTGAAAGTCCATGTAAAATCTTTTGCCAAAACCTGTCCGGTGGCTGATTTCGTACCTGCGGGAACGCGAGCCGTAAACTTCGTCGCCATCGGAAAACGCTTCGTCGTGTCGAACATCAGCGTCTTCGTCCCCAGCCAACGCCAGTTGCCTTCGACCTGGGGCGTCAGTTCGACGGGCGTCACTTTCGCTGCCTGTTCCTGTGAAGTGACAGCAACCATCGGATGCGAAAACGTCACATTCAGATCCGGAGCCAGCGGAACTTCCCCCTCAGGCGACCAGCGGATGACCTGCAACGTCTGCCCCGAAGTATCGACCTTCGGCGTACCGCGGCCGTCGTCCGATGGGAACTTAACAGGCAGTTTGTTGCCAGTCTTCGGCGCGGGCAGCGTCCCGACGCGTTTGGCAAAATCGGTCTGATCGTCCGTCGCGGCCTTGATCTCAGGAATGCGTTTTAGCAGGTCGGCCTTTTCCTTTTCGCTGATCGGGTCGGTCGAGGGCAGCTGCTGTTTCTCACGCGTTTCCGCACCTTCGACACCTTCGCTAAGTCTGAATTTCAGCCCGCCGGGCACATCTTTCATACGCTGTTCCATCGCCCTCCCAATAACCTGACCGTGAGCAACCATGCTCGCGGGCGCAATAAATCCCAGATAAATAGCTAATATTAACGTCGCTGAAATAAGCTTTTGCATTGTAATATCGTCCCTTGTCCAAGTTCTGCGGCGAGATAAACCTCGCTTTTCTCTATCATCGGAACGCATGCCGCGGTGAGTTCTTGCAGCATCTTCAGAATCCTTCAAGGATCGCAAGGGCCGTTTCCCCGCCGCCGGACGTTATGTTGACGAGCGACCCAGCGGCAAGCCGAACCATACCGCCCTCGACGTTTCCACGGAACAAGAACGGATCAAAATCGACGGTGAGCGACTCGATCCTTGCCTCGCCATTCATGAAGACCGGAATATCGGTTTTCTCGACCAAAACCCTTTCCTGCACGATGTAATGGGCTTGTAGGGCCACGGCAATTGCATCATCCCATTCGGCCTCTGAACTGTCCCATCCAAAATAGATGCCCTTGCCACCATATTCGTCGTTGGGCTTGAGGACAAATTGATCACGTCCGGCCCTAATGAACTCGACGAGCTCCACCGATCCTCCTTTGTAGGTTGTTTGGCCGTATCTAAAATTACGGGTCCACGGCACATGGCGGCCGATCGTGGCAAGTTGTTCCGAGCTAAAAAGCTGGCTGTACCGCGGGTCAGTTAGGACCGCAAAACTTGCTTTCTTATGTGGGATCTTTGAGCGGAAGGAATTAACCATACAAACATTTCCATCCGAACACGCTTGATAAAGTGAGTGGGTCTCGTCAAATCGTTCAAGAAACTCGTGTATTAGAACGCGCTTGAAAAAAATGTCGATATCGAAATCCCCGGCGATCAAGGACGAGTTTTTATACTCGAGTTCCCCAGGTACACAGATCTTCGTCGAATATCCTCGGGTCTCGAAATACTCTTCCAGAATTACAAACTCCGGCCGCGTTGAGACTCCATCCCAATCAACGATAGCAATGTTCGGCTTTTGCTTCTTCCCTCCAAAGTCGCGATATGCGCTGTCGAGTACATCGAGCAAGCGTATCTGCGGCTGCGGGTAATGGTGCTGATTATCCTGAAGGAACTGATCGACGATCGGCACGTTCGTAAATAATCGCTCCAGCGCTGCCTGATCACCGATGCCCGCAGGATTCTCGCCATTATATTCAAGAAAAGCGAAACCGTCCGCCGTCAGAAAAGTATCGAGCCGACTGTTAATTGATACATCCAAATAGCCAGTTTCGAGTCGTGCCCAACGTTCCTCTTTTTCAGAGACGCCAAGCTCCGACATGATCTCCGGATGGTCCAGAGCCGCTCGAGTGAGCGAAACAAAAGCCCCGTTGAGAGTCGAAGCCGCGTGCCGGATCGCGTTGTATCTGGATTCGGCAAGAAAATACGGCCTGAGGAATGGGCATATAGGCCGCTCTCCGTGCAGAATTCCGGAACTCCTTTGAATGGATTCCAACCGCCCGAAAAGGTCCGTGTCGAGCCTATGCTCATTCAGCAATTTTTCATCCAGATCGTTGACAAGTTTTTGGAGGGTAAGTGACATTTGTTTCCTTGCAAAGCCCGCGCGCAACTACTGTAAACCAGTTGATGCAAAAACCCAATTGAGTCGCTCTGTTTGCGGGCATATTCTCTTTCCTTAATTAAATTTCCTGTTATACTGTTCTGGAATTTGCAACTTTGCGTTTTCGTGTATCGTAAGGGATTTGGCGATTATTTGTGGTAACACATTTTTTGAGGAGCGAATAGTAAAAATGGGATTGTGGGCAAGAATCAGTAGAGTTTTTCGGGCGAGTACGGGAGCGGCGTTAGACAAGATCGAGAATCCGGAACTCGTGCTGCAGCAGACGATCCGCGACATGCGCGATCGCGTACCGGAATTGAACAATTCCGTCGCACAGGTCATGGCGACTGAGCGTTTGCTGCTCAAGCAGAAAGAGAATCTCTCGAGCCAGGTCGTTGACCTCGATTCCAAAATCAAAGCCTCAGTAAAAATGGGCCGCGACGACATTGCGACCGCCTACATCGGTCAGCTCCAGCAGGCTCAGATCGATCTCGAACGGACCTCAGCTCAGGCTGAGCAGGCACAGATCTCTTCGAAACAGGCACTAAAGGCACGAGACAACTACGTGCTGAACATGAAGAAACGCAGTGCCGAGGCGATGCAGCTGATCAGTGCCGCCAAACAGGCGAAACTGCAGGAACAGCTTGCCCAGACGATGGACACGTTCAACATCGGCGACGATTCCTCGACATTCAACGAAATGCGAGAAAAGATCGACCGCCGCGTTGCCGCAGCCGAAGCCAAATTACAGCTCGGAGCCAGCAACGTCGACGCCCAGATGCAGGACATCGAACGCGAGGCGATGGACATTCAGATGCAGGACAAACTGCTCGAATATAAGGCACAAATGGGAATGCTTGGTGCCGGAACCCCCGAGCCGAGCAAGCAGATCTCGGCAAATTCCAGCGTTCAGGAAGCCGAAGTTCTAAATACATCGATATTTGATGAAACAAACGAAAAAAGTCATTCGAACTGATCGGAATAGTTCTTTCGAACCCTTGAGCGTCAATTTGCATCTGTTAGTTTGATATGGCTGATATAGCGAAATACCGGCAGGACATGACGAAATTTGAACAGAGCTATGCGAAAGCAGCTCTGAAAGAGCCCGTGAATTTTTGGGGGCTCGCCGGTTTTCTTGTGGCCGCCGCCTACACGGGCAGCGTCATTCCGCTGCTGATAGCTTTGATCTGCGAAGCCCTGTATGTTGTGATAGTTCCCAATCTGCCGATGTACCGCAGCCTTGTTCAGAATCGAGAAAAGCAACGCCGTCTAAAGGAACACACGGACGGCCGCGAAAAGCTGATCAAATCGTTTACGCCCCGTGAACGCGAAGCGGTCGAATACCTTCGCTGGCTCAAGGATAAGATCCAGGACAACTACACGAAATTTACCGGTGCGGGCCAACTGCCTTCGAACCTGAAAGCTCTTGACCAGCGTTGGGAAGATTTCGTCGACCTGCTCGATGTTTACCGCCGCCGAAAACAGCATCTGAAATCGATCAACCGCCAGGCCGTTCACAACCAGCTTTCACAGGCTTTTCGTGCGATGGAGAGTGCCGGTGACGAAAAGACCAAACGCATTCAACAGACCAATGTAGAGATCCTCAAACGCCGGGTCAACTCGTTTGACGAGATCGAACGCAGCGTAAAGCTCGTTGAAGGCCAGCTCCAATCGATCGAAAACTTCTTCAGCTACCTCAACGACGAGATTGTCACCATCTCAACACCTGAGAAATTCTCGCTCCTAGACTTTGAGCAGCTTTCCGATTCAATCGCCATGACCAAGCAAATGCTTGATGCAACTGCTGATGAAGTTGGAGCACTCGATTCCTATAACCGCGAGATGGGAAATCTGGAATTGCTCCCTGGTGCAAAATAACATCTTCATAAATTCCAAAACGTGATTCTTGCCTCAGTTTTGTATTTGGACTAATATTAAAGATTTCAGACTGGTCTGAGATTTTAATAATTAGCCATATATAATCTAAACATATGAAACGAGTAGGAATCTTAGTTGGACGCGAACAAACGTTTCCGGAATCAATAATCAAAAGCATCAATGAAAAAAGCGACGGCAAGGTCGTTGCTGAGATGATCACGATCGGCGGCATTCGTATGGATGAGCCGAAGAAATACGACATCATCATTGACCGCATTTCGCACGAAGTGCCATATTATCGTGCGACGCTCAAGCGCTTCGCTCTCGAAGGTACGTACATCATCAACAACCCGTTCTGGTGGTCGGCTGATGATAAGTTCTTCAACTTCGCACTGGCAGCAAAGCTCGGCGTAGCCATCCCGAAGACAGTTCTGCTTCCGCAGCACGATTACATTAAGGATATAACGGCAGAGAGCCTTCGCAATCTGGAATTTCCGATCGACTGGCAGGGCGTGATCGACTACGTCGGATTCCCTTCGTTCCTCAAGCCGTTCGATGGCGGCGGTTGGAAGAACGTCTCGAAGATCCACAACCTGGACGAACTATTCACCGAATACAACCAGTCCGGCACGCTCTGCATGACCTTGCAGGAAGGCATTGAATACGACCATTTTGTTCGCTGCTACTGCGTCGGCAAGGAAAAAGTTCTGATCATGCCATACGACCCTTCCAAACCTTATCTCTCGGGGATGCAATACGTAGATGTCGATGATTACCTAACACCTGAACTGCACGCCCGGGTTGAAAAGGATGTTAAGACGATCTGCACTGCTCTCGGCTATGACCTCAATACCGTTGAGTTCGCGATCAAGGACGGCATACCGTATGCGATCGATTTCATGAACCCCGCGCCGGACGCGGAACTCGCCTCGGTTGGAGAAAAGAACCATCGCTGGATCGTCGATAATATGACGGAGTTTATCCTCAAGAAGCTTGATGAAGGCTGGGATACGCCGGAATATCAGTGGACCGCGATGCTGAACCCGAAAGCTAAATCGAGTGCATCGGTCAGCACAAAGGAAAATGCCGCTCCTAAGAAGGCATCTGCAAAAAAAGCTTCTGCTCCTAAGTCCGCCGCCAAGCCTAAAGCTCCCGCGAAACCCAAGAAGGTGTAACGCTAAATTTGACTGGTATCGATGGAGGCTGTTCGGAAATAGAATTCCGGACAGCCTTTTTTTTTTTTCTTCTATCAGTGTGCGGTATCGCCCGCGATCTGCGCGATCGCGTGGCCGAGAACCAGACGAATGACCTCGAAGCATTCCTCCACGCCCTTCGGCGAACCCGGAAGATTGATGATCAGAGTATTCCCGCGAATACCGCAGACGCCCCGTGAAAGCATTGCTGTCGGCGTTTTTAACGCGGTTTCCCGACGCATTGCTTCGGCGAGGCCCGGGGCTTCCCGCTCGATAACGGCCCTTGTTGCCTCAGGCGTATTATCGCGAGGGGCAAAGCCTGTTCCGCCGGTGGTTATGATCAAATTGATGTCGTCACGCTGGGCAAGCGAATGAAGAGTTTGGGTGAGATCACCGAGATCATCGGTAATGATCAATTTCTCCACGATTGCGGCTCCCTCCGCCGTTAGCAACTCGGCGAGTCGATTTCCCGACATGTCGTTTTCAAGTTTGCGCGTATCGCTGACAGTGATAATGGCTACCTTAATAAATTTTTCTTTCATGAGTTGCCACTATCTTTAGCTAGTGGAAGGAATTAACAAAGTGAAAAGGCTTTATCGCGTCTAAGCAGCGGTCGCCTCTATTTCTTCGAGCCGCCTGTCTTGTCTCCTACTGTATGATACGCTGAGCAGCACGCCAACGACCACCAAAGCCATTCCAAACAAAGCCTCCATTCCCTGCGATTCGCCAAAGACGAACCAGCCTATTGTAATGGCATAGATCAAACCTGTGTAGTTAATGATCGCAACGCCCGCGATGCGTTCGCGTTGGAGGGCGTTCGTGAGAAACATTTGGCCGATCTGCGAAAATACGCCTATCAGGAATAGATACAGCCAATCCCACCCGTGCGGCATTTCCCATTGGAAAAAAAGGCTGATGAAACCAAGCACAGCTCCGACGAGCTGAAAATGCAGGACGACCGTCAGTGGATGCTCCTTGCCACGCAGGCTTCGCACCAGATTGTACGCCATGCCCGAGCAAAACGCCGATATCAGGCCGAGTGCCAGATAAAACGGCGATATTCTCGCGTCGAACCGTTCGATAAGCAAAACGCCGCCAAAGGCGATCGCATAAAAAAGCCATTGCAGCGGCAGAACGCTTTCCTTTAGAACAAAAATTGCAATTGTAGCGGTAAAGATGGGCGAGACGTATTGTATTGTCTGAGCCGAGGCGAGCGGCATGTGCTGGATCGTTAGAAAAAAACAGAACAGGGCGGTTGTCCCAAACAGGCCGCGCAGAAAAAGCATCATGTGATTCTGCCCGATAACGCTTGCCTTCTCACGTTTCAGGATCACAATACAAAAGAATGTCGCGAGGATGCACCTAAAGAAGACCGTTTCCATCGCCGGAATATGCGCGACCTGTTTCACACATACATTTGCAGCAAAAAACGCGAGTGTCGACAGGAACATCGATCTCACGCCGGCGGTCAGGAATTTCGGTTTGGAGTCCAAACTATGAGGGTAAATTTTTCGACGCCCCGTTGCAACCGCAGTCGGTGCCGCATCCCTTTTTTGGGGAGAATGAAAGGACCCGTTTAGCGACCAAACTGCCCGCGTAAAGAGCGGCGGCGATAATGATTGCGATGACGATGATCGTTTGGATATTCATTCCTTAATGGCGAGCAGGATGCTCGCCCTCCAGTCATTCAAATCCCAAGAGCCTTCCGCCTTGATACGTTGCGAATGCGGCAGCGTACGCCAGCCCGGTCATATACGCGAGCATGAATGCCGGCCATCTCCACGAATTCGTTTCGCGGCGCACTACAGCCAGTGTTGACATACATTGCATCGCAAGCACAAAAAATACCATCAGCGTCAGAGCCGTTAGCGGCGTCCACGCGAGCCGCCCGTCTTCCCGTTTCGCGTCACGGACGGCCGCAATGAGCGTTTCTGATTCTTCGTTCTCATCTTTCCCTACGTTGTAGATGATGCTAAGCGTCGAGACAAGAACCTCGCGTGCCGCAAAACTCGCGATAAGTGCGACGCCGATCTTCCAGTCAAAACCGAGCGGGCTGATCACAGGCTCGATCACGTGGCCAAGCTTACCGGCAAAGCTGTGTTTGAGCTGTTCGCCTTCAGGTAATGGTTCGTTCTTCGTTAACGGCTGATCGCCGACGGTTGTTCCTTGTTCGTTGCCGGCGACCGCGACGGGAACCGGTTGTGGGCTCCGCGGAAAGTACATTAACGCCCAAAGAATGATCGAGATGGCCAGAATTACAGTGCCGGCACGTTTCAGGAAAAGCCACGCTCGTGTGATCATGTTTTGGATGACGGTCCGCAGATTTGGCACACGATAGGGCGGCATTTCCATCAGGAACGGCGGCGGCGGCGCTATCAAGAGTGTTCGTTTCAGAATAAACGCCGCAATGATCGCGACGAAAATACCGAGAGCGTACATCGCCAGCATCAATAACGCACCGACCGAAATAAAGCCGAAAACCGTCTGCCCCGCAAAAAAGGCTGCGATCATCAGCGTGTAAACCGGCAAACGAGCTGAACAGCTCATGAATGGCGCGATCATGATCGTGGCGAAACGGTCACGCCGGCTTTCGATCGTGCGTGTAGCCATGATGCCCGGGATGGCACAGGCAAAACTGCTAAAAAGCGGCAGAAATGCTTTGCCGTGCAAACCGACGCGGCTCATCAGCTTGTCGAGTAGGAAAGCGGCCCGAGCCATATAGCCGCTGTCTTCGAGCAGCGAGATGAATAAGAATAAAAGGAGTATCTGCGGCAGGAAGACCACGACGCCGCCGACGCCCGCGATTATTCCATCGGCGATCAGGTCCGTTAGAATTCCCGGCGGCATTTCAGCCCTGACTAGATCGCTGACCGCACCGAACCCTCGCTCCAGCAGATCCATCGGCAGGCTCGACCAAGAGAAGATCGTTTGAAAAACAACAAGCAGTACCGCGATCAATATCACCAATCCGAAAACTTTATGGGTCAACACCTTATCGATCTTTTCCGATAAACGGTGTTGCGACTGGTCACTGTGCCAGACTGATTCCTGGACTGCGTTCGAGATGAAGTTATAACGTGCAAAGATCCTTCCGGTTGCACCTTCTTCGCCATCTGTATCCACGAAAATATCGTGTATATCCGGCGTCGTAAACAAGACATCCTTAACTCTCGCAGCGAGTTCTTCGATCCCGCGGCCTTTTTTAACATTCACCGCAACGATCGGCGTTTTGAGCAGAACACTGAGCATTTCGATGTCGATCTCATGTTTCTGTTTTTCAAAAACATCGATCATCGTCAGAGCGATGACGACCGGAATGCCATGCTCCATGATCTGCGTAACGAGGTAGAGGTTTCGTTCGAGATTTGTTGCGTCAACTACCGCGACGATCGCATCAGGTTTAGGAATTCCCTCCTGCTTGCCGCGAATGATATCACTCGCGATCTGTTCGTCGAGCGATGTCGCATCGAGGCTGTAGAGGCCCGGAAGGTCTATAAGATTTGCGGTTTCGTCTCCTAGATTCCATGGACCTTCCTTGCGTTCGACAGTAACCCCGGGATAGTTTGCTACTTTTTGTTTGAGTCCGGTGAGAGAGTTAAAGAGGGTCGTCTTGCCGGCATTTGGGTTACCGGCAAGCGCGATGGTTATCTGCGATTTCTGTGCGATTGCGTTCATTCATCGGCCTCGTCTGCCGTAGTTAAATGCTGACCTCTATAGAATCTGCTTCGTTCTTTCGCATTGCCAGGCTGTAACCGCGAACGCGGATCTCGATCGGATCGCCGAACGGAGCTGCCTTGACCATGTGCACCGAAACCCCGGGAATAACTCCCATCTCCATCAAACGCCTCGTAACGGTATCCTGTCCCTTAATAGAGATCACACGAGCATCTTCGCCGACCGGCAAATTCGTTAACGTCATAGTATTGGCCTCGCTAGTTTTTCTTTTCATATGTCTCGGGGCTTGGACTCCCAAGGAATGATAATGATAAACCACTTTCCATTCTTACCGCATGTGTACGCCTCTTCGGTGATCCACCAACAAAATTGAGACAGTATTGCGACGTTCAGAAAGACGCATTTAACGATAAAATCGTTTTTGACCTCACACGTCTTCCCAATTAAATCCTACCTTAAATGAAATCCATTTTCAATTTCATTTGGATAAAAGTCGTACGAATTATCTTTAATTAATTGCGATGATTTTACGGAAGATTTTTTCCAGCCAGGATCAGGTCTGCCTGGTAAGTCCCGGCAGAGAATCTTACGGGGACACGGTCATCAGTTCGCAGCCAGACTTTGATATTGAGGGCGTCGAGTTCTTTGTTGCCGGTGTTTATCTTGATCAATTGAGCGGAAACGGGCTCGCCATTTATCTTGATCTCCTCTGAATTCGAGGGTCGAAGCGTGAACACGTACGACCGTGTTTCCCAGAAAACCGCAACACGGGTATCGTTGACGGGATTGGACAGATCCTTGCTCGGCTTCAGGTTAAAGGAGCGCATTGCATAGATCAGCGATAGAAAACTCTGCGTTCCGATCGGAGCATCAACCGACTGTTTCGCAGCAAAGGTAACAAATCCGGACTTAGCATCAAAAACAAGGGTCTGATTAAGTCCAAGAAACGGAGATGCAAATTTTGACTCGCTGCGAAACGGCGACAAAGTTTCGGGATCAACCTGAACCAGAGCCGCATCGCCCAGGCGGAGCTGGGCGTTTCCCTGTTCGACGCCGGATATGGTTGCTGTCAGAAGCAGACTGTCACGCTTATCGAACAACTTTCTTTCACGAGCATTCAGCGTGAGAACGCCCAAAGGCTTGCCTTCGGAAGAAACTCGATAATCAAGCACCTCTCCAAGTTCAAAACCAAGGTCCGGAGTAAGCGGCACGTTTTCAACATAAGGAAGCGGCGTCACTGTCGGTCTCGGCGTCGCAGGGGGGGGGGTTGCAACGTCCGGCAAGGAAACCGGAGTCGGCGTCGGGCTTGGAGGCGGAGGCTCAGGCTCGGGGAGCGATATGGCTGCAAGAGCGGCCCTAAATTCACCTTTCGCAGTCTTAAACCTTATCAGAACAGGCAAGCGAAACTCGTCGCTTGAAAAATTGATCTTCAGATCTTTGATGCCGCTGACGGTAAGATACTCGCTCGTTACATTGGAAACCGTCGTATCGAAAACACCCGCCTCGGTCTTTACCTTTTCGGCTGCCGAGCCTTGCAGGCTGACGGTATACATCTGGTCTCCTTCGGACAGCGGGAATGAACCGATACCGCTTGACTCGCGGGCCTTATAGACCAGGGTCAGCAGGTCATAATTGGATGTCGGCTGCTTAATGTAGTTACGGATCGTCTCTTTCGGCATGACCGAATCAAGACTACTCGATGTTACATAGTGCGGAAGCCCTGTGTCCGGAGCCGCGAAGGTTGTGCGGCTTTCGTCAAAAAGAAAGAATGCAGCAGAAACAATATCTACAGTCTTGACCCTGCCGCGGATCTCGACAGCATCTTTCCCGTTTATTTTTCCACGCGAAATGACATTTGTCTCAGCGTAACCAGCGTTTGAGATCTTTCCAAAAGAGATCGTATAGCGCAGCTTCTCGCCGATTCTAAATATCGACGAAGTGGCCTCAACCGTCTGTGCCGAAGTCCGCGGGCCCAAGAACAGCGCAAGGCCGACAAGCAATAGCGGCAAAATCGCCGCGAAAGACACGATTCCCCTTCTACTTTGGAAATACCGTAATTGCATCCGGCCAGTTCTTTTCATCTGATCAATGCCCGACCTCACTAAGAATGTCATCGACAGCGGCGAAGCGGTCCTTTGCTTTGGTGATGGGCCGTCCAATGACGACATAGTCTGACCCATTGGCCAGAGCCTGCCCAAATGTAGTTACACGCTTCTGATCGTCCAGGGTTGCAGAAATCGGCCGAATTCCCGGCGTAACTGTTAAAAACTCTGGATTTACGACCGTTCGCCGGATCGCGGAGACTTCCTGCGGCGAAGCCACAACCCCGTCGAGTCCCGATTCATAAGTCAACTTTGCCAGGGCTGCAACCTGATCTTCGACCGGCCGCTCGACACCGATCTCATTTAGCGTTTGCTGATCTGAACTCGTAAGCACAGTAACTGCGATGATCAACGGCATCGGAATGTTCGCCTGCGCGCACGCATCCGCAACGTCAGCTTTCGTCCTTACCATCATTTCCCTGCCGCCAGACGCATGAACATTAAACATCCAAACGCCCATTTTTGCAGCTTCAATTGATGTTTTGGCGACCGTATTCGGGATGTCGTAGAACTTGAGATCAAGAAAGATCTTCGTTCCGGCCTCGGTCATTTTCTGTACAAACGCTGGCCCAGCCGCCAGAAACAACTGCAACCCGATCTTGAACGCCCCAACCTTTCCGTCGAGTTCACTAACGATCTCACTTGCCGCGTCCGCCCCATCGACGTCCAGGGCTACAATTATCCTATCCTTTGGTGCAAGGACGGGCGGCGTACTTTCCCAGGGATTGGCTGTCATTTAATCAAGATCCAGCCGGTTTCTATAAGGCTTGCCGGGGTCGGATTCTGCTCGTTTAAGAGCCTCCTTGAATTTTTCTTCTAAGAGTCGCTCGCGATCTTTCATCGAGGACATCTCCTGAGCGAAGATATTTTCGCGAAGTTCTTTCTGTTTGTTGAGATCGCTCTTCAGATCCTCAAACGACCCGAGGACTTTCTTCTTTTCCTCATGGGCAATCAACGCTCCGGTATCGGCATCAACCGTTAACGTCGAATCACAGCAGGGGCAAATTATCGAGTATTTTCCCATAACAAACGAGAATTATATCTTATTTCAAATAAAATCAGCTTCTATTTTTCGCCGATAACTCGCGGACGCTCGCCCTTGGCCGCGGAAGATCTGATGCCTGCCGCCTGCAAGATGAAATCGCTCGCGACCGCCTGCAGGTTAGGGATCTTATCGGTTTTCGCCGTAACGATCTTGCCGCTCTTTAAGTATACTTTTAGGCTTTTGCTTGTCGGGTCGGACCAGGTGGCTTCAACTTTCGCGATAAGCGGATGGTCCTTGAAAATTCTGATCTCCGTGATCGATCCGTCTGCATTCATCATCACCGATGCCTCGGAATTCTCCGGCGCAGCCCGAAACTCCGCTGGTGCCGGCGTCGCCGACGGGTTTTCATCCGGCCGCTCTTTTTTGTTCTTTTTGTCGCGAGGATTATTAGCGGCGATCGAGTTCGATATCGGATCCGGCGGCCTGGTTTCGTTGGAAACAACGTCGTGGGTTTTTCCGGCATTCGAAACTGGTGCACGCGAACAACCGAGTGCGAATAGGCAAGCAGCAAGTAGAAGAGATTTCTTCATTACGCAGGCACCGCCAGCTTAGACATAAGGTATTCTTTCACTTTCGGCCATTCCGAATCAACGATACTAAAATAGATCGAGTCGCGAAAACGCCCATTTTCGGTGATCATGTGATTTCTCAGAACACCTTCCTCGACGCAACCGATGCGTTTCATCGCATTTCTAGAACGTTCGTTCTTCACATCGGTTTTGAATTCAACGCGAATGCACTTCCACACTTCAAATGCGTGCGTGAGCATTAGAAGTTTGGCCTCGGTGTTGATCGCTGTTCTTTGCCATTTTGGATTGATCCAAGTCCATCCGATCTCTGTCTTGCGATTTGCGGTGTCGATGTTGCCAAAACGCGTCGAGCCGACAACTGTTCCCGACTCTCGCTCAATAGTTACAAAAGGGATCGCTTTTCCGAGCATCTGATCAGCTAGGGCAGATCGAACATAACGTTCGAGGTCGCTGGCGTCGTTTACAATATTGGCTGTCAGTTCCCACAACGAAGGATCGAGGCCGACCTTGCACAGCGCGGGAAGGTGATCGACCCGCATAGGTTCGAGCCGTACAAATTCACCCTGTAGAAGAACCGGTTCAACTTTCATCCTAGATAGGATATCAAAAAGCGGGCAGATCGTTCGACCCGCCCGCGCTTTTCTTTTCCAAATAAATCAACGATTTAGATGTCGTAATACATACTGAATTCGAGCGGATGCGGACGCAGACGAAGCGGCGTGATCTCGTTATCGCGCTTGTAGGTTATCCAGCGTTCGACCATCGATTCAGTGAAGACATCGCCCTTGAGCAGGAATTCGTGATCATTTTCCAAAGCATCCAAGGCTTCGTCAAGGCTGCCCGGCAGCGATGGAACATTCGCCAATTCTTCCGGCGGAAGATCGTAAATATCCTTGTCGAGCGGTTCGCCCGGATCGATGCGGTTTTGGATACCATCAAGACCCGCCATGAGAAGTGCAGCAAAGGTCAGGTACGGATTGCACGATGGATCCGGCGGACGGAACTCAAGGCGTTTAGCCTTCGGTGAGGACGAAAACATAGGAATTCTAACCGCCGCCGAACGGTTACGAGCTGAATAAGCAAGATTGACCGGAGCTTCAAAGCCCGGAACGAGGCGTTTGTAGCTGTTCGTCGTCGGAGCCGCAAAGCCTACGAGGGCAGGTGCATGCTTGAGCAAGCCGCCGATGTAGAACTTCGCGATCTCGGAAAGACCTGCATACTGATCACCCGCAAACAAAGGGCTGCCGTCTTTCCAAAGTGACTGATGGCAATGCATACCTGAACCGTTATCGCCATATATCGGTTTCGGCATGAAGGTCGCCGATTTGCCGGCTGCGTGAGCCGTGTTTTTGACAACATATTTGAAGAGCATCAAGTTGTCGGCGGTATGCAAGAGGTTTGAGAATTTGAAATCGATCTCGCACTGTCCCGCAGTGGCGACTTCATGGTGATGACATTCGACGTTGATACCGACCTCGTCGAGGATCGACGATATCGTGTTTCGAATATCTATTAGCGTGTCGAGCGGAGCGACCGGCACATAACCCTCTTTAGGCCGAATGTGATACCCGTTGTTGGGATTTTCGAGTGAACCTGAACGGCCCGAGTTCCAGTGGCCTTCTTCCGAATTGACATAAAATCCGGCAGAGTGTTGGTTATTGTGGTAATTAGCTTCGTCGAAGATGAAAAACTCCGCTTCCGGGCCAACGTTGATCGTGTCAGCAATACCGGTAAACTTTAAGTAGCTTTCCGCACGCTGAGCAACCGAGCGCGGATCGAGCCAATAGCCTTCTTTCGTGATCGGATCGACGGCATTCGCGATCAAGCAGAGAGTTGTGTCTTCGGTAAATGGATCGATCCAAAATCGCGAGGGATCCGGAACGAGAAGCATGTCCGATTCATGGATCGCTGCCCAACCCCGAAGACTCGATGCATCAAAACCAAAACCATCCTCAAAACTGTCTTCCGATAACTGCGAGATCGGAAAGGTCAGATGGTGCCAAGAACCAATAAGGTCTGTAAATCGAACAGATACGAACCTTGCCTCTTGATCGGCAGCATAACCTAATACATTTTTTGCGTTCATTATATCTCCTGAATTTTTCTAGCTAATAAACATCTTTAATCGCGAGGGATTTCCAAAGGTGAGATTCTATATCAACAAAAAGTGCGGTCAAAGTTACCCAGCCGGGTCATAACTATTTTTTGATTTCTCCGACATTTTTGTAGGATTTGGCGGTTTATCCTCTTCCCGAATAATCTTCTCAATTCCTTGACGGTTGGATCGTTTTCAGCCACGATGGAAACTGATCTGGAGTAGACAACCCTATATATGAAGACCAACTTTTTGTCGTATATCTTATGCATCGCCTTTCTTTTGATGTGTGTCCCGAGTGCTTTCGCCCAAACGATTGATCCAACCGAGAGAAAGATCGTTGACTATATCGACAAAAACAATTCGGCAGCAATATCAATGATCGAAAAGGCTGTGAACATCGAAAGCCCGACCGAAGACATAAGCGGAGTGAAAGCTGTCGGCCTTCTATTTTCAAGAGAATTCGAAGCCCTGGGATTAACCGCCAAATGGCTCAACCTTCCTCCGGAAATGAAACGAGCCGGCCATCTGATAGCCGAAACGAATGGGTCGAAAGGCAAGAGGCTTTTATTACTAGGACATCTTGATACGGTCCTTCGCGGAGAAAAATATCGCCTCGACGGGAACACCGTACACGGCACCGGGATCGGCGACATGAAGGGCGGGAACGTGATACTGCTCCAGGCACTACGTGCATTGCACGCAGCTGGAACACTGAAAGATACTCGAATCATAGTTATGCTGACCGGCGACGAAGAGGATTCGGTTGATCCTGTCGAGGTCAGCCGCGGCGATATGATCAGTGCCGCGAAGCGGAGCGATCTCTCTCTTAGTTTCGAGGGTACGGTCGGAAATACTGCAACTGTGGGAAGACGCGGTTCAAGTTCGTGGAAGCTGGAGATCGAAGCGAAAACGGGGCACTCCAGCCAGATCTTTCGTGAGAGCATGGGAAACGGTGCGATATTTGAGGCGTCGCGAATCCTTAATGCATTTCGCGAGACGCTCGGCAGCGAGAAATATCTCACGTTCAATCCGTCGCTGATCCTTGGCGGCACGACTGTGGATCTAAAAGACGCGTCAGGCTCCGCGACGGGAAAGACAAACGTGGTCCCCGCAAAACTGGTCGTAAATGGCGACCTTCGTTTTATCAGTGAGGAGCAGAAAGAAAAAGCACGGTCGCGCATGCTCGAGATAGTCGCAAAAAACCTGCCCGGGACGAGCTCCAAGATCACGTTCTTTGACGGACTGCCGGCAATGACTCCAAGCGAAGGAAATTATGAACTGCTGAAAAAACTCGACAAGGTAAGTCAAGATCTAGGGTTTGGGAAGGTTGACGCTCTGGATCCGGGAGACCGAGGTGCGGGCGACGTTGCTTTTGTTTCCGGAATCATCCCGAGCCTCGATGGGATCGGTATCGGAGGCGGCCGAAATTCGCACGCAAAAGGCGAGATCGCTCAAATCGATTCTTTGCTAATGCTCACAAAGAGAGCCGCCTTGCTCATATATAGACTAACCCGGCCATAGAGAAAAAAAAGAGCCTGCCGGAGCAAGCTCTTTTCCGTCATTCTGTTTGGGGATTCATTAAAAGATCAAAACATTATCGACGACCATTTTTGAAGCCTTAAATTCAAAAGTTCTAGGCAGGAGATAGGCGAATCGATTCTTTGCCTCGAGGAAGGTCGGGCTGAATACGAATTTCACCTCTTTTGAGTCGGCCGTGAACAGCGGGACGCCGGCTTCGTTAGTTCTCTTGAAATAGAAAACCGTCTGGTCTCGTGGTCCTTTCGGAGCATTAAATTCTACCAGTTCTCGCTCTTCCCCCTTTTCATTAACGAGCTTGATATTGCCTTTCAGCTCAGCGAGCGTCATGCCCTGAAAGACCCCTTCTTCAACCGTCGATTTCGACGCATCGACCGCTTTCGTTAGCGTTACAACATAATAGTCCGTACAGATCGCACACTTTAGAAAGCCTTCTTTGCTCTTGTCGAACGCCGCTTTATCAGCCTCGCTCATTTTGTCGTAACCCAGATCGATCTGCTGGAGACGAACGATAGCCTGTCGAATGGGCAATGCCGAGTGAAGGCGAAGGGTGACTGGAGGCGGACCAAAATCACGTGCAACGCTACGCGGATCCGAGCCACCACTGCTCGAAGTTTGGCCTTGTTCGCGTCGTATTTGGCCGGCGGCTGCATTGGCCTGGCCGACATTCGATTGATAGGGCTTTGACCAGGCTGAATCATTTAGAAGCTTAAGAGCATCTTCCTTTCCCCATTTCTGGTACGGCTTGTCTTTTTGCCCAAAGGCCGAAACCGCAAAGATCAACAAAACCAAAATTGCTAAATACTTACTATTCTTCATACCGCAGAAAACACCTTCTGTATAGTTATTTTAACAAGGATTCTAGGACATTACCGATCCAATATCAACCAATTTTTCGTATCCCGGCCGATAAGATAGTCAATAACCTCGGACGGTTGCTAGTATTTTCACACGATCATACCGATCAGGTCATAATCATGGGCTTCGGTGATCTTGACGTCGTAGATCTCACCAACCTTTGGCTGAAGATCATCCGGCATGTCGTTAATCAGAATATAACCGTCGATCTCCTGCGTCTGCCCCTCAAGACGGCCTTGAAAAAGCAGATCAGATTCCTGTGACAAGCCTTCAAAAATCACCTTGAACGTCCCGCCGACCTTAGCCTTATTAAGCTGTCGACTGATCTTTGCCTGTTCCTTCATCAGGCGGTTGCGGCGTTGTTTCGCTACCCTTGGATCGACCTTGTTAGGCAGATCAAATGCTGGTGTTCCCTCTTCATCTGAGTAGGTAAATACACCGACGTTATCGAACCGGCAGTTTCTGACAAACTCCATCAACTCCTCAAAATCCTCACTGGTTTCGCCAGGAAAACCCGTAATAAAGGTGGTACGGATGGTGATTCCCGGAACGCTTTCGCGTACGCGTTTGATCAGCTTTTCGAGCGATTCCCGTGTTCCGCCCCGTTTCATCAGCTTGAGTACATTTCGTGATGCATGCTGGAGCGGCATGTCGAGATACTTAACGGCTTTTGGAGTTTCAGCGATAGCTGCAAGAAACGCGTCGGAGATATGGGTTGGGTACGCATACATTACGCGAACCCACTCGATCTCGTCGATCTCACCGAGAGCCCGTATTAAAGCGGCGAGAGCATCGACTTCGCCGAGATCCTCGCCATATCGCGACGAGTCCTGAGCGATCAAAACAAGTTCCTTGACACCTTGCTTTCCGAGATTACGGGCTTCCTCGATGATCGAACCAAATCGCCGCGATCTGAATGAGCCGCGCATTCCCGGGATCGAACAGAAAGCACACGGGCGATCGCAGCCCTCTGCGATCTTTATGAATGCCGTATGTGAATCGGTCGCTCGTATCCGCGGGGTGTCAAAATCATAGAGGTAGGTCGAGGTTTTATTGCCAATAGGCGAGATCGTTAACTGTCTTGAATCAAACGTCTCATCGGCCGCGTTAAGTATCTCGCCGATCTGCGAGGTTCCGATGAAGGCATCAACCTCAGGAAGCTCTTTCATCAACTCGTCACGATATCGCTCGACCAGGCAGCCTGCAACGATGATGCGAGAAGCAGCTCCGTCCGATTTCCATCGTGTTGCCTCGAGAATGGTGTCGATCGATTCCTGTTTGGCGGACTCAATAAAACCGCACGTATTAACGACAACAGTGTCAGCTTCGTCGGCGTTATTGGTTATCTCGTAGCCCGCCGCCGCAAGCTGGCCCATCATTACCTCGCTATCGACGAGATTTTTTGGACATCCGAGACTGACAAATCCAACTTTCTTCATAAAAAACAGCGTATTAGGCTAATAACCAAACGATTAGAATACCACATTGAATACGGATCGACTTGCTGTTCCGCCCGCCTTTGGCTACACTCTCAGCATTCGATCCTAAGGCATTTTAATTTTTTTAGTTGGGAGGAGATATATGATCAAGAATATTTCTGCGATTTTTGCCCTCGGGCTGCTGATCGCGATAGCGGCCGCCTGCAGTGGCGGCTTTACCACCGCTAATATCAGTGAGCTTAAGTTTGGTAAGAACAATAAGGCCGATCCCGCAACGACAACCTTCAACACTGGCGAAGACATCTATGCGTTGGCCTCGGTAAGTAATGCCCCGGAAGGCAAATACAAACTGACCTGGAAGATAACGTACGAAGATGTTCAGGGAAAGTCTAAAGGGGCCGAGGTGGGAACGAACACCGTCGATTTCGAAGGTTCGAAGCAGCTTTGGCAATCGTTCTCGTCACCACTTCCAGGCGAATACGCCGTCGAAGCCACACTTTCCGATGCTGAAGGCAAAAAGATCGACAGCAAATCCGGCAAGCTGACAATTAAAGGCTCAGCCCCTGCATCGCCGTCGGCAGAAGACAAGAAAAAGTCGGATAGCGATGACAGTAATTAGTTTCGGAAGTTCGGGAAAGGAACGCGTTTCAGTAGCGTTCCAGCCCCAAACTCCATATCACGGTAGTCGAACGGACCCGCGCAGTTTCGCCCAACGCAGGCCAAGATACGACGCGACCATCCACGAAACCGCTCCTAAAAGGGCGAATACCGCCGTTCCGGCCCTAAGGCTGAGAGAACTTACTACTATTGCATCATTTGCATAGCAATCGGCGTAAGAGAATCGTCCGCATTTATCGATCAGTTCCCGGTAGCCATCATAAAAAAAACCGGCCGCAGTAAACATGACCATGGCATAGACACCAACGGTAATGGTAGCTAAAAAAAACTTCTTTTCCGTGCTCATTCTGCTTTCCCCCTTTTTTCTAACCGTTCCAGCAAAACACTGATCTCATTTGCTTCCTCTCGCGTAAGATCGTACTTCCCGAACCGGACCTCCTGATACCACTCCGTTATCGTAAGCACTTCGGGCAGATCGACGGCATAAGCAAACTCGAGCGGCGTTTGAAACGCCTGCCTTTTTAATCCTTGAGCCTCTAGGATCGAGATCAGCCTTTGATAGAACTCAACGATCGAATTACTCTTCTTTGCGAAGAACCGTTCGAATAAACGTCTCCACACCCTCAAGTTGATGATCTTTTTGATGACCCAAATAACTAAAAAGATTCCCAGGACGGAGCCGATCAATAGAACTGCTCCATAAACGACGGCTGCCAGGCTCGCCTGTAAACCCTTATCGCCCCGAACTTCTTTCAACCATTCGGCCGCCAGATCTGTCGTAATCCCGACAAATGATGCGAATTTTGCCTGATATTCAATAAATCCGCTGCGAACCGAACGCCCGAGTGAACGCTGTTCCTGATCATCGAATGCAACAAAATACTCGATCCAGATCGCCTCGAGCGCATCGACATATTTTCCGAAGGTTCCCGCTAAACCGGTTGCCGCCCCGCCGCCCGGCTGCCCGGAAAATGGCGTCGGATCGAAGGTCACCCACGCATCTTCCCCGGGAAAATAGACCTCGACCCATGCATGAGCGTGCCGCTGCCGAACGACCGTCATCCCGGAAGTATCGTTATATTCCCCGCCGTGAAAGCCATTGACGATCCGGGTCGCTATTCCCTGAGTCCGCAGCATTATCGCCATCGCGGTAGCGAAATACTCACAATGGCCTTCCTTAACGTTGAACAAAAAGTCGGAAAGCGGCTCCTTACCACCGGCTTTTTGCTCGAGAGTATAGCCATAGTTCGTTTGCAGGTAGGATTCTACCGCCAGAGCCTTATCGTATCTATTTTTACTCGAGGCGGTAACTTCAATCGCGAGATCTGCGATCTTCAGATCATAGACAGGCGGAAGCGACCTGTAATTCTGCACATCCGTCGAATATGCCTGTTTGTCAGCACGAAGCAGATCAGAATTTGGAACACTCCGATCCGATGCAACCTTGTAAGTGATTCGTTCAGCCGTTCTGGTGTGATTGATCGAGCCGTAACTATCTAGATACAGTATGTCGAACGCTCCCTGAACCGCTACTGCGGTCGGCAAGGCAAACAGCACCTGCGTGTCGAGAGGTTCCAGATAGACCGTCTGAACGAGTAGCGGCTCGCGTCCGGTTGGGTCATTCAGACGTATCGTGTCGCGGCTGATCTTGGGATACGGTACCTTTTGCCCGGAGTTCGACCGGCTCCAGCTTTTGTTGTCGAATGAATCAAGCGCTACGCCCCGAAAATAAAGGTTGTTGGTTATCGCTGCTGAATCCTCAAATTTGACGCGCATCACTACGCTGTCATTCTCGACGATCCTGCCAAAGTCCCCGAGTCTTACCCTTTCAGAGAATCCTGAGGTCTTAAGGCCGCTCTGATTCCCGCCAAAGCCGGCTCCGCCGACGCGCGGCAGCATGAAGAACATCGGAATAGCCAGGGCAATGATAAATACGATGAGAGCCACAGACATCGCCGGAACGCGGCGGACGCGCATTGTCATCTTTGATTCCGAGATCTGAGTCCGCTTGTCGGTTGCTTTTCCGGCGATCTTTAGCTCAACTGTTCTGGCCGTTTTTCTGATCTCGAACGCAATGATCGCGCTGACCATTAAAAGCAGGTATAGAATGAAAGAGACAAGATAAAGCCCGCTGATACTCAACCCGGCGGCGAGGAGTACTTGAAAGAAAGCCATCAGATACAGAAAGATCCAATCGCGATCGCTCTTTCGCTGTAAGAGCTTTATCCCCGTCAGGCATACGATCATCCGGGCAAGAAGCCCGGCGATCCAGGGCGTGGAACTACTCGGCTGAGCGAGAAAGTTGGTGTACCAAAGCCCGTAAAACACTGGCAGAGCAAGGACTATCAACGCCGTTCCCGTACGCTCACCGATCTGCCAGCGTGAATCCTCAAGCAGCCATGCTACAACGAAGATGACCGCGAAACCGATGGTTATTACCGCCCCAAAAGTTCCCGAGATCCACAGCGAAAAAAAGCCGCAGAAAAGGGCAGCATATGAGACCAGTCGGAAGAATTTCTCGAAGTTCATCGCAAATCGAAGCCTAGACAATTATATCGTTTTGATCGGGCTTATGTTGCAATAATTTAGTCACTGGGTGCCAGGTTCCCTATCTCTGATATCAAATGCGGGGGTGAGATTTTCCTGATTGCTTAATTTCACCGTTTTGTCGGCTTCGAGATTGGCCATTTAAATGTGAATCGTTTCACACTTTTGTCTTTTCGAAATCGGTCGACCGATGATCATTGGGCCCGACGATCGAACTGTAGTGTTGAGTAGTCGCTCGAAAGCGATGGATAGGTCAAAGGCTTTTGCACGGTTCCTGGGTCTTTTGCACTAGTTTGGTAGAGTAATTTCCGCGATTGGTCAAACGTTTGATCGCCGTAATTCCTTTACCAATTTCCCCAAGTCAGAACCGCCTGCGTAAGCGGGCGGAATTGAAGTCGACGGGAGAACTGCTACGGGCAACGAGGCGGTTCGAAATTTATAGTACGTTCCGCCCGCTCACGCAGGCGGTTCTGACTCGTCGAGACGGTTCTGACTCTTGTATAATCTCTCAAGTATGGAAAACGTGAATCCCGCAGCCAACTCAGTGAAATCCGTCGAAGAGATCCGACAACAATTCCCAGCTCTTGAGCGAATCATAGATGGTCATCCGGTCGCATATTTCGACGGGCCCGGCGGCACGCAGGTTCCACGGAGCGTGGTCGAGGCGATGAATGACTACATGTACAACCACAATGCCAATACGCATTGGGCGTACACGACGAGCCGCGAGACGGATGAGATCATCGAAGATTCGCGGCAGGCGATGGCGGATTTTTTGAATGCGGAGCCGGATGAGATCGTTTACGGGCAGAATATGACGACGCTGACGTTCCACCTTGCCCGCTCGCTCGGCCGCGAGATGAACGCAGGCGACGAGATCATCGTCACTGAACTCGATCATCACGCCAACGTCGATACCTGGGCATCACTGGAAAGAGATCGCGGCGTAGTCATCCGAAAGATCCCGATGAACACGGAGAGCGGCCAGCTCGAACTCGACGTTCTCGCGAATCTATTGAGCGATAAAACCCGTCTGCTCGCAATCGGAGCAGCATCGAATGCACTCGGCACGATCAATGACATCGAAAAAGCGGTTGGAAAGGCGAAAGCGGCCGGGGCGTTGACCTTCGTCGATGCCGTTCATTACGCGGCGCACAACCTGATCGATGTTAAAAAGATCGATTGCGATTTCCTGGCCTGTTCGTCCTATAAATTCTACGGCCCGCACATGGGCATTCTCTACGGCCGCAAAGGCCTGCTCAAACAGATCGATTTCCCCAAACTAAAACCGGCCCCAAACTATTCGCCCGAACGGGCCGAAACCGGCACCCAAAACCACGAAGGCATCGCCGGAGCCGCCGCAGCAGTTAACTTTATCGCGTCGCTCGCCAGCCAAGGCACCCGCCGCGAACGCCTCGCCGCCGCCTTCGAAGAGCTGCACCACCGCCAGCACGAACTCACCACAACATTCTGGAACGCCCTAACCCAAATGAAAGGCGTAAAAGTCTACGGCCCGCCCCCCCACATGCCCAGAACCTCAACCATCTCCTTCACCATCGAAGGCAAAACCTCCGAATCCGTCACCAGCCAACTAGCCGAAAAAGGCCTATTCACTTCAAACGGAGATTTCTACGCCGCTACGATCGTGGAACAACTGGGTATTGAGGGACTTGTGAGAGTTGGATTTGCTTGTTATACGAGTGAGGAAGAGGTCGAGCGTCTGTCAGAAGCCATCAAGGCATTATCTAAGCCGAGCGGTTCACTCGGATAAGTTGTCCGGACGCGTCATCTATCTCACTGCATGCTCGATCGATTCGACTTGCTTGGCCGGGCAAATCAATATCTAAGGTGCAAATCACTATCCCGGCATGCTGCTGGCCAGATCTATGTAGGAGCCTAAAATCTGTGCGATTGATCGTAAGCAAAACTCGGTTAAGATTTCGTGACCTGGCCAAAACTAACTCGTCCGCTATCGCTCTATTCGCCCGCCCGTCTTCGAACGCTGTTAGAACGTCATGACCAAGTCGGCGAAGTTCGACGACGACGGGCAGAGGAAAATTCTCATCCGGCTAAAAAAACATTAGTCGTCGCTCTCATTTCTCGCGATCTGCGACTCGATCTCCTCAAGGTTCAAGTTAACGTAGTCCCACGCATTCACAAGATCCTCGGCGGTCAATCCGGGATAGCTTTTTAATAGATCTCCTTCGCTCATCCCCAAGACTCGAGCTTGATGAAGGAGCCATACTGGAATCCGAGTATTACGGATACAAGCCGCTCCGCCCATTACACCGTCTTTCTTCTCGATCCCGCCATCATATCCGCGAGCGAATTTCCGGAACAGTCTTCTGCGATCAGCATCCGAAAGACGAGCTATCGCTATTTCAGTTTGCTTCAATGCTTCTACCGTATTCATAAGGCAATTATAACACGAAAAAGCCCGCTCAAATTGAACGGGCTTTTCCTAAATTAAATCCGGCGACTTCCTACTTTCCCACAATTGAAAACTGCAGTATCATCGGCTCCAGTAAGCTTAACTTCCGTGTTCGGGATGGGAACGGGTGTGACCTTACCGACAATATCACCGGAAAATTGATGTTTTGAAAGCCTGCTTCACAGGCTGCCGGTTTGCGGCAAGATCAAAACGAATTTTCAAATCTTGATATCTAACAACTGAATACATTGTGAGTCCACTACGAGCTGCTATTGCATTAAAATTTGCTAGTCAACAAATTTTATGGTCAAGCCTTGGGACAATTAGTACTAGTCAACTAAATACATTACTGCACTTACATCTCTAGCCTATCAACGTGGTGGTCTTCCACGAGTCTCACTGGCAATATTAATCTTAGGACTGGCTTCACGCTTAGATGCATTCAGCGTTTATCCATGCTCGACATAGCTACCGTGCGATACGGCTGGCGCCATAACACGTACACTAGAGGTCAACCCAACCCGGTCCTCTCGTACTAAGGTCAGATTCCTTCAATATTGCTGCGCCCACACCAGATAGGGACCGAACTGTCTCGCGACGTTCTGAACCCAGCTCACGTACCATTTTAATCGGCGAACAGCCGAACCCTTGGGACCTTCTTCAGCCCCAGGATATGATGAGCCGACATCGAGGTGCCAAACCCTGCCGTCGATGTGAACTCTTGGGCAGGATCAGCCTGTTATCCCCGGCGTACCTTTTATCCGTTGAGCGACGGCACTTCCATAAGCGACCGCCGG
>Ga0138256_10000062_pt1 | contig 131989 bp, 106 predicted proteins | sample KNB2016incub_MG_FD_105486 | JGI IMG/M metagenome (GOLD analysis project Ga0138256, IMG submission 105486) | Active sludge microbial communities from wastewater in Klosterneuburg, Austria - KNB2014incub_MG | ecosystem: Engineered > WWTP > Activated sludge > Unclassified | place: Austria... | reverse complement strand
TGCCAGTAAAATTAAAATGGGTATTAGTTTTTTACTTGTCATTATTAAGGTGTCTGAAAGTAGCTGCTAACACTAGTATTTATGCTATAATACGCTACCCGTCAATTCTCACAGGCATTCATTATCAGCAAACTAGCGTTATACATTTTGTATTGTTTATAGCATAAATGCTTTTTATTAAATATTATAATATGTTAACTTGGTTTGCCGTTTTATGGCTTCGCCAACCCTCAGTTACAGGCAAAACTTTATCAGCATATTTGCAAGTAAATTACTTAAATTTTTAATACGCTAATGTTTTCTTTATCCTTTTTTAAGGGAATACATGCCAGCCAGCTACCAGTCAATTTTTTCTTTACCCCATAGATCATCAAACGGACTGATGATATTTACCAGCTGTTTCTTGCTTACATGCAGGTATCGTTCGGTGGTCTTTAAGCTGAAATGGCCCAGCAGGTCTTTGATGTATTTAATGTCGGTACCCTTATCTAAAAGGTGGGTGGCAAAACTATGCCGCAGGCTATGTATGCCCACTTCTTTTTTTATGCCTGCCTTGTTTTTGGCATTGGTAAATATCTGCTGCACGGTACGGGGCGGATAAGCCAGACCCGTTTCTCCCGATTCAAATAAATATTTTTCCGGTTTTTGTTTATAGGTGCTCATATAGCTGCGTAATATATCCAGCAATACCGGGCTCAGGTTTACATACCGGTCTTTTTTCCCCTTGCCCTGCAGTATTAATATCTGCATCCGGGAACTGTCAATATCTGCTATTCTTAAACCCACAATCTCACTTACCCGCAGGCCGGCACTGTAGGCGGTAAAAAGCATGGCTTTATGTTTTTTGTTGGTAAGGGCGTTAAAAAGTTTTCTGATCTCTGTTTCGTTTAACAGCTTTGGTAACTGATGCTGTTTCTTAGGCCGCGGTATTTCCCAAAAAAACTTTACTCTGCCCAGCACCTGTTCAAAATAAAATTTCAAAGCGTTCAGCCTGCTGTGAGCGGTGTTTTCGCTGATACCTTCTTTTTCCATGGCATAAACCATATAACGTTTCAGGTCTTCAACGGTCAGGTCTTCAACAGGCTTTTTCTTTAAAAGCTTCAGCAACTGTATGAACTCATTGCGGTAAGTGTTTATAGTAGAAGCACTGTAAGCTTTTAATTTCAACAGCTGAACAAAACTTTCCAGCGCCTTCAGGTTTACAGTACTTAATTGCCAGGCCGGCGATAAAGCAACAGGTTTTATATAGGTAATTTTTTTTGTTACCGGATATTGCTTTGGCTCAGGCATTACCGTTGTCAACTTTCTTTTCTTTTGAAGGTAACCTTTTAAAGCTCCGTTGTCAACTTTGGCTTTGTCATGTAAATCAGCAACCAGTAAAGTGTAATACTCTTCTGTAAGGGGGATATACCAGCATTTGTTTGTGCGGCTCCATTTGGCACCGGGCTGTTTCCTTACAACATATTCTATAGAAACATTTTTATCGAAATAAATTCCGATGCATTCATTGTTGCGGTGAATTAGCGGGATGAGCCGGATCTGCTGCATTCCACTAAATAAATAAAAAAAATACGGAGATTATAATTTTTGATAAAGATTTTTTAACCGCTCCCTCGTCATCTGCTTTTCCCAATCCTTACCCAAAGCATTTTCCCAAAGCGGTTTCATGCCCAGCGATACATTGATCATCTTGTCAAAATCTTCATCGCTCAGTCCTGCACATATATTTTTAGGTATGTCGATATTATTCTTTTCAACCATCAGCTTAAATTCTTTTACACCTTCGGGATAAAACTCTTCCAGGTGATCGAAGACAATACAGTTGCCAATACCATGCTTGGTACCCAGTAAATAACTGAGGCCGTAGCTTACCGCATGTGCCACACCTACCTGGCTGTAGGCAATACTCATGCCGCCGGCATAAGAGGCCATCATCAGTTTGTCATCGCTGTCGGCATCCCAGCCGGTTTTGTTTACATATACTTCCCTGCAAAGCTGTAATGCTTTTTCGCCGTAGCTTTTGCTGAACTCGTTTAAAAAAGTGCCTGTTAAACTTTCAATACAATGTATATAACAATCCATACCGGTATAAAAACGTTGATTGGCCGGCGCATTGGCTGTTAATTCAGGATCAAGAACAATCTGATCGAAAGGAGTAAAATCCGAATTCATCCCAAGTTTTTTTGTTGGGCCGGTAAGTACCGTGGTGCGGCTTACTTCGGCTCCTGTACCACTTAAGGTAGGAATACCCACTTTATAAACACCCGGATTTTTTACCAGATCCCATCCCTGGTAGTCGGCACTGCTGCCGGGGTTGTTCATCATCAGCGAAACTGCTTTGGCAAGGTCCATGGCACTGCCCCCGCCGATACCGATGATGCCGCTCACGTTTCCAAATTCTTCTTTCAATCCATTGGCCAGGCTATCAACATAGGTTGTTTTGGGCTCGTAGGTAACATCTACAAAAATTACTTTATCGTTTCCCTGCACCGGAACACGGTTTACCAGTTCTTTTCCTTCGAAGAAATGATCCACTAAAAAAACCATGGGAGCGCCTGCCTTACGGTGTGGAGCAATGATTTCGTTTAACTGGTTGAAAGAACCACGGCCATAAATTACATAACCAACCATTTTAAAATTTCTGAAACTCATAATTATTATATTTTTTTGACCACAAAGTGCACAAAGACATTACACGAAGAACACAAAGTTACGATACTCTTGTTTTATCATTTTAGTAATTTCGCTGCTCTCTCCAAATCCTCCGGCGTATCAATCTCCACACCCATGTATTCTGTAACGATCATTTTCAGCGGCACTCCGTTCTCGAGATAACGAAGACATTCAATTTTTTCGGCGGCTTCCAATGGAGTCATTGCCCAGTTTGTAAAATTGAGTAAAGCTTGTTTACGAAACGCATACACACCAATATGCTCGTAATAAACCGGCGAAGTATTTTTATCACGGTGATAAGGTATGGGGCTGCGACTGAAGAAAAGCGAATTCATGTTTTTATCTACTGCAACTTTCACATAGTTGGGGTCGGCAATAAATTGTTCTTCTTTAAGCTCCTGCATTAAAGAAGCAACCTGTACATTTTCATCCTGAAAAACATCAAGCAATTTTTGCATCGGTTCTTTTTGTACAAAAGGTTCATCGCCCTGTACATTCACCACAATATCTACATCCATATTGGCAATAGCTTCAGCAATGCGGTCGCTGCCGCTTTCATGCTCTTTTTTACTCATTACAGCCTTGCCGCCGTTATTTATAATTTCGTTGAAAATGATTTCGCTGTCGGTTACCACCATCACTTCATCAAATAAATTTGTGGCAACGGTATTTTTATATGTATGCAGGATAACAGTTTTATCGCCCAGCAGTTGCATAAGCTTGGCCGGAAAACGGGTGGCAGCGTAGCGTGCCGGTATCATGGCAATTTTTTTCATTAGCTTTTGTTATTGCTTCGCAATTTAGTTTATGGGGCTGAAGATTAACCACAAAGGGTACAAAGTTTTTTCACAAAGAACACAAAGGTTTTCTTCGTGTACTTAGTGCCGTATTTTCTTTGTGTCCTTTGTGGTTAAAAAATCAAAATGATGGCGGCAATTCCGAAAAACTTTTACTACAGGATGTGCACCGGTATTTTTTACTGTAGGTTGATGGTTGCCCGAATAACACCTGGTTCTTTAACCTGCCCCAAAAATCTGTTGGGTTGTTTGTTTTTTCTTCCACACTTAACGAAAGGCTTTTACAGTTGGGGCAGGGAATATCTTTTATATAATTATACTCGGCCTCCTTTATTATTGATAAAGCACGATCATAATCTTTTTCTTCAACCAGCAGTTTTATACCACCTACAGCAGGGTTAAGCAGTGGGTCCATCGTTACAATATGTTCATCTTTCAACTGGCATTTAATTTCATTTTCGGTAAGCAGGCCCAAGGTCATATTGGCCAGCAAAAAATTATCGTAGGAAGCGATCTGTTTAAAATTCATGTTATTGTTCTTTACTGTCGATGATGATTGGTGTATTGCCCTTGCCCATTACTATTACTTTAGAATTGTTGCTGAGCGCCAGTTCTTTCATGGCTTTGATCTGCTCATACTGTAATTGCTGGCTTGTTAAACCTGTATTGATGATACGCTGATAATCAGCAATACCCTGTGCTTCCACACGCTTACGTTCAGCTTCCTGCTTTTCTTTCTGCAAAACAAATTCCATTTTCTTGGCATCCTGTTCTGCATTTATTTTACTTTCAATAGCCGACTTTACAGAATTAGGCAAAGTGATGTTTCTTACCAGTAACTGCTCCAGCATCAGGCCACGGGTTTTAAAATTATTATCCAGGCTTTTATAAATGCGTTGTTGAAATTCATCCCTTTTGTTGCCGAAAAGATCAACTGCCTGGTAGTAAACTGCATTATCACGGATCATGGTACGGGTAATTGGGCGAACAATTTTATCCCGGTAATCGTTACCGGTTTCTCTTAATAATCTTGGAGCATCGGCACCAATAACACGGTATAAAACGGTAAGGTCAATCGTTACTTCCAGTCCGTCGCTGGTTAAAACCTTTATGGCATCGTCACCCACTTTATTGCCTTCATCATTAATGCCGCTCATGGTGTAGTTCTGGGTTTTGATGTCGATCATTTTTATATCAAGCAAAGGATTTATAAAATGAAGACCGCTCGACATTACATCTTTTTGAATATTGCCAAACAATATTTTTACACCCACTTCGCCGGGCTCAACCTGTTTTACGCTGGAAGTAATTATACCCAGCACAATAAAAATGACACCAACCAGCCTGGCAATGGGTTTAAATTTTGCAAGGGCGGGGCTGTTTTTAAGGGCAATGCCTGCGCCAACGAGTATTATTATTCCAAGTATTATTAAAAACATGGTGTTTAATTTAAAAGTGAATGTTGATTAAAAATACTTAATTAAAAGGGAATGGTAGTTAAAGAAAAACCGAAGCAATTGCTTCGGTTAAATCTGCGTAATTCGTGTAATCATTTAAATCTGCGGTCAATTATTCAGCATCAACGGCATAACCAGCATCAATAACTCTTCTCCCTCACCCTGTTCGGTTGGTTTTATAATACCTGCCTTGGTTGGCGTACTTAATTCCATATTGATTTCGTTGGTATCGGCACCATTAAGCATTTCAATTAAAAATTTTGCGTTAAATGCAATCTGCAGATCTTCACCATCGTACTGGCAGGCCATGCGCTCATTACCCTCAAAACTAAAATCAACATCCTGTGCAGCTAACTGTAATTCGCTTCCGCTGATACTTAATGCAACCTGGTTGGTGCTTTTATTACTGAACACACTCACACGGCGTAATGCATTCTGGAAATCATGTTTGTTTACCGTCATCTTATACGGATTGTCAACAGGGATTACTACTTTATAATCCGGGAACCGGGCATCAATCAACCGGCAAACCAGCTCGGTGCCGCCATGTGATACAAAAAGGTGGTTGCTGTTATAAGAGATATTCAGTTCATCATCATTATCGGGCAATGCACTCTTTAATAAGTTCAATGGTTTTTTTGGAACGATAAACGAATCTTTTTTAGGGCAGCTTACATCGCTGCGGGTATAACGAACCAAACGATGTGCATCTGTTGCAACAAACGTGATGGATTTTTTATCAAGTTCAAAAAACACACCTGTCATGGCCGGACGAAGATCATCGTTACTTACCGCAAACAAAGCTTTGTTGATGGCGGTTACCAAACCCGAAGAGGTCATGGTAAATGCATTGGCATCATCAGCCGCAGGTTCTTTCGGAAAATTATCAGGCGTTTCGCCCATTACCTTATACTTACCATTGTCACTGGTAATTTCTACTGCAAAATTCTTGTCAATATTAAACGTAAGCGGTTGCTCGGCAATATTCTTCAAAGAGTCTAATAATATCTTGGCAGGAATACATACTTTTCCGCTGTCCTTGGCTTCAATATCCAGGTGAACCTTCATCACCGTTTCCAGGTCGGTGGCAACAACAGTAAGTTTGTTCTTTTCAATTTCAAACAAAAAATCTTCCAGTATGGGTAATACGGTATTGGCATTAATAACACCACTGATCTGTTGCAACTGCTTCAATAAGGCCGATGACGAAACGATAAACTTCATAATTATATGTTTAGTTGGCAAATATAAAATTAACAGGGCTAAAAATACAGGGTATTTGCCAACAATTTTTCCTTTTAATTTTTATGGGCGGGATATAGTGTGGTTAAGCAGGTAATCGGTTGCCTTATTATCGGTTTGCTAACGCAGGTTATTTGCTGAAACAATGATAACATCTGTGATTATTCCACTGCATTTTTTATATTTATGATGAATGCAGAAATATTCAGCTTATATTTTACTCACCTGTTTCCTGGTATGTACAGCAGGTTTTTTATTTGCCCAAAACACGCAAACCATTTTTTATACCACTAAAGACGGGCTCCCTTCCAACTCCATTTATAAAACTGTTTTAGACAGGAATGGGTTTTTATGGATTACTACCGATAATGGCCTGGCTAAATACGACGGTAAAAATTTTAAAACCTACTCAACGGCACAGGGCCTGCCCGATAATGAGATCACTGATATTTTTATAGATAGCAGCAACCGCATCTGGGTATCGCCATTCAGGCGAACCACATCTTACTACAACCCGGTTAACGACAGATTCGAAAACGAAGATTCGGATCCGGCATTAAAAAAAGTGGAACTGGGAAACAGCAACCGCGGAAATGTGATGCAGTTTGGTGGCGTAGCATTCTGCAATAACCTCTGGGACATATATATATACAAGAACGGACAGGTAATCACCTATAAAAGACTGCTCGATTCAAGAAAATCCAAAACTCCTGAAAAAGTAATTGAATTTGACCCCGAAAAATACCTGATCATTAGTCAGGATTCAATAAGGACTTTTATTAAAGGCCGGTTTGCAAAGTCTTTCCCGATGGACAATACAGCTTTTTACAGCGAATATTTTAACCGCACACTATATACAAGTTCCGGTAATACCATTAAAAAATACCGGGTTGATGAAAACGGAAATGTAAGCCTCGTTCTGCAAAAAACATTACCATTTGTTGTGCGGATATTTTGCCGGACGGGCAAGGCTTTGGCGGTAACCACATTTAACCGCACCACATATCCGGTTGATACGGCAACTCTTGAACTAAAAGATCCGCTTATTTATAATATTGCCGTAAGGAATGTTTTGGAGGATGGAAACGGCAGTTACTGGATCTCAACTATTGATCGTGGACTGGTGAAGATCCAGCAAAAGAGAATTTCCTCTTTTACCATCACCGACCGGGTATTGAATGAAGAGATAGCACAAAACTTTAACAGCATCCTTCTCCACAATAAAAAAATTTATGCAGGTAATTATTATGGTGAGTTGATTATATACGATGGTGTGTACGATATAAAAAAAATAAGGCTGGGTGCCGAAAAAAATATGGATGGTATTGTGAGAAATATCATTGAACTGAAAGATAATATCTATGTGGCTTGCCAGACAGGTTCCTTTATCATAGATAAAAAAACAAACGAGGTTGTTAAAAGATTTGAAGCCATTGAAAATCCATCAACCAAGGCAGCGCTGTTGTACAACGATTCTTTGTTGCTGCTGGGTTCGCATTCAGTTGCTCAACTGTATAATGTAAACACTAACAAAGCAGAAAACAGTACAGCTAAAAGGGTAACGGCATTCGGTATCAACCGGCAAAAACAAATTTATATTGGCTCCAACGATGGCCTTTACCGTTGGGATAAGGACTCGCTTTTTTATTTTGGCAAAGAATACAAAGCCCTTAGTTACCGGGTGAATTGTATGTTTAATACCGCCGACAATCTGATTTGGGTTGGTTTGGGGTCCGATTCGCTGCTGGTTTTGCAGAACAATAAACTCATCAGGTCAATCGCACTTGGCGATATTATTCCCGGCAATGTTTGTAAATCTTTATATAGCAACAAAGCCGGTATCATATGGCTGGGTACCAATAAAGGATTAAACCGGATTCAATACAAGGTTAATGTAAATGCCCGCAGTGATGCGGAGCGCTTTTCTTTTTACAATACTTATTTTGGTATTGCAGATGGATTGATTGGCGAGCAGGTTAACGATATAAAAATTAACAACGACACTGTTTATGCTGCTACCAGCGGAGGTATAAGTTTTTTGTCTGCGGGCCTGCACTTGCCGGTGGCCGACATCACTACATTTATTACCCGTGTTTCAATTAAAGGAATCGATACCCTGGTACTGAAAAGTTATACACTGCCCTATGATATGAATGATATCAGCATCAGTTTTTCCGGTGCCGACCTTACGGGCTATTACCCGTTGTTTGAATACCGCCTTAATGAAGGCAACTGGATAAAAACCGAAAAGAATAATATTGAACTCAGGCTTGCGTCGGGCAAATACGAGATACAGATCAGGGGAATGAAACGTGACGGGTCGCCATCTTCTAAAGCCGAGACTATTTCTATTTTCATCAAAACTCCTTTCTGGAAAAGTGGCATTTTCTGGGCTGTGATGGTAGCGCTCTTGTTCCTCGTAAGTTTTCTTTTACTCGAAAACCGGAACAGGCAGAAAAGAAAGGCAGAAGTGGAGAAAGTTACAACAGAAAAGAAACTCACCGAGCTGGAGATGCAGGCTTTAAAGGCGCAGATAAATCCACATTTTGTATTTAACTGTCTTAACTCCATTAAAGGATTTATTTTTGATAAGGATTTTAAACAGGCCGATAAATATCTGGATAAATTCAGCGACCTGATGCGGAGTACGATTGATAATTCTGATGCGGCAATAATTTCACTGAAAGATGAGATGAGCTATCTTGATAATTACCTGCTGCTGGAAAAGCTCCGCTTTGAAGACAAGTTCGTTTACAAAATTGAAGTTGCTGACGGTATAGATAAAGAAAAGTATTTTGTGCCTGCCATGTTGCTGCAGCCTTATGTTGAAAACTCCATCAGGCACGGTATGCGCTTTTTAGAAAACCGGCAGGGCTTTATTGGTATCAAGGCAGCGCTGGAAAAAGGCCAACTGGTTTGCAGCATTGATGACAATGGAATTGGCCGGGAAAAAGCCGCTGCTCTTAAAAGCAATATGCATATTGAATACCAGAGCAGGGGTATGAATATTTCTAACAGACGAGCTGAGTTGTATAAAATTGAACTGGAAATAATTGATAAGAAAGATGCCCATGGTAATGCTGCCGGAACAAAAATTATTTTAAAAATGCCTGTGGATATAAAATGATAAACTGTGTAATTATAGATGACGAAGCAAAAAGCATTAAGTTGTTGCAAAACATGCTCAGTATGCTTTGCCCTGCAGTAAATGTTATAGGTTCCGATACCGAAGCCAGAAACGGTTTACTGCTGATTGAGGAAATGCGTCCGCAGCTTGTGTTTCTTGATGTGGAAATGCCGCACCTGAATGGCTTTGACCTGTTGAAAAAACTGGAGCCGGTAAATTTTGAAACCATATTTGTAACAGCTTACAGTAAGTATGCTGTAGATGCTTTTGAACATAATGCCACAGGATACGTTACCAAACCGATAAACAGCGACAAACTGGTAGCCGCAGTTAACACCGCTATAAAACGTATTGAAGAAAAAACCATTAACAAAAACCTGTTCAGTATTTTAGAACAGAATACCAAAGAAGCAGCTCCTGATAAAATTCCGCTTTCAACAAGTAACGGACTGGTATTTGTAAAACTTACCGATATTTTATATTGCGAAAGCAGTGGCAACTACACCAATTTCTACTTGCACGACGATAAAAAAATTATGGTGAGCCGGCAGCTTGGTGAATATGAAAAACTCTTACCTGATACAAACTTCACCCGTATTCATGATAAGTATATCATCAACCTCAGCTACATAAAAGAATACATTAAAGGTAGTGGTGGCGATGTAGTGTTGGAAAACGGAAAAGAACTTCCTGTTGCTTCCCGGCGAAAGGAAGATTTTATGGCCCGCTTCGAAAAATGGATTAAAAGAAAATAATCCGGTAGATTTCTGCGCTTATAATTTCAGCAGTTCACTTATACAGCCAATGTCCATGCTTATACAGGTAAAGCCCTGAATCAGTCTGTACTAAAGCCTTTTCGCTTATACAATTTTCAAGCACGGCTGTACAGTTTTAAAAAATCTATTGGGTCTTTGTTTCATTTTTGTGTTGTTGATTATTCATTACTAAAACAACACAATATGAAAAAGTTTACACAACTAATGCTGATTGCTTTATTGATAAGTACAGTAGTTTTTGCACAAAAAGGCAACCCTCCCGGCACACATGCAGCTCCATCTCAAACTACAGTAATAGTGATGGCGGCACATAGTAACAGCATTATTTTATTAAGCCCAGCAGAAGGGAAGCTTATTGGAACAGAAGACGCAACTAAGCCGGTGATATTTCGCTGGGCGGCCGTAAGTCCGAAACCAAAAGATGCGGTAACCTATCGTTTGCGGGTTTGGCAATTGATGCAGGGGCAATCTCCGGCTGAAGCCATGCGCTCTAATCAGCCGGTGGCTACAAAAGAAGTTGAAAATATTACCCAAACAGCAATTAGTAATTTATATACCGGTCCCTGCAAGCCGCCTTATATGTGTGAATTTGTTTGGGCCGTGGAAGCATTTATCGGCAATGATATTGCTGCAGGTAAACCATACGGAGCCAGCGAAAATTATAGCTTCAGGTTTAATGCTGCTGCCAATGGTGATCCAATACATGGTGTAGATATAAAGCTTGGCGTTAAGTTATCAAAGGAAGAGCAACCGGCTACTTGTGCATTATATCTGCCTATAGAAAAAATAGTGTACGGTACAGATGGAAAAATTACAGGAATCATGATTAAAACTGAAACAGGAGAATTGGGATTTGTTGACGTAGTTGTTGCAGGCAGTAATAGTTTAAGTGGCGGTTATTGCATGTTAAAAACGGAAAAGGGAGTGCCGGTTATAGCAAAAGTAGTCGTTGCCGGTAGTAATGGTATAAGTGGCGGCGTTAAATAGGAGAATTGCCGCACAATATATTGTAATAGCAAGAGTTATATCAGGGACTACAATTTGGCGGCCTGAAAATGAAACTTTGGAAGATACACTTATACAGTCAACCCCAACGCTTTTACATTGTAGTTAAAACAACCCTTTATGTTTTTAATTTTTGTACATAGAATAAAAAGCCTTGTAAAGCCAACTTTAAACCACTGTTTATGAAAAAATTAAACCTGCTGCTTTTACTGTTCTGCCTCGTTTGCACATCAGCATATAGCCAGATACAACAAATAAAGATTGTAAGCTTTACGGTTAAAAACCAGTTACCCGGCACAATTGATAATTGGAACACTATACCCGGCTCGGTATTGCTGGTTGCACAGTTGCCGCCAACACAAAGGGTGAAAGGTATCAGGCTCATGATACAGATTAAATCCGGCGGTGCCATTGTTTGCAGTAATAATGCAGCAGGTGGATTACAGGTAGATGATTTTACCACACGTACATTTTCGGCCAATGAATTAACCGGCAGTTTACAGGGTTGCCACGAACTGAAAGACGGAAGCTATTCCATTTGTGTACAGTTTTATAATGTTGACAGGGTTGCTATCAGCAATGAAGTATGTAAAGAGTTTACAGTAGAAACACCCAAAGCAACCGACTTTGCACCGCCAACTTTGATAACACCGGATAATGATAAAGAATATACAGAAGCAGAATTGCAAAGGCCGGTCATGTTCCGCTGGACGCCGCTGGTGCCCAAACCCAGGGAACCGGTAACATACAAAATAAAGGTATGGCAATTGATGCAGGGCCAGACAGGCACACAAACCATGCGTACAAGTCAGCCAATTATTACCAAGGAGGTAGATAATTTAACACAGACAACAGTGTCGGGAATATGGACCGGTCCATGCAAGCCGCCGTACATGTGTGATTTTATCTGGAATGTGCAGGCTCTTACAAAAGAAGGAAAACCCATTGGCCGCAACGAAGGAACCAGCGAACCCTGGACATTTAAAGTAAAACTATCTGGCGAAGCTTCGCCTCCTGTAAATACTTTTCCCGAAGATAAAAAAAGTATGAGCGTTGCAGATGCCATGAAGCCGGTAACTTTTAAATGGAATCCGGTAAGACCAGATCAGCCAACGCCGGTCACCTACAAAATAAAAGTATGGCAATTGATGCAGGGCCAAACAGGTAGTTCTGCCATGCGTACAAATAAACCTTTAATAGAGAAAGAAGTTACCGCTAAGAATGAAATTGTAGTTCAGGAGCTTCTCACTGGCCCATGCAAGCCGCCTTATATGTGCGAATTTATCTGGAATGTTGAAGCCTCAACCAGAAACGCAACAGGAGCATCTCAAAAGTTAGGTACCAGCGAGCCTTATAGTTTTAAAATACTGGATGATAATATCAACACAAAGATAGACAGTGTGCATGTTGGTTGTTGTATTGATGGGAAGCAAAGCATTTATGTGAAAGTTGAAAACCTGCATCCAACAAATGTTGCACAGGTTACTGCAATCAGGTACCGTGTTAACGGAACGGGTCCGCTTACAACATTATCTCCCACAGTTCCCGCAATACCATTTACCATCCCGGCAAATTCTTCACAGGCTTTTATTGGCTCCATCAATTGTGTTGACAGCATGAAGACGATCAAGTTTATTGTAGAAACCATCTGGCCAACCGATCCGGATAATATCAATAACGAAACCGCCTGGGATACACTTCACTGCAGGTGCGATGCATGCGACGAAAAAAACTTTTCGTTAAAAGCTCCGCCTCCGCAAAATATAAATATCAGCAACACTAACATAACATTTAATCAGCCGGTTACTGTAACAACAACTCCTGCAAAAACAATCAAATCCATAAAGGCAGAACTGGTTTATTTTGAAATGGTACCTGAAAATGATTTGTGTATTCCTTGTAATAAAGATGCTGCTACTTATGGACACTTTAACAACGGAACCAACAGCCAGCAATGGAACGGGCCGCAGCAATCATTAAATATAAATATTACCACACCACAACTTGTACCATGCTGCAGTGCTGTGTTTCGATGGTGCATACGATATAAGGTTGAGTTTACAGATTGTACCACCTGCAACAAACTGGTTTGTTACGAAAGGAAAAAAGAGGGCTGCGAAAAAACCGGTAATGATAACCCAAACAATCCTAAATAAACTGCAATGAAAAAAATTATAATCATAATTACCGGGTTGATATTTTATACAACTGCATTTACGCAGGTAAATAATTGCTGTCCTCAATTTAGTCTGAAACAAATGGGCGATATCATGCCTTGCCAGGGCGACAGTACCTGTATGAAGGATCCAGGCACGGGAGGGAATCCGGGCGGCACACCTCACCGCTCTGCAATAACAGCCTGTAAGAACAGTGCGGTGACATACTATGTTTTCCCCAACCTGCCGGGCTTTACATTTACCTGGACGGTTACCGGGGGAACACCGACGTCTGCTACCGGCAATCCTGTTGTAATAACATGGGGCAGCGGAACCAATGGTTCTATCCAGGTAATCATAACAGATTCAAGTGGAAACTGCAGAGATACAATCAACACAAAAGTTTGTTTGCTCAATTCGCCTGTTGCAGCATTTACGGTGGCGCCTTCAACAACAGTCTGTGCAAATCAAACGCCCATAAGTTTTACCAATACATCTGTTGGCGCAACAAACTATAGCTGGGACTTTGGAGATGGCACGGGTTCCAATTTACAAAATCCGCCGCCGCATATGTATACGGCAACGGGCGTCTATACAGTTTTACTTACTGTTTCAAATGCAAGTGGTGGCGGAGCCCAGGGCGAAAGCCGCTGTGGTTGTACCGATACAGCTTCGGTGGTTATTAATGTGATAACAGGAACGGGGCCTTCAATTGTATCAAGCTGTAAAAAAATGCTTTGTCCAAAAGATACAGCAACCTACTGTGTAACCTCGGGCTGTGCGCCTTTTAACTGGACAGTAAATGGTGGTATGATCATTAATAATACCGGAAATTGCATCACCGTACAATGGGATGCAACTCCCCCTATCATACTTCCGGCATCAGTATCGGTAACAACAGGTTGCGGGGGCGTTTGCGGAAATGCAGCAACATTAATTGTTCCGGTGTTATGGAACAATATGCCCATCAGCGGACCCGATCCTGTTTGTGTGGGTACCACAGGAACTTATTCTTTACCAACCATGCCCGGAACTTTTTATACATGGGCTATAAGTGGTGCCGGAGGAGGAACTATTGTTGGCCCCAATCAAAACACACCAACTATAAATGTTTTATGGAACGGCCCGGCGGGAAATGCAACCATTACCTGTAACTATAACAATCCTTATTCGGGTTGCAGCGGTTCCACAACCAAGACGGTTAAAGTGAGAAACAGGTTTACTGCTGCAGGACCTTCAACGGTTTGTACCGGTACGCCTTCATCCTTTACATCCAACGATAATGCAAACTGGGTGATTTTACCGGCAACGGGCTACACAGTTGGTACTTTATTAAATGTAACAGGCATCAATGTGAACTGGACCGTAGCAGGTACTTACACGATAACTGCAACTGCGGTAACAGCATCACTATATTGTAATCCAAATGCTGTCATTACTGTTGTCGTTAATCCCACACCGGTATTGAATAATATTGTTGGTCCCACATCTGTTTGTCCGGGTTCTTATTATACTTACAGTGTAAGCAGTAATATGAACGGGCCGTTTGTATGGACTCCTTCGGCGAATGGAACAATTATTTCGCAAATGGGTGCCAACAATGATTCGGTGATTGTGCAATGGACTTTAGCAGGACCGCATTCATTATCTGTATCGCAAACAGTAAAAGGATGCACCGGCACAAAAATATTAACGCCAATAAATAATGTGCCTGCTGTTAGCATCACGGGCACTGCAGCCGTTTGTCGTGATCAGACACCAAATCCATTATATACCGCAAGCGGTGGTCTGCCTGCGGGCAGTTATACCTGGAGTATTTCGCCTGCCGCAGCCGGTACCATTACCAGCGGGCAGGGAACTAACCAGATATCTGTGTTGTGGCATGGCGGCGTTTCTCCGGGAACAAGTTCTGCAACTGTAAATGTTGTTGTTTGTAATTATACACCGGTAAGTTACCCTGTTACCATTAACACACCTCCAAATGTTACCGTTACAAAAACAGGAAGCCTGTGTACAATGCCGGGAGTTACACTTACTGTAAGTCCGGGGCTGCCCTGTTCTCAATGGTATAAAAACGGGGTGGCCATTAGTGGCGCTATATCTGGAACATATGTAGCTACAAGTTTTGGTTACTACGAAGTGAAATGCCCCACGCAATGCAGCGGCTACGGCGGAATTTATGTGCCCAAAGAAAATATTCCGAACGTAACCATATCTGCGAACAACAAACTAACCTATTGTATTGGAGAAGCAATAAACCTTACATTATTTTCTGCTGCCGGTGGCGGATGCAATTATCAATGGTTTAAAAATGCAATTGCTGTTGCAGGTCCTTCGGGTACCAACTCGCCGTTAAATGTTACCACGGCAGGATCGTATTACCAGGTTGTAAGTTGTGGCAATTGTAAAGACACGTCAAATACAATAACTGTTTATGTAGATACCTGTCGTCCGGGTCCGGGTTGTGATTTCTCTTTTATGCCTTTTCAATCCGAAGAAAATAAAAGCAAAGCCGGCCCGGCCATCAGTGAAAATGTTTTTGGAGCTGCTCCATTAACAGCCACTTTAAATATCGGGGCACCAAGTAACCTTTGCAACAACGCCCAGTTTTCTGCTGTCTATAGTTTTACATCACCACATTCTTTAAACTCCGGCATTCACTGGAGCTTTGGTGATGGTGGTACTTTCTCCACAACTACAAGCGGAGGTTTTACGCCGGCACATACTTATACTTCTGTTGGTGTTTATGTAGTTACGGCTTATGTAGATGTTAACTGTCCGCCGCCGCCAACACCACATATCTGCAGGCTTAGAGACACTATACATTATGTGGTACCCATCGCTGCAAATTTCAGCGCAAGCGTAAACTGCGATAAAGTTTTTCTCAGCAATTTATCTACCGTTCTTTCTCCCTGCAGCATTTCCAGCTATGCATGGAGTGCAACCGGGCCGGGCAGCATCAGTTTTTCAAATCCTGCAATAGCAAACCCATTACTTACAGTTGGCGCATCGGGAACTTATAATGTTACATTGACAGTTACATCAGGTTGTAACGGCTGTTCAGCAACAATTACAATTCCGGTGGTTATCAGTCTGCCTTCAGCAACATTCACTGTGCCATCACCGGTTTGTGCAGGTACAGCCATAGCATTGAATGCGCCGGGTGGTTTTTCAAATTATCTCTGGAATTTTGGAGATGGTTATACATCATCAACACAAAGCACAACGCATGCTTTTGGTTTAACGCCGCCTAACCCAACCATAAGTTTGTTAGTTAGTGATATGCTGGGTTGTACTGCAACCAGTTCAGTAACCATTTCGGTAACTGCTCCACCGGTGCTGAACATTACGCCATTGCAAATGATTTGTCCGGGAGCATCGGCAACCATTACAGCTACCGGCGTAGGCAGCCCGACCTTTACCAATTTTGATTTTTACCATAACGGAAATTTAGTACAGAGCGGCGCATCCAATACTTATATAACAAGTGCCATCGGAACTTATTATGTAATTGCAAATACAGCCGGTGGAAGTTGTGCAGTCAAGTCGGCATTGACCTATGTATTTAATCATCCCAAACCTGTTGCCGATATACAGGGTAGTTCTGTTGCCTGCATGAGTGGCGGAGTTGCCAATATTTATTTATACAATTCAGTAAACAACCCTACATCAACTTACCTGTGGACATTGCAGGGAAATGTAACGCCGCTATCAAACCTGTTTGATTTGAATATTACTGTGAATGCTGTTGGAAATTACAGTTATGTATTAACAGTGACCGATTCAACGGGCTGTATTGCACGTGATACTTTCTGTGTGGTTGTCGGCAACTCTCCGGTTGTAACAGTTACAACAGCACCAGGAGTAAAATGTGCAGGCACATCACATTCTTTTACAGCGAATGCTACACCGCCCAATCCAAATTATATATATCAATGGAGCAACGGCGCTACCGGCCAGATAATGAGTACATCATTGCCGGGTATGTATATGGTTACCGTAACCAACCCTGCCAATGGTTGTGCCGGGATGTCGTTCGCAGGAATTATAAAACCAAAACCATCCACCATTCTTTTCCCTGTGGGATGTGATACGCTTTGTGATTATGATTCCATCATTCCACCCTTGGCGTTGGGAGGTCCCATCGTTCCTGCAGGATATACGGTGCAATGGTTCCTTAACGGGAATTACGGTTCGCCGATTTACACAGGTCCGGTTTTAAACCTGTTGGGTAATATGCCGCCATTGGTTTACGGTACCAATAATATTTCTATCGTAGTTACATACAATGGTTGCACCGATACATCCAATGCATACAACCTGTACATTAAAAAATGCGACTCCTGCGATTGCAAAGAAAGTAAATGGGATAAGATAACATTAACCAAAGGAAAAACGGACATACCGCCGGATGATAATCCCGATAAGAATCCTGCAGCAGCAAAAGCAGCAAATCCTAAAGTGGTGATCACCGACCCATCGGCTATCAATCTGATTTGTAAGAACACTTATAAACTGGATTGCAATAAACCATACAGCATCAACACAAATTATATTTGTAAGGATACAGCATGTGCGGGAAAGGTTACGTACAGCTTACAACCACCAACGGGTTCGCCGATTACGGGTACCATGCCGCCGGCATTTAATTTTACGCCAACGCAAAACGGAACCTATGTGCTTACCATGTACGGCTGGTGCGGTGATACAAAATGCGACAGCTGTATCATCAAGTTTGATGTGAGCTGTGTGGAATGTGATTGTAAAGGCAGCAAGTGGGGAGAGCAAACATTAACGATTGAAAACAATACAAAAACTTTCAAATGCGATAAGAACAAGGCCATTGATGTAAAATGTAAAAAACCGATTACAGTCAATGCAAATTATTTATGTGCAGATCAAAAATGCAATGCTGCGGTAACCTATTCTTTACAGGCGCCAACAGGCGGACCAACAACAGGAACACTACCGCTTACATTCACACCAAACCAAACCGGTATTTATACATTAACTATGTATGGCTGGTGTGGCAATATGATCTGCGACAGTTGTGTGGTTAAGTTTAAAACCGAATGCCCGGTTGATACAAGCTGTTGTCCGTATGAAATAAAAGCAGAAACGGGAACTGTTAAATATGACTACGCACAGATACCTAATGCAACGCTTGTTTCACAAACATTCACGATTAACGGACTGGCATTGGCAAACATAACAGAAGTAAGAGCTAATGTCGTGAGTTATACCATCACCGACAATTATGATAAGGAATGTATGAAATGTGTTAACCTGCCGTTTACCTGGGCAAGTGTTTCTTCTGCATCTAATATTGGTGCTGTACCGGGATTGATAACGATGTATGGCGGAACAACCGTTCCATCCTTTAACGGAAGCGGTGCAGGAAAATATCAAAACCCGAGGGAAGTTGTATGGAATAATGGTACGCAGATAAATATTCCGGCCAATACAAATATTGGTATGAATTTTATTTTGCCTCCTGTTCCTGCAATTGATTGTTGTGAACTGAAAGGAAGGATCTGTGTGAAGTTAATTTTCCGGGATAATGATTGTAAGGAATGTGAAGTGATTGCATGTTTTGATTTTGTGATAAAGAAAAAGTAAGGGGTTTCACGCAGGGGCCGCTGGGGAGCAGAGGAAACAGGGATTTTTTTCCCAGCGCCCTCCGCCCCTCCGCTCCCCCTGCGTGAAACATAAAATATCAGTAATGCTCATTAACGGAATAACATCTATCATTATAGAAGAGAGTATTTATATCCATAGAAACGTTGGTCCGGGGTTGTTTGAAAGTGTGTATGAAGAATTATTGTTTTACAGGTTAACAAAAAGAGGATTAGTTGTAGAAAGACAAAGAGGAATTCCTGTAGTATTTGAAGAAGTAAAAATGGAAATCGGTTTTCGGGCAGATTTAATTGTTGAAGGAAAGGTGCTGGTTGAAATTAAATCACTGGAATCATTACCTAAAATAGCAGAGATGCAGACATTAACTTATTTAAGGTTTACAAACATTTCGATTGGGTTATTGATAAATTTTAATGTTGAAAAATTAAAGGACGGAGTAAAACGGATTGCAAACAATTATTTAGAAGGAACATAAAGTGGTTTCACGCAGGGGCCGCTGGGAAGCAGAGATAACAGAGAATTAACTCTGCGTCCTCTGCCCCTCCGCTTCCCCTGCGTGAAACAAAAAAAATTATTCTATGGCTGGTAAAAAAAACATGATCATCTGTTTGCTGTTTTTGTCAACTACCGTATCTGCACAAAATGAAAAAGATTCGGTGCTTGACAAAATAAAAGACAAGGCAAAAGAAAAATTAAACATCAGCGGTACCATGGGTGTCAGCTATGAAGGCTATGGCCTCAGCCGGAGCCCATCCGGCTGGACGGGTTATAATGCAAGAAGGCCCTGGAACCAGGTGCGCTTTAATTTTATGCCAACATTTAAATTTGGAAAAAATTTCAGCCTGCCTTTCAATTTTAATTTTGCAGCGATACCAACAAATTTTGCCGGCCCTTATGCCGGAATAAAAAAACCAACCTTCGGCCAGTTCATCACAAACCCCATGAATAGTTTTGGTATCAATCCAAAATATAAATGGGCCGAGCTGCAACTGGGAACACAATATTTAAAATACTCCGATCTTTCCACAGGCGATATCGGGATATTCGGTGTTGGGTTCGATCTGCGGCCAAAGAATTTTCTCATCAAATTTTTTACTGGCATCTCACAACAGGGAATTAGTTATGTCTCCGGCCCACCAACAGTTACCGGCGCTTACAAACGCAAGAACTGGATGTTTCAGTTAGGCACAGAAAAAGAAGGCGAGTATTTATTTGCTTTCAATATAGCCAAGGGAAAAGATGTACCTACTTCATCGGCGCCACCACCTCTTACTATTCGTCCGCAGGAAGGAGTTGTGTTAAGTATTGTGTCGGACCTGTATCTTGAAAAAGGATTTTATTTTAAGGCAGAAGGTGCACAGTCAACTTTTACCAAAGATGTTGCCACGCCGTTGAGCCCGGTTTTAAGAAGCCTCAAACCGTTTATTGAAGCACACACATCTACTTTGACTGACTATGCAGCGAATGCATCAGTTGGAAAAAAATCGAAGAACTTCGATTTGGGCGTGACGGTTAAATATCTTGGAGCAGGTTTTCAAACGGTAGGTTATCCTTTTTTGCAAAGCGACAGACTTGATTATACCCTCAACACAAAAATAAATGCCTGGAAAAATAAAATGAATATTGTAGGAAGCATTGGCCGCCGGGTGAATAATGTAAACAACACGGCGCTTAAAGCAAAACAGCTTATCGGCAACCTGAACTGGTTTACGCAGTTCAGCGACAAATTTAGCCTGAATGTGAACTATAATAATTTTGGTTTTCAGGCTGCCAGTGGCATGAATCCTTTCGGCATAAAAAATGTAAGTAATGATTTTGGTGTTAACCCTACATTTTCGTGGACAGGAAAAAAAATATTTCACCTGCTTAGCATGAGTTACAATTACAGTAAATACGACGAAAGGGATGTAATTACCGGAAACACTACATCTAATAATACCCATACGGCCTTGCTTACCTATGTACCAACTTATCTGGAGAAAGACTTATCACCGGATTTTAGTGTATTGTATTTTTACAATGATGTGCCCGGTGTAAAAATTACACTGGCCACCATCAGCAGCGCATTGAGTATGCAGGCGGCTAAAAAGAAATTAAGATTGCGTGGACAACTTCAATACACGTTAGGTAAACTGAACAGTTTCAGCAACAGCAATAATTTAATAGCTTCCTGTAATGTTGATTTTAAAATTTCGAAGAAACTGACCTGGAATACTTTTTTAACAACCAACTATTTTAAATACGGAAACGAAATTGTACCCAACGGTGCAAATTATGTGGAGACCACCAGCAGAACCGGATTCCAATATCGCTTTGACACAAAAAAATAAACGATGAAAAAAATACTAATTATTGCAATAACAACATTTATTTATACGACGGTATCGGCACAGTTTACATCGAACCTGATTGTAAATGCACAGCCACCTGCACAATTAAGTGAGTGGGGCAACAGAAGAGAAGTGTTTATATTAATTATAACAGCACCCGGGGCTGTTGCAGGGCCGTTTAAATTAAAAACAGAAATTAAAACACTTGACGGAACAGTTATCGCTTCAGCTGATCTGGCCAAAACTCCTGTGTTTACGCCCAACTCAACCGGCACAACCATATTGCTTGCCAATGATGCCATGCCATTGGAGTACATGATGTTTACCGGTAAATACAAAACAAGTTTACAAAGAACAGGAAAATTACCTGCCGATAATTATACTATTTGTGTTCGTCCGGTTCGTCCAACCGATTACGTTCCAATGGGAGAAGAACAATGTAAAAACTTTTACCTGGCAACAACACAGCTACCTATTTTAATGAAACCGTATAACGAAGAAACACTTGATGCAAAAAAAGCACAGACCGCCATCATATTCAGATGGACGCCTGTTGTGCCTACACAAACATCGCCGGTAACATACAGGTTGCAGGTGTTTGAAGTATTGCCAACACAAAACCCGGTGCAGGCTTTGCGGAGTAACCAACCTTTACTCGATAAAGAAATTTTAGCTGCTACACAATATATATGGCAGCCGCAATTGTCTTTTATGCCTTATGATAATGAAACAAAAAAGCTTCCAACATTTATCTGGACCATTCAATCTCTTGATAAAGCAGGATTACCGGTAACGCAAACTGATGGAAGCGGTGAAGGCAGAAGTGAACCGTTGATCTTTTTTGTTCAGCCCGATAAAAACAAAAAGCCAGTTAAGGATAATTAATATTTTTCAGAGAGTCGGCCCCACAAAGACGCAAAGTCCACAAAGTATTTTCTTCTTTGTGTTCTCCGTGCCTTTGTGGGATTATTATTTACTTTTGGATTGTGAACAGCAATAAATATTATTCAAAGGAAGAAGCCCTGCAAAAAGCAAAACAGTATTGTGCTTACCAGGAGCGTTGCCACAGCGAGGTAAAAGAAAAACTATACAGTTTTGGTCTGTATAAAAAAGATGTTGACGAGTTATTGAGTGAACTCATCAGCGATAATTACCTGAACGAAGAACGGTTCGCCATTTTATTTGCAGGAGGTAAATTCAGGATAAAACAATGGGGCAAGGTTAAAATTAAATATGCATTGACGCAAAAACAGTTAACACCCTACTGTATTAAAAAAGCACTGGAAGCAATTAATGAAACTGATTACAACCGCACGCTTGCCAAGCTTTTTGAGCAGAAGCTGAAAACACTCAAATCAGAGAAAAATATATTCATCAAAAAAAGAAAACTGCAGGATCACCTGATGCAAAAGGGTTTTGAAACCGAGCTGATCAGGAAATTGATTACATCGGTTTAGTTATTTAAGTCTGCGGGAGAGTTTAATATGGTAATCAAGCGATTTAAATTTGTTGCCAATATTGTCCATGTCACAAATCAGGTCTTTGCGGCTATATTCACTGAGCTTAAAAACACCACCTGATCTCTTTTCAAGTTTTTCCAGTTGGTCCAGACAAACAAGGCATCGACTGAAAATGCCAATAGAAATGACCCCTAAAAATTTACGCACATTCCTTGTTGAGTATGCCGATCTGAAAGCTGTCTCTGTTCCCATTTGTAAAACAGCCGAATAGTAAAACCGCAATTCCTTAATACTGCTTGTTGTAGTTACAAGTGTGTTTACTCCTTCTTTATAATCTTTATAAACATCAAAAATATCATTACTCAACTGCATAAGGCCACCCAGACAGTACAACATTTTTTCTTCACCGTTTCGTGGCGGATGATTAAAAGCTGTACGGTAATATAGCAATGACTCGGCACCCTTACGTATGGTAATATCTTTTATCATTTCGGTAGATAAACCAGGTACATCCTGCTGTTTACTCAGTAATTGCGCCTGAAAAACTTTGTATATCTGCTGCTGCATTTGTGCAGGCTTTGGGGCATTTGCCAATGCGGTTTTATAAAAGTTCAGGAAAAGCTTTTCGCTGGCGGTATTGCCTGCAAACACTTCAGGCTTCTCAATAAAATCTTTAACGCCCTGTTCCGATAATCTTTGTCTGTCGAAAAAATCATCCCCCAACCCTGTCATACCCCCCTGACAAGTGCTGGCCAGCCGTTCTTTTTCCGTCATTTCTTCTCCACGTAAAATACAAAACGCTTCACCAAGCACAGCTGGCACAGCCAGGCCATAATAACCGGTTATTTTTCTAAGATCGTTTTCATCAAGACTTCCGTCATTTAACTTTTTAGCTTCGGTTAATAGCGGAGTAATATTTTTTTTAATAAATTTTTTCTGATGATTTATGTGTGATAGTAAAATGAATGGTTCCTGCACTGACTGTAAAAACCTGGATATACTTTGTATAATGGGCATAATGATCTGGAATCGTCTTTTGGTGGGTGAAAGTACAAATAAAAAAAATTGTAAAAAGAAAAGCCCCCTTTTTACAGGAGGCTTTCTCTAAAAATTATAATCAGTTATTTTTTCGGTTCGAGTAATTTAAAGAACTGGTCAAGCTGTGGCAGGATAACAATTCTTGTTCTTCTGTTTGCTGCACGGTTTTTTGCAGTACTGTTATCCATAACCGGGCTGTATTCTCCACGGCCTGCAGCAATCATCTTCGATGGATCAAGTCCATATTGGGTTTGCAGAATACGAACAACTTCTGTTGATCTTTTAACGCTCAGGTCCCAATTGTCTTCAAGAACTCCATTGCGGTAAGATACATTATCAGTATGGCCCTCCACCATAAATTCTATATCGGGTTGATTTTTCAAAACAGTGGCTACTTTACCTAATACGGTTTTTGCCTGTGGCGTTATTTCATACTTACCGCTTTTAAAAAGCAGCTTATCCGAAATGTCAATGTAAACAACACCTTTATCAACCTTAATATTGATGTCTTCGTCGCTCAGGTTACCAATAGCTCCTTTTAAGTTCATCACCAATGCCATGTTCAAAGAATCTTTACGGGCAATGGACGATTGAAGAGTTTGAATATAATCGTCTTTGCTGCCGATGTTTTCTAATGATTTTTTGATGCTTTCTGCCTGTGTTGATGAAACAACAGATAAACTCTGGAGCTGATTAAGAACAGTTGTGTTATTCTCTTTCAGGAAATCAATTTGCTTGTTCAGGTCTGCAATTTTGTTGTTCAACCCTGCATTATCTCCTTCAAGTGATGATTTCTGGCGCATCAATTCAGCCTTGGCCTCATTGCATCCTGTAAGATCGGTTTGTATCTGCACATACCTGGTTTGCAACTGATCATATTCAGCCTGTGCGGCTTTAAATTTTTTTGTACTTACGCATGAAATAAGCAGTAATGGTGTTGCAATTAAGGCAACAATAAGATTTTTCATAAAACAATTTTTGTGTTTTGAATTTGTTCAAATATCTGATTTGCAAAGTTAACCATGTAGTGTTGGGGTAAATCTTTAGGTTTTGTTAAATTGAAAACGGAAAATTTCAAATATAAAAAAACGCCTTATGTATAAATTCGTATTTCTCCCTGCAATTAATTTAAAACTACCTTTGCCGCAGATTTTTTAATTATGATATTCAGCGATTTAAATTTAAACAAGCCTTTGCTTGATGCCCTGGAAGAAATGGATTTTGTAAATCCAACCACTATTCAGCACCGGGTTTTTCCCGTGGTAATGAGTGGCCGGGATGTTTGTGGTATAGCACAAACCGGAACCGGTAAAACCTTTGCATACCTGCTGCCTTTGCTGCGGCTTTGGAAATTCAGCAAGGATAAAAATCCGCAGATATTAGTAATTGTACCAACAAGAGAACTGGTAGCACAGGTTGTGGAGTCGGTTAATAAACTAACGGCATACATGAGTGTGGTTGCTGTTGGTGTTTATGGCGGGGTAAATATTAATACTCAATGGAAGGAATTACAGAACGGCGCCGATGTGTTAGTTGCAACACCAGGCAGATTATACGACCTGATCTTAAATGGCGCTTTTAAAACAAAAGGAATTAAAAAACTGGTGATTGATGAAATGGATGAAATGCTTAATCTCGGTTTCAGAACTCAGGTAAAAAATATCCTTGATCTGTTGCCGCAAAAAAGACAGAACCTTTTATTTTCAGCAACCATTACCGAAGATGTGGAAGTACTTATGCAGACTTATTTCAATGACCCGGAAAGAGTGGAAGCTGCACCAACAGGTACGCCACTGGATAATATAGAACAGACCTGCTACGAAGTGCCCAACTTTTATACAAAAGTTAACCTGCTCCATTTGCTGCTTACAGAAGAAGAAACCATGACCAAGGTCTTGGTTTTTGCAGCCACTAAAAAATTAGCTGATGATCTGTATGAACAACTGGAGGCAAAATTTCCGGGAACGGCTGGCGTTATTCATTCCAATAAAGAACAAAATCACCGCTTTAATACAGTAAAGCAATTTCATGAAGGAACATACCGGTTTATTATAGCTACTGATATTGTGGCAAGGGGAATTGATGTTGCCGAAGTAACCCATGTCATCAATTTTGATGTACCCGAAGTGCCGGAGAATTATATTCACCGTATTGGCCGTACAGGAAGGGCCGACAAAAAAGGAATCGCTATAAGTTTTATCACTGAAAAGGAAAAAGCTTTACAGGCATCAATAGAAAATTTGATGAACTTTAAAATTTCGTTGGTTGCATTACCTGAAAATCTGGTTATCTCAGATGAATTAACTGAAGATGAGAAGCCAAAGGTTTTCATGAAAACCATCCAGCTGAAGATCCCTAAAAAAGAAGAACGTGGGCCTGCGTTTCATCCCAAATCGGCCAAGAACAGTAAAGTGAATTTTATTGTAAAGAAGAAAGACAGAATGATGAAAAAATACGGCAAACCCATAAAGAGAGCACCAAAAAAATAACAATTGCCGGTTTAGCTAATACCAATACCGCTTAATGGAAACCATGCAAACAATTATACTGGTAATTTTTATCCTGGGGATTGTATTTGCTATAAAATTTTTACAGAAAAAGAAAGTAATTGTAAAAGACCCTGTTCCGGTACTGCTGCAAAAAACACTGACAGAGCTGGTTCCGTTTTATCAACAACTAAGTGAAATTAATCAAACAGAATTTGAAAAAAGGGCTGCTCATTTTTTAAACCAGGTAAGAATAACAGGCGTTAAAACAAAAGTTGAAGATATTGACAGGATACTGATTGCGGCCAGCGCCATCATTCCCATTTTTAATTTTCCCGGCTGGGAATACCGCAACCTGCATGAAGTATTACTTTATCCCGATTCATTTGATCATGAATATAAACAGGAAGGTCATGGCCGCAATATACTGGGTATGGTAGGTAGCGGCGCTATGAACCATGTGATGATATTATCACAGTTTGAACTACGCCAGGCTTTCATCAATAAAACGGGTAAAGACAATACCGCCATACATGAATTTGTTCATCTGCTTGATAAGACAGATGGAGATATTGATGGCGTGCCTGAAGCATTGCTCAATAAAAAATATATACTGCCCTGGCTGCAACTCATGCAGCAGGAAATAAAAGATATCATGGATGATAAATCTGATATAAATCCGTATGGCGCAACAAATGAGGCGGAATTTTTTGCTGTTGTATCTGAATATTTTTTCGAACGGCCTGCCTTGCTTAAGGAAAAGCATCCCGAATTATATGCTCTTCTTACGAAAATCTTTAATCCCGTGCTGGATAATAAAAAGGAGATACTGTAAAACATCAAGTATCTGTTTCATTTCGTCAAACTGATTTTTAAAAACTATACAGTCGTATTTTCTTTGTATTGATAAAGAGGACCAGAGACTCCGCTTATTTCATAACAAATAAAATATAGCCATGAATTCAATTATCAGTAAAACATTTGCATTGGTTGTTGTATCAGCAGCCCTGCTTTCTTTTTCACCAAATTTTGGAGGAGAGGGATTCGGAATTTTATTAAATGGTAAACTGCTTTTACAAAAATACGGCAGCGGAATGAGCCATGTGAAAACACTTGATCTAAGCAAGAGTTTACCCAATGATAAAATAACCATCAGGTATTTTCATTGTGGTAAGGTTGCCAAAAACAGGCTGCTTACCATTAAGGACGTTAATGATAAGGTTATTAAAATATGGCGTTTTAAAGATGCTGTTGTACCAGAGGGAGATATGAGCTGTAATGTGCAACATATTGCTGAGTTGAAAAAAGAAGGAAATTCTGTTTTTAAAATATTCTATACATCAAGCGAGTTGCCCGAAGGCAGGATGCTGGCCACAATGATCTTTGATAATAAGGTTGTGGCAGCCAGAAATTAATAGCTATATTTTTAAATGTCGCAGATCGTTCGCTGGCCTCTTTCCTTTTATGTTTGCATAAAAGGAAATCAGCTTTTTTATATCGGCAGCCTCATCATTACCGGTAAAAAAAGCTTCACCAACAACCAGCAGTTTATTTTCATAATCGAACCCGATGGGTACAATGGGAACAGCCGCCTGTTTTGCAATATGATAAAAACCGGTTCTTAAAGTATCAACTTTTTTGCGTGTGCCTTCGGGAGCAAGACCGAGGATGAAATTTTCATGGGCATCAAACAGTGCGGCAGCCTGCCCTACCATACCCAGTTTGGCCTGGCGGTCAACTGGTGTGCCGCCCAGCCATTTCAACAACCAGCCAAGAGGCCCGACAAACAACTCTTTTTTACCTAAAAATTTTGCATGGGGTATGTTTAAAGCATTCCGTGCTGCAAAACCAACCATCACATCAACCCAATGCGTATGCGGCGCTACGGCCAGTATCATTTTTTTATATTGATAAGGAAAATTGCCGGAAATCTTCCAGCCATAAAACTTCCAGTAAAATTTCAGGAACAGGCGAATCATTACAGTAAGGTAGATGAATTATTGGTTGAAACCAAAGGAGAGACTTACATCGGATCATGATATTCCCAATAGGTAACATGCGATATCATCTGCCATTGTTTGTCTCTTAATGCATAAACACGTATATACTTTAAATGATAGCGGCTGTTATTTTTCACATCCTTTTTTTGTACCGAAAGTTTTCCTCTTAATACAGCAATACCCGGATGCATTTCAACAGTTACCGAATCATGCTGCCTTTGCAAAAAATTTCCTTTGGCAACAGAAGTGAACCATCCTTTCTTTCCTTCAATACGGCCCGAACCATGACTGAACACAAAATCATCAGCATATAATTTATCAAGCTCCGCTGTATTACGCAGCACCACATAATTATCTATTTGCTGGTTCAGTGCTATCAGCAGGCTGCTGTCGGAATGCAGATTATCCTGGGCCTGCAATTGAAAATTCAGTGTTACAGCAATAATAATGAGCAGCAGTGCTTTTTTCATAATTTAAAGGTAGAAAATAAATAAGTTAACTTTCGATAAATAAATGGCACTAATAACCAAAGCAGCTTTATGAAGTCATCAAAGGAACAGATTGCCCGGCTATTTTCCATCCGAAACATGTATGGAAAAAAAGCATCGTCTGAAAAACTGCAGATACTGAACAGTATCCTTATTAAAACCAGCACTAATAAAAAACTGTTACAGGATAGCTATGCGGCATTGCTTTTTATGATTGCTTATCCCGATAACAAAACAGTATACAATATTGCTAATACATTGCTGAAGCAATTGAGGGACCATATACAAAAAAATGAAAAAGCAGCTTACAGTTTATATAATACCGGTATTACAGGAACATCTGTTTGTGCAGCATTTAGTTTTGAAGTGGTAAAATGGTTGAGAAAAACAAGGCCCGGTGATATTACACTAAGTTCTTTTGAAGCTGATGATGATAAGATACAGACTGTGCTTTCTGTTGTAATGCCGAAAACTGAATCGGAAATATTTCAGGATGGCAATGCAGAGTGGAAAGGATGGTTGAAGCAATTGAAAAAAAATGAAGAAGATTTACTGGATCAGTTTATTTCAATTTTTGACAGCAGTGATATCCGCTCCGGTGTAAAAGAAGAACTCTGGAATACTATCGGCTTAAATGTTGAAATTAATTTTTCTACTCATTGTTGTTTGCCGGAATCCCTGATCAGTCCTTTTTATCACCGGTCACTTATCCGTAAAGAAATAAAAAAACAAGCACCACTTGTTAAGCCTGTTCGGGTTAAGCTTTCTGAAAACGAAGCAGAACAGATTATAGATTGCAGCAAGATGATACTGGTAAGGCACCTCCGTGAAATTGATCCTACCAGTTTTACAGATTTAAAGTATGTTTCTTATTATCAGTTGCCAAGAGGATTCTCCATAGCCTTGATGGGGATGGTTCCGGAACACCGGCATCCTGTTGACAGTTATTTAAGTTATACCATTTTTAAAAATGGTCTGCCAGTTTCTTATGGCGGCTCCTGGATTTTGTTTGACAGTGGCCGTTTCGGCTTTAATGTTTTTCCCGACTACCGTGGCGGCGAATCAAAATATATGTTTGAGCTGCTGCTGCAATTGCACAGTAAAGTTTTTAATTTAAAACGCTTTACTGTTGATCCGTATCAAATTGGTAAAGACAACAGCGACGGCATTCATTCAGGTTCGTTCTGGATATATTATCATGCAGGATTTCGACCGTTGCAAAAAGAACAACGTGAACTGGCTGCTTCTGAAGCGGCAAAAATACTTAACAACAAAAAGTACCGTAGTCCTGCCTCTGTTTTAAAAACTCTGGCCAATTCAAGACAGGAATTGATTATGCAAAAATCGGCAGTACGTTTTGATGTAACTGATTTGAGCAGGGCCTATGCCGGAATCCTCAAGGAAAAGTTTAATGGCAATCGTCTGAAAGCAGAAAAAGATTCGGCAAAAAAACTCGCAGGTATATTGCAGATAAAAAATTATCAGGATGACAATATAAATTTTGTTTTAAAGAACTGGTCTTTATTGCTCTTAAGTTGCGAAAAGGAACTTCTTCAAAACAGCGGGTTGAAAAAATTGCTGAAGAAATTATTTATGATGAAGGCAAAAGGCAGCGAAGAGGATTATATCAAAACTTTACAACAGTCTCCTGATCTCAAAAAAATGATGGAAGGGCTGTTAGAAAAATATCTTGATACATTTTAGTGGTTTTATTGTGGTAAAAAAAATGGTTCGTTTAAACGAACCATTTTTACTTTATCAATTTAAAAAACTAAGCTTTTTCTTCAGCCGTATTGGGTTTAGCATATTCATGCTCCCAAAAATCTGCATCTTTAATATCCAGTGCCACCGGATCAAACACCGGATCCTTTCCGGCTTTCTTTTGTTTTTCATAATCTTTCAAAGCCTTTAATGCAGGTTTTTGCAAAATGATGATAGCAATTACATTTAACCAGGCCATGATACCCACACCCATGTCGCCAAGGTCCCATGCAATGGTAGCGGTTCGTACACATCCAAAGAACACAGCTGCCATAATAGCAAATTTTAGTAAGAGCATCAGCATAGGTCCTCCCCGTTTCTGGGTTAAATAAGCCACATTGGTTTCAGCAATATAATAGTAGGCCAACAAAGTAGTAAAGGCAAAAAAGAAAAGAGCAATGGCTACAAAATAACTACCGGTGCCAATATAATCAGGGTGAAAGGTTTCCTGTCCTGAGCTGAACGCCTTATCAATGGCAGCCTGCGTATAGGTCGGGCTTCCATCAACATGCTTTACCCCATCCTGCATATAATAAACCCCATTATCTACAATTAACTTATCATCGGCCCCCTTAACATTGTACATGCCGGTGATAAGGATCATAAATGCTGTAGCCGAGCATACAAAAAGGGTATCAATATAAACAGAGAATGCCTGTACCAATCCCTGCTTGGCCGGGTGCGATACTTCGGCTGCTGCGGCAGGATGTGGCCCTGTTCCCTGTCCGGCCTCGTTACTGTACACACCTCGTTTTACGCCAATGGAAATCATGGCACCGACGATACCGGCAAAAGTTGCCTTGGCACCAAATGCACTGGAGATGATCAGCGAAAAAACTTCCGGAATTTTTTCGTAGTTCATAACCAAGATTACCACGGCCACTAAAATATATGCAATGGCCATAAAAGGAACAACAAACTGAGCAACGTTGGCAATTAGTTTTATGCCTCCAAAAATGATAAGCCCGAGCAGAACTGCAAGCAATATACCGGTGTAAACATATTTAATGGCAAATGCACTTTTTACCGCAGCGGCAATACTGTTTGATTGCACACCCGGTAACAATAAACCGCAGGCAAGTATGGTACTCACAGCAAAAACAATGGCATAAATTTTACCTATCTTTTTATTTTTAAAACCTTTTTCAATATAAAATGCCGGCCCACCCCTGTATTCACCACGTTCTTTTCTTTTAAAGATCTGGCCAAGCGTAGATTCAACAAAGGCTGAGCCAGAACCCAAAAAAGCAACCGCCCACATCCAGAATACAGCACCGGGACCGCCAATAAAAATCGCTGTGGCCACACCGGCGATATTACCTGTACCAACCCTGCCCGACAATGACACAGCCAATGCCTGGAAGGAAGAAATACCGGCAGCTGATTTATCGTTCTGGAATAACAGTTTAACCATATCTTTTAAAAGCCGAACCTGGAAAAAACGCATTCGGATTGAAAAATAAATACCTGTTATCAGTAACAGGTAAATCAAGGCGTTGCTCCAGATGATGGAGTTGGCGGCACTTACAAAATCTTCAAAATTTCCCATGCTGTAGTTGGTTTTAAGTTTTGAGAATGGCAATATAAAACTTTAAACTGACTGTGTGTATTTGAAAGGCGGGTATTTTTTTAATGGTTGATGTTCTGAAATTATTTACTGCTGCATTTGATGAGGATACAGGTCTTTATTTTTTTAAAACAACAGGTTTAAAACTTTCTATGACAGCTTTTCAATACAAAAAAAATAATTATTTGCGACATTTGATGATCGGTGTTCGATAAAAGAAAAAACAAAATTCATCAGACTTATAAAACCTGGCGGTACTATATTTTTGGGAACCTAGACAGGATAAAAAAATAGACTGGTAACAGAGATGTATAATAACCTGAGAAAGTAAAATTATTGTTGTCAATAGTTACGTAGTAGCTTGATAATAGGATAACAGACAGCGGTTTGGGTTTCTCTTTAAAAATTTTACTGTATTTTTACGCCTCTTGAAAAGAAAAAACGACATATCTTTTAAAACAAAACTGTTGAGATATACAGCAGCATTGGTTATGTGTGGCTGCCTGCTTTTTTTAACCGGGATTAATTTTTTTGTTTATGGCCAGGCTGAAAACAAATACAGTATTCAGCAGTGCGATATTAATTCCTCACAAGGAGAATCTTCGGATGGAGAGGAGTCTTCTGGTTGTGCTTCTAATTTAGTTATCCAGGAAGAATATGTCCACGAATTTCATATAGAACATCAACACATGTTGATAAACAAAGCAACTATGTATGCTTTGCTGAATGAAGAAAAAAATTATATGGTTCACTACGAACTGATTGCACCTCCCCCCGACCTCTAAGGTCTCATATCACTATATTTTCTTTAACACAATTAGTAACCAACACTAGCCTGCCGGCATATTTATATGTTGCCGGGCACAGGTGTTCTAAAATTTCTATTTAAAATAATCATGACCCTAAAATATTTAAAGGATGATTTTTCATCCAGTATTGTTGTATTTCTTGTAGCGCTGCCGCTCTGTCTTGGAATAGCGCTGGCATCCGGTGCTCCTTTTTTCAGTGGTATTATTTCTGGTATAGTCGGCGGTATTGTAATTGGCTTGTTAAGCCAATCAAAATTTAGTGTAAGCGGCCCTGCAGCCGGCCTTGCAGCATTGGTACTGGCAGCTATTACTAATATCGGCGATTTTCGCCTTTTCCTTTGCGCAGTAGTTATAGCAGGCTTATTGCAAATAATAATGAGTTTTGCACGGCTGGGCGGAATAGTAAGTTATTTCCCGTCAAGCGTTATCAAAGGGATGCTTACAAGTATTGGCATTTTAATTATTGCCAAACAAATACCCCATGCTTTTGGATACGATAAAGACGAAAAGGGAAACTTTACAGAACTGTTCCCTTATGGCAATCAGGATATGCATGAATTGCTGCAGCCCCTGCAACATATTGAGCTAGGCGTGTTTCTCACCTGCATAATATCTCTTGTAATAATGATCGTCTGGGAAAAACCCTTTATAAAAAAAAGAATAAAGGTTATTCCCGGAGCATTGGTTGCAGTAATTGTTGCTGTTTTGATAAACGAAATATTTAGAGTAACGGGTAGTGCATTGTTTATCGGTGATGATCACCTGGTAAAAATACCGGCGGCAAAAAATGCATCCGAATTCATGGGCTTTTTCAGTCTTCCGGATTTTAATGGGTTTTTAAACAGTAAAGTAATTATTACGGGTGTGATGATTGCCGTTATTGCATCACTTGAAACATTGCTGAGTATTGAAGCCGTTGACAACATAGATCCTCAAAGAAATGTCACCAATACCAACCGGGAACTTTTTGCACAAGGCGTAGGCAACGGGATAGCGGGACTCATTGGAGGCTTACCGGTAACAAGTGTTATTGTACGCAGCAGCGCCAATATAAATGCCGGGGCAAAGTCAAAAACTTCTGCTATACTTCATGGATTGCTTTTGTTGGTTTGTGTAATTTTTATCCCGCCACTTTTGAATAAAATTCCACTGTCGGCCTTGGCCGCTATTTTAATTTTAGTGGGATACAAACTATGTAATTTAAAGGTCTTCAAAACAGCACTGAAGAATGGTAAATACCAGTATATACCATTCTTTGTTACTGTAGCTGTTATTCTGGGTATTGATCTTTTCGGCATGTACCCTCCGCTCAAAGGAGAAGGATTATTGCTTGGCGTAATTGCCGGTGTGGTGGCAGCTATGGGAGCTATATTACACGGCAATCTTAAAAACTCCTATTTCTTTTACAAGAACGAACATCACGCAGGTGATATCGTAAAAATCAAACTCTCCGAAGAGGTTTCTTTTTTAAATAAAGCAAGTATCAGGCAAACACTGGATCAGATACCTGAAAATACCCAGGTTATAATTGATGCATCAACTACTGAGTATATAGACTTTGATGTGCTGGAATTGATAAAGGAATTCAGAGATATTAAAGCTCCTATAAAAAACATCAACTGCACGCTTGAAGGGTTTAAAGACGAATATAAAATCGACACTTTTCATCATGTACAATCTGTTCATTAAAAACTAAAAAACATAAAAATGGAAAAAAGGTATAAAAAATTATTAAGCAATAACAGGAAATGGGTAGCGGCACAATTAAATAGTGACCCCAATTTTTTTAAAGAGTTATCACTGGGGCAGTCGCCCGAATATTTATGGATTGGATGCAGCGACAGCCGTGTACCTGCCAATGAAATTACCGGGACGAAGCCCGGTGACTTGTTTGTTCATAGAAATATAGCAAATATGGTAGTGCATAGCGACATGAATTTGCTAAGCGTTTTATCCTATGCAGTTGAAGTACTGAAAGTGAAGCATATTATTGTTTGTGGCCATTATGGATGTGGTGGTGTGCTGGCAGCCATGGGTAACAAACAATATGGCCTTATTGATAACTGGCTAAGGCATATAAAAGACGTTTACCGGTTACATCATGACGAACTTGATGCAATAAAAAATAAAAAGGAAAAGGAGAACAGGTTTGTAGAACTGAATGTTATGGAGCAGGTGCTTGACCTTGGCAAAACGTCTATCGTACAAAACGCCTGGAAGGCAAAACAACCTTTACATGTACATGGCTGGGTTTACGATATTCACGATGGGCTTATAAGAGACCTTGACGTTACCTGCCGAGGTGTAAAAGACCTGCATAGTATTTATCATTTTACAAGCTAAATAAAAAGACCCGGATCAAAATCCGGGTCGTTTTTACAATCATTTGCAAGATTACAACTACGGATGTACTGTGCAATTGAAAACAGCTTATACAAAATAAAGACTGCGTCTTAATGAAAAATGAGTACTTTAATGAATAAATATTTTATGCGACAGAAATGTATATAACAAAATAATAAGTTTATATGATAACGACTATTTGCATCATTTTTATTTTAGGCTATGTTGCCATTGCACTGGAGCATCCGATAAAAATCAATAAAGCCGCCTCGGCATTGGTAACAGCCGCACTTTGCTGGTCTGTATATGCCTTGTTTTCTGCCGATGGCCACGAAGCCTCTGAATACCTTACCGGCCACCTGGGCGAAGTATCGGGTATTTTATTTTTCCTGATGGGGGCCATGACGATTGTTGAACTGATTGATGCTCATGATGGATTTTACATCATCACGAGCCGAATAAAAACCACCAACAAAAGGAAAATGGTATGGTTAATTGCGTTCATTACATTCTTCCTTTCTGCTGCTTTGGATAACCTTACTACAACCATTGTTTTGGTTTCGCTGCTGCGTAAAATAATTGCCGACAAAGAAGAAAGGCTGATGTTTGCTGCATTGGTGGTTATTGCTGCAAATGCAGGTGGAGCCTGGTCTCCGATTGGAGACGTTACTACTACCATGCTTTGGATCGGCGGACAGATAACTGCTGCATCCATTATTGTCCAAACCATAATACCAAGTCTCGTAAGCATGATCATTCCGACGGCATTAATAGCCTGGAGAATGAAAGGCAACTTTAAACATGCAGACCCAATGGTCGATGAAAATATCAATTTTAATACCAGCGATTTTAAACGAAACCTGGTTTTTGCGTTAGGATTAGGAAGTTTATTATTCGTTCCGGTATTCAAAACCATTACACATCTGCCTCCTTATATGGGTATTTTATTTGGCCTGGGTGTAATGTGGATCATAACAGAACTTATCCATAGCGAAAGAGATGAGCAAGAGAAAGGGTTATTATCAGTAAACCATGCGTTGCGTAAAATTGATACACCCAGCGTTTTGTTTTTCCTTGGAATTTTATTAAGCATTGGCGCCCTGCAGGCAACCGGTATCTTAACCGATCTGGCTACACTTATGAACGATAAGATTGGCGATATAAAAGTTATAACCATGTCGATAGGCCTTCTCTCGGCAGTAGTAGACAATGTGCCGCTTGTTGCTGCGGCACAAGGAATGTATTCTTTGGCTGAATATCCAACCGGCCATTTTTTCTGGGAATTTTTAGCGTATTGTGCAGGAACTGGTGGTAGTGCACTCATCATTGGTTCGGCTGCAGGTGTTGCAGCAATGGGAATAGAGAAAATTGATTTTATCTGGTATTTGAAAAAAGTAACCTGGCTGGCACTCATCGGATATTTTGCAGGAGCCGCAGTGTTTATACTGCAACATTATTTAATGGGGTAGGCTGCTTGGTCACTATAAAAAAGCCGAAGTATTTAATACTTCGGCTTTTTTGTTTTATCTGCGAAATCAAATAATCATTGCAACCTGCCTGCCGGCAGACAGGTCTGCGGTTAAAACTCCGCACTCTTTGGATACCTCGGAAAAGGAATCACATCTCTGATATTTCCCATACCGGTAACAAACTGCACCAAACGCTCAAATCCAAGCCCAAAGCCTGCATGCGGGCAAGATCCAAATTTCCTCGTATCCAGATACCACCATAATTCTTCAGCAGGTACATTCATTTCTTCCATACGTTTTGTGAGCATATCCATTCTTTCTTCCCTTTGAGAACCTCCAACAATTTCACCAATGCCCGGCGCTAAAATATCCATGGCTGCCACAGTTTTACCATCATCGTTCTGGCGCATGTAAAAACTTTTTATCTCTTTTGGATAATCAGTAAGTATTACCGGTTTTTTAAAATGCTTTTCAACCAGGTATCTTTCATGCTCACTTTGCAGATCTGTTCCCCATCCTTCAATCAGATACTGAAATTTCTTTTTCTTATTATGATTGCTGTCTTTTAAAATTTCAATCGCTTCAGTGTAGGTCAGCCTTTCAAAATCGTTATCAACAACAAAAGCCAGTTTCTCAAGCAATCCCATTTCACTTCTTTCATGCTGAGGTTTTTGTTTTTCCTCGTCAGCGAGTCGCTGTGCTAAAAATTCCAGGTCCTCTTTATTGTTATCTATAGCATATTTAATAATATACTTGATAAACTCTTCAGCAAGGTTGGCATTATCTTCCAGGTCATTAAAAGCCACTTCGGGTTCAATCATCCAGAACTCGGCAAGGTGCCTGGTGGTATTACTATTTTCTGCACGGAAGGTTGGACCAAAAGTATAAATATCGCTAAAGGCCATGGCAGCAAGTTCTCCTTCTAGTTGGCCGCTTACGGTGAGGTTGGTACTGCGCCCAAAAAAATCCTCTTTAAAATTTATTGTGCCATCCTCATTTTTTGGAGCGGTTCCATCCAATGGCAATGAAGTTACTTTAAACATTTCGCCTGCGCCTTCAGCATCACTTGCAGTTATAATAGGTGTGTGCAGATAAATAAATCCTTTATCATTAAAAAATTTATGAATGGCAAATGCCAGTGCATGACGAACGCGGAAAACAGACCCAAATGTGTTGGTTCTAAAACGCATATGTGCATTTTCTCTTAAAAATTCGAGACTGTGTTTTTTGGGTTGCATAGGAAATGTTTCTGCATCACTGTCGCCCAATATTTCTATTGACGTGGCTTTCAATTCTACCTTTTGTCCCTTGCCCAGGGAAGCTATTACTTCACCGGTTGCCTTAATACAGGCACCCGTTGTCAATCTTTTTAAAAGAGTATCATCAAAATCGCCGAGTGTAGCAACAATCTGTATATTATTATTGGTACTGCCATCGTTAAGGGCAATAAACTGGTTGTTACGGAATGTACGTACCCACCCCATTACTGTTGCTTCGTAGTTGACCTTGTCGCTGGCCAAGAGGTCTTTAATTCTGATTCTTTTGTTGAACATATTTATTATAAATTGGCTGCAAAGATAAGGATAGAACACTGATGACACCGATCAGGCTGATTTTCACAGATTTTAATGTTGCTTATAAGTGATGCGGATTTTAATCCGGTTTAATCCGTTAAATCTGTGTTATCTGCGTTCTATCTCCAAAAAAATTCCTTTTTTTTAAAAAAACACCGTAATATTGCGTCTGAACCGTCCTGAGGAAGAACTTTCAAGCATATACTTTATCAGCGGTTTAAATCCATCAATATAAATTCTCAATTTCAATTTCAGATTTAAGACGGGATTTTTGAAGAACATCATTTTTCATTATTTATGTACGACATTTCACAACTGAACGACCTGCTCGTTCCTGAGTTGCAAGACATTGCTGAGCAATTTGACATCTCCAACGCAAAAAAACTTATTAAGCAGGATCTGATCGAAAAGATCCTCGAAAACCAATCTATTATGAGTACCGACAAAAAGAAAGACGGCGAAAAACCAAAACGCAAGCGGATAGTTAAGTCTGCTGATGCAGAAACAACAAAGACAAAAAAACCTGAAGCAGAAAAGAAACCTGTTAAAAAACAGGCAGAACTGGAATTGGTTGAAGAAGATGAAGCTGATGTGCAACCCATATCTGACCAGGAAAGTACCATTCCGGCAGCCATTGCACAAATGCTGGCCGAAGAGGACGAACAGGATCAGGAAGCTGAAGTTGATCTTGATGAAGAAGAATCTGCACAGGCCCCGGCCAAACAATATTCGCAACAAAAACAACAGGCATTCAATATAGAATTTGACGGCGTTATCCTGGGCGAAGGTGTTTTGGAAATGATGGCCGACGGATACGGATTTTTAAGAAGCAGTGATTATAATTATTTATCATCACCTGATGATATTTATGTATCTCCAAGCCAGATAAAATTATTTGGATTAAAAACAGGAGATACGGTTTACGGAAGCGTACGTCCTCCAAAAGAAGGTGAAAAATATTTCGCTTTATTAAAAGTGGAAACAATTAATGGTAAATCACCCGAAGAAGTAAGAGACCGTGTGCCGTTTGATTATTTAACACCGTTGTTTCCGTTTGAAAAATTAAATCTTACAACCAGGTCAGATAATTACAGTACCCGTATCATGGATCTGTTTACGCCCATTGGTAAGGGACAACGTGGATTAATTGTAGCCCAGCCAAAAACGGGTAAGACCATGTTGCTGAAAGAACTGGCCAATGCTATTGCAGAAAACCATCCGGATTGTTACCTGATGATTGTACTGGTTGATGAAAGGCCGGAAGAGGTTACAGATATGGAGCGTAGCGTAAAAGCAGAAGTTATTGCATCAACTTTTGATGAGCCTGCTGAAAAGCATGTTCGTGTTAGTACCATGGCGCTGCAAAAAGCAAAACGTTTGGTTGAGTGCGGTCATGATGTGATTATTTTACTTGATTCGATAACCCGTTTGGCAAGAGCACATAATACTGTTGCCCCATCAAGCGGTAAGGTATTAAGTGGTGGTGTGGAAGCCAATGCGATGCAGAAACCAAAACAGTTTTTTGGTGCTGCACGTAAAATAGAAAATGGCGGATCATTAACCATCATTGCTACAGCATTGGTAGATACCGGCAGTAAAATGGATGAAGTGATCTTTGAGGAATTTAAAGGAACGGGTAATATGGAATTGCAACTGGAGCGTAAATTATCGAACAGAAGAATTTATCCGGCCATTGATATTGTGGCTTCATCTACCAGAAGAGATGATCTGTTGCTTGATAAAGACACTTTCCAGCGCATGTGGGTATTGCGTAAGCATATGGCCGATATGAACCCGGAAGAAGCGATCAATACTTTGTTGAAAAATATGAAAGGAACAAAAGACAATGCAGAGTTTTTAACAAGTATGAACGGATAAAAAGTAAAAATTCAAAAATAAAAAGTAAAAAGCTGCTGATTTATCCGGCGGCTTTTTTCTTTGTGTAACTTAGTGGTTGCACAATTTTGTGAATATAGAAATGCCAATACAAAAAATAACCATAGAAGAATTTTTACCGCTTGCAAAGCAGTATCCTGTTTTGGATGTTCGCAGCCCGGGAGAATATGCTCATGCACATATACCATCGGCATATAGTTTACCATTGTTTAGTGATGAAGAAAGAAAAGAAGTAGGTACTGCTTACAAACAACAAAGCCGTGAAGCGGCTATAAAAATCGGGCTTGATTTTTTTGGATCAAAGATGCGTAGCATGGTGGAAGATGCAGAGTCGTTGATCAGTAAGCTTCTGGTTCCCCCTTCAGGGGGCGGAGGGGGGGTACTGGTACACTGCTGGCGTGGCGGTATGCGTAGCGCAGCAGTAGCCTGGCTTTTAGATATGTATGGTTTTAAAGTTTATTTATTGGCAGGCGGTTACAAGGCATATCGAAAATTTGTTTTGGCACAGTTTGACAAGGAGTACAACTTTAATATTATTGGTGGTTATACAGGGAGCGGAAAAACATTGTTGCTGCATGAATTACAAAATCAGGGTAAAACAATAATTGACCTGGAAGGATTAGCCAATCATAAAGGCTCTGCTTTTGGCGCATTGGAAAATATACCACAACCCAGGCAGGAAATGTTTGAAAATATGCTGGCTCAGGAGTTGTCAGATGTTAGTATTAAGATGACAGAGATAAACGGCTCAAAAACTATCAACCATCAACTATCAACTGTCATCTATTTAGAAGACGAAAGCCAGCGCATCGGCAACCTGCAGATACCCATGCCGCTTTGGTACAGCATGCGCAAGGCGCCCGTGTTTTTTGTTGATATTCCATTTGAAGAAAGACTGAATTATATTACTGAAGATTACGGGAAGCAAAAAAAAGAGACATTAAAAGATGCAATTTTACGTATTCAAAAACGCCTTGGCGGACTTGAAACAAAAAATGCGGTTCGCTTTTTGGAAGAAGACAATTACAAGGACTGTTTCCGTATTTTACTCAGTTATTACGATAAATGGTATCATAAAGGCCTCCATAACCGTGAAAATATTTCATCCCTGTTAAATAAAATACCCTGTACGGGCGTTGATACAAAAACCAATATCCAAAAAATACTATCATGCAATATTGTAAACGTTTCCTGATTGGCTGCTGTGCTTTGTTGTTTTCCGCTGCATTATCTGCTCAGTCTTCATCATCTTCTGTTGATATTACCGGTTTGTGGACGGGATATATGTACAACGATACCACTCAGTTGAATTACAAGTACGAGATTGCCATCAGCGAAAAGAAAGGGAAATTGTATGGGTTTTCACACACGTATTTTATACTCGATAATAAACAGTACCACGGAGTAAAGAAAATTAAAATCACAAGAGAAGGAGATAAAGTGATTACACAGGATCTGGAACTGATTGCCAATAATTATCCGGTTAAACCTCCCAAAGGTGTATATGTATTGAATGTGTTGAATTTTGAATTAAAAAATTCGGTGATGGTATTAAGTGGATTGTTTACCACTAACCGCACCAGACAATATTCACCTGTTACCGGTTATATTCATGTAGAGCGAAAATCAAATTTTCGTCAATCGGCGCTGGTGCCGCACCTGGAAGAACTGGGACTGGTTAACGATCTTTCGTTTGTAGCAGAAGAAAAAAAGAAAGAAGCAGAAATTGCTAAAGCAGAACCTGTTGCAAAACCATTACCAGAGGTTAAGGCAAAACCTGCAGAAATAAAAGAAACAAAACCTGCTGAACCTGTAAAAACAGAAACGGTTAACAAAGAACCGGAGATTAAGAAGGAAGAAGTAAAAGCTGTTGTTAAAACGCCTCAGGTTAATAAACCTGCCGAAACTAAATCAACACCGGTTGTAACAGAAAAACCAGTTACTCAAACTACAGCGAAAGCAAAAGAAACAGCGGTTGTAAAAACTGCACCTGTAGCCGAACAGAAAGCAGCAACAGTAAAAAAAGATACTGTTGCAAAAACAATTCAAGCGGTAACAGCAAAAGTTGTAACAGCAGAGCCTGCTAAAATAAAACCGGTTGCTAATGCCGCAGTCGATATTAAAAACCGTACTATCGAAACAATTCAGTCGGTGAACTATGCATCAGACAGTTTAGTGCTTACTTTGTATGATAATGGCGAAGTGGATGGAGATACTGTAAGCGTACTGCTAAATGGAGAAGTGATTATGCCAAGGGTTGGTTTAACTACCAATGCTGTGCAGAAAACAATTTATACAAAAGACCTTCCTGAAACTATTCAGATTGTAATGTATGCCGAAACATTGGGAAGTCTACCACCTAATACCGGCCTGTTAATTGTGTATGACGGAAAAGAGCGTTATGAGATACGTTTCAGCGGCGATCTGAAAAAGAATGCGGCCATTGAGTTCAGAAAAAAGGAACGCTGATAAAATATGATCTTTAAGATTTTATAAACTAACTGATAAATGGATAATGACATTAAAGATCCGAAAACAAACGAACCGGTTAAACTCACTCAATATTCCCGTGGGGCAGGATGTGGATGTAAAATTGCACCAAAGGTTTTAGATGAAATTTTGAAAACCAATATTTCGATTCCTGCTGATGGTAAATTGCTGGTGGGAAACAGCAGCAAAGATGACGCTGCTGTGTACGACCTTGGAAACGGAACTGCACTAATTTCTACTACCGATTTTTTTATGCCCATTGTTGATGATGCATTTGATTTTGGCCGTATTGCCAGCGCCAATGCTATTAGCGATGTATATGCTATGGGCGGTAAACCCATTCTGGCTATTGCTATATTGGGGTGGCCTGTTGAAAAACTTCCTGCAGAATTAGCTCAAAAAGTTTTAGATGGAAGTCGTAAAATTTGTGAAGAAGCAGGTATCCCACTGGCCGGCGGGCATAGCATTGATTCAGCCGAACCCATTTTTGGTTTAGCAGTAAGCGGGCTTGTTGATGTCAAAAATCTGAAGAAAAATAATACGGCTAAAGCAGGCGATGTAATTTTTATTACCAAACCGCTTGGCGTTGGTGTGTTATCCACCGCACAAAAAAGAGGGTTGATAAAAGAAGAGCATGTTTCAGTAATGATAAGCCAGATGACACAACTTAATAAGATCGGCGAAGCGTTGGGAAAGATTGATGGCGTTACAGCCATGACAGATATTACAGGCTTTGGTTTGCTTGGTCATTTAATTGAAATGGCCGAAGGAAGTAATTGCACGGCAGAAATAAATTATGCAATATTGCCCGTTGCTGATGGCGTAAGAGAATATCTGGCTCAACGAATTGTACCAGATGCAACATACCGCAACTGGAACAGCTACAGCACCCAAACCGCTTTTGAAAAAGGCGTGAATGTGATGGAGGCATTTAATTTATTGCCCGATCCGCAAACAAACGGTGGTTTATTAATTGCTGTTGATGTACGTGCTGTTGATACGGTGAAAAATATACTGAAGGAAAACGGACTGGTAAATTTTGCAGAGCCTGTTGGAGTATTTACTGAAAGAGTCGAAAAAACAGTATTTGTAAAACAATAAAATACCCTGCAGTTGGTATTTTATGCTGATTGGAATCACATACATTTGTTTTAAAATATACGGTATGAAAAAAACATTTCTTCTCTGTACGTTAACGATCTGTTGCATGTTTTCTTTTGCCCAGGTTAATCTTCAAAGCCTTGTAAAGCCCGGCACAAAATTGATTTATGCCGTTGAAGCAAATGGAGAAAAATATGATTTTATTATAACTGTGAAAGCTCTGTTGCCTGCGTTGGTATTTGATTGGCAAATGACGAACGATGCAAACAGCAACGGTACAATAACACATACAGCTCAGGCTATGATTTCAGCCAACACCATGTATAATTATTTTGCACCCGGCCAGAAAACATTGGGCGACGATATGATCAGTGTATGGTTGAGTAAAAACAGTTTTACCGGGTTGACGAAAACAGGTAAGGGTATCATGATGAAAATGAATGCCGGCGAAAGCCCAAAGAAAATGGGGACCTACACAGATAGTAAAGAACTGAAGATACTGGTAAACGGCGAAAAGGATGTTATTGAGGAAGAACTTGTAAAAGAACTTAATGACGAAGGGGTTCCGGTAGGCGGCGAAGATTTTTTTACATTTAATAAATCTGCCAAGATGCCTGTTATAATCAGGATGCAGAACGGGTTTTATATTGCCTTGAAAGAAATAAAATCAAAATAACAGGGATTGAACTTAAGCGATTGTATAGGATTTACCGGAGTTGCCATTTTGTTATTGGCATTTTTACTGAACCTGGTTAAAAAAATATCTTCAAACAGCTTACCCTATATTATTATGAATATTGTTGGGGCAGGGCTTGCGTGTCTTGCTTCCTGGATGATTGACTATTTACCATTTGTAATTCTGGAAGGCACCTGGACGGTTGTTTCTGTTTTTGCGCTGGTTGGTTATTTAAGGAAACTCAGTTGATCAACTTGTCAATCTTATCCGCAAGCTTTCGGTCTTTATCAGTAACAATATCTCCTGCATCATGTGTGCTCAACCAAATCTCCACTTTATTATAAACATTTGTCCATAGCGGATGATGATCCATTTTTTCAGCCTCAATAGCAACCCTTGTCATAAATGCAAAAGCTTCCGAAAAATTTTTAAACTCAAATTTCCGGTAAAGCGTATTGTTTTCTTCTTTCCACATAGTTATCCTGCTTAAGTTTAAGTGAATTGTAATAAAACTAATGCTCCAGTTCCCCCTTCAGGGGGCGGAGGGGGTCAAAATATTAAATGCTGCTTATGCTTTATTTTTTCATTCGTCATTTCTGTAACCAGTTGCACTCCGGGTAATGTTCTGATTGACTGTATCAGAATTTTAAGGTCTTCTGCCGAAATAGGATCCCCTTTTATCAGCCACAAAAAATCAAGATGTTTAAACTCGGGTAACAAATACTCGCCATCGTGTTCATTGTTATATAGGTAATGCGTCATGCAGATGGAGGGAACCGCATATTCATAAATGCTGAAAAAATAAGTGCGCTGTTTTTTGGCGAGCTGTATCTCAATATCATTGTTCACCCTGAAATCGAGGCCCAGTAATTGGTTCAGTTGCCAGCTGAACTGGTAATCTTTTATTGGCGCAACAATGCCCAGCAGCAGCGAATCTTCAAAAAACTCTTCTGCCAGCTCCTCGTTATCAATTTTTAATTTTTGACTTGTTGCCATTTAGTAAAAGATAGTAAGATTAAAATACAATGTCAAACACAATCTCTTTATCTTCTCTTTTCACCGTTACTTTGGTTGCATCTCCTTTTTTAAATTTACCCAGCGCCTGCATATAACCCTGTACATCCGGAATTTTAAAATCACCAATCTGTAAAATCACATCGCCTGTTTTTATTCCTGCTTTTTCGGCCACTTTTCCTTCGCTGATACCATCGGCCTTTACACCCATGCCGCTGAATGTATAATCAGGCATAATACCAAGACTTACGCTGAAACTTCTTCTGCCCTGCGCCTGTGCTTCCCGGGTTTTTGTAAATGCCAGTTTACCTTTTTTATTGGTTGATTCAATAACCCCGTAAATGTATTTTATGATCATCAGTTCGCCGGTATAATTTACTTTATCAGCATCATCACTTGGTTTATGGTAATCGCTGTGCGATCCAGTAAAGAAAAATAAAACAGGCAGGTCTTTCCTGTAAAATGAAGTATGATCACTAGGGCCGCTGCCACTGCTGTCGAAACTTATCTTCAGGTATTTGTCTTTTGCAGATAACTCCTCTCCCCAAACAGGAGAAGTGCCGTAACCGCCAATAGTTAATCCGTGTGTGTTGTCATTCAATCGTCCAACCATATCCATATTGATCATGTAATTGGCTTTTGTAAAATCTATCGTTGGGTTTTCGGTATAATACTTACTGCCATACAACCCCAGTTCCTCTCCCGAAAAAGCGATGAAGAGATAATTGTTGTTTTTAAGTTTCGATTTTTTTAATTGCTTGCTCAGTTCAATCAATGCAGCAGTACCGCTGGCATTATCATCGGCTCCGTTGTGAATCTGTGGAGCGCTTCCCGTAAATAAAGAGTTATGGTCTTCGCCATAACCCAGGTGGTCGTAATGTGCACCAAGGATAACTGTATTTGAAGCTCCGTTATCTATATAACCAACCACATTGTGCCCGGTCCGTTTTTTATCACTGATAGAAATATCAAGTTTGATATCAGCAAATGTTGATTCACTCTTAAAATATTTTTTCTTTGTTTCAAGGCTGATGTAGAGTACAGGGATTTTTACATTTTCTGTTTTGGATTTTGACTCAAACTTTAATTCGTCTTTAATGGCAGAGCTGTTAAAGACCAGTAAAACTGATGCTCCTTTAACAGCTACATCATTTGCCTTTTTTATAATGGCTTCTTCCATGTCAAAATGCGGGTTATTCTTATTTTCTTCCAGTGTTTCTTTTAAATCAAAGAACCAGGCTGCATCACCTTCAGGCAGAGCCATTGCTCCCGAGGTTTCTTTTTTTGCATTGGCGCTGAAGGCAAATGGAAAGAAGTCTTTCTCCAGTTCAAGCTTTTCGTTGTTTACTAAAAGATGTGTTGAAGGATCTATCTGTTTGCCCTCATGTACTTCAAATGCCTGGATAAAAGTTCCATTTTCTCCTTTTGCCATCAACCCGGCTTCTTCAAATTGTTTATTGATATATTCATAGGCCAGCTTTTCTCCGGCTGTTCCGGTTCTTCTGCCTTCCAGTTTATCATCCGCCAGGAAGCCAATATGCGTTTCAAGATTTGCAATTACGGCTTTATCAGCTTTTTTTAATTTTTGAGCAAAGCCAGCGGTAGAGATAAGTAATACTAACCAGAGTAAACGTTTCATGTAATTATGTTTGGTAATGAATTACAAAGGTAACTTAGTGAGTGGCTTTATATGTAAACAGAATGTAAAAATTAATAACATCTGTGTACACGAGGATTTCCGCATCGCTACTTCATCTTTCTTAAATCGTAACCGTGTAAAGTGGTTTACAGTTATTTTTGCAGGCAATATTAATTTGACAAAGCAGATAAACATAGCATTAGTAGGCAATCCCAACAGTGGAAAAAGCTCCTTATTTAATTATTTAACCGGCTTAAACCAGCAGGTAGGTAATTTCCCCGGAGTAACGGTTGATAAAAAAATGGGGCAAAGCAAGATCAGCAACGATCTGTCAGCCACAATAATTGACCTGCCCGGTTCCTATAGCTTGTATCCAAAACGAAGCGATGAGTGGGTGGCTTACAAGGTTTTATTAAACCAGGATGAAACCATTAAACCAGATATGGTTTTACTTGTTGCAGATGCAAGCAATCTAAAACGCAATCTTTTATTCTGTTCGCAAATAATTGACCTCGGTATTCCGGTAGTAGTGGCATTTACCATGATGGACCTTGCAAAACGAAAGGGAACACAAATTGACATTTCTGGCCTGGAAAGGGAATTGGGGGTACCCATTGTACAGATCAATCCCAGAAAAAACAAAGGACTTGAGCAGTTAAAAAAAATAATAGAACAGTCGGCCGAAAATTTATATCAACCGCCGGCACGTGATTTTATTGATAATAATGCATTGGCAGAAAACGCCATTGAAAAAGTAAAAGAGCATTATCCCGATATCAGTAATTATACAGCTATCCACTATTTAATCAACCATGAACATTTTTTGCTTGATGATGGTATGCAGGATGCCATTGAGCAGATTGAGATTGACAATAAATTTAATCCCACCAAAACGCAGGCCGAAGAAATTATGCAGCGTTACGGCCACATCAAACACATCATGCAGCAAACCGTGGTGGAAGCCGATCCGCTGCAAAAAGCAATGTTTAATGAAAGGCTTGATGATATTTTATTGCATCGCCGCTGGGGTTATATTATTCTGATGGTTGTTTTATTTCTGCTTTTTCAAAGTGTTTTCTGGGTTGCTAAATACCCGATGGATGGTATTGAATGGGCCTTTGGAGAAATTGGCGGGTTTCTGAGCAGCAATCTGCCTGTAAGCTGGTGGAGCGACTTGTTAATTAACGGTGTTGTTGCAGGGCTCAGCGGCATCATCATTTTTATTCCTCAGATCATGATTTTATTTGGACTGATAACCTTGCTGGAAGACACAGGTTATATGGCCCGGATAAGTTTTCTTACAGATAAACTGATGCGTAAGGTTGGATTGAATGGCAAAAGCGTAATGCCGATGATCAGTGGCTTTGCCTGTGCGGTACCGGCCATCATGAGTGCAAGAAATATTGAAAACAAAAAAGAAAGACTGCTCACCATTATGATAACACCGCTTATGAGCTGCAGTGCCAGGCTTCCGGTGTACACCATTTTAATTGCATTGGTTATTCCTTCAAAAGTATATTTTGGATTTTTAAGTTTACAGGGGTTAGTGATGATGGGATTGTATTTGATGGGGACTGTAATGGCATTGATTGTTGCCTGGGTTATGAAATGGTTTATTAAAAGTTCAGAGCGTAGTTTTTTTATTTTGGAATTACCTACTTACCGGGCGCCAAGGTGGAAGAATGCTTTTACAACCATGGTTGAAAAGGCGAAAATTTTTGTGTTTGATGCCGGCAAAGTGATCATGATAATCAGCCTGCTGCTTTGGGGATTAAGTACCTATGGACCCAAACAAAAGATGGCCAATGTTACGGCCAAGTACGAACAGCTGATAAAAGAAAACCCTCAACAATCAGTAGAATTAAATAAACAGCGCAAAACAGAATTATTGCAAAGTTCTTTTGCAGGAACTTTAGGTAAAGCCATAGAACCAGCTATCCGTCCATTGGGTTACGACTGGAAGATTGGAATTGCTTTAATAACATCTTTTGCAGCTAGGGAGGTTTTTGTAGGAACTATGGCAACACTTTATAGTGTGGGTGAAGATGCTGACAGCAACAACAATACATTACGGGAAAAAATGGCCGCAGCCGTAAGGCCTGATGGCAGCAAGGTCTACAACCTTGCCACCGGTTTGTCTTTGTTGATATTTTATGTACTTGCTATGCAGTGCATGAGTACGCTTGCTGTTGTAAAAAGAGAAACACGTACCTGGAAATGGCCAATGATTCAATTGGTTTACATGACTGCCCTTGCCTATTTAATGAGCTGGCTGACTTATATAATCTTTATCTAAGAGCCCAAAAAAATAACTTGTCCTGCCAATGAAAATCAGTTCAAGTTATCATTCTGTTATAAAAGCCCCTCCACCGGAGGGGTTTGGGGAGGCTTATTACCAATCAACCGCATTGGTTATCCTGTTCTTCACCTGCGGATAAATGCCCCGGTAAAGTTCATTCAATATATCTTCTTTACGTGGCTCATTGTAATAACTATTATTAATTATGGCCCAGTCATTAGCACTCAGTGCACGGCTGTCACCTGAATATGTTGCATGTTCTTCCTGCCAACGATAGTCTTCTCTGTAGGTGTTATAAGTAATATTTTTACGGCTGACAATATCACTGATACTGATCTCCATATCGGCACGTGCCGTAAAATACAACCTCGTAATATTAATTGTGGCATACACTGTTCTGTAAGTGAACTTACCACTTGTATCACGCCCGGTTTCAACCTGTTTACTTGCATTGCGACTGTAGGTATAAGTTTGAGGTCTGGGTATGTTCATATTTCTCAGCGTTAAATTTACCTCCCAATCGGGTTGCACATTATCACGTCTGGCTTCCCAGTCGCTGTAAAAGCGTGCGGGGTAGCGGCTGCTGTTTTTACCGCCAAGTTCCCTGATCAATGTTTGCTGAAAATATTCGTTGCTGTAATTGTAACCATAATTGCCCCAACCGGTATTAAAGAAATAAGAATTATCCTGTACCGGGTTAATTACCACGTTTACGATAGCATTATCGTATGCCTCATCCATTTTTATTTTTGCGTCCTCGTAACCTGGCACCCAATTGTCTGCTTTTTTAAAATAGTTGTAGGCTTTTTTGGCATCATCACGGCCGGGCCTGTTTAAAAAGTCTATGGCAGTTGTATAATAGTCAGCGGCGGCCTGTTGTTGTAGATCATAAATGGTTTGCCTGTAATCAACAGGTGTAACAAGGCGGCTGGCCGCATCCACTTCTATGATGGCATCATGCATTTCCTGCAGCGTGTTGTATCCATCAATGATCTTATCCCAACGGCTTAGTTCTCTGGAACTGCTATAGCTATTTATCTTTCTTAAATTCCTTTGCAGTGCTGTATTATATAAAACGGGCAGGGCATTCAAGGCTGCCGTATCGGTGCTGTACTTCTTTAAAGTTTTAACGGCATCAAAAATGGTATTATCACTATCGCTGCGTGACAGATAGTTTTTGCTTGTTTTGCAGCTTGCTAAAACAAACAGGCTGAGCATTGTGTAAAAAATATATTTCATAATTATATCCTCCTTATACTATGACGCAATTGGTGTACAGGTGTTACTGCTAATTTATATCTTATAAAAAGATTAACACCGGCTCTACCAGAATCAAAGTATAGCTTTAATGCTTTGAAACCAATTTTTATCAGTCTAAACATTAAAATTGGACCTGAGTAATACAAAAACCCTCCGTTCGACCCTCCGTTTAAACCGTTCATCAAAACTGACCTCTTCTCAAAAAATATTTTTAAATGCTGAAACTCAATACAGGCAAGGGATTTGTAAAAAACAGCTAATATTTAGCGCCCACTACTATAAAAAATATGGTATTATGTGTTGCATAGTACTAAAATTCTATTATCTTTGTGTCTGAGATTGAGAATATGAGTACAAAAAGGGGATAAACCAGACAACAAGTTCAGCCCTACAAAAACAGTTCTTAGTCTCAAAAAAAGTATAGCCATGAATAATTTATTTTTCGACAAAAACCTTAACCAACCCATCTGCTGCAGCAGACTACTTGATAAGGTTAAAAAATTGAAGCCATGAACATTGATAACACAGCCAGCCAGATGCGAAAGGGAGTTCTGGAGTTTTGCATCCTCTCTATAATAAAAGAGGGTGAAGCCTACCCTTCGGATATCATTGAAAAAATGAAGGCGGCCAACCTGAACATCCTGGAGGGCACATTGTACCCCCTGCTGACAAGGCTTAAAAACGCAGAACTATTATCGTACAGATGGGAAGAAAGCACCAGCGGACCGCCACGTAAATATTTTACCCTTACAGATAAAGGGGCCGGATTTTACAAAGAACTTGAAACAACCTGGTTTGAACTGGCGAATGCCGTAAGGGCTTTAACCCGAACAGAGATTAAAACAATTATTAACAACGATCCCGATGAGGAAAAGGGATAACAACTTCAACAACTCCCAATAAAAAAAAGTATAGCCATGATTTTTTGTTGGACCAAATCAACTAACGAAACAAAAAACTAAAGCCATGAAACAAGTAATAAATATCAACTTCCAGGGACGAGTGGTTCCGATAGAAGTATCAGCATTTGACCTGTTGAAAAATTATACCGAAAGTCTGAGCCGTCATTTTGCCAATGAAGAAGGTAAGGATGAAATCATCAACGACATTGAAAGTCGTATTTGTGAGCTCTTCCAGGAAAGGTTAACCAAGGGCGCCACCTGTATAACAGATGATGATGTGAATGCCATCATTAAAAGTATGGGCAGACCCGAAGAGTTTGAAGCCATGGGCGATATACCGGCAGAACCAACTGCTGCATCAGATCAGTCTCAATCTCAGTCAACAGGAAGTTCGTCAACCACATCAACCGGTTCCAGAAGACTGTTCCGTGATGAAAATGATAAAGTACTTGGTGGTGTGTGCAGCGGTTTGGCTAACTATTTTAATATTGATGTGGTAATAGCCAGGATAGTTTTTGTGGTATTGTTATTTTCCGGCATCGGGTTTTTAACCTATATCATTATGTGGGTAGCCGTGCCCAGCAGCTCCACTACACAGATTGGCGGTACCAGGAAAAAATTATTCCGTAACCCGGATGAAAAAATGATTGCCGGTGTATGTAGCGGTATTGGAAACTATTTTGGCATCAATGCCTGGATACCAAGAGTATTATTCCTCCTGCCTTTCCTTTCCTTTTTATCCCGTTGGGGTCACTGGGGCGGTTTCTGGGATTTTGGAGATATACTTCGTTTTACCTTCAGTCCAACATCATTGATCGTTTATATTATTTTATGGATAGTAATTCCGGAAGCTTCAACAACTTCGGAAAAACTGGAAATGAAAGGCGAGAAAGTTGATATGAACTCTATTAAAGCGTCGGTAATGGGAGAAATGAAAGGAGCTGGAAAAAAAGCTGAAAAATTTGCAAAAGATGCATCAGGAGTAATCAGCGAAAAAGCAACAGAAGTAGCCGGCGATGTAAAAAGTTTTACAAGACGCAGCAGCAGCGGCCTGGGTAATGTAATTGCCATGATCGCAAAAATATTTGCCTATTTTATTATTGGCTGTGTTGGGTTTGCATTAGTGATGGGACTGTTTGCATTGGCGGTTGCTTCTATCGGATTATTTCCTTTAAAGAATTTTGTTATTAACAACGATTATCAAAACCTGTTTGCATGGGGTACGCTTTTGTTCTTTATTGCAGCTCCAATCATCGGCATAATAACATGGATCATACGCAAAATTGCAGGTTCAAAAAGACATGGTAATATGCTTGGGTTTTCTTTCGGTGCACTTTGGGTAATAGGTTGGGTTTCTATCATTCTTTTAATTTCATCTATCAGCCGCGACTTTAGTTACAACAGTAAGAACATCACCGAAAATGAAATTGCACTAACGAGCCCCGGTATAGATAAGCTGGAAGTTACATCAGCATCCCCTTTGGAAAAGTACAAGCGTAGCAGGTTCCTGAGGTTTGAACCTTTCGAAGGCATTCAGGAAGATACTGCTTACGTTAACAATGTTGATGTGCGTATTGTGAAATCAAACACAGATAGTTTTAAGGTTACTGTAATTAAAATGGCAACCGGCAGATCGAGAACCATTGCCGAAAATAATGCAGCGCAAATCGAATATTCAGGTGTTCAAAAGGACAGTGTTTTATTTCTGGATAAAGGTATCGCCATCAACAAGACTGATAAATTCCGTAACCAGCGTGTTGTGTTAACCATTTATGTTCCGGTTGGTAAAAGAATAAAAGTTGATAAAAGTGTAAGCTGGTTTAATAATGTGCATATAGGCAGGGAATGGGATAACGATGACTGGTATTATGATTCAGACGATAATGCACATGACTGGAAAACAGGAGTTGAGTATATTATGAATGCCGATGGCCGGTTGTATAATTTGAATGGCACACCAGCCAGCAGAAGCAGCCGCTCAAGAGTTAACATCAATAGCAACGGGGTAGAGGTGATTACAAACGACAACAGCGATGATAATTACAGGTATAACAGCGGCGAACCAATGAATAAAATTGATTCGTTAAAAATGAAACATGAAAAAGAAAAACAACAGATAAAAGACTCTCTGGAAAAAGTAAAAGAAAAAATTGAGAAGCAGCTGGAAAAGATCGGCGATAACACAGAACCCGTACCGCTGAGCTCTCAACTGCCAATGCACAGCCCGATGATTAATATTAATTAAAACAGGGTTTATTTTATCAGCTCAAAATCAGTAAAATGAAAAAGCCGTTTATTTCAACTTTACCTGGTTTGATATTGTTGTTTGTTTTGTCATCCTGCTTTCACAATCATAATATGTCAATCTCAATATCAGATGATGAAGATGAATACGAAATGGATGCATCGTACCAGCGAAACCATACGCATGACGTTCAGGTATATCTTAACGAGCACCTGATAAGCAATGGTAAGGTGTCATTTAAACATGATCTGGTTGATAACGAAATAACTCTTGATGACAATACAACATTTTATATAGACTCACGGCCCGGTGAACTGAGAATTAAAATTGACAAAAGAGAAAATTCTGAGGAAGCATGTGAAAACATAAAACAGATTTGCGAAGATTTAAAAGATATGCTGGCCGATAATTAAACTAATCAAAATCGTTTCAATAGTTGAGTTGAAGTTGAAGCAACAAGGCTCTGTCATTCCTGGCAGAGCTTTTTAGTATATGCAAAAACAATAATAAGGCTGAAAATGCGTTACCACTATAACAATCAATAAAAACAACCTTGCCCAGTTTAAATCTTAAACCACACAGGTATATAAAATATATCTTCAAAAAGACAATTACATTATGTCTGTGTAGTCTTGTAATAATTGCTCATACTCAGGGACAATCTCCCATTACACAAATAGGATATTCAAGCAGAGGCGAAGCTACCTTTTCAGAAAAAAATATTAAAGGGGCAGGCTATTCCTTTTCTCAATGGACAACGGCATCTAATTTTACGATTGATTATGCCTCAAGCGCCAATAATGATGTGGAAAGTGTTGTTTCTTTCAACATAGCAGGCACTAATAATTTTATTCCTATTACATTTCCAAATACGGTTATCAAGGTTAGAAGGTCAGCTAATGCAGCCATTAACAGCGACAGGAATTTTATCAGCTTCTGGAGTAAGTGTTCATCCTGCCCCGCTGCAGGTGCCCTTTCGGGTACATTCAGTTTGTTTGCCCCTAAAGTAAGCAGCATGGAGGAATCTTTATTCAGCAATAATATCAACAGCGGATACGATAATATTTTCAACAACACAACAGCAGCCCCTCATTACGGAAATGTTGAAAGAATTGACTATATAACCCCTTTTGGTTTTATCGCATTTGATGATCCGTCAAAAGCCGGCTTTACTGTTTTTGACCGTGGTGGCGGCGACAGTTTTAAAATTGCAGCTATAATTGCTCTTGATCCTCAAGGCAATCCATCAGCATATAAAACATTGATCACCGTACCTCCAACAAAATTTACAGCAGGAGGATTATTGCCTTCCTCTATTGATTATGCAATTATTATTTCAGATCCTGATGTTGCTGGCGGAGAGTTCAGGCCTTCTACAAAAAGCAGCCAGAATATAAAAGGTGTCTATATCAGCCTGCAGGATTTAGGTATTTCAATAAATGAACCTGTGTACGGATATTCTCTTTTTGGTCAGGATGTGAATCCTGCGTTGGGCCATGTGCTTACCGATCACACTACGTTTCCGGTAAACTCAAGCTTTGGAGGATGCCTTGATCCCTTAAATGTTGCTACACTGTTTCAGTCGGGTATTGTTGTTTTACCGGTTAAACTAAATTCCTTTACAGGGTTTTTTAATAAGAGGAACAGTTCTGTTGACTTATCCTGGACAACTGTAGATGAACAGGGACTAAAATATTTTGAAGTTGAAAAAAGCCTCAATAGTGTTGACTGGAATACAACTACAACTTTAAATACTACCGGCAATAATGCTAAAGCAGATTATTTTTATGCAGACAAGGTTATAAAATACCAACCGGTACTTTACTATCGTTTAAAAATGACAGGTATTGACAATTCGGTTCAATACTCAAATATCATACACCTGAACTTTGCACCCAAAAACGAAATTGACCTGCTTATCAGTCAAAGTAATCTGACAATAAGAACTGGAATAAAAACCAGAGAAGCATATCTGGTGGATATGTCGGGTAAAAAAGTTCAATCCATTAAAGAAATTCCCGAAGGCGCCGACTTCGAATTCTCTCTCAACAGCCTTCCCACGGGAATGTATATTGTCTTGATTATTGATGTAAACAATAAACAATACTCCAAAAAATTCATTAAGATTTAATTATTAAGTTGTTTTAAAACAGGTATCAGTTTAGTTTTTACGCTGTATCGTTATATTCACTGACGAATAAAACTTTATAATAACGCAATGCTTCTTAACTTTGCCATTCAAAAATCAACTTAAATGAAATCAACTCCCTTTACAAAAAAACATATTGCTTTAGGCGCTAAAATGGCCGAGTTTGCCGGTTATAATATGCCGATCAGTTATTCGGGAATTAATGATGAACATGCGGCCGTGCGTAAATCGGTTGGTGTTTTTGATGTAAGCCATATGGGTGAGTTTATTTTAAAAGGTGAAAATGCACTTGATCTGATTCAGCGAATTACAAGTAACGATGCATCGAAGCTGACAGTTGGAAAAGCTCAATACAGTTGCTTCCCCAATAAGGATGGTGGTATTGTAGATGATTTGATTGTGTATTGCCTGGAAGAAAATAAAGCATATATGCTTGTGGTAAATGCAAGCAATATTGAAAAGGACTGGAACTGGATTCAGCAGTTTAATGATAAGGATGTAGAGATGCATAATATTTCGGATAAGACAGCCCTGCTTGCGATACAGGGCCCAAATGCAACGAGGATATTGCAGACACTTACTGAAGAAGATGTGATGAATTTGAAATACTACACTTTTACAAAAGGCACATTTGCGGGTGTTGAAAATGTGCTGATAAGTGCAACCGGTTACACTGGCGCAGGTGGTGTTGAAATTTATTTTGAAGACAAAGCCAATGATGCAGAGAAAATATGGGATGCCATTTTTGAAGCAGGTAAAAAAGGCGGAATAAAACCAATAGGGCTTGGCGCAAGAGATACTCTGCGTTTGGAAATGGGTTATTGCTTATATGGTAATGATATTGATGCAACTACTTCGCCGCTGGAAGCCGGGCTGGGCTGGATAACCAAATTCAGCAAAGAATTTACCAACAGCAAATATTTTGAAAAACAAAAAACTGATGGCCTCACAAAAAAACTGGTTGGCTTTGAAATGCTGGACAAAGGCATTGCCCGACACGATTACGAAATAAAAGATGCTGATGGTGATGTAATTGGCAAAGTAACTTCGGGTACGCAATCTCCCACATTGGGCAAAGCAATTGGCATGGGTTATGTATATACAAAATATGCTGCAGCAAACAGCGAAATTTATATCGGCGTGCGGAACACTTTAATAAAAGCAAAAGTTGTGAAGATGCCGTTTGTTTAATTGATAATATGCCTGAAATTCATATAACCTCTTTTATTAAAGCCCCTGTAGAACGGGTTTTCGACCTTAGCCGCAGCATCAACCTGCACCAGATATCAACCACCGATACGAACGAAAAAGCAATTGATGGCGTAATTAACGGCTTAATAAACAAGAACGAAACGGTAACATGGCAGGCAAGGCATTTTTTCAAAACGAGACGCTTTACTTCAAAGATTACCGAAATGCAAAGCCCCGGCCTTTTTATTGATGAAATGATCAAGGGTGATTTTAAAAGTTATCGTCACGAGCATCATTTTAAAGCCACAGATAACGGTACGATTATGATTGACCTGGTGACTTTTGAAAGTCCTTATAGCACAATTGGTAAAATAGCCAACAGCCTTTTTCTTAAATCGTACCTGGAGAGACTTTTGAAAAAAAGAAATGCCGTGATTAAAGATTATGCCGAAACACAAAAATGGAAAGCCATTTTGAATTAATTTTAACCATGCAAGAAACCAAGCCTGAATTATATACCTGTTTTTCTCCTTCGCTTTTGGATTTATACGATGTTGATAAAAGCATTGTTGTAATTATTGATGTACTTCGGGCTACATCTACCATTGCTACTGCTTTACACAACGGAGCCAAAGCTATTATACCGGTTGACAGTGTTGCCGAATGTATCCGTATTGGAAAGCAGATAGACAGCATCACCGCTGGTGAAAGGGATGGTAAAATAGCCGAAGGGTTGGACTATGGCAACTCTCCTTTTGAATATCCACATGAATTTATAAAAGGTAAAACACTGGTGCTAACCACAACTAATGGCACCCGTTTATTACATATGGCATTGGACAAAAATGCAAAAGGAATCATTACCGGGTCATTTCCAAACCTCTCAGCAGTTTGTGATTTTCTGTTGGCACAAAATCAAAACGTAATCCTGGGCTGTGCCGCATGGAAAAACCGGGTGAATATTGAAGACAGTTTATTTGCGGGAGCAGTTATTGACCGTATTGGAAAACATTTTTCTATAAACTGCGATTCATCTCAAATAGCATCTACTCTGTACAATGAGGCTAAACTTGATCTTTATGAGTTCATGAAATTAAAGAATGCCTCACATTATCAGCGCCTTTCGGGTTTTGGACTCGAAAAAGATATTCGCTATTGTTTAACGGAAGATATTGCTAATACAACCGTTGTATATGAGGACGGGAAACTGCTTGCAAAATAAGAGTCCTGACCCCGTAACATAAAATACTTAACAAAAATTTCCCGGCATTCTTGTTGTAACACTTCAGCGCTCTCCTTTTTTTCGTTAACTTTGCCAATTGCTTTTTTCAGAAGGGGAAATACTTTAACAGGATAATTTTTCGTTTTAATCTGAAATCCAAAATCGGCAACTCGGTATAAAAATGGCATTACCCCATCTTATAAAACATGTTTACAATAATGGCAACGACGAAGTGATTCGCCGTGGAAAGAAAATCCATGCAATGGGTTTTGTGGAACTGGTTGAGCACGATCAGCTGATGGGAGGAATTGTTTTCAGGGTAAAGGATGATGGCTATGCTACTTTTTACAAAGTGTATATTCAGAAATACACCGATGCCAAATCCATGTCGGTCCGTTGCTCATGCCCTTACAATTTAGGAGATATATGCCGCCACGAAGCTGCTGCATTAATGCGCCTGCAGGATATGGTTGATAAGAATATGCTGGGCAATACCAGCATTCAGTACAACCAGCGTCATACGGTTGCCAAGATGAAGCATATTGAATTGAAGATGATCAAACTGCTTTCGTCGCCGGGTATTTATGCCGAAGCCGAAAATATTTTACGCAGTACCAGGGCAAATATTTTAAAAGCAGCCGACGAAAGGGTGGAAGCTGAATTAATTATTGAAGGAGAATCTTACCCTTTGGTTATTCAAAAAAATGATGAAAGGAATTTTGATACTTCATGCAAATGCGGAGAAACAGAACATCCGCTCTGCGAACATAAAACTTTATTGTTTCTGCAGTTAATGGATGCTTACGGTACACATTATTTTGATACTATCCGTAACTGGGATAAAGAAAAAAATAAACTGCTGCAGATATATGGTTACAGCCTTGAGGATGACCTGAACGGAAAGTTTGAATTTACTTATAAAGATGGCAAGCCGTTTTTAAAAGTGCTTGACAGCTCTATTAAAAGGGTTGCTGCCGGAACCACAACAGCAAGGCCTGCAGAGGCTTTTATTGTACCTGATCTGCCGCCAGAGGAAGTTGCTGTGGAAGAACAACCTTCAAAAAGGTTGGGCATTGTTTTTAATTTCAATGCATCCATGTATCCATACTTTGAAGTGGATGCTGTGGAGGGAGAGGCAGATGAAGCCCAGGTGAAATATATTGGCAAAGTTGAAAAACTCGATCTTACAAAATTTGTAAATACAGAATTATACAACGAGGACGATAAACAGCTGGTGCAGCAGATACGCAAATTACAAACTCCTGAAATAAATAAATATCTCGACCGTAACTCGCCTTTTAGCGGTATTTGGGAGAACATTATACATACCGATGGAGATGATTTGCCCGAAGAAACAAAAGCGCTGATAGCAGAATACCTGCAACCCAAACTGAAAAAAATATTTGAAGAACAGGTAAATAATAATTTTATTTTTTGCCTGCCACCGGCAAAACAATTTACTACAGCCAACCTTGTTGAAATTGAATTGAGCGATCATTTTATTGCACCGGTTTTTAAAGTACAGGCCAGCGGAGATCATTTTGAAATTGCCTGCACAGTTAAATTAATGGGCGAAGCCATTCCTTTTACAGATAATGAATGTAACAGCAGTCTTGTGTATTTAAATGAAGAGGTAATGTATCTCTGGCAAAAAGCCGAAGATGTTTTGCAGGCCGAAAAATTTCTGAAAGAAGGAAATATCCAGCTCAGTAAAGACAACTGGGCCGATAAAATGAAGAAGATCATTCTCCCACTTACCAAGGAATACCAGGTAGAGTTTGATAAAAGCCTGATAAGGGAAATTAAAAGTGGTGAGCCCGATGTAAAACTGCAGTTGCAGGAAAGAGGTGACTACCTTGTGTTTCAGCCTGTATTTAACTACAAGGGTTTTGAGACCAAACCAACTGATAAAGAAAATATTACTATACCCGATGGGGATAAGATACTGATCATTGAACGAAACCTGGAAGCTGAAGAAACCTTTTTGAAAAAACTGGAAAGCCTGCATTCCATGTTTGTAAGGCCCGATGAAAATAAAACCAACCTGGTTTTAAAGGGTGTTGATGTATTGCGTAACAACTGGTTCTTTTTGTTTGTTGATGCGATGAACGAAATGAAAGTTCCGGTATATGGATTTGAAGCCTTACGCAATTTCCGTTTTAATACAGCCAGGCCAAATACACATATACATGTAAGCAGCGGACTCGATTGGTTTGATGCCAAAGTGGAAATTGAATTTGGTGAGCAGCGTGTTGGTATTGATGAAATAAAAACTGCACTGGTAAATAAACAATCATTCGTTCAGTTGGGCGATGGTACTTTAGGGATACTTCCAGATGAATGGCTGAAGCGTTATTCATTGCTCTTTAAAGTTGGTGATGGAAGAACAGATCAGCTACGTTTATCAAAATACCACATGAGTGTGATTGATGAACTGTATGAGAACAGGGATGAAAAAGAATTAAGTTTTGAACTGGATGAAAAATATGAGCGTTTAAAAGAGTTTAAAAATATTCCTGAAACGGCTGCACCGGAACACCTGCAACCAATACTTCGGCCTTACCAGGTATCGGGTTTTCAATGGCTCAATTATTTAAATGATGTGGGTTGGGGCGGCATTCTGGCCGATGATATGGGTTTGGGTAAAACCGTACAGGCGTTGAGCATGCTGCATCATTATAAAGAAATCAACGGTTCATTAAAAGCATTAGTGGTTTGTCCAACTACGCTGATCTATAACTGGAGAAATGAGGTACAGAAATTTGCACCTTCATTAAGCTTTCACATACATCATGGAAGTGTACGCAGCCGTAAAGTCGAAGAATTAGAAAAACATAATATTGTCATCACTACATATGGTACTTTACGAAGTGATATACAGGTATTGCTGAAAATGAATTTTGATTATGTAATACTGGATGAAAGTCAGGCTATAAAAAATCCGGCATCAAAAGTAACAAGGGCTGCGAGTTTGCTGAATTCGAAGAACAGACTCTGTATGAGCGGTACACCATTACAAAATAACACTTTTGATATTTTTGCACAGATGAATTTCTTAAACCCCGGATTGCTGGGTAATATGGAATTTTTCAGAAACGAATTTGCAACACCCATTGATAAATTTGGTGAGCAGGAACAGAAAGAACACTTACGTAAATTATTATTTCCTTTTATTCTTCGCCGAACCAAGGAGCAGGTGGCAAAAGATCTTCCTGAAAAAACAGAAACGATTTTGTTTTGTGAAATGGAAAAAGAACAACGAAAGGTTTATGAAGCATACCGTAACAGTTTCAGAGAAAAAATATTAGGTACTATTGATCAGCAGGGAATCGGCAGGTCGCAGCTAACCATTTTGCAAGGCTTGATGAAGCTGCGGCAGATCTGCGATAGTCCGGCCATTTTGAATGAGGAAGAAAAATACCCGAACCACTCTATTAAACTGGATGAGCTGGCAAGAGAGATTGAAGAGAATATCGGCGATCACAAAGCACTTATCTTCTCCCAGTTTTTAGGAATGTTAGCGCTGATAAAGAAAAAACTGATAAAGGATAATATACCATTTGAATATTTTGATGGAAGTACATCGGCACCCGACAGGGAAAAAGCCATTCAGAATTTTCAGAACAATGATGAATGCAGGGTATTTCTTATTTCATTGAAAGCGGGTGGCGTGGGTTTAAATTTAACCGCTGCCGATTATGTGTATATAGTTGACCCCTGGTGGAACCCGGCGGTTGAACAACAAGCTATTGACCGTACACACCGTATTGGCCAGACTAAGAATATTTTTGCCTACCGGATGATTTGCGTAGATACCATTGAAGATAAGATTTTGCAATTGCAGGAAAAGAAACGCAAACTTGCCAGCGAACTGATAGCCGACGATGCCAGCTTTGTAAAAGCCCTTTCCAAATCAGATGTGGAATACCTGTTCAGTTAAATGGCTAAACTTACTGAAGATAACTTAAAGTAAAGTTGTAATTAAGATGTGATAAAGTCTTTTAAGCGCTTAAACTCCCTGTTGTGGCTTGATTCGAACAGGCTTTTAAAAGCCTGACCAAAAAATTTCAATACAGCATTTAATGCAGAACTTTGGGTTGAGGTATGATTTTTCATATTTCGGATTTTGTATTTCAAAAGTACAAATTCATTACATAGATTGTCAAGAGCAGTTTTGCTTAATCTTAAGCAGGGTAATTTCCGAACCTGTATAGGTTATTTTACGGCTTGCCCATTAAAATTACTGCGGTTTTTGCGATTCTTTTTGTAGTAACGAATTGGATATATATCCGGATTCTGCCTGATCTTACCAATAAAATTTTTAAACATCTGCACCAGTATATGGTCAGTTTTTGCCTGGTATTTGGTTCTGGTCATAGAATTTATTAGTTGTATTAAACTTAACGGTACATATAGAGGAATATTGTATTGGACAGCTGGATTTTAAAATCAGCCTGTCCAATACAATAAAGTGATGTATTATCTGCCTAATGAATTCACATCAGGCAGGGGAATAAAGCAGGAAGCAATTACCCAACCCAGGATGGCGATAAAAATGACGGTTTCTGTTTTTGAAAGCTCAAGGCGTAAATATTTTTTCATAATCTTTAATTTTAATTGTTTGTTATAAGACGGGATGCTGTTTCTTATGTTTAATTGAAAAATGCTGAAACCGCTTTCTTAAGATTTTTTTAACGGATTTCAAACTCCGGACCTATTAAACACTTTCGATACTATCTTTAATAAACTGTTCCGGAAATTATTTTCATGACGCTAAAACCTGTTATAAGTAAGATCAGCATTTATCCGGTAAAATCACTGGACGGGATTCAGCTGCAAAAAGCTGAGATTGGAAAAGGAGGTTGTTTGCTTCACGACCGGGAATATGCAATTAAAGACAGTGACAACCGGTATGTTAATGGTAAAAAAAACCCACTTGTACATCTGTTAAGGATGAATATAGATTTTGAAAGTGGAGTGATTTTTTTCAGGCATGAAACAGAAACCAACTGGCATCAATTCAATTTGCAAGCTGATAAAGCTAAAATAGATGATTATCTTTCTTCGTTCTTTAATAAACCTGTGGCTCTTTTTAAAAATACAACCGGCAGGTTTTTAGATATTCCTGATAAAAGCGGAATGACCATTCTTTCCACTGCCAGCCTGCAAACTGTTTCCCATTGGTTTAGTGATATGAATCTGGAGGAAACAAGGAAAAGGTTTAGGGCAACTTTGGAAATAACAGCTGTACCTTCTTTTTGGGAAGACCATCTGTTTTTTGAAGAGGGAACGGCCATAGCTTTTAAAATTGGCGATGTAAATGTATTAGGGATGAGCCCACGTGCAAGATGTGTGGTACCAACCCGGCATCCGCAAAACGGTGAAGTAATACACGGATTTCAAAAATCATTTGCAGATCACAGGACTGCTGATCTTCCATCATGGTCAACACTGAAAGACTTTGGTCACGCTTACCATCTATCAACAGATTGTTTAATCCCCGCAACAGAAATTGGAAAATGGATTACAGTTGGCGACCCAATTACTATTATCGGGAAAAAACAAATGACTGAATTCCCTCTCTTTTAACAAAGCTTTTTGGATTGTATTTTTTCTGGCACCGTATTTGAAAAACAATGGGTGGACCAAAAAATAATGATATGAAAAAGAAGCTATTAAGTATGTTGTTTGTGCTTGCAGCTTTTGCATGTACAACCACATCTAAAGCCCAGGTAAGTGTTGGTGTAAATATTAATATTGGTAATCAGCCTGAATGGGGGCCTGCAGGTTACGATGATGCAGAATATTATTATATACCCGATATTGAAACATACTACTATGTGCCACGCCGGCAATTTGTTTACCTGTCGGGTAACAGATGGATATTTTCTGCCAGCCTTCCGCCAAGGTATGCACATTATAATTTATACAGTGGGTATAAAGTGGTTTTAACAGACCATCAGCCCTACAGGCAGCATCACAGCCACAAAGTAAAGTATGTGAAGTATAAAAATTACAGGAATAAGCAGGTTGTTATAAAACATAAGCATGATAATGGAAAACATAAAGGCCATTATAAACAAAAGGGCAATGGTAAGCGCCACGGTAAGGGCCGCCATTAGTTTTAGTAACAGGGAACAAAAGCCGCCTCCGGGTGGCTTTTGTTTTTTACGGACTTTTTATAAAATCTAATTCCCTACTTTCACACAACTAACATGGATATTCTCTTAACCATATTAAAAGAAATGCTGCAGGCGCACCCAACATCAAATTTTGTAAACAGCCTGTACCAACAATATTGTAACCGTGGAGGGCTCAGTAAAAAACAACTGGAAGGCCTGCACAGCAAGGCTTTAAAAACCGAATCTATATCTCAGGCTAAGATTGCCACACTTGAAGCCATCATTAAAAAAAAGCCAACACGTGAGCGGGCTGCTGCAACCATTTCTGCACCGGTACCAACAAAGGATTATGTAACGGGTGAAATGCTTTCCTCCATTCTGGAAAAATTTCCGCAGCATAAAAGAATTCTTTTTCTTAAATCGAAATTTGATAATAACGAACATATTTCTGTAACGGAAATTGCAGAGATTGAAAAGTTTAAAAAATTGTTGTTGAAATAATTACTCCTTCATAAAAACCTGCGCCGCATCATTATTCTTTAAAAATATCAACATGGTTTTGCCTTTATCTTTCAGGTAAACCATTTTACGGGATTCACCATTTACAGTTAAGCCGTTTTCGCCGGGAGATACTGCTGCAAAATTTCCTTTACCAGTTCCTTTTAAAAGAAGAGCTGATGTTGCATCATATACTCCAACCATTACAGCAGGGTCATCAGAATTACCACAAACCAGTATATCTTTTATACCATCATTATCCAGGTCATCAATAACCAGATCATTAATGGTTGAGAATTGTGCCTTATCGGGGAAAGGAATAAAACGGAAAACATTATTGCCCTCATTCATCAAAACTCCAGACTCAAAAAAACTGGTTTTAAAAACTTCCATGTCTTTCTTCTCTGCTTCGGTAAAAATGCCATCCAGTGTTTTGCCCGAATAATCCCTGTAGCGTATAAATTTTTTACGCATGGAAGGTATCTGGTCAATCAGCTGATCACGACTGTACAAGGGATAGCATTTACCCTGTTGATAAAAACCAAGCACAGCATCGTAACTTCCGTTGTTATCAAAATCTTTTGCATAAATAGTGCAGGGCTCATTTATATTTCCTTTGATGGAGGAGTTTAAACCACGGTTGCCCAGCACAAAATCCATTTTGCCATCATTATCTATATCTTCTGCCTTCATGTTGTACCACCATCCGGTAAAGGCATCCATATTAATGACTGTATCTTTTTTCGACGGCAATATGATACGAACCGAATTTTGTTTTTTATTAAACTGCCCATTTTGAAAACTGAAAATCTCTACAGGCATCCATTCGCCGGCTATTGTCAATTCACTTTTTCCATCTCCATCTACATCGGCCCAAACTGCCTGGTTAACAATGCCGGGGTTTAGTAAAGCTGATGCATATTGATTTGTAACATCGGTAAAAATGCCTTTGTTGTTTTGCAAAAGCATGCTTCTGTCGGGCTTTGGAAATTTACCCGGAACAACATGACCGCCAATGAACAGATCAAGATCACCATCCTCATCAAAGTCGAATGCAGTAACACTGGAACCATTAAATCCTGCTGTTGGCAATGCTTTTGCGGATTTTGTAAAATTCCCTTTTCCATCATTTATATACAAACGGTCCTGGTACATATTATTACCGGCACTAAATTCGGCACCGCCACTAACCACATACAAATCTTTATCGCCATCTCCATCGGCATCAAAGAAAAGGGCACCCATATCCTCCTGGTTCTTATCGCTGGCAAATGCGGCAAGCTTTTTTTCTGTAAATATTCCGGCTGCATTTTGCAACATCAGTTTACCTTCTTTCCCTGCAGCGCCACCTATGTACAGGTCTTCCCGGCCATCACCATTTACATCGGCTTTTGTATAGTAAGGGCCTTTGCGGCTGCATTTATAAGGGATTAACGGTTCTCTTTTAAAATCTATAAAATCATTTTCAGTTTGAAAATATTTCAGTTTCCCGGTTTTACTGATGTCGGTAAAACTTACTGCAGGTTTAGCGGCAATACCTGTATTCATTCTCACAGCATCCGATTCATAAACAGTTAATAACTGATCTGCCTGTACATTTAACTTTACAATTTTCTTTCCTGACGGAAAAAGGATTTCAACTTTTGGAATAACAGTTTCGGCTCCTGTACCAAAATGCAATACATGTTCAGTTGTAGATAAAAAACCTCTTTGCGGACTGTAATGCTGCAATTGTATTTTTCCATTTACATCAGTTAGCGTAACCACCGCACCGTATACTTCATCAAAAGAGCCGGGGCTTTTATAAAACTTAAAGCGTATAAAATGGGATGACGCATTTTCTCTGGCGTTGTTTTTAAGAATGAATGCAGGCCCGTCGATATTATTTACAACCAGGTCGAGGTCACCATCATTATCCAGGTCGGCATAGGCCGATCCATTTGAGAATGATGGTGGAGAATCGCTCCAGAGATCAGTAACTTTTTCAAACTGCAATGTTCCCGTATTGCGGTAAAAATAGTTTTTAACCGGCACCTCGGGCATACTGCTCAGCCAGGCATTCAGATTCACGGATTTTCCCCTGTTCATACTGTTGATGATGGAGTCAAGAATAAAAACTTTGTAATCCCAATCGGTCATATCCCGTTTTAATCCATTAGTGATGTAAATATCTTTCCAGCCGTCATTATCAAAATCGGCTACCAGTGGGCTCCAGCTCCAATCTGTTTCGGCAATACCCGAATAGTTTGCTATTTCGCTGAACGTGCCATCAGCATTATTAAGTTGCATGGTATTACGTGGGTACTGGTAATACAATCCGTATTTAAGCAGCAGGTCAAACTTGTCGTAGTTTTGATTTACGGCGAACAACTGCTTTTGCCTTACAGGATCCTCTACTGCCATATCCATCACCAGTATATCTTCATGGCCGTCGTTATTCAGGTCACTGATCTCGGAACCCATGGCAGAGAAACTTACATGCTTTATATAAGAAGTGAGTTTATCAGTAAAAGTTCCGTTCTTATTATTGATGTAAAAAAAATCAGGTTTATTAAAATCATTGGCAACATACAGGTCGGGCCACCCATCGCCGTTAATATCGGCAATGGAAACGCTCAAACCAAATGCATGATTGATAAGCCCTGCTTTTTTTGTTACATCAAAAAATTTTCCTCCACGGTTTTCAAAAAGCCGGTCGCTTACATAAACTGTGTTAGTATCTTCTACATAAACAGTTCTGCCATTTACAATAGTTGCAGGTATGGTCATGGACTTGCTGAAGTCTATAGGGTGATTTAAAAAGTAAACATCCTTATCGCCATCGTTATCATAATCGAAAAAATAAGCCTGCATGCTGTAGCTGGCATCATCAAGCCCGTACTCAGCTGCACGGTTGGTAAAGCTGTTGTTCTTATTATTGATGTAGAGCATTTTTTTTCTGAGGTTTGGGTCTTTATATCCCGACTTGCAGATCATAATATCAAGATACCCGTCGTTATTGATATCAACCATGCTGGTTCCTGTTTTAATTCCTTCGCCGCCGTTAACGCCTGCAGTTTCTGTTATATCCTGAAATTTAAAACCGCCAAGATTCAGATAGAGTTTATTACTGCCCAGGGTTGATGTAAAATAAATATCGGGCAACCCATCATTATTTATATCTCCAACACTTACCCCGGCTCCCACATACAGGTATTCATACAGGTACAGGAACATGGTTTGAGTTTCAATAATATCGTTTCTGAAATTAATGCCGGTAGTGCTTTCGGGCATTACGGTAAATAGTTTGTTTCCTTTTGATTGTTGCGCTGAGCCATCAACCGAAAATAAAACAATGAATAATATTGTGAAGAGGCTATACTTGATAATTGACATGATCTGTTTTATTTAATTGCTGCAGGGTATAAAGTTTTCAGTACATGGTTTCCAACTTCCTTGCCCTGTATAATACTGATACGTGCTGTTTCGGGATAATGAATGCCGCCGTAAACCCTGCTCCAGCTTACTTCTGCAGATGCTTCGTAAAATGATTTAAAATGACGGGTGTCGTTACCAAAAGGTATTTCTGTTTCATCAGTAAATTCATAACTCTCGCCAAACAGGGCTGTGAGAATTGTAGCTGCCGAATTTGAAATTACTGCATGTCCGCTGGTAAATTCAGGAAATGGGGGTGTTTGAATATAGGGTTGCCAGTTCTTATCTACAAAATCATTAATGACTGTAATGGGCCTGATAAGATTGGTTTTAAATTTTTCATCCCAGGAGCAGATAAAGGCGTCGAACAATGCAATGGATGTAAGTGTATAAGCAAGTGATGAACGGCTTACCGATTCATTCTTCTCTTCGCAGGCATGTTTGGCAATCATGAGCCAGTGCCCACCCGGAGAAATTTTATGAATGAAATAATTCAGGTGTCCCAGGTTAACGGAAACATTGGGGTTGTCGTCCCAGTATTTTGCAATTGCTTTTTTTGTGGTGTCCAGACTATTTACAATTTCGTAAACCTCCATCATTGATTTATAAAAAGCCGAATTCTTTTTGCGGCTGTACACCAGTTTTACTTTTGGCGAAAACTGCGACGGGGAGTTTAATGTGTAGGGCCTGATCGTATTCCAATGCGGTTCGATGGCCTGGGCATAATCTGCCGGTGTGGGTTGCCAGGTACCAGCCTTTTTCGACAAAGAAAATCTTGGAAAACCACGTGACTGATTGTAATTATCTTTTTTGACCCAGTCTAAAATGCTGTCGGCAACTAAACGGCCGTATTGTATAGAGTTTTTAGCAACCATGGTATCGCTGCTTGTTAAAAGCGAATCGGTAAATGCAGTGCGCCAGTCTTCAATCTTATATTCGGAACCCACCAGGCCTTGAGCTACATAGGAAAACGAAATACAGGCGGCAATAAAATTATCTGTTTTGGCAGATGTCGCCGGTATCTTACCCAGTCCGTTTAATTTTCCGGACATGGTTGGTAATGAAGGGTCATCCTGCCGGATACATTCATAAAACGCAATATTGGGATAAGAATAGATCCTGCTGGCCACGGGCGGCGTAAAAAAATCAACCATTACAGTATTGATCAAAAGTGTATTAAGCTGGTGTAATGTGGCAGCTTTGTTCTGTGCCTTTAAAGGCTGAAGATTGAAACAGGTTAATGTGAAAATTAAAAATAATGTTCTTTTTAACTGTAGTGTTATACTCATTGTCATTTAAATTGATAAGAAATCGTATCAAATTTAAAAAAATTAGAGGTCTTATTCAACTATATATAAATGAACACTTAAATGAACATTATTGTAAATATGCAACCAATATGCTTTATGGCTTTAATAAAGCTTCTTCTTGTTTTAACTGCCTGTCAAAAATAAATGTTCCAAGGGGAATAAGGGCAGCAATAAATGCTTTTACAAACCAGCCAAAATTTTTCTTTAATGAACCCATTACTTCAAATGCGAAATAAATAAATGCAATAAAAAGCGCTCCATGAATCCAGCCGGTGATTTTCACAGCCTCGGGGATATCCATTAAATATTTCATGGGCATGGCAATCAATAATAAAACCAAAAACGAAATTCCTTCTGCAATGCCGATCATCCTGAAACGATGAACTAATTTTTCTTTCTTCATAAGATATGTATTCTTTAATTTGGTTACCGTTTGTTCGTTCCCCTTTAAGGGGTTAATAATTTACAACCTGCTCAACAATTGATTCAGGTATTTCCCGCCATTCGTATTGCTGGTTACGTAACTGCGGTTCAAACCCCGCTTCTTTAATGGCTGTTTGTATAGTTGTACTTGTAAATCGATGTGGTGCTCCTGCAGCACTTACTACATTCTCTTCAATCATGATACTTCCAAAATCGTTGGCTCCACCATTCAAACAGAGTTGTGCTACCTGCTTGCCAACAGTTAACCAGCTTGCCTGAATGTTTAAAATGTTTGGTAACATAATGCGGCTGATGGCAATCATGCGTATATATTCTTCGGCTGTAGTTAAATTATGTACGCCTCTTATTTTTGCCAGCAGGGTGTCAACATCCTGAAAAGTCCAGGGGATGAATGCAAGGAAACCTTTTGCTTCGGCAGGTTTACGGCTTTGTACTTCTCTTATCTTCACTAAATGTTCAAAGCGTTCCTGTAATGTTTCCACATGGCCAAACATCATAGTTGCCGACGTGGTGATATTCAGCTTATGTGCTTCATGCATGATGTCGAGCCATTCCTGTGCTCCGCATTTTCCTTTACTGATCAAACGTCTTACACGGTCAGTTAGAATTTCGGCTCCGGCTCCCGGTAAGCTGTCCATGCCTGCTTCCTTTAATGCCATCAATACTTCACGATGGGTGCTTTTTTCCAGCTTAGTTATGTGAGCTACCTCTGGTGGCCCAAGTGTATGCAGCTTTATATTGGGGTAAAGCGATTTTAATTCTTTAAAAAGATTTACATAAAAACTTAAGCCCAGTTCGGGGTGATGACCGCCCTGTAATAAAAGCTGGTCGCCGCCATATTTAATGGTTTCTTCAATCTTTGTTATATAGGTTTCTATGTCGGTTATATAAGCTTCGGCATGGCCGGGTATGCGGTAAAAATTACAAAACTTGCAATTGGCAATACATACATTGGTTGTATTTACATTACGGTCTATCTGCCAGGTAACTTTTCCGTGAGGCACCTGTTTCTTCCTTAACTCATCTGCCACAAACATCAATTCTGTTAATGCAGCATTTTCAAACATAAACATGCCTTCTTCTACAGTCAGAAATTCAAACCTGAGCGCTTTCCGGTATAATTCGGTTAATTCCATAAATCACCTTTTGTGTAATAAACAACAAAAGTACATCCAATAGGTTGTAAATTCGAATCAGTATAACATGAGAAAACTTTTTTGTATCATATTGTTTTTAATTAGCCTTACCAAAGCGCAGGCGCAGGAGATAATATTACCCGAAAAGGAAGCTCAGTTCATTACAAAATTTCCGTTTAAGCAGTTCAGCGGCGGAGTAATGGTATTACAGGCATTATTTGCAAACGTACCAGATACTTTAAATTTTATTTTAGACACCGGCAGTGGCGGAATATCTCTGGACTCCTCAACCTGTGCAGAATATAATATTGCACTAAAACCATCAGATACCACCATTACCGGTATTGGAGGCATCCGAAAGGTTTCTTTTGCTTTTGATCAGTCACTAACTTTCCCAGGCCTGACGGTAGAGCATCTTAATTTTCATGTAATTGATTACGAAGTACTGAGCAGTGTTTATGGCGAAAAAGTGGATGGCATTATCGGCTATAGTTTTTTCAGCCGTTATATTGTAAAAGTTAATTTCGACAGCAATATGATTGAAGTGTACACTCCCGGTAAAATAAAATATCCAAAGGAAGGAACTTTGCTGCACCCGGCTTTTACCAATTTGCCGATTCAGTGGGTGGATATAAAGGATAAGAAAAAACTTGGATTCAATTTTTATTTTGATACCGGAGCAGGCGTGTGTTTATTAATGAGCGAAAGATTTGCAAAAGACAGTGGCATCTTATTAAAAAAACGAAAACCGGTTGTAACCCAGGCCGAAGGTATGGGAGGGAAACTTCAGATACGGCTCACGCTGATCAGGGAAGTAAAAATAGGGCCATACAGGTTCCGGCAGGTACCTGTTTACCTGTATAAAGATGATTATAATGTTACCTCGTACCCATTTACCGGAGGGCTTTTGGGAAACGATCTGCTCCGCAGGTTCAATATGACTATTAATTACCCTAACCGGGAAATCCATTTATCGCCAAACAGTCATTTTAATGAGAAGTTTGATTATGCTTATTCAGGATTGGGCATTTACTATGTTAATGGTAAAGTAATGGTAGAGGATGTGATAGCGGGTTCTCCTGCAGATAAATCGAATTTTAAAGTAGGTGATCAGATAATTGCTGTAAACAGAAATTTTTCGCAAAACATGCAAGCCTATAAATTTATGCTTCAAATACCTTTTGAAGAAGTAAAAGTTATTGTTAGACGGGATTCACTTATTAAAGAATTAACCCTGAATACGATAAGCATTCGTTAAACATTTATTTCAGTTTTGTTCTCCTCCGTACATTTGCACATGATTCAGTTCGAAAAATTTGAAATAGCCAACGGATTAAAAGTGTTGGTTCATCAGGATACAAGCACGCCTATGGCGGTGGTTAATGTATTGTACGATGTAGGTGCACGGGACGAAGACCCTGCAAAAACAGGCTTTGCACACTTATTTGAGCACCTTATGTTTGGAGGCAGCATCAACATTCCGGTGTATGATGAGCCGCTGCAGCTTGCAGGCGGCGATAACAACGCATTTACCACAAACGACCTCACCAATTATTACTGCCAGCTACCGGCCGAAAACCTGGAGACAGCTTTCTGGCTGGAGAGTGACAGGATGCTGTCGCTTGCGTTCAGCAAAAAAAGCCTGCAAGTGCAGCGAAAAGTTGTTTGCGAAGAATTTAAAGAGCACTATATAAATAAGCCCTATGGCGATGTATGGCATAAACTAAGGGAGCTTACATACAAAGTTCATCCATATAAATGGATGACGATTGGTGCAGAGCTCAGCCATATTGAAAATGCCACACTTGATGATGTAAAAGCATTCTTTAATAAACATTACAATCCAAGTAATGCCATCCTGGTAGTTGCCGGTAATGTAAGTGTTGATGAAGTAAAGCGGTTAACAGAAAAATGGTTTGCGCCCATCCCTGCCGGTGAAAAATATATCCGCAACCTGCCGGTTGAGCCGAAGCAGACAGCAGCAAGATCAAATACAGTAAGGGCCAATGTGCCGCTTGATGCATTGTACAAATGCTGGCATATTTATCCACGTACCGACATGCGTTATTACACAGCCGACCTCATTACCGAAATTTTAAGTGGCGGAGGATCTTCACGATTATTTCAGGCACTGGTTAAAGAGAAGCAGTTATTCAGCAATATTGATTGTTATCATTTAGGCAGTACAGATGCAGGTCTGTTAACCATATCTGGCAAATTAATTAAAGGAGTAAAGATGGAAGATGCAGAAGCGGCGGTTAATGAAGAACTGATTAAACTGCAACAGGATGGCATCAGCCAGCGTGAACTGGATAAGGTTATTAATAAAACCGAGAGCATGATTGCTTTTGAAGACATGAGTGTCACCAACCGGGCTGCCAGCCTGGCCATGTACGAATTGATGGGCGATGCTGATTTGATCAATAAGGAATTAGACAGGTATCGAGCAGTAACTGCCGATGAAATAAAAAAAGAATGCAAAATAATTTTTGATGAGAAGAATACTAATACACTGTATTATTATTCTAATAATTAAACAACTGAATGAACAGAAAATCTGCACCACATATAAAGGATGCTATTGAATTTGATTTGCGGCTGAAGCCTTATCAACAATTTAAACTGGATAACGGCGTATCGGTATATACCATTGATGCAGGCGCCGAGGATGTGCTGCAGGTAGAACTGGTGTTTTATGCAGGTAACTGGCTTGAGCAGCAACATTCCGTTGCACCGGCCACCAACAGTTTATTAAAAAACGGCACCGGTAAAAAAACCGCTTTTCAACTAAACGAAGAGTTTGAATATTACGGCGCATATTGCAACAGGGCCTGTTATAACGAAACAGCAGTTGTCTCTCTTTCTGCTTTAAGCAAACAAATACCAGCCTTGCTCCCGGTTGTAAGAGAAATGATTACCGATTCGGTTTTTAATGAAGATGAATTAAATATTTACAAACAAAATTCGCGGCAGCGGTTAAGTGTGAGTTTGCAAAAAAGCGATTTTGTTGCCAACCGCCTGGCCGATGCCTATTTGTATGGCGAAGCCCATCCTTATGGCAAATACACCAACCTGGAACATATTGATGCGCTGGAAGGTAACTTACTGAAAGACCATTTTAAGCAATACTATCTTAACGGGCAATGTGTAATTTTTGTAAGCGGTAAATTACCCGGCGATATTGAACAGCATCTAAACAAAGCTTTTGGCGACCTCGCTCTAAAACCTTTCGAAAATAAATATTCGGCGATTGAACAGGTACCTGCAACAGAAAAAAAATACCGGGTGCAAAATGATGTCAATGGCGTACAGGGTTCAATACGTATTGCCCGGCCTTTCTTTAACAGGCAGCATCCTGATTTTATGAAAGTAATGGTGTTGAATACTTTGTTTGGCGGATTTTTTGGCAGCAGGCTCATGAGCAATATCCGTGAGGATAAAGGATATACTTATGGTATACACAGCTATGTACAAAACCATATTCATGATTCGGCATGGATGATAAGTACCGAAGCTGGTAAAGATGTTTGTGAGGCAACCATTGATGAAGTGTATAAAGAAATGAAATTACTGAGAGAAGATCTGGTTGATGAAGAGGAGCTGTTACTGGTTAGAAATTATTTGATAGGTACAATTCTTGGGGATCTTGATGGTCCTTTTCATATTATGGGACGTTGGAAAAATTTACTGCTGAATAATCTTACCGATGATTATTTTTACCGTTCTATAGAAACGATAAAAACAATTTCGGCAGAAGAATTGAGAGAATTGGCAAAAAAATATTTAAACCCTGAGGAGTTTTACGAATTAGTTGTAATTTGATTTTATGAAAAAATGGTTTTTTAAAGTGCTGGTCTGTTCTGTCAATGTATTTATACTTGCTTATATCCTTCCGGGTATTACTATCGTTGATTTTTTTACAGCAATTATCGTAGCCGTTGTACTATCGGTGCTTGATGCCATTGTAAAACCACTGCTCATCTTATTTACATTACCTGCCACTATATTAACACTGGGACTTTTTCTTTTTGTTATTAATGCCAGTATTATTTTATTAGATGCATACTTTGTTCATGGCTTTGAGGTAAAAACTTTTTGGCATGCACTGTTATTTGGCGCATTGCTTTCCTTCTTTAATTCGCTGGTTCATAAAAAAGCTTTTCCCGACGAAAAGAAAGACCAGCCTGTTTAAAACTTATTCAATTTTCATATTAAACCGCTTCGCCTGTTCTTTAATGATCTTTTCCACTTCTGTTTCTAAAGTAGCCTGTTTGTTTTGTTCTGCATTCTTTTTTCTTTCTGTTGCAATATAATCTTCCCGTTGTTTGCTTACCGTTTCAATTTGTTTTTGCACATTACTCCGTTGTTCTTTTTTTTCTGCAATTATCTTTTTCAACTCTCTGGTACTTTTAGTTTGTAAACTGTCGGGGAGGGTTTTCTTATCAAGCTTTTTCAAAAACTCATCACTGTCTGCAAGCCCGTCTCTGTCAACAAGGTCCCAGCTTTCGTTTTTATACAGGTAGCTTTTGCCTTTTACTGTAACTCTTTTGGCGGCAGCGGCCTTGTTGCTGGCAAAGTTGAGTTGATCAACTTCAGCCTGCATGGCTTTATTCGACCCACCTGCATAGCCATAGGCAATATAGGTATTGTTGATTTTGTCGTTCAGCGAAAATAAAATACTGTCGTAAGGTGTTGGAATATCTTCAATTTTTTCATTCTGATTAATTACAGTAAAACTGCCGTTACCACATTCGCTGCTCAGGTTCCAGTGTTCTTTAATGCCCTGCATTCGGTCGCCGCAATAAATTGTGTTCACAATCACTCCTTTATTTTTTGCTTCGTTGCAGGCTTTTGTGTATAATAAATTACCCTGTAAAAAATCTTCGTTGCCTGCAATAAAAATCACCTTATAACTTTCAGGCGAGCTATCCCATTGTAAATCTTTTAACGATGTATAAATAACCTGTCCGCAATATTCATCTCCACCATTGGTGGTAAGGCTGAACAATTTTTTCGAAAGCATATCCAGGTCGGTTGTAAATCCCGAAATCTGTTTTACATAGCCATCAGCAATATTATTGGTCGAACGGCCATACTCATACAAAGCAATTTCAATTTGCGGTGTTTGATTATTGCATTGTGCTTTGCCCATTACACTCACCATGTTCCAGAGCTGTGCCTTGGCTTGTTCTATCAGCCCGTCCATACTGCCGCTTACATCCAGTAAAATGGCTGCCTGTATTTTTGGGCTGGCATTTACAGCAGCAGGCTGTTTATCTGTCTTGTTTTTGGGGCTAATAAATGATACAATTAAAAATGCTGAAACTAAGAGCAACAGTATAGCAAAGGGCTTAAAGTGTGATTTCATAAATGATAGTTTTTAGGTAGATGCGGGGCTTTTGTAATTTGCACAAATTATTTATAACATCAACAGTCTTTACAATAGTATTAACAAATAGATAATCAGCTTTAAAATAGTAACTCAATTTGGTAACCTTACACAACAAGGGCTAACTTTACCATAATTTATTACATCATCAATATGCAATTCAACCGAAAGAATTTAAGTAACGAAGAACTTGTTAGCCTATATAAGAAACTGCTGCTGCCCCGTATGATTGAAGAGAAGATGCTGGTATTGCTGCGCCAGGGAAAGATAAGTAAATGGTTCAGCGGCATTGGGCAGGAAGCCATTTCGGTTGGCGCTACGCTGGCAATGCAGCCCGATGAATGGATAATGCCGCTGCACCGAAACCTGGGAGTGTTTACCGGCCGCAATATGCCATTGAGCAAATTATTTATGCAATGGCAGGGCAATAAAGAAGGTTACAGTAAAGGCCGTGAAAGAAGTTTTCATTTTGGAACCAAAGAACATCATATCTGCGGGATGATATCGCACCTGGGTCCGCAAATGGCTATTGCCGATGGCGTTGCGCTGGCTTATAAATTACGTAACGATCAAAAAGTTTCGCTTGCATTTACAGGCGATGGCGGCACCAGTGAAGGTGATTTTCATGAAGCAATGAATATCGCTGCTGTATGGGATCTGCCGGTAATTTTTATTATTGAAAATAACGGTTATGGTTTAAGCACGCCGGTGAGTGAGCAGTATCGCTGTAAAAATTTAGTTGATAAAGCCATTGGTTATGGTATGGAAGGCATTCAGATTGACGGAAATAATATTTTAACTGTTTACGACACCATCAAAGGCGTTCGGGATTATTGTATTAAAAATCAAAAACCATATTTAATAGAATGCATGACATTCAGAATGCGTGGACATGAAGAAGCAAGTGGCGTTAAATATGTACCACCCGAAATGTTTGAGCAATGGGGAAAGAAAGATCCGGTAAAAAATTATGAACAATATCTTGTGGAGGAAAATATTTTAACTGCTGCAAAAATTGAAAATATTAAAGCCGAAACCAAATCATACATCGAAACAGAATTAAAGATCGGTTCTCAAACCAAACCCTTTTTAGTAGATACTGAGGAAGAAAGGAATGATGTGTATGCACCCAACGGGAAACAAATAGCGCAAAACGAGAAAGCAGAAACCGGTCCCGAAAAAAGATTCATTGACGGTATCAAAGAAGGTCTCCACCAATCCATGCAGAAACATTCCAATCTCATTATAATGGGACAGGATATTGCAGAATACGGCGGTGCGTTTAAAATAACCGAAGGTTTTGCAGCAGAGTTTGGAAAAGAAAGAGTACGCAATACACCAATCTGCGAAAGTGCTGTTGTTGGTGCTGCGCTAGGATTAAGCCTGGAAGGATACAAAGCTATTATGGAAATGCAGTTTGCCGATTTTGCAACTGTTGGTTTTAATCAGATAATAAATAATCTTGCAAAAATTTATTATCGTTGGGGGCAAAATGCCGATGTTGTCATTCGTATGCCAACCGGCGGCGGTGTGGGTGCAGGGCCGTTTCACAGCCAAAGTAATGAAGCATGGTTTGTACATACACCGGGATTGAAAGTGGTTTACCCCAGCACGGCAGCCGATGCAAAGGGGTTATTGATTGCCGCCATCAACGATCCAAGCCCGGTCATGTATTTCGAGCATAAAGCTTTATACCGCTCTGTAAGCGGACCTGTGCCTGAGGCATATTATGAAATAGAAATTGGTAAAGCAAGATTGGTTCAGCATGGAGACGATATCAGCATCATCACTTATGGTGCAGGTGTACATTGGGCTATAGACTATGCAAAAAATCATACAGAAATATCAATTCATATTTTAGATCTGCGGACATTACAGCCACTGGATTATGAAGCAATAAAAAATGCAGTATTGGCAACAGGTAAAGTTTTACTGCTGCATGAAGACACGATGATTGGCGGCATTGGCGGAGAAATATCTGCCTGGATAACAGAAAACTGTTTTGATAAACTGGATGCACCTGTGCTGCGTTGTGCATCTTTAGATACACCCATTCCTTTTAATATAGAACTGGAGAAAAATTTTATGGCATATTCAAGACTTGATGAATACGTGAAGAAATTAATGAACTACTAACCATACTTTATAAAACAAAAACCAGCCTTATGTAAGTAAGGCTGGTTTTTTAATTACAGTTTTATCAAACGGTTAATTTGCTCCTATCACTTTTCCGTTTACAATATATTTTCCTGTCTGAATCCTGTAAATGATTGTTCCATACTGAGTAATACTGAACGGTACAATATTGCTTTCTCCTTTTTGCAGGCTCACGGTTTTTTCCTGCAGCTTCTGGCCGTTGATGCTGAATAATTCAATTTTTGCCATTCCGGTTTCGGGCGAATTTATCTGCAGTCTGAATGAGCCCTGGTGAGGATTTGGATAAGCCTTTGCAGAAAGATTGGCTGGTATGGTTACAAGCGGTTTGTTTTTTGCAACTATAGCATTGTTGTTTCCACTGCCGGTTTCTTTTGTTATTATAGTTGGCTGAGTAAATGAAAGTGGAGGCGAAACCATCAACTCATAACAAACATAAGACAGCCCTCCTGTTACACTTATATAATAGGTAGTATTGCCGCTCAATACATATTCTTTTGTAGTAGCCGTTGTATTAACTGGTACCAGTGCCGGAGTATTATTGCCGCCAGTATACATGTTGAATATAAAGCTGGCACCTGGATGTGTAAGACTTAATGTATAGGTATTTGTGCCGGCAGGAGTAGTAAACATAAACCAATCAATATCTGTGCTTACTGCAATCCGTGCATTAACAACATTACTAATTGTTATAGCCTTAGCCTGGTTCTTACTGTTATTGTTTTCATACTCGTCTTTGCCGTTATCACCGATAGTCAACAGCTTAGTGTTTGTGCAGCCATTGGCATCTTTAACCCAAACGGTATAATCTCCGCCGCCCAGGTTGGTAAACGATCCTGATGATTGATAAGATCCTGAATTCAGACGATACATGTATGTACCCGTTCCGCCCGAGCCTGTTGCAGTGATGGTACCCATGCTGGCACAACCTGTTGCATTTGTTTTTGATGTATTGATATTTAGTGTTGCAGGTTGAGTTACTGCAATTGTTTTCAGAAGCGAACATCCACTTTGAACATCGTTAACAGTAATTTTATAATTGCCTGCTTTCAGTCCGCTGATGTCTTCATTTGCTGAAGTAAATCCGTTAGGGCCTGTCCAGCTATAGGTAAATACGCCGGTACCACCGGTAATAGTTGCATCAATTGCTCCACTGAAATCACCATTGCATACAACATGTGTTACTGTTTCGGTAATGCTGATGGCGGGCCATTCATTTACTTCAACCACAAGACCAACAGTACAGCCTTTATTATCTGTAACAGTTAATGAATAAGTTCCTGCAAAAAGATTGTTTGGATCCTGTGCAGTGGAACTATATCCGTTATGCCCTGTCCAGCTATACGTTTTACCGCCACTACCGCCCGATGCAGTAATGAAAATTTTTCCATTGCCAAATCCGCCGCAAGGTCTTGTTATATCATCCAGAACAACAGTGAGCAGTGTGGGCTCGTTAATTGTTCTGGTAACAAAATCAGAACAACCATTTGCATCTTTAACACCAATCACATAAACACCTGCCAACAAATTGCTGAATACATTATTTGCCTGGAATGCCGAACCGTTGATATTGTAAGTATGTGGTGCAACACCGCCTGCACCGGTAACAGTTATACTGCCCGTTGCAGTTCCAAAACAACTCACGTTTACAATTGATGTTGAAGGATTAATATTTGAATTGCCTGTGATGGTATATGAACCGTTTGCGGTACAGCCGTTCGCATCTGTAACAACTAAAGTGTATAAACCTGCAGGTACATTACTGATTGACAGAGTTGTTGCTCCATTGCTCCACAGATAAGTGTAGGGTGTTGTTCCTCCTTCTGCCGTTGCTGTTGCACTTCCATTACATGAAGCTGTTGTGCCTGTGATTGTAACTGTAAGCAATGCGGGTTCCAGCACATTGTAACCTGTAGATACATTGCAACCGTTGGCATCATTTACAACCACAGTATATGCACCAGCTGCCAAACCGCTGATGGATGAAGCAGTTCCTCCGTTACTCCAGAGATAGCTGTAAGGAGTAGTTCCTCCATTTACATTGGCAACAATACTTCCATTATTATTACCGAAGCATGTTATGTCTGTTCCGGTAAGGTTGATGGATAATGCTGCGGCAGGTTCGGTTAAGGTAACATCTAAAGTTGCAACTGAACTATTAGCATCGGTAACAATTAAATGATAAGTACCTGCTGTTAAATTACTGATATCTTCTGTTGCTGCGGTATAACCTGGGTCACCCGATTTTGTCCATACAAAGTTGTAAGGGGCAGTACCACCAGCGGCAGTAATATCAATGGCACCGGTATTTTGTCCAAAGCAATTAATATTTGTTGCCAATGTTAGGGCAACTGTTACAGCTGTTCCGTTGCATGAACCCGGCACAGGCTGGAAGCCGGCAGCAAGATCATTATCTATGCCGTTGGTTAACCAGGGAATGTAATTAACTGTTGCAGGAGTAACTTTTAACAGAACATCCTGTGCTGCTGCTGAACCATACCAGTTGCAGGTTGCGTTAGCTGTTTGTCCGGTATTACCATTGTTTATCGAAATTAAATCTCCCGTAAGGCTGTTATTGTTGATATTAACTGTTGAGCCCGCAGGTAAATTTCCAAACAGTCCGTTATTTAGAATAGCAATTGATGTAGGGAAGCCGGAAATATTATTGTTTCTGAATTCATAAACGGCATCAGGTAATATCCCTGAATTCACAGTGCCAATACCATACTTATTATTCGTGCTGTAATTGGTTCCGGTAAAATGAATATCATTGTTTTCAACTACTGCTTTTCGGCTGTTGTTCAGAAAACGAATACCTGACACATACAAATTAGGATCAGTCTGCAAACTGAAATCGCCTGAAATATTCAATACGTTATTCCTAATATAGACTTCTGTATTGAGTGATAAATTATCAACAGTAGGGGCAATTAATGCCTGTGGCAGAAGAGCCCATCCGGTTCCATTTGCAGTGACGGTATTTCTTTCAATACGAGCAATATTTGGAGAACTTAAATCAATTCCTCCAGACTTTGAATAACTGATAACAGGACCTCCGTTTGAATTGACGACTGTTACTTCGTTATCTGTAATATCAATTACGCTTGGGGTATTAAGTCCATTAAAGTCTAAAATGAACCGTACACATTCATATGCCTTATTAAATGAAACCTGGGTAATATTGGAATTTAATCCCTGGAACATATTGAGCTGACGGTAGGAAGTATTATTGGTAACTGTAAAATTATTGTTTCTGAAAGCTCCACCTAAGCAATCGCTTTGTTTCCAGTTAGCCGTGCTATTTTCTACTGTAAACGTATTGCCGGATATTTGAATTCCATCAATGGCAGATAAAGAAATATTAGCGCCAAAATTACTTACATATTTAATAAACCGGTTTGTTGAAATGGTATAATTAAAAGTTACTAATGGGAGCTGCTGCTTACCAGTAAAATTAATTACTGTTGAACCGCTGTTAACGAGGAATATGTTTTTAGAAATATCAATATTATCAAAATCATTTCCAGCATTTGTTTGTTGAAACTGTGATGAAGCCCCGGGACTGAAACTAAATCCATTGAAATTAATATTACTTGCTCCAATGGTGAAAGTTGAATTGGTAATAATTGTCTCTGCATTTCTGCCGGCATTGGGCAATAAAGAATTTGTTGCATCATTCGGCGAAATCAAATAATTAGCACCAAGTATGGTTACTGATTTGTTGATGGTGAGGCTGGAAGCATTATAGGTTCCTGCATCTACAAAAATGGTATCTCCAGCCTGTGCCTGCGATATGGCATAGTTGATAGTAGCAAATGGAAAAGCTTTTACACCACTATTCGCATCATTGCCCACAGCAGTTGTAAACACATCGCCGGTTTGATCATTATCATTTACATATAGTCTGGTTGGGCGGCCTGTGCAGCTGCCTGCCTGTGGTTGAAATCCGGTTGACAAGGGTTCATTGTCTGTCCCGTTCACAAGCCATGGCATAAATACAACGGTTTCAGTCGACAGTTTTGAAGTTATAAATTCTGCATCAGTACTGCCATACCAGTTACAGGTTGCAAAAACATCCTGGCTGATTGCTCCGTTATCAATCGACATGGAATCATTGGTGAAGCTGTTGTTATTGATATTAACAGTTGCACCAGTAGTCAGCATTCCATATCCAACAAAACTGGTTGAACCGGTTGCTGTAGGATCATAGAATCCTATACTGTTTTTAAAGCCATTTATTTTATTGTTCGTGATATTGATAACACCATTAGCCGGAATACCGCCAGCACCATTATCTGTATTAATATAAATTCCGGTAGGTACAGGAGGAAGAATGTTAAATGTAGAATTCTTTATATTGATGGCCGAGAAGTTCAACTCATTTGCCGAAACAGTCGTATTGCTGTGTTTGCCCATCAGGAAAATACCACAATTGGGATTTGCAAAGGTATTGGCATAGTCTCCGCTGATGTTAATTTTGTTGTTTAGTACCGCAACCGAACCAAAATTACCTGTTGCACCAAAATCCAGTTGTAATATTCCAAGATATCCGTTTGTGCCATCTACCTCCTGGTTAATAATATTGTTGTTGATAGTTACATTGCTTACTCCTCCTCCGGCACTACCTCCTCTTACAAGAATAGAACGGCCTGTCCGGCTATTAATAAACGTATTTGCAGAAACATGTACAAGATTACTTACGAGATTAAAGGGCAAATGATTATACCCGGCAGAGCAACTGTCAAATATATTATTATTTACAGTGAAATTCTGGACAAGAAAATTATTAACTCCTGTACCTAGTTTTTTTAGATAGTTATTTGAAAAGACAATATTCTCAACATTTAGACTAGAAACAGTTCTTAAACCAGTGCCGCGGTTTGGATTGCCTGATGCAGGCGATTCAATAAACACGTTGTTATCAATAAACACTTCTTTAACGGCACCAATGTTAATTGAAATCCCGGCCAGCAAATCAGTTCGTTCAAACCTGTTATCGGTAATGCTGAAATCAAACGCAACAATTGGCGAAGTTGTAACAGCCACTAAATTAACAGAGCTCGTTGTGAGAGAAACATCAAAATAGTTTTTGTCGAGCTTCAAATGGCTATAGTCAGCACTTAAGATAATAGCTTTGTCTAATGAAAATCTCAGACCTTTAATAGTAATCAAATCTGCTCCCACAACAAAAGAAGCATTGGGAATTATTGCCTCTGCATTTCTGCCCGAATTGTATTGTGTTTTATTGGCAGCATTATTTGGCGATATGTTATAATTAGGACCAAGTATGGTTATGCTTTTATTGATGGTGAGATTTTCCATTGGATAAGTTCCGGCATCCACATAAATTGTATCTCCTGCCTGAGCCAGTGATAAGGCATAGTTGATAGTAGCTACCGGAGAAGCTTTTGTTCCGGGATTTGCATCATCGCCAACAGCGGTTGTAAAAACATCGCCGCTCGTACTATTATCGTTTACATAAATCTTATGCAGTCCGTTAATGCCTTCCGAATTATCGAATATAAATAACTCAATGCCATCAATTCCGTTATTTGCTGAAAAATAAACAGGGTTGCCCGGCGTTAAAACATTAGGAAAACTGCCTGCCGAACCCGGATTAATATCTGCTACCTGTTGCGTGTTTGCATAGGTGCCGTCGCTGATCCAGAGTTCGGAACCGCTGGCTGCAGTTGTTGCCCTGAGCACCAAAGTATTATTTGAAACAACCATTGAGCCGATGCTGTTTGCCGGACCGGGGTTGATATCTTTTACAAGAGAAGCTGCTGAGCCGTCGTATTTCCAAAGTTCGTTGCCTTCGGCAACTGTTGTTGCAGAAAAATAAAGCTGATTGTTAAATACAGTAAGGAGGGCTGGGTTCGAACTGGCGCTTCCGCTGTTTATGTCAGCTACTAAAACAGTACCGGCAAAGCTGCCATCTGTTTTCCATAATTCTCTGCCAACGGCTCCGTCATTTATGGCCATGTACAATGTATTGCCTGTTGATGCAAATGCCGGGTATAAATTATTATTGTAAGTACTTGCAAATTCTTTTAGCGGCACTGTTCCGGCAGGTGTTCCATCGGTACTGAACAATACCGAAATGGAATTGGAAAAAACCAAAGGGTCAATTTTGCCGGTCATAAAGCAAATTTTCCCGTTAACAGGCTCCATAAAATAACCCATACCAAAATATTCTGTGCCCAGGTCACGAAGCACATAGGTGCCTGATGTTGTACCGTCCGAACGCCAAACCTGATCGTAACCTGTACCATATCTATCATAGAGTATAAAATAAAGAATGTTGTTAATTACTTTCGAAATTGCAATTTCGGGTGCAGTTGTATAGGTACTGAATTCATATACAAGCGAAGTTCCGGCAGGGGTTCCGTCAGTTCTTCTGATTTGCGTTTTGTTATTATTGGCAACCACACTATAGTAAACATACCCGCCCATGGCAACCAGTTCTAAAACCGGACCACGGTTGGTTATGGTTGGTTGAAACCTTTCTAGTGCAACTGTTCCGGCCTGGGTTCCATCACTTGCCCATATCTCGCCGTATGTACCTGTGCCATTATTATCACCGGCAAAAATTATTTTATCGCCAAGCGCAGTAAGCTTATCAGCCTTGGTACTTAAATAAGTAGGATATACCAGGTCCAGTTTTATAGTGCCTGCAGTTGTTCCGTCGGTGCGGTAAAGTCCACGATCTAAATCAGGGTCATCATCCTCAGCATTAAAAAAAGTGAAGTTGGTTGTTTTTACAATTTGCTGAATGCTGCTGCCGGCTGTGCCGGGATAAACATCTTTTAAAAGTCTTGGATTTTGACTTACGGCCATACAACATAAAAGCATTAGCATAATTTGCAGAAAGATCTTTTTCATAATCAGTAATTAAAAAGTGCTGTTAAATAGGTTTATGGTAATAATTGCTATCGTTAACCGGGGTACAGTTTCGAGATTGGTGATACCGGGTTTTTCGTAAGAAGGAATTATTGTACCTGTTAAGGTCAGGCGAAGATATTTAAGCAGCTATGTTTGAGGTAGGGTGAAAACACCCATATTGTCAGCAGGCTAAACTTTTTGCTGATTTAATACTGGTCAGGCAGCAACTGAAATCTAAACAGGATAAGGGCAGACAAATATTGATATGTACAATTCTTAAGCAATTCAGTTTCTCTTCAACATTCATTTTGTACTTTACTGCAAATTTAAATTTTGAAGATTCTTATTATGAAAAATTAAAAAAGGTTACCGAAATTATATGTACTTACCAGGAAGAGCTGCTTTATCAATATAATAATTTCTCTGTTGTAACTTAGATATCAATAAAACAACTCCTCATGCGAAAATATTTTTTGATCACAGCTATTACTGCAGCCATTATATCCTGCAAGCAAACGGACAATTCATTAAAGCAACCCGAAACGAACTATAATACAGCTTATCAAACAGCTGTATTTTCCGATCCTGCCCGGATCGAAAAAATAAAACTTGCCTTACCTGTTATTGACAGCATTTACAAAAAGCATGCATTGGATAATCATTTCCCGGGCATTGCTTTTGGCGTAGTGGTGGATGGCAAACTGGTTTACACAGGTAATTATGGTTACACCGATGTTGAAAAGAAAATTCCGGTAAGCTCTTCTTCACTCTTTCGTATAGCTTCCATGAGCAAAAGTTTTACCTGCATGGCCATTTTAAAACTGCGTGATGAAGGCAAACTCAATCTCGATGATCCGGCCTATCTCTATATTCCTGAATTGAAAAATTTAAAATACCCAACTGCTGATGCTCAGCATATTACCATCCGTCACTTAATGACACATGGCGCAGGTTTTCCTGAAGATAATCCCTGGGGCGACAGGCAACTGGCAGATACTGATAAAGAACTGATGGAATTTATCAGTAAGCAAATAACTTTTTCCAATCCTCCCGGCATTGCATTTGAATACAGCAATCTTGGTTTCGCATTGCAGGGAAAAATAATTACAAAGGTTTCCGGAATGCGATACCAGGATTATATCAAAAAAAATATCCTGGAACCCCTGGGCATGAAGACTACAACCTATGAATTTGGCGATGTGGCTGCCGATAAACTGGCGCATGGCTATCGCTGGCTGAATGATAAATGGAACGAAGAAACCTTACTGCACGATACGCCCGACGGAAGCTGGGGAGCTATGGGCAGCATGATCAGTTCGATTGAAGAGTTTGGAAACTATATGGGGTTTCACCTAGCTGCATGGCCGCCAAATAATGCAAAAGATGATGGTCCGATAAAAAGAAGTTCGGTAAGGGAAATGCATCATCCATGGCGGTGGAACGGGTTCAATCCCAATTTCAAATTTCCTGATGGAAGGAGTTGTGCTGTTACATCTGCATATTGTTACGGACTTGGTTGGCTCAATGATTGCGACGGTAAAACTTATATATCGCACAGCGGCGGCCTGCCTGGCTTCGGCAGCCAGTGGCGCATTATGCCCGATTACGGAATTGGTGTAGTGGCTTTTGCTAACCGCACTTACTCTCCATTCGGAACTGTAAATCTCCGGGTGCTGGATACGCTTATAAAAATTGCCCGATTGCAACCGAGACAATTACCCCCGTCAAAAATTCTGGAGCAACGCAAAAATGAACTGGTTAAAATTTTACCCGGCTGGAGCAATGCTGAACAGAGCGGTCTCTTTGCCGAAAACTTTTTTCCCGATTATCCGGTTGACAGTTTGAAAAAAGAAGCAAAGGATTTATTTGCCAGGGCAGGTAAAATAATTGCGGTAAAAGAAATGAAAGCAGAGAATCAACTGCGGGGCAGCTTTATTATTGAAGGCGAGAAAATAAATATAGAAGTCTATTTTACATTATCGCCCGAAAATCCGCCGCTGATACAGGAATATCATATCAGGGAAGTGCAGAAGTTGTAAATCGCATATAACCGCTGACAGCGATTGGGGCAGGCTGGTAATAAAGAAGTCAGGTTTTTAAAACCTGACTTCTTTAAATAATTATTCCCCCGGATGATATTTTCTCTCCACATGTTTCATCACATCTTCTTTATAAAACAGCACATCTTTAAACTGCCCTTTGCTGTACATCAATCCCTGGTCAAAAAAATGTTTTGAATTAACATCGCCACTTTCTCCACCAGCCAATAAAGATTTTGCTTTTATTTTTTTACCAAATTCCACAGCAGCAATAAAACTATTACCATTTACACCATATCTTTTTTTACTGCCGGGGAAATAGCGGCTGGTATAAGAAGGCAACATGCCCCAGGCTGAAGATGCAAAACCAACAGGAATACTTGGTTTGCTGTCATCAAATTTATTGTCAATATCAGATGAAATTCTTTGAAAGCGGTTTATCTCTCCCCATGCCATTTGCCAGCTGCCGAATTTAGTTTTCAATTCATTGATTACAGTTCGGAAAGGTTCAATCAGTTCAGCACCAGTTGCATTTGCAGCAAAGTAATTTGTTTTATCTACCTGGTCGGCAGTTGGCTTATCAGTAATTTTTATTTTGTTGATGGATGCTGAAACTTTCTGACCCCACTCAATAGCAAGTGTTGTTGCAACAGATTTTTCGCTACAGCGGAAATCCCATTGTTTTAGAATGGCTATGGCTTCAGCTAATTCCAAAAACAGGGGATCGCTGGTAAAAACATTTTTTTCAAATGCAGAAACGAGTGCCGGAATTGTTTTTTCAAATGCAGCAAGATAAGTATCGTAACCGGCAGCAATTACTTTATCAATTGTGTACTTTTTTTCTTTATCTAAAACCCTCACAGCGTTAATGCCCCTGAAATTTTCTCCATCGGGTGCCAGATAATCAACATAGTTCGTTTTTTTTGGACTATACTTTCCTGCAACAGTAAACGGTGTGGAGTTGCAGTTCTGCAGCCAGCCATTTTCAGGATTATAAATGTGTACAGCTTCGTCAACAGGGTGATAGCCCTGCCATTCAGTAGCAGCAGTTGTGCCGTCAACTGGTTTACTCCAGTCATAATGCGGATCACGCTTTGGTAAAAAATTTCCATGCCAGTAAGCAATATTACCTTCGGCATCTGCATACACGGTATTATTGCTGGGGTTGGCACCCATATTCATTGTCTTTTTAAAATCAGCAAAACTATTTGCCTTGGTGCGTAACCAGCTTTGCATAAAACCTTTTGAATCCCTGTTGTTGTGTCGCAGGCTCAGGTATTCGCCATTTCTTTTTGCCAATATGGGACCATGTTTCGTAAACAGCCCATTGAATGTTTTAATATCGAACCCATTGTTCGTTTTATATTTTATGGTGATTGGTTTTTCGATAACCGGTTTTAGTTCTCCTTCATATTCATAAACCCAGGCATCGTCTTTTTCCGAAAGTTTTTCAATATAAGCATCCGAAATATCGGCTTCACTGCTGGTATGCATCCATCCGCAATGCTCATTAAAGCCCTGGTAAATAAATGGCTGTCCCCAGGTAACGGCGCCGTAAGCATTCAATCCTTCTTCACTCACCATATGTACCTCGGGACGAAAATAAAAAGTTACATGGGGATTAATATATAAAATGGCATTACCTGAAGCCGTGATCTTTGGCGAAAATGCAAAACCATTTGAACCGGTGAGTATTTCTTCCTTATAAGTTACTGAAGCATTATCTGTTTCTTCTTTACCCGAATAAAAGTTCTTTAATTCTTTACCCGAAATACCTCCGGTGCTGATGGCGCCAATACTTCCATCGGTCCATAACAATGGATACCAGGGCTGAAAGCGGCTTAATAAAACTGTTTTTGTTTTTGGGTTTTTGTAGAGATAGTAATTAATACCATCAGCATATGCATTCAGTATTTTTTTTAACCAGCCAGGGGCTGCTGCATAATCTTTAATGGCATCCGCAGTATCAATTACCAAACGAATAAGCAGATCATTGTACAGATCTTTTTCTCCATTGACTTCCGATAAGCGGCCAAGCTTTTCAATATAATTCAGTTCCACCCGTTTAAAATCATCTTCGCATTGAGCGTACAGTAAACCAAAAACAGCATCTGCATCTGTTTTACCATATACATGCGGTATGCCATAATTGTCACGTATGATAGTGATATTGGCAGCCTGTTTTTCCCAGGCGCCAGTTTCGATTTGTGTAAATGGCTGTGCAAAAGCAGCAGATGGGATGAGCAGGAACAGCAAGAGTTTTTTCATTGTATAAATGTAATTATTTATTGTTCAACCGGTATAGAAACAAATTACAAACGAGTTTCAAAATATGATATTAAAATAAAAAATGGTTTATTCATGCAGATTCACTAATTTATATTTAATTAAGAAATCATTTAACAGTAGTTTCGGCCAATTTAACTTACCTCACGGTCTGACTTTTGAAAACGGCATCATGAATATTTTTTTAATAATCCTTGGAGAATTTTTATTTGTGTCGGCACTGATTTTATTTTTGTTTAAAATCAGGCACCTGGTGGGATTGGCTCCGCTGTATATTTTTCTGGGTTCGTTGCAGTACCTGCAAACGATATTAGCTACATCCTTTTTTATTACTTTGTTCGATGATTACCTTATTTCACCGGGATCAATTCTTCTTTTTTGTTCCAGCCTGTTTGCCGTACTGCTGGTTTATATAAAAGAAGGAGTTGCCAGTACCCGTTCCCTCATATTTGGAATTGTATTGGCTAATATTGCATTAACAGCACTGGTAGCTATTTTTAATTTTCAAGCCGGCTACACTGGAGCGGAGAATTTATTTAATGATTTAAAAAACCCGTTTCTGTTAATAGATTTCAGGATTTTTACTATTGGTACAGTTGTTCTGGTGTTGGATTTTTTTCTGTTGATAGTTATTTACAAATACCTCACCATAAGGATTAAGGGGTTGAAGTTATTTCCGTTAATTTTCCTGTCGCTGCTTCTCATATTTTGTTTTGATGCAATTGTTTTCACAACAGCTGCCTTTCATGATTTGCCAACATATCAGACCATTTTAACCAGCCACCTGATTGGGAAAAGTTTTTCAGCCGTATTGTTTTCTGTTGTATTGTATTTCTACATAAGATTTATAGACAAAGAAAAAGACGGTGCTCTTTTTATTGCAGATGACAGTGCGGATATCTTTTCGATATTCACCTATAGAAAACAATACGAAGCCCTGAAGATTGAAAAGGAATTAAGCGAAGAAAAATACGGTTCATTAATTGAACAGGCTATAGATGGGGCTTTTATAACAGAGGGTTCTCTTAAGTTTATATTGGTTAACTCAAGTGCCAGTACCATGCTTGGTTACACCAAACAAGAATTGCTTGAGCTTACCTTAAAAGATGTAACATTAATTGAAAAGGAGGAGAAACCATTTAGGGTGGGAGAATGGGCACAGAAACTTACAGAAATACACGAACGTAAAATGGTTCGTAAAGACAAATCGATTGTAACGGTTGAATTGAACGGTACCAGGCTGGATAACGGGAATTACATGGCTTTTGTAAGGGATATTACCGAACGAAAAAAAGCAGAAGATCAACTGGTAAAAAGTGAAAAATACCTGGATAATATTATCAATAATATTGGTGACCCGGTATTTGTAAAAGATGAACAAAGTAAATTTCTGCTTGTAAATGATGCTTTTTGTACACTTTTTAATTTTTCCAGAGCCGATATAATTGGAAAAACACTGGCCGAAGAAATCCCCCAGGATCAAATAGAAGTGTTTTTACGCATAGACAAAGAAGTAATTGCCACCGGTATCGAAAATATCAACGAAGAGTTGCTTACCGTAAAAGATGGCGAAACACTTACCATTTCTACCAGAAAAACCAGATTTATTGATGAAAGTGGGAATAAATTTTTAATAGCAACGATAAGGGATATTACGCAGCGTAGATATGCAGAAATTGCTCTTAAGGAAAGTGAAGAAAAATACCGGACACTTTCCGAGTCGAGTCTTGATTATATCATGCGGTATGATAAGGCCGGACATCACCTGTATATGAACAAAGCCGCACTCGAAATTTCCGGTCTGAATGAATCAGATGTTATTGGGAAAACCCATCAGGAGGCCGGATTTGATGCAGTACAATCTGTATTCTGGGAAGAAAAAATAAATTATGTTTTCGAAACCGGGCTATCCGTTCATGAACAGTTTGAATGGGAAAGTATAAAAGGGTTGGTATACCTGGATTGGCGACTTAGTCCTGAGTTTGATGAAAATAGAAATGTAATTTCAGCACTGGGTGTTTCGAGAGATATAACGGATATTAAACTGGCAGAGAATGCCATTATTGCATCACATGAAAAAGTCAAAGAAAGTGAAGAAAAATACCGCACACTGGTAGAGCAGGCATCCGATGCAATTTTTATTACTGATCCAGCCGGAAACTTTATTACGGTGAATGAAAGTGCCTGTAAGCTGGCAAATTGCACAGAGAAGGAAATGATGCAAATGAGTATAAATGATTTTGTGTCGTTGCTGGAACTTGAAAAAAATCCTTTTCATTATAAAGAACTCAGTAATGGAGAAGTAGTAACTACCGAAAGGGAAATGCTGGCAAAGGGAGATAAAAAAATTACTGTTGAAATTACAGCCAAACAATTAGTAAATGAAAATTTGTTGATTTTTGTTCGGGATATAACGGAAAAAAAACTGGCCCAGAAACAAATATTAAAAACCAGTGAAGAGTTAAGGCTGTTGATGCAACACCTCCAAAATGTACGGGAAGAAGAGCGTAAGCGGATAGGCCGTGAAATACACGATGACCTGGGGCAGCAACTTACTGCGATAAAAATGTACGCAGCGTGGATTGACAAAAGAATACCGGAGGATAACCCGGCCATAAAAGAAAAAATTACCGGCATAATTGAGTTGCTTGATAGCAGCAATATGTCGATACGGAAAATATTAAATGAGCTGCGTTTTGGAGTGCTGGATAACGATGGGTTGATTGACGGGCTTAAATGGCTTTGCAAGCAGTTTGAACAAACCACTTCAATAGAATTGGTTTTTACAACTAATTTAAATAAGGTAAAAGCGAGCGAACAAACGGCTATTTGTGTGTACAGGATATTACAGGAGTCTCTTAATAATATAACCAAGCATGCAGAGGCAAAAAAAGTAATGATTGACATACATGTTACTGCCAATATATTAACGATGGTTATAGCAGATGATGGCAAAGGGTTTCAAATGGAGAAATTGCGAACAGTTAATTCGTTTGGAATTTTAGGCATGAAAGAAAGGGTATCAGCTGCTGAAGGAGAATTCAAACTGGAATCGGTGAAAGGTGCCGGAACCCGGTTGAAAATAGCAATTCCTGTATAAATAAATAGTTACTCGTTTGCTGCAAATAACCGTAAAAAATTTCCTCCCAGTATTTTACGAACATCTGTTTTACTATAACCTCTTTTTAAAAGTTCTTTTGTAACCAGCGGCATATTGGTAACATCATCTAATTGTTGTGGCGATGAGTTAATGCCGTCAAAATCGCTGCCCAGTCCAACATGATCTACGCCGATGAGTTTTACAATATGATCTATATGGTCAATAAGCAGCGATAAGGGAGGCCGCATCATTTGCACTTCGTCGGGATATTTTTCAAATAAATAAACATTCATAAAATAAGGCTCCGGATTTATCTTTAGTAAAGAATCCATTTCTTGTTTATGCTTTGCCAGGAAAGCATCACTTCTTTTTTCATAAGCAGAATCAACAAAGCCGCTGTAAAAGTTCAGGTGAATAACTCCTCCGTTTTTTCCAACGGCTTTTATCTGTTCGTCTTTTAAATTACGCCTGTGCGGACAAAGAGCGTGGGCACAGCTATGCGATACGATCACCGGTTTTGTAGTTGTGTTGATGGCATCCCAAAAAGTATGTTCGCCAACATGGCTCAGGTCAACCATCATGCCCAGCTCATTCATTTTTTTAATAACCGATCTGCCAAATCCGGTAAGCCCCGGTTTACGTGCTGTTTCATTTATAACCGTTTCCAACGAACTGTTTTGCGGGTTTTCATCTGCTGCCGATGTGGCCCAGTCGGTTGAATTGTTCCAGGTAAGGGTCATGTATCGTACTCCTCTTTTATACAATGCTTCTAATTTACCCAGATCGTTTTCAATCATGTGCCCGCCTTCTAAACCAAATAACACAGCCAGTTTTTTTTCTTTTACTGCGGTATTAATTTTTTCAGACGAAAAAGCGGTCATCATTTTATCGGGGTTGCGGTTGGTCCATGCCATCACGGTATCAATCTCCCGGTTGGCCCATGCGTAGGGGTTTTGCATATTACCATCACACCAGATTGAAAATATTTGAACATCAACACCACCGGCAATCATACGTTTCAGGTCCGAATGTGTTTTACCGGTCAGGTCCTGGTCAAAACTCAGGCCTTTGTCAATAGCTGTTGTTGGGATGTCGTTATGTGTGTCAACAACAACAGCATTAAAATGCAGTTTTTTGTAGGCTTGAGAAAATGCAACGAAAGGAATAATTATTATCAGGCATAAAAACAGTTTTTTGCGCATGAGAGACATTTAAAGATGAAAGAAAACTTTCTAAATATAGGCAGAGTTTGTTAAAGAATCACCCGATCAGTTCCTTAGCCTTATCCATATCAATTTCCTTCTCCCATTTGGCAATTACAAATGTGGCAACAGTATTGCCAATGATATTTGTTAGTGCCCTGCCTTCGCTCATAAACCTGTCGATACCAAAAATTAAAGCAATAGCTGCAACAGGGATATGGCCAACTGTTGGCAATGTTGCAGCCAACACAATAAAACCGCTGCCGGTAACACCGGCTGCACCTTTTGATGTAAGTAATAAAACCAGCAGTAAAGTGATTTGCTGCCCAATATCCAATGGGGTATTGGTAGCCTGTGCTAAAAATACTGCAGCCATTGTTAAGTAAATAGATGTGCCATCAAGATTAAATGAATAACCTGTTGGTATCACCAAACCAACTACCGGTTCGCTGCAGCCGGCTTTTTCCAGTTTTCCCATCAGGCTTGGTAAAGCAGCTTCAGAAGATGAGGTACCCAGCACCACCAGTAATTCTTCCTTTATATAACCCATCATCCGGAAAATATTGAAGCCGGCATATTTTAAAATGCCACCCAAAACAATTACAATAAATAAAATGCAGGTAATGTAAAACGAACCCATCAGTTGCCCCAGCTGAAAAAGCGACCCCAGGCCATATTTACCAATGGTGAAAGCCATAGCTCCCAATGCGCCCAGCGGCGCAACTTTCATAATTATTTTTATGATGGCGAAAAGTCCGTCTTCTAAAGATTGAATACCTTTTAAAAGTGGTGCAGCCTTGGTACCAATTTTGGATAGAGCGAAGCCCAATAAAACAGAAAAAAACAAAACCTGTAAAATATTACTTGTTGAAAGCGCATTCACAATATTTTCCGGAATGATGTGCAACAGGAAATCTCCTACAGACTGGCTCTTGCTTTCAGTTATAAAATTCTCTACTGATTTGGTGTCGAGTGATGACGGGTCTATATTCATTCCCACCCCTGGTTTCAACACATTAATAACAACCAGCCCGATGATTAAAGCAATTGTGGTAACTACTTCAAAATATAAAATAGCCTTTAAGCCAACACGCCCAACCTTCTTTGTGTTTTGCATACCGGCAATACCGGTTACAATGGTACAAAAAATGATGGGGGCAATCATCATTTTGATGAGCTTGATAAAACCATCACCTAACGGTTTTAACTCTACAGCAAAGGATGGATAGAAATGGCCAAGTAAAATACCAATGATGATGGCAATGATAACCTGGAAGTAAAGACTTTTAAAAAGTTTTGGCATTAAATTGAAAGTTCAGGTGGAAAACAAATCTAATCATCTTTATTTAATTTTCACTATCACTAAGCTTTATTCGAAGAAAAAAATAAGATAACAGGTACAATGGTTTTTGTCTTCAACAAAAAACATGATTATTTAGCACTCAAAATGAAATTGAAAAGTAAAACTCATGTTCTTAAAAAAGGGTATTTATATCTCTTTTTTGCATCATTAATCATTGGGGTATTGTATGGTTTCAGGTATATTGTTATGTTAAAAGACAATCCGTGACTTAACGGTTACAGGAAAGCAATATTGAGTTCTGTTATATGGTTTTTAATTATGTTTATTCCGGGTTTAATTATTGTCGATGGTTTCTATAAACATAAGGAAAGAAAATAAATTTATTCTCCCCCCTTCCCTTTATCCCCAACAAACCACTGTTCTTTATTTTTAAACAGTACATTAAAAGTAGTAAGCGATCCATAGCAGCGGGTAATGTACTGCTGTATGTTTACTTTGTCTTCGTCGGTAAGTTTTTTATGGCTGTTGATATTTTGTTCAAGCACACGTAACCTGTCACGCAGCATAACTATCTTGTGAAAAAAATCATCAATAGGAATATCTTTTGGCTTGAGTGTTTTATCTGCAGTTTGTAAACTCATGGTACCGCCAATCCATTTATCACCTATTGGTACAATCTCACTTACATCGCTCCACTGCCTTAAAATTTTCAATAAAGATTTTTCAACCTCCGAAACAGTTTCCACTTCTGCAGTAACATTTTCAGCAATAATCTCATCCAGGTTACTGTCTGTTTTATCAATCTCTTTTATTCCGTGGTTGATAAATGAAATAATATAAGCAGCGTATTTAACGCCAACTATTACACCTGGCCCAAATTGAGTGTGTTGTAAACGGGTGCCAATACCGAGGTTAAGTTGATTCTCTTCCATAAATTAATTTTCTTTACTTGCTTCTGAAGGCAAATTACTGATTCCGGATCTTAATAATTCAATTTTAAATGCGTAAGATGAATTTAAAATATACCTGTTGAAAGTTACTTCATCGGCCATGCTGGCAAACTCATAAGCTGGCAGATATCTTACCATAAACGTATCCAGCTCGGCAGCTTTAAGTTGAGTAACGCGGCCTACAAATTTTTTATTAAAGCGGTAAGCTACATACCTGTCCTGTTCCTGCTGCTCAAGTCTGGCCTGGAAGGCTTTTATCTGTTTGTTTCTTTTAAAACGGAACATGTTGATGATCTCATTCATATCGGCACCCACTGCGCCACCTGGAGACACACTGGTGCGGATGGTTGGCTTACGGAAATTATAAACATCAGCATAAATATTCCGGTTTTCGGCAGAGTCCTGCTGGTATGATTTGGAAAAAACAACAACCTCCCTTAAAGTTTTGATGCCGTCTTTTACATTTACGTGCAGCGAAATATCGAATTGGTTGAGATTTGCAATCTGGGTAACAATAAATTTTTGAGTAGGTTTATTTTGATAGATAAATGTAAGAGAGTCTTTATCGGTAACCTGTATTTTATACCTGCCCATCGAATCGGTTATCGTGTATGTTCCGGCATTGGTTTCCACACGTACATCTTTTACATAATTTCTTCTGGAAGAATCAAACACAGTGCCCGAAACAGTAAGCTGTGCATGTATATGATCAGCAGCAGATAATAAAAGCAGAAGCAGTAAAAATGTTTTCAATAAAAAATGCAATGAATTATTAATTTGTTGCGGTAAAAATACTGCAACAAATTAACAAGGGACCTGTTCAACCTTGATTTAACTATGATTTTGCTTTTGCAGCAGATCCGCAATCACAGCTGGGTAGTGCGCATGTTCAAGTTTGTGAATATGTTTGGCCAGTGTTTCAGGAGTGTCATTTTCAGTCACAGCACAAGCAGCCTGAAATATTATTTCGCCATGGTCGTATATTTCATCTACATAATGAATGCTGATTCCACTTTCTTTTTCTCCGGCGGCAATAACAGCTTCGTGTACTTTATTGCCATACATTCCTTTTCCACCGTATTTTGGCAACAGCGCCGGATGTATATTGATGATCTTTTTTGGATAAGCCTGAATTAAGGGTACAGGTATCTTCCATAAAAAACCTGCCAGTACTATAAAATCAATCTGATGTTTTTGTAATTCCGGTAAAAAATGATCGCCATTAAAAAAACGTTCCTTATCTGTTAATAAGGTTGGAATCTGATGGTTTGCTGCAATGTTCAAAACACCTGCTCCCGGTTTATTGCAAACGATCAGCGAAACTTCGCAGTTTATACCTGCAGTTATTATCTTTTCGGCATTACTCCCTGCCCCGCTGGCAAAAACCGCAATTTTTAAAAGGTTAGTTTTTTTTTTCTCCCTTCTTCCACTCATCTTTCTTCCGATCTTGATAATGTAATTTTTAAAAAATTTAAACTGCCCAAGAGGAATGCTTATTAATAAAACACATAACGGCCAGAGTAGTGTAACCAATAATATATATAGTATTATCCAGGTTGCACCTTTTTCCAAGCCGGTTAACAATAAAATTTTGCGTCCTGCATATCCGCAAAGGCTGCCACCCAGTGCAAAAGTTGCAATAACGAGTATCAGATTTATGGTATTAACCTTCCAGCGGGCTTTAAGTTTTTCAAACATTCGGCAAAAGTGGGCTAAAATTTTGTGATTTAAAGCAGTAAAAGGATAAAATTTTAAATCGCTAAACTGATTACAAATACATGACAATTACAATCCATAATTAGACACAATCGTATGAAATGCAGACTGGATAAGAGAAAAAAAAATTCTAAAATGTTGATATATTGTCAGCATCCTGTCTTATTTTTGCAACCGAGTCAGGATATTTTTCCACATTAGCCCCGATATAACTGTATGAGTCGCTATAGAAAAATCTTTAACAGAATATTTACAAGTATTTTTTTAGTTGTTTTGCTGTCAATCAATGTTCAATCCTATGCCCAGGATGGTCAGGCTTTGTTTAAAGCCAACTGTGCAAGCTGCCATAAAGTGGAGAAGGATTTTACAGGCCCGGCCCTGAAAGGCTGGAAAGACAGGGTGCCGGAAGGTGATTGGATATACAAATGGATATCTAATTCTGCCGCATTGAAAGAAACGGATGCATACGCAAAAGAGATTTCGGCAAAATGGAACAATGTTGTGATGACTGCTTTCGGCAGCCAGTTGAAGAAAGAAGATGTAGATGCCATTATGAAGTATGTTGATGATTGGGCACCACCCGTACCTGTTGTAACTCCCGGTGGCCAACCCGAAGGTTCTGGCGATTCTCTTCTTTTCGGAATTCTTACCCTTGTTTTAGCTTTAATTGCATTCATATTATTACAGGTAAACAGCAATCTCCGCAAATTATCCGATGAGAAAGAAGGTGTAATGCGTTCTGAACCTGTTCCATTCTACAGAAACAAGACTTATTTAATGATCGGCATACTGCTGTTGTTTGCAGTGGGTGGATTTTATACAATAAATGGTGCGGTTGGCTTACAGCGTCAGCAGAATTATCAACCCGAGCAGCCTATATTTTATTCGCATAAGGTACATGCCGGTACAAACCAGATAAGCTGTTTGTATTGTCATGGCGGTGCACAGGACAGCAAGCAGGCAAGTATTCCATCTGTAAACCAGTGTATGAATTGCCATAAAGCCATTGATAAATACGAAGGTCCCGATGTATTAGTAAGAGAGAATGGTACTGCTGTTGATGGAACTGCCGAAATTCAGAAATTATACGCTTACGCAGGCTGGAACACAAATACCAAAACCTACAACCCCGATAACAATAAAGATGGTATACCTGATGGTGCAAGGCCAATTGAGTGGGTTAAGGTTCACAATCTGCCCGACCATGTTTACTTTAATCACAGTCAGCATATTAAAGTAGGTAAACAGGATTGTCAGACCTGCCACGGTAATATCCAGGACATGCCCGAAGTATACCAGTTTGCAGAGTTAAGCATGGGCTGGTGTGTTAATTGCCACAGAGAAACAAAAGTTGATTTTTACGATAAAGAAAATAAAACAGGGAATAAGTTTTACAGCATTTACGAGAAATTCCACAAGGATTTAAAGGATAAGAAGATGGACAGTGTAACCGTTGAGGCCATTGGTGGAACGGAGTGTCAAAAATGCCATTATTAATAAGAAAGTGACCTGTAATCTGCAGGCTTTACATTAAAAAAGTACAACAAACAGGCTTTTGATTGCTAATTTTCAACTGCCAAATGTCAACTGATAACTATGAGTAAGAAAAAATACTGGCAAAGTTTTGGAGAACTGAATCAAACGGAAAGTTTTCAGGAATCAACAAAAAATGAATTTAAAGAAGAGCTGCTTCCATTATCAGACCTTGATGATAAAGGTATTTTAGATGCTAAAACTCCACGCAGGGATTTCCTTAAATACCTTGGATTCAGTACTGCAGCTGCTGCAGTGGCAGCCAGTTGCGAAGTGCCGGTACGTAAAGCGGTTCCTTATTTAAACAGGCCCGATAGTGTTATTCCCGGAGTTGCCAATTACTATGCTTCTACTTATGTTAATGGAGGAGATGCCATATCTGTTGTTGTAAAACAAAGAGATGGCCGCCCGATTAAAATTGAAGGAAACGAATTATCTACTATTACAAACGGAGGAACCAATGCACAGGCACAGGCTTCTGTTTTAGATCTGTATGATAACACACGTCTTCGTTACCCGATGCAGAAAGATGGTAAAGGATTTAAAGAAGTTACCGGTTTTGATGCATTTGATAAAATGGTTGGAGCTGCAATTGCAGGTAAATCAGTTGCCATTCTTACTTCAACTGTAAACTCTCCATCTACATTAGCAATAATCAACGAGTTTTTAGCAAAATACCCCGGCAGCCGCCACGTACAATACGATGCGGTGAGTTACAGTGGTATGATACAGGCAAATGAGGCCTGCTATGGTAAAAAAGCAATTCCTTCTTATCATTTCGATAATGCAAAAGTGATCGTTAGTCTTGGTGCCGATTTCTTAGGTACCTGGTTAAGTCCGACAGAGTTCAGCGGACAATATGCTAAAAACCGCAAGGTTACCGGCAAAAAAGTTGAGCTAAGCAAGCATTTTCAATTTGAAAGCATGATGAGCATGACCGGTAGTAATGCCGATGATCGTTATACTCATAAGCCTTCTGAAACCGGTGCGGTAGTGCTGGCTTTAGCTGCAAAGCTTGGTGTAGCGGTTTCTGCTCCGTCAATTGCTGATGCAAAACTTGCCAAAGGAATTGAAACTGCTGCTGCTGCATTAAATGCCAGCAAAGGCACAGCCCTTGTTGTTTGCGGAAGCAATGATGCAAATATCCAGGTTATAGTAAATGCAATCAATGAAGCCATCGGTGCTAATGGTACTACCATTAATTGGGCCATGACATCGAACTACAAAAATGGTATTGATGCTGATATGGCAAAGTTGGTTGAAGAAATGAACTCTGGTGTAGTTGGTGCTGTGTTAATTCATGGAGTTAACCCGGCTTACTCTTTTAGCGACAGCAAAAAATTTAAAGATGCATTGGCAAAAGTTGCTTCTGTTTCCTTTAACGGAACAATGGATGAAACAACCGAGCTGTGTAAATATATTCTTCCATCGCACCATTGGTTAGAGAGTTGGGGAGATGCTGAACCTAAAACAGGTTATTTCAGTTTACTGCAGCCAACCATTAATCCGCTGTTTAAAACCAGGGCTTTTCAAACCTCACTTATAAAGTGGAGTGCGGCTGCAGGAAGTATGGCTACCGATTACGAATCTTATTTTAAAACATACTGGAGTGCCAAATTAGGCAGTTCCGATCTGTATAATAAAGCATTACAGGATGGAGTTGTTGAACCGGCTGCAATGCCTGTTGGCGGCGGATCTTTTAACGCTTCTGCCTTAAGTGGAGCTGCCGGAGCGGTTGCTACTGCTAAAGGCGGACCTGTTGAAATAGTACTTTATCAAAAAGTATCTGTAGGAGACGGAAGCCAGGCCAACAATCCATGGTTGCAGGAATTACCTGACCCGGTTACCAAAGTGACCTGGGACAACTACGCTATGATGAGCCCTGCAATGGCTTTATCATTATTGAATCTGGATGTAATGAACCAGGAAGGCGGCAAGCAAAGTGATTACGAAGTTCACCCTGAAAAACCGGTTGTAAAAATTACAGTAGGTAAAAACGTTGTTGAGTTACCGGTAATTGTTATTCCGGGAATGAATGCTTCAACAATTGCATTGGCTGTTGGATACGGAAGAGAGAGTGCAAATAAAGAAGAAACTAAAAACTATATCGGTAAGTCAGCTAATGGTGCCGGTAAAAATGTATATCCATTAGTTGGTTTCAACGGAACCAATATGTATTCGGCTGTTGCAACTGTTGAAAAAACAGGTGTTAAATATCCATTGGCACAAACACAGGTGCATGGGTTTACTGAAAGCCGTCCGGTTATTTACGAAACCAATCTTAAAGCGTATAATGCTAACCCTGCTGCACTTTTAGCAGCTGTGGTTCATGAAAGGGCATTGATAACTGCAAACGGCAGCAAAGATTTTGTGAAAGATGCAACCATGTATCCCGATTTTGAAAAGCCGGGTATTAAATGGGGAATGAGCATTGATTTAAATACCTGTACCGGTTGCAGCGCCTGCGTTGTAGCATGTACAGCTGAAAATAATGTGAGCGTAGTTGGTAAGATGCAGGTGCAACGTGCACATGAAATGCATTGGTTACGTATCGATCGTTATTTCACCGGCGATTTAGAAAATCCGGATGTGGTATTCCAGCCAATGCTTTGTCAGCATTGTGACAACGCTCCTTGCGAAAACGTTTGTCCGGTTGCTGCAACAAATCACAGCAGCGAAGGCTTAAATCAAATGACTTATAACCGTTGTATCGGTACAAGATATTGTGCAAACAACTGTCCGTATAAAGTACGTCGTTTTAACTGGTTAGATTATACAGGAGCCGACAGCTTCCCTGATAATCAGAACCCGATGGTTGGATCTTATATGGATGAGAGTGTATTGCAGATGAACGATGACTTAACAAGAATGGTGTTAAATCCTGATGTTACTGTCCGTTCAAGAGGTGTTATCGAGAAATGTTCTTTCTGTGTGCAGCGTTTGCAGGAAACCAAACTGGAAGCCAAGAAACAACAGGATCCGAAACTGGTTCGTAATGTTAAGACAGCTTGTATGCAGGCATGTCCTACACACGCCATCAGCTTTGGTAATGTTAACGACAAAGAAAGTGATGTATATAAGATCCGTAATGTAGATCAGACGCACCGTGCGTTTTATGTACTTGAGCAGTTACACGTTTTGCCGAATGTTAGTTATCTGGCAAAAGTGCGTAACACCGACAGGCATATTGGTGCAGAAGAAGAACATCACGAGGAGAAAAAAGGAGAAACAAAAGCACACGCTTAATAAAATCGAATATTGTTCGACATAAAAAATAAATTAAAGCTAACAGCTATCAGCTAAAGGCCAAAAGCTAGAAAAGATATGTCATTACTGAAATACGAATCGCAACAAAGGGAACCGCTGGTTGATGGAGAGAAGACCTATCACCAGGTAACGGAAGATATCATTCGTCCCATTGAGATGAAGCCGAGCAGGCTCTGGTATATTGGATTTTATATCAGTGTTGCCTTACTTTTATTTGGGGTGTACAGTGTTTACCGTGAGGTAACTTATGGTATCGGTCAGTGGAACCTGAATAAAACCATCGGCTGGGGTTGGGATATTACAAACTTCGTATGGTGGGTAGGTATTGGTCACGCTGGTACTTTAATCTCTGCGATCTTATTATTATTCCGCCAGGGCTGGAGAACAGGTGTAAACCGTGCAGCTGAGGCGATGACGATTTTTGCGGTAATGTGCGCCGGTCAGTTTCCGATCTGGCATATGGGGCGTGTATGGATGGCATTCTTTGTACTGCCTTATCCTAACAGCCGTGGTCCTTTATGGGTAAACTTTAACTCACCATTGCTGTGGGACGTATTTGCGATATCAACTTATTTCACCGTTTCATTATTGTTCTGGTATTCGGGTTTACTTCCCGATCTGGCAACGGTAAGAGACCGTGCAAAAACCAAGTTCCGTAAAATGTTTTATGGTGTTGCTTCTTTCGGTTGGACCGGAAGCACCAAACATTGGCAGCGTCACGAATCATTATCATTGGTACTGGCCGGTTTAAGTACACCACTTGTACTATCAGTACATACCATAGTATCTTTTGACTTTGCCACTTCAATCGTTCCGGGCTGGCATACAACAATCTTCCCGCCATACTTTGTGGCAGGTGCTATTTTCTCAGGTTTTGCAATGGTGCAAACGCTTATGATTGTTGTACGAAAAGTTTTGAACCTGCAGGATTATATTACCGTTGGCCATATTGAGGCCATGAATAAAGTTATTGTATTAACTGGTAGTATTGTGGGTTGTGCGTATTTAACCGAGTTGTTCATTGCCTGGTACGGACAAAATCCTTACGAGTGGTATGCCTTTAAAGAGAACCGTGCTAACTTGTTCAGTCCTTATGGCTGGAGCTATTGGTTAATGATGTTCTGTAATGTGGTATCGCCGCAATTGTTCTGGAGCCGTAAATTAAGAAGAAATATTACTGTGACATTCTTCATGAGTATCATCGTAAACATAGGTATGTGGTTCGAGCGTTTTGTAATTATTGTAACATCGGTGTACAGAGATTATCTGCCATCATCATGGAGTACGTATTACAGTCCTACCATTTGGGAGATCGGATTTTACCTCGGTACATTCGGATTGTTCTTTACCTGCTTCTTCCTGTTTGCAAAATACTTCCCGGTTATTGCGGTAGCCGAGATCAAGGCTATCTTAAAAACCAGTGGCGAAAATTATAAAGTAAAAATGACCGATCAGGAGAAAATGGATGCGGAGAAATTTTATATTGACGAAGTAGAACATGGGCATTAAGAAAGCCGTTAGCTGATAGCCATTAGCTGTTAGCGCCGGTATAAATAACAAGGGTTATTAGAGGATATAATTTAAAAAAAAGCTAAAGGCTAAAAGCTAATAGCTAAAAGCTAAAAAACATGGCTGGAGGAATTAAAAAATTTGTTGTAGGATCATTTGATGATGAAAAGGTATTGTTTCCTGCGGTGAAGAATGTTCGCAAGGCAGGGTACAAAATACACGATGTGTATACGCCTTTTCCCGTGCATGGTTTAGATCATGCTATGGGCATCCGTGAAACCAGTCTGCATACTGCAGGTTTTATTTATGCCATTACCGGTACTACCACAGCGCTTACTTTTATGAGCTGGGTATTTACCAAAGACTGGCCTTTAAATATTGGAGGTAAACCAAATTTTGCCTTACCGGCCTGGATACCGATCACTTTTGAGTTAACGGTATTGTTTTCGGCTGTTGGTATGGTGCTTACCTTTTGTTACCTGTGTAACCTGGCGCCTTTTGTAAAGAAGCATCATTTTCATCCAAGGGCTACCGACGATCTTTTTGTAATGGTAATTGAGTGTACCGATAAAACAAATGATGCAGAAGTGCAATCGTTCTTACAAACAGCGGGTGCACAGGAAATAAATGTGCAGGTAGCTGAAACCGGATGGTGGATAGGGAGATATCATAAAGAACAGAAACTGTATAAAGAAGAGAAAGGATATTAAGAAGAGACTATAACTTAATTGATATTAAAGAGACCTTTAAGAATACGAAATGAAAAAAATCGCAATAATAGCAACACTGATAATTTCAACGGGAGTTGTGTTTGTCGGATGTAAAGATAAACGTGATCCGGGCAGGGCTTATATGCCGGATATGGCATACAGCCGTGGATACGAATCATATGCAGAAAGAGATTCAGCCATTTTTACCATGGATCCTAATGATGCATCTCACAAAATATTTTATAATAACCTGCCACCGGCCGGTACTATGAAAAGAGGCGAATTATTTCCTTACCCATTAGCATTTGACAGTAATAATTATAAAATAAGCGGACAGGTGCAAAACCCGATTGTTGGCGATTTGCCCGGCAAAGAACTGGAAGAAGCAGGAAGGTTGTATAATATTAACTGTGGAATCTGTCATGGTGATAAAGGAGCTGCAAATGGTCCTTTATCAGCTAAGATTGGCGCCATTGCTAATCTTACTCAGCCAAAATATATTGAGATGGCAGACGGCACCATGTTTTATTCCATTACCTATGGTTTAAACAATATGGGATCTTATGCATCGCAATTAACAAGGGAGCAACGCTGGAAAGTAATTAAATATATCAGAACATTACAGCCGAAGACTGGCGCAACTGCACCTGCAGTGGCTGACAGTGCAACAGCAAAATAAAAATTAAAGAATTCACTCAAAATAAAGAATAGATGGATCATCAATTTCAATTACCGGGCAGTTACAAAAAGTGGACCTATGGCCTGATTGGTGCCGGTGTAATAGCATTGTTGTATGGCTTTATCATGTTTCATCCTTTTGCTCATGCAGGGCACGGAGAAAATGTAAACAGTACCCGTTTTTGGGCGGTGTTATTACAAAACAGTGTTTTCTTTTTACTGGTTGTAAATGCTGCCATGTTCTTTATTTGTGTTACCACCATGGCTATGGGTGGCTGGGTGGTTGCTTTCAGAAGAGTATCTGAAGCCATTTCAAGTGTGGTGCCTATTTTAGGTGTTATCACTTTTGTAATATTAATGTGCATTGTTTTTGGAGGGCGTACCGATATTTATCACTGGTTGGATAAAGAAGCGGTTGCTAATGATCATATCCTGAATGGTAAAAAAGGATTTTTAAATCCGATGTTTTTCTCCATCTGGTCTTTTGTTACCATTTTTCTTTGGTGGTTCCTTGGTAAGAAAATGCGCAGCATGAGTCTGGAAAGCGATAAGAAGGGAACAATGGATTATGAAACCGGTAAAAAATGGATATGGGATAATACAGTTTGGGCATCATTATATACAGTAGTGTTTACGTTAACTGTTGCCTCAACCATTCCATGGCTTTGGCTGATGAGTATTGATGCTCATTGGTACAGTACCATGTACAGCTGGTATACTTTTGCCAGTACGTTCGTATCAGGGGTGTCATTAATTGCATTATATGTTATTTATTTAAAGAACCGCGGACATCTGGAGTATGTTACCGAAGAGCATTTACATGATCTTGGAAAATTCATGTTTGCCTTCTCTATTTTCTGGACCTACTTATGGTTCTCTCAATACATGCTGATCTGGTATAGTAACCAGCCAGAGGAAACTAAATATTTTGTTGAAAGAATTGGTACGGCAACCAAAGCTGGTCCTTATAAAGGAATATTCTTCCTGAACCTTATTATTAATTTCCTTGCGCCATTATTGATATTGATGAAGAAGGGAACCAAGAGAAACTGGACGATGGTGACATTCATGGCGGTACTGATTATTTTTGGCCATTGGATAGATTTTTTCCAGATGGTGATGCCGGGCACATTGCATGAGCATTATACCATGGGCTTTTTTGAATTTGGAATAGGAGCTTTGTTTGTTGGGCTGATCATGTGGGGAACCGGAAGATACCTGAACAAGCATTCATTGCTGGCAAAAAATCATCCTTTCTTAAAAGAGAGTATGATACATCATACATAGGCCCCACCTATCCTCCCCGGAAGGGAGGGAAATGGAGAAGATAGAAGCGAAATTTAAAAAGAAAATTTGAAATAAAAGAGGCCAATACCAGTTCCCTCTCCTCGAGAGAGGGGTTGGGGTGAGGCTACTAAATTTAGAATATGAAAGAGTTTTTAATGATAGCTTTAGGTGCATTGATCTTTGTAGTCGTATTTCAGATTGCAAAGGCAAGTGAGTATGTTAGCATTTTAAAAGGCGAAGACAAAACCCGCAAGCAGAATAATAAGATAAATGCTTTTTTCCTGCTGGGATTTTTAATATTTGGTTTGATAGGTGCCTGGTATTGCAATGAGCTGTACTATGGCAAAACTTTGTTCCCACAAGGTTCAGCTTCAATAGAAGGTGAAGCGATTGATACCATGATTATGGTAACCATTATTGTTACAGGTATTATTTTTGTTATTACACAGGTTCTGTTATTCTGGTTCTCATTTAAATACCAGGAGAAAGACAATAAAAAAGCATTTTATTTTGCCCATAGCACCAAACTTGAACTGGTTTGGACAACGATACCTGCTATTGTACTGGCTGTGTTAGTTGTATTTGGTTTAAAAGCCTGGTTTAAAATCACGGGAGATGCTCCAAAAGATTCTATCGTGGTTGAAGTTACAGGCCACCAGTTTGCCTGGGAGTTCAGGTATCCCGGAGCGGATAATGTGTTGGGTAAAAAGAACTATAAATTAACTACAGCAAAAAATAATCTGGGTGTTGATTTTGATGATCCTGCAAGCCATGATGATATACATGTAAATACTACGATGCATATCCCTGTTGGAGTTCCACTTAAAATGGTAATTCATTCACAGGATGTCATTCATGACGTAGGTCTTCCCCATTTCAGATTGAAGATGGATGCGGTACCAGGTATTCCAACTACACAATGGTTTACACCAAAGATCACTACGGCTGATATGAAAAAGAAAACAGGCAATCCTGATTTCACTTATGAAATTGCCTGTGATCAATTATGCGGAGCCAATCACTTTGCAATGAGAGGCGTTATCATTGTAGAAACAATGGAAGAGTATAAAAAATGGTTAGCTGAGCAGGTGTCAGAATATTCAACATTGTTTCCGAAAAGTGCAGCACCAAAAGAAGTTTCAACTGACAGTGCAAAACTGGTAACACAGGTATTGCCTGAGAAAAAATAATTAATTAGATCCCCGATTGCTATCGGGAAGAAAAAATAAAGAATATGAGTAGCGTAGCCACATTACAGCATGAAGATGTTCACGGAAGCCATGATGCACATCATGAGCATCACCATCACGAAACGTTTATTTCCAAATACGTTTTCAGCCAGGATCATAAAATGATTGCGAAGCAGTTTTTGGTAACTGGTATCATATGGGCCATCATTGGAGGTTTGTTCTCAGTAATATTTCGTTTACAATTGGGGTATCCCGAATCAACTTTTCCCTGGCTGGAAGATTTGTTGGGCCATTGGGCAGCAGGTGGTAAATTAAAACCTGAGTTTTATTATGCATTAGTTACCATGCATGGTACCATTCTGGTATTCTTTGTATTAACAGCTGGCTTAAGTGGAACTTTTGCCAACTTTCTAATTCCATTACAAATTGGTGCAAGGGATATGGCCTCACCAATGCTGAATATGTTAAGCTACTGGTTTTTCTTTTTAGCTTCTACTATTATGTTTGCTTCATTGTTTGTGCAAACCGGACCTGCAAGCGGCGGCTGGACAATCTATCCTCCGTTAAGTGCGCTGGGCGATGCATCAAGCGGATCAAAGATTGGTATGGATCTATGGCTGGTAAGTATGGCTATGTTTATAGTATCATCTTTACTGGGAGGCCTTAACTATATTACTACCATCCTTAACATGCGCACAAAAGGAATGAGTATGACCCGTTTACCATTAACCATCTGGGCATTATTCTTTACCGCTGTTTTAGGGGTACTTTCTTTCCCTGTATTATTATCAGGAGCCATCTTATTATTGTTCGACCGTAACCTGGGTACCAGCTTCTTCTTAAGTGATATTGTTGTTGCAGGTAAAATTTTACCAAACGAGGGCGGTAGTGCCATCCTGTTCCAGCATTTATTCTGGTTCCTTGGTCACCCCGAAGTATATATTATTCTATTACCTGCCATGGGTATGAGTTCGGAAATTATAAGTGTGAACAGCCGTAAACCAATCTTCGGTTATATGGCCATGGTAGGTTCTGTATTTGCGATTGCAATTCTGGCCTTTCTGGTTTGGGCGCACCATATGTTTGTAACCGGTCTCAATCCTTTCCTCGGATCAGTGTTTGTACTGCTTACTTTATTGATTGCAGTGCCATCGGCTATTAAAGTGTTTAACTGGTTAACTACATTATGGCGTGGAAGTATCCGCTTTACGCCGGGTATGTTATTCGCTATCGGCTTTGTTAGTTTATTTATCAGTGGAGGTTTAACAGGTATCTTTTTAGGTAACTCAGCTTTAGATCTTCATTTGCATGATACTTATTTTGTAGTTGCTCACTTCCATATTGTAATGGGTGTGGCATCTATGTTTGGTATGTTTGCCGGTGTTTATCACTGGTTTCCTAAAATGTTTGGCCGGTATATGAATAATACCATGGCATATATACATTTCTGGATAACCATCATTGGAGCATATTTAATTTTCTGGCCAATGCACTACGAAGGTTTGGCCGGGATGCCACGTCGTTATTACGATTACTCTGGATGGAGTTCGTTCAATATGTTTACCGGGCTGAATGAATTTATCAGCTTTGTTGCCATGATTGTATTTGCAGCGCAATTGTTGTTTGTGTTTAACTACTTCTACAGTATGTACAAAGGAAGAAAATGTACCTCAACAAATCCATGGGGATCAAATACACTGGAGTGGACAACGCCAATCAATCCGGGACATGGAAACTGGCCTGGTGAAATTCCTGAAGTTCATCGTGGTGCTTATGATTATGCAAAAGATGGCAGAGAGTTTACGCCGCAGAATGTACCGGTAGGTGATGATGAAACTAAGGGGCACTAAAAGAATTTTAAAAGAGCGTTTGATTTTTGAGGAGATATAAAATTTAGATTTTTGAATAATACAGAACAGGAGAATAAAACCATAGCCGGCTCAACATCGTTTTCGCTGGCAACTAAAGTGAAAGATTATTTTCAATTAATCAAATTCACGTTAAGTTTTATGGTTGTGTTCAGTACGGTGGTTAGTTTTTTGATAGCGCCTAATGAACAGCATTTTGTTCGTGAAAAAATAATATCAGTTCTTTTACTTTTTGTTGCAGGAATGTTGATTACCGGATCGGCTAATGCCATTAACCAGTTGCTGGAAAAAACTTCAGACGGGTTAATGATGCGTACGGCCAAAAGACCCGTTGCCAGTGGAAGAATGAGTGTGAACGAAGCGGGCATATTTGCTTTTATTACCGGAGCGGCTGGTGTATTCATGATGTGGAAATTTTTTAACACCGAAAGTGCGTTGGTAAGTTTGTTCAGCCTGTTTTTATATGGCTTTATTTACACACCACTTAAAAAGGTTAATTCCATTTCTGTATTGGTTGGCGCTGTACCGGGTGCATTGCCTTGTTTAATTGGATGGGTTGCTGCTTATGGTAATGATTCAATCAGCTGGACAGGTGCCTGGGTTTTATTCGGCATTCAGTTTTTATGGCAGTTTCCGCATTTTTGGGCAATTGCCTGGCTGGCACATAAAGATTATACCAATGCCGGTTTTAAATTGTTGCCTGCCGATAAGGGGCCAACAAAATTCACTGCGGTGCAAAGTATAATATACAGCACGCTGATGATACCCGTTGGATTTCTGCCTTATTTTACAGGCATAAGTGGTATTGAAAGTATGTTTGTTTTGCTGGCCTGTAACTTGTGGATGGTGTATGTAAGTGTGATGTTGTTTATTAAAATGGACGCAAAGTCGGCAAGAAAAGTAATGTTCAGTTCTTATTTTTATCTGATGATTGTATTATTGGCTTTGTTTGCCAACAGGATGATTCAGTAATAAATTTTTAAATTCCCGATTGGGACAAAGTGATATGAGTACAGTGGCAATGGAACAACGAAAAAAAATTCATCCGCATAAATTTACCCTGTGGGTGGGTATCGGTAGTTTGCTGATGATGTTTGCAGGGTTAACGAGTGCTTATATAGTTAAACGTAATCTGGCTAATTGGCAAGCGTTTGACTTACCACAGTTTTTCTGGTACAGTACAGTTGCAATAATTTTAAGCAGTGCAACTATTTACATGGCCGGCAAAATGTTTGAAAAACGTGAGATGAGAAAATACAGGAGCCTGGTTTTAGCCACTATTGTATTAGGAGTTCTTTTTATTGTTTTTCAGGTGCTCGGTTTTCAGCAGTTATGGGCAAAGCAAATTACACTTACAGCAAATGTATCTTACTCATTTATGTATGTAATCGTTAGTTTGCATGCTGCACACGTGGTGGGAGGATTAATAGCACTGATCGTTTTATATGCAAGGGCATTCAGTAAAAAAATAAGGGTTTACAATAGTGTGCCGGTTGAATTGGTAAGTACATACTGGCACTTTGTAGATATACTTTGGATTTACCTGCTGATTTTTTTAATAATGATAAGATAGAAAATAAGGATTTAGAATTTAGTTTTTAATATTTAGAATTTACACCGATATGTCAACAACAGCGATACCAACAAATACCAAATGGTGGAACGGCGGAAGAAGCCCTTTCAATGCCAGCTATGGTAAAGTGATGATGTGGTACTTTTTAATGAGTGATGCTTTTACTTTTGGCGCATTCCTCATTAGTTATGGTACTATACGCTTTAGTGTAAATCACTGGGCCGATCCTAATCAGGTTTTTAATGCTTTCCCTTTTGCAGGCCATGCAAACCTGCCTTTGGCATTTGTGAGTTTGATGACATTTATTCTAATCTTCAGTTCAGTAACCATGGTGTTGGCTGTTCATGAAGGACACAAAATGAACAGGAAGGGCGTTGAAAAATATATGGTCCTTACTATTCTTGGCGGTTTGGCTTTCTTAGGTTGCCAGGCATGGGAGTGGACGCATATGATAACCGGCGATCACGCTGTTTTGGTTAACGGACAAATTGAGCATTGGGGAACTACAGTAACTAAAAATCCATGGGGAGCACATGTAATGCATGAAGGACAACTGGTGAGTACGCCGGGGCCGATAGCATTTGGTGGTTACTTTTTTGGAATAACAGGTTTCCACGGTTTCCACGTATTTAGCGGTGTTATTATAAATGTAGTAATGCTTATTAAAACAAGGCTGGGACATTTTGATCAGCGTGGTCATTATGAAATGATTGAGAAAGCAGGATTGTACTGGCACTTTGTAGATCTGGTTTGGGTATTTGTATTCCTTTGCTTTTATCTTGTTTAAATTTTTTGAAATAGTTTATTAAAATATAATTATGAGTTCAAACGTATCATCTCCGGAAATTACACATGCACCCGAACATGCTTCTGGTACTGGCCGTATCTGGAAAACATTTTGGGTATTATCTTTATTAACTGTTATTGAGTTAGCGCTTGGATATTTATTATATTTTAAGCATGGCCAGTGGAGTTATGCACCGGTGATTACAACTAAGTTGGTGATTGCAATTTTAACGCTGCTAAAGGCATACTATATTGTTTCAATTTTTATGCACCTTGGCGATGAGATACGTAATATGATTATGACGATTGTGGTTCCGTTATTGTTGTTTGTGTGGTTTATTGTAGCATTTCTTTGGGATGGTAACGCCTGGAGAAATTTGCGTAATACAAATGGCCATAGCCGCCCCGCTCAAGTTGAGCAGGTTCAACAGCATCAGCCCGCTGCTGCCGATAAAGATCACAAAAAATAATTTTTACCATCAGGTACAACGATATTAGCCATTCCGAGACATTCGGGATGGTTTTTTGTTTTATCATGTATTTGGGTCTCATTGACGTAAATTTGCAACGACAAAAAACAATATGAATAAGAAAGCGGTTTTAGCATTGATGTTGGCGATGATTATGCCTTTTGCGGGATACTTCATTGTAAAGTATTACAGTAAAGAAGCTGTACAGATGCCGGGCAGATATTTTACACCTGACAGTATTGTTGTATCTGAAAAAAACGGGAAAATGGTCACCGATACCATCTGGCATAAAGTAAAAAATATTGAGTTTACAAATCAACTGGGCAAGAAGGTTTCGCTTGATGATCTGAAAGGAAAAATACTTGTTGTTGATTTCTTTTTTTCAAGATGCCCGGGTATTTGTCCGGGACTGGCTAAGAGTATGAAACGGCTTCAGGATTCTTTTAAGAAAAATGACAGTATTGTACAATTTATATCCATCAGCATTGACCCCGAACACGACTCGGTACCACAGCTTCGTAAGTTTGCAGATAAGTATAACGCCAACCACGATACCTGGTGGTTTGTAACAGGTGATAAAAAAGAAATCTACGATTTTGCACTCAACGAAATGAAAGCTGGCCTTGCCGATACAGAGGTTGATTCAGCTTTTATACATACTGAAAATTTTTTCCTGTTAGACAGTAACCGGGTAGTAAGGGGCTGGTATAATGGTTTTGATACACTTAAGCAGGCAGAACTGGTTCAGGCAATTCCACTGCTGATGCTTGAAAAAGACAGGAAAAAGCCCTCGGTGTTCAGAGAGTTTATTCCAATTCTGCCAATCATATTTATTTGTATTGGAGTTGTATTTGTTGCAGTGATAATCTTCAACCGAAAAAAAAATAAAGAAGAAAAGCAGGGATAAATTTATGTTACAACCTTCACTTAAAAAAAACGATAAAAAAGCAAAGCTTTTTATTTACACAGTTTCTTTTATTGTTTTTGCTGCCGTAGTTTTTCTCAGCAAATATAAATTAGAGGCTGACTTTGGCTTTGATGTGCATGTGTTTGCAAAAGCAAATGCAATCATCAATTCTTTAGTAGCTGCTTTACTTTTGGCAGGTCTGTTTACTGTAAAACAAAAAAACTATGAGCTGCATAAAAAAATTATGTTATCAGCAATCATGCTGTCGGTTTTGTTTTTAGTCTCATATATTGCTCATCATTTGCTGGCGGGCGATACAAAATTTGGCGATATTAATCATGATGGAATTATCAGTATTGATGAAAAAGTAGCGGCTGGTAATATCCGTATGCTGTATTATTTTATCCTGATAACGCATATCCCGCTTGCAGCAATTATACTTCCGTTTATTTTATTTACGGCATATCGGGCACTTACCGGTGAGTATGATGAACATAAAAAACTGGTAAGAATTACCTGGCCGGTTTGGTTTTATGTGGCGATTACCGGTGTGATTGTTTATTTAATGATCAGCCCTTATTATAATTAAATTGCTTAATTATGAAAAATGTTACTGTCTTTGCATCGCTAAACCTGATGCACAAAGCCATGCTTGTTGGACAGATAATATTTACAGCAGTAATGTTCTTCCTGGTTTATAAGGAAGAGTTTTCGCCGGTTTTTGCAGAACATGAAAAGACTATACAGATAGCAGCACTTGTTTTTTCAGCCTTAGCCATATTTATTGGAAATACCCTTTTTAAGAAGAAGCTGTCTTTAATGAATGACTATACAGTGACCGATGCAAAAACAAAACTGACTCAGTACCGCTCGGCCAGCATTATACAATTGGCTTTGCTGGAGGCTGGCTGCCTGGTGAATGGTATTTGTTTACTGCTTACAGGCAATTATGCCTTTTTAGCTTTAATAGCTTTGTTGCTGCTGTATTTTGCAATGTTAATACCGGTAAAAAACAGAATAGCAGCACAATTAAACCTGCAAACCAGTGATCTTGATGAGTTATAATTCTTCCACAACAATTTTGAAAGGACTTAAATAAATAATTTTTACGCTAACCGTATCTTTCAACTTTACCCCTTCTTTAAAAGGAAGCTTTACCTGTATTTTATTATCAATCAATTTTAAATAAATTCCGTGGGGCGATACTTTATAAACCGTTGCTTCAATAGGGCTGTTGGATTTATTTAATTTTACCGCTGTGTAGAATTCAGGAATATATTTATTGTTATACAGCTTAGCTGTAATTTTATTTTTATTCTCAGTATTTTCCAATGCAAATGTTACCGCTTCATTTAATTCAGCCTCAGTTGGTTTTAACTGCCAGGGCGATAGCGGAACCGGAAAAAAAAGATAGCTGTCAATTTCTTTTACAAAATATTTATCGTCCACTACCTTTAAGTAACCAATAAAATTATTTTCTGTTTTAGCCTTGTTGATGAGCACATCCAGTGCCGTATTATACAGGAACAGGATATTGTCGGCCACCATTTTATCTCCCCGGCCCGATAGCCCAACAGTAAAACTTACAGTATCCCCAATTTGAAAAACATGTTTGGATTTAATGTTCTTTTCATCAACACTCCCATTCACCACTTTTTTCTTACCATTAACTTCATATTCAATCATGATATATTTTTTATCGTGATTAACGAAGGAAACATTGCCGGTGAGTAAAGTCTTGCTCATGATATAAACAATTTGCTGTTAAACAACTTTGCCAAAGTTACATCCATTATAATGGCGATGTTGAATTAATCTATAAAGCCAGGGCTTCTGATGGATCCCAGAATCGTTTTTTAAAATCAACCACCGTATCATCTTTAATAGCCACACCATCTTTCTTCAGCATTTCTTCCATGGCAGTTGGCGTACTGAAATGATGTTTGCCCGTAAGCATACCGTTTCGGTTCACAACTCTCTGTGCCGGCACTTTAGGTTTTGCTGTTCCTGCTGCATTCATTGCCCAGCCAACCATACGGGCACTTAATCTGGTACCCAGATAAGCAGCTATGGCTCCGTAAGAAGTAACCTTGCCTTTTGGAATTTGCCTTACCACATCATATACATCAGCAAAAAAGCTATACTCTTTAGTTATGCTTTTTGGAGTTTCATCGGCAGCAACGTTTGTTGTTTTTTTTCTGGTAGCTGTAACTTTCTTTTTCATTTCAGAAAATGGTATGTAATTATTTAAGCTATTAAAGCCCCTTCACAGGTTTGGGGTATAACAATTCAGTTCGTTTTGGTTCAGGAACATTTTTGTAATCATATGGACAATGTTTACATCCATTGCCACAGCAATGCCCCTTTTCTAAATGGTATTTGGCAGTAAGTACAATAAACCCCTGTTCATTGTAATAAAAATCTTCGCCTTCAATCCAATTGTTCTTCATGGTTTAAAATTTCCTGCAATTCATCATCAATATTTTTAAGCGCTGACGGCAATGTGAATTTCAGGTAATGTATTTTCTTGCTTTTTGCAATGTCCAGGCTTTCGTAATGCGTTTTAATTTTCAGTTCTTCTTTTACAATTTGCTTTGCATAAACATCATCAGAATCTTCAACAATGGCCAGTTCATAAAGTTCGGCTACAGTTTTTGTAAAACGATACAGATCTGGTGAATCTGTTTTAAGGTGAATAAAACCACCTGATTTCAAAACTTGTTTATACAAACGTAAAAATCTCGGGTGTGTCAACCTTTTTTTTGCTTTTGATATTCGCAACTGCGGGTCGGGAAATGTGATCCATATTTCATCCACTTCACCGGGTGCAAAATACTCAACCAGTTTTTCTATTTGAGTACGTAAAAATCCGGCGTTGTTTATTTTATCATTCAGGCATTTCTTAGCACCAATGTACATGCGGTTCCCTTTTACATCTACCCCAATAAAATTCTGATCTGGAAACAACATGGCCATACCCACCGTATACTCTCCCCGTCCACACGCAAGTTCCAATACTAATGGATTATCATTCTTAAAAAATGAACTCCACTTGCCTTTCATATCCACCGGGTATTCCAGTGTATTGCAGAAAGTTTTAAGATCGGCAAACCGTTGTAATTTTTTTTGAGCCATGGCTGGCAAAGATAAATAAACAGTATTTTAACTTAATAGCAATTTATGATGGATTTTTTGCCGATAATGTCGAAATTTTACAAAAATCAACCCCAAAAGAAGTAAATTTGCAACTAAATTAAACAAAGCTAATTATATGAAGACAGTAATTGTACCTGTTGATTTTTCCGAAACATCGTTGCATGCAGCAAAGTACGCAGCCCAATTATTAACCGGGCATTATGGGGTAAGTATGATATTATACCACAGTTACGGCAAGGCCGCCGAGGCTGAAAAAGCCAAAGAAAGCCTTGAGCATTTAAAAGCTACATTGATAAAAGATAATATTGTAGACATTGAGGTATTGGCGCATGAAGACAGTGATTTTGTGGACGGATTAGAAAAAACTGCCCGGCACCGGAGTGCTGATCTGGTAATTATGGGAATAACTGGAAAATCAGCCATTGCCCAGGTGCTTTTTGGAAGTAACACATTAAAAATGGCTGAGAGAAAAGTTTGTCCGGTATTAATTGTGCCGCAGAATGCTTCTATCAATCCGGTAAAACATGTGATGCTGACATCGGATTTTAAGAATACCGTCGATTCAACACCCTCGGCTCCCATTAAAAAATTCCTGGACATGGTTAGTGCACAATTACATATTGTGAATGTGGATAGCGAACATTATATTTCTCTTACTGAAGCTTATGAAAAAGAAAAGCAGGAAATGAAACAAATGTTTGCTGCTTATAATCCCGAATTTTATTTCATGCGCCTATATGATATTGACGAGGCGATTAATTTATTTGCCGAAAGCAGGAATATAGACCTGATTATTGCTGTTCAAAAGAACCATTCATTCATTGTCAAATTATTAAGTACCAGTCGCACAAAAGCATTGGCTTATCACAGCCAGGTACCAATCATGATTATGCATGAGTAATTAATCCTTAAAAGAATTAGAATCCCCCGGTTTACCCGGGGGATTTTTTTTAGAGAATATCTTCCAGGCGATAAACAATATTACAATCTCTCAGTTTGAAGAATTCTATGACATCGGCACAAAGACTGTCTCTTACAGTTATAAGTAAGTTTCCGGAAATATTAATGTTTGAATAAAATTCAACCGATTCTTTAATGGCGGAATAGAAACCTTTGCCATCTAATTCCAGTTTACCAGCTTCATCAATTACCAGCCAGTTTGGCTTTTGTTTTAATGCTGATAATATAATAAGATTTGCTTTTTCAAAAGCAGCCGTATAAAAATGAAATTTACCAACTGATGTTATTCGTTCTCCTGTGCCGGCAGCATGGGTACACTCAATATCAAAAATATCATTGGTATGCAGATCCAGAATTTTCCGGCTACCATTAATATCGGGCATTAAAACACCACGAATATTTTCTTGCTCATTACACCACTGCTGTAACTCAGTTGTTTTTCCGCTGTGGATGGCCCTCGAAAAAATATATATGCTCATTTTGCTGATGCTGATTCAGAATAGGTAAGTGTAGCAAGTATCAGTGTTGAAATAAAAACTGCCCATCTTTCAAAACCGCTGTTCATCCTGCTTTGCTGCCATGCCAGCTTGGTGAGTTGACGAAGAACGGGGATAAAGGACAGCGTTTGCAACACATCATCGCTGTACTTGCTTTGTTTTTTTTGTAGGAATTTTTGAATGGCTTTGGTAAATAAAGGGGCTATCACTATATACCATATCAGTATGGCTGATAATGTCCAGCTTACAGTTCTTGCAACTAATAACCAGCCCTGTTTATTGTCTGCTGCGAAAACGAAAAGCAAAGCCGACAAACCAAACATCAAAACAATCAACACCCATAGCTTTTTGAATTTATTTTTTCCGTTTGATTTTTTTGAGATACTATCAACAGTTATAACACCGACATCCGCAATTAAAACAGCTTTATCAGCATAAGAATTCTTTATTGTTCGAAGTGCCAGCCAGGCAATTAAAAACCCTCCGGTAATATAAATTAAAAGGTAAGCAGCAATAATCCAGTAGCTGCCATTCATCGCAGTAAATCCAAATTGTTTGGCAAGCAATGCGATCATACTGTCGGCAGCTTTCCATAATGATTCTCCAAAAAATAAAGTAAGTACCAGCAATTTTTGTAAGGCCGACTCCAGCATGGCAACCGTACTTAATAATAGAATACTGATAAAATTTACTTTCAGTAAACTAAACAGGCAATAGCCCAGCAACGCCTGAAATGATACGGCTATGTATGCAGGAAAAGGTGTGTGCGGACTAACCATTGCCTTAACGATCAAGACTATCAAAGCGCTTTTTAAAATCTGTTTATAATTATGTTCCGATATTTCAGCAATCATACCGATCATAATCACTGCCATACCGCCAACTACTAAACCCGTAAACGGAATCTGCAACGCATGCATCACGCCGCCCAGTCCGCTTTCGGTAAATGCCCATAAAGCGGTAAGCCGTTGCAGCGCAACAGTTTTTTGTAAACGGTTTAAATTTTTACCGGCAATATTCATTTGCAGAAATAGAAAAATGATTTACACAAATATAAGAAACTGCTGCTGCTGTTTTTTGTTGCGGCATGATAAATGAATTAAAGGGCCGGTTATTACTTTCATTGGTTCATTTTTGTTATTTTTAGTGTTGCGATAAATGCGACGCTCTATGGATAAACATAACGATGAATTTATGAAGGAAGCCATCAGGCTTTCTGTAAGCAATGTGGAAGAAGGTAAAGGCGGACCTTTTGGCGCCGTAGTGGTAAAAGATGGAAAAATAATTGCCCGTGGTGTAAACCAGGTAACCACCAATAACGACCCAACAGCACATGCCGAAGTGGTGGCCATACGCAATGCTTGTGCAGCATTGAATACTTTTCAATTAGACGGCTGTGAAATTTATACCAGCTGCGAACCCTGCCCCATGTGCCTGGGTGCTATTTACTGGGCAAGGCCTGCAAAACTTTTTTATGCCAACACAAAGGAAGATGCAACTGCCATCAATTTTGATGATCAGTTTATTTATGAAGAGATGGCCCTGCCAATAGCAGAAAGAAAGTTATTTACAAAGCAGATACTGAGAGATAAGGCATTGGAAGCATTTACAAAATGGGCAGAAAGTACAAGTAAAACCGATTACTAAATGGTAAGTTTTATTTTAAATGAACAGTTGGTAAATGCCGATCAGGCCAGTGGAAGTACTGTGCTTGATTATATCCGTTATTATAAAAGATTGGCGGGGACAAAGATTGGTTGTAGGGAAGGAGATTGCGGTGCATGCACCATTTTGGTTGGTGATTTTGAAAACGGACAATTAGTTTATCGTTCAATGACCAGTTGCCTGATGCCATTAGGTAATGCAAATGGAAAACATATTGTATCAGTTGAAGGCGTAAATATGGAAGCACTTTCTCCTGTACAACAGGCAATGGTTGATGAAAATGGAACCCAGTGCGGATTCTGTACAATTGGTTTTGTGATGTCGCTTACTGGCTTTGTATTGAACGACACATCAAAAAATTATGATGAAGCCATTGCTGCTATTGATGGAAATATCTGCCGCTGCACCGGTTATAAGTCTATTGAAAGAGCCGCAGCAATTCTTTCAGATAAGATGAATGATAAGCCTGAAGCGGAAACCATTAGCTGGTTGGTGGAGAAAAAATTTATACCAAACTATTTTTTGAAGATAAAAGAAAGGCTGACAGCTTTAAGAGAACAGATCAATAAAGAAGCTGGCGAGTTGAAAGCTGTTTCTCAAAAATTAGTTCTTGGTGGAGGCACAGACCTGATCGTTCAAAAAGCATTACATGTAAAAAAATCAGAGCTGGCGCATGTTTTTGATAAAAGTCATTTGCAGGAAATAAATCTTGAAAACGGCAAATGCCATATTGGTGGAGCTGTTACGGTTACGGCATTTGCTGAATCGAAACTGATTCAGGGTTTTTTTCCTGATTTAAAAAAATACATCAAACTCATTTCTTCCACGCCCATCCGCAATATGGCAACCATGGCGGGTAACCTGGTGAATGCTTCACCAATTGGCGATATGACGATTTTCTTTTTAGCGCTGGATAGCGATATTGTACTGAGTAAAGGAAGCAACGCCAGAACTATAAAACTGAAAGATTTTTATAAAGGTTATAAACAAATAGATAAAGAAGCTGATGAGATTATTGAGATGATAATTTTCACTCCTCCGCAAAACAATCACTTCAATTTCGAAAAAGTATGCAAACGTACGCACCTGGATATTGCCAGTGTGAATACAGCCTGCCAAATACAATTGAATAATGATGGCGTGATTGAATCTGTTCATTTGTCTGCCGGTGGCGTTGCAGCATTCCCTAAATATTTAAACAATACCTGTTTGTTCTTAACAGGAAAGAAAATAACTGCTGATGTATTGAAAGAGGCGGTAGATAAAATTAATAATGAAGTTGCTCCCATCAGCGATGCCAGGGGAACAGCAGATTACAAGAGATTATTGCTTCGGCAATTATTTCTGGCGAATTTTAGTAAACACGAAGAGGTTATTAAAACTGTTTTAGCAATATAATTTGATTACAGAAAACCATAAAACAAAATCTACAGGTCCTCAAGCGGAGGAAACTGCCAGCATTGGTAATATTGACGCAGCAAGCCATGTTGCCGGAAAGTCAATATATGTAGATGATATTCCTGTGATGGAAGGCATGTTATTTGTAAAAATATTCGACTCGCCAATTGCTCATGGAAAAATAAAAAATATAGATTATTCAGCTGCAGCTGAAATGAAAGGCATCGTAAAAATATTTTCTTATAAAGATATTCCGGGTGAAAATCAAATAGGTGGTATTATACAAGATGAACCTTTTTTGGCCGATCATGAAGTTCATTTTTGTGGACAACCCGTATTGTTGATTGTTGCGGAAACTGAAGATGCGGCCGAAGAAGCGATTGAAAAAATTATGATTGATATTGATCCGCTGCCAATCGTAACCAACCCCCGTGTTGCATTTGCGGCAGGTAGTCTATTAAGCCCGTCTAGAAAATTTGTAATGGGCGATGTGAATGATGCGTTTAAAAACTGCAAACATATTTTTGAAGGACAGGCAGAATCGGGCGGACAGGAACAATTGTATTTAGAAACACAGGGAGCCTACGCCTACCCAACCGAACATGATAGTGTAAAAATATTTTCATCAACACAAGGCCCAACACAGGTTCAAAGAACTGCTGCAAAGGTTTTAGGTGTGGGGATGAATAAAGTGGAAGTGGATGTACCCCGCCTTGGTGGCGGTTTTGGCGGCAAAGAAGATCAGGCTTCTTTTTGGGGTACTGCTGCTGCTATGGTTGCCTGGGTTTTAAAGCGCCCTGCAAAATGTATTCCTCATCGCATGGAAGATATGCGGATGACCGGGAAAAGAAATCCGTACAGCAGTGATTATAAAATAGGATTGGATGAAGAGCTGAATATTGTTGCATATGAGGCAACTTTTTATCAAAATGGTGGAGCCGCTGCAGATCTTTCGCCGGCCATTTTAGAGAGAACATTGTTTCATGCTACTAACAGTTATACTATTCCGCATGTAAGAGTAACGGCTCATTCCTGCAAAACAAATTTGCCACCCAACACGGCTTTTCGTGGTTTTGGCGGCCCGCAAGGTATGTTTGTTATTGAATCGGCTATTGACCATGCAGCTAAATCATTGCGGATTGATCCGGATATTATCCAACGGAAGAACATGATGGATAATGGGGATGAATTTCCATACGGACAAATTGTAAAAGAATGTCAATCAAAAAATTGTTGGGATGGAGTTGTTGAATTATATGATGTAAAATCTGCAAAGAAAGAAATTGAAAATTTCAACAAGCAAAATCAGCTTTATAAAAAAGGATTATCATTAATGGCGGTTTGTTTCGGCATCTCCTTCACCAATACCATGATGAACCAGGCAAGGGCGCTGGTGCATGTTTATACCGACGGTACAGTTGGTATAAGTACCGGTGCTGTTGAAATGGGACAGGGCGTTAATTCTAAAATGCTGCAGGTGGCTTCCGCAAGTTTTGGCATCAAGCCAGAGAAAATAAAACTTGAATCTACTAATACCACAAGAGTTGCCAACACCTCGCCTTCAGCAGCGAGCTCAACAGCCGATTTGAATGGCAAGGCTTTACAGGATGCATGTGATCAAATAAAAAAAAGGTTATTTGATTTTATTAGAACAGAGTTGACTGATGATGAAGATTCGGATATCGAAATAAGAAACGAAGTGGTTTATATTAATGACGAAGCTTCTGTTTTCAACTGGAAAAATTTGGTTCAGCAGGCCTTTATGAAACGGATTAACCTGAGTGCCAAAGGTCATTATGCTACTCCCATCATCAACTTTGATAAAAAAATTGAGAAAGGCCACCCGTTTGCATATCATGTTTATGGCACAGCATTAACAACAGTTACCGTTGATTGCCTGCGTGGCACTTACGAAATTGATGCGGTAAAAGTGGTACATGATTTTGGCAGCAGCATGAACCGAGCTGTTGATCTGGGTCAGGTTGAGGGCGGTATTGTACAGGGTATTGGCTGGATGACTATGGAAGAAATAATTTATAATGAAGAAGGTAAATTATTATCCAATGCATTATCGACTTATAAAATTCCCGACATCTATGCAGTTCCAAAAATACTGGATGTAAAATTTTTAAACACAGATGGAAACAGCATGGCCATCTTAAAATCGAAAGCAGTTGGTGAACCACCGCTGATGTACGGAATTGGCGCTTATTTCGCCATCCGCAATGCGGTGTTGGCATTTAATCCGGCTTCTGATATTTCATACTCGGCACCCATCACCCCCGAAAAAGTTTTGATGGGCTTATACAGCAATGGAAAATAGTAAAAGTATATACAGCAACCGGTGCTGGCTTGATGGAAAACTTCAACCGGCAACTATTGTTATGGATGATGGAAAAATTTCTGCCATTCATCTAAACAAAATTGAAGGCGCAGAAGATGCAGGCGATAACATTTTAATGCCCGGTATTATTGATGCACATGTTCATATTAACGAACCCGGCCGCACCGAATGGGAAGGTTTTGATACGGCCACGCAAGCTGCAGCAGCAGGCGGTATCACAACCATAGTGGATATGCCGTTGAATGCAAGTCCGGTTACAACAACAGTAAAAGCATTTGAAGAGAAACTGGCCGCCACTAAAAACAAAATGCATGTGAATGTTGGTTTTTATGGCGGGTTAATACCGGGAAATCAAAGCGACTTAGAAGGATTAATGATGGCCGGTGTTTTAGGGATAAAATGTTTTCTTACGCATTCGGGCATTGATGAATTTCCGAATGTGGACGAAAAAGATATTGATAAAGCCATGCCCATCATTGCAAAATATGGGTGGCCATTGCTGGCGCATTGCGAATTATCGGATACCAAAGTTGATAATCAGTTTGCCGATTTTCCAAACAGTTATCGTTATTATCTTGCCAGCAGACCAAAAAAATGGGAGAACGATGCCATTGACCTGATGATTAAACTTTGCAGAAAACACAACTGTAAAACTCATATTGTCCATGTATCGTCGGCAGAAGCATTAACCAATATTGAAAAAGCTAAAGAAGAAGGATTGCCCTTAACAGCCGAAACCTGTCCTCATTATATTTATTTTAATGCAGAAGATATTCCCGATTCGAACAGTTTGTATAAGTGTGCTCCACCAATCAGGGAAAAAGAAAACAATGATCTGCTGAAAGGGGCATTGAAAACCGGCGTGCTTGATTTTATAGCAACGGACCATTCGCCGGCACCGCCGGATATTAAGGAACTTGCTACAGGTAACCTGATGAAAGCCTGGGGTGGTATTGCGGGGCTTCAGTTTTTGTTACCGGCAACCTGGCCCGCATTGAAAAAAAATATGTCTGTTGAAAAATTCATTCCTTTGCTTACGGAGCATCCTGCAAAATTTTTGCAGGTTAATGGCAGGAAAGGAACGATAGCTGTTGGATATGATGCTGATTTGACTGTTTGGAATCCGGAAGAACAATTTGAGGTAAAGGCAAAGGATATTTTGCACCGGTATGATTGCAGTCCGTATAACGGGCAGGTCTTATCAGGAACGTTTCAGCAAACAATTGTAAACGGGATAACCGTTTACCGAAATAAAAAAATTGAAAATAAAAACGCAGGGCAATGGCTTTTGAGAAAGTAAAAGAGATCATCAAAGAATCACCGGTATTTGCAAAACTTACCGACCTGGCAGCAGAAAGACTGGGCGGAAAAGTATTGTTTTGCACCGATGATTTTTTTGCAGAAAAAGAAAACCTCATCAAACCAACCCGTGGAATTTTTATCACCGATAAATATACCGACCGTGGTAAGTGGATGGACGGCTGGGAGAGCCGCCGCAAACGTACACCGGGCCACGACTGGGCGGTGATTCAATTGGCCACCCCAGGAAAAATTGTGGGTTTTGATATTGACACAAATTTTTTTCTGGGCAATCATCCGCCGCATGCATCTGTTGAAGCGGTTAACATTGCCGATGCTTCAGGAATTACCGATTGGGAGAAAGTGGAATGGAAAGAAATCTTACCTAAATCGCATTTAGACGCAGGCTCACAAAATTTTTATGATTGCAAAAGCCATGAAATATATACACATATCCGCCTGCACATTTATCCTGATGGCGGTGTTGCAAGATTAAGGGTATATGGCGAAGTGTTTAAAAACTGGAACTCAGTTTCTGCCGATGAAGAAATTGATCTGCTTGCAGCCACCAACGGCGGAAAAGCTATCGCCTGCAACGATATGTTTTTTAGTGCCATGAGCAATCTTATTATGCCAAACCGTGGCGTGAACATGGGCGATGGTTGGGAAACAAAACGTAACCGCACACCGGGCAACAGGGATTGGGTGATTTTAAAACTGGCCAGGCCGGGGATCATAGATCGCATTGTGGTAGATACCTGTCATTTTAAAGGTAACTATCCTGATAGTTGTTCCATCGAAACTTGTGCATGCAACAATGACGATGATGTTATCAATGGCAAAGCAGAGTGGCAAACCATGTTATCGAAGCAAAAACTAAGTGCAGATTGCGAACATGAATTTGTAAAGGAAGTAAATTGCACAGCACCTGTTACTCATCTTAGATTAAATATTTTTCCTGATGGCGGTATCAGCCGCCTGCGTTTATTTGGTAAGATTAAAAAATAATTATGCTGGGGATTATTTTATTGTGTGTGCTCGGTTTTGTTTTGGTTATGCTTACCATCATGACTTATTACCTGCGTTCGGTTGCCAGGCAATACGAAGCAGATGATGAGGCAGGAATAGATGTAGAAAAGAAAAAGGAAGAGATTGCTTCATCACAGAATTTTGTCTACACTGCACTCATACTTGTTTCGGTGGCGATGGTTGCTGCATTATATATGTATGTAAAGGGCTCACCATGGGAATCACATTTGATGGAGTGGATGAATATTGTCACCCGGTTGATGCATATAACTTTCGGCATTGCCTGGATTGGTGCTTCCTTTTATTTTGTTTTCCTGGAGAACGCATTAAATAGAACCAACAATGTTCGTGATGAACTGGCAGGCAATCTCTGGGCTATTCATGGGGGCGGTTTTTATTATTTGGAAAAGTATAAAGTCGCACCCAAAACAATTCCTAAACATCTGCACTGGTTTAAGTACGAAGCCTATTTCACCTGGCTTTCTGGTTTTTGTTTATTATTCGTCGTGTATTATTTCAATGCATCGGCATTGCTGATAGATAAGAATGTTTTAGATATATCACCGCTTACCGGTATCGGCATTGGGGTAGGTTCATTTGTTGTAGGCTGGGTCGCGTATGATCTGCTATGCAAATCACCGCTGATAAAAAAACCAATTTGGTTTACATTGATTGGTTTTATAATCGCCGTTGGCTTCGCTTATTTCTACAGTCAGGTGTTCAGCAGCCGTGCGGCTTATATTCATTTTGGTGCCATGATCGGCAGCATCATGGTGGCCAATGTTTTCTTTGTTATCATACCTGCACAAAAAGCAATGGTAAAAGCTGCAAGGGAGGGTTTGCCTTTGAATCCGCAGTTAGGTAAGAATGCTTTGAACCGTTCTTTGCATAACAATTATTTTACCCTGCCGGTTTTATTTGTGATGATCAGCAATCATTTTCCAACGACATTTGGATTTGAGCAACCTTGGCTGATTTTGGTCATTATCACTTTAGGAACTGCCGGCGTAAAACATTATCTTAACTTAAAAGAAAAAGGTGCGGTGTCAGTTTGGGTATTGCCGGTTTCGGTTATCATATTATTGGCAGGCGCTTTTATTTCGGCACCGCCAAAAGATCCCGGTGCATGTAATACAAAAATTGAATTTAGCGAAGTGCATATGATTATTCAGCAAAGATGTATCAGTTGTCATTCTTCAAAGCCTACTGATGATATTTATAAAGCGCCACCCAATGGCGTTGTGTATGATACGCCCAACGATATTGTTTTTAAGAAAGACCTGATCATGCAACGGGTGGTTGCAACTAAAACAATGCCGCAAAATAATAAAACAGGTATGACGGAAAAAGAAAGAGATATCATACGCTGTTGGATAGAGCAGGGAGCATCGTTAAAATAAAACAGGTGACTATGACTATTAAAGCATTTAATAAATTAAGTAAGGCCAGTAAGGCAAAACAACTAATGAGTTGCTGCGGCTCGTCAACATGGGTTAACCTGCTGATGAAACAATCAGCATATAAAGATGAACAGCAGTTGGTTGAAGAGGCCGTAAACGCCTGGTACAACCAGTGCAGCAGCGCCGACTGGTTGGAAGCCTTTATGCATCATCCCAGGATTGGGGATGTAAAAAGTCTTGCCAAAAAATTTGCCGGTAAAGAACAAGCTTCGGTTGCAGCAGCTTCTGCCAAAACAATCAAAGCATTGGCCAATGCAAACAAAGATTATGAACTGAAGAACGGCTTCATCTTTATTGTTTGCGCCACAGGAAAGTCTGCCACGGAAATGCTAAGCTTGCTGGAAGACAGATTAGTTAATACTATTGGCGAAGAGTTACATATTGCCATGGGAGAACAAATGAAGATTTCCATTCTCCGTTTACAAAAGCTGATTTCCGGAGGTATCTGGAGTGCTTTGAAACCCAGTCAGCTTACTACGCATGTACTGGATACATCTATTGGAAAGCCCGGAAAAGGCATCAGTATACGATTGCAAATGCCGGTAAATGGCAATTGGCAAACCATAGCACAGGGCATTACCAATACCGATGGAAGAATTGGAGATTTGTTGCCGTCGCAAAAAAATATCATTCCCGGAAATTATAAACTGATTTTTGATACCGATGGATATTTCGCTGCCCAAAAAACAAAAGGCTTTTATCCCGAAGTGGAAATACAGTTTACAATAACCGACGATGCACATTATCATGTTCCTCTGCTGATCAATCCTTATGGATATTCAACATACCGCGGCAGTTAAATTAGTCTACAAATAAAAAACATATACAAGTATGAGTACTTCAATACCATCTATCCAAAAAGAACAACTATTCAATAGGCTGAAAGAAGCCAACACAGCCTTTCAACAGATTTATCCCGGCGACAGAAGCGACCGACAGCCTGTACATACTTTATACGGCGGGGCTAATTTATTCAAACATGATTCAGCCGCTTATCTTGGTGATAGAGCATTGGAGATATTTGAAACATACGCACCCAATCATGAAGTATTCGGTAAAGTATTTGGCATGGATACCAAATCAGGGTTCAGCAGCAAAGTATACAGCAAAGTAATTGCAAAACTGAAGTCGGAAGCTATCGAAGATTTCAGGATTGATTTTGAAGATGGTTATGGAAACAGAAGTAATGAAGAGGAAGATGCAACGGCTGTTACGGCTGCTCAGGAAGTAGCAAAAGGAATGAAAGAAAAAACATTGCCTCCTTTCATCGGCATACGCATAAAACCATTTACCGAAGAGATGAAAGAAAGAGGGTTACGTACGCTTGATATTTTTGTAAGCACATTAGCAAAAGAAACCGGCGGCAAACTACCTGATAATTTTATTGTGATGTTGCCCAAGGTTACTATTCCTGAACAACCGGCAACTCTTGCTTTGTTCTTCGATATTCTTGAAAAAGAACTGAACATGGAAAGCGGCAGTTTGAAAATGGAGATGATGGTGGAAACAACACAAGCCATCATGGCGATTGATGGAACGAATCCACTAAACAAGTTTATTAAGGCAAGTAAAGGGAGATGCATTGCCATGCATTTTGGCACTTATGATTATACAGCATCATGCAGCATTACTGCAAAATACCAGGAGATGGATCATCCGGTTTGTGATTTTGCACACCACATGACCAAAGTCGCACTGGCACATACCGGCATCTGGTTAAGCGATGGCGCTACTAACACAATGCCTATTGGTCCGCACCGCGGCGACGACTTAACCAAAGAACAACTGCAGGAGAATATGGATACAGTGCACAATGCCTGGAAGAAGGGCTACGATCATATCCGTCATTCTTTGTGGAATGGTTTTTACCAGGGCTGGGATTTAAACCCGGCGCAGTTTCCCATGCGTTATGCCGCCGTATATGCTTTCTTTTTAGAAAGTTATGATGATGCAGTGGAGCGACTAAAAACGTTTGTAGAAAAAGCAGCCCGTGCAACGCTGATAGGCGATGTGTTTGATGATGCGGCAACAGGACAGGGGCTTTTGAATTATTTTTTACGTGCATTAAACAGTGGTGCCATTAACGAAGAAGAGGTTTTGGTTACGGGATTAACGCTGGATGAAATACGTGGACGTTCTTTCAAAAAAATTCTTGAAAACAGGAAACAATAATGGAGGTTTGGAAATTCATAGAACAAAAACTTACAACAGGAAAAAATATAATGCTGTTGTATGTTTTAAAAAGCGAAGGGAGTTCTCCGGGGCGTCAAGGTTTTAAAATGGCAGTTGCAAGTGATGGCGAATTTAGCGGAACCATCGGCGGCGGCATAATGGAACACAAACTGGTTGAAAAAGCGAAGCTGTTGTTGCATCAAAATGAAACAACAGCTTCGCTGCAGCATCAATATCATGATAAAGAAAAGAGCAAAGATCAATCGGGGATGATTTGCTCAGGCAGTCAGTTAAATGCATTTGTTCCTTTGTCTATTTTAGACAAGGAAACCATCAAAAGAATAATTGCTTCGCCAAAAAAATCAATTCGGCTTTCACCAAAGGGATTACAGTTTAGTGATAAGTATGCTACAGGACTTCAATACAAAACAGACACAGACTGGTTATACAGGGAAGCTATCTGTCAGCAACCTGTTATCCATATAATTGGAGGCGGTCATGTTGCACTTGCATTGTCTGAGCTCATGAAGTACCTCGGCTTTTATATCAAACTTTATGATGACCGTCCTGACCTTAATACTGTTGCCGCCAATTCATTTGCAGATGAAACGCATATCGTAGAGTATGAAACCATTGGCGCTCTTTTAAATCAAACTGAAAAGGATTACGTTGTTATTATGACAATTGGATATCGAACGGATAAAATTGTTTTAAAACAAGTCATCAACAAATCATTCTACTATATTGGATTACTGGGGAGTCAACATAAAATTGAAGTTTTATTTAAGGAACTTACAGATGAAGGAGCAGACTCAGAATCATTAAAGAAAGTATTTTCTCCAATAGGCCTTAAGATCTCAAGCAAAACAACGAAAGAAATAGCGGTGAGTATTGCTGCAGAAATAATTAGTGTAAAGAACAAAAGTAATTAATTACAGATCATTAATTTTTGCGCCGATCGCATACTGCATTTTTGGTATTTACTGTAAGCTTCGGCGGAGCGTAGTGCTGCTTTTTCTATTGGTTCGTTAGCTATCCTGCTTTCTAAAGCAGAAGCCAGGCTATAAGCTTCAGGGCTGCATAGGCCTGAAGTCCATACAACAGGTATAGCGCCTGCAGCTTTAATATGCTCAGCAAAGTATTTTTTACTGATGCAGGCGTAAATCATCACTTCCCGCCTTTTGTGGTCGGCGGCTTTAAAAGATTCAGATAGTGTAAAATCCATTAGTCCGTTATGTCCTATATAAGAAATGATTTCGGATGCACCGCCGCAATAGATAGTTTTATTGTTTATCCTGATGGAGTCGTTTACATTTCCGCTGCAGCTTTTCAGAAAATTTATTGTACAGGATTTTATTTCCTTTCCGTCATAGGCATCTGCTATCATGTAAATTTCTTTGGTTCTGTATTTGAATACCAGGCGTTCTAAAATTAAACCACCTGTAGATTTTGTTGTTGATAACAATTGCCAGTTTTGCTGTGCAGCAAAAAAAGCCTTCACACCATACTTACATCCCCAGTATAAATTATTAGCAGGCTCCTGTCCATTTCCAATTTTTGCCGGAACGGGCACAATGCCTTGGTATTTATTATCACATAGTGCAACAAAAACATGAATTACTTTTAAGTTTTTGGGATTATCGTACGCCTGTGGTTTAACTTCAGTTACTGCAGCTGCAGCAATATTTTTCTGCTGATGATTACAGAAAGTAAATAATAATGGAACGAAAAAGCTGAAATATATTTTACCCATGTTTATAAAGATGGGTAATTAAGAGTTTTCCATATACCGTATTTGGGGTTTCCGACAGAAACTATCACAAAAAACTAACCGCTCCCAGGGGTTAAAATAAAAAAGCCCCCGTTTTTCAACGAAGGCTTTTTAAAGCGCTGTAGGGGAAGGGATCGAACCTTCACGAGGCAGTTAGCTGTAGTACAAAGTTCGGTGGTCGACCCCGGTCGAATCTGTATTGCTACAGAAACGGCTCTATGCTACGTTTATCCTGT
>Ga0138256_10000061_pt1 | contig 132479 bp, 113 predicted proteins | sample KNB2016incub_MG_FD_105486 | JGI IMG/M metagenome (GOLD analysis project Ga0138256, IMG submission 105486) | Active sludge microbial communities from wastewater in Klosterneuburg, Austria - KNB2014incub_MG | ecosystem: Engineered > WWTP > Activated sludge > Unclassified | place: Austria... | reverse complement strand
TTCGGATTTTAATTCCGAAATGAAAGAGTCTCTGATAAAGCAGAGAATAAGATCTGTTGCGATCAGTTATCCTAAAGCTTCGGGCATTGTGTTGTATTATCCGAAGGAAAGGAAAGAGTTTGCGGAAAAGATAAAATCTGAATTCAGTAAAAATAATATGCGCGTATACAGCGATACTTTATTCAGAGAGATCAGAACGGATGAAAACAAAGTAAGCAGACTATTTGATGAAATAAAAAGAGAATCTGAAAAAGGAACAAAGCTGAAGTTTTATACGGTCAGCTTTTCAGGAAAGGATTTTGAAGAATATACAAACAGGATCTGGGAATTAAAAAAACCCGGCATTAAATTTCTCACGGTAAATGACGCAGAGAAAAAACTGAATAATATGTTGAATGAAAAAGTCCGGGATTCTTTAACCGTAAAATAATTTTAAAGGATATATAAAATGATCAGTCACGAATTTTTTATGAACTATGCATACAGGGAAGCCGAGATCGCATATGAACAGCAGGAGATACCTGTCGGCTGTGTGATAGTTTTTCAGAATTCTATAATCGCTAAATCTCATAATCAGACTGAAATGCTGAAAGACCCGACAGCTCATGCGGAGATACTTGCCATAACTTCGGCTGCAGAATATCTTCAGTCAAAGCAGCTTGTCGGCTGCAGCATGTATGTAACGCTTGAGCCGTGTGCAATGTGCGCCGGAGCGGTAGTCCTTTCCAAAACCGAGAATCTTTTTTTCGGCGCGTTTGACAACAAAAGCGGCGCTTGCGGCAGCGTTATGAACATTACAAACAACAAGGATCTCAATCATAAATGTAATGTTACCGGAGGAATATTGGATGACAAATGCCGCGAAATACTGAGAAGCTTTTTTGATGTTAAGAGGTGATGTTATTTATGAGATGATAATGATCCGGCGATATCTCCTGTCAGCTTTAGAAACTCTTCAATGGAAAGACTTTCCGGTCTTCTGTTAAAATCAAATTCAATTTTTTCCTGCAGTATATCATTCTCAATAAAAAATTCTTTCAAAGAATTTCTCATTGTCTTTCTTCTTTTACCGAAACTTTTCTTTACCACTTCGCTGAGCAGACTGTAATCAATTTCATTATGTACATTTTCCGGAAAATCAAATCTAACGACCGAAGATACAACTCGGGGTTTTGGAAAAAATGCTTCGGGCGGGACGTTAAAAAGTATTTTCGGAATAGAGTAAAGCTGTATAAGCACAGCAAGTATGCCGTAATCTTTTGTACCCGGTGATGAAGTAAGTCTGCGCGCAACTTCTTTCTGCATCATCAATACAGCGGATGATATCATATTTCTTTTTTCCGTCATCCTGAAAATGATCTCAGTCGTAATGTTGTAGGGTATATTACCGATGATCTTGATCCTGCCTTTGTTTTTTCTTCGTGAAAAAATTTCATCTTCAATACTGACTTTAAGAAAATTCTTATGTATAAGATTTATCCGGTCTCCATATTTTTGTTCAAGCTCAGTCACAATATGTCTGTCAAGCTCTACAGCAAAAAAATCATTTGTAAGAGGCTCGATATATTTTGTCAGAACTCCTTTACCCGGACCGATCTCAACTACTGTATCACCCGGAACTATATCGAGTGAGTTTACAATTTTCTTTGCAAGATTTTCATCTGTAAGAAAATTCTGGCCGAGAAACTTCTTCGGTCTGTATGTTTCATATTTTGTTTGAGTTGAAACCAATTTAAAATTATGATGGTAAAAAAATATTAACTATTCCGCAGGTTCAAAGCTGAGCATTTTAAGATTCTCCTTTTTCAGTTCGGAAAAATCCGTTGTTACTTTTTTATAATCCCCGTTAAGCCAGAGTCTTGCCTGATCTCCGTAGTTTGGACTGATCGGCTGACCGGACTGTCCGGTTGGAAGTATAGAAAGATAATTTTTTATGGAAATCATATTTGCTATCATTCTCATCGAAGGTCCGAGATAGCTTTCGAATCTCTGATCTGTCAGCGCTTTTGAAAAACTGTATTCGAGATTGTTAACGGTAGTTCCGTTTCCGCCTATGCTGAACGGACCGATATTAAGCATAGAGCTGAATTCAGGAACAATGCCGAGAGGATGCTTCATATATACATCATGCATTATCTCCCATTTCCATCCTTCGGGATTATTACCGTATTTAGAGATCAGAGCGGAGACGGCTTCATAAAAACTTCTTCTGATGATCTGACGCTTGATTGTATTATTCTCAAAAAGAAAAGATGAGCTGAGCTTCAAAAGTTTCGAAGTATTTCTTACAGGTATATTTTTCAGATAAAGATAATCTTCAAACAACCCGCTGCCAAGTTCATTCTGATATAAATTCTTATAAAGCTGAACTTCAAACATTGCAAATATCCCTGCTCCCGTACTGTACAGTCGGAATTCATAATCCCATTGTTTCAGAATATCCAGATAGGATTTTATATCGGGAGTAAGATCAGATGAATCGCCGAATGACTCGAACAGAAACCCGCAAAATTCCTTTGCCTGAATACTGTACACATCACGCTGGATCTTTTTAGACTCTTCCTCATTTATCAGCGGAATGCCGGTAATAAGCTGTTCGATCCTTTCCGCCCTGTAATGCGGTTCATAAAGATTTGAGATATAATATTTATAATTATTTTTTGGCTTATTGTTTGCGGTCACAATATATCCTGCAGCCGGATTGACTGACTCCGGCAATTCATCGAACGGAACAAAGCCTGTCCACAGCGCATCCGGACCCAGCGGTATGAAAGGCGCAGATTCACTTTCGGTAAAATTTCTAACAGGTATAAAACCTGCGGATCTGTATCCGATATTACCTGCTGTATCAGCATAAACGAAATTCAATGCAGGCGCGCCGAAAGTTTTTAATGCGTCTTTAAACTCATTCCAGTTTGCAGCGTTATTCAGTTTGTAAAAAGTTTCTATCTCATCGCTGTATTCAAATCCCGTCCATTTAAATGTCAGGATCTCGTTTTCATTAACTTTATCAAACTTCTGATTATTTATGAATCCTGTTTTGGTAAGACCCGATACAACGGGACCAAGCACAGTTGTGTAAGCAGTAAAAACATATTCGTCATTCTCATCTTTTATCTTAATGCTTTCTAAGCTGCTGTCCAGCGCAAAAGATTTGTCTCTGTAAATATAATTTCCGCCGGGTACAGAATCCTTTTTGAGAACATAAAAATCGGAATCGTCACACATCAGATTAGTAAGTCCCCATGAGATCACGTCATTGTGACCGATCGCAACACCGGGCACACCAGGAATTGTAAATCCGCAGACGCTGTATTTTTTCTTTTCATTATAAAGACTTACTTCAAACCATTTGGAAGGAACCTGCAGAGCGAGATGCGGATCGTTGGCTAAGAGAGGTTTGCCGGATTCAGTCCTGCTGCCGGAGATCACCCAGGAGTTGCTGCCGACATGTGCGCCTTCTGTACCAATGAATTCTCTGAATTTCATAGCAGAAGTATAAAAATCTTTTCCGAGAGAAGAAATATCACCGTAGTTTTTTTCTACTGATTTTAACATGCTCACCGGTTTTTTTACGGAATCAGATTTAACTTTAAGCTGATCATCTTTCACAATAAAAGGAGCGTCTTCGGGATAATCAGGAAAGAAAAATTTTGCATTATCTATGCCGAATTTTTTTACGATCTCTCCGAACATAACATCAGTATACCAGGATAGATTAAGCTCCCACGCCATCAGCTTCACTATCATAAGTGAATGCTCGGGTTTCCATTGCTCGGGTTTGTAATTCAGTATATCAAATTCCAGAGGAAGCTGCTTTGAATTATTTTCTATAAAATTATTTACTCCCGCTGAATAAGAATTCAGTAGCGATTTGGACACGGGAGAAAGTTTATCATACTGATATCCGGAATTTTTATCGATGCCGAGAGTGCGAAAGAGAATATCATATTCAAGAACTTCCTTTCCCAATATCTCTGAAAGTTTTCCTTCGGCAACTCTTCTCATAAGATCCATCTGCCACAGTCTTTCGCGGGCGTGCATGACCCCCAGTGTAAAATACATGTCCTCTTCGTTTTCAGCATAAATGTGCGGAACGCCGAAGTCTGTCATATAGACATTTACATTCCCTGTGATACCATTAATTTTGAATGTACCGGAATCTTCGTAAAATGATTTTTTGGTGAGATTATTGAAAAGGACTCCAATCGTGATGAATACAATTATCAGGAGAATGAGAATTCCCAGTATATTTTTTAAGACAGGATTCAAATTAATTTAAAAGATATTTATGAGACCAATGAGAAATGACAAATTACTCAAATCGGAATCTTTATTACAGATAAAAAAATTGTTTATCCATCAAACCAATGCTGATAAAAGTTCATTAAAAATCATTCAATCACAATCTGTTCGCCGATCTTCAGAATTTTAACTCTATCTTTATATTGCGGCTGTTCCCTGATCAATTCTTCCAAAACTCTCTTCGGCTCTTCCGGTTCAGACAGCTCAGCGATAGTGCCGTAATGCATTGGTATCATCAGTTTAGCTTTTGTGTCGTCTAGAATTTTCAATGCGCCTTTCGGATAAAGATGTCTGTCAGGTTTGTCAACAAGCGTACAGTCCGAGCAGGGACCGATTGGCATAAACTCAAGATCAATTTCATAATTCTCTCCGAGAAATTTATAAAACTCTTCGTCGTATGCAGTATCTCCCGGAAAATAAACTGTGTAACCGTTATACTTGATTATGAATCCACAGAATCCATCATAGCCCCAAAGCAGTCCGTCGAGTCCGTATCTGCCGCCCCAGTGATAAGCTGCGACGCATATGATTTCAACACCGTCTATAATTTTAGTTTCGCCAATATATTTCTTTTTTTTATGTGCCGGTATTTTAAGCGGATGTAAATTGAAATCAATCTTTGGTATAAATTCCTTAGCATCTCCGGGAAAGACGAGATGAGCTTTAGGAAACTTCTTTTCGAGAATTCCGAGACTGCCGAGATTTAAATGATCAAAATGCGAATGAGAAATTAAAATGATATCGCACTGCTTCAGATCATTAATATCAATTCCCGGTTCCTGAATTCTCATCTGAATTTCCGCAATAAAGTCCGTAAGGAATGGATCCGTAAGGATAACCTTGTCGCCTATCTGTAAAAGAATTGTTGCATGTCCAACCCATAGCGCTGATATTTTCACTCCGGGTCTGACGGGATCTTTAATTCTGTTTTTTATTTTTTCAGGCGAAGAAAAGCTTCTCACTATATTATCACTGACATCAAATAAAACTCTGCAGCCGGACAATGAAGTTACAAGAAATATAAAAATCAATATGCGGGATAACGTTCTCAATAATATTTTAAATTGACAGATAAATTATATCTGCTCTGTTCAGTAAAATTATAATCAGCTGTAAATCCCAGTATTCCGAAAAAGGTAAATAGTCCGGCTTCCACAGAATAATATCCTGCGTTTTCCATGTTCTTATTTTTCCTGAAGTTGTATTTACCGCCGAGTGAAATGGAAAGATATTCGCCGTATTCTGCCGCGGGAATAAATCCTCTAACACCTGCTGTCAGATTGAATCTGCTGAGATCCGAATGCCGGAAATCCGCAGTCACCCATTCCGGCTGCATAAATAATTCAAGCGAGCCGCCGTATCTTCTGACGGGATTTACTTTAAAAAACTGCACAGGCGAAACTAATTTGTTTGCATTAAAGGAATAATTAAACGGAGTGACCTGCCATCTTAAACCGAACTGAAGCCGGGAGTCGGTTTCCTTTCTGTCCTGATAAAAAGAAGGAGAAGGTATTGTCTGAAATAAGACCCACGTAGTCCATTCGGCAAATTTATCTCCGGGTTTATTTTGTGAATATGAATCAGTTGAAAAAAAACTTACAGTACATAAACAAAATACAGTCAGAAGTTTTAATGCGATACCTGTGAAATATTTATTAAAAAAATTAATCTTTGATCTGAAAAAAATATAGCCCATTGATATAAAAATTCATCAAAACAATTATAATATAAATATATATAATTTAAATATTAATCTAAGTAAATAAATCAAATTCCGGCTGACGAAAAAATCCAAAAATATAAACACAATTCAAAATTCACATTTAAATCAAAATATATATTAATTATATTTACACATAAAAAATCTTAATTAAGAGATTATCGGGATGTAGCGTAGCTCGGTAGCGCGCCTCGTTCGGGACGAGGAGGTCGCTGGTTCAAATCCAGTCATCCCGACTGGTATTTTCCTTTTGGAAAACAGTCCATTAATTTTAACTCCCTCATTATTAAATGAAAAAAATAATTTTAAATCTGTTAATTCTTTTTACTTTTTCCGGAATATCCGTTTCACAGAATTCCGATTCAAGGAGCGGAAAGGACAAGAAGAGATATAAAGAACTAACAATACTTCACTGGAATGATTTTCACGCAAGAAATCAGCCATATAAAATCACAAAAAAAGACACAGTAGCCGGAACAGATAATTCTTATATAGTAGGCGGCACTTCCGGTATGCTCGGATATATAAAAAAGAACAGAAACAGTAAGACTCTTCTTCTCAACGGCGGAGATGATTTTCAGGGCTCGCCAATATCCACCATTACAAGGGGAAAGTCGCAGATAGAGCTTCTTAATCTTTATGACCTTGACGCTTTTGTACTTGGAAATCATGAATTTGATTACGGTCAGTATGCGCTGGATTCGGTAATGATGCTGGCGGAATTTGATTACCTTTGCGCTAATGCCTTTCTTACGACAAAAAATAAAACGATCGGAGACAGGTACACAATAAAGAAAGTTAACGGCGTAAAGATCGGCATCATCGGTCTGACAGCGCTTGATCTTATGACGCTTACTTTGCCAAATAATGTCAGTGATATTAAAATGCTCGATGCGGACTCAGTGGTGAATGAAGGAATTAAGTATATGAAAAAAAACAAGTGCGATCTGATAATTCTTCTTACTCATGTCGGAGTCGATAACGATAAAATGCTTGCTGAAAAATTTTATAAAGACGTGGATATAATAGTAGGCGGTCATTCTCACACTCCGTTATTCAAACCGGTAATTCAAAACGGGGTAGTCATAGTGCAGGCAGGTTCATACGGAAGATATCTCGGTCAAATGGAATTAATTGTTGACAGAAGAAAAGATACATTAGCAGAATACAAAGCATGGCTTACGGAAACGGTTATGGACACTGCAATAAATGACAAAGCCGCCGGTGAGAAAGTTGATAAAATGCTTGAAGAGATTGAAGGATATCTTTCAACAGTCATTGGCACGCTCGAAACAGACTGGAAACGCGGTAACACAAATGAAAGCAATCTCGGACAATGGGAAACCGACGCAGTCAGAAAAGCAACAGGAACCGATATGGCGTTTCTAAATTCCGGTGGGATCAGAAAAGATCTTTACAAGGGAAGTATTACAGTTGGAGATGTATGGGAAATAAATCCGTTCGGAAATACAATAGTAAAAATAAACGTGACAGGAAAAATGCTGAAGGAAATGTTTGAGAATTTTATTTTTCAAAGTCTTGATAAATCAACTGAAAGAAGTTCAGGAGACAGAGTAATAATATCCGGTCTTATGATCGATTTTGATTCGGAAGATGGTACAAAGGGAAATTACATTAAGAGCATTAAGGTAAATGGTGAGGAAGTTAACGATGAAAGGACATATAGTATTTCGACAAATAATTATGTCGGAGCGCAATTTGCAAAATACTTTGGGGATGTATCCGGAGAGATCAAGCCGTTAGATACGGGAATAGTGGACAGGGATCTGTTTATTGATGAAATTAAAAATCAGGGTGTGATCAATAATACCGCCGAGATCAGAATGAGAGATATTTCAAAAACCGAAAATGATTAAAATAAAACTTTAAAAAACAAGAATGTCTGAACAAAGAATAGTACACTGTGTAAAGCTCGAACAGGATCTGCCCGGTCTTGATAAACCGCCGGTAACAGGCGAACTCGGACAGAAAATTTATAATAATGTATCAAAGCAGGGTTTCAAAATGTTTCTCGATCATTTTAAAATGATAGTGAATGAATACAGACTGGATCTCACCTCTCCTGCAACGGATAAAATATTTGAAGATCAGATGAACGAATTTTTTTTCGGGGGGGGTATAAAACTTCCTGATGAATACGTTCCGCCGGATGAAAAAAAATAGATAATCTATTAACTAATCAATATCCGTTACGTTATTACTTTACCCTTTCAAAGTTATGAAAAATTTATTTAACTTTCGCTCATAAGTGAATCTGTTACAGACATTTGATACATATCTACAGCATCCCCGCGAACAGGCGTATAATCTTTTTATAGACGAGAAGAACCTCAGGTTTTTTAAATCCGTGCTGAATTTTTTTATTGCTATTATTACCATTATGGCAACGGTTAATATTTCATCCACCGGTCATGTTAATATTTCATTCATTATAGCAATTCTGAACTTTGCGGTACTTCTGACTTTAAGGATAATTTATAATAAATATTTCGATACAGGAAACATTCGCAAAAGCGTTTTCATTTTTGTAATTGCGCAGATGTTAGTGTTCATGTCATTCGATATATTTTATCCTCCGGAAGAATCCGAAAAATCATCAGAGACCAAAAATGAAAGCGAAGAAGTAGTAAAGCAGGATTCCTCAAGTCTTAACTTCCGTGTAAGTATGGACGAAGAGGATGATACGTTTTTTGAATATATAGTATTCGCGGGAATACTGGTTTTGATATTCAGTTTTTCAAGAACCGAGATCGTCCAGCTTTTCGTAATTTCCTTAAGCTTACCGTTAATTCTGTTAATTGTTTTTCAGAATGCAATAGAGCCGGAAGAGCTTATACCGAATATTCTGATCGGAGTATTTCTATTTTTTATTGCTTACTCATCTGAAAGAAAGCGGCAGAAAAATTTTTTCAGTCAGTATAATTTCCATTACAAGAAAAATTTTGAATCCATCAGAATGAAGAAAGAGCTGAATTACGCCAGGGAGATTCAGCTTTCCATGCTTCCGGAAAATGATGCAGTAATAGGTCATATTAAAATATCAGGAATCTCAAACCCGGCGAGCGAAGTCGGCGGCGATTATTTTGATTATTTTAAAATATCCGAAAACGAAACGGGTTTTTTTATATGCGATGTCTCGGGACACGGCGTAGCAAGCGGTCTGCTGCTTTCAGGACTAAGAAGCGGTATGCATCTTTTGCTTGAGGATAATTCCAATCCGAAACTTATAATGGAAAAGCTGAACAGGATGATAAGGAAAACGCAGAACAGAAAAATGTTTGTAACATCGATCTTTGCAATTATAGACACTGAAAAAAACAAGTGTAGACTTTTCAATGCAGGACATCTGCCTCCGTATAAAATTTCCGGTGAATCGCGGGAAATATTTAAGATTAAAAAACACGGAATAGCGCTTGGAGCTATGGACACTGTGGACAATTCCTCCGAAGACAATGAAGTGGTTATAGATTTCAAAAAAGATGACAAGCTTATATTTTATACTGACGGAGTGAATGAAGCAATGAACAGCATCAACACAGAGTACGGACTGGAAAATCTTGAATATTATCTGAATAATAATTCTGAAAAAGATTCTACTGCATTACTTAATGGATTACTCGGTGATATTAAAAAATTTACGGGAGAAAGTATTCAGAAAGACGATCTGACAATTTTAATAATACAAAGAATCTGAAAATCATATGAAAAAAAAGCCGGCGGTGGGAATATTAATGGGATCGGATTCTGATATGCCTGTGATGAAACAGGCGGCTGAAATACTTGATGAGTTCGGAATTGAGTATGAAGTAAAAATCACATCAGCGCACAGGACGCCTGATCTGATGGCATCATATTCTAAGTCGGCGCACAAACGCGGAATAAAAGTGATCATTGCAGGTGCGGGCGGCGCAGCTCATCTGCCTGGAATGTGCGCATCTTATTCCCCTGTTCCGGTGATCGGCGTACCGGTTACTACGAAATCACTTGAGGGATTAGACTCGCTTCTGTCGATAGTGCAGATGCCGTTCGGCGTACCGGTCGCGACTGTAGCAATAAATAATTCAAGAAACGCAGCGCTGCTTGCGGCTGAGATCATAGGAATATCAGATAAAAAAATCCTTGAAAAGGTGATTTCATTTAAGGAAAAGATCAAAAAAGAATCTTCGGCAAAAAACTCTAAATTAAACAAACCAAAATAATTTTATGAAATCAAAGATTTTGCTGCCGTTATTTTTTGCAGCGTTAATGACAATAATGATGACGAATATTGTAATGTCACAGATAAAATCCATTGACATAAAATCACTTGTAAATTTAATGGAAGGTTCGTTCACCACCGAAGAGCAGTCAAAGAACGACTCTGATTATTTTGACATCAGACTTCACATGAAAAGGATATGGAAAGACATTGAAAAAGAAGATGAAGAATACTGGCTTTATGTAGAGCAGGCATCAGCACAAACGCCGGATAAGCCTTACAGACAGAGAGTATACAAAGTAACGAGAACATCCGAAGGAAGATTTGAAAGCGCGGTGTATACAATATCCGATCCGATGAGATTTGCAGGCGCATGGAAACATGAAGCTCCGCTGACAGAACTTTCTCCTGATTCACTGACGCTCCGGGAGGGATGCTCAGTTACGCTGACCCTGATGGGTAAAGATCATTACGAAGGGGGCACGAAGGGAAAGGATTGTAACAGCGAACTTCGCGGTGCGGAATACGCTACTTCGGAAGTTGAAATTTTCGCAGACAGGATAATCAGCTGGGACAGAGGTTTTGACAAAGATGGTAAACAGGTGTGGGGCGCGGAGAAAGGCGGTTATGTTTTTATCAGGATAAAATAATTACGAATTACAGATTACAAATATTACAAATCTTAAATGACATTACCTCAGAGATAAATCATATAATTTAATAATTCTTCATCACAGATCTCTAGTCCACAACACCTTTCCTGATTTTTCATCTATGCATGTTGCTTTCAGCATAAAAATAAACACAAGTTTATTATCGGCATAAGCGGTTCTCATCGTGCTGAGATCGGGATTGCCTTTTGAGAAGACGTCATCGAAGGCGGATTTGTCAAGACCTCTGTCAGGCTCTCTGTAGATATTATCAAGAACTGTTTCCCACTGAAGAGCTGCGGATTCAGTACCGTTGAACTTAACTTTTGATATGATAACCTTCGCCTGATCAGTAGCATCGGTCCTGCTTAACACAAAAATGCATCTGTCATTTGTTATGATCTGGCCTTTTGCAAAAATATTTTCAGGTTCATTTTTTCTATTTAGTCTTATCGGATCTTTCTTTGCCGTTGCATCTTTGTATGCATCGCCGGATAAATATTCGGAAGGCATAAAAGCATCGGAAGAACTTTTGATTATCTCTCCGTTTAGAAAAGATGGTTCGTCCATTATTTTATTCATTATCTGAAACCGTTTTCTTGGATTTCCAGATAAATAAAGCATATTATTTTTGTCTAAATAAACTGATGTAGTCATAACGTTTTCTTCAAAATTAATTTGTTCAAGGGAAGATGTCGTTTTTTCGGCTTTCAGATTGACCGGATCTATGTTATAAAGATATCCGGCATTGTCAGAGATCATGGGCATGTTCTTTGAAATATCAAAACCATAAAACTTTTTAATGCTGTTCCATTCAGGTCTGCTCATATTATTCTGAAGAAAAGGATTCGCATCGGTTATCATTTTTTCCGGAACCACTACATCAAGCGTAACCGGATCCCTAGCATGAAATCCAAGTTCGGGGTTTACACTTTTATACCAAAGTCTGCCTTCTGTAATGCCAAGTAATACACATTCATTTTCCCTCATGTCACCGAGCTCAATCCTCTTTATGATCTCACCTGTATACAGATCATAACTCGTTAATCTGTATTCAGCATAGCCTGTAATTTTTCTAAAACCTCCGTCGCTTGATTTTGATGTTGCCTGAAAAATCTCTTCATTTGTGATTAAGGCATACTTACCGTTGCTTTCGGAAATTACAGCTTCCTCTACATCATCACAATTGTCATCCATGACATTCTTTTTCATGAGATTGCAGGATGAAAAAAAGCAGACAGTTATGGAAATAATTATAAATGTAAATAAATATTTATTCATAATTTATTAATGAAATTATTTTATGAGGAGCATACTTTTAGTTTCTGATATGTTTGTATTATAATTACTTTCGGAATTTAAGATCAATCGGTAAAAATATACGCCGCCCGCGAATTTACTTCCGTCAAAAGTAACTGAATGACTGCCTGAGTTTTGTTTTTCATTAATAAGTTCCAGAATTTTTTTACCTAAAAGATCAAACACTGTTAAATTTACCAGTCCGTTATTCTGAAGTCTGTACTTTATCACTGTACGCGGATTGAACGGGTTCGGGTAATTTTGTTCAAGATTAAAATGAGCAGGCATTTGGGTTTCATTCTGACTCATACCGGTTACAGGAAGAATAATTTTGTATGAGCTTCTGCCGTGAGTCCATGCAATTAAGGTTCGTGTTGGATCATGAAACGTGAGATCATGACACGGCACGTTTGACGGAATGCCTGAAGAAAGTACATCCCAGACAGCACCGAGATTTGTCGAATACATTACCGTTATGTCAGTTGCAATATAAAGCGTATTTGTATTCTGCGGATCAATGATTATATCATTTACAGGCGCGTCAGGTAAATTTCCCGAAATTGAAGTCCATATATTTCCGTAATCTACCGTCCTGAAAACATGCGAACCTGTCGAGTCGACTTTGTATCCGGAAAGAGTAACGTAACATACATTTGCAGAATCAGGATGAACGGTAACTCTTGTAACCCATCTGTACGGAAGTCCGGAATTTATTTTAGTCCAGTTCGTTCCGCCGTTAGTAGTCCTCCACACGTTTGCATCATCAGTGCCGCAATAAATTACATCCGGGTCAGATTTAGCGACGTCTACAGTTGTGATAGTTCCGAGATTTCTTATGTGACCGTTGGAGAGATCAGGACTAATGGCCGTCCAGGACTGCATACCGTTAGTGGTTTTATGCATCTTATAAGTGCCGCAGTATAAAATCTGCGGATTATTTTTATCCATGACATACGGGGTCATCCAGTTAGTATATTGCAGATCAAGTCCGTTAGTCGCTAAAGAAAAAGAACTACCGCCGTTAACTGATCTGCCTAGTCCGCCTGACTGATATGAGGCGTAAACATTTTGAGAATTTGAGTAATCAACCAAACAGTAGAATCCATCTCCGAAGTAGATCTCGTTCCAAACGCCAAAAGTCGAAGTTGATCTGATTGTTCCATTATCCTGCGTACCACCGAGGATGACTGATGGATTATTAAAATCTATTTCACCTGCATAAAACTGTGTGACAGGGAGAGAGAGACTTTCACCCCACGTAGCTCCCCCGTTTGTTGAATAATCAATACCGCCGTCATTTCCAATCACAATATAATTCGGATCAGATTTTGAAAAAGCGACAGCATGCTGATCTACATGAACGGAAACCGGAATACCGAATGAAGTTCCGCCATTATAAGAGAGTTCCATTTCAAGTCCTCCGCAGAAAAGTTTTTCGGGATTTGAAGGATCTACCCTGCAGATCCTGTTGAACCATGCATAGTTTGAAGAACCGGCGACAGAATTATTTATAAGACTCCAGTTATTACCGGCATTAGAAGTTTTATAAAGACCTCTTGAAGTGCCGCTGGAGTTTGCAGTAAGCGCGTAAATTATATTCGGATTTGACTGTGATATATCCAAAGAAATTCTGCCAAGATTATTATCGTTAGCCGGAAAGCCGTTCTGCATTTGCTGCCAGTTAAATCCTGAGTTTGAACTGAAATACAAACCTGAATATCTGCCGCCGTATTTTATATAGTCTTCACGTCTTTGTCTTTCCCACATCGCTGCATATACTCTTGATGGATTTGAAGGATCGACAGCAACGTCAATTGCGCCGACAGAATCGGAAATGAAGAAACTCCTCTGCCATTTAGCTCCGCCGTCAGTGGATCTATAAATTCCGCGCTGGCTGTTTTTTCGTCTCGTCCATCCTCCTGCAGCCGCGTATATTTCCTGCGAATTAAAAGGATTTAAGGAAATATTCCCTATTGTAAACGAACTGTCGAGACCTGAGAAACTCCAGGTGTTTCCGCCGTCCGTGGATTTATAAATTCCTGTGCCGGGATAATAACTCCGAAGTGAATTCGGCTCTCCGGTTCCGCAGTAAATAATTTCGGGATTCACGGGATCAATAACGACAGCTCCTATAGAAGAAGTATTTTGTCCGTCAAATACACTTGTCCATGTCTGGCAGAAGTCAGTTGATTTCCACAGACCGCCGTTTGCAGTACCGGTATAGACTATCTGAGAATTTGAAGGATGAATTGCAATAGTAGTTATCCTGCCTTCAATATTCAGAGGACCTGCAAGCGACCATTGCGGAGCGCCGTCCGGAAAATCCTGCTTCATATTTTTTTTCACATACTCGATAGATCTGAGATATTCTTCATGCGGTATTTCATCAAAAGGAAAAGCTCTTTGACTTTCAAACCAGTCATCCGCTGGAATAAATTTTTTTTTGTAATCGGATACTGCAGTATAAGTATCATCACCGGATTTTGAACTATTACTTTTTGAATAGAAAATTACGCTGGCTGAAAATAAAATCAAAGTTAGAATTATAGAAATAAATTTTTTCATAATGCTATTTTGTTAAGCTGCAATTGCTTTTTTATCATAATGTGTAAATGCCCATTTCAGCGCCGGCGGAGTTATAAAAGTTGTAAGTATGACTACAATTATTATAGATGAGAACATTGCGTTATCAAGCACGCCTATACTTTTTCCGATACTTGCAAAAATCAAACCGACTTCTCCTCTCGGTACCATACCTATCCCAATAATTTTTTTATCCATTCCTTTTGCGAATAATCCACATCCGAATTTTCCAATAATGGCTGCAAGAGTCAGCAGTAAAGATACCATCAGAATATCCGTATCGAGGAAAACAGAAAGATCTACCTGCAGACCCATAATAACAAAAAACACAGGTGCAAAAATGGCTTCTATCGGCTCAATCACATTCTTAACTGATTTGGAACTGTCTTTTATCACATCATTAAAAAACTCTTCTTTAATAATAAGCCCTGCTGCAAAAGCTCCGACTATACTTGCAAGTCCGATACTGTCGCTTATCCATGCCATAAGCAGCATCATTCCGAATGGAAATAAAACGCTGATATTTTTTCCCTGAACGAGTGAAGCGAGTTTAATCTGTTTTCTCAGATATTTTTTTCCTATATAAAAAGTGAGTCCGAGAAAAACGAGAGCTTTAAATACAATAAGTAAAATATTTCCAAACTGTAACTCACCGCTTTCGATAATTCCCGCGACTACGGCAAGGACAATCAATCCGAGTACATCATCTATCACAGCAGCCCCGAGCACTAACTTTGCCTCAGGCGCATTTGTCCTCTTAAGATCTTTGAATACCCGGGCTGTGATACCGATACTGGTAGCGCATAAAGTAGCTCCGACGAACATATAAAGATTCACCCCGGCTTCGGGAAACAGAAACATTGTAGAAAGGTAGCCGAGCCCAAATGGTGCGACAACCCCAATAACTGCAGCTGTCAAAGCCGAACCTCCGACTTCAAACATTTCTTCAAAGCTGGTTTCAAGTCCTACAAGAAAAAGAAGTACAAGCACTCCGAATCCTGAGAACAGCAAAATGATCTGAGCGAATAGATTATCATCAGCAAATTCCGGACTTATAAGAATTTCAGAAAGTACTTCCCCGTAACCTCCGTCCTCAAAAGCTTCGGCATTAAGATTTTTCTTAATTGATTCATCCCATTTAATATTTTCGGTAACGCTTGTCTGTATAACATGCTGAATTTCATCCTGATGTCTTAATATTACAAGAATAGGATTATCAAGCTGATAAAGGATCAAACCAAGCAGAACTCCGATCATAAGTTCGCCCAGCACTTCCGGCTGTTTTAGTTTTTTTGCAATGAATCTTCTGCCGATGACAGCGCCGATTATAATGAGAAACAGGATCAGATATATCTCAGCAAATTTATCACCGTGTCCTGTTGATCCTTTTTCCTTAGTATCATTATTCTGAAAACTGCTTTCGACAAATCCTGCTGAATAAATTGAATCAGAAGAAGTATAATATTTAATTTCACCTGCATGCTGAAACGAAAATACATTTTCGGAAAATAAAAAAAGTATGATCAGCGGGAGAACAGTAACAGAATATTTCACATATTTCATACTTTGCAGGAGTCCCTCACTTTATAAAGTTTATGATTAACGAAATGACTTCTTCAAGAGCTTTTGAACTTCCTTCATAAGGATGCACTGCTCCGAAAGTATGACCGGTATTATCAATTAATTTTAATGAAGTAAGTTCCTTATTACTTCTGCTGAAGAGATCTTCAGCATTAGAATAATCGACCGTAATATCCTGTGTGCCGTGAATTATAAGAGTTGGTATTTCGAGTCTTGAAATTGCGTTCTGTATATTAAGCCGTTCTTTATTTTTTTCAAGATCTTCAATAAGAGTATAATTCATTCTCATCACCTGATTTGTCCGGGAGTTCAATACTTCGAAGTAACCGGTTCCTTTCCATTTGGATTTTAACACATCACTGTATCTGTCAAAGTTACAGACAGAAGACAGTACGATCAGCCGGTTAATTCTTTTATCTTCGGCAGCTTTTAATATCGCCGTCCCTCCTCCTCTTGAATGACCAAGTAAAGTAATTCTGTCAGTATCAATATTCAGTTCACCGGCATTTTCAAAAAGATAATCGATCAGAGATCCGGCGTCATCCAGTTCTCTGGAAAAAGTATTTTTTGCAAAAAGGTCGAGTCTTGTAAAATCGCTGTGATCTTTTTTATCATCACCTGTGCCGTTATATGAAAAATTAAATGCGACTGTGCAGAAACCTTCAGCGGTAATTTTTTCCATCATATAGGGAAAGCAGCCCCAGTCTTTAAATCCTTTAAAGCCGTGGAAGAGAATGACAACCGGAAGTTTAAAGTCTTTATCTGCATTTGACGGATAGCGGATATCAGTATTCAGATTATCTCCATGGCGGTTTTTAATTTTATACGTCTTTTTTATTATATCTGTCATTATATAAATTATTTATAAATATTTTATCATTACAACATGCTCTCCGAGACCATCGGGAGTAAATACATCTCCATATCTTTTCATTCCGAATTTTTCATAAAAACCTTCCGCTGTAGTTCGGGCATTACACCAGAACAAAAAGCCGTTTTGATTTTTAATATGCTTTGTGCATTCATCCATCAGCAAAACGCCGACACCTTTTCCTCTGCAGCTTTCGGAAGTAGCCATACCTCTTAATCTCCATGACTGAATTTCATCAATTCCTTTTAGTTTATGTTTATACAAAGAAGAGATCCCGCAAATTTCATCCTGAACATAAGCTCCGAAATGAACAGTATCAGGATGCTCATCATCTTCATATATAAGTTCATCGGCTTTCTGATGCGGTCTCAGTATAAGCTGTCTGAGATTTCTGGTTTCAGCGGCTTTTATTTTTTTAATATCAACATTCATATAAAATTTTAATTTACAGGTTTGACATACTCAGCTGAACTTCTGCATCTTTCCAAGCTTTCTGAAACTGAATTTCAATCTCTGCGGCTTCACTGTTTTTACCCTGAGCGGTTAAAGATTCTTTTAGTCCAAACAATCCTCTGCCGTTATGAGGATATTTTTTCAATTCATCTCGAAAAACTTTTTCAGCTTCCTCATATTTTTCATTCATAAAAAGCGCTGATCCAAGCATGAGTCTAACGCTCGGATAATAATCAGGCGGTTCATTATAGTTAACTTTATTTTCCTTAGCGACTGCATCTTCAAAAAGTTTAAATGCATTTTCAGGTTTATCTTCAGCTAAAGCAATTTTTGCAAAAATAATATCCTGCATCATATTAAGTATTAGGTCTGCGGGAGTCAGTCCGATATATGCGTCTTTCGGAACCAGAGATTTGAAATGCAAAAATTCATTAAGGGAATTCCTAGTCAGCTCAAGATTACCTGTTTCCGCATAAGCAAGCGCTTTGGCATAATAGCAGATAGCCGAATAAAGATGAAGAGAAGTATCAGGAGCGGGAATGTTTATAATTTCATCCCACTTACCGAAAGAAATATATATCAGCAGCGGGTTAGCAAAAAATCCTTCAAGCATCAACATATCTTTAAGAAAAGGTCTGACATTTTCCGCAATTTTATTTGCAGCAGATACAGCATCAGAATATTTCCCTTCCATCATTTTTGAAACAGATAGAAAGTTAATGTTATGATTGTAATACATCACCGGATAAATGCCTTCGGGTTTATACCTGCTGATATAACTTTCATCAGCATTGATAGCTGCGATATTAGACTGAGAAGCGCCGGAATAATCCCCCACTCTGAAGAAAATATGCGCAGGCATATGAACGAGATGTCCTGCTGAAGGGATAAGATCTTTTAACACTTCAGCGCTCGGAAGCGCGCGACCGGGATTGTTTGACGCTTCGACTGCGTGTATATAATAATGATTTGCGCCGGGGTGTTTCGGATTTTTTTTGAGAACCGATTCGAGAACCGATACTATTTCTTCTGTACCATCGGCAGGCGTTCCGTCTTCATTCCAGTACTGCCAGGGCTTGAGATTCATCAGACTTTCCGCATAAATAACCGCTGCATCAAGATCTTTCGGATATTTTGTCATAACACTTTTCATTGCATAGCTAAACTCTTTATTCTTTACAGACTGTGGTACATTATCAACATCCTTTGCATACCTTTTAGACAGAGCATATATATAATCTTTTTCTTTTTTAGAAGAATTTTTTGATAATTTAATGGCAGTATTTATAGCAGTATACGCCTGCTTTCTTTGCTCATTATCCGCCGGCATATTTATGTTCGGACCGAGCGCATAAGCGATACCCCAGTATGCCATCGCCAGATCAGGATCGAGCTTAGCCGCCATTGTAAATGATCTTGAAGCTTCATTGTGATTAAAACTATAGACAAGTGTCAGTCCCTGATCGAAGTACTGCTGGGCTTTTTTATTTTTAGTTGAGACTTTAAAAGAGTAATTTCCGAGACCGGGGATTATGACAGCGGGATTTTTATCTTCTTCCTTATTCTTTTCATTTTCCATCCGGTGATCAGACTGGGAGAATAAAATTCCTGAAAAGATAAACAGTATCAGAATAGAAAATAATATTTTTGTTTTCATATTAAATTTTAAGATTAATATAATAATATTTAAAAAATTCTGAATTATAAAAAACACTCTTAATAAATATTAAACAGATGATCTGATTACGGCAGGAATAACCAAAAGAATATTTGCTGAAAAATCAGGCGCAGCAGAAAATTACAGTTTCTTAATGGAGGTAACTGAAATAGATAAATCTTTAGGACTCACAGATCCTTTTAAAGAAACCCTATCACCTTCGTTAAAGCTGTTGTCAATATTTTTTAATTTTATATCAGGAATATTTAAAGCTGATAGAATATATCCTGAGCTGCCGTTAGTTATTAGTTTGCCTTTAGCTTCTACCGTTATATCCCTTAAAGTAAATCCGCCGTCAGTAACGGCCTTAATAAGTTCAGAGACATCAACGTCCGGTTTGTTTTTAAAAGATATGATAAATTCTGTTTTTTTCAAATCAGCTTTAACTGATTTAACATAGTCGAGAGCTTTAAACTGTTCTTCAACGCCTTTTGCACAAAGAGAACATGTAAAACCATCAACTCCGATCGTGGCTTTTGTGAGTTGAGAATAAGAATATTCAGAAGATAATAATATAAAAAAAAGAAATACAGATACAGATAATTTAAACATAGTATTAAGCATTAAGTTGAATTGATATAATTTAAAATATACTCATTAAAAAAGAAGTTTAATTATTTTTGACAGAGTAAATAATTTGTATGAGTATAATTAAATCTGTTTAAATTGTTTCACTCATTTTCAGAAAATCCTTCCAGTATTCTTCAGGCACTTCTACAACGGATTTCCTGCCTTCTTTCACGAGTGGGAATTCCAGATATTTTTTATTTGCTTTGATCTGGGCAAGAGTAACAGGTTTGTTTAATTTTTTTACGGGTTTTATATCAAACACCATTAATTTAGGATTATCTTCAGAAGGATCAGGGTACGGGTCGGAAATAATTTCTGCAATACCAACTATCTGCCTTTCGTCGCCTGTATGGTATATAAAGACTTTATCACCTTTACGTGCATTTCGGATACAGATAAGCGCGGCATTATTAGCGACGCCATTCCATACGGTTTTCTTATCTCTGACAAGGTCGTCGAAAGAATAATCAGAGGGTTCAGTTTTCAGCAGCCAGTAATTCATAAAAATCTAGTTAGAGTTTTAAAAACATATTTAACTTTCGTGCACTGTCATTTTTGCATACTTAAGAATAATTTTTTTTATACCTACATCATCAAAATAAATCTCGGCTTTTTTATCGAGTCCTTTTCCGACGGTATTGAGTACGGTGCCTTTTCCGAAAGTATTGTGAGTAACAGTAACGCCTTTTTGAATATCAGGAAAATTATCATTGAATTCACTTTCTGTTTCACGGGAAGTGGGTTTTTTCTTCGGCGTGGAATTAAATTTTACAGACGGACCGGAGGGGGAATGCTTATCAGCGCCTGAGCGAAAAGCCGATTTAATTTTTAATCCTTCGAAGGTAATAATATTTTTGGAAATATCTTCAGGTATTTCTTTTAAGAATCTTGATTTCATCTGAAAAGAAGGAGTGCCGAAACGGTATCTTTGATTAGCGAACGACATATACAGTTTTGACTTTGCTCTGGTGATCGCAACATAAAATAAACGTCGTTCTTCTTCGAGTTCATCCTCATACATAGTAGCTCCGCTGACGGGAAAGAGACCTTCTTCAAGTCCTGTGATAAACACGACAGGAAACTCGAGACCTTTTGCAGCATGAATTGTCATAAGTGTGACGGCATTTTTCTGATTGTCGAGATTATCAATATCAGCGACAAGAGAGACTTTCTGAAGAAACATTTCGAGTGAGGGTTCATCTTCGGTATCACCGAATTCCGCAACTGCGGAGAGTAATTCCTGAATGTTACCTATCCTTTCTTCAGACTCTACAGTATTCTCAAGTCTCAAAGTTCTTAAAATTCCTATCTCATCCAAAACACTGTTAACTATTTCTGTCAAGGGAATTTCTTCCTGCAGATACTGATATTTATAAACGTAATTATTAATTTCGATCAGAAGATTTTTAACTTTAGAGCTGAGCTCGGTAACTGCAGCAATATTTTTCATCACATCAAAAATTTGAACACCGTCTCTTTCTGCCATAGAGATAATCTTGTCGACAGTAGTTTTGCCAATTCCGGCTTTTTGATTAAGCACTCTTAACAGAGATTCATTATCTTTAGGATTTACAATAATTTTCAGGAAGGCGAGAATGTCTTTAATTTCCTTTCTCTGATAAAATCTAATTCCGCCGATGATCAGATAAGGAATATTGTTTTGTCTGAGCGCATCTTCGATAGTCCTGGACTGAACGTTTGTCCTGTATAATATAACGAAGTCTTTGAAGTTAATTTTTTTCCTCTGCATTTCATCGAAGATATTTCTGCAGATCCTTATAGCTTCGTCTCTGTCAGTCATATTTTCAATGAGATGGATATTTTCACCTTCATGATTTTCCGTCCAGAGATTTTTCTCCATTTGTTTTTTATTATTCTTAATCACATTACCGGCGAGAGTAAGTATATTCTGCGTGGATCGGTAGTTTTGTTCGAGTTTAAAAACTTTACAATCTTTAAAGTCATCCTGAAAATCGAATATATTTTGAATTTCCGCGCCTCTCCATTTATAAATAGACTGCGCATCATCTCCGACGATGGAGAGATTTTTATATTTTTCCGCGAGAAGTTTTATGATAGTGTACTGCGCTTTATTCGTATCCTGATATTCGTCAACAAGTATAAATTTAAATCTTTCCTGGTACTTGTCGAGCAGTTCAGGATATCTATTGAAAAGTTCGATCGGCTTAAGCAGCAGGTCGTCAAAATCCATTGCGTTATTTTTAAATAGCGCCTTTTGATAATCGTGATATATAGCCTCGATTTTTTTTTCGTAAAGGGATTTAGCCATGGATGAAAATTCCATTGGCAGGATCATTTTATTTTTAAGATTGCTGATAAAATTCTGTACAGCTTTAGGAGTAGGATTATCAGTGGGCTGCGAGAGATTGATCATAATCTGCTTAATGAGATTGGCAGAGTCATCAGTGTCGTAAATCGAGAAGTTTCTGTTAAAGCCGAGATAGTCTGCTTCAATCCTGAGCAGTCTTGCAAAAATGGAATGAAAAGTACCCATCCAGATTTTATCAAAGGATGAGGCAACAAGTTTAGAGATTCTTTCTTTCATTTCGGCGGCGGCTTTATTGGTAAAAGTAAGTGATAGGATTTCATAAGGGCTGACGCCTGATTCGAGAAGGTAAGCAATTTTGAAAGTAAGGACTCTGGTTTTACCGCTGCCGGCGCCTGCAATGATCATGCTGGGACCGTCGATTTCTTCAACTGCTTTTTTTTGTTCAGGGTTAAGGATGTTTAGATTTAGATACATGAATAATATTTTAGGGAAGTTAAGATAAGGAAAATAGGTATGAGAGTAAATTAAGATATGGGGAATATTTGTATGGCGGAATTGTTTTTTCGGGTATGTGCAGAATTGTATACCGGCTCAATGTATGAATTTCATAAAACGAAATATGCAGTTTGATATGTAATTTTAAATAATATTTTGCAGAAGTGATTAAAATCACTAAATATTAAAAAGACAAATATGAATATAAATAGTTATTACAGAATGAACTACCCGCATTTTCAGATCAGCGGACAAAAAGTGGGGAAATTAGTTAAACCATTTTTTAGAATAATGCAGTCATTTAAAAGATATATTTCAAGAGAATTAAATTAAATTCCGAAAACATCCTCCGCTTTTTGGGATGCAGAGAGTTAGACCATATTGTAAAGCATGAAATTGAATTGATCAGAATTTTAGATCAAATATTAAAGGATCCTGAAAGGGCGGGTTTTACAGAAAATGCATTTGATTGGAAATGGAGTTATTCAAAATATCAAACTCTTTCAGGAATATAAGCATTTGGCAATTTACACTCTCACTGATTACAAATCCGTGATATGCATCTTCTCTTCCACATCAGCTGTTTCCTTTACCATTCCTCTTGTCAAAACTTCACTTCCGCTTTTTGTCACAAGTACTACATCTTCAATCCTTATACCCATACTCCTGTATTTTACCGGTATCTCCTTCATTTCTTTTGTAAAATATAATCCCGGCTCTATAGTAAGAACCATCCCCGGCTTTAGTGTATCTGTATCGGAACTCTCCGTTACTGATGACGGCACAGCATCATGTGTATCCATACCGATATGATGACCGATTCCATGAAGAGAATATTTTTTTATTTCGGTTTTATCTTTCAGTATACCTAACTTGTTCAGTCCTTCTGCAAGTACTTTCTCACTCAGCTTTCCGATCTCTGAAAATCTCACTCCCGGTTTTACTTTTTTTATACATTCTTTATTTGCTTTTAGAACTATGTCATATATCTCCTTTTGTTCATGTGTAAATTTTCCGCTGACAGGAAATGTTCTTGTAATATCCGAACAGTAGTAATTATATTCCGAAGCTGAATCAATAAGTAATAGCTGGTTATCAGATAATTTCTGATCATTATTTTCATAATGTAGAATACATGCATTTTCACCCGAGGCAACAATAGGATGGTATGCAGTTTCCTCCCCGCCGTAATGTCTGTAATAATATTCAAGTTCAGTCTGAATTTCAAATTCAGTCATTCCCGGTTTCAGGATCTTTAAAATTTCATTATAGGACTGAACAGAAATATCCGAAGCTTTTCTAATTTTTTCAGTTTCGAATTCTGTTTTTAGAGATCGCATTTTTCCTAAAATATAAGAAACATCAATTATTTCTGTATGAGGAGCGATGCGGTTAAGATTGTCTAAAAAATCCGAGATAATTTTTTTCATATCGCCGGTAAGTTTTAACATCTCTGCAATATTGAGATATACTCTTCTGTAATTTTTAAGAATATGATAAGACAGTATGCGGCATATTTTTTCATTAACTTCGGAATAATCAACCCCCAATTCATTCTTTACATTATTATACCCTAATCTCTTCCCACTCCAGGTTTCCATTTTTTCATCCTTTGGCTGAACATATAAAACCTCTTTTGTTTTTATTTTCTGTGACCCTGATTTAAGAGTTATACCGCCGGGCGCAATCAACAGTGCAGAATTTGCTTCTGTAAATCCCGTCAGATAATAAAAATTCTTATACTGCTTGAACAAATAATCCCCGTCATAGGATTTGTTTCTAAAGGTATTTCCAAAAATAACGGCTATGGAATCTTTACCTATCAGTCCGGATAATTCTTTTCTTCTTGACTTATGAAAGCTCTGTTGGATTTTATTCATTTTTTTGAATTTAATGGTTTTTGAAAGTTAATCATCGAATTGTTCTTTTTTCATTTCTTCGAGACCTTCTATCTGAATTGGATATTCCCGTGTAAAGCAGGCTGTACAGTAATCGGTCTTCTCGCTTGTGTAAGGAACAGACTCAAGTAATTTTTCAGTACTCAGATATGATAAAGAAGTTACACCGAGTTCTTCCCGGATACTTTCTATATTACTGTCATGTTGATTTGCTATCAGCTCTTCAGCAGATGGAAAATCCATTCCGTAATAGCAAGGTGAAATAATCGGAGGTGAAGTTATTTTAAGATGTATCTCTTTCGGATTTGCTTTTTTTATAAGATCGACAAGTAACTTCGAAGTTGTGCCTCTGACAATGGAATCATCAACTACTACAAGCTTCCTGTTATTTATAACTCCTTTAACAGTATTGAATTTTGTTTTTACTTTCATTTTTCTTTTATCTTTACCCGGCTGAATGAAAGTCCTTCCGACGTAATGACTTCTGATAAGACCAATTTCATGCTTAACTTCTTTGTTATGCTTTATCATTTCATTAAAATATCCTAATGTAGCTGTATTCGATGAGTCCGGAACATTTATAATTCCTATTTTCTTTTCATCATCCGCTTCTCTTTCAGGCGCAGGACTTTCGATGGCGAGATTTTTTCCGATCTTTCTCCTTACCTTGTCCACTTTCTCTCCGAACACTGTACTGTCCGGTCTTGAAAAATATATATATTCAAAAATACAGTGTTTGTATTTTTCGGCTGAACGTGTCTGAAATGATTTTTCAATTCCGGTGTCCGTTACTTCACGGTCTATCATAATTATTTCACCCGGGTTCACCTCCCTTATATATTCGGCATTTATAATATCAAGCGCACATGTCTCTGAAGAAAAAATAAAACTGTTATCGACCTTACCGTAACAGAATGGTCTTACTCCGTAAGGATCTCTGACAGCAAAAAGTTTATCATCTGTTAAGATGCATATAGAATAAGCTCCTTCGACCTGTGAAAAAGCGTCAAGAAGTTTATTTACAATATCACTTTCTTTGCTTTTTGCAATGAGATGAAGTATCAGTTCACTGTCGGTAGTAGTCTGAAAAATAGTACCTTCGTTCTGAAGCTTGTCTCTTAAATATTTTGTGTTGGTAAGATTACCGTTATGCGATAATGCTAGGTTGCCGTCTTTATAATTTACTTTGAACGGCTGTATGTTATTCTTATTATCTCCCGAGCCTGTAGTTGAGTATCTAGTATGTCCGATAGCAGATGTACCTTTTAGTTCATCGGTAAGTATTTTATCATCAGAAAAAACACTGAGTACAAGTCCCAGATCCTTATGAATATTGAATCTACTTTTGTTTCCATTCTCACCTTGTTCACAGGATACAATCCCTGCCGCTTCCTGTCCTCTGTGCTGTAACGCGTGCAGACCGTAATAAGTCAGAAATGATGCATCAGGATTGTTATACACGCCGAATACACCGCAATTGGAATGTATTGACTTGGTTGAACTGAAAACGGTATTTTTGAGATTATTTATTTTCAAAGTGAGCAATGTAAAATAAATTTTTGTTGTTAAAGAAAAAAGGTAAACATTGCAGAGATAACAGTCTGATGGTAAGACTGTATTAAAATATAAATAGCTTTATGTATCCGCTGTGAGAAGCTTATCCTTTAATGAACGCCGGGCTGCAGATATAATGCTGTTCTGAATAGGTATTACTCTGATAACACCCTGATATGATTTGAAAATATCCATCCCTTGTTTTCTTTCCATGTCTCGACTCTGAATGCCCCTGTTTTATCAGAATCAAATGTAAATTCCATGCCCTCAGATTCATGTATGCATTTACCATTATGAATAACTTTTATTTTGGCGCGGGAAGGAATAAGAGTTCTGAATATTACTTTCTTTTTTCTATTCTTAATAAATTTAATTTCATCACCTGTATTGTAATACACTCCGTCATATTCGGCGAAAAACCTGAATCCTTTTCCACTGCCATAATAATTATTTACAATGAAAGATCTTCCTTTAGCAATGGCTTCAATTATTTTGTCACGGCTTTTGGTGTAATTTGAACCGATTCCTTTTTTGAGTTCGTCATTAAGAAATACGTGCATTCTGATTGACTTAAATAAAACTTTATAAGGAAAGATCTCAAATTCCATTCCCATTACATTGTGCTTGTGCGCATGTGCGTCCACTCCGCCTATGGCAACGACCTTTCTTTTTAAATTCAGATCATCCCATACTTTCAATGTCTTCTCCGGCGGAGCAATTATTGACTTCAGCGGATGAAGGAACCTCTGAAATTTATTGGATTCATTCAGACCTTCCGCCCATTCACTCATGTGATTCCATATCTCGATGCCGGTAAAATCTTCACAATCCCATGCAGTCCATGGATACGGCGGATGTTCCGGAAGATTATTCCGCTCTTCATGCGGATGCGCAATAAATCCGAAACCGCCTTCCTTATTAACAGCTTTCACATATTCGCATGCTGACATTCTGCTGCCTGTGTCACCGTCTGGAAGTGTTTCATAAGTGCCGGTAATTTTATCAGTCCCGAGTACGATGTAATGATTCCGGTTTTTTTTGTCGTTTACTTCATATCCGACAATCAACATAGTATTCTTATACCACTTTTCATATCCCTTGTCCTTAGCTTTTAAAGTATTATGATCAGTGAGAATTATAAAGTCCAGATCGGATTCGACAGCCGCTTTTACAATATCTTCTACCGATCCTGAACCGTCGGAATAAAGAGAATGCATATGCATGGACCCTGAATATTCAAACATAGATTTTGTGTGTGTAAATTTTAAGTTTTTTTGAAATTATTATTTACGGTTATTTCCGATAATTAATGATGACCAAATATGATGTTCATGATCCAGACTGTAACAATAACCAATGTTATCGCGATAAAAGTTTTTTTACCGGAGACTAACCGGATTTTATAATTATATAAACTGAGTATAAAAATACTCAAACTTAACACCGCTAAAAATGTAAAGATAAATACAGATGATGGATTATAATAAAAACTATTTACGAGATTAAAACTGACTAACTCTTCAAAAGATCTGGTAAGCCCGCAGAATATGCATGGAATGCCGGTAATGTTTAGTAATATACATGAACTATCTCTGTTAAACATTTCCGGATAAAAATATCTAATCAGCTTCAATGGTGACAGATAGGTCGTTATCACAACAAAAAAAATTACCACCAAAAGATATAACCGGGTTTTCGTGGATTCATCCGGGTCGGTTTTTTCTAAATAAAAGAATCTCAATTCAGACTGCGCTTTTCTTTTTCAAAACTGATACACCAATAATTGCTCCAATCGCTCCGAATAGAGGATATATAATAAGATTTGTTATAAATGAAAAAATTGTCAGCGTCGGAGAATAACCGTGTTCATTGAATTCATTTGAAAATTTTTCGAGATATTCATATGCCATTGGGGGTATATCTATTCCTAGGCTGTCAAAACCGGTCATCATTTCAGTCATCGGATTCTGATTTGAAAAAAGACTGAACAGCAGACCGAATCCGCTTATTATAACCGCAGATAATACTCCGCTCAGTATTCCGATCATCCCTCCGTCTTTTGAAGACATTGTCTGCCCTGTCTTCGCGAGTTGCCGGTTGTAATAAAATACACCTGCAAAACCTCCTGCCATAATTCCGGCGCAGCATAATAGATTCAGCAGATTCAGTATTGGAAAAAGAGCTATGAACGTCATTGTAAATGTACCGATAATTACGGGGAATAATTTATTGTCCGGATGCATATAATTAACTCATATATTTATTTTTAAAAAAAAGATTTACTTCAGAAAAAAATCTTACAAATCCCGGAATAAGATAATAAGGCAACACAAAACCGATTAGAAAACCGGTGACAGATCTTGTTATAAATGAATTTTGCAGTATATTGCTCCATTTTAGCAGTACGTCTACTCCGAGCAGGAGTGATGCAATCAGCAGATAAATAACGGAAGGAGTATTTATATTATCGAGTTTATATTTTAAAGGATACAAAGCGGTCCCGGTAAAAAATCCCGCATAAATCCACAGACACCTTGAGCATACACCAAGCTTTTCTCCGAAAATAAAAAATGATCTCGCGTCCTCCTGATGACAAACAGGTGAAAAAAACAAATACAGATATGAAGAGATTTCCCTCAAAAACCCGTCGCGAGTGCTCAATAACGGGGCGCTTATTATTAATAGTAGCCAGAGAAATGAAAATATCAAAATAAAAAAGTAAACTTTTTTTGATATATCTGCGTCTTTATAATTAATGTCACCGGCATCAGAAAGCTTCATTTTTTAAAATATTACATTCACTTGAATAAATCAATTAGAATATTTACTATCAAAAAATTATCAAAGAAAATTTAATCTGTAATATCAATATGAAAAATACCAAAATATTTTTACTTATGGTGTTATCCGCCGCTCTAATATTTTCCTGCGGAAGAAATAAAGAAACAACCCAAAACAAAGAAACCGAACAATTTCCCATTACCGAACTTCAGGCAATAGATACTGCCGGCTCCGATTACGGAGACTGGATCATTAAACATGAAATGTCTGATGCAGAAAAGCTGAACCCTATAGTTACTAATGATGCTACTGCTACCGGTATTATGATATACATTTTTGAAAATCTTCTCGAAATTGACAGAGAAACTTATGAATTTAAACCTCTCATTGCAAAAGGAATGCCTGAAATCAGCGAAGATCATTTGTCTTATACATATGATTTAAAAGAGTATGTTACTTTTTCAGACGGTAAGCCGCTAACAGGCGAAGATATAATTTTTACTGTAAAAGTTATAAAGAATCCCTTCACAGATGCGCAGGCGCTTAGAAATTATTTTCTGGATGTAAAAAGTGTGGAACTTGTAGACGGAAATAAATTCAAAGTGAGATTTAATATGGTAAAGCCCTATTTCAGAGCAGTTGTCGCTCTAAACGATCTGGAGATTATTCCGAAACATGTATTGGATAAAAATAACGAAACTGATAAATTTACATGGGACATGCTTGATGAGGCTGGAAAGACATTTGATCCGGAAAAATTTGCCGGCATGAAAAAATACGCCGATGTTATTAATAAGGAAGAGATGTCAAGAAGCCCGGAATTCGTCATCGGCTCAGGTCCATATAAACTTGAAAAATGGGTTACAGGTCAGTCTATTACTCTTGTAAGGAATGAAAATTACTGGAACAAATCTGAACTGCCAAACTACCCTCAGAGGATTGTATTCAAAACCATAAAAGATCAGAATGCAGCTGTAGTAGCAGCAAAAAACAAAGAAGTGGATCAGCTGCAGATAATCCAGCCGATTGATTTTGTAGAAAATATAAAAGAACCGGAAAAATTTAATTTAAAAAAATCCCTCGTAATCGAACCTTCATACAATTACATTGCATGGAATAATGATCATCCGATATTTTCAGATAAAAAAGTCAGATGGGCAATGGCGTATGCGATTGACAGAAATTCGATAGTAGATAAAATAGTCTACGGTATGGGAAGCAATATTCAGTCGCATATATTTTTCAAAAGTAAATTCATAAATACCGACCTTCCGGAAATTCCCTATGACATTAATAAAGCAAAAACTCTGTTGAATGAAGCCGGATGGAAAGATACGGACGGGGACGGGATCCTTGACAAAGTAATTAACGGTAAGAAAACAGATTTTAAATTCACATTTACGAACAACACAAATCCTAAACGTAAAAAGGTTATACTTATTCTTATTGAACAGCTGAAGCAGCTCGGGATACAGGCTGATATTCAGGAATATGAATGGTCAGTATTTCTTGACAAAGTAAAAAAACATAATTATGATGCATGCTTTGCCGGCTGGCAGCTTTCGGTCACTGCGGACGATCCTTATCAGATCTGGCATTCTTCACAGTCCATAGGGGAAGGAAGTAATTATTTCAGTTATAAAAATCCTGAAAGCGATAAACTTCTTGAAGAGAACAGACTTACTTTTGATGATGTAAAGAGAAAGGAAGTTCTTGACAAATGGCAGCAGCTGGTATATGATGATCAGCCGGTAACATTTCTATGGAGTGAACCGGTAAGATATGTTTACAGTGACAGATACAGAAATGCGAGATGGTATGCTTATCCGGATTCACCTTTATTGAATGAATGGTGGGTTCCTGCAAACAGACAATTATATAAGGAATAAACTATTTTGTTTTAAAATTTATAATATTTACAATAAAATTTTACTTAATGATTCAAGGTCATTCTATATCAATAAATTATCTTCCAAAGGTTTTTTAATTTATAGTTGAAATTAAATAAAGAGTTTAGCATATTCGCAAAAATCCGATACTTATATTATAAACTTTATAAACCGTAAAAATGATAAAAATTAACATTACTTCACGTCATTTCAAAGCTCACGAAACTTTACAGGAGTACATAAAAGCTGAAATCGAAAATCTCAGCAAATACAATGAAGAGATTATTTATGCAGATGTCATACTTTCATTTGAAAAAGCAGTTAACAGTATTAAGCATTGTGAAATATTAATTAAAATAAGCGATAAGAACTTCACTGCAAAAGAAAGCAGTGATGATTTTACAAAATCCATAGATAAGGCGGTTAATAAAATCGAGACTCAGATATTGAAGTATAAAGATAAAAATAAAGCGGAAAAGTATAATTCCAAAAAAGAAATCAAAAAGACCATTTAACGTTGCCTGGAAAGTATGAAAATATAAAGGAGATAAAGAAAGATTCCATTACGGTAGAATTTCTTTATAATGAATTTAAGGGCAGATTCAAACTTGAAAAAGTTACGGATAAAGATATCGATCCTGAAATTAAAATCACGGAAAAGGATATTCACAGACCCGGACTTGCGCTTGCCGGATATGTAAAGTTGTTTACTTATAACAGGGTACAGCTATTCGGGAATACCGAAATTAAATATCTGGAACAGCTGTCTCCGGAAGAAAGACTCAATTCACTTAAAGGATTTTTTTCTTTTGAAGTACCGTGTGTGATAATTACAGGTAATAATAAAGTCCCATTTGAACTCAAAGAATTTGCGGACATGAAAAACGTCCCTGTATTCCGTTCAGCATATCCTACCACTAGATTTTCTTATTTTATAAGTGATTTCCTAGATGATCAGTTTTCTACACAGGTGATTATGCACGGATCTTTTGTAGATGTTTACGGTGTGGGACTTTTTTTCTCAGGAAAATCAGGAATAGGTAAAAGTGAAATTGCGCTTGATCTTGTAGAAAGAGGACACAGGCTTGTAGCGGATGACGTCGTTGTGGTTTCTAAAAAAGGCGAAGGCGTATTAATGGGTTCCGGGATGGCGCTTTCAAAACATATAATGGAGATCAGAGGACTTGGTATTATTGATGTCAGCACAATATTCGGGATCAGATCTATTCGATATCAGAAAAGAGTGGAAGTGATAGTGGAGCTCGAAGACTGGGACAGGGATAAAGCATATGACAGGACAGGCCTTGATAATTCGACGATTGATATTCTGGAAGTGGATATTGAGCTGATCAAGTTACCGATATTTCCAGGAAAAAATATTACGGTGATAGCCGAAGTTATAGCGTTGAATTATTTATGCAAGCATTACGGTTATAATGCTGCCGAAGAATTCAGAAAAAAGCTGCAGGATAAAATTACAAAAAAGTCCGAAAATAAATCATTTAACAACGATAATGTCAGAATTGAAAAAACCACTGAATACTTCGAGCATGATTTTGAATAGAATTTTTAAATTTATTAAATAACATTTATTATGAAAACAACCATAGCAGGAATTTTTTCCCTAATGATAATAATGATTTTTATATTTTCATCATGCGGAAGAAATAAGGAAACTACTGAAAGCAAAGAAAATGCTGAAGTGGTATTAACAGAGCTGATGCCTGTTGATACTGTAAATGCTGACGAAGGCGACTGGGTGATCAAACAGGAAATGTCAGATGCCGAAAAACTTAATCCGACGGTTACTAATGATGCTACTGCAACCGGGATTTATATTTATATTTTTGAAACGCTGCTTGATATAAACCGGGAAACTTACGAACTGAGACCGCTTATAGCTAAATCAATGCCTGAAATAAGCGACGACAAAATGTCATACACATTTGATATGAAAGAAGATGTTAAATTTTCTGACGGTACTCCTCTTACAGGTGAGGATATAATTTTTACCGTTAAAACAATAAAGAACCCTTTTACAGATGCTCAGGCGCTTAGAAATTATTTTGTAGATCTCAAAAATGTGGAACTGGTGGATGGAAATAAATACAAGGTCAGATTCAACATGACTAGACCATATTTCAGAGCGGTTTATTCACTGGGAAGTATGGCCATTACACCAAAGCATGTACTTGATAAAGACGGAATGAACGATAAATTTACCTGGGAAGATCTTGACGAGGCGCAGAAAAGTCTTGATCCGAAAAAATTTCCGGATATGCAGAAATATGCAGATTTCCTGAATTCTCAGGAAGTGTCTCGTGATCCGAAATATGTATTGGGCAGCGGTCCGTATAAACTGGAAAAATGGACAACAGGACAATCGATAGTATTACAAAGAAATAATAATTACTGGAATAAAAGTATGGTGCCGAATTTTCCAAACAAGCTTGTCTTTAAAATAATACAGGATCAGAATGCTGCACTGGTAGCAGCAAAGAATAAGGAAGTGGATCATATGTTTGTGATTCCACCGATTGACTTTGTGGAGAACGTAAAAGATCCGGCCAAGTTTAATCTTAAAAAAGCTCTTGTATCAGAACCTGTTTATATTTTTATCGCATGGAATAATAAAAGCCCGTTGTTTTCAGATAAAAAAGTCAGATGGGCATTGAGCTATGCAATAGACAGGCAGACAATGATAGATAAGATCGTATACGGGATGGGTACAAAAGTTCAGTCCCCGGTTTTCATAGAGAGTAAGTATTACAATAACGATCTGCCCATTATCGAATACAGTCCGGAAAAAGCTAAACAGCTTCTTACTGAAGCGGGATGGAAAGATTCTGACGGAGACGGAATTATTGATAAAGTCATAAACGGAAAGAAAACGGATTTTAAATTTACATTTATTAATAATAATAATCCTAAAAGAAAAAAAGTAATGCTTGTGGTAATTGAATCACTCAAACAGCTCGGCATTCAGGCGGATCTTCAGGAATATGAATGGTCAGTATTTTTGGAAAAGACAAAGAAACATGAATATGATGCATGTTATTCAGCATGGCAGCTGTCCGTAACGCCGGAAGATCCCTATCAGATATGGCATTCCACCCAGTCCGAAGGCGAAGGGAGTAATTTTATCAGTTACAAAAATCCTGAAAGTGACAAACTGATAGAGCAAAACAGAATGGAGTTTGATGATATTAAAAGAATGGAGATTCTGAAAAAATGGCAGCAGATAATATATGATGATCAGCCTACTACATTTCTCTGGACAGAGCCTTCCAGATTTATTTACAGCGACAGATTTAAAAACACTAGATGGTATGCTTATCCTGATTCACCTTTACTCAATGAATGGTGGACACCGGCAAATGCTCAGAGATATCAAAATTAATAAAACACACGCTGTCCGTATTATACGAACAGCGTGAGTATCTATAAATACTAATTTATAAAAATGACAGAATATGTAATCAGAAGAATTTTACTTTTTATTCCGACTCTTATCATTATAACCATGATAACATTTCTTGTCTGCAGACTTGCCCCCGGAGATCCGACCGAAATGAAAATCGGACAGACTCAGGAAGCGCAGAAGACGGATTCAAAAAATATGATGAATGAGCAGGCAAAGGAATTTTATAAAAAGAAGTTTGGACTCGATAAGCCGTTGTATGTTCAGTATTTTATCTGGATAGGAAATATGCTCCAGGGCGATTTTGGGAATTCTTTCAAAGATGACAGACCTGTTATTGATAAGATTCTTGAGAGGTTGCCTGTTACGATTACCATCAGTCTGCTTTCATTTTTACTGATATATACAATTGCAATTCCAATAGGAATTTATAGCGCTGCAAGGCAGTATTCACTACTTGACAGGACGACTACAGTACTTTTGTTTGTACTTTATTCCCTGCCAAATTTCTGGGTGGCTACGCTTGCGATAGTATTTCTATGCAATATCGAATACATAAAAATATTTCCGACTGCTGGAATAAGGTCGGAAAACTTTGATTCGCTGAGTTTCCTTGGTCAGATAAAAGACAGATTTATGCATCTTTTCCTTCCGGTTACAATTTCGAGTCTGACAAGTTTTGCCTTTCTTTCAAGACAGATGAGAAGCTCAATGCTTGAAGTCATAAGACAGGATTATATCAGAACTGCAAAAGCTAAAGGTCTTTCAGAAAGAAAAATCATTATGAAACACGCATTAAGAAATTCACTGATACCGATAATTACTTTGGTAGGCGGATTACTTCCGGCAATGATTGGCGGAAGCGTTATTATCGAAACTATCTTTTCAATTCCCGGTATAGGTCAGCTTGCATTTCAGGCGATATTAGACAGGGATTATCCTCTGATAATGGCTGAACTTGTTCTTGTATCAGTACTGACAGTTGTTGGTATGTTACTGGTTGACATATTATATTCGTTTGTAGATCCCAGAATTGCATTTACTAAAAAAGCAGCATGAAGAAAACAGATCAAAAAGAAATATCAGTTAATACGGAAAACGGCGTTGCGACCGGAAACGGCTTAAACAAATCGCAGCTTGAGTCTCAGAAAGAAGTCGGCGTTTCTTACTGGTCGCTGGTAAAGCATCAGTATAAAAAAAATAAGCTGGCAATGATATCAATGTATATAGTTATTATATTGATAACGATTGCAATAACGGCGGATTTTCTTGCAAACAGCAAACCTCTTTATGCAGTCTATAATGGTGAAACGTATTTTCCTGTTATAAAAGATTATCTGAATGATATAGGTATCAGCAAGTGGGAATCAGGAATGATAAATGTTAACTGGAAGGAACTTGACAACCAGAATAAACTCGAAAGTGTACTTTGGACTCCTGTCCCTTACGGTCCCAATGAAATAGACCTAGCCAATAATCTGAGATCTCCAGGAGGCGATCATTATCTCGGTACAGATGCGATCGGCAGAGATTTACTGGCTGGACTAATACACGGGTCGAGGGTCTCGCTTTCTGTGGGATTTGTTGCTGCCGGAATCGCTCTCTTAATCGGAATTGTAATGGGTTCTCTTGCAGGATTTTACGGAGGCAAAGTGGATTTGATCATTATGAGGTTTGTAGAGATCATGGTAACTCTTCCTGTATTCTTTCTCATTATTACTATAGTCGCGATTTACGGATCGAGTATCTGGTATATTATGGCAGCTATCGGCATTACATCTTGGACGGGAGATGCAAAGCTGATCAGAGGAGAAGTTTTAAAAGTAAGAAGTATGGAATATATTACGGCTGCAAGTTCAATAGGTTTGCCGAACAGACAGATCATTTTCAGACATGTAATTCCAAATGCAATTGCGCCTGTACTTGTATCAGGAGCATTTGCAATTGCAGGAGCAATTCTGACCGAGGCGGGGTTAAGCTTTCTCGGATTCGGTGTAAGCGCTACGATAGTAACCTGGGGTTCACTGCTGAATGAAGCAAGAGGAGCTTCTAATGCATGGTGGCTGGCGATATTTCCCGGTATGATGATCTTTATAGCAGTAGTAACTTATAATCTAATAGGTGAAGGATTAAGGGATGCGCTGGATCCCAGACTCAGAGATTAAAAATTTTTTAAACACAGAAACATTTAAATTAATAATATAAAATATCAGGAGGTAAAATAATAATATGGTATGGACATTAGAACTGGCATCTTATCTGGATGATGCGCCGTGGCCGGCAAACAAATTTGAGCTGATAGATTACGCTATCAGATCAGGTGCTCCAAATGAAGTAATAAATAATCTGAATGATCTTGAAGATACAGAAGAGCCATTTGAAAGTATAGAAGAGATATGGCTTGATTATCCAACGGACGAAGACTTTTTTTACGATGAAGAAGCTAAGGATTTTTAAGTCAATTCATAATTTTTTAAGACCCAATGATGCGAATTATTGGGTTTTTTTATTTAATCTTTGCCGATGAGATTTTTTTTAAAATTATTGCTCATTTCGGGAATTACATTTTTTTGTTACCATTTTTCTTATTGTCAGGAAGTGACGCCTGTTGAAGGTGTCTATGAGATTGATGAAATTAATATCAAATTTGAAAACAGTTATGCATTTGAAGAAAGCACTATCATAAGCCTCCTCTCATCTAAGACCGGAGATATTTTTGATATGAACACATATCTGCTGGATGTGGAAAGAATTAAAAAGTTTTATTTCGATAACGGATTCTTTAATGCAGTGATCGATACAAATCTGCAGGTCATAAGAGAGGATAAGGAAGCGATTGAAAATTTCATTGTAAAAGAAAACGAAAGATTCAGGTATAACATAATAGAGTATAAAGGATTAGACAGTATAGATTCATCTGTAAAATCTCTGATATTTAATGAAAAAAGAGCTTTCATAGTTAAAGGAAAATATTATTCCAAAGATACTGTAAACCTTGAATTACAAAGGATCATGGAAATTTTATTCAACAATGGATATGCTACAGCAACATCAGGTTTTCCGGAAATACTAAAGTATGAAACTAATAAGGATGACCTTCTAAACAAAGTGGATGTAATAATTAAATTTGATCCGCAAAGAAAATATAATTTCGGAAAAACGCTGATTAAATTTACAAATTATAAATACAATGTAACGGAAGAAGATATTAGAAGAGAGTTGACTTACAGTGAAGGTCAGGTCTATGATAAAAGCAAGATCATTGAAAGCGAATCCAAGCTTTCAAAGTTTTCAATTCTGGAAAATCCGAGGATCAATATTGACTCCATTAACAGTACTTCAGGTAAAATAAATTTGATCATAAATGCTGTCGTTGGAAAAAAATATGATATTACTCCTGAAGTTTTCGGTTATTATTTTCAGAATTTTTTTTATGTCGGAACAGGTTTGTCATTCAGTGACAGAAATTTTCTGGGAGGCGGAAGAGTGCTGACAACCAGCGCGAGAGTCTATTTTAATTCACTTGAAAACAACAGGTTTGACATAGTGAATTCAGTTTACCAGCCGTTTCTTTTCGGTAACCGTTTTATAACAGGAAACTGGAATATCGGATATGAATATGTTCTCGAAAAAAGTATAAATATAGGCAGACTTAAAAACTCATTCGGCGTTACTTATGAACTTCCTAAACACACATATATAAACAGTCTTCAAGCCAGATGGGATCTGGATAATTCCAGAATAGTAGTAGATGAGGATCTCACGATCGAAGGAAGCGAACTCGTCCTTGGAAAATTTGATTACAATGAGTTTATCTCAAAGATAGGATTTACTGCAATTCATAATTCTGTCAACAGCATAATCTTTCCGTCGGGAGGAAGTTATCAGTCATATGAATTTGAAGAGAGCGGACTTTTATCAGGTATAATCAGAAGAATTTTCAATACATCCACTTTCAGTTATTTTAAATTTACAAATCTTAGTTCAGCATATTTAAATCTGAGTAACCGCGAAGTAAATGTTCCGTCTGCGCTTGCTTTCAAATTTCTGGCAGGTATCATAATAGAATACGGAGAGAATTCATTTACTTTTATGGGACAGGAATTTTCCGAAGACAGGGTCCCGAGAGATACAAGATATTTCGGAGGAGGAAGTTCAAGCATCAGAGGATGGGGAGCAAAGCAGCTGGGCATAGTACCGAATAAAGAGCTCGGTGGAAATTTTACTTTTGAGAATACTGTCGAGTACAGGATCAAACCATTTCTTACAGCAGAGAATTTATATCTCAGGGATCTTGGATTCGCGACTTTTGTAGATTATGGTAATGTCTGGTCTGAGATCGGAAAATTTAAACTGAATGAAATCGCTGTTGCTTCTGGTGCAGGCATCAGATATTACACAATTATCGGCGCAATAAGATTAGACGTCGGATTTAAGATCTACGATCCACAGCCCGGTCCGGTCGGCGGTTCAAACTGGATTTTCGGAAATGGAAGTAACTTCAGTGACAAATATAATTTTCAATTCGGAATAGGAAATACTTTTTAATATGTGGTCAAATATAATAGGACAGCAAAGAGTTAAAGAGATCCTTAAGAATTTTTTTAAAAACGGTAAGCTGTCTCACGCTTATATTTTTTACGGAAATGAAGGTACAGGCAAAGATGCGGCTGCGGTTGAGTTTGCTAAACTATTGAACTGTGACAGTCCTTTGAACGAATCAGAGGCGTGCGATAATTGCAAAAGCTGTATTGAGATTGACTCACTTAAGTCGCAGATGCTGAGAATTGTAACCGCGCTGCCTGCAGGAAAAAATGATTCGGATGACGATTCAAATCCGCTGGAAAAACTGGATAAAGAGGATTTCGAAAATTATCTCGCCCAAATAGAATTGAAAGCGGTTGATAAGTACCATACTGTGTCGATTCCCAAAGCGAATGATATAAGGATCTCGAGTATCAGACAACTGAAGAAAGAAATTTATATGACAGGGAGATCTGGAAAGAAAAAAGTATTCCTGATATCAAGGTGTGAAATGATGAACACTCAAAGCGCAAATTCATTATTGAAAATTCTGGAAGAGCCGCCGAAAGATTCCGTGATTATACTTACCACTTCGAGATTAAATTCACTTCTCCCGACTATTGTCGGCCGATGTCAGAATATCAGATTTGATGTAATTCCCAATAATAAGATCATAGCGTATATTAAACAAAAGAACAGCGCCATTACAGATGAGAATGCATCTTTTATTGCCGGAATTTCAGAAGGAAGTATTTCGAAATGCAATCAGCTGCTGAATAATAATTTTTTGGAACTCAGAGAGAAAGTCATTGACACGCTGGTTTCAATGCTGTCGGGACACAGCCTGAAACTCGGGAACAACATTGATTTTATAATCGGAAAAAAAGATAAAGCGAGAATAAAAAATTTTCTAGTATTTCTGATTATCTGGTTCAGGGATATAATTAACATCAGCAATGGGAACGGAGACCTCATTATAAACAGAGATAAGACAGAAAGGTTAACAAGTTTTGCCGGAAAATACAATTCGGATAATTACAGGATTATAAGTGCTATAGAGGATGCGATCACGGATATAGAAAAAAACGTTATACCGGAATTAATACTTTACAATCTTTTTTTCAGGATCGGATCCCTTATGAATAAGAAAAAAATCTGATGGATTATTCGCATAGCATTAATCTTTAAAAATCCAGAATAATATTTTCAATACTGCTGTTACCTTTGATCTCAAAATCTTTATCATAAATAAGGAATCTTTCCGGAGCTTTAAATGGATATACAATACCCGGATCAAATGAACCTCCGGAATCTTCATCACGAAAAGCAAACAACATATATTTTCCTTCAATAATATTTCCGATTGTAAAAGCGGATGTATCTGAAATAATGGAAGTGTATTGGATTCCCCGGTCTGAAAGGTTGTAGAGCTTTAGTATTACAGGTGCGCCTGTTCCTGCATTAAGAAATTTACCCGATATCTTTCCGAATTTTTCTCTTTCATAAATCTTAAAATACTCACGATACTTTTCAGAAGGTGAAACATTAAATCCGACAAAAATAACTGAATTATATTCAAACTGTTCGGAAGAAAATACCTCAAGCAGTGAATCACTGACCCAGTTAAAAACCGGTGTATAAATTTTTCCTGAAGATGTATCGGTAAGTATAAAATTTTCAACAACGGATATTTTATCAGGGAATTTATTTTCGAAATAAAAATAAAATTTGTGAAAAGGAGTGATCAGATTAATATCTTTTGAAGAGTTTGTGAATACATTTCCTGCCGAATCAGGTTTAAGACTGTTAAGAAAATCAACACTCCTGATATCCGTATCGGGAATCTTTAAAGCGAAATTCAGACCGCTGACGGAAATGCTGTCACCTGTCAGAACAGGATCATCCGGAAGCATAGCAACATTATCAATTCCGCGATCATAAACATTATTCCGGTCTTCATCAGTGACTGCATAAAGTCTGAATTTTCCGTTTGGTAAATTTGTAAATGTATAATTTCCGTCCGCAGTTACCTGTGTAACATAGCCGGGAATTTTAACTGTGGGATCTGGAAAGTAATCTGAGGTATCTTTAATATGATACAGCAGCACTTTCACCCTGTCATAATTATCCGAAAAAACTTTTCCGTATATATTACCCATATCAAGTTTATTACCTGTAGAAAATGCAAACCCGAAGGGCTCTGACAAATTGTTGCCTCCTCTTACGTCACGAAGATCTTTTCCGATAATAATTACATATGTTCTTTCTCTTTCAAAATTATCATTGAAAACGATCTCGACTTCTTTCCCGCTCCACTCAAATATAAAACCTTTCGCGGGCAGCGGGGAGATGAAAAAAGATTCCTCAAAGCTTCTCCTGTCAACGTATTCATTAAATTTAATAATAATTTTATTTCCTTTTACACCGGTAGAGTTTGGCCGCGGAAATATATAATTTAATTCCGGCGGATCTGTATCATTTTTTCCTCCTTCCGGCGGAAGCTGATTTGCGCATGAGCCGCTGATAATTACAGACAAAACAAAAACAGAAAAGTAATAGAGATAGTTAATCAATTTAATTCCCACTGTTATTTGAATTAAACTTGGCAAATTTCAGAATTACCTTTGTGCCTTCATTTGGAGAGCTTTCGAAATTAATTTCAGCTTTCATATCATCGAGAGATTTTTTTGAAATTGAAAGACCAAGTCCCATACCGGTAGTTTTAGTAGAGAAATTCGGATCAAAGAGATTTTTCATAATGGATGGATCTATACCGCAGCCGTTATCTTTGACTTCCGCTATAATATATTCGCCGTTGCCTCTTGTTGAGATCTCAATTATACCTCGGTCACCTATAGACTGAACTGAATTTTTAACAAGATTCTGAAATACTCTATTCAGCTCCTGTCTGTCAGCAGAGATCAGTCCGATATTATCATCAAGATTTTCAACGAAGTCAATATTCGGAGACAGTTTATAAAGCGAAACGACTTCACGGATAATTTCATTAAGATCAGTTTCAGTATAGTTTTTACCGGGAAGTTTTGCAAAGTTTGAGAATTCAGTAGCGATTTTATTCAACTTATCTATTTCATTTATTATGATGTCTCTTGTTTTTTTCAGCACTTCGGAAAATTCTTCATTTGATTTGGATTCATGAACTTCAAAAAGATGCTGAATGGATAGTTTCATAGGAGTAAGCGGATTTTTTATTTCATGCGCAACGCGTCTTGCAATGTCTCTCCAGGCAGCTTCTCTTTCAGCTCTTTTCAGTTTTACCTTTGAAGATTCTAGTTCACGTGACATAATATTGAAGGAGTCAACAAGATTTCCGATCTCATCTTTTCTTTTAATATCTATCGCTACATTACTTTCGCCCTTGGAAATTCTTTCCGTTGCATTTTTGAGTTTAAGAATAGGCTGAGAAAACCTGTCTGTCATAATGGAAACAAAGATCAGAAGTATAATGACTACAATCAAATAGATACCGAATATGAAAGTAAGAATTTCCGTAAGTTCTTCGCTGAGTTCATTCTGCTTATACAAAGTCTGAGAAGACATTATCCCGACAAAATTATTTTTCTGATCTAGAAACGGTTTATAGCCAACAATAAATGAATATGCTCCTATCTCTTCATTTTTAATGAAAAAATCTTTTCTCATGAAGTTGATATTATAGAAGGCTTCGGCGTCAACTCTCGAATCAAGAATATCTGACTTATACAATTCTTCATTAGTAGTGGATATCAGATTTGTATTTATATACAGATTAAAATTCTTATCTGACTGAAAGAGATTACCGGTAAATAATTTCTTACCGGGAGAAGTAAGTGTATCCTTATTATTCTGACTCAGGTTTAGGTTTTTCAGACTTTGGGAAACGAGATTAAGATCAGAAATAATCTGATTCTGAAAATTAACGTCATATTTTTCCTTTATGAAGCTTCTTGTATAAATAGCAAGCAGAACAATAGGAATAACTGAAACAAAGAAAAAAGAAATAAATAATTTTTCCCGGAAATTCAGTTTTAGTTCTTTTAGTTTAAAAACCATCTGAAACAATTTCACAACCAGTACAACCATATATATCAGAAAGGCAAATAGCATAAATTTCAAATAGAAAAAAACAGTAAGTTTAAAATCGTTTCTTGTCAGACTTACGGAATAGATTTTTTCACTAACAGATTTGTCTTTGTTCTGATCAAGAATATAAAAGGATCTGTATTTTTCATTATTAATAATTTCATATCGCCAGTCTGATTTAACATCTTTAAATTTTATAGCTTCTCTGAATGCGTTAAGTGAAAGTGTATTTGATTTTGTAAGATCACGGCTGGTGGAATTTAAAATTTCACCATTTACATATTCCGTAATAACAGGTTCTGAGATTAGTTTGTCAAAAAGATTATTGCGCGAATAGGTTTTAAAAAGCTGAACGGAAGACTGCTGAAGAAGATTTTTTGATTCATATTGAATAGCCACAAGTAAATATCCGAGATTAGTTTCAAATACGGTATTACGGAGATCCACTCTTTCTACCGGTACAATTCCGAGAAAATATTTTTCAACATTGTTATTAAGAATGAGAATTTTGTCTGTTATGAAAAGGTTATTAAGATCTTCAATAAAGCTTTCATCGGACATTTCCGTTTCATCTTCAGCATCCTCAGTAGTATCTTCATCTTCATTGTCTTCGGAAGTATTCAGAGAATCAATATAAGCCGTATCCTGAATACTCTTTAGAGATTCTCTTTTAATAAAATACTCTTTGTTTGCAAAAGCTATGATTGAGTCCTGATTCATTTGTCTGGAATTATACATAAAATCGCTCAGAATATTCCTGTTAGTATCCAGAATAATTACGGATGTGTTCAGATCTTCTTCACTGAATTTGCTTTCATTCCAGATTGAGAATGCAAGCTCCTTAAGTTTATTTTTATTTCTGATATCACTTTCAATTTTTTTATTGTTTGAAATTTCAGAAAGTTCGGTCAGCAAAAGAAATTTTATTTTATCATCTTCTTTTTCGGTTAATTTGTTTCCAATGAGTTCGACGTATCTTGTTTCCTGTGAAGTAATATTGTCGAGCAGAATTCCCGGTATAGTAATAATACAGAGCAGCAGCAGTACTGAAAAATTTTTAAGGGAATAAATATTATATTTTTTAATACCGGCAAATTTCCGGCTGAGAAAAATACCGAATAGAAAAATACTAACTATTATAATTACTCTGAATAGATAACTGATATGAAAGTTGACATCATAAAAAGTCAGGATCTGATTAATTAAAAAGAGAACAAACAGAATTAAAAAAGGAGAAAATCCTTTCAAAGATTTTTTTTCGAAGATATTTAAAAGCAGACTTCTTAATAAAAGAATTACAATGGAAACAAGTAAAAGGAAAAGGGAAAAAGTCAGGATCAGAATAACAAGCTGGATCAGGAACAATTCTCTTGATGGTATGATATTGGAATTATCGAAAAACTTTAGATTGGAATCAAATACCACACTTTGGATTACCGCTCCAAAACCGTAAATAAGAAGAAAAAAAATAATAACCGATATGGTAATTTTCAGAATATTAAGGGGAACTGATCTGACAGCGGATCTTACTTTATTCTTCAGGATTGTATTAAAAGCAAACACAGATATAACAAGAATAATAAATGATGATACAAATAATTCACCGACAGATCTGGCAATTCCATTTCCGAAGACGGAAGCATAATATCCGGGAGAAAAAAGATCAGAATTAAAAATTGCAGAGGGGAAACCAAACTCCAGCCAGAGATATCTTAAAAAAATCAATAGAGTGGCAAACAAAGTAAATCTTAATACTGGAGAATTTAAAACCGTAATAAACCTGTACAATATAATGAATAAAATCACCGAAAAACCAAATATTAAAGTAGAATTTAAATTACCTGAATAATTTTCAATATCGGTAAAGTGTGTAAGTTCGTTATACTTAGGAATAAGAATAATTCCGATAACATCATCAGAAAGTCCTTTGAGTTCGACCTGATTATAATCCTCAGCATTAGGAGAGATAATATCAATTTTTCCTGAAATGACATTAGAAGTATATAGCTCGGGATTTACACCGGTTTCTGCATTGATATTATAAAGCAGTCCTGTATTTTTAAAAAACTTATTATCAATCTGATACTTAATGTCTATCAATTCTGCAATCAGCGAAGCGCCTATAATACGGTCTTTGGATTCAGGATCATAGACAGGAGAATATATAATGAGATAAGTATAAAAGCCGATTTCTTTTAAGACGGCGAATCTATTTCCGTTAATACACTTGTTCAGTGAATATATATCCGAATCAAGCTTCCTGCCTTTGAAGGCAAGCGGTTCAAGCCGCGAGTTATAAAATTCAATATGAGTATTTTTTCCGGTTTTGAGATCTAAGAGAGATTCGAATAATTTTTTTGAATCGCTTTTAAGAATGAGTTTAACTATTTCCTGATCAGCGGAAATTTTAACAGAGATATTTTTCAGATCATTCAGGTTAGAATTAAATAGCTTCAGGACGGTCTGAATTCTTATATCATTATATTCAGTAGAAATTTCATTCCAGTTTTTAGTGGTTTCTGACTTTATATAATCTGTGATATATCTGGAAACAGTGATCCAGACAATAAACAAAAAAGCGATTAAAATCAAAATTTTTAACCGCCTGTCAAATAGACTCTGTTTGTATTTTTTGTTAATCTGTTCCAAAACTATAATATTTAAAAAAAATATTCATTTACATGCAGCTGTCCAGTAAATTCAATTAATATTAATCTGATCCAGATACCATTTATCATTGAGATATTTTAGAGATATAGTTACATCGAGAATTCTTTTGCCGTTACCCAGTCTGTACGAATATTTTCCGTTGATAAATGCATATGTATTAAAACGTTTGGAAGTAATATACTTAAATTCGACTACATTAAAATAGTTCATAAAATCAGATAAAATAATTTCCGCTTGATTTGGGCTGTAATAACCTTTATCAGTGGATATTATGTTAAGAAAGATCTGTTCATCGAAATACTGATTAATGGAATTTATATTTTTATTAGAAAACCCGTACGCAATTTCTATAAATGTTCTTTTACAGAGATCATATTTAGACCTAAGGTTTTCATTCTTATATTTTTTTTCTTTCCACCATTTATCCTGGGAAACTGCATTATCACAGGGAATAAAATACGCAAACAAGAATAAAGCTGAAATAAGGGCTGTCTTTCTAAGCATCAGGAGAATTTTAGATAAATTAAAGAAAATGTAAACTTAATTCAATTAATAACTCCAATAATTCAGCAGGTATTAAATTTAAATTAGATATTACATGATCATAAAAGTTCTTATTTTGGGCTCATATGATTTTTCTCCGAGAGGAATGTATCTCTCTTTAATTACATTAAAGTGATGTAAAGTGTGACCTGCAATTACAAATCCAATTGCCGCGGGGGAAATTTTTTTGTTATAACAAATACCGGTTCTGTTAAGCATTTCATTATTAAAACTTTTATACAGTAAAATACCCGATTCTCTTACTGATTTAAATTCAGTGATCAGATCATTCAAATCCCTTGCATCCGATCCTGACATTTCAGCATAAATATTTTCATCAAAAGAAGGCAATACTGTATTGTCACCTCTGGCAAAGCATAATGCTCTGTAAAAAAACACTCGTTCAGAATCAATTATATGCTGAATGATCTGTTTGATCGTCCATTTGTTTTCAGCGTAAGTTTTGTCCCCGGCTTTTTCAAGTGCGGAAAATTCATTTCTGAAAAGCTCCGGACCGTATTTTATCAAAGCATCGGAAAGTTCAATGTCATCAAGTTCATTTATGTAATTTCCATAATATTCCGGAATAAATTCCAGCTGAGAACGTTTCAAAATAGTTTTATTAAATTTTTAAAAAATAAAATATTGAATTACACAGGAAATTCAAATATATATTTAAATATCTCCCTTAATTAAATTTAAAATTCGGATTGCATAGACATTGATATTTGAGAAATAACAGATAATGAATAAAATAAAATTTATTCAATTTTTAAAAACATTCATTATACTTAAATTGATTAATTAATAATCATAAATAGAAAATCTAATACATGGCGGAGAAATTTAAAAATTTAATTAATGGAGTCTGGAAAGACTCTTCTGAAGGAAATACATTTGAAAACAGGAATCCTGCGAAATGGAATGAAGATTTAATAGGAATTTTTCCTTCATCTTCAAAAGAAGATGTTGACGAGGCAGTAGCTGCAGCAAAAGCTGCGTTTGAGAAATGGCGGTTAATACCTGCGCCAAAGCGCGGTGATATACTAAAAGTAGTAGGCGACAGAATGTCTGAAAGAAAAGATGAGATTGCTTTTGAAATGACTAGAGAAATGGGAAAAGTTTTTGCAGAAACAAAAGGTGATGTTCAGGAAGGTATTGATACTGCTTATTATGCAGCCTCTGAAGGTAGAAGGTTATTCGGTTATAATGCTCCGAGTGAATTACAAAATAAAATGAACCTGAGTTTCAGAGTGCCTATAGGTGTTGGCGGATTTATTACACCATGGAATTTTCCGATGGCTATACCAACATGGAAAATATTTCCCGCTCTTGTTTGCGGAAATACCTGCGTTTTTAAACCGGCAGAACTTACACCTAAAACAGCAGCTACACTGATCGAAATAATTGAAGCATCAATTAAAGAAGTTCTTGGAAAGGATTATATTCCGGGAGTCGTTAATATTGTTCACGGAAAAGGCAGAATCGTCGGAGAAGCAATAATTTCACATCCCGATGTAGATCTGATTTCTTTCACCGGATCAACTCTGGTAGGAAAAAGGATAAATGAAGTTGCCGGAGGAGATCTTAAAAGAGTATCGCTTGAACTCGGAGGAAAGAATGCGCAGATAGTTATGGATGACGCAGATACAGAACTTGCGTTGGAAGCAGTATTATGGGGTGCATTCGGAACGACCGGTCAGAGGTGTACTGCGACATCAAGATTAATTCTTCATAAAGATATATATGACGATTTTATTAAAAGACTAACTGAAAAAGTAAATAAACTTAAACTCGGATACGGTAATGAACCTGAATCACAGGTAGGACCCTGTGTAAGCGAATCACAAAGACAGTCAGTACATGACTATGTAAAGATCGGTCTTGAAGAAGATAAAGCAAATCTTATCTGCGGAGGTGAGTTCGCAACAGACGAAGAGCTGTCGGAAGGATGGTTTTATAAACCGACGATATTTGCAGATGTGACACCGGGGATGCGAATTGAGCAGGAAGAGATTTTTGGTCCGGTGTTATCGGTAATAAAATGCAATGATCTGGATGATGCAATCAAAATTCTGAACGGAACAAAATACGGATTGTCATCAAGTATATTTACAAAGAATGTAAACGATGCATTCAAAGCGATCAGGGATATTAAGGCGGGAATCACTTATGTTAACGGCGCGACAATCGGTGCGGAAGCTCATATGCCTTTTGGCGGAGTAAAGCAAACCGGTAACGGTCACCGGGAAGGCGGATGGACTGTTTATGATTTTTATACTGAATGGAAAGCTGTATATATTGATTATTCCGGTAAACTGCAAAGAGCGCAGATAGATAACTATTAAGTTTTAGTTTCAGATACAAAACCTGACAGCTTTTAATTTCAATCTGATTATTAACGGCCTTCCGCGGAAAGCTGTCAGGTTCAGCTCCATATATATAATACTAAATCCAAATTAAATCTTTTTTTTATAATTTCTAAATACTATATTGACCTCAGTTAGATCTCCTTTATGAAAATTATTTTTATTTCATTCTGTATTTTTATCCTTAACGGCAGCTCCTTCTCTCAGCAGGAACCATCCCAGTATCTAAATGAAGGTATCCGGTCTGTTGAAGGTGGTGATTTCAGTGATGCTGTGAATTACTTAACTTCTTACCTAAACTCAAATCCTCAGAACGCTGTAGGAAATTATTACAGAGCTGTAGCGTATTTTTTCTTAAAGGAATATCAGTTTGCAGATCAGGATGCTACTACTGCCATTACGGTAAATCCACAGTATAAAGAAGCTTACCTCATCCGCGGGAGAATTTTTACAGCAATGCAGAATTATTCATCAGCTGTTTCTGATTTTACTTCAGCTATTGATATCGATCCGAATTTCGGAACTGCTTTTATGTACCGGGCTCTTGTGTATAAAAATGAAAATGATTATGCCAATGCTGTTTCAGATCTGAACAGCGCATTGACTGTTCAGCCGACCTTATTGGATGCTTATCTTTTCAGAGGTGAGATATATACTGCCATGGGAAGTTACGGAAACGCAATCACTGACTTTAATACATTCACTGAAAATAATCAGAATCAGGCTGTCTCCCTTATGTCAAGCGGACTTACTCTTTATCAAAATGGAAATTATACCGGAGCTGTTAAAGACCTTACTAATGCCGTGAATATAAATCCGGAACTTAATTCTGTTTTAAACAATGTTATTACGGATGCTCAGAATAAATCCGGTTCTGATTACAGCAAATAAAATTACAGTTCTTTTCTTACTATCCTGAATTTTTCAATATAAAATATTTCCAAAACGGAATATAATTTATTTCAGGATAAATAATTTTAAAGAGATTTAGATAAATATCATCCACTTATTGATTACATTTTTTCGGTTACAGATGTTATGATTATGAAATGAATTTATGAATTAAATATATTTTGAACTATGAAAATAATCTCCGGTTTCCTGTTTGTTGTAATGTTCTTTACAGTAATTTTATTTTCCTGCTCTGACAATAGAAAGGATGAGTCGATTGAATTAAAAACCTTTTCGAGTCAGAATAAAAACCAGTTACAGGATAATTTTCAGCAGGATGAATTTTCTTCGGATGCTTCGGATGAAAGTAATTTAAAAGGAATAACTGCACCGGAAATAAAAAACCATATCGGAGAAATAGTATCTGTAATAGATATTGTAACCGGTGTACATATATCTGAAAAAGTCGCATATCTTAATTTCGGTAACAAATTTCCAAAAAACGATTTTTCAGGAGTTATATTTGCAGGTAAATATGAACTCTTTGGGGATCTGAACATCTTTAACAATAAGCGCGTTGAAATCACCGGAAATGTTTCCCAGTTCAGAAATAAACCGCAGATAATTTTAAATTCACCTGATCAAATAAAAATAATCAAATAATGTTTTGGTAAAAAAATCCGGCTTTGTAACCATCTTCGGCGCTCCGAATGCAGGTAAATCCACCCTGCTTAATGCACTGCTGAATTATAATCTTTCCGTAGTCAATAAAAAAGTTCAGACTACCAGAGACAGAATCCTCGGAATTCTTACGGAAGAAAATTATCAGATCGTCTTCATTGATACCCCCGGTATTCTCGAACCGAAATACGAACTGCAGAAATTTATGCTGAAGGAAATTAAATCATCTCTCGAAGAAGCTGACCTCATAATTCATATTATCGATGCTGCCAAAATTAACCTCGATAAATTAAAAAAAATTGACGAGGAGTTTAAAGATCAAATGCATAATAAAAAACGTATTATTGTTCTGAATAAAGTGGATCTTATCACTAAATCTAATCTCTTACCCGTTATGGAAAATATTTCTGAAAATTTCGGATATGACGATACCGTTCCAGTCTCAGCCGCTAAAGGTGAAAATCTCGATACTCTTAAAAATGTGATCCTAAAATTTCTTTCTGAAGGTGAATTTTATTTCAGTAAAGATACACTTACTAATAAGCCTGAAAAATTTTTTGTATCTGAAATTATTCGTGAAAAGATACTGACTTATTATCATGAAGAAATACCTTATAGTATAATTGTAAATGTTACGGAGTTCAAAGAAAGATCCGAAAACCTGATCTTCATTAATGCTGATATTATTGTTGAAAGAGAATCACAGAAAATAATTATTATAGGAAAAGGCGGCAGCAGCCTTAAGAAACTTGGAAATAAATCACGTTTGGAAATTGAAAAGTTTCTCGGAAAGAAAGTCTATCTTGAACTCTTTGTTAAGATCAGAAAAGACTGGCGAAATAATAAACGATTTATCCGGGATTACAAATCCGGAGATGCTTCATGATTTTAATTGTCTGAAGCATTAATGCCGTAACAGAAAAATCAGCCCATACTACAGTTATAAATTCCTCTGAATTATTAAAACAGTTATACAAGTATTAATAATATCTTCAAATCATTTCCTTCCTTCAAACATACTGATAAGTGTAAATGCCCCTATGTCGTATATGTAGAATTCCTTATTACCATTATTATTTATTTTACGGAAGTTTAACAGGTTTTTTTTTAGTTCTTTACAACAATTTTCAGTAAATTGTAAATTAAAAAAAATTACACTAATTTTAAAAAATCAAAAAAGGATAAAGCAATATGAAAACCGTAAAATACTTATTAATAAAATCTGTTTGCTTAACGGCTCTCACTCTGTTGTTTATAGGCGGATGCACTTCAAGTTCACAAAGCAGCAGCAGCTTAACAACTTCGTTTTTAGTTTCAGATTCTCTTGATGACAATATTGAAACTTATCTGGCAGCGCAAAAAAAAATAGATCCGAAGATCTGCGCAGATCTGGCGGATCTTGAATCAAGATACGGGGTAAACTGCCCGGATTCTGTCTGTATATCCTGTAATACGGATATTTCTATCTCCTCTCATGTAATAGAGGACAGAATAATTGCTTATATATACTGCGCTGAAGAGATCGGAGAAAAAGTGGTTTGTCTCGATCTTGTCGAGGATAATATTCTTGATTCGATCCGGTATAAAGAAAGCGTGATTCTGAAATATAATGAATGCTGTCCTTATCCGGTGAGTTACAGAGACCGCAAAAATCAAATTTTAAATCATCAGCGTGATCTCGATAGAGCAAAATTTATAACAAATTATCTTTATATGAAACTTAATATTGTCAATGAACTCATTACTTATCTCGGCATTAAAAACTGATTATAATTCAGAAAAATATTTCTTCATATGAGATTTGAAAGAATTTCACCGGAAGAAGGATTGTCGCAAAGTCTTGTAAGCAGCATTTGTCAGGATGTGACGGGATTTATGTGGTTTGGCACTCACGACGGTCTTAACAGGTATGACGGTAACTCTGTCAGAATATTTGAAAATGAAATCTCCGACCCTGAAAGTATCAGTAATAATCAGATCGAATATCTGCTCCGGGATTTGAAAAATAATTTATGGATAGGGTGTAATGATGAATTCATTTCACTGTATGACAAATACAGGGAAAAATTTATTAATATTCCTTTAAATCTTAATAATAATACTTCCGCTAAAGCAAATAATATTTCGGGAATGTCAGAAGATCATTTTGGGAATATCTGGATAGCTGCTCACGGAGGCGGTCTGATAAAATTTGATTCGAAAACAATGACATCCGTAAGATTCTGTAAAGAAACAGATATGACAGGTAATTTCAGCAGCAACTCTATCATGTGCATTTATGCAGACCGCTCAGGTAATATTATTGCAGGAACAAGGGACAAGGGATTGATACTTATTAAACAGATCAGCTCGGATGTATGCAGTGTAGAATTAACCGGAAAGATTAACGATAAATTAATAAATAACGATATAAAGTTTTTCTTTGAAGGTCCTGAAAATAATATCTGGGTCGGTACAAGACTTGGTCTGAAGAAATTTAATGTAAATAAAAAAATATTTGAAGATTATAGGTTCGGGGGAAATTTCAGCGAAAAAATTAAAAGCGAACATGTAACCTGTATGTGCGAGGACAAGAATACAAATATCTGGATAGGCACGAGAAACAACGGGCTTTATTATTTTGATCTTAGCAAAGACGTTTCTGAAAATTTCATGCAAAATAAAACCGATAAATATTCTGTCAGCAATGATACGATACTCAGTCTCTACTGTGATAATTCAAATGTAATGTGGGCAGGTACGCTAGGCGGAGGCGTATGCAGGACAGACTGCAGTGCGAAAAAATTCTATCACATTCCTTTCGTAAAAGACTCTGATGACGGGCATGAAGCAAACATAATTATGTGCTTTGCAGAAGATGACAAAAATAATCTCTGGGTAGGGACGCTTCTTTCAGGAGTATTTAAGATCAATAAAAAAACAGGTCATACTAAAAGTTTTAAAGATAAAGATGATTCAACGGGCTTTAAGGGAAAATCTGTTTTTGCGATCCTTCATGATAATGAAAAAGTCTGGATAGGAGCTAATGCAGGTGGATTAAATATGTATGATCCTGTTTCGGAAAAATTGACCAACTTTAAAAACGCGGAAAATAATGCTGCTGATGTTTATTCGCTTATGAAGGGAAGTGACACTAACAGGAATTATATTTATTGTGGGACAAGCTATTCCGGTATTTGGAAATTTAATAAAGTAACTGAAAAATTCGAAAAGTTTTCGAATTCAGATTCAGATAAATTTCATATCTCAAGCAATCAGATAAGAACAATGATAACCGATTCATCAGGTAAAATATGGGCAGGTACAATTACAAACGGAGTGAATGTGTTTGATGAAAAAAATCAAACGGTAGAATACTTCACTTACACAGCAGAAAATTCCGGAGGAATTCCGGATAAGCATATCAAAGTAATTCTGGAGGAGGATGAAAATACACTTTGGCTTGGAACGCAGTTCAGCGGGATCTGCAGATTTGATAAATCCGGAAAAAATATAAAAACATTTTCAGTAAAGGATGGACTTTCGAATAATATTGTACAGGGAATGCTTAATGATAATACCGAAAATATCTGGATAAGTACAAACAACGGACTTAATAAATTCAATAAAACTACAGGTGAGTTCAGAAAATATTATCGTGAAGACGGACTGCAGAGTAATGAATTCAATGACGGAGCTTTTTTCAGATCAGAAGACGGGACTTTTTATTTCGGCGGTGTGAACGGTTATAATTATTTCAAACCTGATGAGATCACCGATAATGAATATATTCCGGAAATTGTGATCACGGATATTAAACTCTTCAATGAGTCATTAAGCATAAACGACAGTAATTTATTTTTAAAACGCTCAGCAATTTATACTGACAGTTTAGATCTCACTTACAGGGAAAGTGTTTTATCATTTGAATTTGCAGCGCTTGTATTTAATAATCCGGGAAAAAATCAATATGCATATATGATGGAAGGATTTGACAAAGACTGGATCTACTGCGGTAAAAAACATGAAGCTACATATACAAATCTTGATCCGGGTAGATATACATTCAGAGTTAAGGGTTCAAATAATGACGGAATCTGGAATGAGAAAGGATCTTCACTTGAGATCACCATATCACCACCATTCTGGAAAACATGGTGGTTCAAAAGTCTTGGAGCCGCAGCCGGATTTGCTGCAACGGGACTTACCTATAAACAAAAACTCAATAAAATTAATAAAGAGAAATTATATCAGGAAGAGTTTTCCAGAAAGCTGATCGAATCTCAGGAAACAGAAAGAAAAAAAATTGCCGGTGAACTTCATCACACGATTGCGCATGATGTATTGCTTACAAAAAATAAAGCGCTGATCGCTTTAAAAAACCCTGAGGACAATGAGAATCTTTCAAAAGCCATAAATGAAATATCTGATCTTGCTTCAGAGACTTTAAAAGATATAAGAGAAATTTCCTATAATCTGCATCCGCATCAGCTGGAAAGACTCGGATTTACAAAAGCCATAAATTCCATACTCAACGACTTTTCCAAATCCACAGACATTTCACTAGAAAGCGAATTACACAGTGTTAATGATATACTGGACAAGCAGAATGAGATAATAATTTTCAGAATAATACAGGAATGTCTGAACAATGTAATGAAACATTCGGGAGCGGATAAAGCGGAAGTAAAAGTTCTGAATCTTGAAGAAGGAATTCTCATCAACGTAATTGACAACGGTATTGGATTTGACGAAAAAGAAAAACAGCTCGGGAAATCATACGGCATAGGACTTTCGAGTATTTCAGAAAGAGTAAAATATCTTAACGGAGATCTTAAAATAATTAGCGAGCCGGGCAGCGGAACGGCAGTTAAAATTTTTATACCAACCCAGAAAACATCATGAAAGAAAAAGAAAAAATAAAATTAATATTCGCAGATGATCATCCGATATTCAGGAATGGCTTGAAAAATCTCATTATAGAAGATCATGAAATTGATTTCCTCGGGGAAGCTGAAAACGGAGAGAAAGCACTTACGCTTATTTCTGAATTCAAACCTGACATTGCGCTGCTGGATATTGACATGCCTAAAATGACGGGCCTGGAAGTGCTAAAAGAAATTAATAAAAATAAAGTTAAAGTAAGAGTAATTTTTCTTTCAGTGTATGCATCCGAAGATATTTTTGATGAAGCAATGGAGCTCGGTATAAGCGGCTACGTCCTGAAAGACGGCGCAGTCAATGAAATTCTCGAATGTATTCATAAAGTCTATGATGGAGAATATTACATCAGTCCCGCTGTATCAAATTTATTTATTAACAGAAGAGATAAAATAAAACGTCTTGAAACAGATAAACCCGCGCTTTCAAATCTGACAAAAACGGAAATGATAATACTCAAATACATTTCACAAAAAATGACAAGCAAGGAAATTGCCGAAGAACTTTTCATCAGTATAAAGACTGTTGAAAATCACCGCACCAATATCAGCAATAAACTCGGACTTAAAGGGTCTCACAGTCTTTTGACATTCGCGATCGAAAACCGCGCAGTTCTCTGAATCTGAAATAAACATCAATTAAAACTTATAATTAAACTAAACAGGGTAAATCCCCCCGGATTTATCCTGATTCTTTTTTATACCCCTGCTTATAAACCCCTATTTATATAAAGTATCCGCCCGTGATTTAAATGTATTCGCATTTATTCTTTCAACAGTTCATTTCCCATAATTTTGTATCAGTTCTTTAAAATAAAATGAAAGGAGAAAATGAAAATTTTTAACCCGGGTTTTACCTGATCCACTTCTAATTTAAATCTGATCTATCAGATATTTTATAAACTTAAAAAAACAAAAATGAAAACAATCAGAAACACCGCCGCAGCAATTGCAGTCTTAGGATTAATCATAATCACGGGATGCAGTGAAAATTCAGTAACACCCGGAGAATTCAGCAGCAATAATAATTTATCCGGACTGATCAATAAAAATTTCCCGGAACAGAAATTATCTTCAGTCAACCTGTCGGTAAAATTGAATCCGGGTGACTCTTATACTCTGAAGAGTGATGGAGCAAATCTCCAAACATTCAGGATCATCTCATTAAAAAACTGTGATCCGGATCAGCTGAGAATTACTTCGACTACAATTGATTCAGATGTAGGATGTAACTGGGAAGGTTACAACGGTTTTGGACTGGACGATATTACAATTGAAAATATCGGAAAAACCAGAACTTACGCTTTCGGAAACATTTACGGTGTCACAAGAAAAAAATAATTATTAAATTTAAAAACAAAGGAGCTAAAAAATGAAAACGCAAAACTTAAAAAACAGAGCAGCAAAAGTTTCACAGATCTTAAAAGCCTTATTCATATTCACTGCGTTCTTTATAATGCAGGTAAGTAAAGCAAATTCACAGCCGATCTATCCTTATACAGATGTCAAAATTACTGTAGGAACACAGGGATTGTATGATGCTGCTACAGCTTTCTCAAAAACAAATGATACATTTACTGCTGAAATGAGAACAGAAAAAAATCCGGAAGATGTATTTTCTTCAGCTACGGGCGAAATTGAAAAAAGCACCATGGAAGGAAATTTCAGATTTAGATTACCTGCAAACACAGCTAACGGATACACTGACTGCTATATTGTAATTAAACATAGAAACAGTCTGGAAATATGGAGTGCCACACCGGTAAGAGTATATGAAGATCAGTCAAATGAAATGAATTTTACAGTAGCCGGAAATACATACGGGAATAATTCTTTCAATGCAGGAAAGAGAACCGTAATGCATAGCGGTGATGTAAATCAGGACGGTTTCATTGATCTTGAAGATTACTCATTAATTGAAAATGATGTATGGAATTTCACAACAGGTTATGCAGCTACAGATCTTAACGGAGATGAATTTGTTGATCTGGAAGATCTAACGATAATTGAATCAAATATTGATAAATTCCTTACTGTAAAATCACCTTTGAATCCTGATGGATTAAAAAAGAATTCACAGCTGTCGGTTTCAAGAAAGGATATAGTATTGAATCAGAACTACCCAAATCCATTCAATCCTTCCACTACTATTAGTTTCAATCTTTCATCTGAATCACCTGTAAAGCTTGCTATATATGATATCACCGGAAGAGAAGTTGCAACACTTGTAAATCAGAATCTTCAGGCAGGAGCACATTCTTTTAACTGGAATGCCGGTAATTTCACAAGCGGCGTTTACTTCCTAAGAATTAATTCCAACGGATTCTCTGAAACCAAACAAATGAACTTAATAAAATAATTTAACTAATCACATCCCGGATCGGTCAGCACCGCTCCGGGATTTTAAAACCAAAAGGAGAAAATTAAAATGATAAACTTTATGAAAAAAAAATTAACACTGATGACAGTAATACTACTGACACTGGTTTCGGGATGTGATAATTCTGTTACAAACGAAACTGAAAGAAAAATAGTATCAGCGGGACAAAAGGAATCAGTCACGAAAAGAGCCAGCACAATAATGCTTGAGATGAATTTACACTTTGGAAAAGTGACAATGAGTAACAACAGAACTCTTGAATCTAACAACGGAAATAATTTTAACAATATTGTTAAATTTGACACTCTGCTAAATTCAAATGAAATTCTTGACCTACAGGAAATGCAACCGTATGGCATATTCGCTCTCTATTTAAATTCAGAAAATGATATTGAAATATCAAACTCAGACGGAATGAACATCCGCTGCAAAACTATACTACTGGAGAAATGCAGCTTCATAGATCTTAAGCTGAAAAATGTAAGCGGAATAAAGATTAAAGTGTCAGGAATTGTCGCAGGCGAATGAAAAACAGTTATACCCATTAACTAATATATTAAAAATTAAAAAAATAAAAATTATGAAAACCTTAAAATCAGTAACAGCAGCGTTGTTAGTTTCAATATTAGCAGTAATATACGGGTGCAGTGACTATGTAACATCTGGTCCGGATGCATCTTCCGTTTCAAAGAATGTTCAGAATCCGGTATCAAAGCATAACGGCACTGTAGAAGTGTTTATAAAACTTAAACCGTTTAAATCCCATACGATTTATAATTATGATATTGATCTAAAAGAATTCCATTCACTGAGAGTGGAAAATTCAGAAGACGGAGATAATTCAAAAAATACGGTATGCAGGGATCTACAGATTTATTCAGGATTTTCTGATAAAGAAAAATCTTTAAGCTGTTCGGCGAGCGGAATAAAGGCTAATGAGATCACTTTAAAAAATACGGGGCATAGAATGCTCAATCTGAAAGTTACACTGACATCAAACTAATAAATTAAAAAAAAATAAAAGCCCGGTTTAATTGCCGGGCTTTTTTTGTAAAATTTAACAGGTATAATTTTCCTGACTAAGTTAATTATAAGATTACTTTTTAAATCCGGTAACCGCAACTAATGCCGGTCTCGGAATATCGTCTCCGTACATTGGCCAGCGGCTTGTCGGATTGTCATAATCGACGGTTCCTTCACCCGGATGCTGAACAGAAATGAACATTGTAGATCCGTCAGGCGTGAAAGCACCCCCACACATTTCACACTCTACTGGACCGGATGCAAATAAAAATGCTTTTCCCTTATTCTCACCGGATACCGGAATCATAAAAAGTGAATTATTCTTGAACGGTTTTTGAATGTCTTTATTTAATTTAGTTGTAGAAATATCGCAAAGCACCCAGAGATTTCCGTCATTATCGAATGTAAGATTATCAGGACATGAAAATCCCGTATCAGCTCCGCCTTTTGCAAAAACTTCCCACTCAAAACTCAGACTTTCAAAATTATTGTCATTCTCAACTATTCTGACAATACTTCCGAAATAATCTTTCTTACCGGAATTGTTTGTGAAAGAAATGAAAAGAGAATTATCTGCAGGATTAATTTCAATATCTTCCGGACGGTTGCATTCTGTTCCGCCCGCTATTTTAGAAGCTTTGTCACAATTGACAAGAACATCAGCCTGAGAACGGAAATTATTTTTCAGCTCATTACTTTTTTCAAAATCAAGAAGCTGCCACTTATTATTCAAAAAATCCGCAACATATAAATCACCTTCATCAAGAATATCTTCATTCTTTTTTCTGTTTTCCCTATCATAATTATTTTTACTAATAAATTTATACACACACTCATTTACTTTATCATCTCCCATGTAAGCAACGACCTTTCCGTTTTTGGAAATTCCTACAGCAACATTTTCATGTCTGAATCTTCCGAGAGAAGTACGCTTTTTGGGAATGGAATTTTTATCAAACGGATCGACTTCGACAACCCAGCCGTAATGCTCGATTATGAAATCCTTATTTGTGTCATTCCATCTGTATTCCCATACATTATCAGAAGCATAATGATCCTGGAAATTTTCTTCTCCGCTCAGCACGGTTCCCCAGGGAGTAATACCACCGCTGCAGTTTGCTAAAGTTCCGTCTGCATAATCTTTGAATTTTAATTCTTCCGCGCCGGCAGCTTTCCCGGAAAGTTTTATGGGAGTCATCGCGTTTATACTTCTGTTTAAATTCATGTCATCCGTAAATTCCCACTTACCGTCAGCTTTCTTTACCCTGAAAATATTTATCCCAGTTAATTTTCTTTCCCTGTCCGTTTCTTCTTGGGTTTTAATCCTTCCATTCTTAAAATCTTCATCCGAATATTTATTTATAAAAAGAGGAGACGGATATTCGTGATTTACTATAAGCAGTCCGTCTTCTGAATTATTTCCGCCTTCAGGGTAATCTATTGACATAAAAGCGACATAATCATTATTAAAACCGTATGGAGTATCATCCGAAATATTATCACCCCATTTTCTGATTATATTATATTCAAATCCTTCAGGAAGTATAAGCTTATCTTCTATCGACGGCATGATCGGTTTAAAAGTAATTGGTGTGTCCGGATTTGCAGATACAGTATTTAAAAGTATCGGACGGCTGTTTAACAAGTCGAGAAATCCGGAAGGGAATACAGCACATGCTGCCATGATTGCTGCAGACCTGCCGGTAGATTTTAAAAGCTCTCTGCGGGAAAGTTTTTTGTAAATTAATTTATCGAGATTGTTATCATTCATACTGCGATAAATTAGTAATTTAAATTGAAAGATACTCCTATTGAAAATTATCTTTGTATTAATTTTCGGATTTTTGCTTAGTTATTAAAACCAAATTAAATTATTTTTGCTAAAAATTTTTCTGAAATGAAGATAATTATTGTCGGAACGGCATTCCCGCTCAGAGGCGCAATGGCGCAGCTTAATGCCATTCTTGCTAATTATCTTTCTATAGATCACGATGTTGAGATCTTTTCATTTAAAAGACAGTATCCTGAATTCTTGTTTCCGGGAAAGACTCAGAAGGATACAAGCGGTAATAATATTCTTAATAAGAATATTGCTAATACGAATATCATAGATTCAATCGATCCGTTTAACTGGCAGAAGTCGGCTAAATTGATCGCAGCCCGTAAACCGGATCTAATCATATTAAGATTCTGGATCCCGTTTTTCGCTCCGGCGTTTTACCGGATATGTAATTATGTAAAAAAAAAAACCGGAGCGAAAATTCTTTTTATCTGCGACAACGTGATCCCGCATGAAAAAAGACCGGGAGATAATTTTCTTATAAAACTGATCTTTAAAGTCGGCGATTATTTTATCATACATTCTAAGAGCGTCGAGGAAGATCTGAAAAAGTTTGTAAAAGGGAAACCATACAGATATACGCCGCATCCGATCTATAATATTTTTGGAGAACCTGTCGGAAAGAAAGAAGCGCTTGAAAAAATCAAATTAGATTTTGGGATCGATCTGAAAGGAAAAAAAGTAATACTCTTTTTCGGATACATCAGAAAATATAAAGGATTGAAATATTTAATAGACGCTATGCCCGTAATTTTAAAATCCATTGATGTTACTTTACTGATAGTCGGAGAATTTTATGAAGATGAAAAGATCACTCGCGACCATATAAACAGACTTGGACTTGAAAACAGCATACACGTAGTATCCGACTACATCCCGAATGAAAAGGTAAAATATTTTTTCTGCGCTGCTGACACAGTAGTGCTTCCATATATTGACGCTACCCAAAGCGGCATCACTCAGATAGCCTACTATTATGACAAACCAGTGATCGCAACTGATGTCGGCGGTTTATCAGAATCAGTACTGGACGGCAAAACCGGGTTTTTAGTCGCACCAGAAAATCCTGATCAGATAGCGGATGCTGTAATAAAATTTTATAATGAGGATCTTGAGAAAAAATTTACAGAAGGCGCCCGCGAAGAAAAGAAAAAATATGAATGGGAAAGAATGACTGAAACAATAGAAGAGCTTTACGGAAAGTGAAACAGTAATTTATTATTCAAAAAATTTAACATTAAGTAAAATTTGAAATACGATCCGGTTAAAAAAGTATTCGGCGATATAGTATCAGATAATACATTCTTCAGGAAAATATTTTATTGGCTTCTCGATCTGATGTTCCTCAGATCATGGCATGTAAGAAAAAAGATACGTGAATTATACCCGAAGAATAAGGTCATGAATGTTTTTGACGCGGGAATGGGATTCGGTCAATACACTTACTTTCTAGCAAAGCGTTTTCCGGATTCGGATATTCTTGCCATTGATGTAAAAGAGGATCAGGTGGATGACTGTAAGAAATTCTTTACTAAATGTGGATTTAAAAACGTGAGATTCGAGATCGGCGACCTTACCAAAATAGATTACAATATGCAGTTTGATTTTATACTGTGCGTAGATGTGATGGAGCATATTGTTGAAGATGAACTTGTATTTAAAAATTTTTCAAGAGCTTTGAAAAAAGGCGGCATGCTTTTGGTAAATACTCCTTCCAATCTCGGCGGAAGCGATGCGCATTCTGATGATGACGATAGTTTTATAGAAGAGCATGCAAGGATCGGATATTCAAAAGATGACATTACTGAAAAAATTAATGACGCCGGAATGGAAGTACACTCTTTTGATTATACTTACGGAAAATACGGAACAATTTCCTGGCGATTCGGGATCAAATATCCGATACTCATTGCAGGCATATCAAAATTTCTGATATTGCTTCTTCCGTTCTATTATTTATTTACTCTTTGGTTTGTCCTGATATTTATGTGGCTTGATGTTCATACCGATAATAAAGAAGGCACAGGCATTACTATGGTCTCAAAGAAAACATAAAATAATTTCTTAGTATGTATATCCCGAAACATAATTTAATGAAAGAAGATGATGTGTTTGATTTTATTGAATCCAACAGCTTCGGGATACTTGTTTCGCAAAATGAAAAAAAGCTTACCGGCACACACATTCCGTTTATGCTTAAGAGGAATGAAGGCTCAAAGGGAACACTTATTTGCCATATTGCAAAAGCAAACCGGCAGTGGAAAGATCTCTCCGGTGAAGTTCTTGTAATATTTCCCGGTCCTCATAAGTATATTTCGCCTTTATGGTATGAAACCGATCAGGCTGTACCCACATGGAATTATCTGTCGGTGCATGTATACGGTGATATAAAAATATTCGAAGACAGGGACAGGAAAATTAATGCAGTCAGAGAGCTTGTTGAGATGTTTGAACCTGAAAAGAAAAAATATTCAATGGATAATCTGAAACCTGAATATCTCGAAGGACTTCTGAAAGGCATAGTTGTTTTTGAGATTGTTATAAATTCGATCGAAGGTAAAGAAAAATTATCGCAGAACCATTCCGCTGAAAGACAGAAGAGAATAATTGAAAGTCTGATTTCGGATGCTGATACAGATGCAGAAAAGATTGCTGGTAGAATGAAGCTGAATTTATTATCTAAAAGTGACGGGAGCTCAGGTCAGGAAAACATTCCATAATCCTTAATCCTTTATCCCAATGAGCGGAATAAATAAAAAATTAATGAAAAATGAAAAAGCCATTCTGATATTACTGCTCGGTTTATCTTTTTTAATTAGAATTATTTTGCTGTTTACCACCGATCCGACACTGAGGTCGGACAGTCTGGATTATCATGCGCTTGCTTTCAGTCTGCTTGAAGGAGAATATTCGCTCAACGGAAAACCGACTGCATATGTCGGTATAGGATATCCGGCATTTTTATCTGCAGTTTTTTTTATAGCAGGAGAAGGACAGTTTTATGTAAGACTTGTTCAGTCTGTAATTGACGTATTTACTGCGTTAATTTTTTTTGGTATTAGCAGAAATTTTTTAAATGTAAAGTATTCTCTTATCTCACTTGCAATATTTTCATTTTTTCCATCGAATATTTTATATTCACAGACAATACTTTCAGAACCGCTTTTCGGTTTTTTTTCTATGGCTGTATTGTACATACTGCTGAAAGATAACATTGCGAAAAAGCCAACTTTAATTTTTTCAGCAGGTGTATTATTCGGAATTGCAGTGCTGATCCGGACAGCATTTTTACCGGCGTTCTTGTTAGTGCCAATATATTTTTTTTTAAACAGAAAGAAATTATTTACCGCTGATAGTTTTTCTGCGGCGGTAAAATACTGTCTGATATTCATTGCGGGAATTGTACTTATAGTTGCTCCATGGAGTATTAGAAATAAAGTCATGGTCGGCACATTCAGTCCCGGAACCACTTCAGGCATAAATTTCTGGATGGGAAGCAATCCTAAGGCAACGGGCACATACAACTTTTCTGATGAAAAAGATCTGCCGTTTGATTACAGCAATGAAGCTGAAAGGGATAAGGAATATTTTAAAATCGGACTCGAATATGCTGTATCACATCCTCTGAATTATTTAAAACTAGCTATTAAAAAAATCGGATATCTTTTTTCAAGCGAGAGAATGACCGTAAATTATTTTAATGAAACTCTTCCGGGACAAAGCTCAACTGATGTTTACAGATCCGCCAATCCCTTTTTTTTCATGCTCGTTAACATTCCATATTTTATTATAATGCTGCTAGGGACTTGGGGACTTATGCTTATAAGAAAAAATTTATTTTTCATTTACGGATTCAATCTGACGTGGGTCATAACCGTTTCGGTATTTGTAGGACTTGCAAGATATCATTATGTGCTGATACCTTTTTTTATTCTCGGAACGATAATGTTCCTGTCCGTGAGAAAAGGTTCTTTCAAAGAAATTCATATTGGTAAAAAAATAATGGCAGCGGTTTTTACTTTATTTCTTCTTACTGTCTGGGCCGTTGAGTTTTATTTACTTATTAATAAATGAGAATTTGAAAAAGATACTTGTCATTACATATTACTGGCCGCCGGGCGGTGGAGCAGGTGTGCAGAGAATACTTAAGTTTGTGAAGTATCTGCCTTCAAACGGTTTCAAGCCTTATGTCGTGACGGTAGATGCTGATAAAGCAAGTTACCCCGTAACCGATAATTCTTTAAACGCTGAAGTGCCGGCTGAAGCTGAAGTGTTCCGTACGGATACTTTTGAGCCATTCGGTATTTATTCGAAAGTCGTCGGAAAGAAAAGCATCCCCACGGGTTTTTCCAATGAATCTGATCCCGGACTGATCCAGAAAATGTCGAGATTCATCAGAGGGAATTTTTTTATTCCCGACGCAAGAAAAGGCTGGATCAATTTTGCATTTAACGAAGCATGCGGAATTATAGAAAAAGAAAATATCGACACAATTATAACAACAAGCCCGCCGCACTCTGTGCAGCTTGCAGGTCTTAAGCTTAAAAAAAAATACGGAATAAACTGGATCGCAGATCTGAGAGATCCGTGGACTGATATATATTATTATAAAGAATTCAAACATCTTCCGTTTGCAGAAAGACTTGATAAAAAATACGAACGGCTTGTTCTCGAAAATGCGGATAAAGTAATTACCGTCAGCAGCGATCTTAAGCGTATTTTCACAGAAAAATCAGAGAGCATTAATGAAAATAAAATAATAATTATTCCGAATGGTTTTGACGAAGATGATTTCAGAAATGTAATTTCGGAAGATTCCCGTCAGAAGGAATTTATAATTTCTTATACAGGCACAATGGCGGAAAGCTATAATCCGCAGATCTTTTTTAATGTATGTAAAAAACTTACTTCGGAAAATCCGGATGTGAATATAAGATTAAGATTTATTGGCAGTCCTGCAGAACCGCTTATGCATAAGATCAGAGAAATGTCACTGAGCGGAAATCTTGAGGTAATACCAACAGTTACTCACGAAAGATCAGTCGGGTATCTGAATGAAAGCACTGCGCTGCTGCTCGTAATTCCGGAAGTAATAAACGATAAGGGAATACTTACGGGAAAGCTGTTTGAATATCTCGCATCGCGAAAAACAATCGTCTGCATAGGACCTGAAGACGGAGAAGCCGCAAAGATTATAAATGAATGCGGCGCCGGAAAAACGTTCGGCAGAAATAACGGGAACGGACTTTACGAATATATGAAAGGATTATTGAAATCATGGAAAGAAAAAGGAAATCTGAATGTAGACAGCGAAAGCTATAAAAAATATTCAAGAAAATCCCAGACTGCTGTATTAAGCAGTGTTATCCGGGAATTGATATAATTCTGCAGTATATCTGAAATAATCCGGCAATTTAAAAAAGTAGTTAGATTGTTTAAATGATTTAAATTATTTTAATAAAATTTTTAAAAAAATATTTACGAATGGCTAAAGCAAAACAGAAGGTCACACTTAAATCTTCCTCAGGTTCCTTAAGGAATAAAACACAGGATACTTCAGAAGGTTTTACTAATTATGATAATTATATTTTCATCGGTATAATAATATTTGCCGTTCTGATTTTTTTCAGGGAAGGGCTTTTCAGCGGAAAAGTTTTTGCGACAAGCGATAATATTGCCTCAGAAAGTTTCAGGACTTTCCTTGATGATGCAAAGAAAAACGGGATCTTCCCGCTTTGGGTGCCTTATATTTTCATGGGGATGCCGAATTTTCCTATAATATCATATAACCCCAGGGTATATGATTTCTTTTATTTCCTCTGGGACAGCGGTTTCGGAATACTGACAAACTCCTCGGAAAATCTTGTACTTCCGATAGTTATGTATTATGTGATTTTCGGGATCGGTTTTTATCTGTATGCAAAATATAAATTCAAAAATAAATTAATTGCACTTTACTGTTCTTTGTCTGCCGTCTTTGCAACAGACTTTATTCAAAGGATAGTCGTCGGACATAACACTAAGGTCCTGTCGCTTGCATTTTTCCCTTTCATACTTCTTGCTCTGGATAAACTTATTGATTCATTCAGCGATGAAAAGAAATCAGTATTCTCATTTCAGAATCTGCTTAATCTTTTCTTTCTCACAATCATGCTTCATATTCAGCTGAACTCGAATCACATTCAGATGATTTTCTACTGCTATCTGATGCTCGGCATTTATCTGCTTTATCTAATAATATACAATGTTGTAAAAAAGACAAATGTATCAGGTATGATCAAGGCCGGTGTTTTCTTTTTAGTCGCTGCTTTGATTGCCGTGGCAATGAACGCCGATGTGTTGATGACTATGAAGGAATATAATAAATATTCTATGAGGGGCGAAGCGGGAATAATTGCAAAGATCGATCCGAAGGTTTCCGATGATCAGCCGCTCGATTATGAATACGCTACAAACTGGTCATTCAGTCCGGGTGAAGTCATAACTTTTCTTCTACCTTATTATTATGGTTTCGGAGATGTGCAAGTACAAGGTCAGAAAGCGAATCTTTACTGGGGGCAGATGCCATTTACAACAAACCCAATGTACTTCGGAGTAATAACACTGCTGCTTTGTATAGTAGGAATATTTTATAACTTCCGGAAAAATCCTGTGGTGCAGGCTATGACTGTTATTACTTTTATATTCCTTTTCCTTTCGTTCGGCAGGAATTTCTCTTTAGTGTTCGATCTGTTTTATTATTACTTTCCATTCTTCAGCAGTTTCAGAGCTCCTGTAATGATACATCATTTTATGAATATTGCAATTGTGATATTAGCCGGATTCGGACTTAAGTCAATTGTCGATATTACAAAGGATAATCTCAACACGGAAAAATTCAAAAAACTTTGTTACGTGTTTTTCGGTATAGCAGGTTTGATGTTTATTATTTCAGTATTTGGTTTCAAGGACTCTTATACAGATTCTATTTCAAACAGCAATCTTGTAAATAAACTTCAGCAGCAGGGCGCAAATGCACAGCAAATCACTCAGTATATAGGTCAGATATCAACGGTTGCGTATGATAATATTGTAAGCGATCTTAGACTTCACGCCTTTTTTATTGCAATTGTTACCGGGCTTGCTTTAATGTACTCGAAAAAATCACTTTCACTTAAAATGTTACTTATCGGTACCATACTTATTGCAGTAATTGATCTGTGGAACGTCAACAATAAAACTCTTCATTGGGATAATCCCGGAGATGATAAATCCGCCTTTGCAGAATCTGATTATACCAACTGGCTTTTGACCAACGCACCGGATACTTATACTTACCGAATAGCGGAAATTAACGGAGGCAGGCTCAGCACTAATAATACTTTTGCTTTTTTCAGACTGCATACATTCAACGGATATCACGGCGCAAAGATCAGGATCTATCAGGATGCAGTGGATGTAGCCGGTGACAGCAATCCGCTGTTACTTTCTCTCGGAGGTGTAAAATATATTGTTACCGATCAGCCGCTTCAGGATACTTCCTTCACTCAGGTGTTCAAAGGTTCAAGAATGATCTATGAAAATAATAATTTCATTCCGAAAGTTTTCTTTGCAGATGAGGTCAAAGTGGAAAGCGATATTAACATTCTCAACAATATCCGCGACATGAATTTTAATCCGTATGAAATTGCATATACTGAAAAGGAGCTTCCCGTTAAGATCGATAAGCCGGACTCTGCAGTAAATGCCAGGCTCATAAAAGGTGACATACACAGCATGGAATATGAAGTGAATGCCAGCGGAAATAACCTCGTTGTATTCAGCGAGATATATATTCCATTCGGATGGAAAGCTTACATTGACGGAAATCCAACGTATATTTATAAGACGGATTATTTCCTGAGATCAGTAGTAGTGCCGCAAGGAAAACATAAAGTGGAATTCAGATACGAGCCTGAAGTTTATTTTGCAGGTAAAAGTATCAGCATGGCTGCTAACGGTTTTCTCGGATTGATATTAATAGCCGGTATTTTCGGATATGTATCTGGCAAAAAAAAATCAGATAAGAATCATCAGATAGAAAATAAAATTTGAAAACTACAGAAGGAAATATTGTAAAACTGGTTGCAGATATAACCGTGCTGAGTAATGACAATGTGCTGCTCGTGAAATATTCAGACACAAACAAATATGATCATCAGAGCGGATGGTTTCTCCCTGATGATCTTGTAAATTTCGGAGAAGATCCCGATGACGCTGCTGCACGAATATTAAATGAACAGCTAAGAATAAGTAGCGAGCCGATAATACTTGATCACGTTGAAACATTTACCGGAAATGACAGGTCATGGCATATCGTATTTCATTACATTTGCCGGACCGCTGAAATGCCGGAGATAAAAAATTCTGATGATCTGGAAATTTTCAAATGGTTTTCTCTGAACGAACTTCCCCCGAAAGAAGAGGTTGCGCATCACGGATGGGCTTTATATACAATACAAAGCATTACGAAAAAACAATTCAGAATTTAGTTTAATCTTTCGGCAGCTTTTAAAAGTTTTTCGGTGTCGATCTTCTTTCCTGTTTCTTCGGATTCAGTATTTACTGTAACACGAAGCGCTTTTAATCCGCTGAGTCCCTGCAATTCACTCAGTTCAAATTTTTCAACTTCTTTGGTGAGATATTTTTCCGACTGCAGATACTCAATGTAACGCATATATTCCTGCTCCTCCTGAAACTGGGAATATACAATTGCTATCTTTCCCGGCTGCGTAAGCCGCTCTTCACTTCCTTTTATTTCAGCTTTATCAATTCTTTTTTTCATGATCTCATATCTGATATTGTAACTTCCGTCGACATCAAATCTTTTTTCATCATATCTGAATTTTATTGAGAGCGGATTATTCTGCACCAATATAAGCTGCGCCGTCTGTAGTGGAATGCTTAATTTATTTTCCATTTCATTTACCTGACAGACAATGCCGCAGTTTAGTATAAGCTGCCACAGTCTTAAGTTCTTCAGATACAATTTGTCAAAGCTCCCGTTTTCATTTAGTGATGAGCCGATATAAATACTATGTTCCACTCCGTCGGTTTTGTATCTTTCGAAATAATGCGGAAATATTTTCTGTATCTTTTCCTGCTCCGTATCGAGATACGCAGTGATCATATTTGTCAACGCAGCTGAACTCGACTCATACTCCTTTCTGCTTTTGTATATAATTCCAAGATCAGGGTCGACTGTTTTCCGGAACATCTTTATTTTTTCCTCAACACTTTTATCAAATGATCCGATTATGTCAAGCTGAGGATAAATTTCATTCATCAGAAATTCAACACTGCTTACTTCGTCACCAGTGTTAATCATGAAATTTAATGAACTTATTTTTTTTTCAATTTGAAAAATCAGATTTTTGAGAATGTAAAGCTGCCGGAACTTATACGCCTCCTTCAAAATATTATTTACAAGCTCAAGATTTTCTATCAGATCTTTTTTAACGGATTCATTTCTTATCATTGATGAATTTCTGATATCTGATAAGCCATAAAGCGGGTAAAGATTTTTCAGTATAATTTCTTCCATTTCTGATTCATTGCTTTCACCATTATTGATCAGATATTTTACTGCGGCATCCCTGAACTTCCATTCTATCGAAGGATGAATGGAAGTGCATTTCTCCTTTATTACCGATTGTATTTTTTTATTAAACTCATCATTAAATCTTGCTATTGATAAAGCGAACAGATTATATATTTCCCTTAACTTCAGAGTATTGAACGGATTAATTGTTCCGGGTTCGGGCGATACCAGCTCCATGATCGCAATCACTTCATCATTATATATCAAAGGAGCTACTAATAAATTTCTATAACCCGACTTCAGAACGCTTTTTTCAATTTCCGTCGCGTTTGGATAATTTTTAATATCATCGATAATGATCACTCTTTTTTCTGCTGCGCAGATCTCATAAACAGAGTCAGCGTTCCGGATGGAGTTTTCACAGAAGTTGCTGATCTGAAAATTATTTAGAATTTTTTTTCCGTATCTAAACAGAAGATCGCTCTTTCCTGGCACTTCTGTCAGACCTAAACTCACAGACAGATTTTTGAGCATTGATCTTATATTATTCTGAAGCTTCAGCAGACTTGACTGCATTGATATGCTATGCTTTTCAATAAAATCCTTTTTTACTGCTGATAGAATTTCAGTGTCGGTTATGTTGATTGCATTGATTACAAGAAAACCCGTGAACTCGAAATCTTCAGGCGGGATCACGGTTTTTAAAAATTCCAGGTCATGAATTCTGTTGCTTATTTCTCTTCTTTCGGATGCAGAAAAGTTTTTCAACTTACCTTTCACTTTTATATCACCGAATTCATTAGCAAGATTAAATTTAAAATACCTGTCAAGACCGGTCTCGGGATGGGGGATTTTATAAACAAGAGGAAATTCCGAACGAAGATCAAAGCCGTAAACATAATTCAGTATTATTACAAAAGCTCCGACGGCATTTCCAAAATTGTAAGATACTTGATCAATGTTAAGATCGCCTTTGAATTCCTCGCCGTCATTCATAATCAGCTTTTTGAACATAGGCGACGAAAAGAATATTTCGTTAAAAAATAATTTAGTCAGAGCATAAGTCTGCTTTTCCCAGAATGCGTCAGGAAAGACAAACATCATCATATTCGATATCAGACTTTCATATGGTTTTAATTCATATATGTCATTGAAGGATTTTCGAATACCGGGATTTTTATCTATTTCCCTGAGTATACTTTCCGCAAAAGCTTTCTTTATATTGTCCTTTGATTTTGCGGCTGACTCAATATGTTCGATAAGCTTATTGAAACTAATGGTGACTCTGAAAGGAAACCGGAATTCCGGATTTCTGAATTTATCCGACTGAAAATTATTCATTAACAGATTAATGGTTGAATGCTCTGACATATTTTTAGAAATTATTTAATGTAAACTTAACTTTATGGAAATTTTAAATCAAGAAGTAATTTGATTCAACTTGTTATTTCTACTAAAACTCCGAATGGGTGTTAATATAATAGGGAATATTATATTTGGTGAAATTATTTTTGATAATTTTTAAAATTAATTTTACCAAACCGCAAATAGTTGATATTACATTAAACGAGTTAACCGTATGCAAAAAAAAAAAATTTATCCGTTTACCGCCCTTACTTCGGACTACGAAGCTGATACTAATATTGACGTTTAAAAACGAAATCTAAATTCTTAGATTAGTCACTTAATAAAAAATATGTGCGGAATATCCGGCGTTCTGAATTTCGGTGAAGAAGACTTAAACTTTACACGGTTTAAAAGCTCCGTGAATGTAATTAGTCACAGAGGACCTGACGACGAAGGGTTCGCTGTTTTTAATACCTTTAAAAAACTCAGCGAAGAAAAATACAGCGATGACTCTGCTGTTAAAAAAGGAAGTAATATTCTCTCTGAAAACAACAGCATTTATAATCTCGGACTCGGCTTCAGAAGACTTTCAATACTCGATCTTTCCGTGAACGGACATCAGCCGTTTTTTAATGAAGAAAAAAATATCTGCGTCATCTTTAACGGCGAAATATATAATTATATTGAAATACGTAAAGAGCTAAGGGCAATAGGTTATTCATTCAAAACCGGAACCGATACGGAAGTTATTCTATATTCATATATGGAATGGGGCGATGAATGTCTGAGCAGATTTAACGGCATGTGGGGAATAGCCATTTATGATATGCGGATCGATAAGCTCTTCTGCTCGCGCGACAGGTTCGGCGTTAAGCCATTTTATTTTTATTTATCCGAAGATAAATTTGTTTTCGCATCTGAAATTAAATCCATTATTGAATATTTAAAGGGCGACAGATCTTTTACAGTGCAAGTAAACGACGGAATTGCCTATGACTATTTTATAAATAATTATACGGATCACAGCAGCGCGTCTTTTTTTGAAAATATAGTTCAGCTGAAGCCGTCACATTTTATTTCTATAAGCGGGAAGAATTTCAAAACCGGAAAATATTTTGAACTGAAAGTGAATGAGGAGTTTGGAAAATATGAAAAGGAAAAATTTATAAAGCTGAGAGATGACTTCGGCGAACTATACAGAGATTCGGTTAGACTCAGACTTCGTTCTGATGTAAGCATCGGCACATGCCTCAGCGGCGGTCTCGATTCGTCTTCGGTAGTTTCGGTGATAAATAAATTCATTACAGGTGAAAAGGATTTCAACAGATCGCAAACGGGTGACAGGCAGAAAACTTTCTCAGCTGTGTATGATGATGAAACCATTGACGAAAGAAAATTCATAGAGCAGATAGTTAAAGCGACAAACTGCAGCTCGCATTATGTATTTCCGGACAAAGCGGATTTTTCCGGGGACATTGATGCATTTGTATATCAGCTTGACGAACCGATAGCGGGAACTTCGCCTTATGCGCAGTGGAATGTGATGAAGCTGGCGAGGAAAAATAATGTAACCGTTCTGCTTGACGGACAGGGTGCGGACGAATCACTCGGCGGTTATGAGGTTTATTTCGGATTCCTTTATTCCAATATGATCAGTGAAGGGAAATACGCCGGAATGATCTCCGAATTGTCAAAAAATTTCAGTAAAGGGGCGGAGATCATTTTAAGAGGATTGAAATATTATAGAAAAATGAGAGATATTTCCTCCGATAAAACCGCGGCTTACTTTAATCCTGATTTTCTTAAAGAAAATAAGGATAGAAATCAGCTTGATTTCCGGACCAAAAATAATCTGAATAAAAAATTATACGAAGACCTTTCGCAGTTTATACTTCCTTCTCTGCTGAGATTTGAAGACAGGAATTCGATGAAGTTTTCCATTGAGTCGCGGACGCCGTTTTTGGATTACAGGATAATACAATTTCTTTTTGAAACGGAAGCTGTTTACAAAATTCATAACGGATGGAGTAAGTGGATTCTCAGGAATGCCATGGACAAAGAGCTGCCTGAAAATATTGTCTGGAGAAGAGATAAAAAAGGATTCCCGACACCGGAAAGAAAATGGATGATGGATCTTAAAATTGATTTTATGAAATTAGCGAATGAAAGCGGCGCTGAGATTGGAAATTACTTTAATATTTCTAAAATAACTCAGGATTATGAAAAAATACTTTCTGATCCGGAAATCAAATCTCATTTCCTCTGGAAGATCTACAACTTTATGAAATGGAGGAAGCTGTTTAATGTGAACATTTAAATTTATTCTGATAAATGACATTTATTCCTTCATATCTATTATTTTGTTCAATAACCTAAGTTTTTAATAAATTGTATTTAAAAACCTATAATGGTATTTTTGATAAATTAAATTTAAAAATATGAAATTAAATACATACAAAATTCTTACAGTCTTTATAGTTTTTTTATTTTCAACATCCTTTTACGGGTGCGGTTATAACACTCTGGTATCAATGGAAGAAGGAGTAAACTCCGCATGGTCTCAGGTGGAAAATCAGTATCAGAGAAGGGCGGATCTGATTCCGAATTTAGTCAGCACTGTGCAGGGAGCTGCAGATTTTGAAAAAAGCGTTTTGACGGAAGTTACGGAGGCGAGAAGCCGCGTAGGACAGATGAAACTTAATGCTGAAGATCTAAGCGATCCTCAGAAATTCCAGATGTTTCAGCAGGCACAGGATCAGCTCTCAAGCGCATTATCGAGACTGCTTGTCGTAACTGAAAATTATCCTCAGCTGAAATCAAACGAAAATTTTTTACAGCTGCAATCACAGCTCGAAGGAACTGAAAACAGAATTTCAGTAGAGCGAAAAAGATATAATGAAACTGTACAGGCTTATAATACAGAGACGAGAACTTTCCCGACACTGATTATGGCTAAGATATTCGGATTCAAAGAGAAAGAATATTTCAGATCTACTGCAGGCAGCGAAAATCCGCCGGATGTAAATTTTGATTTTAATAAAAAAGATAAATAGTATTAAGAAAATAAATTCCTTAATTAAATAATATACAGGTGCAGGCAGTAATAATGGCTGGAGGATTTGGAACAAGGCTCAGACCTTTGACCAATAACATTCCGAAGCCAATGGTTCCGATAGCCAATAAACCAATACTTGAGCATATAATAAATTTACTCAAGACACATGATATAAAAAATTATGTGGTGCTGCTGTTTTTTATGCCTGAAGTTATAAAGGAGGAACTCGGTGACGGAAGTAAATACGGTGTGAAAATACAATACGTAGTTCCCGATCAGGATTATGGCACCGCAGGCGCTGTAAAGCTTGCAGAAAAATATATCAAAGATAAATTCGTCGTTATCAGCGGCGATGTTCTTACGGATTTTAATCTTACTGAAATTTCAGACTTTCACAAAAAGAAAAAAACGATCGCCGCTCTTGCATTATACAGATCGAATAATCCGCTGCAGTTTGGAATTGTATTAACAGACAAAAATGACAGGATAGTAAGATTCCTCGAAAAGCCGTCTTCTTCTGAAGTGTTTTCAGACACAATTAATACCGGTATATATTTTTTTAATAAGGAAATATTCAAGCACATTCCCGAAGGTGAGAACTATGATTTTTCAAAAGACCTGTTCCCTTCGTTATTAAAAAATAAAATCCCGCTTTACGGACACAAGACAGACGGATACTGGCGGGACGTCGGTAATTTGGATGAATACATAGAAGCCAATATGGATGTGCTGAAAGGCAAGCTGAGTTATATCAAAGCTTCCGGTGATGGAAACTGTATCAGTAAAAATTCCAAAGTGGATAAAGATGCGATAATCGAAAACAGTATTATCGGAGATAATGTAGTTGTAGAAAAGGATGTCATAATCAGAAATTCCGTACTCTGGAAAAATATTCGAGTCAGTTCAGATTCCAGACTTTTATTTGATGTGGTGGGCAGTAATTGTTTCATTGGTAAAGGAACGAGAATTAATGATTATGTTTTCATCGGAGAAAACTGCAGTATAGGAAATAATGTATTCATAAGCTCGAGTCTGAAGATATGGGATAGCAAGCAGATCGAAAATAATCAGAAAGTAACTAGAAGTCTTATATATGATGACAGATTCTTTACGGATCTTTTCACAGATTCTAGAATAACGGGACTTTCAAATCTTCAGATCAACCCTGAATTTGGAGCAAAGCTCGGCTCTGTATACGGAGCTTTTATTGGTCAGGGAAAAAATGTTATAGTAGCACGTGATAGTGATTATATTTCCAATATGATAAAGCGTTCTATTACAAGCGGACTGATGTCAGCAGGCGTTAATGTCATAGATTCGCAGGTAATTCCGATACCTATGTTGAGACAGGAGTTAAAAAGTGGTGAGGGAGCCGGAGGAATATTTGTCAGGAAGTCTCCGTTTGACGGAAGATCATCTGATATAATATTTTTTGATAAAGACGGAAGAGATCTTTCGGGAAACAAGACAAAATCCATTGAGAGATTATTTTTCAGCGAAGAATATAAAAGAGCTGATTTTGAAAAAGTCGGTTTTATTAAGTTTCAGGAAAGAACAAATGAAAAATACACAAAGCATTTTTTGTCATGTCTTGATCTTCCTGCGATCAGAAAAAACAGATTCAATATTGTAATTGATTATTCATATGGTATCGCATCAACAATTTTTCCGAATATATTAGGTGAGTTTGACTGCGAAGTCGTATCACTGTCAGCTCATCTTGATTCCAAAAAAGTAACGCGTCCTATCGAGGAATATCAAAGCTCTCAGGAGCATTTTACTTTCGTAGTGAAATCACTAAAGTATGATTTCGGATTTATGATAGATGCAGGTGGTGAAAAGATCTGGATGTCAACCGCCGCCGGTAAACTTTTAGAAGGAGACAGATTTCTAGTGATTGTTCTAAAGATGTTTCTTATGGTTACAAAAAATGTAAAGAAGATCGCTGTTCCAGTGCAGGCAACCGGTGAAATCGATATTGTCGCAAAGGAATTCGGCGTGGAAGTAGTCCGAGTCAAGAATACTCACTATTCAATGATGATGGCATGCGACGATACGGATGTAAAATTTGTAGGAGGCACAAGGGGAGGATTTCTTTTCCCCGAATTTCTTTATGCAACAGACGGAATATTTTCAGTAGCTAAGATCATTGAGCTCATTGCCAGAAGCGGCGTGTCGATTGATGAACTTGATAAAAATACTCCGGGTCTATTCCTGCTGAAAGAAAATCTCATTTGTTCAAAAGAAGATAAAGGAAGTATCATGAGAAAATTTATGGAAGACAATACTAAATACAGACAGGAACTGATAGACGGAGTAAAAATTTTTATCGATAAAAATACAACGGTGTTGTGTATACCGGATACGGACAGAAATATTATACATTTAAACGTTGAGTCCGATACACAGCAGAAAGCGGTAAAGTATATGAAAGAGTATAAGAAAAAGATCGAAAAATATTTAACCAAAAATGATTTAACTTAATTTAGAAAAATGAAGATCAGTGAAATATTAAATGAGAAGGTTGTTAGAGTAAATTTTGAATGTTCGGACAAAGATGATGCTATTAATAAGATGGTAGAGCTTGCTTCAAAATCAGGCTTAATGACTGATATAGATAAAGTAAGGCAGTGTGTTTTTGACAGGGAGAATCTTGTTTCGACAGGAGTCGGAAAAGGATTTGCAATTCCGCACGGAAAGACGGATGAAATAAAAGATATTGTTGCAGCGTTTTCAATTTTAAAAGAGCCTATAGATTTTGATTCCATTGACCTCGAACCGGTGAAGTTTATTTTTTTGATAATCGGAAAAGAAACCCTGCTGAACGCTCACATCAAACTGCTCAGTAGAATTTCAAGATTAATGAATAAAGATGAGTTCAGAGATAAACTTTCTGAGGCAAAATCTACAGAAGAAGTATTAAAGCTTTTTAATGATGAAGAGCAAAGCGTGTTTGAAGTCTGATTATCTATTTTTAAATTATTAATACTGCATATCTCAACCCCTGTAATCTCCGTATTCCACTTTAGGTAAATTTTAATTCAATAATTTGAATAAAGAAATTTCATATAAATTATCATTCCCGGAAAGGCAGGCTCATTTCTGTGAAGTAAGTATCACAGTCTGTGATCCTGAAAATGACGTAACAACTTTTTCAATGCCTGTCTGGACGCCGGGCTCATACCTTGTCAGAGAGTTTTCCAGAAATACAGACAGCGTAAAAGTTGCAGCATCTGACGGTGAAAATCTGAAAGCTGAAAAAATTAATAAGAATACATGGAATGTATCTAATCCGGAAAAAAATGATTTTACATTCTGTTACAGAGTTTACGGAAATGAGCTGACGGTACGGACTACGAGGATAAATAGTGATCATGCATTTATAAGTTCAGCCGGTGTCTTCATGGCGGTAAGCGGAATGGAAGAATGCAGATGTAAGCTGACAGTTGAGCTTCCGGAAGAATGGGAAAAAATTTCCACCGGTCTAAATAAAATTTCCGAGAATGTATTTTATGCAGATAACTATGATATATTGATTGACTCGCCGCTTGAAATTGGAAATCAGAACATACTTGAATTTGAAATACAGGGGATAAAACACTTCATATGTCTAACAGGTGAGGGAAAGTATAAGGATGAAATAATCATAAATGATTTCAGAAAAATTGCAGAGGAGCAGATAAAATTTTTCGGCGGAAAAATTCCTTACGAACATTATACATTCATCATTCACCTAGTTGAGAAAGGCGGCGGCGGACTTGAGCATCTGAATTCATTTGTTGCACAGTTTGCAAGACTGAACTTCAGCGATGAAAAGCTTTATAAGAAATTCCTGGGACTTGTATCGCATGAATACTTTCACCTTTGGAATGTAAAAAGGATCAGACCTTTTGAGCTGGGACCTTTTGATTATAATAATGAGAATTATACGAAAAGTCTTTGGATAGCGGAAGGATGGACTAGTTTCTTTGACAATGTATTTATAAGAAGATGCAGGCTTATAAACGATGAAGAGTATTTTGAGTTTATTGAAAATGAATATAATGATGTAATGAGATTCAAAGGTAGATTTCATCAGTCGCTTTCCGAATCGAGCTTTGATACATGGATAAAGTTTTACAGGAAGGATGAAAATTTCAACAACACGCAAATCTCTTATTATACAAAAGGTGCGCTGGTTGCTTTGATGCTGAATATTGAGATAATAAAAAATACGAACTGCGAAAAGTCATTGGATGACGTGATGAGAATTCTTTACAAAGATTATGAAGACGACCGGTCAAAAGGATATACACAGGAAAGAATTAAAGAAGTATGTGAGTCAGTGAACGGCGGAGAACTTAATGAATTCTGGAAAATGTATGTGGATGGAACAGATGAAATTCCTGTTGAGGAATATCTGGGATTTGCCGGAATAGAAGTCACAGACACAGCAGATTCCGCATCAGCCGCTCTTGGAATTGAATCAAAAATGGAAAACGGAAAATTAATAATAATCAAAGTAATTGACGGAGGCTCAGCGTATGATTCAGGATTGAGTTTCAGGGATGAGTTAATATCGGTAAACAGCTTCAGAGTAAATGAAGAAAATATAAAAAACATACTTTCAGAAAAAAAACCGGGTGACATGATCAAAGTAATTATAAGCCGCGAAGGGTTAATAAAAGAAATTCCGGTAACTCTTATGAAACCAATCCCGAAGTTTAAAATAAAGAGAATGGAAATTATAACAGACGAGCAGGAGAAGGTATTTCAGAAGTGGATACCCGGATGAAAACAGATTGATCAGTTTGGTAAAAAATAAACTGAACTCAGACTGAACTGATATAAAAAATTGAATTTAAATGGAAATACATTCTAAATAAATTTACATATCAACTTTTCAAATTACAAAATTATGAAAAATTATATATTCATAAAAGTATTGCTGGCTGTGATGCTGACAGCGGGCATAACATCAGCTCAGTATCAGAATATATTCATTACGAGTACCGGCTCGCCAAACGAACCATCGATCTGCATGAATCCAAAAAACACAAATCAGATAGTCGCCGGATCTAATCTCAACTTTTATTATTACTCTACAAACGGCGGATACAACTGGTCACGTGCAACTCTCACTTCTACTTACAGCGTATGGGGAGACCCCTGCATTGCTGTGGATACGAACGGACATTTTTATTACGGACATCTGACCAATCTGTCAGGAAGTTATTTCATCGACAGGATCGTAGTTCAGAAATCCACAAACGGCGGGATGAACTGGAACAACGGAGCATTTACAGGTTACATTCCTCCGAAGCAGCAGGATAAAGAGTGGATATGCGTGGATCCGAGGAACAATAATCTTTATATGACATGGACACAGTTTGACAGTTACGGGAGTTCGTCACCGGCTGATAGTTCCGCTATTTTGTTTTCGAGATCAACAGACGCAGGTGAATCATGGAGCGCTGCTGTGAGAATAAATAAAATTGCAGGTGATTGTGTAGATGAAGGAAATACAGTTGAAGGCGCTGTGCCGTGTGTCGGACCGAACGGCGAGATATACGTTTCATGGTCGGGTCCATTGGGGATCGTAATGGACAGATCCACAGATGGCGGCTTAACCTGGCTTGATGAAGATATTTTTGTAACTTCCCAGCCCGGCGGATGGAGTTATAATATTCCCGGTATCAGCAGAGCTAACGGACTTCCGGTTACAGTTTGTGATATATCAAACGGACCAAACAGGGGAACAATATATATTAACTGGTCAGATCAGAGAAACGGCGCTCAGGATACGGATGTATGGTTAATAAAATCAACCGACGGCGGCAATACATGGGGACAGGTGAAGAGGGTTAATGATGATCCCGCCGGAAAACAGCAGTTCTTTACATGGGTGACTATCGATCAGAAAAACGGCGACATGTATTTTGTGTTTTATGACAGAAGAAGCTATTCAAATAATCTAACTGATGTTTATATGGGAAGATCTACAGACGGTGGAGAAAATATTTTGAACTTTAAAGTAAGTGAGACTCCTTTTAATCCGAGCTCATCTGTTTTCTTCGGAGATTATACTAACATAACAGCTTTTGACGGTAAGGTTAGACCAATTTGGGCGAGAGCTGACAATACTTCGATGAGCATATATTCGGCGATTGTAGATTTCATTACAAATGTGCAGCAGATAAATTCCACTCAGCCGGATTCATTCAGACTTTATGAAAATTATCCGAATCCGTTTAATCCGGTTACAAAAATAAAATTCGATGTATATGATAATTCTTCTTCCGATGTTAATCTCACCATTTATGATGTAAGCGGAAAGGAAATTACAAAACTTGTAAATGGAAATTTAAGACCAGGCACATACGAAGTGGAATGGAATGCCGCTGATCATTCTTCAGGTACTTATTTCGTAAAAATGGAAGCAATGAATTTTTCAGATATAAAGACAATGATGTTTGTAAAATAGTTTAATTGATATTTAAATCAGAAAAAATCCGGCGGATTACAACGACCGGATTTTTTTTCAACCAAAAAATTTCTTCTCTCATAGATATGTACATTAAAGAAGTCATAACAAATTTTTCACAAACCTGATATTTTAATACTTTTTTCAAATTAAAGTTTAAAGTAAATTGTTTCGGAAATATGAAGGACATTCTTAGAAGTGAATAAGTTAATATCATTGAATCACCGTCATATTAAAAGTAAATTGAATCCATGGAAAATGTAGTAGCGATAGTCGGCAGACCGAATGTTGGTAAATCCACTTTGTTCAACCGTCTCACAGGAAAGAAAAACGCAATAGTTCACGAGAAGAGTGGAGTTACAAGAGACAGGAATTACGGAGAAGTGGAATGGACCGGTAAGAAATTTTTTCTTATCGATACCGGCGGATTCGTACCGCATTCCGAAGAACAGTTTGAGAAAGCGATCCGGTCGCAGGTAAAACTTGCCATAGACGAAGCCGATGAAATACTTTTCGTTGTAGATGCAAAAAACGGAATGCATCCTGTTGATAAAGAGCTTGCTAATATGCTCCGGAAACATATGGACGAAAAGAAGATCATTCTTGTAGCAAATAAAATCGACATTGTAGAAAGAACCTCAAACGCGCTGGAGTTTTATTCTCTCGGACTCGGCGAACCGTTTGCAATATCCGCAATAAACGGATTTAACTCGGGAGATCTACTTGATATTATAACCTCAGACTTCCCGATGGCTGATGATGATGAGGAAGATAACACTATTAAGTTTGCTATCATCGGAAAACCGAACGCCGGCAAGTCTTCCATTGCCAACGCTCTGCTGAATGAGGAAAGAAATATTGTTACGGATATTCCCGGCACTACACGCGATACTATTGATTCAAGTATGAAATATTACGGGGATGACATTATTCTTATTGACACTGCCGGTCTGAGGAAAAAAGCTAAAGTAACCGAATCCATTGAATTTTATTCCACCATCAGAACATACAAAGCCATTGAAAGATGCAATGTCGCTATTCTTGTGATTGACGCTATACCGCTTCTCGAAGAACTGGACAAATCCTCCGACATCAGACTTGCAACATTCAAACTGGATAAGCAGGATGTTAAGATCATTGAAGATGTCATTAGATTAAGAAAAGGTCTGCTAATTGTGATCAACAAATGGGATCTTGTCGAAAAGGATTCCAACACAGCTAAGATAATTGAGCAAAAAATAACTGAACATCTTAGAAGTTATACCTATCTCAAATTTATATTCATTTCAGCTCTTACAAAGCAAAGAATACATAAAGTAATTGAAGAAGGTGTAAGCATATATAAAGAAAGATCCAAAAAAGTAAGAACAAGCGAACTGAACGAAGCTCTTCTGAACGAAATTAAATCCACTCCTCCTCAGGCACTTAGAGGAAAGGAGATCAAAATTAACTACATAACACAAATCAAAAGCTCTCCTCCGGTTTTTATTTTTTTTGTAAATGATCCGGACGGAATCAATGAGAACTATAAAAAATTCCTTGAGAAGAAACTACGTGAGCATTTCGGATTTAAAGGTATTCCCATAGATCTTGTCTTCAGAAGGAAGAATAATTAATTCTCCATATCTCAAACGTTTCTAATTTTAACCGATACGATAATTATTTTGGAAAATAAATTCACATGTCATGATATCAGAAATCTATACAGCCACGACTTACGGCGTCGACGCCTATATAGTAAGAGTAGAATCACACATTGAGAAAGGTCTGTTTAATTTTACAATAGTCGGTCTTCCCGACAATGCCGTTAAGGAATCCCGCGAAAGAGTTTCAGCCGCCATTAAAAATTCAATGTTTCATTTTCCGGTAAGAAGGTATACAGTTAATCTTGCTCCGGCAGACGTCAGAAAGGAAGGTTCGGGATTTGATCTTCCGATCGCTGTCGGTCTGATCTGCGAAACATCTCAGGTGTCTCCTTCAAAAGTCAGGGATTATGTATTTATTGGTGAACTCTCTCTCGACGGAAAGCTCCGTCCTGTAACAGGAGTTTTGCCGATCGCACTTGAAGTAAAGAAAAATAATTTTAAAGGAATAATACTTCCTATAGAAAATGCAAAAGAAGCAGCAATTGTGGAAGGCATTGACGTACAGCCGTTTGAAACCCTTACTGAAGTTGCGGATTTTTTAAATGACGAGATCACTCCCAAACCTTTTACAATAAACGTAAAAGAATTATTCGAACTTGAAAAAAATTATCTGCTGGATTTTTCTGATGTGAAAGGACAGGCGGAAGTCAAACGCGCAATGGAAGTTGCAGCTGCAGGTGCGCACAATATCATTCTCATTGGACTGCCGGGTTCAGGTAAGACAATGGTTGCGAAAAGACTTCCTACAATTCTTCCGCCGCTTTCGCTGGAAGAAGCGCTGGAGACAACTAAGATCCATTCCATAGCAGGACTTCTTACTTCAAATACTGCAATAATTTCCACTAGACCTTTCCGCTCACCTCATCATACGGCAAGCGATGTTTCACTTGTCGGCGGCGGACCTAATGCCAAGCCCGGAGAAATTTCATTTGCGCATAACGGTGTACTTTTTCTTGATGAACTGACGGAATTCAAAAAGAATGTGCTTGAAGTAATGAGACAGCCGCTCGAAGACAGAGTCGTAACGATCTCACGATCCAAAATGACAGTTCAGTATCCGTGCAATTTCATGCTCGTCGCCGCCATGAATCCTACTCCCGCCGGCTCCGCAAAGGAAACGGAAATGTATAATGACTACGATATTCAGAAATTTTTATCAAAAATATCCGGACCAATACTCGACAGGATAGATCTGCATGTGCATGTCAATCCTGTTAAGTATCAGGAATTGTCAAGCAAAACCGAATTGGAAAATTCATCCTCAGTGAGACACCGTGTGATAAAGGCGAGAGAACTTCAGCTGGAAAGATTTAAAGATAAGATGGGCATTTATTCAAATTCAGGTATGTCTTCAAAAGAAATAAAGGAGTTTTGTAAAATAGATACAGAGTGTGAAAATCTTATGAAGATGGCAATTACAAAACTCGGCTTGTCGGCAAGAGCTTACGACCGTATTTTAAAAGTGAGCAGGACAATCGCCGATCTCGACGGATCTGAAAACATTTCTCCCGCGCATATAAGCGAAGCGATTCAGTATAGGAGCTTAGACAGGTCGGGCTGGGTTTGAAGATATTTAATCCGGAAAACGACCTTTTGTTTTTTCACTCAAAACTTTAAGCGGTTTGAATTTCTTTTTGACAAGTTTGTATTTTTCTACGGCGCTTTTTTGAATATGTGCAATTGCATCTTCCACCGAATCCGTCAGTATAAAAAGCTTAAGATCTTCGGGACTGATAGTTTTATTTTTGACAAAGTCTTCGAGAAGCTCGGTTAGATTTTTCCAGTAATCCTTACCCATTATGACAACCGGAAAACCGGATATTTTTTTTGTTTGAATAAGAGTAAGAGTTTCAAAGAGTTCATCCATAGTCCCTGCTCCGCCGGGCAAAACGACAAATGCATATGAATACTTAAGCAGCAGAACTTTTCTGACAAAGAAATATTTGAAAGTAATCCATTTGTCCATGTAAGGATTATGACTCTGTTCAAATTCCAGTTCGATGTTACAACCCACAGATCTTCCTCCGGCTTCTTTTGCGCCGCGGTTGGCAGCTTCCATAATTCCTGGTCCGCCGCCCGTCATAACAGTAAATCCTATTTCAGTTAGACGCTTTCCTACTTCACGCGCTGTCTTATAATAGATGTGATCTTCATCGAATCTTGCCGAACCAAATACAGTAACGCACGGTCCGACGAAATGAAAAGCTCTGAATCCTTTTATGAACTCAAACAAAACTTCAATAGTGAATATGAATTCTTTTTTCCTGGATCTGGGGCCTTCGAGAAAATACTTTTCTTCCTGAGATATTTTTTTTTCGGCGGCCTGTTTATCACTGTTATTAGTAATTCTAAATCTCCTCTAAATTTAATTAATTAAAATACTTATTAATATTAACGGAATAAGTATAAAATTTAATATGATTGAAGTTTTAAGATATAGGTTTGTAAAACGGAACTATATTCCGCTTTAATGCGGGAAAATTTTATCATCAAAACAAAATCGAAACTCAGGTAAATACAGAATCAATTATTTTTAAAAATAAAAATGAAAGTTCCACTGCCACTCATTATTTTTTTTATCCGGTTCTTCGAGAGGAAATCTTACCATAAGCTCTGTCTCTAATCCATAGAACGGAAATATACCAAATCCTGCGCTTATTCTTTTAACATCATCATTTTCTATGTCACGGTTTTTGTCAAAATATTCGTATTGGCCTCTCAGCTCTACACCTCTGATAATTATTACATTAAGTTCACCGAACCAGTAAAGCGTCCGCCTTAACGGTATGTCAGATTTGTTCTCTTCAAAATCAACCTCCCCGAGCAATGCAACCCTTTCCATTATTCCTATCTTTGCAAATCCTCCGAAAGCCTGTTTTAGCGCGGTTATTGTCTGTGTAAAACCTGTATCAATTGTATTAAAAGGATTATTTAAAAATGATCCGCCGAAATTTATATTGAAGTCTCTGTCACTGAAATCAAATGTAAAGTCCGTAGAAGCTACAAACATTTTGTGCGGATCACGGCCGAGAAAATCAAGGTTCATGGGATTATACAGTCCCACACTCGCTCTGAACCAATCCGGCGATACTCCTATTTCAAATCCGGTATTAGCATAATAAGGGGCATTCAATAATACTTGCCTTTGATACGCTCTGTGTTCGACGATCCTGATCCCGTAATCAGGCGAAAATCTGCCGATCTTTAAATATGAATTGGCGGGCAGATTGGATATCATACCGTAAACTTCATACTTGGTCTCAATTCCCGGAATATTGATACCTGAAGTTGCAAAAATGTTAAGGATCTTATTTATTTCCGCATTGATATATATGTCTCCCTGCATTGCAAGAAATGAATTGTAATTTGCAGTTCCTTCAACTTCATTGTCAACCTGCGCTACTCTTACGTCACCGCCGAGTGTGATGCCTTTTGATATTTTCGGAGAGAATTTTGTTTTACCGGCAATCTTCTCAAACATATCCATCTTGAGATTTTTCTTTGCGAAATAATCTCCGCCTTTGTTTCTCATTAATCCGCCGCTGGGATTAACATGGCAGTCCATACACTTGTCTCCCGTGTAAGCGGAAAATCTTGGATATGTATAAGATCTCTCAGGTGTGAAAAAATTTACGGATAAAATTGTGACGGATAAAATAAGTAATAATTTAATTTTCATTTTTAGTTTTTAATAATTGAATTAATATATCAAAACTATTGAATTTATATTTTACTTACAAAGTTAAATTCCTCTAATTGTAGTAATCTAATTTTAGAAATCAGATTATAGAAAACAAATTTTAAACAGACGTCAATCCGGTTTATTATTTCATCAGTATTTCGTGATTTTAATTTTCCCTGAGGTTGAATTTCCTCTGAAGACGGAATATCTCCATTCTCCTGCGACTGAATTTGACAGCAAATCCATATTCCAGAATACATTACTGTCAGCAATCCTCGGATTTGTGTTTATGAAAACTTTTTTTTCAGTGCTGTTAATATTTCCGGAGAATTCGTTACTCATTGAAGAATATCCAGGAAAATCAGGTACATAATTTTTTGTCACAAGCAATGTTCCCGTAATCTCTCCGTTTACATAAGTTTTAACGGTGATAATTCCTTCAATCAGCGCTTTGCCCGTGCTGTCAGACATTTTATATCTGTATTTGCCTTTACCGAATTTGAAATTTTCTGTGTCCTCGCTGGAAGAACATCCTAAGACAATGAGCATTACTATTGTCAGTACTACATTTAAAATTTTTATCATATTAAAATTAATTTTTAATTATGAAATACTTTTGATTATTTTTTAAAAGTCGTATAAAAAAGCCCGATATAACCGGGCTTAATAAACAATATATATGAACTATAAATTTTATTATAAACGACCCCTAAATTATTTTACAAGAACCATACGTTTAACTTCTCTGAAATTTCCTGTGTTAAGCTCATAGAAATAAATCCCGCTGGAAATGTTATACTCCGTTGATCTGAATACCACATCATAAAATCCGGGTGCATGGTATTTTCCGGAAAGTAGTACTGCAATTGTCTTTCCGCTTAGGTCATATATTTTAAAAGTTACGTTTGCTTCCTCCGGCAAAGCAAATCTGATCTTTGTTTCCGGATTAAACGGGTTCGGTGAATTCTGATACAGGTCAAATGTTGAAGGCTGTTCTGAAGAATTCAGCTCCTGAGTCAAACAGCTGGCCTGCGCATATCTGAGACGGATAGTATCACCCGGTAAAGGTCCGAATCCGGACGCAAGATTAATTCCTCCGCCCTGGTTTGCCTGCCAGAGATGACAGTAACTCATTATAGTACCTACTCTCGGTCTCAGCTGCGTAAAGCAATTTCCCTCCGCATTATAACACGAATCAATCGCTCTGTTTAATCCTCCGCCCACCGGCCAAACACAGGAATGCGTATGTCTTGATCCTATGCTGTGTCCCATTTCATGTGTGATTACCTGAACAGTCCATGAAAATGTCGGATACCCCTGATAATTATTTTCCATATTACTGAATGCGAATCTGCCCGCAGAATCCTGTGCGCTGTAATTGCTGCACATTACTCTGATCCAGGCAATTCCGCCCAGACCCGCATTTCTTGTCGAAAGTAAATGAGCGATGTTTCCCTGAAAATTATCGCGTGTATTTCCGCCAAATCTTAGTAATACTAAATATGAATCGTTAAGTCCGCTGTATGGATCATTTGCCGTCCATACTCCGACTGAGGAAACAACAAAAGGTATTTGTTCATTCTGATATATCGTCTTTACGTTGTTAAACATTGCAGTAATAAAATTTCCTACATTCTGCGTATTGCTGCCGTTGTCCTGATACATTTTAAAATCTGCCTCGAAATATACTTTAATCGGAAGACGGTTCGGATCGTCGGTCTGAGTATTTTCGTTAGACACTTCATTTGGAATATAAGGTCTGATGAATTTCTCTTCATAATCCTCAACACCGCATTTATAATTATTGCTTATATTTAAATCAGCGTCATTATAGAATATATAATTATCTGAATTTGAATTATCGTTGTTTGTGATGCTGCCAAGGACATAATTTCCGTTTTCATCTGAAATGATTGCAACGACCATATTGTCAAATACGCTCAGCGATGCCAATGATTTTTCATTTCCTTTAATTATGCCGTTATAATGAAGTCCGTGTTTATAATTAACATACTTGTCACCGTTTCCGGATTTTTCAAATATTGTAAAATCATCAGAAACCGGTTGAGAACGTGTAAGCTCAAGTACGGCAAAATCTCTTTCATTCACAGGGATCTTAAATTCTATATTCTCTTTTTGTGCACCAATAAAATTTCTTAGCTGACCTGTGTTTAATTTCAGTATAGTTGCTTTTTTTACAAAAGATGATGAGTTATCATTCTCACCGGTGTTTTCCGAAAAATCAAAAAGTTTTATGTTGCTGAAATCTTCTGTCTGCCTCTTATAACGAATAACTTCACTAACTTTTTTAATATTGCTACTAATATTGCTACTAATTGAATTATTCTGATTTTCTACGACTACTTTATTTTCAGAATATTCAGTACCAGTTAATAATGAGATCAGAAGAATTGCCAGAGGTAATAGAATTATCTTTTTCATATTTATCTCCCTTCGTCAGATGAATTAATAAAATCGTTTTGAGGCGCGTTGATTATTGGTTCAGGTGCTGTAATGACTCTTTGATATTTCAGATTTCTGTTTACATTTGCTCCCGTCAGCAGAAGTTCCTGGTTACTGTTGGCAAATTCTACATTATATGAAATTGAAGTTTCAGTATAGGTCAGTACATTGTTCACAACCTGAAAATTTCTTGAAATGGAATTTGAATTGGGGCAGGTAAGCTGCGCCTGTCCGCTGGTCTGAAATACAACTGTTTCGTCAGGACATATATCCTGCGCTGCTCCGGTTTGTTCAGTCAGTTTCCAGTTGCCGACTATATCACCGGGGACATCCGGAGCAATGGAATTTAATGCATCTTCACATTCACTACCGGTGATTGTAAGGAAAAAAATAATAGATACACTAATAAAGGTTAAAAAACCTTTGTAAAGTGATTTGTGTTTATTCATAGTTTTGATTTTTTAGTAATTTATAAATATTAAAAATCAATTTCAACAATCATTTAAAAAGCACTAAGTTAGTATTATTAAAAAACTGTAAAATATATTAAAATGGAAGTAGATTATTTATAATAAAGATACTATCTTAATCATCTCTAAAAACATATTTACTAAATTAAAACAATAAGGAAATGAAAAAAACACTTTCTTCTTTGTTTGTTGCCGTATTATTTATGGCAATGAGCAATTTCGCTTTTTCACAGGTCAGAGTTACACCAACTTCTACCGATTATCCGGATTTTGTTACAGCTTTTGCAGCTATACAGGCCGGAACACATGGAGCTGCTCCAACTGCAACAGTTATCGGTAGTTTCTCCCAAACAGCAGGAGCTATACTTACCAACAATACTCCCACTGCTATTACAAGTCTTAATATTTACACAAGCGGTGTCTTTACCGTAACCGGCGCAGTAGGAATGGGCGCTCCGATAATAACCCTTAATGATATAGACAACGCAGTTATTGACGGAAGGATCGGTCAAGCAGGATCTAACAGAGATCTTACTTTCAATCATTTAAACACTGCTTCTACTTTAATGGGAATATTAAATCTTTCCAACGGATCTTCCAATAGTGTAATGAGATATTGCAATTTGACAACTCTTTCCTTAAACGGCAGAATGTATAATGTCGCTCAGACTACGGCTGTTTTCGGTGGAAATAATAATAATACAATTGAATATTGTTTTGTTGACGGTGGTTCCAGAGGTATTCAAACCTTCGGTACTGCAGGAATAGCTCCTAATGCTAACACTATAATAAGGAACAACATTGTTACAAACGCAGCAACTCTCCCTATTTTTATCGGGAGCGAATTGGATGGCGTAACATGTAATTATAACTCTGTTTCAATTAACAGAGGATTATTGAATGCAGCTACCGGGTATAGAGGGATTGCAATTCAAGGTGTTGGAACTATTAATGTTATAGGTAATAAAATATTTAGCTTGACAAATTCCACCGCGGGAAATACTTATTCCTATATAGGAATTATAACTATTCCACAACCGGCTACAGGAGTAACCAGCTGCACAATTAATCTGATAAATAACGCCGTCACATTAATGGATAATAATTTATCGTCGCCATTTATTTATGGATTATTTCCAGCTTCTAATGCAACATCACCAGTTAGCACCCAAAATGTTTATAATAATACAGTTAGATTGGGCGGAACAGGTGCAGTAGTTCCTGCAGGTGCTTATTTTGCATGTTTACCTATTTCAAGTACTGTTGTCGGATCTACTGTTAATTCTTACAACAATGTATCTTCTTATGAAAGAACAGCAAATAATGCAACAAGTTTTGGCATCGCATATGATCTTACTTCATATCCGTCCGCTGGAGTTACTCTAAATTCTGATTACAATACCGGAAATGCTTATGTAAATACATTTGGTTGGGACGGCGGATACGGAACCACAGTATATCAAAACAATGGTATAGAATCATATAAAGATTCACTTTGCAGCATAGGAATAGAACAGCATACAACTTTTGACAGTTTACTATTTACAAGTCCAAATTCATATATGTATGCTGCCGGAACTGTCGGTGGAAATATGAATGGTACAGTTCTAGCTGCAGTGCCAAATGATATTGACGGAACAGTAAGAAATGCAACATATCCATACAGAGGTGCTTATGAAGGAGCAACGTTAAAAGTATTAACACTTGGTGTTGATCTTGAAGGAGTAACATCAAATACACCGCAAATCAGTGTCCGATTGCTTCTTGCCTGTTCAGGAGTTGCAACCAGTGTAGGGGATCTTAATCCTGCTACAAATCAAACTATAGTTACTTATGGTGATGCAGTTTCTACAGCAACCGGATATGTAATTGATGTCAGATCTATGAGACATATCCAAACATGGAGTGCTTCAACTGTAACATTTGCCGGTACTGCCGGAAGTTATAATTTTACAACTTCGACAAGTCAGGCATTTGGTAATAATCAGGCAAGTTCTCCTGTAGCATTATTTGGAGGTGATGTAAATCAGGACGGTGTTGTTGATGTTTCAGATTTGACAGCAATAGATAATGATGCATTTAATTTTGTATCCGGATGCAGAATCAGAACAGATGTTGACAATAACGAAGTAGTTGATTTAGACGATGCATCAATTACTGATAACAACGCATTCAATTTTGTAGGTTCAGTATCACCTTGCGGTCCTGTTCCGCCACCTGCTTCAATAATTTCAAATCAGACAGCAAATGTTAAAAACATAAATGTAGTTAACAAAAGCGTTATACTTAACGCAGTTGATAATTTCTAAGGTTTTGTAAAAACTTTTCTTACCTAACCCCGGTTGTTTATTCAGCCGGGGTTTTTTATTTTATAACGAATTTTGATAATATTATTATCTTGATTTTAAAAATTGATATGCAAAGTTTATTTAAATTTAAAATTATTATGTCACAAATTAACAGAATAAATTTAATCGCAGTATTACTGATCTCACTGTCTATGTATTCATTTTTTCCGCAGGACGGAAAAGACGGAATAGAAGGATTAAGAAATAGTAATATTACTTCTTCGGAAATTTATCAGCATATAAAATATCTATCATCCGACGAACTCGAAGGCAGATTTCCCGGTACGCGGGGCGATATTCTTACTTCAGAATATCTGATAAATGAGTTTAAAAAATATGATCTCAAGCCGTATGGTGAGAACGGATACGTTCAGAATTTTGACGTTTACACACACATAAGTCTTTCGGGGAATAATTATTTTAAAACATCATTAGACGGTACAGAGAAAGATTATATAATTGAAACACAGTTCTCACCGCTTGGATTTTCAGGTAACGGATCGGCATACGGGCAAATAGTTTTTGCCGGTTACGGCATTTCTGCTGCCGATCAGAACTACGATGATTTCAAAGATAAAGACGGAAATGACATTGACATAAAAGGAAGGGTTCTTATAATTATGAAATACTCTCCCGGCGGAAGTGACCCGCATGGCAATCCATTTGAAAAGTATGAAGCGCTGAGGCAAAAGACACAGATACCGAAAGAGCGCGGCGCCGCAGGAATAATATTTATAAACGGACCATCTACAGGTGATGATGATAAACTGACAGGATTAAAATTTGACAGGGTACTTCAGAATGCGGGTATTCCGGTTATTAACTGCAAGAGAGAGATCATTGAAAATATTTTGGCAAAAGAAGGTAAAGATCTGAAAAAAATTCAGGATGATATTGATAACAGTAAATCATCAAATACTTTTGAAATAAAAAATTCATATGCTTCATTTGAAGCTAACATTGAACCTGTAAAAGCGGTTACCGATAATGTGATCGGCATAATAGAAGGAAATGATCCTGTCTTAAAAAATGAAGTAATTGTAATCGGCGGTCATAAGGATCATCTCGGATACGGATTATACGGTTCACTCTATTCCGGAAACGATAAGCAAATTCATAACGGCGCAGATGATAACGCTTCAGGAATAGCAGGCGTTCTTGAGCTTGCTCAGAAATTTTCTTCAGTAAGAAAAGACTTAAAGCGGAGTATTCTTTTTATCTGCTTCGGAGCCGAAGAAGCCGGTCTGATTGGATCAGCTTATTTTACAAATTCAAAATTATTTGAAGATCTGAATGTAGTTGCAATGATAAATATGGATATGGTGGGGAGACTTTCCGATGACAAACTGATTATTTACGGAACCGGAACTTCTCCTGTCTGGAATGACATGCTTGATAAGTTTAACAGCAATTACAATTTCAGCCTTACAAAAACTCCTGATGGCTTGGGACCATCCGATCACTCAAGTTTTTATATAAAAGACGTACCTTCACTACATTTCTTTACCGGTACACACGGCGAATATCATGCGCCGCCTGATGATATTGAAAAAATAAATGCGGAAGGACAATTGAGAATTATGAATTTTATTTATGATATTGTAAGTGATTTGGACGTTAGCAGTTCAAAACCCGATTTTACGAAGGTCGTTGTAGCGGAAAACAATGAAAAGAGATCGATGGGCAGTGTTAAAATATATGTCGGTACAATCCCGGATTATTCATATACAGGTGAGGGAATGAAAATTTCGGGCGTGAAGCAAGGCGGACCGGCTGAAACAGGCGGAATGCAGGCTGGGGATATAATTGTAAAATTCGGAAATACTGAAGTGAAAAATATCTATGATTACATGTTTGCAATGGGTGGATTTAAACCGGGAGATGAAGCTGAAATTACAGTATTAAGAAATAATGAACCGGTAGTACTTAAAGTAAAAATGGGAAGCAGATAAAAATCTATTTTAGGTTTGCGTGAAAGATTAATTCTAAGAACTGTATCTTTTTAGATTTTCATCAACAGTGATCTCCTGAACTTTACCGATAAGACTTTCAACTAATGTGTTCTCATCAGTATCAATAGTAACATACTCGTCAGATTTTCTGAGTCCGTGCACTTTGTTTAAAACCGGCAGTTCGATATTTTCATTTTTGATCTTTGATTCGAATTCTTTTCTGAATTTTCTAACAGTCCATTTTACAGGCCAGGCTGCAGCGTCACCCAGAGCGCAGATAGTATTTCCTTCGATATTTTCAGCAACGGAAATTAAGAGATCAAGATCGGAATGCCTTCCTGTTCCGTCCATAATTCTGTCAAGTACTTTAAGCATCCAGCCGCAGCCTTCCCTGCACGGAGTACATTGACCGCATGATTCATGATAATAGAATTTTGTAATTCTCTGAAGCACATGTACAATATCAGTATCCTCATCCATCACCATAATACCTGCAGTTCCGATAGCTGAGCCCACAGCTTTAAGACTTTCAGCATCCATTTTCATGGTAAGGGATTCCTCTTTTGTTAAAGGCGGCATTGACGAACCGCCGGGGATTATCATTTTAAAATCCTTCCCGTCTTTGATACCACCGCAGTAATCATTTATAATTGTCATCAGCGGAGTACCTGTCGGTAATTCATATACACCCGGTTTATTAACATGCCCGCTGACTCCGTAGAGCAGAGTGCCCGGATGTTTTGGATCTCCGATCTTACTAAACCATTCGCTGCCTTTGTTAATAATTTCAGGGACATTTGCCAGAGTTTCTATATTATTAATTGTAGTCGGATTTCCCCAAACGCCAACTGCTGCCGGAAACGGAGGTTTGACTCTGGGATAACCGCGCTTACCTTCCAGTGAATTCATAAGCGAAGATTCTTCGCCGCAGATATAAGCTCCAGCGCCTTTATGTACATACATTTCTACCGAAAAATCAGATCCTAAAATGTTTTTTCCTATTAATCCTTTTTTATATGCATCAGCTACACATTCTTCCATTATGTTTATCCATTTCCAGTATTCGCCTCTGATATATACATATACAGCCTGAATTCCCATTGCATATGCAGCGATCAAAGAACCTTCGATAAACTGGTGGGGATTTTTTTCAAATATTTCCCTGTCCTTAAAACTTCCCGGCTCGCTTTCATCGCCATTGCAGCAAAGGAATTTTGGCTTTTCATTTCCTTTAGGCATAAAGCTCCACTTCATTCCGGTGGAGAAACAAGCTCCGCCTCTTCCGCGCAATCCCGAATTTTTAACTTCTGCGATAACTTCATCGGGTTTCATTCCTGTTAGAACTTTTTTTAATGCAGAATATCCGCCGTTGGAAATGTAAACATCAATTTTATCCAGGTCAGGTATGTCTTTTAGAATAATTTTTTCCATTTTCAATTAATTAGAATTTCTGAGCTTTGCCAATAGTTCATCTGTTTTTTCAATCGTAAGATTTTCATGGAATTCTTTATTGTTGATCTGCAGCATGGGAGCAGTAGCGCAGCTGCCGAGACATTCCACTTCTTCAATAGAAAACAATCCGTCCGGAGTAATTCCTTTATTCTTAACTCCGAGTTTATCTGAAATATGGTTAAAAATTTTATAACCGTCGCACAGCATACAGGAAACATTCGTGCATATCTGCAGATGAAATTTCCCCACCGGTTTTTTGAAATACATAGAATAAAAAGTAGCAACTCCAAGCACGTGGTCATGCGGAATGCTGAGTAAGTCTCCGACATACCGCATTGCATCAATGGAGATCCAGCCGTATTTTTCCTGAATCATCCAGAGAAGCGGCATAACCGCAGCCATTGGTTTAGGATATTTGGAAATATGCATCTTCACAGTTTGCATTTCACTTTCATCAAACAGCGGAGTATATTCCTGAGTTTTCATAAATTTTTACTTTGTCAAAAAATATTATTTAAAATTCATTCGGAAATAAAGTATGGATTTTGCTGTCAGGATTTATTCTATAATAAATTCTGAACAGTTCTGTTTAGTTTTGGCTTTACATGAATGCAATACAATTGCGTTCCGCATCTCTACTTATCCGCTTCGCCCATCACGGGATCCACACTCCCGATGATCACCACAGTATCCGAAATCAGACATTCCTTCATCATAGGCGAAAGCGCCTGCAGATTAGAAAAACTTGGAGATCTTATCTTCGTTCTGAATGGATGTCCGCTGCCGTCGCTGATTATATAAAATCCAAGCTCACCTTTTGATGCTTCAATAGCGCAGTATGATTCACGCTTCGGAGGATTTACTCCGAAATTTATCAGCATAAAATCATGTATAAGCTCTTCCATCTTTGTATAGACTCTTTCCTTTTTCGGCAAGACTTTCTTTGACTGTAACGCATTGTGCTGACCGGCCGGAATTTTTTCGATACATTGCTTTAGAATCTTTACACACTCTATCATTTCATCTACTCTTACATAATATCTCGCAAGACAATCGCTTTCCGTATAGACCGGAATGTTGAAATCCAGTTTGTCATAAACTAGATAAGGTTCATCTCTGCGGAGATCCCTGCTGATACCGCAGGCTCTTAAAAGAGGTCCCGTCAGTCCAAGATCTATGCAATTTTCTTTTGATAAGTGACCGATGTTCTCACATCTGACAATAAATATTTTATTTCTTTCCACCAGCGATCTCATATCATCGAGATTATTTTCAAACTCGTCTATGAATTTTTTAATACCAGTCAGTGATTCATCCGTAACATCCTGCGCAACCCCTCCGACTCTTGTGTATGATGTTGTAAATCTCGCTCCGCAGATCACATCATAGAGATCAAGTATTTTTTCTCTTTCCCTTATCGCCCACAAAAACGGAGTTACAGCCCCGACGTCCATCAGTAACGCTCCTACTGCAAGCAGGTGTGACTGAATTCTCGCAAGCTCAGCTATAATAACTCTTATATATTTTCCTCTTTCCGGAATTTCAAGATCAATCAATTTCTCAACAGCAAGAGCGTATGCAACGTTGTTTGCCATCGGAGATAGATAGTCAAGCCGGTCGGTATGCGGAATGAACTCATGATATGTACATGCTTCGGCAAGTTTTTCATAACCGCGGTGAAGATAGCCAAGTTCCGGAATGCATTTCTTAACTGTCTCACCGTCAAGGCTTACTAGTAATCTAAGCACCCCGTGAGTCGCAGGATGCTGCGGTCCCATGTTCAGAACCATTTCATTGTCAAGAGCATCTGTAAACTGAATACTGAGGTCTTCCGACTCCAATGCTTCGAGAATTTTTGACTTCTTAGTTTTTTTTTCGCCCTCCTGCTGTTCCGGAAGTATTGTCTGAGGCATTTCTATGTGTTGTCTTTTAAAATTTAGTCTTCTGAAAAAACTACTATGAGAAAATTTAATGTGTATATTTAAACTTTAAATCTGTATTTACAATTAGCCCATTTCATTTGTTGGGTAACGGGATCGATCCCGGAATACCCATCAGCGGAAAATCTTTTCTGAGCGGATGATATTCAAACTCATCAGGCATATACATTCTTCTGAGATCAGGATGATTACGGAAATTAATTCCCATCATATCATATGCTTCCCTTTCATACCAGTTTGCAGATCCCCAGATACCGCTCAGGGTTTCCATTTCAGGTTTCTTTGTATCCAGTCTGATCTTTATGAATAGTCTTTTATTATTATCAATTGAAACAAGATTGTAGATCATTTCAAATCTGTTTTTCTTTTCGAATCTGTCTACGCTTACGCCGTCCACCATTGAATTATATTTTAAAGATTCATCATTCTTTAAAATATTACACACTTCAATTACATCTTTATGATCAATATAAATTGCAGGTGTACCGTTGACATCTGTAAATTCGATTTGAAAATTACCGAGTTTTGATTTGAGAAGTTCGATGGTTTCTTTACTCATTTTAATTTTAACAAACTTACTTAATTATAAATTTATTTTAAACAACAAAAAACCCGCTTATGCGGGCTTTTTGTAATATGTTATTTATTTAATCTTATTTGATCAGCTGCATTTTTTTAGTCTCAGTATAGTAATCAGTTTCAAGTCTGTAAAAGTAAACTCCGCTTGAAAGTGAACTGCCGTCAAATGTTGCAATATAAGAACCGGCAGGTCTGTTACCTTCAAAAATATTCATCACTTTCTGACCTACAGAATTGAAAACCGTAAGTTTTACATTTGAGCTTCTTGCCAGATCAAAACTTATTTTCGTACCCGGATTGAAAGGGTTCGGATAATTTTGGTTTAATGCGAATTTATCCGGAATGACTGTACCGATTTGTGTAATTCCTACTGTGCCCTGATATTCAACATCATCTACCTGAACGAAATAACCGTCTACCTGAGTATTCATATTATATCTGAAACCCACATAAATATTCTGTCCCGTATAACCTGAAAGTGTTACAAAATACTGTTCAAAGTTTCCATAAACTGATCCGACAGGAAAGAGAATATTGTCATATCTTGCGCCGGTTCCGGACAAGAAATCTGAAGGCTGATTTCCGGTTGTGCTGATCCAAATGGAGACACTGTCACTGTAAGACGGTGAACCGCCGGTAACCCAGAAACTAAATAAAGCGTCAGCAGGAACATTTTGAAGTCTGCTTGTTACAAGCCATCCGTCTGATACCCCTGAGCTTTGGCCCATATACCAGCTGATTCCTATTGATTTATTCCCTGTATGCGCAACTGCGGTACTTGTTGAAAGACCCGGCAAACTCGTACCAACTGATCTAACTGTCCAGTTCCAGTTTGGTTCAATTGTGTCTTCGGGCGAGTTATTGTATCTACTCCAGCCGACTGGAAGTGATGCAGAATCTAAAGATTCAAAACCTTCTGACCAGATGACGGGCTGTGAATTTGCGAAACTGCTTAGTAAAAATGTAAATGTAAAGATGTAAATTAATTTTTTCATAATGTATTCTTTATTTAAATTAGTAAAAGTTTAAAATTAATATTAGTTAACGGAAAAACCTGCTTCTTCGCCTTTAGAAATTTTTTCCTGAAGCAGCATTAGTGCATTCAGTAAATTATCCGGTCTGGGTGGACAGCCTGCGACATATACGTCAACCGGTAAGAAAAGATCTATACCCTGAACTACTGAATATGTTCTGTACATTCCGCCGCTTGAAGTACATGCTCCCATTGCAATTACCCATTTAGGATCCGGCATTTGATCATATATCTTTTTAACGATATGAGCCATTTTATAAGTTGTCGTTCCGGCTACTATCATTACATCCGATTGTCTCGGTGAAAATCTGAATACTTCACTTCCGAACCTTGAAATATCAAATCTCGGACCTGCAGCTGCCATCATTTCAATTGCGCAGCAGGAAATTCCCATGGGCATCGGCCATAGTGCGTTCTTTCTGGACCACTTGATCAGTTCATCAATTTTTGATGTGACAAAACCATCTTTGGATAATTTTTCTTCTAATCCCATTTCAATGCTCCTTTTTTAATTACATAAACATAACCTATCAATAGTATAACAATAAAAACCGAAACGCTTATAAATGAATATAGCATTTTTGCGCTATCTAGATTTATAAATGCAACAGCCCACGGATATAAAAAAACAACTTCAATATCAAATAATATAAACAGTACGGCTACCATATAAAATTTAACTGAAAACCTCTCATGCGCCGTACCTATCGGTTCTATACCGCTTTCATAAGTAGAAAGCTTTTCCTTGTTTGGTCTGTTCGGACCAAAGAGAGAAGAAAAAAATACATTAACTACCCCGAATATAACTGCAATAGCAATTATAATTATAATTGGAATATATGATTCTAACATGCGTCAATATAAATTTTTTTTATTTTAATATTAAGGAAAAAATAAGAATAATTCCTTACTAGTAATTTTATTTAATGAAAGGCGCAACATTGATAAATAATTCCTGTACTCAGAAAGAAATTATCATTGAATAAGAATTACAATAAAGTTAAGTTATGCGTTCAGAATTTTGCCGGGATAGCTCAGCTGGTTAGAGCGTCGGAATCATAATCCGTAGGTCGGGGGTTCAAGTCCCTCTCCCGGTACAAAATGAATTAATGCGAAATAAATTTATCAGGAATTTTTTAATAAATTCCGGTCTATGAAATAACACTTCGATTCTAATAATATCTACTCTTTAATTTTCATATCCTTCAATAATCCGGAATCATCTGGTATCAAATATTTCAATTGATTAATTTTTATATTAAAGCTATTTTCATAGTTCACTTTTAAAAATTTTATAAATGGCAGAAATAACATTACAAGCCCAGAAAAGAGATACATATAAAGAATTAACCCTTAATCAGCTAAGAGAAAAGGGGATCATTCCTGGTGTGTATTATGGGCACGGGGTAGATAATATTAGTTTGGCAGTAACGGAAATTAATCTGCGGCCTATAATCTATACTACAGAATCAAGGATCATTAATCTGAAATTTGAGGATAACAGCAGTTTTAACTGCATTCTGAAAGACGTTCAGTTTCATCCGGTTTCAGACAAACCACTTCACTTTGACCTGATTGCAATAAATGAAGGAGAACAGATAACTATAGAAGTTTCAGTGCATATAATTGGAAACGCTCCGGGTATAAAAGATGGCGGTGTATTGCAGCATAGTCTGCATAAACTGCAGATCGAATGTCTTCCTTCAAATATTCCGACTCATATTGACGTAGACGTTTCAGAATTAAATGTAAACGATTCTATAAAAGTATCAGATCTGAAATTAGACAATATTACAGTATTGAATGATGAAAATGCTTCCATTGTTGCCATTATTCCGCCGACAGTTGAAAAAGAACCTACAGCTGAAGAAGGAGCTGATGCACCAACAGAACCGGAAGTAATTTCCAAATCCAAGAAAGACGAAGATTCCGAAGAAGACGGAAAGAAGTAATTTTGGTTTTAAATTATTTCTGATTAATTTTAATTATGAAATTAATAGTCGGATTAGGAAACCCTGGAGTTAATTATGAATATACCAGGCACAATATTGGTTTTATAATACTGGATCATTTTGCAGAAAATAGGAAGGTAAATTTTAAAGCAGGAAGAGGTGACTGGTATGAATCCAGTTTTAAAGTAAACTGTGAAGAAGTATTTCTTCTAAAGCCGTATACATTTATGAATAACAGCGGTTCAGCAGTTACTGAATTTTGTGAGTTTCATGAAATAAAACAGAATGATGTCTTAGTGATATATGATGATTTTCAATTACAGTTAGGTACAATCAGAGTCAGAAAAAAAGGAAGCGACGGAGGGCATAACGGAATTTCGGATATTATGTACAGGATGAATACGAATGAGATCCCTAGAATGAGAGTCGGTATAGGAAATGAAGAAGTTTTAAACAAAGATGAATTTATTGACTTTGTGCTAAGCAACTTCAGTAAAGATGAATTTAAAATTCTGAAAAAGTTAATGCCGGAATTTGAAAAATGTATCATCAGCTTTATAACAGAAGAAATAAAAGTTACAATGAATAATTTCAACAAATCCTTTCTGATATCAGGAAAGGAAAATTCTGAAATTAATTAATTTATATATATACGGATCCGCTTATTCTGCAAATGAGTAAACCGGCATTCTGAATCTCCCGGAAAATTCGATAAGATCTTTTAAACATAAACAGTAAATCATAATTAAAAAAATGAGGAAATATTTATTAGGTATCTTTCTTGTATTGACAGCACCTGTGCTGGCTTTGGCAAGTGAGGCGGACCTGGTAATTCCTGAATTGACTGCTGATCAGAATCAGCTGCTCATTTACGGAATTGTCATTTGTCTGCTGGGTGTTTTGTTCGGGCTGTATCAGTTTCTTGCGGTAAAAAAATTACCTGCGCATCAGTCAATGCTTGACGTAGCACAGATAATTTTTGAAACATGTAAAACGTATCTGCTGCAGCAGGGTAAATTCCTGTTCATATTGTTTTTATTTATCGGCGCTTGTATTGCTTTTTACTTCGGAGGACTTCAGGGTCAGTCTTTCGGAGGGGTTGCACTTATCCTGATGTGGACGGTTATCGGAATACTCGGATCATACGGAGTTGCATGGTTTGGTATCAGAATGAATACGCTTGCAAACAGCAGAATGGCTTTTGCATCTCTTGAAAGGAAACCTCTTAAGCTTCTCACTATCCCCCTTAATGCAGGAATGAGTATCGGAGTATTGCTTATCTGCGTCGAGCTTATAATGATGCTTATAATTTTTCTTTATGTCCCGAGAGAATATGCGGGAGCTAGTTTTATAGGGTTTGCAATCGGTGAATCTCTCGGAGCATCGGCTTTAAGAATCGCCGGTGGTATTTTCACAAAGATCGCTGACATCGGATCTGATCTGATGAAAGTGGTATTCAAAATTAAAGAAGACGATCCGAGAAATCCGGGTGTGATAGCTGACTGTACCGGGGATAATGCCGGAGATTCAGTCGGACCAACCGCAGACGGATTCGAAACCTACGGTGTAACCGGAGTTGCTCTTATCAGCTTTATTGTACTTGCTATAGCTGATGTTACGCTGCAGGCTGATCTGCTTGTTTGGCTTTTTGTAATGAGAATTCTTATGATCATTACTTCTATCGTTTCATTTTACATTAACGGATTTATATCAAAAATAAAATATACTGGAAAAGACGAACTTGATTTCGAAGCGCCGCTGACTGCACTTGTATGGATCACATCTATAGTATCAATGATCGTTACATTTATTGCTTCATATTATCTGATCGGAAATCTTCCCGACAATCTATGGATCACATTATCGATTATTATCAGCTTCGGTACATTAGGCGCAGCGCTTATACCGGAGTTTACAAAAATATTTACATCACCTAAATCAAAGCATGTTCAGGAAGTTGTGACAGCTTCAAAAGAAGGCGGCGCATCACTTACCATTCTATCAGGACTTGTCGCAGGAAATTTCTCGGCATTCTGGCAGGGCATGGTTTTCTTTGGACTTATGTTCGGAGCTTATATTGTTTCAAATTCCATACCCGAACTAATTATGGATTACAGAGCCATCTTCGCTTTCGGTCTTGTAGCATTCGGTATGTTAGGAATGGGACCTGTTACAATTGCAGTGGATTCTTACGGACCGGTTACGGACAATGCGCAGTCGATCTATGAATTATCTTTGATCGAAGAAAATAAAGAACAGAAAGAAATTGAAATTCAAAGAGACTTTGGATTCAAACCTGACTGGGAAAGAGCAAAATTATATCTTGAAGAGAATGACGGAGCGGGAAATACTTTTAAAGCGACAGCTAAGCCGGTGCTTATCGGAACTGCAGTGGTCGGCGCAACGACAATGATATTTTCTCTGATACTTGTATTAAAAAATGTTCTCGGTGTTGAGCCGGAAACAATTCTCAATCTTCTGAATCCTTATTCATTATTAGGATTTCTATGCGGAGGCGCGGTGATATACTGGTTTACAGGCGCATCAATACAGGCGGTTACAACAGGAGCATACAGCGCGGTAGAATATATTAAGAAAAATATTAACCTTGATGAAAACGCTTCACTCAGCGCATCCACTGAAAAATCAAAAGAGGTGGTCGCTATATGTACAAAATACGCGCAGAAGGGAATGTTCAATATTTTTATAGCTGTCTTTTCCTTTGCCCTGGCTTTCGCATTCTTATCAGCGCCGTCAGGCGGTAATAATGCTGCCGCTTCATTGTTTGTCAGTTATCTTATATCAATTGCAGTCTTCGGCTTATTTCAGGCGCTCTTTATGGCAAATGCAGGAGGAGCATGGGATAATGCAAAAAAAGTTGTAGAAGTGGATCTCAGAGAAAAAGGTACGCCTCTGCATGACGCGACAGTGATCGGTGATACAGTAGGGGATCCATTCAAGGACACATCCTCTGTTGCTCTAAACCCTATAATTAAATTCACTACACTTTTTGGACTTCTTGCAATGGAGATCGCAATTACTGAATCATTCAGGGAAACAGCACCTATCATAGGCTGGGTGTTCTTTGCTATTTCACTGTTCTTTGTGTGGAGATCTTTTTACGGAATGAGAATTGTAAAAGAAGCATAGATCTTATTTTCATATAAAATTTAAAAGGCATTCTTTACAGGATGCCTTTTTTTTATTTAAAATACATTCATATTCAAAATTTGCTGTTATGGAAAAGTTAGCTAAATTTTTATCTGAAGAACTTCATACAGATCCGGATTTGTATATGGATAAATTTTATTTGTATCAGGAGAAACTTCTGAAACGTAATAAATCAGTAAACCTGATTTCAAGAAAATCCGAATCAATAGAAGAGCATATTCTAAGCTCTGTTTTTTTTCTGAAAAAATTTAAGTTGAACAATAAGTCAAAGATCGCAGACATAGGCACCGGCGGCGGCTTTCCGGGAATTCCGCTGAAAATTTTATATCCGGAAACTTCAGTAACTTTGATTGATTCAATTTCTAAAAAAATTAAAATGCTTGATGAGATCCTAAACGAAATAGAATTTAAAGAGCTTAAAGCTGTTTGGGGTAGAGCAGAAGAACTTTCACAAAAGCCCGGATACAAAAACAAATTTGATTATGTTATTTCAAAAGCAGTCGCTGATCTCAACAAACTTTTTTCATGGGGAAATAAATTTTTAAATAAAAATGGTGTTATGATCTGCATTAAGGGCGGGGATATAAATAGTGAAATACAGACCTTGAAAAGTTTAAATGAAAAAATTAATATTGAAGTAATTAATTTTGAATTTGATCCGGTTTACAATATCGAAGATAAAAAAATAGTAATAATAAAAAGTTTATTCAATAAATGAAATCTTACACAACACTTTTCATATTTCTGATCATTACGTTTCTTTTCTTCAAGTCTGTATATTCACAGACTTATGAAATAAGCGGATTGATCTCTGATTTTAAGACTAACAAATCTCTGGAATTTGTAACTGTAAAAATCGCTGATACAGCATTCGGAACTACCGCTGACAGGGAAGGTAAATATTTCATTAAGTTAAAACCCGGAGGATACAAATTAATTTTTTCCTACATCGGTTATTTTACTGATACAGCTTACATACTTATTGAAGACAAAGATATTTCGAGAAACATATTTCTGAAACCTTCAGAGATATTGACTGAATCAATTGATGTTTTCGGTGAAGATCCGGCGTATGAAATTATAAGAAGAGCTATTAAGTATAAAAAAGAATTTAAAAAAAATCTTAACGAATATGAGTACGACGCCTATTCTAAATTTGTCATCCGGTCAAATCAAAGCAGCCTGACGGCGGAGAAAAAAGATACTACAGCTGATGGTGAAGAGAAAATGGGGATATACGGTATACTCGAATCAGAGACCAAAGGATATTATAAAAAACCTGATCTGCAAAAGCAGGTAGTGATAGCAAAGAAGGAAACAGCAAACATTACAAGAGGTTTTGCATTACCGCTGATAATAAATTTCTATGATGAGGAAGTTGATTTCAATGAGTTCAAAATTCCGACACCGCTGTCTGATGATGCGTTTGACAGTTATGATTACAGACTGACCGGTACCACTTCGATTGACTCTACATTAATTTTTAAAATTTCAGTTATCAACCGGTCCGAAAGCAAGCCGCAGCTTAAAGGTACGATATATATTGCCGACAGTATTTTTTCACTGATGCGCGTTGACTTGGATAACAACGACGCTGCCAGACCTCTCGGCATTAAGAATGTAAACTTCAAACAGAAATTTACGGCGTTTAAAGATGTAAAAAACAGCGATGAAAATTTCTGGATGCCGACTGATATACAGATATTTGCGGAAGGTTCATTTCTTGGAATGCTGAAATTTGAAGCGGACGTATTTACGATTGTCTCTCATTATGAACTTAATAAAAAGGCGCCTGCGGGAATATTTGATGAATATGTCATTCAGGTTTTACCTGACGCAAAAAAGGATTCTTCTTACTGGACGAATAATCAGCTTTTAAAAAACACCAGCGAAGAAAAAAGCGCATATAAAAAAATTGAAATTCAAAATGAAAAGGATTCAAGATCTTTGTCAATTGGATTGACATCTTTACGGTACGGAAAGAAATTTTCATCGAACCCGCTTTCTTACTATGCATTCAACAGAGTGGAAGGTAATGCATTATCATTTGACCTAAATTACAGAGAACCATTGAACAAAAGAAGCGGGAAGGCGGAAATCCGTTACGGTTTTGATGATAAAAAAATTAAGTATAATCTGGAATATTCAATGAGATTCTTTAACGACAGAAGGATGTGGCTGTCCGGTTCCGTGTTCAGAAGCATAACCCCGATGGCGTTTGATGATCTCCTTCCTTTGCAGGAGTTTTATAATACATTCAAGGCGTTGTTTGACAAACGTGATAATCTCGATTATTATTATTCATCAGGATATAATCTCAGATTAAATTACAGGTTTATTCCGCAATTAAGCGGCCGTCTGGATTTCAATCAGGCGAAGCAAACGACTGCATATAAAAATACTAATTTCAGTTTCAGGAAAAGTGATGTGGAGTTCAGTGAAAATCCACCTATCAATGATGCATTTCTCAGGACAATTGATTTCAGACTGTTTATAAATCCAAACAAATTCCGGGCAATAGACTGGGGTGATGGAGATATCTCAAGATTCCGGATTACAAATTTTCCATCGATGCGGATCGGATTTACTTATTCCGGTAAGGACGCATTTAACAGTACTTACGAATATAGGAGAATTTACGGAAGCTTTGGCGGTCAGAATTATATAAATTCATTTATGAAAATTCGATACGAGGTAGGCGGCGAAATTATGACCGGACAAGTACCGTATCAGTCACTTGGATATTTGAATTCGAGATCAGGTACTATAGATACGGATGTAATTTTTCTTGCTACTGCTTATAACGAATTCCGCGGAGACCGTATCTACTATTTGAATTTTCAAAATAATTTTGGAAAGATGCTTTGGGGAGGAGTTCCTGTCTTGAAAAATTTTAACCTTATCGGATTTTTCAATGCAGGCAGAAATTTTATCAGTGAAGAAAACTACGAACTAGCGGCATTCAAAGGATTCAGAATTTCCGACGGATTATATATGGAAGCAGGTTTCGGGATCAGCAGGATACTTGATATTTTCAGAGTGGACTTTGCATGGAGACTTAACAATCCCTATAAAGACAATAAAAGATTTGTTATGAACCTTTCGATAGGGACGTTTTAATAATTGAGCAGTATCAACAAAGTAAAAATGGAATTACCCGTTCATTGAAAAAACATTCAATTCAAACTATCCTTTCTTACATTTCAAATAAACATTAAAGTTAATATTTTCACGCATTGCTGAAAGATATTAAAAATACTATAAGTCAGTCCGCGGTTTACGGGCTGAGCAGAGTAGCTACCAAGCTGATCTCTTTCATACTTATTCCGCTTTACACGGCGAAATTTTCCTCAGACGCAATTGCCAATCTTAATTTACTCGAATCTTTCTGGCAGTATCTTTTTACGATCTGCATGTTCGCATTTGAGACAGCGATCATAAATTTCTGCGCTTCGGAAAAGAATCTTAAAAAAAGAAACAGTATACTTTTTAATTTCTTCTTTCTGACGCTGATCAATTCAGCTGTATTCTACGCGATCAGTCTTTCATTTTCCGGTAGCATCTCTGAGATGATTTTAAACGAAAGTCAAAGTTCAGTTATTTCTTACTGTTTCCTGATTTCTATATTTGAATCGCTTCTGATAATGCCGATGACGATTGCAAGACTGAACAACAAACCAATTTTGTACACCATTATAACAGTATCAAACCTTCTTATCAATCTCGGTCTACAACTGTATTTTATACTCGGACTAAATGAAGGATTTGAAAGCGTGTTTTTTTCAAAATGGGTCGCCCCAGCAATTGTATTTATTATGTTCATTCCGTATCTGATAAAAAATCTCAGCATAGATATAGATTATTCCGAAATAAAAAAAATACTTTCATTTTCATTTCCACTGATGCTTGCAATGCTGCTGTCAATAATGCTGAATTCTGTTGACAGATTTCTCCTGAATGACTTTGTAAGCAAACAGCAGGTTGCAGTTTATACGACTGGTTACAGTATCGGGAGTTTTACGAATGCGTTTATCGTAGCTCCTTTTACGCTTGCGATAAATGTAATATTCTGGAACAAGATCAATGATGCTAACTTCAGAAGATTCATGACAAAATCTTCGACATATCTTTTTTTCGGAATGATACTCACCTCACTCGTGATCACATATTTCATAGATTATGCCGTAAAGATTTTTGTAAGAAACCCGGAGCTATGGTCCTGTGTGGAAGTAATTCCCGTAATACTTTTTTCAAACTGCTTCGTTGCGTTGTTTGTATTCTCCTCACTTGATTTTTATTATAAGAAGAATACAAAATCAATTTTACTTATAATGGCAGTCTGTCTTTCTTTCAATCTGATTATGAATTTCATTTTCATAAAATATTTCGGCATCTATGCTTCTGCGGTCATTACTCTGTTTTCTTATATTCTTATGACAATACTCGGCGGAGCATTAACAAAAAGTTTTTCATTTACAAAATTTGAAACGGGAAAGTTAGCGCTTCTTTCAGTTATGTTCACAGTATTTGCGGCTTACTCTTATTTTATCAGTATTCAAAACATATACATAGATATATCTATTAAACTAGTCTTAATATTATTATTTTTGACTCTATTGTATATTTTCAAATTCCCTGAACCAATAGAAATAGAAAGTATAAAAGGATTTTTCAATAAGTATTTTATAAGAAAGTTTAAACGGTAAATATTGTCTGACACTTCACAAAAAATTTCACAAGAAATTTCAAAAGAGGATTTAAAAAGGGAATCGGCAAAATTTACCGATCTTCCTTTCTGGAATACATATTATTATTCTTCGGGATTACTTAAGAAAAGGATGGAAGAAATCATTCCTGCGCATCTTGAAAAAGGAAGGAAGTATAAAGTTCTGGATTACGGCTGCGGCGTGCGTCCGTATGAATATATCTTTGAAAATTTTACAGATTCATATACGGGAATTGATGTAGGCGAAAATCCTCACGCGGATGTAAAGATCGAGCCGGATGAAAAACTACCGTTTGGTAACGGAGAATTTGATATAGTCTTATCATCACAGGTGCTGGAGCATGTCGAGAATACATCATTATATCTTAGTGAATGCAACAGGGTTTTGAAACAGGGCGGACTTCTGTTTCTTTCAACGCATGGTACATGGCAGTTTCACTCTGCGCCGATCGACGTGCAGAGATGGACTTCATACGGACTTAAGAAACTGATAGAGGATCACGGGTTTACTTTGAAGGGATTCACTCCTGCTCTCGGACAGCTGGCGCTGACTTCTCAGCTTCGTCTGACGTTTTATCATTCGTTTGTCTCTGAAGTCGCAAAACCGTTAAAGTTGATTTATTTCCCGCTCTCCGCTCTCTACCAGTTGAAAATGTTTCTTGAAGACGCCGTCACTCCGCAGAGAGTAAAAGACAGGGACTCGGCTTATTATCTTGTTACAGCAGTTAAAAAATAATTTATTTAAAATTTAATGATCAAAAGTTTAGCAAAAAGTGTTTTAAAAAGTGATACAGGTTATAAACTTTTCAAAAAGTTTTACTACCTCTCCGTGGAAATGGATCAGATGTTTCCGGATGTTGAGAAGGAGTTCATCGAACTGAAAGAAATATGTCAGAAGTTTACAATGACTACAGTTGAAAGTCTTTACTATACATACAGATCTGTAAAACATGTGATCGAAAACAATGTTCCCGGCGACTTTATAGAATGCGGAGTTTGGAAAGGCGGAAACACTATGATGGCAGCTCTAACGCTTATGAAGCTTAAAAATACGGACAGGAAAATTTATCTCTATGACACATTTGAAGGTATGAGCGCTCCGACTGAAAAAGACATAAGCTATAAAGATGAGGACGCAAAGATAGAATGGTCACATAGTCAGAAGGATTCTTATAACGAATGGTGCTACTCGTCACTTGACGAAGTGAAACAGAATCTTTATTCCACAGGATACCCGAAAGAAAAACTTATATTTGTAAAAGGTAAGGTGGAAGATTCAATACCCGGGACGATGCCGGGAGAGATAGCAATACTGCGGCTTGATACTGACTGGTTTGAATCAACATATCACGAACTTATCCATCTCTATCCGCTGCTTTCGAAAAACGGATTTTTAATAGTCGATGACTACGGCTACTGGAAAGGCGCACGGGAAGCAGTTGATAAATATTTCAAAGATAATAATGTAAAGCTCTTCATGAACCGTCTCGACAATTCTGCGCGGGCGGGGATAAAAATTTAAAACATTGTCTTGTCACGAAAGAAATTATTATTTGTTCATCACATTTCTGCAAAGGCAAAGTTTGTCACTAATGATATTGAAATATTAAGAAAGAAATTTGAAGTAGATGTCCTTCAATCAAATTTATCCAACAACCTATCCTTCATATTCTCGTTTGTCTTTCAGTTTTTCAGATTTCTTTTCAGCTTAAAAAATTACGATGCGGTTTATATCTGGTTTGCTGATTATCATTCTTTCCTTCCCATATTTTTTTCAAAGCTTTTCGGAAAGAAAAGTTACATTGCAGTAGGCGGTTATGACGCTACGTATATTCCGGAAATAAACATGGGACTTTTCACAAAGTCCGGAATAAAGAAAAGATTCAGATGTTTCTGCGCAACATATTCCCTTAAAAATTGTTCGGTGATTTTTCCTGTTGACAAAAGTCTCATTGAAAATGAGAACCGTTACATTTATTCCGACCTGCCCGGAAAGCCGGTACTGAAAGACGGTATAAAGAATTTCATCAAAGACATTCAGACTCCATTTAAAACTATTCGTCTCGGGTATGATGCGAAGATTTTTAAATCCGGAAACACTGTAAAAGAAAGAGCTGTCGTAAGCGCCGGTCTGATAGAAAATGATAATGAATACAGAAGAAAAGGATTTGACCTGCTTATAGAAGCTGCAAAGAAAATGCCGGATGTGAAATTTATTCTGATCGGTCTGAATGAATATTATCTCGGATACATTAAAAATCTTGAATTAAAAAACACTGAACTTTACGGTAAGGTAAGTTATGATGAGCTGATAAAACTTTACGGACGTGCGAAAGTTTATTCGCAGCTTTCTATGTTCGAAGGAATGCCGAGTGCGGTTTGCGAAGCGATGCTTTGCGGCTGCATTCCCGTAGGCTCGGAAGTGAACGGTATTCCGGATATAATCGGGGATTGCGGGATAATAGTTAAGGAAAGAAACGGAGACAAAGCGGCTGAAGCGATCCGCGCGGCTCTTGAGTTTGACGAAACAGCGTCAATAAATTCGAGAAACAGAATTGTTGAAATGTTTCCGTTAAAGAAAAGAGAAAAAGAGCTTTTTGAGATTACGGATAATGAAATTTAATTACTTCATAGAATTTGAAAGAGGTTGAGTAATAAAAATTCGTTTCACTATACTTGAAAAAAGTTTCTATGGTGAACAGTAATTGTAAAAAATATTCAGCTCCTCATTACCACTCCGAAAACTTAATTTATAAAATCGAATAAATTAATTATTTTAAATTTAATTGATTCAAATTCCTGACACACTGGTGAAAGTAAAGCGGCAATTATTAAACTTCTTTTAAATATTAAACAATTAAATATAATAATTATGAAAAGAACTTTATTTTTTTTTCTGAACGCTCTTATAATTTTGGGATCTTCAGTCAGAGCACAGGAATTTACACCTGAAGAAATATTCTCAAATTTCAAAGACGCCGTTGTAGTTATCAAAGCGATTGATTTTGACGGTAATGAAACCAGTCAGGGGAGCGGCGTGATCATAAAGGATAAAGGAATACTTGTGACAAATTTTCATATATTCGCAGGCAACGACAAACTTGAAATAAAACAAAACGAAATCCCGGTTGCATTCAATGAAATCATAGGATTGGATATTGAGAAAGATATACTGATCATAGGATTGGAAACGGCAAATTTCCCTTCAATAAAAACCGCAAACATAAATGATGTAAAAGTCGGTCAAAAAGTTTTTGCAATAGGAAGTCCGATGGGTCTTGAGAACACAATGTCAGAAGGTATTGTAAGCGGAATGAGAACTCTTGAAGAAGGTAAGCAGGAATTTATTCAATTTACCGCAAGTCTTTCTCCCGGTAGCAGCGGAGGAGCTGTTATTAATTCCAACGGAGAGCTGATTGGAATCAGTACGATGTATATTGAAAAAGGACAGAATCTGAATTTCGCTGTATCTATCAAAGATATAGAAGGAATTACACTTGGGGAATATTCGGACAAAATGAAACTTCAGGCACTGAACCATTTCTTCAGAGGAAGAAAACTTCATGATGAAGGCAGATACTCCGATGCAATAAAATATTATGACAAATATATAAGCATTTTTCCAAATGATGCGAAAGCATATAATTTCAGAGGTCTTTCATATCAGGATAAAAAAGATTTCGAGAATGCGATAAAAGATTTCAGCAAAGCTTTAAAGCTTGATCCGAAATACGTAGCTTCTTTATCAAACAGAGGCGAATGCTATTTTAAAATGGAAAAATGGGATGATGCTCAGAAAGATTTTTCAAAGGTTTTGAAAATAGATCCCGATAATGTTTCAATGTATTTTAACAGAGGACTCGCATTTTCCAAAGAGGAAGATTGGGATGAAGCCATTGATGATTTTACAAAAGTCATAAAAGCAAATCCCTCTTATACTGAAGCATATATGAACAGAGGCCTGGCTTATTATTATGCAAGCAACTATGAACTGGCGATTATAGACTGGAAGAAATGCATTAAGCTTGATCCTTCGCTTACGAATACTTTAAATAAATTAATTGACAATGCCGATCTACTCTGGCAGCATAACATAAAGTAAATGATTCGGATCTCTTTGTATTAAAGATAATATAAAAAAAGTTTTCTCCTGTCAAGGAGAAAACTTTTTAGTTAAAAATTAATTACGGGTTTTATTTTATGAGCACCATACGCTTAATATCAATGAAGTTTTCCGTTTCCATTCTGTAGAAGTAAACTCCGCTGGCAAGATTACTGCCGTTGAAATCCACATCATAGTTTCCTGCCGGTCGGATCTCATTTACTAAAGTCATGACTTCCTTTCCGAGAACGTCATAAACCTTCATATTCACATAACCCTGTTTCGGAATTGAGAAATTTATTTTTGTTACCGGGTTAAAAGGATTCGGGAAATTTTGTGAAAGTGAATATACCGCAGGTATTGAAACCGTATTGCTCTCAATTCCTGTAATCAAAGAGATCTCGAGCTGTATATTTGCGCGGTTATAACTCTGCGTCAGACTTGTCGGATACTGCGTATCGCTCTGTCCTCTTCTTGACAAATAAACTGGCGATGATCCCGTATAAGAGTATCTCGGATAAGTATTCACATACTGCTGAAAGTCTCTTCCGATAGAGATCATAAGATTCTGACTGCTGTTGTATGAAAATGGTGTGGTCAGCTGAATATCCGTCCAGCCGGGTGACTGAAGACTGTTCACAATTCCTGAAAATACAAGTGTCATACCTGTGGAATCCCAGTTACCTGTTGCCAGTGAATTATCAGATGTTGTCTTCATAAAGATCCTTACGTTTTCACTTGTCACTCCGCCTACACTGTTATTCTGATAGAATTTAATTTTCCTGATCTGACCGGTTGTATTTATTTCCGAGCCGAGATAAATTCCCTGCCATCTGAAGTAGTTGTAAAATCTGTTCATCGGATAAGATTCATCTGCAGTACCTGCTCCAATTGTAACAGTTGATATCGGAAGTCTTCTCAGAGTAAGTGTGTATGTCTGAGCTGAAGCCATTGAATCGTTTAAACTGTATCCGTAAACTCTCCACTGTCCGGTTATGGAATCACTCACGCCTGCTCCGAGATTTGCAGCAAGAGAATCAAACTGTGAATATCTGATGCTTGCGGAAGTATCGTAACCATTGCCGCCGGATTCAATGATCCTTTTTATATTGGAGGAATTTGAAAAATCCGGATATGCAAACATCCATTTATATTTTACGCCTAGACCGGATTTTGACCACCTTGGTGATGCAATTGTAAAATCAGATGGAGTGGTCTGTAACGTGATACCGGAAGGTGGTGAAATTAAATTAAAAGCTGAAAGCGAAGGAACGCCTCTTGCCAGATAAATTACTCTCGGTCCGTTTTGAGCTGGGAGGGAATCGACATTCGGTAACTGTCTGTATGCAGTGGCAGTCCATTGTCCGCCTAAAGTCTGCCCCTGATTTATACCAAGTCCTGCAAGCATATTGTCTAACTGACCTAAAGTAAATGTCATTGTATTCGCACCTGTAGATATCGCCATCATTCTGTTACTGATAAGCGGTGAACCAAAGATCCATTTATAATCTACACCGGTTGCGCAAGTGTCCCAGTTAAAAGTAATTGTTGATGTTGAATTTGGAAGCGTCGTTACAGTCTGACCTGCAACAGGTGACTGCAGATTAAAACTATTCAGTACAGGTACGTTTGTTATTTTTACTTTATTAACAAGTTTTGAAAGATTCAATCTTCCATTGGAAACCGTTATGCCGTTAAGTGATGGAAGAGTATCAACTGTTGAAAGGATATACTGTTTGAACAAAGCAGCAAGAGAATCGGGTCTGGACCTTCCGAGCTGAATAAAAACTGATCCTGCAGCCGCGTGCATTAATCCGACAGCTCCCGCAACCTGAGGAGTCGCCATTGAAGTACCGGTAAGATTACCGTATGAATTTGTAGGTACAGTGGAAAGAATGCTTGTTCCCGGTGCACCGATATCCATATTTATCGGACCATAGCCTGCTCCGGAATTTTTAGCATCTGTGTTCGTAGTATTTGTAACTGCTATCATATAAATACTCGGACATGTAGTAGGCATATCGCCAACTATATCTATGTTTACATTATTATTCGGACCTGCCCCGCAGCTTAGTATTCCTGCTACACCCAGCGAGTCATAGAATGCACACCACAGAGGATAATTCGAAGGCTGGCCGTTATCAATTCCCCATGAAGAGTTTGTTGAAACTACATACGCACCTCTGGTTCCATTTGTCTGGTTATAAATTTTTCTCTGCTTTAAAACATAACCGTATGCTTTAATTGAGTTTGCTTCAGTTGCCGAACCATAAACTACCGGCATTGTTTTTACAGTCCAGTTTACGCCGGCAATACCTATATTATTGTTTCCTCTTGCTCCTGCAATTCCGGCGCAGTGAGTGCCGTGCTGATTAGCCGGTATTGTGCCGTTGTTATTTCCTGCATGCCATCCGTATATATCATCGACGTAACCATTATTATCATCATCTATACTGTTGCCGGGAATTTCATAATGATTTACCCATGTATCAAGATCCTGATGATTTGTCTGCTGACCGCCGTCTACGATAGCTACTACAATTGTATCACCAAGCGAAGTAATTCCCCCTGTCGAAACTTCCCATGCTTCGGGTGCATCAATATCAGCATCCGGAACTCCTCCGTTCTGTCCTGTATTATTCTTGTCCCATTGTTCTGCGAATCTTGTATCATTGGGAATAACAGGAGGGAGAACTCTTTCTTTAAATCTGTGATTGAACTGCGCGATCTCGACTTTTTCATTTCTCATTACTGACATTAGTGCATCCACAGGCTGAGATATGGAAATATCGTACTGAAAAAGATAAATATTCATGTCTGATACAAGCACTTCCTTTACAGAAAGTCCGATACCGGAATAATTGTTAACAAATTCATTCGCATCCACCGGATATTTAAACATAACAATTATATCGCCTTCTATATAGTCCTTGTCGTTATAATAGTTTGAAAGATCATTACTGCTGCTTGTATTTTCATTTGAAAATAAAGACAATAGCAGCAATGATGCTGCTGCTAAAAATAGAAAAAAGGTTTTCATTAGATTTAGTTTAGTTAAATTTTATTAAAGATATGGATTTTAATATTAAATTAATATTTACTGCTGAATGTAAATTTTTTGCTTATGTGACCTAAGATTTATCATTCAAAAAGCGCTTAGATAATTTTCTATAATTCTCGTTTACCTTATCTGATCAAGTCTTTTTCAAAAATCAGACTGTGAAGGAAAGTTTAAAATACCAGCGATTCAATATCTGTATGTTTTATAAAGCTCATTTGATTTATATTTGCTATAACTAATCCTATTAAATCAGTATGAAAAAACTTACTGCAGTATTTCTCTTTATTATTTTAATCGCTTCATGCGGCAAAGAAGAGCCGAAGACTGAGGTTAAAACAAAAGATTCAGAATCTCAATCTTCCTGAAAGATTGAGTTTATTATGAAGGAATTTACAAAGTCCTATAACGGCTGCAATAAGGATTCCGCCGGATGCACTTACGTAAGTTTTAAATATCCTGAAATCTTAAATGAAAATCTTAAGTCAAATGTGAACAGAGTAGTAGGCGCATATTTGAAAGACAGTATTTATTCGGCTGAAGGCAAATCATTTAAAGACTTTAATGAACTTGCAGTTTCTTTCTTCGCTGACTATGACACAATGAAGAAAATTTCCTCCGTAGAGGATCTTGCATTTGCGCTTGATGAAAAATCCGAAATAGTTTCGGAAACAAAAGATAACTTCACTGTTTCAATAGATTGTTATATTTCCACAGGCGGCGCTCATCCGAATTCATATATGACTTATTTAGTTTTCGGGAAAAGATCCGGTGACGTACTCTCGCTGAATAATATCTTCAAGCCAGGTTATGATTCACTACTGAATAAATTAATCGACGGCGCATACAGGAATCAGAAAGGTCTCACGCCGGAGGATAACCTTCAGACAAAAGGTGATCTGTTTGAAAATAAAATTACACACAATAATAACTTTATGATCACTAACGATTCTATCTCCTTTTATTACAATAATTATGAAATAGCGGCTTATGTCTTTGGTCCGACTGAGATCACAATTCCTCTAAGCGGCTTGAAAGAATATCTGAAAGATTAATCAGAAATTCTGGGCGCACTCAAACAAATTTAGGAACGGTTGATAATAGTGAGAAAATTAATTGCTAATAAAGTATTGAAAACTTACTCTATTAATAATATATTAATAAAAAAATTATGAACGAAAAAAAATATTCTAAAAAAGAAGTTTTCAAGGAAGTAAATGCGGAAGCGTATGAAGTTACTGAAGAAGATATCAAATACGTAGTTGATAATGACGACAACATAAAAAAGAAATCTTCTAAACTTAATATCGGAAAGTATAAAAGATTTATAAGGCAGATCAAACTTCTGCTGAATCTGTTAAGAGACTATAAAAATAAAAAATACACGGAAATTCCCTGGAAATCTGTTGCTCTGATCACAGCTGCTATTTTATATTTTATAAATCCTTTTGATGTAATGCCTGATATAATTCCGCTTCTGGGTTTTGCCGATGACACGCTGCTCTTTGCTGCCGTATTTAAATCCATTCAGACCGATCTTGAAAAATACAGCGAGTGGAAAGGCGTTAATTCAGAAAACCTGTTTAATTAAATTCACATATACTTTTAAAATACTTTTATAATTTGTCCGAAAAAATAAAGATACTTTTCATCGGGGATATAATCGGCGAGCCCGGATATAATCTCACCAAGTTACTGCTTCCGGGTTTAATTTCAAAATATAAAACAGATTTCGTAATTGCCAACGGCGAGAATATTACTGAAGGAAAAGGCATTCTCGAAAAAGACGGAAAGAAACTTCTTGAACTCAATATCAATGTACTTACCGGCGGAAATCATACAATGGATAAAATACAGGCGCATAAATATCTTATGGAAGAGAAACGGGTTTTGCGTCCGATGAATTATCCCAAAGGGGCTTACGGACACGGATTCGGTATTTATGCAATTCCGGGTACGGATTTTAAGATCGGAATTATCAATCTGCAGGGAAGAGTCTTTATGAAATCAATTGACTGTCCTTTCAGAACTTTCGACTGGGTATATGAAAAAATTAAATACGAAACGAATATAGTGTTCGTAGATTTTCATGCCGAAGCGACCGCAGAGAAAATTGCATTCGGCTGGTATGCCAACGGAAGAGCCTCCGTTGTCGTAGGAACACATACACACATTCCTACAGCAGACAGCAGAATACTCAGCGACGGAACCGCATATATCACTGACGTGGGAATGACAGGAGCTTATGATTCAGTTATAGGAATGAAGAAAGACGGTTCGATAAAAAGATTTATTTACTCCACTCCTCAGAAATATGAGGTAGCAGATGAGGACATGAGATTTTCGGGAGTGCTTTGTGAAATTGAAAGCTCTACCGGAAAAGCTGCATCTATAAAGAAAATATTCAGTCCTGAATTTTAATAAATAACACTAACTTTATTTCCTTAATGTATGAAGACAATGAAATCACCTCCTATAAACGATGAGGTCTATAATTACATTCTTGAAAAGTTTGTACCTGAAAATGAGATCACAGTTGAGATCATAAAAGAAACGGAAAAGCTGGAGATCCCTCTAATACAGATCGCGCCGGAACAGGGTAGGTTTTTGTACCTTCTGACAAAAATGATAAACGCTAAAAACGCTCTGGAGATCGGTACGCTGACTGGATTCAGCGGATACCATATTGCAGGCGGACTTGCAGACGGCGGAAAATTTATAACACTAGAGATTGAAAAGAAACACGGAGAAATTGCTGAGAAATTTTTTGAGAAAGCCGGATTAAAAGATAAAACCGAAGTGAGAATTGCTCCTGCGTTTGAACAGCTTGAAGTATTGAAAAAAGAAAATAAAATTTTCGATCTGATATTCATCGATGCGGATAAGACGAATTATATTAATTACTTCGAAGGCTCTCTGAAGCTTTCGCACAGCGGCACGGTGATAATTTTTGACAATATGATAAAAAACAACAGGGTTGTACTTGACGCCGGAGACGACGCTGATCTTAAAGCGATTCAGGAGACAAACGAACTGCTGTCGAAGGACGAGAGGGTGGAATGTTTTCTGCTTGCAATCGGGGACGGATTTACGATCGCGAGGGTTTTATAAAAATACTGATTTCAGAACATTTATTAACATGATTTAAGAATTTCCTTGTTTAAAAAATTCTATTAATCTTTAAATTGTCTAAACCATTATATAAATGATTATTCTGATTTTTAATAAGTCCTCTTTCATTATAATTTTTAAAAAAAGGAACAAGATATAGACCATTTCAAAACATTCAGCATTTTTATGTACTACAAGTAATACTTTCTATACATGTTGTCAACTTTATGTATAGTTTTTCCGATTTTCTATACATGACCTGGGTTAATTGTTTTTATAATATCAGTCCTTTGATTCAATTTATTGTTTGTCTTGAAAAGTTCAAACAAAGGTTCATTAATATAAAAATTACTTTTCCCAATTTTTTGTTTTTTCAAAAAACCTGATTCAACTAATAAATTTAAGTACCTTGTTGCGGTAATTCTTGTAACGGTTAGTTCCTCCTCTACAAATTCAATTTTTGTATAAGGATGTTTGAAAAGATTGTTCAGCAAATCCTGACTATAAATTTTAGGAAGCTCATTTCGAATTCGAGATTTAAAATCTTGCATTAGTTTTTTAATATTTGCAATTAAATCAATAGTTTCCTTTGCTGTTTGCTGTACTCCATCCAACATGTACAAAACCCATTCTTCCCAATTTCCATTTTCCTCACTTCCTGTAATAAACGGTAGTAATCAGCCTTTCGCTGTATAATAAATCGGCTGAGATAAAGAATCGGCAAATCAAGAAGATCTTGCTGCACTAAAAATAAAATATTAAGTATCCTGCCAGTTCGACAATTACCGTCATAAAAAGGATGAATTGTCTCAAACTGAAAATGAAGTAAAGCCATTTTAGTTAAAGGATCCAAATCACTCATCTTTGGATTATTTATAAATTTTTCAAGATTGTTCATCAGTTTTAAAATAGTTGAATAATCCTGCGGGGGAGTAAAAACAGTTTCACCTGTAAATTCATTCTTGAGTACAGTTCCGGGAACTCTCCTGTATCCGGCATCATTTTGCTCCAGGGTTTTTTGAATTTCAAGAATATGATTTTGTGTAATGAGCTTTTGATTTCTCACTAACTGAAATCCAAGTTTTAATGCATCTGCATACCGGCTGACTTCCTTTGCGGATGCATTGACAAATAAATTCTCAAATAATATAGATTTATAGAGTTCATCATGAGTAGTGATTATATTTTCAATTGCAGAGCTATCTTTTGCTTCCTGTAATGCGAGAGTATTAATTAAAATAATCTCATTGGAATAGTAGCTGATTTTCCTTTTAGCTCCGCTAGATATCTGTGAGCAGATGCTAATCTTTTCAGAATTGCCTTGGTCTCAAGATCAGTATCGGGCGGTAAAAGACTAACTTCATTTTTCATGTTAAATTGTCATAATTTTGATTTTCATGATTATCGTTATTTTAAAATCCATGTATCCTTCTTTCAGGGTGATCCTTGATTCAAGCAACTCATGGTTCAGACTATTTAGATCTTTATAATTATGTACTATTTTTTTGTATTCCATATTTTTCAATATGGCTAAAGATTTTTGAATATAATAATTCAAACATTCCATTTCTATTTGAAAAACCAGTATTGTAAAAATGGTCTGAACCCGAATTTATTAATAGGTTCACATCATGTAATCCCCGAATCAGGCAAACAAACGTTCAGAACATTTCATATAACAGTTTTATAAAAGTTTTAGATTTACTATTTTTGAAAGGTGTTTATGAATATTAAAAATTTTATGTATGATTATGAAAGATACTGTGAAGGTTGTAAAGGATTTTGTTAAAGTTTTATCAGGCGGTGTTGCCAGATCTGTTTCTTTTACTAAGAGCGAGATAAGGGTAATTGTGTTTATTTCCATTGCGGTTACGGCGGGCTTTTCCGTGAAATATTACAAATTCCTTTCTGAAGAAAGCGTTAATACACCTTATGATTTTTCGCACTCCGACAGTGTGTTCAGAGAAAAATCTCTGAAAATTTATGCGGGAAATAAACAGGAAAACCGGCAGGATATAGCGGATGAAAATAGCGTTTATAAAATGCTTGAAGCTTCAGATGATTCGGTCAAACGAAAAGAAAAATTGTCAGCCGATAATGAACCTCCTGATTTTACAGTTGATCTTAATACTGCGGGAATAGAGGAACTTACAGAGCTGCCCGGCGTTGGCGAATCGATTGCAGCGAAAATTATCTCTTACAGGGATGCAAACAAGCGTTTTAAAAATATAAATGAGCTGATGAAAGTAAAAGGTATCGGTCAGAAAAAATTTGAGAAAATGAAAAAGTATTTAAAAGCAGATTAATTGATACGGGTTGAAAAATATTAATTTAGGTTTTTGCGGGAATAATCTGAGAATTATGGAACTCTCCGAAACAGGAGAAGTCAGCAGACTTGAAGAGGTTACATTGAGTTTTAATTTAGAGAATGACAAGCTTCTAAAAAAAAACAAAAAGGAATATCTCGAAGAGTTTTCTGAGATAATGCATGACATAACCGATGCAAGCCTGGAGCCCGTTGAAGCGAATATTCTTCTCGATACAGGCCTGGCGTTTCTTAATATCATTCCCGTTGATTTCAGCGAAAAAAATTCGAATATAAATTCCCATATTCTCCGCGATCTTTCAAATTATTTTCCCGATTCTCAGAAGGATTTCAATCTGAAATGCATTCGGCTGAATCATCATACGGTAAGCGAAAGTATTGATGAAGTGCTGATGATAGCCGTCAGTAAAATTAAAACTGAATTTCTGAAAAGCATATGCAACAGCTGCAACATCATTATAAAAAAAATTGAAATAGATCAGTTTGCCGTTGAAAAGTATATACGGATCAAAAAGAAACCGGCAAAAGCTTTTCTGATCATCGGATATAGAAACAACAGGCTTGATTTCAGTCTGATCCTCAACGGGGTTTTAAAGTATTATAACTTTGAGATCACCGAAAGAAATAATTTCAAACTCTCGCTGCTGCGGCAGCTTAATTTTTTCACCGGAAATTTCGGCAGCATGAAAATAAGTGACATCAGCATTTATGGTGAAGAGAAGATCACCGAACTGAATGATTTTCTGAAAGAATGTATCAGAAGCATCCCCGGTCTGGGAATAAATGTGGATCTTCTTTATGACACCGGAATTCATGAAAGCAAATACGCGCCGCTGTACGGTCTTGCCGTAAGCAGCGGCAATCCGGCATGAGAATTATTTCAGGTATTTACAAAGGCAGAAAACTTATTTCTCCTGAAACGAAAAAAGTAAGACCGACCTCTGACAGAGCTAAGGAAACCCTGTTTAATATACTGAATAACATTATAGACTTTGAAGGAATGAACTGTCTCGATCTCTTCTGCGGATCGGGAGCTCTCGGTCTTGAAGCTGTCTCACGCGGCGCGAATAAATGCGTTTTTGCTGACAGGGATGTCAGTGTCGTCTTAAAAAATATTGCAGTCTTAAATGCTGAAGAGAAATGTATTACTTTCAAAGGCGATGCCGTAAATTACATCACTTCCGTAAGTGAAAAGTTTGATCTGATATTCTGCGATCCGCCTTATGACTTTGATAAATATGAAGAGGTTATCACCGCAGCTTCCAACGCCGGTTCGTTCCTTGCTCTTGAGCATTCGGAAAAGTTTGTACTTAATAAAGAATTTGAAAAATTTCTAACGAGAAAAAATAAAACAGGCAGCGTGAATTTTTCCCTGCTGGATTTTAATTTAAACGAATGAAAAAAATCATTGCGATCTATCCCGGTACTTTTGATCCTGTTACTAACGGACATCTTGATATCATAGAAAGGGCTTCGGAGTTGTTTAATGAAGTCGTTGTGTCAATAGCAGTGAATCAGAATAAGATACCGATGTTTGAAAAAGAAGAAAGACTTGATATGCTTGAAAACGTTACCCGCCATCTTAACAATGTGAAAGTTGATTCATTCGAAGGGCTGCTGGTTTGGTATGCGGAAAAAATGAATGCGAATGTTATGATAAGAGGTCTGCGGGCTGTATCCGATTTTGAATATGAATTTCAGATGTCACTGACGAATAAAAAACTGAATCCGGAGATCAATACAATTTTTATGATGCCGAATGAAAAATATACTTATCTGAATTCATCGCTGGTAAGAGAGCTTGCATCTTATAATGCAAACGTAGAGGAGTTTATCCCGCCTTATGTCATGAAAAAACTTAAAGATAAATTCGGTTACTGATATCAGTTCGTGAATATTGTTGAAAGATCTGTACTTTTGTATTTCCCGTTCTTAAAAAAATCTATCATTTCTACAAAATCATCCGCGCTTATAAATCCTGAAATATTAATAACTTCATCACCGTTGTATTTAAATTTAATAATGCTTCCGTCCGAATTCATAAATGAAAACGATGGGTAGCCAGTTCCTCCGAATAATGAAGCGAGCTCTGCTGCAGAATAGGATTTTCCGTTGTATGTATAATTACCGCCCTGATCTATGTTTAATTTAATGAAGACCAATCCGCTCAAAGCGGATTTTACGCTTTCGGCTGACAGCACTTCCGAATCCATTTTTTTTGACCAGTTGTTATTTTCCGGAAATATATCAATCAATATAATCTTACCGCTTGATTTAGCTTCCTTTATTCCCGTGTCGAAACCGACGGAGTTTTGGGATCTGGCGGTAGTGAAAGCTGTTAAAATAAATAATACAGCCGCTAATAATTTTATTGTTTTCATTTTAATTAAGTTTTTACTGCATTCATTGAACACTAAAAAATACTAAATGTTTCCTGTAAATTCAAACTTAAAGTAAATTAAAATTTAAAGAATTAATTTTCAGTTTACATGAATAAAAGTGCTTTTGAATCTGTAATAATCATCTAATTTGATTTTAAATATCTATCAAAGCAAATTAGATTATACAATTAACAAAAGAAGAGGTGATGAATTTGATTCTTACTCATCTATTTGGGGAAGTATCTATATATTTCTTTTCGGTGAAGAATTCTTACAAATTCGATTTTAGTTTTCTCTATTATTACACCGATCCTGTAATCTTTTATTTTAATTCTATAATACGTATTGTGACCCTGCAGTTTTTTTAGATGGAGTATTTCGTTTTTATTCGATGCTTTTTGAGTAATCTCTATACAATCGGCTACAAGATTTAATATTTTTTTATCTTTTATCTTGTCAGTATCTTTTCAAATGATCTGTTAATATTGAGGATCATTTTCTAAGTTTGCTGATATATTTCTTTGTATCAACATATTCTCTTGTCCTTCCGGTTTTAATTGCATGTGAAAGTCCTATCTCTTCGATTTCAGATTCACTCAAGATCTTTGTATCAACTCCGATTTTTTTAGCAAGATCGGTAAGTAGTTTAATATCTGATTTTGATTTGCTGTTTAATATTACTGTCTGCATAATAATTTTATTCTTAATTTTATTTCAGGCTTATCATAAAATACTTTTTATGTAATCCAATATTTATTTAAAAATATAACTATTTGAATGTAATCAAAATTCTAAAAATTATCATAATTGATCTTGATCCAATTCTCTAAATTATAATAGAGAATTAAAAAAACTCATATCAGCTGAGTATTTAACTTTATACTTCGATGTAAAGCAATTGAATTAATTCCAAATATCAATGAAGAGCTTAAGAAACTAAAGATCCCCAACTGTAATAAATAAAAGTACCATAAAAGCAATTAGCAAAGTTATTATAAAGTTTATTAAACACAAAAATATTTTTATGTAATTTATTTTGGTTTTTTTGGTGAAAATCTGAATGAAGTAATTTATATCAAGAATTAAAAATATTATGCAGAGAATCAAAATAAAATATGATTCAAACAAACGAGGTAATTTTAGATCTATCATCTGATAGCCTAACAAAGCCAAAATTAGATATAAGTTAAAAATAAATTGAAGAACTATTAATACATTACTCTTATTAACTCGCTTGATAGATTGTTTCATTTTAAAATTAAATTGCTTTTCCCGTATGAATCTTAATTTTTTCTCCTAGTTTCTAATCCCCCCATTTTGAAACCACAGGTTAAAAACTTTTATCTGTTTCTCATCTCTTAATGTGTTGTAGAACACCGTAACCATAGGGAGATTGGGTACTAGGATTTGAAAATGGAAGAATTAGATTGAGAAAAAATATCTTTATATTTATTTCCAGTTCAGTCCAGATTCTGAAGTATCCCCTGCGAAAGTAAAATGAGTATTAGTATCCCAAGAGCTATTCTGTAAATAACAAAGATCATCGTGCTTCTTTTCTTCAGATAGTTTATCAGGAAGGCGATTGCAAGATAGCCGGATATTAATGATACAATGGTTGCAATTATCAGGCTGAGTAAATTCTCATTAAGAAGCTCATGTCTTTCTTTAAAAAGTTCATATAAACCGCTGAGCCCGATGGCGGGAATGCTGAGCAGAAAGGAATATCTGGCTGAAGCTTCACGCGTCAGTCCCGTGAAAAGTCCTGCTGTGATAGTAACGCCGCTTCTTGAACTTCCCGGTATCAGCGCAAGCGCCTGCGCGCAGCCGATCATTATGCCGTCTTTTAAAGTCATATTTTCCATGCTCTTGTTTTGCTTTCCTGTCCGCTCCGCAATGAAGAGAATTACGGCAAGGATTATCAGCGCAAAGCTAATTACATAAAGTCCTCTGGCGTCACCTTCTATAAATCCTTTAAGCAATAGCCCGGCGACGGAGATCGGGATTGTGCCGGCTATGATAAATATAAAGATCTTCGAATCCATATTTGAAAACAGATCCCTTTGCTTTACAGCTTTCAGAAATCCCGAGGTGATCTGAGAAATGTCATTGCGGAAATATATCAGCGTCGCAGCAAGCGTGCCGAGCTGTATCACTGCGCTGTATGCAGCTCCGATGTCTTTCCAGCCAAGAAGCGCCGGGATGACTCTCAGATGCGCGGTGCTGCTTATGGGAATGAATTCCGTCGCTCCCTGAATAATCCCGAGAATTACCGCTTTATAAATTTCTTCTATCATATTAGGTCATTAAAAAAAATACAATTCCAGACCGAGTTTTACGCCCATCCCGAAACTGCTGAGATTTATATTGCTGTTCTGTGGTCCTTTGAGATATGTGCCGCCGGAATTTTTAAGATCCGACATAAAACTTTTCATTAAAAATCCGCTGAGATATGTCGAAGAGTTTTTACCGAGCTGCGCATTGAATACCATTTCAAACTTTACTGCAGGACCGGAAGATTTGTAATCACTCTCCGCGGTAATATAAGTCCTTGTGAAGTCTGAAAAATTATATCCACCTCCCAGACCGATTTTAAAATAACTGTGCTTCTGCGGGATAAGATAGTTCAGAGTCAGCATCGGTTGATGCATGTAATACGAGTACTGGTAATTCGGGCTGTAAGGTACGTTGATAGTTTTTATGGTGTAAGAATATTCTCCCTTTACTGAAAAGTCATTCAGGATCTGTCTCTCCGCGCTGCCGAAAAAAAATATCCCGCTTGTGAAGTTTGGAATTTTCTCGTCATTGGGGATCTGCGAATAATCAATTACATCAAACTCAATATATTCCAGTAGTGACGGATTGTCAGAATAACTGATCCCCATTCCGAAAGAAAATGACGTAAAGAAATTTTTCTTACTCTGACTGCTGAAAGACGCCAGCGCTGAATCTCCGGCAGCAAACGCTTCGCTTCCGGAAATTATGAACAGAATAAATACAAAGAACTGTCTTATCTTATTTGAATTTAACTTCATCAAATAATCCGGAAAATTTCATTACACATCAAGATTCGCGTACTTTGCATTCTCCTCTATGAATTTTCTCCTCGGCTCCACTTCTTCTCCCATCAGCACTCTGAATATTTTATCTGCAGCAGAGGCATTCTCATTCGTTACCAGCACTATAGTCCTTGTTTCCGGATTCATTGTAGTCGTCCAGAGCTGTTCAGGATTCATTTCTCCCAATCCCTTAAATCTCGATATGGCAATCCCTTTGTGAGTTCCGGATACTGATGCTTCAGGAATTTCTTCATTTTCGTTTTCTGTTTCTTTTACCGGCGCACTCTTGTCAGCTTTAAATGATTTTAGAATTTCTTCTCTTTCCCTTTCATCATATGCATACAGTTCAGTTTTTCCTTTTTTAATTTTATAAAGAGGCGGCTGAGCAATGTAAAGTCTTTGAGTCTCTACAATTTCTTTCATGTGTCTGTAGAAAAAAGTCAGAAGCAGCGTTCTGATATGCGAACCATCCACGTCGGCGTCGCACATAAGAATTATTTTATCATATCTTATTTTTGACTCGTCAAATTCATCCGAATTTCCAAGTCCTGCTCCGATAGCCGTTACAATCGATCTTATTTCTTCATTTTCAAGTATCTTATTTATTCTCGCTTTCTCTACGTTAAGTATCTTTCCTCTCAGAGGAAGTATCGCCTGAAATCTTCTGTCTCTGCCCTGCTTTGCAGAACCGCCTGCGGAATCTCCCTCAACAAGATACAGCTCGCACTGCGCCGGATCCTTAATGGAACAGTCAGCCAGCTTTCCCGGAAGACCGGATATTTCCAATGCATTTTTTCTGCGTGTAAGCTCTCTCGCTTTCCTTGCAGCTTCCCGCGCTTCAGCAGCTCTCAGACATTTGTCAATGATCTTTCTCGCAACGGATGGATTTTCCTCAAGAAAATTACCAAGCGCTTCGCCTGTAATAGACTGTACAATTCCCTTCACTTCGCTGTTGCCGAGTTTGGTTTTTGTCTGTCCTTCAAACTGCGGCTCCGGTACTTTGATACTGATAACGCATGTAAGTCCTTCGCGGAAGTCATCTCCTGTCAGAGTAATTTTGTCTGATTTGATCAGATTATTTTTTATTCCGTAATTATTTAACGTACGTGTCAGTGCAGCTTTGAATCCCTCGAGATGTGTTCCGCCTTCGTGAGTGTTGATGTTATTTACAAAAGTGTAGATGTTGTCATTGTAAGAATCATTGTATTGAAACGCCACTTCGACCTGTACGTTCTCTTTCTCACCTGACATGTAGATCGGTTTTCCGGAGAAAGATTTTTCAGATTCGTCAAGATATTTTACAAAGTCGACAAGACCGCCTTTATAATGAAACTCCGATGTCTTTCCGGTTCCGTCAGTCCTTTCATCTTTTATAATTATCGTTAGATCTTTGTTAAGATAAGCAAGCTCTCTTAATCTTTCTTCAAGCGTTTCAAATTTAAATGTAGTGATCTTGAATATTTCATTGTCAGGAAAGAAAGTTATTTTTGTTCCGGTTTTCTTAGCATTTCCGGTTGTCTTTACTTTCGCCTGCGGAGTACCACGGACATATTTCTGATAATAAACTTTTCCGTCTCTCACTACCTCCGCTTCGAGCCATTCACTTAGTGCGTTCACAACGGAAACTCCGACGCCGTGAAGACCGCCCGAAACTTTGTAACTGTCGCGGTTAAATTTTCCTCCGGCGTTTAGCTGAGTCATCACAACTTCCAGTGCTGAAATTTTTTCAGTCGGATGAATATCAGTAGGAATACCTCTGCCGTTATCGGTTACAGTTACCGACGCGTCCTTATTCAGTGTCAGCGTGATCTTGTCGCAGTGTCCTGCAAGAGCTTCATCGATCGCATTATCTATTACTTCATATACAAGATGGTGAAGCCCTCTTGTTGAAATATCGCCGATATACATCGCAGGTCTTTTCCTTACGTGCTCAAGTCCTTTTAAAACCTGAATATCCACTGCATCGTAACCGGGCACTCCATTCTTTGCCGGTTTGTCTGTTCCTTCTTTTTCTTTAGCCATTTATGTTTTTATTTTTAAATGAAAACAATTTCTCTGATTAATTTTTTACCGAGTTTTTGATTTAGCTTATTTATTATTTCTGTTTTTTTCAATGACAGCTCATATCTCCATGCAGCGTTTTCCGCTTTTACAAAAAGACGATTCTTCTTCAGCTCAACAGGATTTGAATATTTTGAAATAGATTCTCCTACACATTCATCCCATACATTCAGTATCTTTAGCTCATGCATTTTAGAATTCAGTCCGATGTATTCCATAAAATCGTCCATCTCTGTCTTAAGACAAACTGTCCTGTTATATCTGTCAGTGGTATTTATCTTTTTCATTTACACTTAAATAACTTTTCCTTCTTCTATTTTAAATTCAGATATTTCACTGTCCGAATAAAAAGTTTTTAATCTGTTAATATAATTTCTGTCCGTAGTTGTTAAAAAAATCTGACCGTAATCTTTAAGATGCGAAATTATCTTTGATACTCTGTCCTCATCCAGCTCAGAAAGTATGTCATCCAAAAGTAGAACCGGACTGGTGGATTTGCTGCTTTTCAGATAGTCATATTCCGAAAGCTTTAACGCAAGCAGGAATGTCTTATGCTCTCCCTGCGAAGCAAAATTCTTTAGCTCAAAAGTATCTGTCCCTTCATTTAAATCTTTTCCGTGTTTTGATAATTTAAAAATATAGTCGTCTCTCTGAGGACCTGCCAGCGTAACTGCCCGTTTTATTTCTTCTTCATATTTTTCCAAAAGCAGCTTTTCCGTGAGTGCTCTTAATTCTTCCCGTTCGAATGGTGCATCTGCGGGAATTACTTCCCCTGTAATATCCGAATAATAACTAATCCTTCCTCTGTGATCCTGCTTAAGAAGAAACTTAAAATTTCTGTCAAAATAAGATTCAAACTCTTTCAGAAAATTTAATCTTTTAAAAAGAACTTTAGCCGAAAATTCAGAAAGCTTTTCATTATAGGAATTCAGCAGATTTTTAAGTTCAGTAAATGTATACTTTTTATGTATTGAATACTCCCTTAGCAGAGCGCTTTTCTGCCTGAGTATTTTAGCAAGTTCCTTCAGCTGATCCAGATAAAGATTACTGCTTTGTGAAATAAGTATATCAAAGAACTTTCTTCTGTCAGAAGGATTTCCGTACGTGATGTTAAGACTTTTCGGTGACAGAAAAACCAGAGGAAATCTTCCGAAGACCTCAGCCGAAAAAGAATTTACCTTTTGCTTATTCCTGTGAACGGCTTTGGACTTTTTGAATGTATCATAATTTATAACAATAAAATCTTTGTTACCAAGATCATTTATAAAATCAGACTCTACAAAAAATTCATTGTTGCCGAATTTAACACAGTCGGATTCCGAAGCTCCGAGAAAACTTTTGCCGTATGTCGAATATGAAACCGCTTCCAGTATGTTTGTCTTTCCCTGACCGTTACTTCCGTAAATAAAATTGAACTTATCATTGAAAGTTATTTCCTGAACGGAATAATTTCTGAAATTTTTTAATACAATACGCTTTAAGATCATAGTCAGTGGGTCATTTCATATACAACTGCGTTTATGTCACACATTTGAAAAACTCAGTTTATTAAAACTGCTGTTTCAATATTCAGCTTTATGTAATTAATAAATTGCGGAAAGACTCCGGTAATTTTATTGATCCGGTTAAAATTTATCCGACTCTTACCGGCATGATAAGCTCTATAAAATCTTCTCCGGGCTTCTGCTCGGTCGGTGTAATTATCGCCGCTTTGGAAGGATTTCCAAAACTGATATTCAGCTCTTCTGTTTCCATCTGTGAGACTGCGTCCAGTAAATATCCTGCATTAAAGGCGATCACAAAAGGAGTTTTGTCAAAATCCTCTGTTCCGGTCTTGCTGTTAAAACTGCAGTCTATCATTTCCTCGCCTTCAGATCCGATCTCCGGATTGTCAGCTTTTATCTGAAGAGATGAAGCGGTAATTTCCAGTCTTACACGCTTTGTAATTACGTCAGCAAATATCAGAGCTCTTACAAGCGAATCAGAGAAAGCATGTTTGCTGATCCGGAGAATTTTGTCATTGTCCGGCGGAATTACATTTTCATAATTCGGAAATGTATCATCTATCAGTTTTGAGTATATATTAATGCTGTCGAAGGAAATTTTCAGATCGTGATCGTCATATTCTATTACAGTGTCTTCGTTATTGTTGAGTCTGAGTATATGCTGAGCGGTTTTATATGGTATCACAATTTTTTCATCCGTTTCAGATTCGTGTTTAAAATCAGTCTTAATAATTTTACCTAATCTGAATCCGTCGGTTGCTACAATTTTTATCTGATCCGCCGACACTTCCGTAAGCACACCGGCCATATTACGTCTCATCTCATCAGTATTCACTGCGTGAATAATTTTGGAAAGAAATCTTTTTACTACCGGTCCTTTAATTTCGATTTTATTCAGATCCTTTTTTTCTTCAGGCAACGGAAATTCGTCGGATGGTTCGCCGCCTAACGTAAATTTTCCGCGTTTTGATTTGATGGTAATACGATTCTTATCATTGACATCGAAATCCAGTTTTTCAGTCGTGAGCGTTCTGGTAATATCAAGAAGTCTCTTTGCGGGAACAGCAACGCTGCCGTCGCCTCCCCCTTTTACATCAAGCTCAGTCCTCATAAATATCTCGAGATCAGATGATGTCATCTGAAGTTTGTTTCCTTCGAGCTGGAATAAAATATTATCGAGTATCGGTAGAGGCGAGCGGTTTGGAACTACGGTAATGACTTTTGATAGATATTCTACAAGATTTTCACCGGTGACAGAAAATTTCATTATGCTGGGATTTTATTCTTTTGATTTGTGAAAATACATATTAAATGAAATATTTTCAATTAATGAATTTAGCTTGTTTCATTTGAAAAGTCTAATGAAAATGCAGCTATATACTGCTGAACTTAAGTTATTATTTTACTTTAAAATAACTGATTAAATCTGTTATCACAGATAAATATTTACTTTAACAGAACTAATTTTTTTGTTTCGGAATACCCGCCTGAAGAAAGTTTATAATAATAAACTCCGCTCGGCAGATTTGCGCCGCTCAGCTTTATATTATAAGAGCCGGCGGTTTGAAGCTCATTAACAAGTTTATTTATTTCATTTCCTTTTATATCATAAAGAGTCAGCTCAGTAATTCCCGTCTTCATTATTTCATATCTGATAATGGTTTCGGGATTAAACGGATTGGGATAATTCTGATGAAGTATAAATTTTTCCGGAACGCCGGTGTTAATATTATTTACACTTATTACAGCGGTATTATATTTTAAGATCACGCCGCCAATTCCTACTGCCCATCCGTTTCTTTCGCCGGGAAATTCAATATCATAGATCCTGCTTTGCTGAGGAGTGCCTGTGAGTTCCCATTTTGTCCCGCCGTCAGTGCTTACAAGAAAACTGTCGACTATGCCGAGTGAGATCCATGCCTCTTCTTTCGTCCGGAAAGCAATTGTATTAGCGATTCCGAAAACCTGAAACTCTTCATAAAGCCAGGTAGAGCCTGCATCAAAAGATTTGATGTTGCTCGAACCATATTCAAAATCCCCGCCGACTCCTATTGCATTATTCTTATCAAGAAAAAGAAAATCATTTATTGGCTCGGGACCAATTATTATAGTTCTCCAGGTTCTTCCGCCGTTTGTGGATCTCCATACCAATCCTGCGATATCGATAGCCCCGCCGACAGCGAGTCCGTAATCTTCATCATAGAATTTAATTTTTTCAACAGGAAAACCAAACACCATTCCGGAATCAATTTCGGAATTTATCCACTGCGCTCCTCCGTCAGTAGAGTAATATAGCTTGCCGCCGGATCCGGCAATGTATCCGTTCAGAGAATCCCTGAAAAAAACTGTATTTAAAAAAACATTTGAATCAGGAAAAATAGATACATTCCAGTTTGCTCCTCCGTTTGTAGTGGAAAGAATTTTCGTCCCGTAATAATTCGGAGGCGTAGCGTCAAGCTCCCATGCAAGAGCATAGCCAATATTTCTGTTCAGAAAAAACATTTCGTGAATATTATTCAGAATTCCGGTGCTTTGAGTATTCCATGTAACCCCGCCGTTAGTAGTATTCAAAACAAGTCCGGTATCACCTGCGATCCAGCCGTATGAAGTATCGGTGAATACGCATGAAGACAGATTTCTCGAAGTCTGCTGCGGCTGCACAAGCCAGTAACTGTTTCCACTGCCCGCCTGCAGATCATAATTAAGAATGAAGAATAATATTATTACAAAAGTTTTCAACTAAAATTTATTGAGTAGCGATATTCAAATCAAATTTATTTACACAATCAGATAAACTGCTTACGGCAGATTGTTTCTCTTTC